>Ga0302319_10000438_pt1 | contig 94693 bp, 103 predicted proteins | sample Bog_T0_2_FD_203319 | JGI IMG/M metagenome (GOLD analysis project Ga0302319, IMG submission 203319) | Peat permafrost microbial communities from Stordalen Mire near Abisko, Sweden - Bog_T0_2 | ecosystem: Environmental > Terrestrial > Soil > Wetlands > Peat | place: Sweden: Abisko, Stordalen... | reverse complement strand
ACACGTCCCCTCCATGCGAATTTGGATAAAACGTTTATTGCATTTAATGCATCTTTATTGGATGGATCTATCGCTTGAGGATCTGCCTTAAAAACTTTTGGCTCCATACTTAATTTTTGGCAACAATATTGAATGGTTGGCTCCAAGCCTCTGGGTCATCATTCCCCGGATCACTGTCTGAAATATTTATTGTGTACTGGCCAGGAGTCAATGTGGTGGGCCCGTTAGTACAGGTCGGGGTAAGGACGAAAGAATATTTGCCGGGCGAAGCAGGAAGAATTCCATGGCTATAAACACCACACATAATTCCATTTGAGAAATGGATATAAATAGAAACACTCTTCACGCCAACGGATGACCATGTGATCGTTTGCTCTTGCCCAATCTGCCATGTTTCGCCCCCGCTCGGAGATAGGATGGTAATAGAAGCTGTGCTGTTATTATTTGGAGCAGCAGGCACAGGTGGTATTGCGGGTGGTGGCACGGAAGAAATAGCAGATGATGGAATCGGATTATTCCCGGTCGCGACTCCTCCGAATGTTAAACTTTTCCAAATGGAGTTGAGACTATTATTCAACACGCTTAAGGACGGATCTGAAATATTAGATGCTTCTTCAATCCCCAGTACGAACGGAACACCATTCTGCTCGAAGCTAAGAAGGGCTCCCGCTTGCTCTCCTGCGATAGAAAAAATTTCCTCGGCAGGATTTCCAAAAAGTGTGGTGGAGGTTACGACGGACATATCTTTCCCATAATCGGGGGCTGAATTCACTGATTGTTGGATCACCGGCCCTTCGCCAGCCGCCCAATCCTGAGGCGAAATTGTGCTAGGCGCCACCATGACAGTGTATGCCCCCGTGCTCGTGGATAAATCTTGCGATGAGGACGCAGGCGCTATAACCACTTGCTCCCCTCCATATGCAACCATTTTAAAACCGACCGGAAGAACCACCGAAAATTGACTTAATGATGGATATATTTCGCCCAAAGAAACTTCTTGACCTTGCCCATCAACAACATTCTGTAATGGAGCGGCTGCTCCGCGTACTTGAATCGATGTCGTTCCTGCAGCAACTTTAAATGTTGCGAGACTGATAATGGTAAAAATCGTCATTATCGAAAAATAAACAATTCCTATAAGAGCTGCCTTCTTCGTGTTTAATATTGGTGACGCATCACTGGGTTCCGGCTCAGAATAAAGCCATACGAATACAAGCACGAGAGTAATGTAGCGAACCAATGTGATATAAAATCCAGTGTAAGTAGCGGGAGGTATAGTGAAAACAATATTGAGAACAAAAAGTGTATATAGCGCCCATATATTCGAAAGAACATAAAAAACTCCGATGAGAATGGCAACAATGAGAACTGTCTTATAAATCTTTTTGGTACGTTCCGAAGGGGCAGGCTTACTTTCGACTTTTGCGAGATAACGCGCCCTCGTCGATTTTTCCCAGATTAATCCGATTATGATTCCCGCAGTATTTACAACAATCGCGTCGGCAATCAAAAACCAATTGCTTTGTAAAAAAGCGGCGCTAAAAGAACCAGAAGCGACCAAGAAAATTAGTGCGACTTCGACGACTAAAGAAACCACAAAAACTCCAATAGTAGAAAACGTGACCTTCCGTACATTAATGCTAATCATAGGTGAAAATAGTGGAATGCTTCGACCGGAAAAACCAATACATATATAAAAGCATTTTTGATGGAAATGGACAACTGTGCGCAACAGACCTCCATCCGCTATAATTATTTCATATATGACGATGTCCATGACCCAAAAGGTCGGCATCGTCATTTTTATATAAATAAATGATTAAACAAACAAAAGGAGAAATCTGGATCGGGCTTACAGGCGTGGCCTACGCCATGCACGCGGAGCAGATCGAGGAAAAAGCCGATGGATCGGTTACGTTTATCCGGCTTGTGGAGTACAAAGGAAACCACCGGAAGGAACGGATCAGTACCCGAAAAGAGCACATCGTGTACATCTCGGAAACCTTGGAAGTGGACTGAAAAAACGCTCTAAATATATTTGTGTTTTTATCCACACTTTGGGTATTGGAAACTTCTTGACACGCCACGGTAAAATTAAGGGATGAACCGTACCGCGAAACTTCCGACGTTGGGCGGTCGGCGGGATCCCTTAATTTTAACTGGGGAGGTGCGCTAAGCGGACAACAAAAATGACGATGAAAATATTCCTCAAAAACTTCTGGAAAGAAGTCAAAAGGTTCCTCAAATATCTGAAGGCGATCTTCACGAACCGCGCCGTCGTCGTTTGCCTTTGCATGACCTTTGGCGGCCTCCTTGGAGTCGCCGTATCGGAGGTAGTTCGTATGGGCGCGTTCTTGGCGTGGGGTACGATCACGCTGCCTTACACGGAAAGCCCGATCACGATTTTTGCATTGGCGTTATTCGGCGGCCTCGCGGGACTATTCATATCGCAGAGCGTTGCCGCGCTCCAATTCTGGAAGAACGAAAAAACCGAAATTGAAGCAAAGAAACAAGCGGAGCTCGATGCTGTGATAGCAGCGCAAGCAAAGATCGAAGCGGAAGCCAACGCCAAGGCTGAAGCAGAGATGAAAGCAAAAGCCGATGCCGAAGCGCAGCGTGAAGTTGCAACCCATAAATTCCCGTTTGCCCTTCCCGCCGGGACGACATGGCAGCAGATCACGATGCAATTTCATGATGATGAAAATGTGATCATCCGGGTGAACCAGTGGAAACACACCGCGAATTACATCGAGCTTGGGTTATGCGACGGCCGCGGGAAAACCTACCGGCCGAGCGAGCAATGGCGATTCCTCAAAGTCCTTGCTAACCTCGAAGGAAAAATCTCGATTAAAAATGTTGAATCCAAAGCCACCTACAAGAAACAGAAACAGTTACTCTCAGAAAAGCTCAAAGCATATTTTAGCCTCGACTACGACCCCTTCCGCCCGTACCACGAAGGAAATTCCTACCGAACTAAGATGACGCTCCTGCCGAAGCCAGCGCGAGCCGTGGACGATGAGGATGGCGACGATGTACGCAATGATGCTCTTTCCGCCGAATTGCGCTCATACTTCGCGGAACAGACGACGCCGTAAACGGCGGCGCGGGTGAAAAACGCCCGCCCCGGTGAATAATGCTCTGGCATTCGACATTTAGAACTCCTTGATTTTCAAGGAGTTTCTTTTTGCTCGGTGAAATTCCCCATCCAAGGGTGTAAAGGTCGAAAAAAAACAAAGACCACAACACCCATGTATGACGACACAGATTTTTTCCTCAAGACTTCCGACCTCGCCCTTGCGACGGCCATTTCAGTTTTGGGGATAGCGATTGAAGCGATGCAGGAAACGGACGGAGAACGGATGAATTTCATCTTCACGAAGTCCGACAAGTTGACCGACATCGTGAATCGGTATTGGCGCGGAGAGCTGCTGGTTGAACCGCAGGCATATTTCAACCAGTTGAAGGTCTTGAAAACGCGGATCTACCGCCACTGAATATGGTTGGCGCCGCGACGATAGACAAGCTCAAACAGGCGCTTGCCCAAGAGCGCGGAAGAGAGGTGTCGGATGAAGAGGTAATCGAAGTTCTCGATTACCTCTATGCGCTCACCGACCTCATTTTTGAATCTTGGACTGAACAACAGGTCGAAAAGAAAAATAAATTAACCAACGATAATGACCATGACAACGATACAGGGATTTGAAGGCGAGCTCGTGCATCCCTCGCTCGACATCAAGAACGGCGTGCTCGTGCTCGGCTTCCGGTATCGCTTCAACCAGAAAGAAGAAAAGAAAATCTTCTTTATCGCGCACGACGGCACGGTACGCATCTCCGAAGACGATTCGTTTGAAGCAAACAGCATCCGCTATTTCGTTGATGCGAAAAAGCGGATGCTTGCCCGGCTGGAAGACCGATGGGGATTAACTGATGCGAAAACATTCTTGGATGCGCAGACGAATACGATAGCATCGTGCTATCCGAAGCCGAATGAATTATTCGCGGAAATAATAAATCTCCTGAAACGATTTATCGAGCTTGAAGAAGAAACGGATTACGCGCTCGTTGCCGCGTGGATTACGGGCACCTACTTCTTCCCATTGTTCTCCGCCTACCCGTTCTTACACATCAAAGCGCCGAAGCGATCCGGCAAGAGCCAGCTCCTCGGCCTGCTCCGCCAACTTTGCTTCAACGCCGTGAAAGCGCGGCCGAGCTTGGCGGCGCTCTCCGATACCGTGGACTCGTTGCGCGGAACTTATCTCATTGATCAAGCGGATTCGATCGGAAGGAAAGGCAATGAAGACCTTTTGGATATTCTTGCCGATTCCTACAAGAAAGGCGGCGGAAAACGCCGGGTCGTTGAGTTCAGCAAGGACAAAGCACGAAGCGTAACTGAATTTGAAACCTATGCGCCGAAAGCATTCGCCTCGATAAAAGAACTGCCGGAAGATCTCCGCGACCGCTGCTTGATCGTTTCCCTCATGCGAAGCGCAAAGAATTTTCCCGATGCGAATGAAGATGATGAGTTATGGAAACGGATGCGCGGGAAACTCTATCGGCATCTCATTGACTCGTTCACGAACCTTGAAAGTTTCTACATCTTGAAAAAAGCGGAAAGTAAAACAAACGAAGCGATGATCGGACGGCATCTTGAGCTCTGGCTTCCGCTCGAAGCGATCCTTACGAATTGCGGAATGAGCAATGAAAAAATAATTGCAGCGCGGCAGCGGTTTCTCTCGTGGTACGGCTTTGCGGAATACGAGCCGTCCGAGATCGAAGAAGCGGTTGTCCTTGCGCTTATGAAGCAATTTGAAAACGGAGCGAGCGACGCGGTGTTTTCCCCTCAGGACATCGCCGAGCTCATCCCCGACGATCTCTTCCCGGCATCGAAGACGCCAGCGCAGCGGGCATCCTCCGTCGGCTGGGTCGTGAAGAAGTTCAATCTGGCGACGGATAAGCTGTCCCGTTCCGGCAAGGGCAACCGCTATCGGTTCGAGAAAGCGAAGGTGGAGAAAGTATGGGGGCGTTATTTCGCCTCGTCTCCTACATCTCCTACACAGGCGCTTCCGAGCCTCGATGGATAAAGGCGAAAAACGAGTGTAGGACTTTTGTGTAGGAGATTTTGAGTGTAGGACTGTCCTACACTGGCAAAGTCCTACACGGAACTCCTACACTCAATGCAGGCCGTATATTATCTGGCGTGCCGGCCGTTGTGTAGGGTAGTGTAGGAGAATCTTGCATTTTGGGGTGTGTCCGGTATATTGCAACCATAAATCCAATGTCTATGAAAGCCATAATCTATACGAGAGTTTCAAGCGACGAGCAGGTGAAAGGCACCTCGCTTGAGTTCCAAGAAGACCTCTGCCGCAAATATTGCGAGCAGCGGGATATTGAGGTTGTCGAAGTCTTCCGTGAGGAAGGAGAATCGGCAAAGGACTTGAGCTTGAACAACCGGAAGAAATTCTTGGCGGCGTTGGAATTTTGCCGAAAGAGAAAAGGACAGATTCATGCTTTCGTTGTTTTGAGGGTTGATCGCTTTGCAAGAAATACCGAAGACCATTTTGCGGTAAGAAAAATTCTTTTGGACTATGGCACGACACTTCATTCCGTAACCGAGCCGATTGGCAACAAGCCCGCAGAAAAATTTATTGAAACGGTTTTGGCGGGCGCCGCCGAGTATGATAACGCGATCAGGAAGCAGCGGTGCAGCGATGGCATGAGCCAGAAAATCAACCAAGGGCTTTATCCGTGGAAAACACCGCTTGGCTATGTGTGCAACAACTCGAAGAAGCGGGGCGAAAAGAAAACGCAGCCCGATCCGCCGGATGAAACAATATTTCCCATTATTCAAAAGGGGTTGAAGCACTACGCGCAAGGACTTTGCACGCAAGTCGAATTGATGAAACTTCTCGATCATTGGGGGCTCGCTGCTGCGCGAGGACGGGAAACCACCTTGCAGCTTGTTGATCGCATCCTCGGCAAATATCTCAAGTTCTACGCGGGCATCATCTCTAATCCCTTTACCGGGGAAGACAAGGACGGCCTACATACCCCGATGATCACCAAAGAGGAATATTTCCGTATCACCTTCGTGAAGTCCGGCAAGATCAAGCGTGCGGTGAAGCATGATCGCTACAACCCGAATTTCCCCTTGCGAAGGACGATCTTCTGCTTCTCATGCAACCGGAACCTCACCGGCAGCACCCCACACGGCAACGGCGGAAAATATTCTTACTACCACTGCCATAACAAGGATTGCGAGATGTACGGCAAAGGTATCCCGAAGCAGCAGTTGGAACGCGAGTTCATGGAATATCTTCGCACGATCATCCCGAAAGGATCATTCATCTCCGCTTTCCGCGACGTTGTCCTTGATGTATGGAAAGAACGGGGTAAGCTGTTTAGCGATCAAGCGAATCAGTATGAAAAATTGGTAGCTTCATTAGAGGCGAAAAAGAAAGTAGCGCGTGATATGCGCGAGGAAGGATTATATACCAAGGAAGAGTTCTTGGAACGCAAAGCGGAGCTTGATAACGAGATCGCAGCAGCGAAAATCTCCTTGAATGAGACAAAGATTGATCAGCTCGATATCGAGGCCGCCTATGACTACGCAGTGAGCTTTATCCGCGATCTGGAGCGGCAATGGTTCGATATTTCCGAGCGATTGCGCCCTCGGTTCCAAAAGCTCGTCTTACCGGACGGAATTTCATACGAGCGTGGACAAGGATTTGGAACCGCTCGTTTGGGTTATATTTTCGAGGTTAATCGAGAGTTTGGTGAAGTGGAATCACCAGTGGTGGACCCACGGGGAATCGAACCCCGACCTCCTCCATGCCATGGAGGCGTAATACCATTTTACTATGGGCCCGCGTATAACAAAATTTGCTATGATGCCTGTCACTCATTCTATATATATTGCAGGCCATGCGTCAATCATCTATAGTGTTTGCAACGCCCCCGTAGTTCAATGGATAGAACAGATCCGTCCTAAGGATAAGATGAGAGTTCGATTCTCCCCGAGGGCACAACGCAGGGCGCGGTTCAAGGGACGTTGGTCCATGACCCGTGCAGGCGATCGGGATACCCGCCTTGCAAGGGCGGAAAACAAAAGAGCGATGCATCGCTCTTTTGTTTTATCCGGATAATTTTCTCAGTTATTTCTCCGCAGCTCCCTCGATCGTGATTACCCGATTCTTGAGTATTAACCTGCTCTTGAGATTTGACAGTAGCTCGCGTTTCTCCGCGATCGATCCTTCGGTCAGGAGATAGACGGCATAACTCTTTGCGTCGAATTCCTCGGGGTCTGATTTCTCCCGGCTCTTACCCAGAGCGATCCTCCGGAATTTGTTGTATCGCGCTATCTCATCCTTGAATTTCTGCCGTATGCCCAGCTCGCTGATATCAAGCGTATCAAGGATGTTCAGAATCTGCTCGATGATTTCTTCTTCCTTGATATACCCCTCGGGACAATGGGGATCCTTCGCCTTCGTGCAGCGGTAGTACACATACCGATGCACGTCTCCGTTCTGCTGGTCTTTATATTTCTCGCACGCCGTGACGCCTGATCCGCAGACCCCGCAGGAGATGAGCTTTGTAAACGCGAACTCCTTATTGTTCTTATTGATCTCACTCCGGACGAGTTGTTCCTGCGTCCGGTCATATAATTCTTTCGTGATGATGGGCGTATGTTGCCCGGTGTACCAGTTTCCCGATCCGACCGGATATTCGAAGACGCCATAGTAAAAGGTCTTTTTGAGTAGCATATAAATATTACCGAGTGCAAGGAATTTCCCCGTTGCGGTTCTGAATTTCACGTCGTGTCGCAGCCATGCGTAGAGCTTCCGCCCCGACCATTGCTCATTTGCTACTTTCTCAAACATTTGTTTGATCACAGGTGCTCGCTGCGGATCAACGATCACTTCGCACGCTTTGTCCTTCCGCTTCTCGTTCAGATATCCGGTCGGGGCCATGCTGGGGCGCAGCCCCTGCTCGCACCGCGTCCGGAGGCCCCGCTTCACATTTTCCGATTTGTTATCGTTTTCGAGTTTTGCCGTCGAGCACAAGATCATCAGCATGAATTTCTCGCTCGGGTTGTTCGTGAATTTCTGACTGAAGGTTCGTATCTCCACGAGCGCCTTTTGATCCATGAGATCAACAAGCGATCCGAGATCTCCTGCGTTTCTGCTCAACCGATCCGGTGCCCAGGTAAGAATGCCGTTGAACTTGCCGGAGCGGATGTCCTTGAGGAGTTCGTTAAATACCTCACGCTGTCCGACTGCCTTCGCAGAGTGGGATTCCTTCCGGATCTCTGTGATCGTGAGTCCATCCCGCTCGGCAATCTGGATCATCTCCTTGATCTGGCTGTCTATCGAAAGGACTTGCTGTTCCTCGCTTTCTGTTGATTTTCTTGCATACAGGCAATATGCGACCTTTACTGGCAGCGGTTGGTTGGTTGAGGTCGCCGCTCCTGCCGACCCCTTAATTTGTTTGGTCATACTACAATTGATGACGCAACGGTGGTACGAGTCCAGAGCGTCCGAGGGGGTTGCTACAAGGCGACGAATAGGTGAAGAAGGCAAGGATGTCTTTCTCTCAAAATGTGTGTTGCCCCCCCCCCTAATCCGTGCTAATGTGTTATTATAAAGCCATCAAGGGGATTGCCCCATAAATGCTCTCCCGTCCAGAGCTAAAAATAGTATTCATGCATGAATATAAAAACTAAATTAGTAGCGGCGCTTACGCTCGCTGTTTTGGTCGTACCGGGTATTTCTATGGCCCAAACCATGTCGGTCGCGCAGTTGCAGGCAGAAATCGCATCGCTGACTGCACAATTGCAATCCCTCGAAACCCAACTCGCCGCAGCAGGCGGATCGACTGCTTGGTGTTATACATTCAACAGCAACCTCTCTATCGGCATGAGTGGTAATGCGGTTACCGAACTCCAGACCGCACTTCAGAAAGACGGCGAATCGGTGAATATATCAGGCACCTTTGATGATCAGACGGCATCAGCGGTGACTGCATTTCAAGAGAAATATCAAAGCCAAATTCTTGCCCCATATGGCTTAAGCTATGGCACAGGCTATGCGGGTAAGGCAACGCGAGCGGAACTTAACTCTTTATTTGGATGCACTGGTAGCAGTCCAGTCACGCCAACACCTCCAATTCATGTTTGCCCCGCGTGGGGTTGCAATGGACCGGAACCGATCGTGCCGCCGGTAACCATTCCAACATCGACGACCAGCGGTTCTGCAACGGTAAATTATTTTTACGCGATGCCGTCTAACGTTAATTCCGGTCAGACGACATCCTTAACGTTTAGCGTAACGGGAAGCACATTGAGCCAATTAAAAATCATTCTTACCTGCCCGGCAGGAACAAGCGCATCGCTTGGCGAGTGCTACACCCCGCCGACGTTTGCGGCGAATGCAAACGGGTATGGATTGGGAGTCATAAATACGACGGGTGTGAGCCAGCAGATGATAGCGACGCTCGTCGGCTATGACGCAAATGGAAATGTCCTCGTTTCGCAATCGACCTCGATCACCATCCTTCCGGCAGGACAAACAACAACGCCGACTTCGAGTACGAATGTGTTTGGCATTAGCTCCACCGGCGGAACGTCCGTGGTGTTTACGAATTCCTCTCAGTCGCTGCTGGGAACGTTCTACATCACTTCGCCGGTTGCGACCACGCTGAATTCGGTACTGGTAAAAGCAAACAGCAATGTCGGTTCCGGACAGCTGTCGCTCGCGAACCTCCGCGTGGTGGTGACGACCCAGGCGAACGCCGCCCAGGGACTGCCCCCGACGCAGTGGTACGGTGCGACTCAGGCGGTGGTGTCACCGAATAACACATACACCTTCACGGGATTCTATCCGATGGCCGCGAACACGTCGGCGGCGATAGAGGTGTTCGGTGATACGATCTCCGCCGCGCAAGGGAATTATACGTCACCGATTAGTATCGCGGGTGCCACAGGGGCGAATGCGTCCGTGCAATCATTCACGAATGTTTCCGGTGGAAATGTATATGCAGAATTGCCGACCACGGCGACGTTCAACGCATCCGCAAATACTATCAACTCGGGGAACTCTGTGACGTTCTCGTGGACGGGCGCGGCAGCGGCACAGGGGTTGGTAAATGATTTTGGTACCACGAGCTGCGTTCCCGGACTCACGATGTATGATGTGACGAACAACCAAAGCTTCGTGTGCGGCGATGTAAGCCGTCCGATTCCCGTTTCAGGATCGGACACGATCACTTTCACGAATACGACCAATAGCCCTCTTTCAATCCAGTTTGGGCTTACTTACGGGTCGAACCAGCCGTTATATCAGGCGGTCACGGTGAATCCACCGCTCGTCAGTTCCAATCCTGAGACTGCAGCACAGGGAAGGGATTCCAACAGGATTAACGATCTCGCGACTTTAAAGGCTTCGCTCAATCTCTACATGGCGGATGTGGTCCAGCCAAATCTTTGCAGCAATTCAAAGACGATATACGCTTCAGCACCAATAACGCCTCCGGCGGGATGGACGGCTGGTGCAAATATGGGTAATACGGCGGTCAACGGAACTGGTTGGCTGCCGGTAAATTTCGCATCTATCAGTTCTGGTGCTCCCATTGGGAAATTGCCGGTTGATCCGGTGAATAATGCGGGCCAACACCTCGTATATCTTTATGCCTGCAATCCGACCGCCAACAACGGATATGGTACTTATGAACTTGATGCAGTGATGGAAAGTCAAAAGTTTAGTCGTGGAGGATCAAGCGATATTGAATCTACGGATGGCGGAAACGACCCGAATGTTTATGAACAGGGTACTGATTTGACCATTATCCCCAATAATTTTTGGAGTCAACCGATCAGCCAAGCTCCTACCACCTATAACGGAACACTGAATGTAAGTCTCGATTCTTCGACGCCAGCGCCTACGGTGGTGTCGCCAGGCGACAACAGCATTGTGTTTGCAAATTTGCGCTTGTCGGCGGTTGGCGGCAATGTGAACGCACAATGGTTTTCCGTCGTATCAAACAGTGCTAATGCGTTGAGCGGCCTCTCCAATATAAGGATATTCAAGGGATCCACATTATTAGGTACTGCTCAAAGTCTACAGCCGTACGCAAGTGGCGCTCCCGGAGGATATGTTAACGTTCCGGAGTCTACCCCCGTCACGCTTACGAGCGGCACTAGTGTCGTGCTTACGCTTGTCGCAGACGTTTCTCCTTCCGCAAGCGGAATATTGAATCTGGGAATCGGCGGGGGAGGGGGAAACTATGCTACCATGACCCCGAATTATTCAGTGTACGGCAATAACATGACAGCCTCTACGGTAGGGGCGGCAGGATAAAATGAAAAAGAAATAGAAATAGACCAACGATATCATGAAAGGATTTCTCGCATTCTTCGCTGCAACTATCGCACTGATCGGATCTCTTTTTGGCGCACATCCGGCCACAAGTACTTCTCCGGCGCAGGTAACATCAACGACCGCACCCATCGCAGCCGTTGCTCCTGCGCCCGCGGACGCGAGCGCCTGCCAAGGACTTCTCAATCAGAAGCTCGTACAGTGCTATACGCAGGTGGCGGTGAGCAACAAAGATCTTTCCGGGTGCGATAAGATCACCGATAACTTCATGAGGGCCGAATGTTATTCAGAAGTTGCCGTAGCGAGGCAGGACACGGCGGGATGTTATCGCGCGAGTTATCAGATCGGCATACAGGAATCATGTTTTGATCAGATTGCGGCGATAAAGAACGACCTTGCGATCTGTAGCAGCAAGCAGGCCATCTCGGATTTTTATATCTCAAGCGCGCAATCTCGCACCGAATGCTATGCGGCGGTTGCGGCGGCGCGAAAAGACGCATCGCTCTGCGCGAGCATTCCAAGTTCCGATCCTAATTACGCAAGTTGTTATGTGCAGGTCGCGAGCTCCACGCAAGATGCCACGGTATGCAATGCCCTCACAGATCCTAGTTCGCAGACATTTTGCAAACAAAAAGCGATCCCTCCAACCGTCGATGCATGCAATAAATACACTGGTGCGCAAAAAGATTATTGTTTATATGAGTTGGTCGGTGCGACAACCATTCCAGATGCTTCACTCTGCGGGCAGATCTCAAGCACTCAAATAGCCTCAACGTGTTATGCGGGAGTTGCTGCTGCCACAAAAGATCCGGCAATTTGTACGAAGGTGACTGATCCGGCAGGGAAAGATAAATGCTACGCACTGGCAGCAACCCAAATGCAGGATAGTTCCGTATGTAAGAATATTGCATCTTCTACTGCGCAGTCCGCATGCGTCACCGCATCAAATCCGCCGACCGCCGCGAGCTGTGCCGCTTTGCCGCCGCTTACCGCAAAGACTTCAATCGCCAATTCGTCGGCTGAGTGCTATATCAACCTCGCGCAGTATTATTACAGTGATTCTTACTGCACTTCGATCCCAGCAGGATACGCACGCGACGATTGTTATAATCAGGCGAGTTATAAAACATCCGATCCCGCCACGTGCGATAAGATTTCCGCTGCTGACTCGACGAGTAAGGATCAGTGCTATCAGATCGTCGGTGAAACCCTGAATGATCCGAATATCTGCTTAAAGATAAAGGATGGGCCGCAGCAGAATTTCCGGAGCCAATGTCTGGATGTTGTTGAAGCGGCCACGCGTTCATCATCCACATGCGCCATGCTTTCGGGAGCGGATCGCGACGAGTGTTATTCAAATGTCGCGTTCGAAGTGGGAGATGTTTCACTCTGTCAGAATGTTGTTTCAACCACGCCACCCGCAATGCCAAACACCCGATGGTCTTGTATCCGAAATGTGGCAATTGTAAAAAATGATTTTTCATTGTGCCCGGGCATTCCCGCGGGCGCTGAGCGTGATGAGTGCTATTACCAAGTGGGTTGGCTCGATGCGAATAGCGCTGCTTGTGGCAATATCGCGCAGGTCAGCGCGCCCAATTCGTATACGAGTTATCCTCCGTCGCAACAGGCTTGCTATGCGGCGGCGGCAAAAAAATAAAATACTGTCAGAATCGCTATTATTTCCATAAAGAGAAGAGAGTAGGGAAGTCGTCTGTTTAGTGATATTATGAATCATATGTCAGTCACCACAAAAATAGAGTCTCCTTTCGGAATTTATCTCGAAAGCCGAAAACGGCTTGTTAATGAGCAGCTTGAAAAGATCGTCGAAGAAGGCCCTCAAGACCATTCCCTTCGAAAACTCGCGGACTCGTTAAAATATACTCTTCTTGCCGACGGGAAGCGGATGAGACCCCTCCTTTCGATCGCGGTATACGAGCTTTTTAAGAACGACATAGAAGAGATCATTGAGCCAGCGTGTGCCATCGAATTGATCCACGCCGCATCGCTTATGCTCGATGATCTGCCCTGCATGGATGACGCGGAATATCGGAGGGGACGGCAGTCCAACCATCGCGTGTTCGGCGAAGCGACCACGATCCTTGCGAGTGCGGCCCTTTTTGTCGGCGCGTTTAAAATATTTTCAAAGATCGAATCTGTAAAGATAAATCCCATCGTCAAAGAGACGGCCGACAGTCTCGGCAGACTCGGCCTCATACGGGGGCAGTTCCTTGACATTGAATCGTTCCGATCCCTTAAAACAGTCGACGAACTTGAAACGGCCTATTACCTCAAGAGTGGTTTATTGTTTGAAAATGCGGTAAAGATAGGTGCTCTTATGGGGGGTGCGAATACAGAACAGCTTGAAATCTTGCAGAAGTTCGGACGTGATTTCGGTCTGGCGTTTCAGATACGGGACGACATCAACGATTATATACTGAGCCGCGAAGAGAGCGGCAAGGACGAGCGCATTGACGTCCGAAATCAGAAACCTACCTACGTCAGCCTTTTGGGGCTGGCGGGGGCGGAAGAAGCCCTTCAAAAGATCATTTTGGGGATTAAGAAGGATTTGGAGGCCATTCATCTCGACACCGCCAAGCTGTTTGACTTCATAAACCTTATTTCGGATAATTAAACCAATGGACAATTCTCCTGTCCCCAAGGGTTTGAAAAACGGACTCATTGCGGTCATCGTTTTCCGCGTGTTGGTGTTCCCGCTTCGCTATGTGGTGGCACCGCTGCAAATCAATCCTGATGCGTTCGCCAAATATGCCAATATACCGTTTATCGGCAACATCGGCATTTTGGGAGCGATCCTTCCTTTATTTTGGATCCTTCCGTTGATATTGATCATTACGAACAAAAAAATAGGATATCAGCTTTCGTTGGTATTTGGATTCCTCCTTATTTATATAAATATCCTGGACATAATGTACCTGATCTCTCCGGGTCAATTTCTATTCGTGCTCCTCTACGCCTTTTACTTCCTTACCGGTGGCACGATTATGGTCCTTTCGGTTTTTTCATTGAGATATCTACGTGCCGCAAAAAAAGCATCGTTGCCTGTCGCAATTCCGGTTCCAGAAATAAATCACAATCCCAATTATACTGCCCCGATCATCGTCGCGATCCTTTTCGCCCTCGTGGACCTTTCTCCGATGTTTTTGGGTGCGAGATTCGGAATTGGAGGTATTTTTGGGGGCACCGACTATGGCATGTTCCTGCCCGCCATAGCCGTTCTGATTGTTGCCATCGCCTCTGGCTGGTGGTGTGGACAGTCTCTGCTTAAGGCCGTATGGCGAGGGGAAAAATCGCCCAACGGCGGCACCTGTGCGATTGCGGGCGCGATCAACGGGGCGATCGCCCAAGTGGTTCTTTATGGTTTCAGCCCCATTCTTATCATCGCGGGGCCGGTAGGCGCGGTCATAGGGGCAATCGCTGGATTGGTGGGTGTTTCTCTTGTTTTCTATACGGTGAAATGGGCGAGCGTTAGACCAGCTGCGTGATATTGCAGATTGCACAAGCGGGGTTGATCCCTTTGGCGTGTATCGCGCTCATTGATGCGTGGCGAACACGTAAAATTCCCATTCTCGTCTTCATCGCCCTCGATGCCTACCTCTTCGAGTGCCTCCTGCTTTGGCATTACCACGAGGTCGCGTACAATAGCTCGCTGATTTCCGCGGGCGGCATACCGCTCATGATAATGGTCGGTTGGGCCATCCTTCTATTTGCCCATATGCGGTTCTATAGCGCCCAATCGATTTGGGTAAAAGCAGCACTCATCGCAGTATCAATGACTTTCATTGATCTCGTGATGGACGCGGCTATGGTGCGTGCAGGATTTTGGATATGGAATCAACCGGCGGGATATTTCGGCATTCCTTATGAAAATCTTTTTGCTTGGCTGCTGTACAGTTTCCTCGTGGTGCTTTTCGCTAGTGCCGCGCTTGATGCGCAGGGGAAGCGGCGGCTGAATATGCTCGGTGGTGCATTCTTGTCCATAACTGTGATAGGCCTCGCCGTGGGAGTATTGTGGAGGCAGATACCTATCTCTCTTCAATATCCACTCTTTTGGTTACTACTTATAGGTTGTACATCAATGGTCATTGGGAAATTCCACACGATCACAATCGAGAAAAAAAGTATTGCTTATTTACCGGTCATTCCACTGGCGTTCTTTGCAATATCTTTTTCCCTTATCTTAATTTTCGGGGGATTCCCTATTGGATACGCCATGCTCTCTTGTGTATGGTTTGCTCTATGGCTCGCGCCTATTCTATGGCTATGGCCGCGAGACACTCATTTTTTTACCGTGAAGAGGAGCACTTCCGCATAGCTGCCAGTCATCTCCTTCGCGCTCAATGAGGCGGATTTTTCTCGGGCAATTTCGAACCGCGCCAACGTGCTGCGGGGGACGGAGCGTCCTGCTGTGAAATTACGGTAAAGGACTCGCGCGCCGTTGCGGGATGTTCGCGCAACTTCATCCCAGAGTTTTTTGCGCTCCGCAGCGCTCAAAAAATCAGGGAGATCCGAGAGATTAAAAACAGTTATCGACGAATCCTTTTGTGTTTTCAGGAAGTCCGTCATCGAAGTCACCCGAAGTATTATTCGTGCAACCCGCGTTTTTAGCGCGTTAAAATTATTCTCCTGAAGATAAGGAGGGCAGATCGATCGATCGGGATATTCGCCGAAAAATATCCTCTGCCAAAAATAGTTTTTGCGCATGGGGATGGTAGTAAAAAGATGGTCGAACCTTTTTTCAAAAAGATCTTTAAGAAATAATTGCCTATTAAGAAGACATCCCCGAATCTGCCTCCCGCTGACACCGTAGAGTGCCATCGTTACCGAGGGGATATATCGGTTGGGAAAATTCCAAAGACGCGGCTTTATCTCGGTGCGATAGATAGCCTCCTGGGCCTTAATGGTTTCGGCTCTCGCGAATCGCTGTAAGCGAGTATCGGAACATGTGCGGCGTATCCAATCGCCCAAGGTGTAGAGCGTGTTGAGCCTTCCTGTCCGATAGAGGCCTTGAGGAGATATGTCCGGAAGACGCCGTTCAAAATGCGCGCCTTCTTCGGGCGCGATTAGTCTGATTCTGTCGTAAAGAGCTTTTATCCGATCAACATTTCCCAAACCGAAACACCTCCAATATTCTTCATAATCCAAATATTTTGCACCGGCGATTTTCGGTGAAAGGAGTTCTATCTGGGCAGGATTGCGGTCGATCGCATAAATGGTGCTCGGCCCCAGGAGAGCCATATTGAGAATATTGCAACCACCGGAAGCCAAGGCGACCACGATGTCATCTTTATCGATTTTCAGCGCCTCGGCGTCGACGTACGGGTCTTCCCATGTCTGGTTGTAAATAATACCGTTCCTGAAATGGAATAACATGGGGTAAAATGGATATGTTGTATGGAGTATACCAAAATACGGAAATTCGGTCGTTCAGGCCTTAGCTATATCATCGCTTTTTTGTGGGGGATATGCGAGGGAGTTTTCTTTTTTATCGTCCCGGATGTATATATCGGGTTCGTCGCAATTTTTTCAGGTGAGGGAGGATTGGTGGCTCTCCTCTCCGCACTGGCGGGATCTCTCGTTAGTATTTTTATCATATATGCATTGAACGCCGTAGTCGGAGGTCATCTCATTGCATGGCTTTTAATGGTTCCAGGGATCCACGGGCCTATGATCGTGGGCGTATCGAATGCTCTTCAACGCCATGGTGCGATGGCTGTTATACTCGGCCCATGGTCCGGAATTCCCCTTAAGATCTATTCGGTGCTTGCGGCACAGCTGTCCATTCCGATTGGCGAATATTTCCTGTGGTCCATCGTTGCGCGTATCGAGAGAACGGTTCTTGTGTTGGCCATCGGTATGATCCTCGGACGGATATTCAAGTCGAAGATACAGAAGCATCCCCGTATCGCCATAGGGATTTATGTCGCCCTCTGGGTGTTTATTTATGTTCTTTATTTTTCCGCCGTTTCCCTCTGACCAACAAGTGATATAATCAGGTTTCTCTTTCCTGATGCAGTGCGATAAAGCATACTTGGGAATGTCGCTTCCGTGGTAACCCCGGAGGGCATAAGAGTTTTCAGTGCAGTGCTGATTGCCGCTATCTCTTGTTTTGCCATGGATCTTTTGGTTATGAGTTCAAGCCGCACGTGCGTTAATGAAACCTGAATCAAACGGAAATCAAGGATCGGCAGGTGCAGATCGAGAAGGATGGAGTAAAAGGTGTCGAGGAGATATCCGGAACTTAGTTTTTTCCCGCCTACGAATACGAACGTATCATTGTGGCGGCCTATGATTTTTTCAAGCATTCGCGATGTCCTTCCGCAAGGACAGGTGCCTTTGTTGAAAGTCGCATCATCGCCTTGCTGATATCTGATGAAAGGCATGGAAAAATTATGGAGATTGGTTCCAATAATTTCCCCATTTTCGATCTCGATGTACGAAATATCTTCCCAGAGATGGTAGTGGCGTTCCGGGCATTCCGAAGCGATCCATCCTAGTTCTTCGGACGAATATTCATCCAACACGGGGCATTTAAAGTATTCCTCTAGCATCTCCCGTTCCGCGCGCGTCGAGAGTTCCGAACCGACGCTTATGAATCTGACGGCGAGCCGCCGACACTCATCTCGTCCAAGATGTCTGGCCAGCTCGATCATGTGTGATGGATATGCGGAGATGATATGCGGCCTAATTTTTTGAACATACACTGCGATGTCCTCAATTGGCGAAACGGTTTTTATAAAATATGACCTGTACAGTCCGAAATAGGATGAGGCGGGGAAGTGAGAGGTATAGATATAAAGCGTGCGGCTCAAGGCCGAAAATTGTTTTGTCATATTAAGGATTCTCGCGCGGCCGAGGATATAGGCGGCGGTATCTTGCGGATCGTGCAATATGCGGATCACCTTTCCAGACGATCCGGAACTGAACGATTCGATCAAGCCGTTTGCCTCAAGAGAAGAGGAGAAGTGGATCATTTCCTCCTTGGTAACTGTGGGGAATTTTCTAATATCTTCCAAGCGGACGAAATCTTCCGGCGTAACGCCCGCCTTTTGATATTTCTCTCGATAAAAATCGAATGTTTCGTATGCATGCGTGATAATTTTTTTGAGCCGACGAGTTTGCCATGCCGCCATACGGTCGGGATGCATCCATGGGTGATGGTAATAGGATGGCGCCTCCAGCGAGACTTTTACCATAAGGGCCATGTATTCCAGGAAAGTGTATTTACGCATTATTATAGAGTAGGATGAAAGAAATGAATCTGGAGATACTCCTTCTTTTTGTTCTCGCCTATTTTCTAGGCTCGATCCCTTTCGGAAAGATCGTAGGTCTTCATTATGGCATTGATATTCAAAAAGAGGGAAGTGGCAATATTGGGTTCGCGAACAGCTGGAGGGTGCTTGGTTTGAAAAAGGCCGCGTTTGTACTTATTCTCGACGTGCTAAAGGGCTACGCGTGCATCATATTATTCCGGGGTTACTTGAATTCGACGCAACTCCCTATCCTCGCTTTGGTTCCCATCCTCGGGCACATCTTCCCGGTATGGTTGAAATTTCACGGAGGAAAAGGAGTTGCCACGAGCCTCGGGGTTGTATTAGCGCTCAGCCCTCTACTCAGTCTTATCGGCATAATAGTTTGGGTGTTGGTCGTCATCGCGACGAAGCGCCCAGCCATTGCATCCCTTTCTATGATGTTAATCATGCTCGCGTCGAGTTTTTATGTGGCTGATAATCTGTCGTTGCTTCTCGCTACTATTTTTATCATTGTCGTGGCGACGCACCATAAAAATATTTCGAACCTGCTACATGGCCGCGAGCCGAAAATCTCATGGAACTTTTAATAAAACTTGTCTATACGTTTTTATTCCTTATCGCCTCTGGGACGCTTTTGACGTTTGCTCTCTTTAGGTTCGATATCAGAAAAATAAAAGAACTCAATCTGGACAAAAAAATCCTCATGTGGTTTCCGTTGGCTGGAGTATTTCTATTCGCCGTTGAATACGGGTTTTGGGTCAGGGCAATTTTATTTGTTATCATACTCGGGTTCGCTTGCGCAGAATATTTTTCAGTAAGACGAAAAGAGAGGAGGGTTGCGATGAGTCCGATCGTCATTGCCTACTTGCCGATTTTTATCATTGGGCTTGCCCATCTTTCGCTTTTGCGGATGCTGCCAAATTTCCCCACCACGCTCATCTATGTGATCATCGGAACGGCCGTGTCCGATGTCGGTGGATTCTTCTTGGGAAATTCGATTGGCTATCATAAGTTGCCTGAAGCGATTAATAAGAAGAAGAGCTGGGAAGGGGTCGCGGGGCAGATCATCGGGGCGCTCATTGGCGTCACTATCACAAAATTTTATATTTTTGGCACCGGGTCGCTATGGCTTTTTATCCCCATTGGCATAGGAAGCGCTGCGGGGGATCTCCTCAATAGCACCACAAAAAGAATCCTCGGTATTAAAAATTGGAGTAATAACATTCCGGGGCACGGGGGATTTCTCGACCGATTTTGCAGTTTAGCAGGAAGCAGCACCCTTTCTTTCTATTGGCTCCTCTTGCTTTGATAAGTGCCTTCCTCCTGACAGGACTTCGCCGCGCGGCCAGCGGTTTATATTATCCGACGGTTAGAGCACGATCTTATCGGGGATCAAATCACAAAACTATGCAGGTTTATAAATAGCTTTCTCACCAGATTCAAAACCGGGAAGAAATTTCTAGCCTTCTAATTTTTAACTTTAATCTTCAAGGGTCGTAACTCGACAAGAGATTTCTTTTTAATAATAGAGACGACGATAAGGAGCAGCGTGAAAGTGACAAACACACCAGGATAAACAAATCGCGGCCAGTAGAGATAGAAATACCCCAGTATCGCGCCTTGGATAAACATGCCAAAAAGGGTGATGTAGGTCGACACGATAAAGCTGAGGACGACGATATAGGAAAAACGTGTGAATTTATTGGGGTGTTTTTCAATATACAGCATGAGCGCAAAAGATCCGGTGGAGATCAGCGCGGGGAAAATCATACCGAGGAAGCTCGAAATCGATGTGTTATAGATGCTGAAAATATATTCCCAAAAGTTGACGATTACGATAAGAAAGATCGATCCGAGCGTAAGAGAAAACGCCCCGATCGACGGCAGGTCGTATTTGCGCTGTGTCGATCGCTCTTCTTTCACGACAAGTGCTAAAAAGCGGAAAAACAAAATAGTGAGATTAAGCGTGAGAAGCACCAGCCAGAACACTTGAATGGTCGCGAGTGCGGTCGCCGCGTTCACATTATCTTTCGGCGCTTGGACGTTCAAAAATAAAGCGCCGATGGTTGCCGTCGCAAGTGAAAATCCGATAAGCACAGATTCTTTTTCCCAGAATGTCTTAAGCATAGTAGCGTTGATCTTTTACCACCAAATCTTTATTCCCCAGCCGTTTACATTCCCCGATGAGTTTTTCACAAAGAGGGGCCAATAGATCTTCAAGAATGGATTTTTATCCGTGATACGCTCGACGTCGAAAATCGCTTCGCTTTTTCGATAATGCCAGACGGCGCTTACGAGGCAATTTGCTATGAGGTCGGACGCCTGCAGAATGTTATTGTACTCATCTTTTGAAAACAATACCGCCGGGAAGATCCGATCCTTAAACGATCCCTTGCTAGCACCCCGCATGATCAGTTCCTCCTTTGAAATAAAGTCGAAAAGCTCTTTTCTGAGCTTACTCTGAAGGGTTTCGTTCATGCTGTCAAATATGATCATTCCGAAATCATCCTCCATCGCGAGCGTGATAAAGAAGCGTTCAAGCAAGAACACGAAAGCGCCGAAATAATTTTCGCTGATTTCCCGGACATCTCGCAGGGCAATTTCTCCAAGGATTGACGCCCGGACAGTTGCTCCGTTCGCAGCGAGGACGGTAATCAGCTCTTCGGTGATCGCAATGCGACGTGGCTCGTCCCAACCGCTTTTTCTGCTTTCTTTAAGATTGGAGATTTTATATTTCGTTTTGATGTTTTCTATTTCGTTGCTCAATTTTACGATATTCTCGTTATCAACGATGAGTCCGCACAGGGAAAACTGGTAATTCCCAGAGGTCTGCTTCTGCCGTTCGGTTTCGTCTATAAAAAATGTCCTCATGATCAGATGGTGGGGAATATCTCCTTCAGTTTCGCCTCCTGCTCAGCGACGGTTTTTGGATCCGGTTCGATCGCGTCGACATCAATCGTGAGATCCTTCTCGAACGGCCGCTCTTCTTCATCGAGAAGGATTCCATGCTTCGTCCGCTTTGATACCTTTTCGGTATTCGTCGCCGTTCGTACCGCTTTGTTGTGGTCGGCGATATAGTCGCGCAACGCCGTGAGGCGTTGGGAGACGTGCTCTGCCATATCGGTGTCATAAATGGAGGATAACTTCTTGAAGACCACTTCAAAGCCAAGAAGGGTGGCATAGTAGTCAATGAGTCCCTGCCGCCGCGCGGCGAACATCGTCGCAAATTCCAGATTCTTGAATTTTAGGAAGAGCTTCCCATCTTTCCGATATTCCTCAAAGAGCGTCTGGGCATCGAGAAGCCCCGAGAGTATCGCCACGCTCATGCCGTGCCTACTGAACGCACCCGGGTCGCCGCTCGGCAACATGTCGCAGACGAGAAGTTCCTGGTCGAGATGGTCACCCTTGTGGTCCAGATCATTATCGGCATACACGAGGCCGAGGTTCGCATCATACGTGTCAGTGCGTTTCTTGAAATCGTTCACAAACGCATAGTCGCCTTTGAATGCATAAAGGCTCTCGCCTGTGATCACCGCGCCGTCGAATGTTTCGAATGCTTTTTTTTCATCGATCTCGCCTTTTACTCGCGGCTCGACGTGTAGATACTCCAATGCCGCCTTTGCTCCCGCGAATTCGCGGTCGTAGAGACCTTTACTCCAAAGCTTTTCTTTTCGCGTCTCCGCGTCGCTTCGCTCTCGCAATGCGAGCTCTCCCGCCTTGATATGAGCCAAAAGCGTTTCCCTTGCTTTCATTTTCGTTGCGAACCACCGCGCGAGAAGTTCCGCGTCGTCGCTTACGATGAGTGGCATATATTCCTCAAGGAGATCTTCATCGAGCCACCGTCGACACGCATCGCGGAGCATGACCTTGATCGTCGTCGCATGGCTTTCGGCGTACTCCTGCATCGCCTTCATCGTGTCCTCGAGCGTAGTATCGTCTTCATCCTCCGATTGCTGATCCTTCGGCAACTGCCTGCCAGCGATTACCACGCCGTGCTTCTTTAAGAAATAACGAGCCACTTCAAGTAGCGGAATGCAGGCGAAATAGTGGAAGAGTTGGTATTCCTTCGCAAACTTGTTGTAGCTCTGTTCGGCGACAAGATCGGCGAGCGTATCCTTCGCGTCGTCGCTCAACACGGTTTTCCCGTTATAAAGGTGGGCGATGATCTCTTCCTGATCGAGATATTGATGATCGTATTCGATGTCGGGGTACAACTCGTTCATGCGCTTCCGATCTTCCGGCGCGAGAAGCTCGAATGCGAGCTCGTAGGCGGCGTAGTCGAAATCGAGACCTTCTGCAAGCTTCACCGCCCGTTGTTTTTGCGTAATCGCTATCGCTTCCCCGATCGTCACTTTCTTGATGCGCTTTAGGGCATCAATCGAGAATCCTGCCCGCCGGTCGGCGGGGTAGAGGAGCATGCTCATGTGGATCGGTAGCTGAGAGAGATGGGCAACCTGTGCGTCTTTGAACATGAGTTCAGCTTCGATGTCCATGCGGCCGGAGAGTTTCCATGCATCATTCAATTGATTCCACTCCCGCGCTTCTTCATTTGTTTGGGCATGCCAATTTTCAAGCGCCTCTTTGTCGGCGGCGGTTAAAGCATCTTTCCCGGTTTTCACGCGCTGGATATCGTTATGGATGAGAAGTAGAAATTTCTCCCTCGGGGTGAGGTTGCCGCGCGCCAGTAAGTTGGAAATATTTTTCGTGATCATGTTCGTTTTTTGAGCGCTTGTTCCAGAAGCTCGATTCGTGCCTTGAGATCGGTGATCTCCGCGACCCGCGCGAACGCTAACGTGAGGCGAGCAATAGCAGTCGCCCGGCGCACCGTGGTCTTCCGCTCGGCAACGTCTTGGAGGGTTTCCGAAAGGATGGCCTGCGCCTCCTCGATCGTCATGGTTTTCTTTTCGTATTCGTTGTTCATAATATTGATTACATGCCTTCGACGATTTCCATCCACGCTTTGACCTCCGCTGCCCGCCCGGTCTTCGTAGCTTCCCGGTAAAGGGCGGAGACGACGTTCGGCGTGAGCCGCTTCGCCCAGAGATGGATGCTTTTCATGAGGCCGCCCGCTTCCTCGATCTTCCGGTTCCATTCGGAAAGAGTCCCCAGATCTTTGATGCCAAACCGTTCCGCGAATTCGGTTTGGTTTTTGATATCAAGAAGCGACATCGCAAGTTCGTCATCAATACCGAGCCGCTCGATGACATGACGGGGTTGCCCGCGCAAAATCGACGGCATCGAACGCCACAGGACGTATGACTCGAATTCCCGCTTCTTGTAAACGCTCGGGGTTCGGGCGCTTTCATGATCGTCGTTCGTGCTCATATAATTTCATCGGCCTTTCGGTTCGTAAGTTTCTCCCAGCGTTCGACGATGGTGTGACAGTATGCTTCGTCTTGCTCGATCATGAAGCACCTTCGGCCGAGGTGCTCGGAGGCGATAAGCGTCGACCCCGATCCGCCAAATGGGTCAAGTACGATGTCTCTCGGCTGGCTCGAGTGGTAGATGAGACGACGCAACAAAGCGGGCGGCTTCATTGTCGGATGGAGTTTGCTCGCACTCGGCTTCGGATAAAAGAGAGCGGTCTTATCCTTTTGGCCGTAGAACGCGTGCGTGCCGTACCAGCCGTAGAGGATAAGCTCGTGCTGGGGATGGTAATCTTTGCGCCCAACGACCAAATGATTCTTGAGCCAGATGAGGAGCGCGGATTTCACATAATGGGCATCGTGTAACGCGTTCAGAAGTTCGCGGAGCTTGGTGTCGCCGTTGAAAATATAAAAAGCGTTTTTTTGAGAGAGGTGCGGACGCACGGCCGCAAGCCATTGTTTTGAAAAATCATAATAGTCGTCCTCGGGAGCGTCGCCCGCGATTACGGAAAATTTCTTGCCGCTAGTTTCCTTATGTATTGTCGCCAAGAACTCCTGCTTGCCTTCGACGTACCCCACTCCGTACGGGGGGTCGGTCAGGATAAGCGACGCCTTCTCGTCGCCCATAAGTCTGGCGACATCTTCCGCTTTCGTCGCATCACCCAAAAGAAGCCGGTGGTCGCCCAGCTTCCATAGGGTCGTATGTGCGATTTCAGTTGAGGCGTTTGGCATGGTTTCCGGTAAATTGTTCCCATCGGCGCACGATGAGGTCGCAGAACGTGGGATCTATTTCGACGAGGAATGCCCGGCGCTTCAATTGTTCGGCGGCGATGAGTGTGCTGCCCGATCCGCCAAAGAGATCAAGAATGAGCTCGCCCGGAGCGCTGCACCGTTTCAAGGGCTTCTCGCAGAGCGTGATCGGTTTTTGTGTCGGATGCTCGTAATCCGTCGTCGCATCGCGCTTCACGAGCCAGAGCTGGACGATCGACATGAGGTCGTCGTAGAGACCGATTGAGTTCACTTCCTTGTTCATGACCCCAGAGAGGTTCTTGAGCGCGGGATTCAACGGCGGTGTCCCGCGCGTGCCGTACACGCAGAGCTCGATCACTTTATTGAACGCCACCTGTGGCGTGGGGTCGAAATTGTTCTTGACCCAAAAGCAGAGCCGCCGGTTCACGATGCCGTGTTCCTCGTAGAGCTTTTGGAGGAGCCACACATATTTTTCATCGCACCAGAAGAATATATGCGCATCCGGTTCGCTCGCCGTGAGCGCATTCTTTATCGCCCCATTGAGAAACGCCTCATACTCTTTTGTGCCCTTGTTGTCGTTCACTAATTTCTCCGTCGTATATTTTCCTTTCGTGCCGATGCCTTTACGGTAGTCGAGTGCGATATTGTACGGCGGGTCGGAGAACACGGCATTGGCTTTGTCATCGCCCATGAGTTTCGCGACGACTTTCGGATCGAGTGAGTCGCCACAAATCAACCGATGGTCGCCCAATTGATAGATATCGCCCGGCTTCGTTTCGGGCGTCACGATCTTTGCGAGCTCCTCATCCACTTTGAAGCCATCATCTGCGACCTCGAGTATGTCATCGAAGAAACCGTTCAGTTCATCCGGCGTGAAGCCGACGTCGAGAAGAAGATTCGTGTCGAATGCCTTCAAGAGTTCTTCATCCCACGCGCCGACATTTTTATTGAGCCGCAAATTGAGCTCCTTCTCTTTCTCAATTTCAGGAATATTGAGGTAGACGACGGGGACCTCGGTGAATCCCAAGATCGTCGCGACCTTGAGCCGGAGATGCCCGCCGATCACGATGTTCTTCCGTTCCGGTGCCCCGTTCACGAGGAGGGGATCGACGAGGCCGAAGCGGGTAATGCTTTCCTTCATGTCGGCGATGGCCTTCTCATCCCATTTCCGGGGATTGTAAGCTGACGCCTTCAGTTCATTTACGGGAACGCGCACGATAGTCAGCTTGTCCGCCAAATTGGTGTTTGTCATTTAATAATTGGACGCGGGTTGTTTAAGTTCTGTAATCCGCTTATCCGCTTATTAGCGTAGCATGAGGTAAAAAAAGAATCAAGCCCCCAGAGCAAGGCCCCCTGTGGATTCAGAAAAGGTGCCTTTTTGAAGCAATCGTACGGCTGCCGCATCGACAGAAACTTTAAAGGTTTTCGCTATTTCTCCAACGAGCAAATTTCCCTCTGCGGAATGGCGCTGTATCGCTCCCTTTATCCCAATTTCTTGTGCCGCTTTTAGCAACTCGTCCTTAAGGTAGCTTGCGGGGATAAGGAATGCACCGCAGGCATATCCTGCCTGCCATTCCATCCAATCTTTTCTGGAATTGGAAAAAATTGTTTCGCGTTTGCATTGGTTTACTGTTTCCTTTTTCTTCGTGGAGAACAGTGATTGATTTTTCCGTTCGAGCTCGAAGAGAGCCGTATGGAAAAAGACATGGCCGTACTCGTGAGTGAGTGTGGTTCGAAGGCGGTTTTCCATCCGATCGTTCTCGGTCAGTTCTTTGAGAATTCTCACTTTCGGTTTTACGGCATGAAAGAATTTCGTATCTCCCTCGATGTCGTTTCCTTCGGTGGCGAAGTCGGCATAGAGATCAAGATCGGCGACGTCCTGTTCTAAGAGCAATTTGAGGTCTTCAGTGGAGATGGGAAACTCTATTTTTCCATATTTATTTCTTAGGAAATCGGTGACTATTTTTTCGCATTCCGCATCCAGCTCCTCTGGCGTATAATAGGGGCGCTTAGCAAATCGGCCAGTGCTGTCTGGAATCCATTTCATCGAACATCACTGATCCTTTATTTTTTTTCTGAACGCCTGATATGCTTGCTCGACATCGTGCGGGTTGGCTGATGCAAGGTGCTTTGCCATATCTTCAGGAAACCTTTTAGAAAGTAACACGAGGTAATTTTCCGGAAGATCCAAAACTTTGGAGAGGCTCTTTATAATGAACTCCGACGGAGCATCTCGACGATCGTGCTCGATGTCGTTTAAGTATTGCGGAGAAATTGGGTTACCATCCTCCTTCTTTATTTTCTCTGCGAGATCTTTTTGGGTAAGGCCTTTTTCTTTTCTTTTCTCTGCTATTTTTGATCCAAATGTTTCCATATCTTTATTATACACTAATCCGCTGATTAGCATATCATGTATCATAAAATCTGTCAAATTCGGCCAAAAACGATACCCTCAAAAATTTGGGTTTGTTTGGGTTTTTAACGATCGCTAATAGCCGCGTTTTTCCAAGAAATACATATAGAAGGAGCGCCTTTGACTAAATCCCAAAAGACCCCGACCGAGGTGCCTCCGGCGCTTGAAAGACCCTCTGAAATCCCTTATACTTTTTTTATAACCTAGCGATCGAGGTCCTTCCAAAAGGAGGGGAAGGGTTGCCCTCTGAGATCCCCAAGGATGCTTGTGGGGCTTGCATCCGGCCGTACCTATTCAAGTTGGAGACGTTGGAAGGGCACAGAACAGTTGAAAAGAATAAAGCGCGGTGCTATCATCGTCGCAGACCTTTTCGAAGGCCAATCTGTAGGAGGTAAGCCTATGCCGGATGTAGATCGTCAGTTGAGCCTTGATTTTTTTGGCGAACTATGGAATGTCGAAGGGTTCATTGACTTCCGTGACGAGCGCCGTACATTCATTCATTTTGATGGAGCGAAATTGCTCTTTCCTCCTCAATGCAATATTCCGCATTGCCAGCGAACCGAGCTGGTCCACTTAAGCCTCCTGGAAGTAATTTGGAACCAGATGGGCTTTACGCACCGGATGCCGATAGCAGAAGAAAAGTTGGTCATCTCTTGCGATCCGCAGGACTTTCAATGCCCGCTCATGCCAAAGGGTCAGTCGGCATTTCCGTTGTCGTACGTGAGCGATGTGGATTGCCAGACGGAGATGCTTCTCTTTGATGAGGTCGCTAACGGACGTGATCCTCGGCGAGTGGAAGTTTTTCGCGAAACAATCCAGCCGCAACACCTTGAGTTTTTTGCACATATGCTCGGTATTGGCGCATACCGGCGGAAATGTATCCCGTGTCATGCGGCAGTTGCCGCGTATCGCGCGCGGCACGCGCGGGGCATCCAAGACTATCGTCTTTTTGATGGGCATTTCGACCTCGTCGTGTCCGCCACGCTTGCGGCAGTCGCCTAGCTGCTAGATAAGAAAGAAGGTGTTACTCTGCGGTGGATTTATCCACCGCAGGGCTTTTCTTTTTTTGGAGAAGTGGTATGGTAATGAAAGTTGCTCTGGACTGTTCAACCAAACACTCGAGGGCCATCTCAGTTTCCAAAGGAAAAGCTATGCCAACGGCAATAGCGATTGTTGATGATGCGGGATCTGTTATCCGACTACTCGGACAAACAGCAATTCCTCTGCCGGTTCTCTGCGATGAATGTACTGCTCCCGATATCGCCGAGAAAATTCCTGCCTTTCAGGCCCACGCCTTCTCCGAAAATGAAAAACGCAAGTTGATTTTTCATTTCAAGGCATGTAGGCCCTGCCGCCAGAAGTTAGGCTGGGGCGAACTCTGACTCTTTTCCCACCCAAAAAGCGCTGTCTCCCCAGGACAGCGCTTTCTCTTGTTTTGAACCCCTTGAAATAGCCCGGCATTTCTGTAACTATAGAGCAGGACACTGGAAAGGTGGCTGAGTGGTCGAAGGCGCCGCACTCGAAATGCGGTGTACTCGAAAGGGTACCGTGGGTTCGAATCCCACCCTTTCCGCAGATGACAATAAAAAGGATGCCGTTCGGCATCCTTTTTATTGTCATCGGTTGATTGTGCGGATTCGAACGCCGGAGCTGGTTTTCTCAACAGGGAAAACCAGTGAGGCGGTGCCCAGACCAAATGCGAGCGACGGCGAGCATTTGAGTCGCGGGAGAATCCCACCCTTTCCGCAGAGTGAATATTTTAAGGTGCGGTTATTGCGCAATCCATTTATTTTCGCTATATTTTCCTGAGGTGCTGACATGTGTTCTGTGGAGGTGCCACCTTAGCTCAGCTGGTAGAGCAGTGCTTTCGTAAAGCAAAGGTCCCCGGTTCAAATCCGGGAGGTGGCTCAGAGAGAAAAAAATGGATATAATAGTGGGATGAGGCATGCATCGCCGGAACAGCCCAATCAGCCGGAACAGTTCGTTCTATTTCCCGAGGATGCCGCGTTTGTGGCGGTCATGGAGGAGATACGCGAGGAGGAAGAAAAGAAGGGGCATTATTTGCCGCTGAATGACGAAGAGCTCAAAGCCGCCGCCGCGCGTCGAATAGCGTTCAGAAAATCCGGAGGAAAATCTTACGAATATCACGGTCGCAATTCAGAATAATTTTTGATCATGGACTATACCGAATCACTGAGGGAGTTGGATGCCGAAGCTCGCCAACTGGGCGAGCGTCTTTGACCTCGCGAACAAAAGAAAAAAGATCGCGGAGCTCGAAGCGGAAATGTCGTCCGCCGGTTTTTGGAATAACCGCCAGAACGCAGATGCCAAAATCCGCGAGCTGGGCGAATTAAACGATGTGGTTGCAAAATACGAAATTATTCGCGGCGGCATCGACGGCCTCATACTACAATTCGACGAAAATATTTTTCATGAGGTAAAGCGCGCGTTCCGCGAGTTCGAGCTGACCCAGCTTTTTGTGGGCCATTACGACAAACAATCCGCCGTGCTTGCAATCTATCCGGGCGCGGGCGGCGAGGATGCGGAGGATTGGGCGATGATGCTCGGCATGATGTACGAGGGCTACGCCAAGCAACGCGGGTGGAAAACGCGCGTGGTGGACGATAATCCGCGCTCGTACACCGTCGAGATAAGCGGCGCGTATGCCTACGGCTATTTAAAGAACGAGCAGGGAGTGCATCGCCTGGTGCGTATTTCGCCGTTCAACGCAAAGCATTCGCGGGAAACCTCCTTTGCGCTTGTGGAGGTGGTGCCGGATTTGCCCACGCTCGACGAATCAAAGTTGCAAATTCCAGAGGCAGACCTGCGCTTTGAATTTTCCCGCGCCGGCGGCCCCGGTGGGCAGAATGTGAACAAGGTGGAGACCGCCGTGCGCATCGTGCACATCCCGACGGGCATCGCGATCAGTTCGCGTGCTCAACGTTCGCAACAACAAAATCGCGAGGCCGCGCTCAAAATTTTAAAGGCGCGTCTCTTCCAATTGATGGAACAGGAAAAAGTGGAGGAGGTCGGCGCGTTGCGTACAAAAGTAAAGCCGGAGTGGGGGAATCAGATCCGTTCATATGTGTTGAATCCGTATCAAATGGTGAAGGATCATCGCACGGATGCCGAAACCTCGCGCGTGGACGAAGTGCTCGCGGGAAATATCGACATGTTCATCGAGGCGATGTTGGAGAAGAAATCGTCCGAAAAATAACATTAAATTTTTCTTAAAAAGTTTTTGACTTTCATTTTGCAAAGATTAGTATTGTGGTATGAAAAACAAAAACAATGATAGTGACGCACCGGTAACAAAGGGGATGCTTGATGAGGCGGTAGAAAAGATTGGCACAAAAATCAGTGCCAAGATAGACGAGAAGGTCGATAGCGCTATCGGCGATCTGGCCATTATGGTTGAAAAAGGGTTCCAAGCGATGACCAAGCAGATGGATAGCAAGTTTGAACAGGTCGATAGAAGATTTGAGCAGGTAGATAAGAGATTTGAAAAAATAGATAGTAGGTTTGAGCAGATTGACCGTAAATTTAAAAAGGTAGACGGCCATTTTGAAAAAGTATTCTCCGAATTTAAAGATGTTCACAAAGAGATCGGCGTTAATAAACTCAAGACCCAAGGTGATATCGCCGGCCTTGATTTTCGTGCGGGCAAGCTCGAAAAGAAAATAGAAGCATAAGTGTTTTAAAATACTCACAGCTGTGTAATGATTATTTTAAAAAAATAGTGTATTATTAGAGACGTGATTGTTTTTCAAGGAGTTTCCAAACATTACACGGGCCATGGGGTCGCGCTCGAGGACGTTAATTTTCAAATTGACCCGGGAGAATTTGTTTCTCTTGCGGGTCGCTCCGGCGCCGGAAAGTCCACCATTATAAAATTGTTGATCGGAGAGGAAAAACCGTCGAAGGGGCGCGTTTTTTTTGGACAATACGAGGTGAATAAATTAGAAGATAACGAATTGCCCGCGTTTCGGCGCCATATCGGCGTTGTATTCCAGGATTTTCGTCTTTTGCCGACCAAGACCGCGTATGAGAATGTGGCATTCGCGCTCGAAGTGGCCGGCCGGCCACAACGGGAGATCGCGGAGCTTGTGCCGCAGGTGCTCGACATGGTGGGGCTGGGCGATAAGATGAAGAATTTTCCGCACGAGCTTTCCGGTGGAGAACGTCAGCGCGTCGCGATCGCGCGTGCGATGATCCACCGCCCGGAGGTCGTGATTGCCGACGAGCCGACGGGCAACCTTGACCCGTTCCACACGTTCGAGATCGTCAAATTGTTGGAAAAGATCAACCAGCTGGGTACGACGGTGGTGCTCGCCACGCATGATAAGGAGGTCATCAATAATCTCGAACGGAGAGTGATAACATTGGATAAGGGCCGTCTTATCCGCGATGAAAAGAAAGGGAAGTATATCCTGGTATAATAAGAAATATAATGTTTACGATCATTTCTAGAATTTTTCACTTTGGCTTTAAGAATTTCTGGCGTAACGGCTGGCTTTCTACCGCGACGGTCGCCATTATGACGCTCGCATCCATCGGATTCCTGGGGCTCATCATCTTTGGTGTCGTCACGCAGTCCGCGGCAAACGCGATCCAAAGCAAGATCGACATCAGCGTCTATTTCAATACCAACACTTCGGAGGATGAAATTTTAAATATCCAGCAGTCGCTCGAAGGATTGTCGCAGGTGGCGAGCGTGAATTATATTTCGCAGGATCAGGCGCTTGCAACGTTCCAGCAAAATCATGCGAACAATCCGACGGTCAGCCAGGCCGTGAGCGAGCTCGACACGAATCCACTCGAGGCATCGCTGAACATCACCGCAAAGGATCCGAGCGAGTATGGCGCGATCAACGATTACCTTACCTCTCCCGACCTTGCCTCGTACATCGACACGATCAGCTATTCGCAGAATCAGGACGTGATCAACCGTCTGGCGGCGATCGTGCGCGACGTTTCGATCGGCGGATGGATCGTCACGATCTTCCTCGCGCTCGTCGCGGGGCTCGTCATCTTCAATACGATCCGTCTTGCCATCTATTCCAACCGCGAGGAGATCGGGGTGATGCGTGTGGTGGGTGCATCAAACAGCCTGGTACGCGGGCCGTTTGTGGTGGAAGGCATGTTGTGGGGGTTGATCGCCGCGCTCATCAGTCTCATCGTTTTTGCGCCCGTACTCTACTTTACTTCGCCCTATTTGAACGAATTCATCCCGGGATTGAATATCTTCCAATATTTTTACACGCATATTATCCAGCTTTTTGTTTATGAGCTTTTGTTCGGCGTGGTCATCGGGGGACTCTCCAGTTTTTGGGCGGTGCGGCGCTATTTAAAAAATTAAATCTTATCCGCACAAAGCGGATTTTCGATGATCAGCGAAAATTCTCCACACGATACACCGCCGCCATCGCCGGGGGAAACCCCTCAGCCGCCATTGCACGACGCCCCCGCAGCACTGCGCAAAAAAAAAGCGGTGCGGCGGCTGATCATGATCGCCGTGTTGGTGGTGATCGTCGGCGGCGCGCTCTGGTATTTCCAACGATCATTTTCGTTGCCATTGCAGAGGATCGCCGCGTTCGAAAATTCCGTCGGTACTTCGGTGAACAATCAACTCCAGCAGAATTTTTCCGCGCCGTCGCCCTTGCAACAGTTTGCCAAAGCCGCGCCTAAAAAGGCGAACACGCTTACCGACGCCGGCGTGATCGCGCAGACAAATCTCCAGCGCGCGAAAAACGGCAGCTTGCCGCCGCTTACGGAAAATGCCACGCTCGATGATATCGCCACGCTTCGCATCGATGATATGTTCGCGGGGCAATATTTTGCGCACGTCAATTCATCGACGGGGGAGAGCGCGATCACCGTCGCGAGCAGTGTGGGATATTCGTACATTGCACTTGGCGAAAATCTTGCGCTTGGATCGTATGCCGGCGACGCCGGCGTGCTGAATGCATGGATGGGAAGCCCTGGCCATCGCGAAAATATTCTGGACACGCATTACACGCAGATCGGCGTTGCCGTGCGCGAAGGAGTGTTTCGGGGCGCGACCACGTGGATCGCTGTGCAGGTGTTTGGAAGGCCATCATCCGCCTGCGCCGCTCCGGAGGCGAACTTAAAGACCACCATCGATCTTTCCGAGGATCAGATCACCGCGATGGCGACACAGCTTCAATCCGATAAGGCCACCATCAATGCCATGTCTCCGCCGTCGGGGCCTTCGTACAACGCCCAAGTGGAGGATTATAACAACCTCGCGGCGCAATATAACAACCTCACGGCAGAGACCCAGACGGCGATCGGGGAATATGACGTAGAGGTAAACACCTTCAATAGCTGCCTTTCTGAATAATCGTTACGAACGGAATAGCGTTCCTTCACGCTTCCTGGCAGAGGATAGTTTGGTATGAGGGAACTCTATTTTTAATTTGTTATACTTAGAGAGGAGGATTCTTTGCACGCCCCCTCATTTTTCCCTATACTTCTTTTTATCACGGATATTCACTTATGAAACATCTTGGGCTTGCCATAAAATTCGTCGTCGTTGGTTTTTTTGCGCTTCTTGTCCTTCTCGTTTTTTCTCTATCGGGCAAAATTGGCGTTCCCAAAAAAGCTAACGCTGATTCATTGGATGCATATCCAAGCGTTTGTCTCGGAGGATGGCAGAATCCCGGCAATGCTTCCGGTCCGCCGGACGTTTCACCGGGAAGCGATTCTTTCACCGGAAATAATTCTGCGGTGCTCAATCAGGCACAGGCACAGATATTCTGCGGATCATTCCAGGCGAGCGACGAGTCTCAAACGCCGACCGCGGTCACTTTGCATTTTTCGTGGAATGTGATCTTTGCGAACCAGGCATCAAATGCTACGAGTAGCGATGCGGACAGTGCCGGATGGAGCAGTGTACTTGACGCGACGAGCACTGCCACTTCCACAACGCCCGCGATGGGTGATGGTAGTGATGCGTCGTCAACTGCGGTGCCGACAACGCCATCGACAACTTCAACTTCTACGCCTCCTATCCCCACGCCTCCACTCCCGCCGGCGCCAGTGACACCGCCGGCATCCGACCCCTCGAATGCCGATGCGAGCTCCACATCATTTCTGCAAACTATTTTTAGCGATCCGCTCGGACTTTTGATCGAGAAGTCCTTTGCCGATTCGACGGGCAACGATTCTACTACGGTCGACACTTCCACTGCGGACAATAGTTCCACCACCACCATGATCGACGCCTCCACTACCGCCGATTCCTCCGTGGGTACGGCGAACGACTTTGTTGACGTGAGCTACTCGCTCGACGGAACGACATGGATCGATCTTGGGCCGGTGAGCGAGTCCGATTGGCAAAACTATTCGGTGACGATTCCGGTGAACTCGTGGAGCGACATCAATAACCTGCAGATCCAATTGAGCCCGCTCATCACTCCCGATGCGCCCACTATATATTTGGACGGGATGTGGCTGGAAGTCGATTACAATAATTCCATCCTGAGTGATATCGCAAAGGCGATTTCCGACATTTTGCCGACGGACACCCTTTCCACTTCCACAACGCCCACGCCGCCCGCCACGCCGCAGGATGCCACCACGCAAACTCCGGCGCCGCTTCCGCCCCCGCCCCCGCCGATTCCGCAGCATCAATATCTTTTTACGCTCCAGGGGCCGCAGTCCATTTCTGTCAAAGGGGGAAAGCTCGATTGGTATCAGGATAATAACGGATCGAGTAGCGCGGTGGCCGCGCCGACGGCGGCGCCTACTGTGAGCCTTCCCGCCACCAACACGATCGAGGTATCGGGATCATGTTCTGCGGCATATTACACCATTTTAATTTTCCCGGACGCCGGTGATTACGAAAGCAATCCGTCGCTTGCGTTGTACAACAACGCCAACAAGTGCGTGAACGGAAGCTTTACGCAGACGATCACCGACTTGGATCTTCCGTCACAGCTTGCGAGCGGTACATATTATCTTGTGGTGGCAAACCAGGGAGCGAAGGGACCATGGATCCCGTATCCGGAAACGTATCCGATACAATTAAGCGACTCATCCAACGGCACCTCATCATCGCAATGATAAAGTCCCACTCGCTCCATAAAACCAATATTGTCTTCGTTTTTAAAGAACATAACGTTGAACCGCCGGAAAATCACGAGATCGTGGGGCTGTATGCCGGTGCGGCGGCGAAGGGCGCTCAGCTCGTTGACGATCCGTTGGTGCGGATGAAGATACTCGACGTTCCCGCGCGCGGTCTGCAGGTGGCATGGGAAGCGCGACGTTTGCGCATAGAGAATATGCGCGCCGTCGAACCGGAGAGTTCCACGCTCGTCGAGGATGCGGTCATGGTCTATGAGACGCTCGTCGCACCGCGAAAGATATTTTTGGACTCGTTCGGGTTCAACTTTGAGGTGTATTACCAGATGGCCGACGTTATTCGTATCAACGAGCACTACAACGAGATCGCGGGGACGTTCCTCGATCTCGGCGCCGGGCTTATGGATTTTGGATGGCAATGGACCGTCGCCGAAAAAAATGGCAAAGAATTCAATGGATATTTTCTTAAGGTGACGGCACCGCTCGAGTTCACCATGCATCACAACACGCACCTCGCCGCGAAGGAGTTGCCATCAAAGAAGGATCTGCAGGCGATGTTTCAGGATGCCTACGAGGCAACAAACCGCACTGCGGCAAAATTGAAATTATAGAGCGCGACACCCATGAGTATCTCCATCGATCCAAAGAACGGCGTCAGGCTAAGACCAGCCCGGAAACCCGGCCGGGGAATTGCCGCGCTCATCATTGTGCTCGAGGCGGTGTTCTCTATCTTCCTCTACATGTCGCTCGCCGAAAAGGTTTTTGTGGTGATCCCGGCTGCGGCAACCGGACCCGGCGTCCCCGGACTTATTGCATATCAGGGCTTGCTCACCGACACGTCGGGCAATCCATTGGGCGGTGCGGGATCAACGTATTGTTTCCGCTATTCCATGTGGGATTCCCAGAGCGGTGGCAGTCAGATGTGGCCACAGCCTGCGCTCGGTGATTTATCGACGACGCCGCAGAATTCCACAACGACCGTGACCGACGGCGTGTTCAGTGACCAGCTTGGCCGGATGGATACATTTGGCAATCTGGATTTCGGTGCAGACACCACGGGAACCTCCACGTATTATCTGCAGGTGCAGGTGAGTACTTCGTCGCCTACGTGCGCCACCGGGCTTGAGACGCTTTCTCCGCGACAGCAGATCACGGCTGATGCCTGGTCCCAGACCGCGGAATCCGTGTACGGCAACCAACTTCGCACGCTCGTTGCCAATAACACCGTGCAGCTTGGTACCGGCGCTGGCGTCGTATCCGGATGGACGTTGCTTTCCCTCGACGTGGCGCATGGATCCGGTGAGGTCGTTGGCGGGAGTTGCACGCAGAACGGCACGTTGTGGTACGACTCGACACTTACCAAAGCCCTCGTGTGCGCAAATAATATCATCCAGCCGTTCTCGAACGGCACGTCGAGCATCACAGGAATCGGCACAAGTGGTACGAGCACGATACTTTATAACAACGTATTCTTCTCCGCCTACGCAAACCTTACCCTCAGCCAGAATGGACAGACGATCAACTTCTCGGCGGCGGCGCCGGGCGGCGGAGGCGGCGCGACAATGTCGCGCTGGGAAGATTATCTGATGGGGATCAGCACGACAGTCACAAGTCTCGCTCCGGCAGACGCCTACTTCCAGCCATTCATTCTTCCTGCCCCGGTTGCGATGAGTAATATAAATCTTTTAAAGAGCTTCAACTTTGGAATGCCAGCCGCAACGAGCGTTGCATCGTCTGGATCGCAACGATATTCTTATTCGCAGGGTATATCGCTCTTCAGTAGGGTGACGGCCGGAGGTGCCACTTCCCAGATGAGTATGGTTACGACAGCGAGTATGGGATTCACAATGCTCTTCTCTTATACTTCAACATCCGAGATGTTGAGCGCGACATGGGTGACGAATAGCACCGGCGGAACGACGAGCTGGGGAACAACATCCAGTAATAACTCACTGTCGAGCTACTGGACCGGCGTGAAATATTTCCCAGTCCCTCTATTAACGACACTTACTGCCGGTGAATACTGGATGGGATATGGTATGTCGACCACTGCTTCGACCACGAACTCTGGTGTCACTATTTTGTCTATAAGTCAGATGGGGTCTAGTATTGCCGCAAACACGTATGGGGTGCTTGGAAATACATCGGCTGGTTCGCGGGCGAGCTTTTTCAATGGAGGCGTGGGGTATGGCTCTGTGCTTACGGCGGGCGTCGTAACAAATAATACGATGGCAATTAGTACAATCAGCGCATCGAGCGCTACAATGCAACTTCAATATTTTAACTTTGCCGACTACTAATCATCATGAAACCACAGATTATCGTTCCAGATTATAAAGGAAGACACAACCAGGATATTGAAAAGTCCCAGGAGCGGTTGTTGCAGTCCAAGGCGTATCGCGACCTTTCCACAATCATCATCTGTCCCACGCGCGGGCAGGTGTCGGCAAAAGTGGTGCAAAGTTGGATGGGGCTCATGAGGCCGATGAACCAAAAGGTGATCGGGCCGCTCTTTGCGATCTCTATGGAGGTGGGAGAGGCCTACAATTCTATGATCGAGATGATTGTTACAAATCCCGAGCTTTCAACGTGGAAATATATTTTGACGATCGAAGAAGATAATATGCCCCCACCGGACGGACTTCTTAAACTATATGAAGACATGGATCAGTACGACGTGGTCGGCGGATTATATTGGACAAAGGGCGAGGGTGGTCAGCCGATGATCTATGGCGATCCGATGGTCGAACCGATCAATTTCATTCCACAGATTCCCGAGACTGAAGGGCTTCAGCCGGCGAACGGCCTTGGCATGGGATTCAATCTTTTTAAAATGGAGATATTTAAAGATCCTAAGCTGCCGCGCCCGTGGTTCCGCACCGTGCAGGAATTTATTCCGGGGCAGGGCGCACGCGCTTACACGCAAGATCTCTATTTTTACGAGAACGCCGGGAAGGCGGGATATAAGTTTGCGTGCGACACACGCGTGAAGGTCGGCCACTATGATGCGGCGATGGACGTCGTATGGTGATACAATAAAGCAATGAAAAAAAATCTTCGTATCATTCTTATTGTCATTCTCGCGCTCGTCGTCGGCTTCGCGGTGGAATATTTTGTAAACGGGTTTATCACTCCAGCACCACCGGTCGTCGCGATGCCTCAGGAACCTTCGCCGACGCCGATGGTTCAGGCGATTTCAACCTCTACGACGGGGTATGGGTTATTGAACGGCGATGTTGCTTGGCAAAGCGGTCAGCATTTTATCGTCAACTTCGAACCGCTTCGCTCCCAGATCGCTTCTATTACCCAGGAGTATCCCCAGAACACTTATATCTACTTTGATTATCTAAACAGCTCGGCGAACTTTGGCACCAACGCGCGAACGCTTTTTACGGCGGCGAGCACCGTTAAGGTTCCGCTTGCAATGGCAGTCTATAAGATGGCAGAAGAAGGAAAATTGAACATGAATTCCGATTACACCCTCCAACAATCGGACCTTGATAGTAATTTTGGCACCCTTTATAAGGCGGGCGCGGGCGCGACATACACTATCCAACAACTCGTCTCCATCATGCTTGAACAGTCGGACAATACCGCCATGAATGCGCTCCTTTCTGCACTAAACAATATCGGGGTATCCGATCCGTTCGCGGATGTCTATCAGCAGATGGGATGGAATAATTTCCCCACGATCGGCCAAGTTACTGATTATAAGAATTATATAAACATTGATGTCCACACACTTTCCAATATGTTCCTTGCGCTTTATAGTGCGAGCTACGACAGCCCCACTGATTCACAGGCGATCCTTTCATATCTTACGCAGACGTTATTCAGTAATGAGATTGTCGCGGGTGTCGCTTCAAGCACTATTGTGGCCCACAAGATTGGCACTGCGGCCGATAATCTGACCTATAGCGATTGCGGCATCGTATACGCTCCGTCGCGTCCATATATCTTGTGCGTGGGATCGAGCGGCGCGAGCGAACAGTCGGCGGATCAGTATATGTCGCAGGTATCCAAGGCCACCTACCAGTATGTTATTAATAACTAACATGAAACTCGACATCGCCTGCGGGCAGAACAAGCAGAAAGGATTCAAAGGGGTCGATATTGCGCCGGGAGAAGGCGTGGATTTTGTGTGGGATCTGGAACAATATCCATGGGCGCCGTTCGAGGATAATTCCTTTGACGAAATTTACGTCAGCCACTACGCAGAACATACAAAAGACTTGATGAAGTTTATGAACGAGGTGTGGCGCATTTGCGAGAACGATGCCAAGGTGACGATCGTCGGGCCATATTACACATCGATCCGCGCATGGCAGGATCCGACGCACACCCGTGCACTTTCCGAAGCGACGTGGCTGTATTACAACAAAGGCTGGCGTCAGGCGAATAAGCTGGATCACTATCCGATCACCTGCGATTTTGGCGTGGAGCGTATGACGGTGTTCTTCAATCCGCCGTGGGATAAAAAGACGGAAGAAGCGCGGCAGTTTGCCCAGCAGCATTATTGGAACGTGGTTTCCGATATTTGCGTGGAACTGAAGGTGATCAAATGAAGCTGCAAGAGCGTCTCAAAAAGGAATACCGCCTTCTTGCGCTCGCCGTCGTCTTCTTTGCGGCCGGTGCGATTTTCTTTTGGTACGACGCGTCGCTTCCATCGCACGCGCCAACGTCCACCGGCACGCCATCATCGCCAGCCGTTTCTGTTCAACCCCCGAATTCCGGGGCGAGCCAATCGGGCCAGCAACTCGATCCCGATTTTTCGAAATTTCCTCCTCCGGCACAGTTCGGAACATTCACGTACGGCCGAGGCGGTTTTAATGGATCATCATCGACGCTTTTAGCTTCTTCCACGTGTAATGCGTCATACATAGCAGTTTTGATCTTCCCATCCGCCGTCGATTACCGGAGTGACATCGAAAGTGCTGTCTATAACGATGCGTTCCCATGCACCGCCGGCCGGCCGTTTGCCCTCTCGATCACGACGAGCGACATCGCCACTGCGCCGTTCGGAAATTATTATCTCATCATCGCGGATCAGCAAAAAACCGGCGCGTGGTATAATCCAAGATAAGATGAAGCGCGAAAGCATTTTTCTATGGAAGGTTGTTTTCGGCACCGCGGCGGTGATCGTCGTTGCGAGCCTGCTGTTTTTTAATTTTAATAATTTTGCTACGTGGGCGGCGTTGAACAACCCGTTCCAGGGGCAGTGGGCGGTGGTACAGCTCTTGGACGGCGAGATCCTGTATGGCCATCTTTCCGGCGTGAGCGGGGAGACAATCGGCCTTACCGACGTCTATCTTTTGGATAAGGTCACGCCGGAGTCGCCGGCGACGGCGGCACCAACAACGCCATCAGCGGTCTCGAGTTCGACCGATCTTTCCGTTATGGGAGGGGTGACCCCGCAACCGTCTGCCGCGCAGTCGACGCTGATCCCGGTGGCCGACACGCCTCAGCTGTTCATTGATCGTTCTTCGGTGCTCTATTTTAAGTTCGTGTCAGCCGCAGATCCCGCATTGCCGTATCTTCACTAAATTTATTTGTATGGCAAAAAAATTTGCCCTTCTCTTTAGTATGGTCGCATTACTGGCAATCATGCGATCTCTTCCGGCGCTTGCATTCAATATCTCCTCGACCGATTTTTTTGTGCGTGGCGACGTGGGGTATAACGCAGGAAATTCCACATCAACCGACTTCGGTCTATTCAGTAACGGCCAGCTCGACGCGCAGGGTATCAGCCTGTCAGGCGATTTTCAGATCATTCCCGGAATTCTCCGGGCAATCTTCCAGCCGGTCCAGCCGATATACACACAGATCCATTATCATTGGCGTAATGATAATGGCAGTGAAACCTCTGCCACCTCCGCAACGGGAGGGATTGAGGATACGGCACTCACCGGTCTTGCGCAGAATTCCAGTACCCGCGTTCGCATGGAGATAACGAACGCCGGCGGCACCATCTTTTCCTATTCCCCGCAGTCATTCCAATTGCAATATGGGCAGTTGAGCACCACTTGCTCCGCCATTTCTTCGTGGACAGCCGTTGGAACGGGAAGTGCGGTATGGAGCATGTACAATTCTGGCAACTTGACCGATGGGCAGAACACTACAAATATTGCAACCTCGACCGGCGGCGTTGCCGACGCGAATCATACCTTCATCGTGTCGAACGCCGGTGTAAAGACCACATCGAGCACGGTAAGTGCGATTTCGGTGCCGAGCGATTCCTTTATTGAAATGGAATTCGATGTCCAAGCACTAACGAGCTCCACGCCTGGTGCCACCTATTGCTTCCGCCTGACGAATGTCGGTTCGGCAAGTCGGTTTATTTATTCACAGTATCCGCAGGCAACGCTTTCTTTGATCAGTCAGTCGATCACGCTTACGCTCAATGCTCCAACCGTGAATCTTCCCGCGCTTGCTCCGGGGGTCGCCGTTTCGGCAACGACCACGGCAACGGTAAGCGTGACCGGAGCGACGAGTGGATACACTGTCTCAATACAACGAAACTCCGCCACTTCAACGCTCGCTTCCTCGAGCATCACATTCCCCGACGCCGCCGTTTGGAATCCTTCGGGATCAACGTGTGCGTCCGGACAGGGGAATGGTACGACGACCCCCGGCAATACATTCTCGTTCCGCGTGGCGTCGTCCGGCACGACCGCAAATTATTGCTCCTTCTGGTGGGGAGCGAGCGATAGTGGTGGAACGGCATTATATGCCGGCGTTCCCACTACGACGCAGATCATCGTAAATTCCACGTCATCCGCATCGCAGAACGGCACGACCGTGGTTACCATCCTCTATAGTGCCAACGTCCCTTTGAGCCAGGAGGCAACAAGCTATACGGGAGGAGTTACTATCACCGCGATTGCCAATCCGTAGTTATCCACAGGTATCCGTTTTTTGAAGATTACCAATTATGGTAATATAAAAGTAATGAAAAAATTATCAGCCGCATCTGTTTTGAAAGTATTATCAGTTTTTGTATCCGCTCTCGTTATCGTTGGATTCATTGCAAATTTTGGCGGAAGGGTTTCCGTGCCGACGGCACGGGCATCCACTTCCACTTCCACCACGCAGACCATTAATGTGACGGTCAATCAGGTTATTACGCTTTCGCTCGGTACTTCCACCCTAAGCTTGCCGGCACTTACGCCGGGGGCTCCGGTCACTGCGACAACGACGGCGACCGTCACCACGAACGCAAACGCAGGATGGCAGCTGGACTTCAATCGTAATAGCGCCACATCGACGATTGCTTCGGGTACCATAACATTCCCCGACGCAACGTCGTTCAATGGATCCAATGCGACGACAACGGCAAACCTCGCAAACAGTGGACAGGTGCTCGCTTTCCGTGCTTATCAAACGGGTACGAGCGCTGGTATCTACAATACGGCCACGTGGGGAGCTTCTGATGCCGCGCCTATGTGGGCCGGATTTCCTACATCGACCCAGGTTGCAGTGAGCACAAGCAGTTATATTGGCACTCCGAATACTATTGTATACGGAGTATACGCTAATTCGCCGGCCACTCAGGTTGCCACCAACTATACCGGAACGATCACGGTGACCGCGATTGCGCTGCCGTAGGGGTTTTGTGTTATCCTTACCCAATATGAAAACGAAAGTCGCAGTTCTATCTTTTGCATGTGCGGCAGCGTTGAGTGTGTTTTTTTTGTTCCCGAACCAAAGCCACGCGCAGGTAGGCATATCGCTTTTCCCTATAAAGTTTAACGTCACGGTGGCGCCGGGTCAGACGTATTCCGATACGGTCACCGTCATCAATCCGAACGATTTCCCGATTGGCGTTCAGCCGGAGGTGGAGAATATCGCCGGTGGTAATCAAGGTTCGATCGACTTGACCGATACCAATATTCCGCACGGGCTTTCCGCATGGATCAATATCAATCAGAGCGAATTCACCTTGGCTCCTCAGCAGCAGTTGCAAGTACCGTTTACGATCACAGTGCCGGCCGATGGCGAGCCGGGTGGTCACTATGGCGCGATCCTTTTCCGCGGGCTTTCCGCCGGATCTTCCACGAACGCCGGCGTCGGCATATCGGGCCGCGTGGGCACCGTCATCCTTTTGAATGTGCCGGGCGCTTCGTATGCCACCGGCAACATTGCGAGCTTTGCCGGTCCTGCGGCCTATATGTCACACGGTCCGTTCCCGTTCACATTTACCGTGAATAACACCGGCAACACTCACTTTACTCCGCAGGGGCAGATCACATTGAGCGGACCTCTTTTTGGGAATACAATCATACCGTTTACTTCGGGGATCGTCTTCCCGGGCTATGATCGCACATTTACCGCAACGTGGCCGGGACGCTATGCCTTTGGTCCAATCACTGCGACGCTTTCGCTCACCATCCCTGATAATACGAGCACTGTCACCGAGACCATCACATTCTTCGCGTTCCCGTGGCAGGAAACATTGATAGTTCTCCTGGCACTCATCATTCTCTTCTTTATCTTTAGGACGTGGAAGAAGAATTTCAAGATTGTGCGGGTAAAGTGATACAGTAAGAAGGTGAAGAAGGCGATATACGGTGCCATATTTTTCGGGGCATTGTTTCCGGTTCTCATTGCGAGCGCCCAGATTTATAATGCGGCCAATTCCCTGCAGGTAACCATTACGGTGGTATATCCTCCCGTCGCTCCAAGCTTGCTTACCGCCGCATCGATCTCCAGTTCGCAGATCAATCTCGCGTGGGCAGCTACCAGCACGAATCAGACCGGATTTTCAATAGAGGAGGCGGTGGGAAACGATTCGCTCTTTACGCCAATCGACACGGTTGGTCCGAACGCCACCACCTATTCGCGTACCGGACTCCTTCCGAGTACAACGTATTTTTATCGGGTGCGAGCGTATAATGCTGCTGGAGCAAGCGGGCCTTCCAATGAAGCCGCTGCAACCACAGCCGCCGCTTCGTCGGGCAACACGGGGGGGGGAGGTGGATTGGGTGGTGGTGGAGGAGGTGGATCTTCGTATGTGCCACCCGTGTTTCAAACCTCGGCGGTCTTCAGTGGCGTTGCGTATCCGGCCAGTACTATCACGTTACTCGCAAACGGCCAGGTTGCTGCAGTGACCGAATCGGGGCCTGACGCTACGTTTGAGATAAACCTCTCAAATCTTCCTGCCGGAACGTATAACTTTGGTATTTTCGTGACCGACGTACAGGGAGATCGGTCGGTTGTGCAGACATTTTCGAGTACACTCACTTCGGGTGCCGAGACCGCTATCAGCGGCATATTTTTTCCGCCCACCATCACTGCCGATACGGTGCAGGTAAAACGCGGAGACGTGCTTACATTATTTGGATATGGCGCACCGCAGGCGCAGGTCGCGGTGGTGGTCAATTCGTTGAATGAGATCTCCGCGACCGTGACATCCACCGCGGCGGGATTATGGACCTATCCGGTGAACACCGATCAATTGGAGTACGGTGGGCATACGGCGCATGCGTGGGAAGCGGCCGACGGCAATGTGACGCCGGATTCACAATTATTCTCCTTTACGGTGGGTAATACGACTGTTTCTACTTCGCCGGTTTCCGCATGTCCTCCAAATTTTTCAAAGGGCGACCTTAATCACGACTGTCGCGTCAACCTAGTTGATTTTTCCATTCTTGCCTATTGGTGGGGTACCGCGAACCCGCCGATGGCATTCCGGCTTGACGGCAAATCAACGATCGATTTGGTGGATTTTAGCATTCTGGCATATTATTGGACTGGCTAACATGAAGCGAACCCTTTTTATTATCGGAATCGTGTTTACGCTCATCTTCCCGTGGCGTTCGTTTGCATCGGTAATGACCATTGCTCCTTCGCCAAGCAATCCGGATCTGATCGTAGTGAGTCTTGATACACAAGGAGATACTATCAATGCGATACAGGGACACCTTACGTTCAATACAGGCACTTTTTCCGTGAGCACTATAAGCGACGGAGGTTCTATTATCAATTTTTGGATTGAACCTCCTGCTTTTTCCAACACATCCGGCACGATTGATTTTGCCGGCATCATTCCCGGAGGGGAGGTGACGTCGAACGGGATTATCGCCACGATTGCCATCGTTCCTACGGGTTTGGCCCGGACGTCAAGCGTTACAATCACGTCCGCGCAGGCGCTTTTGAACGACGGCAACGCGACGCCGTCGGACCTTGCAATGGTAAGTAAGCCGTTTCCGTTGATCGCGGGGAGCATCCCGCTCGTGGGGGCCAATACGCAGGCACCAATTCCGTTCACGCCGGAGATCGGTCAGGAGGCAAGTATTTTTAACGGACAGTATTTCGTCGCGTTTTCCGCGATGGATCAGGGCTCGGGCATCGATCATTATGATGTGCTCGAGGTTCCGGCGGGAGTCACGGTGACGACATCTTCTGTCGGATGGCAGACGGCTTCTTCTCCGTATCTTTTGAAAGATCAGACGCTCTCGAGTGATATTTATGTCCGTGCGTTCGATCGATCGGGAAACTTCCGGACGGAGGAGATCCCTGCGAAATATAAGATACAAAAGCTATCGCCTCCATGGTGGGATATCGGAATATCCGTCGGGGCAATAGTGTTATTATTGATAGTAGCGGGGTTTATACGTAAGCGTCGAATATGGAAAAAGAAACGATCCATAAAAATTTTTGTATAACCGTTGCTGCCGTCGCCCTCTTTGCATTTTTTTTTGGCGTTCATAGCGCCTTTGCGGCGACCCTTTTGTTTTCACCGCAATCCGGAACGTATTTTGCCGGAAGGAGTTTTAGCGTTGTCGTAGAGGTTTCCTCGCCGGGAGAAGCGATCAATGCGGTACAGGGGGAGGTTTCCTTTCCGACGAATGATCTCGAGGTACTTTCGGTGTCCAAAGCAAATTCCGTGCTGAATCTTTGGGTGCAGGATCCGACGTTTTCCAACCAGAACGGCACGGTTGATTTTGCGGGAGTTGTGGTGAACCCGGGATTTGAAGGCAGCAATGCAAATATTATTACCATAACCTTTGAGGCAAAAAATACCGGGAACGCGCCGCTTTCTATTAATTCGGCGTCGGTCCTTGCAAATGATGGGAGCGGGACGAATATTTTAACCACCACGAAAACCGCTTCGTTTGCGATTGCTTCACTCTCTCCGGTGCCCAGTTTGCCGTCGGCGGGGGAGATATCAAATGTGCCTCCAAAGACATCATTGTCGACCGTTATCACTTCAAACCCGCTTGTTACGCGTGGGGAATGGTATAACTTTGATCAGATCACCTTTGATTGGAGTGTCCCAGCTGACGCCGACGGCGTTGATTATACGATATCCAACAATGCCAATCTGCAACTTCCCGACGTGAATCAGGGATTGATTTCACAGACCTCTTATGACCTTTCAAACTTTGCCGACGGCGTATGGTATTTCTTTGTAAGTTTTGAAAGCGGAAATTCGTGGTCACCGCCGGTGGCGGAATCGTTTATGCTTGATCGCACTCCGCCTGATCTGTTTGTTATCGCTCGCGAGGATCCCTCTATGAGCGATACTCAACCGGTATTCACCTGGGTTGCCACCGATCAAACATCGGGCATCGATCATTACGAAGTAAAGATCGGCGATGGCGATTGGTTTAATCCCGCGAGCCTTCAAAATGGAAGTTCGTCGTATGTCCTGCCGCCGCAATCGCCCACGGGCGGGCGTTCGCTCACGGTGCGCGCGTTCGACAAGGCAGGGAATCATACCGACGCATCCATCGCCTTCCGCGTGCTTGCGCCGGGGGCGCCATGTATGAACCTTATCTTCAGCTCGTGCGTGTTTTCCGAATTCTTTGCAGAATGGGGATGGCTCGTCATGCTGATCTTTATTATTTTCCTCATTGTGTCGTGGGGTTTTATCTATCATCTTTTGCGATGGAAAGATCGTTCATGGAAAGCGTTGAAAAAACTCGAGGATATATTGGGCGACGACCTCAAAGAAATCGAAAGACATGCCGTCAAGGATCCGAATACTGAGGTGGATTTTAGTAAGCCTCCGCTCTTAGACGAACAGCGTGAGCTCGAAAAAGATATACTTCATGTCGCCGACGATGTGAAGGAGGGGATCGATACGCTGGAAAAATAAAAAAATTATTCCCTTCAAAACCCTTTTGTGCCGACGCGGCGCTGGTAAAAGAGCCCTCTTTTTGTTACCATTCCGATATATGTTGAATATTTCTCTTCGCGCTGAAAATATTTTCACTATCGGATCGTGGCCGGTGACGAACGCCGTACTTTTGGCATTTGTCGTGCTCGTCGTGCTCGTCGTGGTTGCTATAACCTTAAAAAGTAAACTCAAGATGGTTCCGGGCATGCTCCAGAATATCGTTGAGATGATGATCGAGGGAGCGCTTGGCCTGATGGATTCGGTGCTCGGCAATCGCAAAACGTCCGAGAAATATCTTCCGATCGTATTCACGATCTTTCTTTTTGTGCTCTTTTCCAACTGGTTCGGGTTGGTGCCGGGCGTGGGATCCGTCACAATCGGCATCGGCGCGGACGCCGTGCCGCTGCTCCGGTCTCCGGCGAGCGATTTGAACTTTACACTTGCGCTTGCGCTCATCGCCGTTACGATGGTTAATATCTTCGGCGTTGCCGCGATGGGCATCAAAGAGCGCATCTCGGTCTTTTTCAACTTTAGCAGCCCACTCAAGTTTTTTGTGGGCATACTTGAGCTTATCTCAGAATTTGCTAGAATTATCTCGTTCACGTTCCGTCTCTTCGGTAACGTGTTCGCCGGCGAGGTACTGCTCGCGATCATGGCGCTCCTTGTGCCATATCTCGTTCCGTTGCCATTCATGTTTTTGGAAATATTCGTCGGATTCATCCAGGCATTCATTTTTGGAATGCTTACTCTTGTATTTGTGTCATTGGCGGTCACTCCTCACGAAGGTGAGAATGCGGGCCACTGATGCACAAATAATAAGGCAACCAAGGTCGAAGCAATCATTAAAAATAAATAAAAGTTTTAATTTATCATGTTATCTGACGTCAGTGTACGGCTTATCGCCACGGCATTCGTGATGGGCGTCGGTGCCCTCGGACCCGCGCTCGCGATTGGCTGGATCGGTTCGAAGTCGGTTGATGCGATCGGAAGGAATCCGGAAGCGTCGTCCAAAGTGCAGACCATGGCGATCCTCGCCATCGCATTCGCAGAAGCAGTCGCCATTTACGCGCTCGTCATCGCGCTCATCATCAAGTTCGTCGCATAGTCGCTCGTGCAGTATCGTCCGATCGGCGGACGCAATTATCAATGCAACAACTATTAGATCAATTAGGTATCAATTGGCAACTCCTACTCAGTCAGGCGGTCAATTTTATTGTGCTTTTGATCGTGTTGCGGATCTTTGTGTATAAGCCGTTGCTCAAATTGCTGCACGACCGGCGCGAGAAGATCGAGGGCGGATTGGTAAAGGCCGAAGAGGCCGAGCGTCGGCTCCACGAAGTGGATATCATCGGAAAGGGAAAGATAAAAGATGCGGAGCATGAGGCGATCGCCATCCTTAAGCGGACGGAATCCGACGCGAAGACGCTGGAAGAAAAACTTCTTGCGGAAGTAAAGCGCCACGAGGAAGAGGCGCTCAAGAGCGCCGCCACCCAGTTGCGCTCGCAGGAAGCGGAATCGCGCCAGGCGCTTGAAAAGGAGGCAGCGGCGCTGGTACGTCTTGCCATTACGAGAACCGTCGAGCTCTCGCCGGAAAAGATCGACGATGCGTTGATCGCAAAGGCGGTCAGTGAGGCGAAACAAGCCATATGAGATACTCTGCGCACATGTATGCCAAGGCACTCGTAGAGGTATTGAGCGATATCGATAAAGCGGGAGCCAAGAGCGACACGGAGATCGCAAAGAACTTCGTGGCGCTCGTACAGAAGAACGGTGACGAAGGGTATATGCGAAAGATACTCGAGGAGGCGTCGCGGTTCGCGCGCGGGAAGAGCGGCGTGCGGAAGGTCACGATCGAGTCGGCGCGCGCACTTGCGCCGGCACAGCGGACAGCGGTGGAACAATTTGTGAGACCGGGCGACGTGGTGGAGGAGCGGATCGATCCGGACCTCATCGCGGGCGTGCGGATCATCCTGAATGACGAGATGCAGTTCGACGGGTCGCTAAAAAATAAATTGAATCACGTGTTGGGGAGCGCATAGCACTCGTCGTCACTATTTATATATATGTCATACGAAATAATAGAAAAATTAAAAAAGGATATCGAGGGATATAAAGAAAAGCCCGAATGGAACGAGATCGGCCGCGTCATTGAGGTTGGTGACGGTATCGTCCGGATTATCGGTTTGCGTAACGCGGTAAGCCAGGAGGTGCTCATCATAGAAACCGTTCATGGAGACCGCCCGGCGCTCGCGCTCAGCTTGGAAGAGGAATCCATCGGCAGTCTCGTGCTCGGCGATTTTCTTTCCGTCGCCGTGGGCGATACCGTGCGCCGCACAGGAGATATTCTTTCCATCCCGGTGGGGGACGAACTGATCGGCCGCGTCGTTGATCCGTTGGGCGAGCCGCAGGACGGACAGGGGCCGATTTTTAAACCAGGCACAAAGCCGCAGCGCAATCCGCTCGAACAGCGCGCGCCGGGCATTTTGGAACGCGAGTCGGTCAACACGCCGGTGCATACCGGCATCAAGGCGATCGACGCGTTGATCCCGATCGGTCGCGGACAGCGCGAGCTCATCATCGGCGACCGCCAGGTGGGAAAGACCGCCGTCGCGCTCGATACTATTTTGAATCAAAAGAACGATACCGGCCGCCGCACGCCGATCTGTATCTACGTCGCGATCGGCCAGAAGGAATCCAAGGTAGTGCGCATCGCGGAAACGCTCAAGAAGTTCGACGCACTCAAATACAGCATTATCGTTTCCGCATCGGCGTCATCGCCGGCGGCAATGTGGTATCTGGCACCGTATGCCGGCGCCGCGATCGGCGAGTACTTCCGCGACAAGGGTATGGACGCGCTCGTCGTGTATGACGATCTTTCGAAGCACGCGTGGGCGTACCGTCAGATCTCTCTCTTGCTCCGCCGCCCGCCGGGCCGCGAAGCATATCCGGGCGACGTATTCTATTTGCACTCCCGCTTATTGGAGCGCGCCGCAAAACTTTCAAAAGAGAAAGGCGGCGGATCGCTCACCGCACTTCCAATTGTTGAGACCCAGCTTGGCGACGTCACAGCATACATCCCGACGAACATCATCTCCATCACCGACGGTCAGATCTATCTGGAGACCGATCTCTTCAACCAGGGCCAACGCCCGGCGTTGAACGTCGGCATCTCCGTTTCCCGCGTCGGTTCCGCCGCACAGACGAAGGCAATGAAAAAAGTCGCGGGCAAGCTCAAGCTCGCGCACGCGCAGTTCCGCGAACTGCAGGCCTTTGCGCAGTTTGCCACGGATGTGGACGAGGCCACGCGCAAGAAGATCTTGCAAGGCCAGAAGATCAACGAAATTTTAAAGCAGGACGATCAGGCGCCGCTTCCGGTGGAAGTGCAGGTGTGCATATTCTATGCCGTACTCAATAATTATTTTGAGAACATCGCGGTGGCGGATATCAAGAAGACCCAGAATGATCTGATTGATTATCTCGACACGTTACACCAGGATGATATTTTGAAACCGATCCGCGAGACAGGCTTGTTTGATGATGCTGTTGAGAATAAATTAAAGGAGGCGCTTACGAGATTTCTCGCAAAATAAAATAGATAACCTTCAATCGTGAACAGTAAAGAGACCAATTCGGAAGATATAATTGCAGAAATGGAAAATGAAGCCAAGGTATTTTTTGATAGACTCGAATTGCTCAGACTGGAACAGAGCGAATTAATTAAGAAATATAGAGAAAAACTTGAGCAACGGAAATTATCGCAGATGAAAGATGAGCTTGGAATAAAAGGAAAATAATCATGAGTCTTGAGAGTGTCCGTCCATCAGAATCGGCGGGTGAGAAAGATTTATCTTTAGAGCGCCGCGAGGAAGAAGATGCGCCTGAGTTTGCAACAGAAAAAATTCAAGACGCCGAAAAGAAGATAGATGAACTGATTGTGGGTGGCCAAATGCAGATAGATAGTATCGAACGAAGCGTTAATTTGCCCGCAGAGGATCTCGCCACGGTGCGTGAAGAAATTGGCTTGCTTGGACGGCTTGAAACAATTGGTGATAAAACAAGCGAATTGTTAAATGGACTAAAAGAAAAATTCCTGGGTTTATTGCTAAAAAAAGATAATCGGGAGGCGTCTACCAAAACAGGAGACACTAAACAATTAAATCGCGGAGGGGTGATGGAATCCTTCACCCGCGAAAAAAGAGAAATAGGCAATCCTGTCATTGAAGAAGCGAGAGAGAGATGGAATCAACTTATGGAATCGCGAGGGCTGTTTCAGATGTCAAAAGTAGATTTTGGGACATATTTTTCTTCACATGAATTTGATATTCGCACGGATTTAAAACAACAAAATATCGGAGATTGTTATTTAGTCGCAGCGATCCATGCCATGAGCCAGTCGCCTCAATTCGAGATGATGGTAAGGGATTCAATGAAAAAGTTGTCAGATGGATCTTGGGAGGTTAAGATGCCGTTACTTAACAAAGATGGTAAAGTAGTGACAATTATCCCCGAAGAAATTCTTCCGCAACAAAATAAGCAATTTTTACGGCGGGGCAAAGCCGCTGAAGTGATGCCCGATTTAAGGAGGAAACTAGCACCCGTAAAGGCGAAGGAAGGGTTGCAGGTATTGGAAGCTGCTTTTATAAAACAAAAATTTGGTAGCGTCGATAGATTAGCAGCAGAAGGAGGATATGGCGAGGAGGCATTGATGGCGTTTGGAGGAGATAACTTTAAAGAAGTACACCACCCGATATTTTCGGAAAAACACTTAAAAATGGTTGCTTCCGCACCAGAAAAAACCCAAGCGAAAGTTAATGAAAAAAAAGTGGAACTGGAAAATTTTTTAAGAAATTTTAATCCAAATGTTGATATCGCCACTGCGAATTCAAATCAAAAGGTGAGTTTCACGAAGAAATTTAAATTATTCGTGCCGGGTCACGCTTACTCTATTTTAGGGGTTGATTCAGCAAAAGAAGTCATAACGCTAGCAAATCCTTGGAATACATCTAGGCCTATCAAATTCACCTTCGGTCAATTTATGGAAGCTTTTGACGATGTAACTGGCGTTCGTATTGATAATGCAAAACTTTTAGAAAAGGCAGAAGCCCCAAAGAAGATTCAACTTTGTGTTGCCTTGCTATTGGGCAGAAAGACGGATTGCTTTATTTGGTCACTGCCAAAATTCTGGAAGGGGGCAATCGTCTGGATAGTTTTAAAGCGGACATTATAGCTTAGAAACTTTTAAAGCCCGCTTCAATATATGATCATTAAAAAATCATTAAATTTGTTTTGACATTCTATTTTTATAGCCTATCATGGAATTATGTCTGTGAGGACTTCGAGTCCTTGATCGGTGGCAAGTGCTGATGACAGGCATATGCATGTTCGCGGGGGCTCGGCGGCCCCCCCTATCGGCATCAAGGGCTGATGGCGGGCATGTCAAAGATCCACGCTTTATTGCGGGGATTTTTGTTTCTTCTCATACACGCTCAAGAAACGCTTCTTGCCATTCGGCGTTTGTTTGATGACGACTCTAATGAGTAATCCGTCCACTAACTTGTTGAATACCCAGTAGCGCACCGGTTTTTCGTCAATATGTTTAATTTCGCAAACGTAATCTGCGTTTGGATCCGATAGTATTTCGGGAACGAAGCGGAATAAGCGAAAGCGCCGCTTTTGTTCGCTTTTAGGACGAATGATTTTTCCTTTTCCGATAAGATGCCTTAGTCCGTTCTTATCGAAAATAATATGATCGGACAATGCGGGACACCACATGCGCTTGACGGCTCTATAGAACTCTTTTAGTGATTCTTTCGCTAATGAATAACTTTCATTTTTAAAATCCATCCCGCCACTGTAACCAAATGGCCATTAAAACTATCTAAAATATATATATAAAGCACGCAATTTTGCGTTGCATCCGGCCCGTCATTCTGCTATTATTGGTTTTATATGGAATCCGGACAGAGCCTCAAGCGACGCATGAAGAGCGTCCAGAATATCGGGCAGATCACGAAGGCGATGGAGCTCGTCTCCGCCACCAAGATGCGCAAGAGCCAGGAGCTTGCGCTCAGTTCACGCCCGTACGCGTACGCCGCGCTTGAGTTGCTCGGCATCCTTTCTTCTTTGACCGACGTTCCGACCCCGGAAATTTTTCAAAAGCGCACCGTGGAAAAGTCCGCGTTCCTGATTATGATGTCCGATCGCGGCCTTGCCGGATCGTTCAATGGCGCCGTCACGCGCGAGTTTGAAAAATATATGAAGACGAACGGCATCGACATCCTCGACCCGCGTTATTCGTTTATTGCCGTCGGACAGAAGGCAAAGAGCTATTTGGAGCGTCGCAAAGCAAACGTCGTCGCGTCGTTCAATCACATCGGTGACGTGAGCAATATCCTCGAAGCCGAACCGATTGCAGATTTTTTGATTGACGGCTATGCGCGGCATGATTTTGATAGCGTCATTGCGTTCTTCACGACGTTCGTCACTGCGCTGCGGCAGGATCCCGTCGTGCGCGAATTTTTGCCGGTGAGCTACGAGGCGATCAAGGGCTCCATCGAAGAGACCATCCCGCGTGCAGGCCGCTATGCGGATTATGCAAAGTCGGAAAATTTTTTGGATGGCAAAGAAAAAGAATATATCATCGAGCCGTCTCCGCGGGAGGTATTGAACGAGCTCGCGCCACAGTTGCTCAAGATCCGTCTGTATCACGCGATCCTCGAGGCGAACGCTTCCGAGCATTCAGCACGCCGCGTGGCGATGAAGAACGCGTCGGACAATGCCTCCGATCTTTCAGAAGAGCTTACGATGGTCTATAACAAATCACGTCAGGCGGTCATCACAAATCAGATCATCGAGATTACGAGCGGGGCGCAGTCGCTGCAATAGCAAAATCCTCTTAGGATTATCTTTTCGGGGACGGGTCGCGTTCTACTGAACGCGCCCTAACGCTCGGCACCTTCGTGCCTCCGCGATTCCCCTCAAAGACAATCGGATATAAATTGCTCTTTTTGTAAAACATTAAAATTTTATTAAAAACTTTTTGCAATGCTATAATCAAAGTCTATGATTGGAGTCATGGAAGATAAAAAAATATTTGAGCAATTAGCATATAAGATTGCTCGGGAAGTGGCCACGGAAAAAGATCGCCGCCACGGGGTCATACTGGAGGATATCCAGGGGAAATTTATTGCTTTGACCGAAGGTCAGAATGCAATGAAAAAAAGGATGGATCGATTTGATGGTAGATTAGTAAAGATCGAAGTGAATGTAGAGAAAGTGGGCGAAACCCTTAATGAGATTAGGGCGGATATACGAGATAAGGCTGATAAAAAAGATGGTGTTGCTTTAGAATACTGCGTCACCAAGCTTGAACACCTCTAGCGTTTGCAGCCACCCCGGGAATTTGCTACAATTCCAACTATTATGGCTTCAACAAACACTACCACAAAAATAGGAAAAGTAACGCAGATCATCGGGCCGGTCGTGGATATCGATTTCGGCGAGGGTGTCGTTTTACCTCCGATTTATAACGCGGTGCATATTAAAATGGGCGCGACGAAGGGCGGCGAGGCAACGACGATCACGGCGGAGGTGGTAAAGCATTTGGAGCCGGGCAAGGTTCGCGCGATCAGTATGGCGCCGACCGATGGCCTCAATCGCGGTGCGGAGGTAACGGACACGGGCAAGATGATAGAAGTGCCGGTGGGTGAGGAAACGCTCGGTAATATTTTTGATGTGCTGGGCAATCCGCTCACTGTGCCGGCCAAGCCGTTCAAGAAATATTCGCCGATCCACCGCAATGCGCCAAGCTTCACGGAGCAGTCCACCAAAACGGAGGTGTTTGAGACGGGAATTAAAGTTATCGATTTGATCTGTCCGTTTATTAAAGGAGGGAAAGTAGGATTGTTTGGCGGCGCCGGCGTCGGCAAGACCGTTCTTTTGCAAGAGCTTATTCGCAACACTGCAGAAGTGGGCGGCGGCGTTTCGGTGTTCGCCGGCGTCGGCGAGCGCACCCGCGAGGGAAACGATCTTTATAATGAAATGAAAGAGTCGGGCGTGCTTGGCAAGACCGCGCTCGTCTTTGGGCAGATGAACGAAGTGCCAGGCGCCCGCGCCCGCGTCGCGCTTTCCGCGCTCACCATGGCGGAATATTTCCGCGACGAGGAAGGCAAGAATATTCTGCTCTTCATCGACAATATTTTTCGCTATTCGCAGGCCGGTTCCGAGGTGTCCACGCTGCTTGGGCGTATGCCGTCGGCGGTGGGTTATCAGCCGACGCTCGCGTCGGAGATGGCCGAGCTCCAGGAGCGCATCACGTCCACCACGAAGGGCTCGATCACGTCGGTGCAGGCTATCTATGTGCCGGCCGATGACATCACCGACCCGGCGCCGGCGACGACCTTCGCGCACTTAGATTCCACGATCGTGCTCTCTCGCCCGCTCACGGAGATCGGTATTTATCCGGCTGTGGACCCGCTCGCATCGAGCTCGACCGCGCTCGATCCGAAGATCGTCGGAAAAGAGCATTACGAAGTGGCTCGCGACGTACAGGGAACGCTCCAGCGCTATAAAGAATTACAAGACATCATTTCTATTCTTGGTATCGAAGAGCTTTCGGACGTCGATCGCCAGACGGTATATCGCGCGCGCAAGATCCAGCGCTTCCTTTCCCAGCCGTTCCACGTCGCCGAGGTGTTCTCCGGTATCCCGGGCACTTATGTTTCGCTCAAGGACACCATCAAGAGTTTCCGCGAGATCCTGGAGGGCAAATACGATGACCTTTCGGAAGATGCATTCTACATGAAGGGAGCCATCGAAGAGGTGACGGCAGCCGCACCGGCGGTAAAATAATTTTCACATGAAGCTCGGCGTTTACTCATTGCAAAAAGTATTATTCCAGGGCGATGCAAGGTCGGTGAATTGCAATACGCGCGTGGGCGAGATCACCATCCTCGACCATCACGAGCCGATCATTTCCATTTTGGAAAAGGGGACAATGACGATCGTGGACGGAGAGGGCAAGGAGATCTATATTCCTGTCGCCTCCGGTTTTTTGGAAGTGGATGCCGGTAGTCAAGCAAAGATCTTGGTGGAAGAAGTAAAATAACTATTTATATAAAGCATATGAGCCCAGTGATCGAGCCCTTCATTAAATTCGAATGCGCAAAAGAACATTATGATGCGGAGGCGTGTATTTTTTGGTGCTATGACGCACGGTTTGCGGAGCTATACGACGACTTTTTATCTGTGCGCGGATTTCCGGAGTTAAAGATCGATCTCGTGCGTGGCGCGGGTGGAGCACAGGCATTGGCGGGTGAGGCCGGTCCGGATCGCGCGGTCGCGGAATCGCAGATCGCGAAATCGATCAAATTGCATCACACCGATCGGGTTATTTTGATGGTACACATCGATTGCGGCGGGTATGGTGGCTCGAAGACGTTTGGCGATGATCATCAGACGGAATGGGACCATCACGTCGCGGAGCTCGCCAAAGCGGCAGTGTTCGTCCACGCCGAATTTCCGGCAATAAAAGAGGTTGAGCGTTGGATCGTGGACTTTGATGGGGCGCACAAGATTGAGGGATAGCCTCGTAGCTGGACTTTTTGTTAGAAATAGGGTATACTTTCTCACGGTACATATTCCAACTCGCAGGAGTGCAGATGAGCCGCAAAAAAATTCTTGAGCACGATTCGCCTCGTCACATTGATCCTATAACCACGATCGATATTGGATGCTCGGACCGCCGCATCAGAGGTTCGCGCGGACGATCCGGGGAACTTACGAACTGTGACATGGCCCTACCGATAACAAGGCCCGGCGGAATAAAGACCCTCGTGGATCCGAAGGATCCCAGAGACCGGGAATGCTTTTTCGAAGATATCGATGTCTTTGGTAATGGCATCAAAGTAATCAGGGTTCGAATGCACAATGAGTGCAGGGCGTGTGGCGAGTGCCAGGACTTGGACTATTATGAGGATATATTGATCAAAGGTGGACGGTTGCTCAAGGCACGCTACCCCAAGGTCAAGATCCTTCTCATGATCATCGATTTCGATGGCTACTACCTCGTCGAAGAGGATGAGGTTTTCGCCGAAATGTGCGCGAGTTAGGAAGTTCCATTTTTCGCAGTGCGGGCTGGGAGTAACATCTCGGCCCGTTTTTTATCTTTTGATTTTTTACACCACCGAGGGTTGTAGTATAATGTAACGACTATGCCAAAATCCAAATCATTTCTCGGCAAGCGAATAGTGGTGTTCACGGCACATCCGGATGACGAAGGCATTGTCGCAGGGACGATGTACGCTAACTATAAGGCGGGCGGCGAAACGTTCTTGATCTGCGTGACGTACGGCGAGAAGGGGAAGTCGCATTTGGCAAAGCCGGTCTCCGACGCGGCGCTCAAAAAGATCCGCAAGGCGGAGCTTTTGAAAGCTGCAAAAGTATTAAAAATAGACCATGTGATATTTTTGGGATTGCCCGATGCGGCGGTCAAGGAAAATGCAAAAAGGCTTTTTGAGAAAAGCCTTCCGTTAATCGCAAAGATCGCGCCGGATCAGATCCTGAGCTTTGGGCCGGACGGCATGAGTGCGCACTGGGATCACATCACCGTGGGTAAGGTGGCATTGAAGGTCGCGAAGACGCTCAAGATCCCGATGGCGGCATTCACGATGTCCGACGAGCGGCTCGCCAGCATGCGCAAAGATTTCTTCCTCGCGCGGCGCAAGTTTGGAAAGTACGCCGGCATTCCCAAGCATCGCAAGGGCGACATCAAAATAAAAGTGGACGTGGCGACGAAGCGCCGCGCGATGCGTTCGCACGTTTCGCAGTTCGGCATCGCCGGTCCGTTCTTGCAGCTACCAAAGAATGTGGCGAATAAGATGTTCTCCTACGAACATTTTGTGGATGAAAAAATTTAACTAAGTTTTAATGAAAATATTATCGCCGTCTTTTACCGAAAAGGTGTACGCGGTTGTTGCAAAAATCCCGCGTGGGAGCGTGATGACCTATGCCGAGGTCGCGCGCCGCGCGGGGAGTCCAAGCGCCGCGCGCGCGGTGGGGAGCATCATGCACAACAATCCGGACACGGCGAAGGTGCCCTGTCATCGTGTGGTTCGCTCCGACGGCACTCCGGGCGGCTACGCCCGCGGTACGCGCGAAAAGATTGCAATTCTGCGGCGCGAAGGCGCGTATCCGTTTAAGCGTACATAGCGCGAGCGATGCGCCGGCGCAAAGCCCTGTCGCGGCATCGATTTTGGTATAATAAAGGCATGAAAATAGGATGGATTTTGGTGGTCGTGCTTGGCGTGATCGTCATTGTTCTGCTCGGAATCCTGTTTTTCTATAACCCGGCGGTTCGGTAATGCATAAATAAAAATTTTATGAAATTCGAAACAATCAAGAACCGCGAGAGCGGCGAAGCGTATGAAGAGGATTTTTCCTGGAATAATGATCTGGAGAACAGCGATCGCGCTCAGATAGCTGCAGAACAAAAATTGCTTGAGCTTGGCTGGCCGGAAGATCAGGCTTCCCGATTTTCCCAAGCGGTGCATGAGGCGATGGACAATGCGATCGTCCACGGAAATCTTGGAGTAGAAAGAGAGGACGGTGAAGATCTTAACTATTTTGGACGTATCAAATCGGCACAGGAGGCCAATGCTAAAAAGCAGGTCAAAATACACTTTCAGTTTACCAAAGAGGATGCCACCGCTCGGATAAAAGACGAAGGCGACTTTGTGCCGGAGGGAATCATCGATCCCACCACTCAGGAACGATTATCAAAAGGGAGTGGCCGAGGGTCGTTTATTATTGAAAACGGCGTGGATGATATTATTTTTTCTCCCGGCGAAATCACGATTCATAAGCGGCGGAACGATAACGAGGACGGGATATAAAAAAAGAAGGCCCCGTCACGAAATTTGAGTGTGACGGGGGCTTTAAGAAAATGGGAGGCTGAGTTGCCTGTGGTCGTAGGAGGCAAGGGTGGAGCAAATGTCGGAGATCGTCTCGTAATACGCCGGATCGTTTGCCATGCCGTTCTCGTCGAGCACGGCCATCACGAGCGGGACAAGCTTTGTCTCTGCAGGCTTCTCCACGCATTGCTTCCAATAGCGCGATCGGGTTTTTGCTATCAATTCGGCTTTGGATAGCATATTCCTTCTCATAAAAATTCCTTTCCTAAGCGAATCTTACTGAAATTTATTTTATCATAATTTCACAATGTATGCAATTACTATGAATTCGCTTATAATGACTACTATGATTTCCGCAAAAGACCTCCCGTATTATAAAAAGCGCTGGGCAAAGATCGCAAAGACCCTGCACAAGCTTTTTCCGGACCCCAAGATCGCGCTCGCCTTTGGCAATTCGTGGGAATTGCTTGTGGCCGTTCAGCTTTCCGCGCAGTGCACGGATAAAAAAGTGAATCAGGTGACGCCCGCGTTGTTCAAAAAGTATCCCACGCTCGATGCATATATAAGGGTCGGCAAGACAGCGGCCGGTATTCGCCAATTTGAAGACATGATCCACGCCTGCGGCTTCTATCGCGCGAAGACGCGCAACATCCTCGCCGCCGCGCGCGTGGTCAAGGAAAAATTTGGCGGCAAGTTGCCGCGCACGATGGCGGAGATGGTAACGATCCCGGGCGTCGGGCGCAAGTCGGCGAACGTCATCCTCGGCAACGCCTACGGCGTGGTGGAGGGGATCGCCGTCGATACGCACGTGATACGCCTGTCGCACGTGCTTGGCCTATCACGCGAAAAAACGCCGGAGAAGATCGAGGCTGACCTGATGGCGATCATCCCGCGCAAAGATTGGTTCGCGGCGACGTATATGATCATTGATTACGGTCGGGCCTATTGCGTAGCGCGCCCGCATGACCACGCCAAGTGCCCACTGACGAAGGTGGTGGGGTGAGGGGCTAAAAGCCTTTATTAATCGACTTTCTTCGTATGTTAACATGTGTTAATATACGAATATGAGAAAAGAATTCTACTCAACAGCGGAAGTCGCTCAGATATTAAATTTAAGCCGAGTTTCTGTCTTTAATAGGATTAAAAGCGGGAAAATCAAAGCCACCAAGGTCGGGCGCAATTTTATTGTTGCCCACGAAGAGCTTCTGGAGGCCTTGGGAGAAAAAATAGGGCCAGCAAAAAAGGAACAAATTGAAAAAGCCATAGGTCGGGCGATGAAGGACTATAAAGAAGTTTTTGAAAAACTTGCTAAAGAATGAGGCCAAAGCCGATCACTATCGCGGAGGTTGAATATACCGCCTTTAGCTTGGCGAAAGAACATATGACATGGGATGAGCCAATCCCTGATTTTGGGTCTCGTTATCCTAATGCGCTTGAAAGTTGTCTGGGTCAGCCCTTTGCTCGATTTGGAGGGAAAGATCTCTATAGGGGATTAGCGGGAAAAGGAACCACTTTATTTTATCTGCTCATTAAAAATCATCCATTTAAGAATGGAAATAAGCGCATAGCAGTTATGAGTTTGCTTTATTTTCTCTATAAAAATGGCAAATGGCTCGATGTCGACAAGGAAGGTTTATATAAATTTGCGAAAGGCATTGCAAGAACCAAGCCTGCCCAAAGGAGCATGGCTTTGAAAAATATACACGCATTTTTATTGGCACACACGGTTGATTTCTAGACGTCTGATCGAGTTTTTCTGCAAAATATTGGTTATTTCGGCTAACGGCGGATTGGTTGGATATCCCCATTTTGACATCGCCAAAAGTGTGCTAAAATGAATCTTGTTAGTTAGAAGAAAGGCCGCTTTCCGGTGTGAGGCTGGAACGCGGTTTTTCGTTTTTATGGCCTATTGTATACTGATATTCATGAATCAAGAATATGGGGAGCAACACACCCTTAGCCTGATCATCAATACCCTCCGCGCCACTCTTTTAAAGCAGGGCTTTTTTGAGCATCATCTCTATTCCACGCAGAAATATAAGATCGAAAATACAGATACCTTTAAGGTGAAGAACGGACTCTTTCTGCGCTATAACCCCGAACCGGATATCTGGCAGGTTGGAGAAAAATACGATCGGTTTTTTTGGATCGGGAGCATGTTTAGAAATGAAAAGAGATTGTCGAAATTTCATCGCAACGAATTTACCGTGATCGACATTTATTTTCCTCATGGAACCATGAAGATGGTCGTTGCAAAATTTCTTTCACTTTTAAAAGCTTTAGAAACAGGACTCCATTTACAGCCACTCTCCAAGCTCCCGGTTCGCTATCTCTCCCACGAAGAGTTCGCGAAGCAGAAAGCTTTGCTGAGGAGTAGTTTTTGGATGGTCGTCACCGATTATCCAGTGAGCGAATCGTTTTATGATACCAAGGGTAAGAATCGCTTACATACAAATAAGTTTGAAATATTTTATGTGCATAACGGCGTTTCTCTTGAGATCGCCGCATGCGGAAAGTTGGGGGAAAATATAAACAAGATCAACTATATCAAAGGAGCGAAAAAATTATTGAATAAAAAGGTGGCTAAGAAGGAATTTATTGGGTTCGGATTCGGGTTGGAGCGGATAGCTTACACTTACAAGCTTTTTCGATAGGAGAGAGACTGCTAGCTAGATCTTTTGACTCCTCATTAAATTTCCATTAAACTGGTCTGGCAGGAAAGAATTGCATGAGTACCCCCTATAGTCTTCGGACAAGGGGCACTTTGCTTATTGTGCGCCCCGGGCGGCGCCTATTACTATCATGAACCACTTCGAGGTCATATCCGACAACCAGCCCGCAGGGGACCAGCCAAAAGCGATCGCATCGCTTGTTTCGGGTTTGCGCTCGGGACTGCGCGATCAGACCCTGCTTGGCGTGACGGGCTCCGGCAAGACCTTCACGATGGCGAACGTGATCCAGCAAATGGGCAAGCCGACGCTCGTGATTGCGCACAACAAGACGCTCGCCGCACAACTCTGCAACGAGTTCCGCGAACTTTTCCCGAACTCGTCCGTCAATTATTTTGTTTCGTACTACGATTACTATCAGCCGGAGGCGTACATGCCGTCGAGCGATACGTATATAGACAAGGAGGCGTTGATCAACGATGAGATCGACAAGTTGCGCCACGCAGCGACGATGGCGCTCCTCACGCGGCGCGATGTGATCATCGTGGCGTCGGTCTCGTGCATCTACGGCTTGGGCGCACCGGAGGAGTATGCCAAGAACATCATTCGCTTCAAAGTGGGCGATGCGGTGGAGCGCCGAGATTTCTCGCGCAAGCTCGTTTCGTTGCAGTTCAATCGCACGACGGCGGATCTTAAGCGCGCGACGTACCGCCTGCGCGGCGAGAACTGGGAGATCATGCCGGCGGATCGCGAGGTCATCTATAACATGGAGGTTTCGGGTGGCATCATCCGTGCCATTTATGAGATCGATCCGGTAAAAGGTTTTCAGCCGGGCAAGACGCCTTCTATTCCCGACATATTATTCGCGCCGGCGAAGCACTTTATCACCGCGCCGGCGTCTCGCGAGCGCGCCCTCGTCGAGATTAAAAAAGAATTAAAAGAGCAGTTGATAAAGTTTGATAAGGAGAAAAAGTTTTTAGAGGCGGAACGCATCGAACGTCGTACCAAGTTTGACCTTGCGATGATGGCCGAGGTGGGATATTGCCACGGCATTGAGAACTATTCACGCCATCTCTCTGGCCGCGCCGCCGGCGAGCCGCCGGCAACACTTTTGGACTACTTCCCGCATAACGAGGACGGCTCTCCTGATTTCCTCACCATCATCGACGAGTCGCACATGACGGTGCCACAACTGCAGGGAATGTTCAACGGCGATGCGGCGCGCAAGAAGACGCTCGTGGAATACGGATTCCGCTTGCCGTCCGCGATTGACAACCGTCCGCTACGTTTTGAGGAATTCGACGCGCGCATCGGTCAGGTTATTTATACCTCCGCCACGCCGAGCCCATATGAATTGAAGGTGAGCCGGCCGAGTGAGGATGGCCGCCCAGGAGGCGGCCAGATCGTGGAGCAGATCATCCGTCCAACCGGCCTTGTGGATCCAAAGATCACAATCAAGCCGGCGCGTGGTCAGGTGGAGGACCTGATTCCGCGCATTCAGGAGCGCGTGGCCAAGCACGAGCGCGTGCTCGTGACGACGCTCACCAAGCGCATGGCGGAAGACCTTAGTTCGTATCTTGAAGAGAAAAAAATAAAAGTGAACTATCTTCATAGCGACGTGAAAACGATGGATCGCATCAAAATTTTGACCGACCTGCGGCGTGGCAAGATAGAAGTGCTCGTTGGCGTGAATCTTTTACGCGAAGGGCTCGATTTGCCGGAGGTTTCGCTTGTTGCAATTTTGGATGCGGACAAAGAAGGATTCTTGCGCAGCGAAGTTTCACTCATTCAAACCATCGGCCGCGCGGCGCGCAACGTTGAGGGCGAGGTGGTGATGTATGCGGACAACATCACCGGATCCATCGAACGCGCGATCCGCGAAACCGATCGCCGCCGCGCGATCCAGGTTGCTTATAATAAAGAGCATAACATCACGCCGCGCACGATTGTGCGGAAGATATCCGATATTCTGCCGAATATTGACGACATCCTCGCGCTCGAGACGGCCCCGATCCCGCGGTCGAAGACCGCGCTTCAGCGGCTGATCGCAGAGAAAGAGCGCGACATGCGCGCGGCGGCGAAGGATTTGAACTTTGAGCTTGCGGGAATATTACGCGACGAGATACGGGAATTGAATAAGAAGGCTGCTGCGGTGGAGGAGGTAATGAAGGACGCGGAGATCATGAAGAATACAAAGAGCAAGCCGGCCGTCAAGAAATCAGTCATTAAAAAATCATGAAACACGATAAAATAATCATCAAAGGAGCGCGCGAGCACAATCTTAAGAACATCAATCTTGAGATCCCGCGCGACAAAATGGTCGTTTTCACCGGCCTTTCCGGAAGCGGCAAATCGTCGCTCGCATTCGACACGATATTTGCCGAAGGCCAGCGTCGCTATATTGAATCCCTTTCCGCATACGCCCGGCAGTTTTTAGGGCGTCTCGACAAGCCGGATGTGGATGATATCGAAGGGTTATCGCCCGCAATTTCGATTGACCAAAAAAGCCATTCAGGGAATCCGCGCTCTACGGTGGCGACTATTACGGAAATTTACGATTATCTTCGCGTGCTTTTTGCGCGCGCGGGAAAACCGTATTGCCCCACCTGTGGCCGCGAGATCAAGAAGCTGACGAACGAAGAGATCGTGGACGTGGCGATACAGATCTCGAACGAGAATAAAGACAAAAAGAATTTCGTGATCTTGGCACCCGTGGTGCGCGGCCGGAAGGGCGAGTACTACCAAATGCTGTACGATTTTTTGAACGCCGGATTTTCCGAAGTGCGCATCGACGGCAAATATCATTCGTTGCGTGAGCGCGTGGAACTCAGTCGTTATAAAGTACACGACATCGACCTTGTCGTGGACCGTTTACCGTCCGGGATGAACTTTAAAGAGAAAGACAATCGCTTGCGTTTATCGGAAGCGATCGAGAGTGCGCTCAAGTATGGCAATGCCGTCGTGACGCTGATTACCGATAAAGAGATTTCGCTCTCGGCAAAGTTCACCTGCCCGCACGACGGATTCTCATTCCCGGAGATCGAGCCGCGCCTGTTCTCGTTCAACAGTCCGTACGGCGCGTGTCCGGAGTGTCATGGCTTGGGTACAAAAGATATCTGGTCCGACGAGATCTGCCCGGTGTGCGAAGGCAAGCGTTTGCGCCCGGAGAGCTTGAACGTGTTGATCGATGATAAGAGTATCCATACCGTGACGGCGCTTTCCATCGAAGACGCGCATGCGTTCTTTTCCGGACTGAAGTTTACTGCGCCATCAATGAATGAGGTCGCCGAAGCGCCGCTTCGCGAGATTAAAAATAGATTAAAGTTCATGATGGACGTCGGCCTAGAATATTTAACATTGGATCGCCGGGCGGGGACGCTCTCCGGTGGCGAGGCGCAGCGTATCCGGCTCGCGTCGCAGATTGGCTCGCGCCTGGTGGGAACACTCTATATATTGGACGAGCCGACGATCGGCCTGCATCAGCGCGATAACGCCAAGCTTATCCAGACGCTCAAAGATCTCCGCGATCTCGGCAACACGATCATTGTGGTGGAGCACGATGAGGATACGATTCGCGAGTCGGATTATCTGGTGGACATCGGGCCGGGCGCGGGCGTGCACGGCGGAAACGTCGTTGCACAGGGGCCGATGCCGGAGCTGATGAAAGACATGAAACAGAATTCGCTCACTCTGCAGTATTTGCGTGGGAAGAAGTTCATCGAGGTGCCGGAGACGCGTCGCAAGGTGGTGTTGCCCGCGGAGCGTGGCGCAAAAACTACCGCGAAGACCAAGTTGGGTGCGGGGAATGGCACATCGCAGGAATTTTTAAAGATCCGCGGTGCACATGCGAATAATTTAAAAGATGTTGATGTGGATATCCCACTGCGGCGCTTTACCGCGGTGACCGGCGTTTCCGGCAGCGGCAAATCATCACTCATCTACGACGTGCTCTACAAGGCCGTCGCGGATAAATTGAATCACGCGACATTCAAAGCCGGTGGTTACAAGCAGATCCTCGGCTTGGAATATATCACGCGCATCATCAATATCGATCAGGGCGCGATCGGCCGCACGCCGCGCTCGAACCCGGCCACGTACGTCGGTGCGTGGACGCACATCCGCGATCTCTTCGCCGGCACCGAAGACGCGCGCGTGCGCGGCTACAAGCCGGGCCGGTTCAGCTTCAACGTCCCGGGCGGGCGCTGCGAGAACTGCGAAGGTCACGGCACGATCGCGATCGAGATGCACTTCCTCCCGACGGTGTACGTCACCTGCGATGTCTGCAAAGGCAAACGCTTCGATCGCGAAACGCTCGCCGTGGAATACAAAGGCAAGAGCATCTTTGATGTGCTCCAGATGACGATCGAAGAGGCGGTCAAATTCTTTGAGGACATTCCATGGTTGATGGACGAGCTCACTATATTAGAAGAGGTGGGTTTGGGATATCTGGAACTCGGCCAATCGGCGACGACGCTTTCCGGTGGCGAGGCTCAGCGCATTAAGCTCTCCGCAGAGCTCGGCAAGCGCGATACGCGCCGCACGCTCTACCTGCTCGACGAGCCGACGACCGGCCTGCACTTTGCGGACGTGGATCAACTGCTCAAAGTTTTACAGCGGCTCGTTGATCACGGCAACACGATTGTCGTCATCGAACATAACTTGGATGTTATCAAGTGTGCCGATTGGGTGATCGATCTTGGCCCCGAAGGCGGTGCTCGCGGCGGCCAGATCATCGCCACCGGCACGCCAGAGGAGATCGCGCGTAAGAAGGGGAGTATTACGGGGGAATATCTGCGGCCGTTGCTGCAAAAATAAAACCCACACAAAAAAGTAAAAAAATACAGCCGGATCCTTGCGGGGTCCGGCTGTTGTGGTTATTGCGAAGAACTTTTTGACGACCTCCCTCATCGTTTTCCCCACCAGGAGGGGAATGCGTCTGCCCATGATGGCAGAGCGTTGGGGTGATCCCTAAACACCGCGTTCGGGTCGTGGGAAAGATCGAAATTCTCGATCCCTAACCTGACGTGTTCCTCAGCGTGAAATAGCAGCGTAGCGTTCCCAACCCTACCCCACCATTTGCCTTTTTTGTTGAGGTATCCGACAATCGCCACATGAAGAACGTCGCTCGTAATATTTGCGATCTCCACGCGGGCGAAGTCTCTGTTTCCGGCAAGGCCCCATTTTGCCGCCCATCCCGTTTCGGTGAACATGCCGATCTGGGTGACATCGTATGCGAAGTTCACGCTTCTCCCGTCCGGTGTGCCGCATAAATTCCCTATCTGTGACACTCCGAGACCGCTATCCGTGGTTGAAATCGTCACACTGTTGCTGAGGTTATTTCCGCAGAGGAACTTGTGGTGGGTCATGTTTTCATGAGTTCCCATGCCGTCGACAATTTCGCTTACCGTGAGTGTCGCAACACTTATGTTGTAGGTTGTAAGCCAGCGACGCTTCTTCGCTCGTGTTGATTTGCTGAGCGAGGTTATCGGGGTGCGCGTGAGCGACAGCATACTGCTCGACGAGGATTCCATTACTGGGATCGGTGCGTCGGGCAACTCGTTCACGGCGACTTGCACGGGTGTTTCAGCTTGGGATTGGCCATACAGAAATGCCGATCCCACAAAAGCGAATATCGCGAGAAAGCCGATGAAAAACCGTTTTGCCATTTCTCCTCCGCGTTTTTGGCCGCCGGCCAATAGAATTTGACCAGGGGATTCCCTGTTCATTAAAGCAACAAAATTATATGCGGCCTTAATGAACGGGGAATCTATGGATTTATTAATGTGCGAGTGTATTATAACATGACAATAGCATTATTGTCAAATTCGGCAAGTGCGTGGTATACTGGCCTTATGAAGATCTACGATAATAAAATCTGGCGCGACGGGGAAAAGATCGGGTGGATAGACGGCAACCATATCCGCAATCACGACGATCAAAAACTGGGCTATTTTCAGGATAACTTTATCTATAATATGGAGGGGCGCAAAGTGGCGTATATCCTTGAGAACGAACTGAAGTTCGAGAATGGGAACGAATCAATCCAGTTGGAACATATCAATTCGGAAATAGAAGGAACCGCGCCCTTGCTTGAGAAGTGTGCCGTGCATGTGCTGATGGAAGATTAGTCAGAAAATCATTATAATAGGGAGGTTAAAAAATGATTAAAACCTCCATTCCCTATAAGAAGTTTCCCGAGACGCCGGGCGTCTATATTATGAAAGACGTCGCCGGGCGTATTTTGTATGTCGGCAAGGCGGCCAATTTGCGTCGCCGCGTGTCGAGCTACTTTGAGCGTCCGCACGATGTGCGCATCCAGACGCTTGTCGGCAAGATTGCAACGATCGATTTTGAGCAGAAGGACACCGCGCTCGAGGCACTGATCCGCGAGGCGGAGCTCATTAAAACGCTCACGCCGCCGTTCAATGTGCGCGAGAAGGATGATAAGAGTTTTTTATATTTTGAGATCACGCGTGAGAAGTTTCCGCGCGTATTGCTCGTGCGCGGGGGTGGAGTGATCACGGAAGGCGGCAGTGGCGCTCGCGGCGGCGTTGACAAGGGCATTGTCGCCGAGCGCAAGCGCTTCGGTCCGTTTACGTCGGCGTCCTCCGCACGCGAAGCTTTGTGCATCCTCCGAAAGTTATTTCCATGGAGCACGCACGATCCGGAGGAAATCGGCAAGATGAAGCGGCCGTGCTTCAACTACGAAATAGGACTCTGTCCCGGCACGTGTGTTGGATTGATTACGCACGAGGATTATATGAAGAATATCGATCGTCTCAAGTTGTTCTTCGAAGGAAAAAAAGAGCGCATCATCCGTGCGCTTGAAAAGGATATGAAGGCGGCGAGTAAGAAACAGGAATTCGAACGCGCGGAGGCATTACGGCGGCAGATGTTCGCGCTCAGACACATCCGCGACACCGCGCTGATTTCCGATAACGAGATGCTGGTGGCGGTCGGGGGTGTTGCACCGCTTCGCGCCGGATATCGCATTGAGGGTTATGACATCTCGAACATCTCCGGTACGAGCGCTGTCGGTTCGATGGTGGTGTTTGAAGACGGCGAGCCGAACAAAAACGAATATCGCAAATTCAAAATTCGCAGCATCTTCCAGCCGAACGACGTCGGCATGTTAAAGGAAGTGTTGGAGCGCCGGTTTGCGCATAGCACTCCGGCCGATAGCGTGAGCACGGCGGATCGCGGTGTGGAAAAAATAGTGGAAAAAACGACGGCGCGGTGGCCGATGCCGGACCTCGTGCTCATCGACGGTGGTCTTGCGCAGGTGAACACCGCCCGCCGCGTCCTGCTCCGCGCCGGGATCAAAGTGCCTATCGTCGGCATCGCAAAAGGGCCGCGTCGCGATCGGAATGACATTATCGGTCTCATCCCGAAGGGCGTGCGAAAGGAGACGTTGATCAAAGTGCGCGACGAAGCGCACCGCTTCGCCATCAACTATCACAAGGCGCTCCGCCGCGTCCGTGTATTCAATTAAATTAGCGAACTTTAAAACATCCTTCTTTTAAAAGGCTTCTCGGAGTCGCGAAGGCGGCGAGACCCGAGGCGTGCACTCAGCAGAGTGCGACGCCGTACCCAAAAGCAAAGGGTATTTAATTTGTTATTGTGATCGGTCCGCTCACCAGGTCGCCGAGCCCGTTCCCATCGAAATGGATGCGGATGGAATACGTGCCGGGAACGACGTCCTTTTCGTTGGCGCCGTAGCGGGATAAATAGATTGAGCGGGCGTTCCAGCTATATGAGGTTTGATTCGGCCCGGTCTCCGAAAGGATGACGCCGATGAATGCTTTTGTGTTCACGTTGACGAGTTCGATCTCCCCCGTGATGTTCGCCGGATTGTCCCACGCGATGGGATTCGCGCCGCCAATCGTCCAGGCGTTGCCTGATAGTGGCGTGATCAGATGGATGGTAATCGCAGGGCCGGGAAGCGCGGGAATGTTCCCTTTGGCGCCTCCGGATGGCGGCGGGGTGGTTGTACTGCCCTTGAGCGTGATGCCCGTCACGGTGGTGACCACGGTCGCGGAAGCATTACCGGTGTTTGTGGCATTGTTGGTATCTCCGGTCGGTGCTGTGTTCCTGTGGATAATAAAGAAAACGATCAGTGCAATCACTATCAGGATTCCTGCTATCAATGCCATGAGCTTCCAACGCACCCGTGATGTATTCATGATTTTATTGTACCATTATTAGATTATGATCACGGACGATATAAAAAAATTCTTTCACGGGGACGTGGCGGTGGATGACGCGACGCTCACGCACTATAGCCGCGATTATTCGCTGTTCAAAGTGCGACCGCAGGTGGTGGTATTTCCAAAGGATGCCGATGATGTTAAAAACCTGGTAAAGTTTGTGGCACAAAAAAAAGCGGCAGGGGAGGATATCTCGCTCACCGGCCGTTCCGCAGGAACGGACATGACCGGCGGTCCGCTCAGTCAGAGCATCATCATTTCCTTCACGAAATATTTCAATCACATCATCGAGATCGACACCGACGAGGCAAGGGTAGAACCGGGAGTCTATTTCCGAGATTTTGAAAAAGAGCTCACCGCGCGCGGATTGCTGTATCCGCCATTTCCGGCGTCGAAGGATCTCTGTGCGCTCGGCGGGATGGTCAATAATAATTCCGGCGGCGAGAAGACGCTCGCGTATGGAAAGACGGAAGATTTCGTGCAGGCGGTGAAGATCGTTCTGAGCGACGGCGAAGAGCATACGCTCTCGCCGCTGTCCGGCGATGCACTCAAGGCCAAGCTCGCCGAGCAAAGTTTTGAAGGTGAGCTCTATCGCGCACTCTATAAACTCCTCGACGATAATTACGACGTCATCAAGGCGGCCAAGCCGGACGTTTCCAAGAATTCCGCCGGCTATTATCTATGGAACGTCTGGGATCGGACAACCGGCGTGTTCGACATCACAAAAGTGATTGTCGGTTCGCAGGGGACATTCGGCATGCTCACCGAAGCAAAGGTGCGCCTCGTGCCGCTTAAGAAACATTCGCGCCTGTGCGTGGTCTTTCTAAAAGATCTCGCGCCCGTCGCGGAACTCGTGGAGACGGTCTTGCCGTTTAAGCCGGAGAGTATTGAGTCATACGACGACAAGACGATCGGGTTCGCGGTCAAGCTTTGGCGGCAGGTGATGCAGTCGATGAAGGGAAATATCTTCACGCTCGGCTTCCAGTTTATTCCCGAGGCGTGGATGGTGCTCACTGGCGGCATGCCAAAGATGATCATGCTTGTGGAACTTACGGGCAATGACGAGAAAAAGCTTGACGAAGAGCTTGCCGCGCTCGCGGCAACCATTCGCACGTTCGCCAAAACGCACGGCGGCATCCGCGTGCATCCATTGCATAATGAAAAGGCGGAAGGAAAGTACTGGACGATCCGTCGTCAAAGTTTTGCACTACTGCACAATAACACAACAGGGCTTGATACCGCGCCGTTCATCGATGACTTCATTGTAAAGCCGGAATACATGCCGGAATTTTTACCAAAGGTGAACGCAATTTTGGATAAATACAAGAAAGATCTTATTTACACCATTGCCGGACATCCGGGCAATGGCAATTTTCATATCATCCCGCTGATGGATCTCAAGGACGAGCGTGTGAAAGCGCTGATTCCGGTCATCTCCGAGGAGGTGTATCGGTTGGTGTTCCAGTATAAGGGTTCGATCACTGCGGAACACAATGATGGCCTGGTCCGCACGCCATACCTGGAGGAAATGTACGGGCCGGAGATAGAAAAACTGTTCATTGAGACAAAGAAGATATTCGATCCGTTGGATATCTTTAACCCCGGTAAAAAAGTGGGCGGGAGCTTGCAGTACAGCGAAGAGCATATCGCATCGACGCAGTAGGAAATAGGGCCTTATTTTCTACTTTTAAGCGGTAGGGCGTCTTTAACTTTTCTTTAACATGGCTTTGGTATGGTGAATAGGTGAGAACGCGCGCACGTACCATCTCTTATTTTCTCTCGATTGCCGCCGTTGCGGTCATCTTTTTTAGCGTTGAATTCATTACCGAGAAATATTTTTATCCCAATGACGAAGTGGTGGATATTCTCGCCGCCATCATCGGCGCGCTTTCGTTCGCATGGTGCAAGCGGTTCTTCGACCGCGTCACCGACAAGATATTCTTTCGCGCCCCACGCGACATGCGCATGGAATTTCTCTCAACTATTTCTCACGAGTTGCAGACGCCGATCGCGATCCTGCGCGGCAATGTCGAGATGTTGCAAAGCGGAAACGCCACGGACGCCGAACGCGCTTCGGCGGAACGCGTGATCGTAACGACGCTCGACGGCATGTCGCGCCTGATCGGCAATGTGCTTGAAAGTGCAAAGTTAAAATTTTCTAAAAAAATATCATTCGCGCAGGACGTTGCCATCGCCGCGCTATTGCGTGAGGCCTACGAGGATTGTCTGCTCTTGGCGGAAGACAAAGGCGTTCATCTTTTGGTTGATGTCGGCGATGAATGCGCCGGATCGGGCGGGTGTTCTTCCGTATGTGGCAATCGCGACCGTTTAAAGGAAGTATTGTTCAACCTTATCAGCAACTCGCTTAAACACACAGACGCAGGCGGAACGATCATTCTGCGTGTGGCACGGATGGCAAACACCGTCCGCCTCACGGTCGAGGATTCGGGTTCCGGCATTGCGCCGGAAGACCTGCCGCATATCTTTGAACGATTTTATCGGATCGATGGTGCGGCCACGCCGGGCACGGGGCTTGGGCTTAATATTTGCTGGGAGATCATCGAAGCGCATGGTGGCAGGATCACGGCAGAAAGCCAGCCAGGCAAGGGGAGTCGCTTTACTATTTTCCTTCCATTATCGCCGCCACCTCGCGAGTCCGCTCCGGCCGGCATTTCTGCTATAATAAACTCATGAACACAATTACTATGCCTTCCAAAAAACTCTATTCCCAGCCGTCATCCGGCGACCTCGTGCTCGACGACGACGGGGCTGATAAACAGTATATTTTGAAACTTCGCGATCTTCCTGCCGACGAGAAGCCGCGGGAGAAGCTCGTCAAATATGGCCCGTCGGTGCTCTCTCTCGCGGAGCTCTTTGCGGTGGTATTGAACGTCGGTACAAAAAAAGAAGAGGTGCTCACGATGTCGCGGCGCTTACTCAAAGAATATGGCGACAGCGCGATCGTCAATCAAAAGGATCCGGCAAAGATCTCCGAGTTGCTCGGCATCCCGCTTGGCAAGGCATGCCAGGTCGTCGCGTGCTTCGAGCTTGGCCGCCGGTTCTTCAAAGACCAGTCCGGCAAAAAGCCGCTTACCATCCGCACCGCGAGCCAGGTCTACGCATATCTTAAAGATATGCAGGATCTGCCGAAAGAACATTTACGGGGGCTTTACCTGGATGCGCACTATCAATTGATCCACGACGAGGTTGTTTCGATCGGTACGCTTACGTCGAACATCATCCATCCGCGCGAAGTGTTTCGCCCCGCGCTTGAATATTCCGCGTCGGCGGTGATTCTCGCGCACAACCATCCCTCCGGCGTGGTGAAGCCGAGCGACGCGGACATTGCGATCACACGCCAGATCGTGGAGGCGGGAAAGATCCTCGGCATCTCGCTCCTCGACCACGTGATCGTCACGAAGAACAAGTTTGAGAGCGTTCCGGTGGAATACTCCTAGGAGGATGATGGGATTTAAGAAATCTAAATGAGCGAACGTTTCAAAATAGCAAAAGAAAAAATCTCTTCAATTATTTCCACCTCTTTGACAGAGGAAGATCCAGGTCATTCAGAAAATGCATGGAAATGGCTGTTGAGTCTGAAACCTGATGCCGATGAAGTCTTACAGCTTGCGGTCATAGGTCACGATATTGAACGTGCATTGCCCGACAGATTAACCAGAGAGTCATTTACAACTTATGACGAATATAAAAGCGCTCACGCAAAGAGAGCAGGGCAATTAGTTGCTCATATTGCAAGAGAATCAGGATATAGCGACGAGGAAGCGAAAAAGATTGAGCGTTTGATAGGAGGAGCAGAATTTTCAAGTAACGACCCCGAAGTACAACTAATTTCCGATGCAGATAGTATTTCTTTCTTTGATTATAATGTTCACTTCTATTTAGAGCGTTCCGGTAAAGGGAGAACAAAACAGAAAATGAAGTTTATGTATGATAGGGTTTCAGGGCTGGCAAAGCAAGAAATAGATAAAATCCTTGATGAGAATCCGGATATAGCAAAACTTTTAAAATAAGCCTGTCGTTAGTATTTTCTGGCGTCACTCTTTTTGACACTTAATTTTTCTGCTATAATCTCCCCATGGTTGACTTCTCGCATTTAACGAAGGCGTATAAAAAGAAGGTGGTCGTCGACGACTTCACCCTCTCTGTGGATGTGCCGATCTTTGGGTTCCTGGGGCAGAATGGGGCGGGGAAGACGACGATTATGAAGATGATTGTTGGCCTGCTTGAGCCCACGAGTGGCACGATCACGATCGACGGAGCGCTCTCGTCGCACCCGATTTTCAAGAAAAAGCTTGGCTATATGCCGGAGACGCCCTACTTCTACGAGCGCATGACAGGTATGGAATTCTTGCGATTTTGCGACGAGCTTTTTGATAATAATAACAGCGGCGCCAACCCGGCGGCGCGCACAAAGCACTACGAAGACATCTTGAAAAAAGTGGGCATCTTCGGCGCGCGCAACGCGGAGATTCGCACGTACTCAAAAGGCATGCGCCAACGCCTGGGCTTTGCGCAAGCACTTGTGAACGATCCGGAATATCTTTTTCTCGACGAGCCGCTCGACGGCCTTGATCCGATCGGTCGCCGCGAGATGAAAGAAGTGATGCTCACCCTCAAACACGAAGGCCGTAAAATATTTTTAAACACGCACATCCTCGCCGACGTGGAGGAGATCTGCGAAGAGGTGGGGATTGTGCATAAAGGAAAGTTGCTCTACGCGGGATCGGTAAAGGCATTCTGCGCAGGCAAGCCGCTCGAGGAGCGATTTATGGAGGTCGTGGAGGCGCACGAGCGCGCGGAAATAGGCGCGGCGCAGACGGCGCACGAAACCCCGACTGCCGCAAAATAATCCACACGCAATTCATCTATGAGAAACATCTTTATCATCGCAAAGAACACGCTCAAGCTTGAGATCCGCGATAAGATCCTCTATGGCATCATCGTATTCGGGTTGCTCTATATTTTCTTCATGTTGTTCCTTGCGGATCTGGTGCTCAAAGAGCCGGCGATGGTGAAAGCCTTCGGCTTGACAGGCATCTATTTCTTTAACGCTATCATCGCGCTGTTTCTTGGCACGACATCGTTCTTTAAGGACGTGGACCGCAAGGTGGTTTACTTTATTCTTTCCAAGCCGGTGTCGCGCGCGCAGTTCCTGCTTGGAAAATTCTTTGGGCTGTGTATGGTGCTCCTGCTTACGAGCGCGATCCTTGGCGTGGCGTACGTGGGCGTCGTGCTCTTTGAACACGCCGGATTCGATTGGATCGGACTCGTCGCCATCCTCATGCAGTTTCTTGAGATGGCGCTATTTCTCGCATTTGCGATATTCGTATCCACATTCAGCAGTTCGTTGCTTTCTATCGTATACACGTCCGGCGTGTTCTTCCTTGGACATATCGTGAGCCAACTTGTGGCGGATGCAAAGGCAATCGGCCTCGGCGGTTTCAAGCTTTTATTTGTGGAGATCCTCTATTATATCTTCCCGAACCTGGAAAAGTTCGACGCCCGTGATCTTGCGATCCACGCGGTCGCAACGCCGTGGACCTCGTTCGGCCTCGCCGTCGCGTACGCCGCGGTGTATATCACCCTCCTCCTTACTGCCGCAGTGTGGGTGTTCGATAAAAAAGAAATTTAGCATATCGGGATGACGCGCCTGAACGGGTACACAAAGATAGCGGTGCTGGCATTATTGCTCGCGCTCGTCGCGCCTTTGCAGTTTGAGTACGACGCGACGAAGCTTGTCGTACCCGCGTCGAGCGAGCAGACAGCATCGCCCTTTATGGTGCGGCTGATCGATATGGGATTTCATCCGGCGGTGGCATCGTTCCTGTGGGCCACGACGATGCCGGAGATTTTGGATCTGTGGAATAAGAAGACGGAATTCTTTCCCGATCTTGCGTTCGTGAACGCCGTTGATCCGAAGCTGAGCTATCCGTACGCGTTTGCGGTGCTGACGCTGGCCGCCGTTCCGGCGCAGGATGATCCGGCGGCGATCATCCAGGCGGACGCGATCGGTGCGCAGGGGATTGCGAACGCCGATGCCGACTGGCGTATTCCGTACTATATGGCGACGAATGAATTCCTTTATGCAAAGGACGATCTGGCCGCGGCAAAATATTATAATATCGCGGCGAACACGCCCGGCATTCCGCAGTACGCCGAGCGGTTCTCATTGAACTTTGGTATCGAGACCAATCAGCGCCAAAAAACGGAAGAGCTTTGGGAGACGATAAAAGATTCCACGAACGATCCGGACACGCAGGCTCGTGCGCAGGCGTATATTGATCACTTGCAGGATTTTGATTATCTCGATGCCGCGTCTGCGGAGTATAAGAAGGAGTTTGGCCTGTATCCGACGTCCACCGACGAGCTCGTGGCGAAGGGCATCATCCCATCCGTGCCCGTAGACCCGTTCGGTTTTACATTCATCATCGGCGCCGATGGCAAGTCCGCGATCGATCTCAGTACCAGCAGTTTGCCAGCGTACATCAGCGCGGAGCCGGCGGAATGAGCGGGCTTGACAATTCTATAATATATGCTAAAATCACTCCCGGACTAGATGGAGGCGCTTGCCGATGTGGCAAGAAGGCTCATCCTCTTTTTGAGAATTCAATAACACCACAAGGAGCGGAAAATGAGAATGAAGAAGATGATTCTTGCGATGTTTGGAAGTATCGTTGCGTGTGGCCTGGCCGGTTGCAGTGTTGCTGCTCCCGATGCCGGTCATCAAGCAGTGTGGGTTGAAAAGCCCATGCTTTTCGGTCATGGCGGCGTGGATGCAAATCCTGTCGCTACGGGACGTGAGTACGGAGCCATCACAAGCGAGGCCGTGGACGTCAGCATGCTTCCTCAGCGCGTTGACATGGAATTCGACGACATGATGACCAAGTCGGGCGTCCCGGTGAGTTTTCACGTAGTCGCCCAGTTCAAGATCATCGATTCCGTGAAGCTCGTGAGCCAATTCGGCGCAGATCGCGACGACAAGGGTGGTTGGGGATTTTGGGATCGAAACATTGATCAGCCATTGCGAACCGCAGTACGGGATTCCGTGAAGCAGCGGGATATGCAAGAGATGGCAATCTCTCAGACGGCAGCAGATGCCGTGGGGCAGGAGGTCGCCGCCGCCGCCATCAAGATTGTGCAGCAATTAGGGCTACCTATTGTCTTCACTCCTGGTGGAATCAACGTCGGCCGCGTGAATCCGCCGGATGCGATCAAAAATCAGCGCATTGAGACGGCGGCACAGGAACAGCGTGCCATCACTGAACAGCAAACCAAGCTTGCGGAAGATCAGCGCAAAGCGGCGGAACAAAGCCGTGCGGCCGCAGACAACGCCTATCGCGAGGCTATGCAGCTCTCTCCCGATCAGTTTCTGCAACTTGAGCGCATCAAGATGCAGCGGGATGTTTGTGGACAGGAGAAGGCGAACTGCACATTCTTTATGGGTGGCGGCCCCACTCCGGTGGTTAATACTGGCAGGTAGTAGCGACGCAACGTTGCTGCCGAACTATTTCAATGTTCGGCAGCAACCTATGACACGTGGGAGATCTTTAGGGATCATCTATACCACGTGTCTTTTTTTACTTGAATTTTCCCGCAAAACACGCCATAGTTATGAGCGTTATGAAACTCTCCATCGGCATCGTTGGGCTCCCGAATGTGGGCAAGTCGACGCTGTTCCATTTGATCACCAAGCAGAACATCACTATCGCCAACTACCCGTTTGCGACGATCGACCCGAATGTGGGCGTCGTTGCCGTTCCCGACGAGCGCCTGGAAAAGCTGAACGAGCTGAGTAAATCCAAAAAGAAGATCCCGGCCGTCGTGGAGTTTTTCGATATTGCCGGACTCGTGAAGGGTGCGAACAAAGGTGAAGGATTGGGCAGTGATTTTTTGGATGATATACACCTCACGCAGGCGATCGTGATGGTGGTCCGCGCCTTCGAGAATCCGGACATCATCCACGTGGAGAATTCGGTGGATCCGATCCGCGACATCGACATCATTAATTTGGAGTTGATGTTGAAAGATCTTACGGCGGTGGATAAGCGCCTCACGCGAGTGGAGGCGGAAGCGCGTGCAGGAAAGAAAGAGTCCCTGCAGGATAAGGAACTCCTCACACGGTTGAAGGGATCTCTTGAAGGCGGCATTTTGCCCGTAAGTGACCAAGAGCTTTCGCAGGCTATCAAGAGCGAGCCGCGCCTGAACGATCTGCGCCTGCTCACCACGAAGAGGCAACTTTATTTGATCAACGGAAAAGAATCCGATGTTTCGAAAGAATTGCTCGATAAGATTGCCGCGCTCGGCGCGGAATATCTGATCGCGGATCTTTCGGCGCCGGATGCCGAAGCGAACGGCATTCCGCAATTGGTCAAAAAAGCCTATCACGTGCTCGACCTCATCAGCTTCTTTACGACCGGCGAGGACGAGACGCGCGCGTGGACGATCGAGCGGGGCATGAAGGCGCCGCAGGCGTCGGGCGTCATTCACACCGATTTTGAAAACAAGTTCATCCGGCTGGAAGTCGTCCCGACGGACAAATTGCTCGAGGCCGGCGGCTGGAGTAAGGCAAAGCAGAAAGGCTGGCTTCGCGTGGAGGGAAAGGAATATGTCGTTGCCGATGGAGACGTAGTGGAAGTGCGGCATGGATAGCGGATAAATCGATAGTGAGGCGGGGCGCGCCGACGGAAATGGGGTGGCAGGGCAATGCATGCGTGTTGCCCGGACTATAAGCGTTTCGGGCTTAATATCGATAAATCCTACATTCTGATATCACGTGTTGTGATTTCAAAATATAATAAAATCGCGCATTCTTCGCGATGCCCATGCAGTGTCTTATGGGTACATGTGAATTCCTGGATATAAGCTGAGGTGGGTATTTTAGAGAGTTTTAACACCGGCGGTATATAATTAATATTATTGTTTAATTCATTTAATGTATCGATTCCCCGTTGCTGAATTTAAAACATTTCCAAAAGAGCTGAAGGTTCTGCGGGGTCTTCGCACGCCTGCCGCAATCCAGGATTTTTTGAACGCGATGCCATTTAATTTTGAAGAAGATGGCGAAACGTATTACTCGCCGGTCATGGTGTTAAAAAATAAAAAGGCACATTGCATGGAGGGTGCGATGCTCGCCGCTACGGCGCTATGGTTGCATGGCCAGCAGCCGCTCATCATGGACCTTAAAACGACCGAACGGGACGTCGATCACGTGGTGGCGCTCTTTAAAGAGGGGAATCGCTGGGGCGCGATCAGCAAGACGAATCACGCGGTCCTGCGGTACCGCGACGCGATTTATCGCGATCCGCGCGAGATCGCGATGTCGTACTTTAATGAATATTTTTTAAATAAAGATGGCGCAAAGACATTGCGCAGTTATTCCGCGCCGTTCGATCTCTCGCGTTATGGCACGGCGTGGCTGACGGCCAAGGAGGACCTGGATGATATCACGATCGCGCTCGATAACTCGCCGCATGTGAATATTTTAGAAAAAGGCGGCGTGCGCCACTTGCGCCCGGCAGAACCCATCGAGATCGAAGCCGGGAAGATCGTGGAGTGGAAGGGAACGCGAAGACAAAACAAGCAGGCAAAATAAAAAGAGGCTTGATGGCTGGGCGCGCATCAAGCCTCTTGCCGGGTATGGGGTCCCGTCCCATTGCCCGGTTCATTCCGGCATATTCACTGCGCTGAGAGCTTCCCCCGTCCCTCTGCGCTGGTAGCCAGGAACTGCGTTTATCGTAATATTTCTAATTCCTTCGGTCAAGTGCCGAGCCGAGTGTTTCGTCGTCCGCAAATTCGATCTCGCCGCCGGTGGGAAGTCCGCGCCCGAGGCGGCTGATCCGCTTGCCGAGCGGCGCCAGCTCCTTCAATAAAAGTGATGCCTGAAAGTCGCCGAGCGTGGTGGGATTGAAACCGAGGATGATCTCATCCGCCGCGCCGCCAAGTTCGTCCGAAATATATTTCTTCAAGCTGAGCAGGCGCGTTTTCTGCCATGCTCCCAAAAATCCCGTCTTCGGCACCGGGCCAACGATGAAATAGCGCCCGGTGAACTTCTTTGTGTTCTCAAGCGAAAGATAGTCCGTCTCTTTTTCCACCACCATGATGATGCGCTGGTTCCGCGCCGGGTTCGCGCAGACGTCGCACAGCGTGCCGGTGTTCTGATGGATGAAGAAGCACCGCTCGCAGATCTTGATCGAGCGCAGCGCGTCAATGCTCTGCGCGAGCACGCGCAGGTCTTCCTTTGGCCGCCCGATCAGATAGAACGCAAGGCGCACCGCCTGGCGCGGTCCGATGGAAGGGAGCTCCGCAAGCTCGTCCACCACCTTCTGCACCGGCTCCGGGAGTTTCATCATTCCACTATTATACCCGCCTAGAGTTGGATGAACCAGTGGCGTAATATTATTGCCTATTAATAAAAAGCGCGGCGTATTCCGTAGAATAGCCGCGCCACTGCGTGTCGCAATCCTTGGCTTTTTCGCCAAGAATCCGAAAATTACTTCTGCTTGCGAGCGAACATCCAAGTGTCCTGAATTTGGTCGTGAGCTTCGTCACAGCCGGAATTCAACTCAAGGTAAGGATCTCCCTCGCGGCGTCGCAGACCCACTATAGTATTTTGGACCCCTCTGACGCCCTTAATCCATTCCATACCCATCCACCAAGTCTCGTTCATCGGCATTACTGTGTGCTGTCGATATAGTTCGAAAGCCAATTGTGCAGGAACAAGATCGAGGGCGAATTCCTTTGCTCTGGCGTAGAACTTGCCATGAGGGATGGAGGTTCCCGCGAAGCCGAGGGAGAGCGGAGTTACAAGCACGGGCTCGATTTCCACCGCTTTCTTCACAAGCGGCATAAGGTTGATCACTTCCACCATCCACGTGGTCAGTTCGAAACGATCTTTGAGGTCGTTCTTAAGGGCCTCCGAAGACTCCCAAACATTGAGCCTCACCTTCCCTAACGAGGTAAATGCGAGGGAAGATGGTGGGGCCACGATAAGTTCGCCACGGAGGAATCGTAGGGCGTCATTTTCGCCTCCGAGCTTCTTCACAATGGCATTAATCTGTCCAGCGGTGAGATTTGCGGATGCAAATTCAGTGCTCATGATATGTCTCCTTGCGCTTCATTGCGCAGTTTGAAATCCCTCTTATCCGAGGAGGAACTATGCGCCGGTATTGGTCATAGCGGGAAACCGCCGAGGAAGTTCAGCTTCTTCCCGCTATAACCGATACGCAAGCATGATTAGATTGTGAAGGTACAAATGTATCTTATCATATATATTATATTTTGTCAATATATCGGGCGCGGGTAGAAGGGAATCGCGACTTCCTCGATCAAGTGCGCCTTTTCGTCTCCATCTTCCTTTCCATACCAAAAAATAGTAACCCCTGAGACAATTATTTCCCTACCCTCAATCGAGATAAGACTCTTTTGTGATTCCGCGATATCCGCTTGCGGCTTATCAAAATCAATTTCCCCGAGCGTGATATGTGGGTCAAAGGTTTCCTCAGCAAGGTGAAGATTTCCAAAACTTTCACGCGTGCCATCGGTATGGACGCCCTCGCGCTCTAACTTGTCTTTTTTCTTCTCGCGAATAAATGGACTGCGATAAGGGATAGCTATCTCTGATATTTTGTCATGCAATTCACGCAGCGCCTCTTTATTGGAGACGTCCATAATATAGAGATTGCGATGGCGATCATTTTCAACTCTGATTTTGGGCGGCAAAAGAGTAATCGTGAATGGCGTCAAAGAAAGCTTCCGAAGTTCTTCTAACAGTTTGGGATAACCTTCTGCTGTATAGCTATCGAGATAGAGAGTGATGTGTGGTTCAGATTTATATTCACTACTGTATTTGGCAATAAAACGCTGCTTCTCCTTTCGAAGCACGCTAGTTATCTCCTCTGGAAAATTAATTCGAATACTAATATCGTATTTCATGATGATTGAGGGGTAATACAAAAAGCGGTGGCGTTATGAGGCATACGAATTTGTCCTGAGGGGAATCGCGGAGCCGCGAAGGCGGCGAGCGTTAGGGCGCGGCGAGTACGCCGCGACCCGTCCCCGAAGGGCATGTTCGTATGCCTCATAACGCCGGCAGCTCTTCGTATCTCTTCTCTATCGTCTTGAAGCTCGCGAGTTCGCCGTTGAAGAAGAAGTCCATGTCTTTGAGCGCGCCGTTGCGATGCTTGGCCACGCGCAAGTGAACGGTGTTATCGATGGACGACGCGGTGTCGTTCGGATTGCGCTCGTCGCGGTAGAGGAACATGACGACGTCCGCATCCTGTTCGATGGAACCGGAGTCGCGAAGGTCGGAAAGGCGCGGGATCTTGTGATCGCGCTGTTCAAGGCCGCGCGAGAGCTGGCTGAGCGCAAGCACCGGCACCTTCAATTCGCGCGCGAGTGCCTTGAGGCCGCGCGAGATCTCGGTGATCATGTTCACCATATTATCGCTATTCGTGCGCGGGCGGATCAGCTGGAGGTAGTCCACGACGAGCAGATCGAGGCCGTGCTCCACCTGAAGCCGGCGTGCCATCGAGCGCATCTGAAGTACGTTGAGCGACGGCGAGTCGTCGATGAATATCTTTACCGCGGAAAGGCGGTCGAGCGCGTCTTGGATCATGGAAAACTCGCTGTCGTTCCGAATGCGGCCGGTGAGGATGTTCCAGAGCGGTACTTGCGATTCTGCGGAGATGATGCGGTCCTGCAGCGATTCGCGAGACATTTCGAGCGAGAAGACGCCGACGCTGAATCCGGCCTTGCCCGCGTTCCGAGCGATGTCGAGGGCGAACGACGTTTTTCCAACGCTCGGTCGCGCGCCGAGGATCACGAGCTCCGATTTGTGAAGTCCGGAGAGGCATTCGTCGAGCGCGGGGAAACCGGTGGGCACGCCGCGCAACTTTCCGCCGCCGGCATGGAGGTTTGCGATGCGCTCGTATGCGGTCGTCAGATCGTCCTTAAGGGAAGTAAAGTTCTGCGGCAGGGATTTTTGCGAGATCGAAAGGATCTTTTGTTCAACGTCGTCAAGGAGATCCTCCACTTCGCCGCCCTGCGAGAAAACATCTTCCGCGATCTCCGCCGACGCCTTAATGAGGTCACGCAGGATCTTCTTTTCTTTTACGAGCGTGGCGTAGTGCTGAACGTGTGATGCATTTGAAACATGGTTTGTGAGATCGGCAAGGTACGCCGAGCCGCCGATATCTTTGAGCCACTCGTTCTCCTTAAGGAAGTTGGTAAGGCTGAGCACATCGATCGGCTGATGTTTTTCATAAAGCGAGAGGATTGCCTTATAAATGCGTTCGTGTGATGGCGTATAAAAATCCTCAGGCAATAAAATATCCGCCACGCGATAGATCGCGTTCTTGTCGATGAGCACCGAGCCGAGCACCGCCTGTTCGGCTTCGAGGTTCTGCGGCGGAAGTTTTAATTGTGATTTTTTCGTGGGCATTAAAAGAATCGCTTAGTGATAAAGGAACCGTCCGCAGCATCCCTTACCACATATCCTAAGCCTTCTATTTCTTTTCGCAAAGCGTCTGACTGGATAAACTGTTTATTACTTCGTAATCCCTGATATTCCGCGAATTTTTCCATGACTTTTGCAGGGATGGCCTCGGTTTGGCTAAGGGTTTGAGCGATATTCAGCCCCAGTATTTCATCGAATGTTTCCATCAGAGTCGCCTTCGCCGCCGCCGTGAGTGTTTTATCTTTGAACATATCAAAGATGATGGCGATCGCTTTTGGGGTGTTCAGATCATCGTCGAGTGCATCGTCGAACTGCTTTTTCCATGAAAGCATATCTGTCCGTGAAGCGTCTTCGGCATTGTTCCTTTTTTCTTCTCGCGCCTGGAGCGAGAGTGTATAAAGATTCTCCAGTTCGGCCATCGCTTGGGTCAACGCGCGTTCGGAATAATCGAACGGGGATCGATAGTGGTGGCTGAGCACGAGCCAGCGAAGAATTATCGCGGGATGATCATTCAGAAAATTGCGGATGGTGATAAAATTACCAACGCTCTTGGACATTTTCTTGCCCTCAACAAGGAGTGCCCCCGTGTGCATCCAGATTTGTACAAAGGGTTTCTTTCCTGACGCGGATTCTTGTTGGGCGATCTCCGCTTCATGATGCGGAAATTTGAGGTCTACGCTAGCGCCATGGATTTCATATTGTGGTCCAAAATAAAATTCAGAGATTGCGGTGTCTTCGATGTGCCAACCCGGGCGTCCTTCGCCAAGCGATGATGGCCAGCGCGGCTCGAGATTTTTTAAGGATGTCTGTGAGAATTTCCAAAGGCAAAAATCTCCTTTATTGCGTTTGCCTACCGATTCATCGATGCGCGTGACCCCGTCTTCGGCTTGCGCCGCCGTGCGGCCGGAGAGTTTGCCGTAATCCGCATCTTTTGAAATATCAAAATACCATCCGTCGCTGTCGATCTTATATGCGAAGCCTTTGTCGATCAAACGTTCCACCTGGGCGACTATTTGCGAAATAAACTTCGTCGCGGGGGCGTAGGTCGTGACGGCGTCAACACCGAGCGCCTTCATGTCCTCAAAATACGCTTCCGTAAAGAATTGCGCGACCGCGGTCGTTTCTTTTCCGTCCGTCATCGCACGGGCGATGATCTTATCATCGATGTCGGTGATATTTTGTAAATATGTCACGTCGTATCCGCGCGCACGAAGATACTTGGCAAAAAAATCAAAAAATATATACGTGCGCGCGTTGCCGATATGGAGATAATCGTAGACGGTCGGCCCGCACACGAACAGCCGGATCTTTTTCTGGTCGGGGAACGACTCTTTCTCGCGGGAAAGGGAATTATAGAGCGTAATCATGGGTAAAAAGCGACGATATTAGAACCAGCCTTTGCGCTTAAAGTAAGCGACGAGCCCGACCATGCCGAGCACCATGATCCCGAGCACGATCCAAAACGAATAAGGAAGACCGACAATCGGCGTATCGCGCGTGTTCATGCTAAAAAGCGATGCGATGAGCAGGAAAGGGAATGTGAGGAACGAGAGCGAGGTAAACGTCTTCATCACGCTATTGATCTTGAGGTTCATCAATTGATTGTTGGTGTCTTCAAAATCAGAGATCGCCTCGCGGTAATCCTCGAGTTGATTCACCACTTTTAATTGATCGCCCATGAGGTCGTTCAGATAGACCTCAGCGCTGTCGCCCCAGAATTTTTTTCCTTTTGCGATGAGCGAGCGCAGGATCGGTTCCTGAAGCCGCACGATGATCCGGTATTCGGAAACGTCGCGCTTGAGGTACGTAATACGCTCCAGCACTTCTTTTTCTTTATCTTTAAATATCTCCTTGCCTACTATCTCCACTTTTTCGCGAATGTGGCGCAGCTGCCGTTCCTGGAAACCGATAAGGTGTTCGATAAGGTGGTATGTCACCGCGAGCGAGGAATCGCATTCCGTCATGTCAAATCCGTCCATCGCCCCGCCGAGCTCATCGTAATACACCGTCGCGACGCTGTCCTTTGTGACGATGAAGTCGATCTCGGTGCGCACCGACGCCTCATCCTCGCGATCGTAGATCGGAAAGTAATAGATGAAATAAAGATAATCCTTGTAGGCCTCAACGCGCCCACGCGCCGACGGCCCGCGCAATTCTTCCACGATGACCGGATGCAGTTTATATTCCTTCCCGAGCCACGCAAGATCCTTGTCCGACGGCGAGAGCACACTGACCCACTGGACACCTTTCCCTTTCTTTATTTCCATAATGGTATTTTACCACATGCCGTAGACGCAGGGGACTTCCATTTTGGGTGGTTTATGGTATAATGATTTTAGTAACAATCCCACTCAGTAGTTTTCCATGGAGGAAAAATGGATAAGATGCTTCATTCATTTGAAGACGGAATCCGAGATGGTTTCGGAGGTCCGGAAACGATTGACCGGGCGCGTCAAGAGACCGATCCAGCGTATGCGGGAGGCGTACGAGTTGGAGAGTGTAAGTTTGTTCAGTTCATGGCCATCACAACGGATTATCCTCTTGACTTCGTTCCATCTCCGGTTGTGGTCGATCTGCCTCCGGCATTGCTTGAAGCGGAAGAAGATTCCAATCCGGAGCTGGTACCACTCGAACTTCTTTGGGGAAGCGGATCCCGCAAGTGTCCGGACCTTTCCACTCAAGAAGGGTCAGCTTCATGGGAGGACAGGATGTCCGCCGCCGTATATCAGTAGACGTTTTCCAACCCCGCAACCGAGAGCCCCACACTCTCGGTTGCATTTTTTATAATAAAACCTTGCACTGGCACTCTCTTGACGAGATTGCTAATTCAGCTAAAATAGTAGTGCATGAGCGACCGAACGGCACAAATCCTAGAGGCGGCAATTCAGGAATTCATCAACACCGGCGATCCGGTGAGTTCGGGCCTGCTCTATGATCGATACGATTTTGGAATAAAACCGGCGATGATACGGCTTGAATTAGACGAGCTTGAGGACGCTGGGTATCTTGAACAGCCGCATCACTCGGCGGGCCGCGTGCCAACGAATAGTGGTTATGAATTTTTTGCGAAGCGGATGCTCGGGATGGATATGCCCGGCACCGCGAACGATCGCGCCGCAGGCAGCGCGAAACAGAACGATTTGCATTTACTCCTCAAGGAACAGGCGTGGCCGGATCTCTTGAACGAACTTTCGGCACAGCTCGGGCTTCTGAGCGTCGCCGCGGACCTCGCCCGCGAATCGGTGTACAAAGCGGGACTCCAACATCTCATTGACCATCTTGACTGGCAGGATCAGAACGGTATCCGTTCCGTCATCCACGATTTTGAAGGAGTGGACGAGCGCGCGCCGCGCGCGGCGGAAAAGATGGGCGTCGGTCCGCAGATCTTTATTGGCAATAAAAGCCCCGTCACCTCGAGCGATAATCTTTCCGTGGTGGGCGGCAACTATCAGATCGGCGACGCCACTATTTCCATCTTTGCCATTGGCCCCAAGCGGATGGATTATAAAAAGGTCATACGCATTTTCAAAAATCTTTAATCAATTTTTAACAACACCATGGCTGACGAAGAAAACAAGGAAAACAATTTGCCGGAACCGACGGTCGCCGATCTTAAGGAGCAGATAGAAGAGATGGCGGCACAGCGCGATGAGTACCTTGCCGGATGGCAGCGCTCGAAGGCGGACTTCATCAATTATAAGAAGGAAGAGATGAAGAAGCTGGAGGACGTTGCGCGATATGGAAGCGAGGATTTAATAAAAGATCTCATTTCCGTGATGGACAACTTCGACCTCGCGCTTCGCACGTTGGAGAAGGCCGGGCCGGTGGAGAAAGGAATCTACCTCATCCGGACGCAGATCGATGATATTTTAAAGAAGCGGGGACTTGCGAAGATTGATTTGAAACCCGGAGATATGTTCGATCCAGCAGTTGCCGAAGCGTTGAGCGAAGTGGACGCCGAGCAGCCGCCCGGAGCGATCGTCCAGGAGATAGAACCCGGGTATCGGCTCCATGAGAAAGTTTTACGGCCGGCGAGAGTAATAATCAGTAAGGATAAAAAAATTAAGTAATTATTAAAAATAACATGCCAAAAATCATAGGAATAGACTTAGGAACAACGAATTCAGCCGTATCCGTCATGAAGAACGGCGAGTTGCAGATATTAGAGAACGCCGAAGGCAATCGCACGACGCCTTCGATCGTAGCGCTCTCAAAAGGCGGGGAGCGGCTCGTGGGATTGCTCGCCAAGCGGCAATCGGTGACGAATCCGACGAACACCATTTTTTCGGTAAAACGCCTTATCGGCCGCAAGTTCACCGACGCGGAGGTTCAGCGCGATAAAGCATGGCTTCCGTACGAGATCAGGGCCGGAGCGACGGGCGGCGTGGAAGTGAAGATGGGCGACAAGTGGTTCTCTCCGGAAGAGATCTCCGGGTTCATTTTGAGCAAGCTGAAGGCGGATGCGGAAGCAAAGCTCGGCGAGAAGATCACCGAGGCGGTCATCACCGTGCCGGCATATTTTGACGATTCGCAACGCCAAGCGACGAAGAACGCCGGTGAGATCGCGGGCCTCAAAGTGGACCGCATTCTGAATGAGCCGACGGCGGCCGCGTTCGCGTACGGCGTGAACAAAGAAAAGAATCAGAAGATCGTGGTCTACGACTTCGGCGGCGGCACGTTCGACGTTTCCGTGCTCGAAATGGGATTTGATGCCGAATCGAAAGAGCAGACGGTGGAAGTTCGCGCGACCGGCGGCGACACGCACCTCGGCGGCGATGACTTTGATAAAAAAATTCAGGAATACCTCGTTGGTGAATATAAAAAGCAAGAGGGTATCGATATTTCGAAGGATCCGCTTGCGGTACAGCGTTTGAAGGAGGCTGCCGAGCGTGCAAAGCACGAGCTCTCGACCGCGGTGGAGACCGAGATCAACATCCCGTATATCTCGAGCGATGCGAACGGGCCGAAGCATTTTCAGATCAAGATGACGCGTGCGAAGCTCGTCGATCTCGTACAGGAATATATCGATCGTTCGATCCAGCTTACAAAAGAAACAGTGACGTCGCCCGCGCCGAAAGGAGCGGGATACCAGCTGAGCGAGATCGCGGAAGTGATCCTCGTGGGCGGCCAGACGCGTATGCCCGCGATGCAGGAGGCCGTGAAGAATCTGTTCGGCAAAGAGCCGCATCAAGGCATCAATCCGGATGAAGTGGTGGCGCTCGGCGCGGGTATTCAGGCGGAGATCCTTTCCGCGAAGGCGGAGGGTCGCAAGACGGAAGGTGAGGTGAAGGATATTTTACTCTTGGACGTGACGCCGCTCAGTCTTAGCATTGAAACCTATGGCGGTGTTGCGACGCCGATGATCCCAAAGAACACGACCGTGCCGACCGCGAAGTCGCAGGTGTTCAGCACGGCGGCTGATAATCAAACCTCAGTGGAGGTGCACGTGCTACAGGGCGAACGTCCGATGGCCGGCGATAATAAAACGCTTGCGAAGTTTATTCTCGACGGCATCCCGCCATCGCCGCGCGGCATTCCGCAGGTGGAGGTCACCTTCGATATTGATGCGAACGGCATCTTGAACGTCTCAGCAAAGGACAAGGCGAGCGGCAAGGTGCAGTCCGTCAAAGTGGAGGCATCAAGCAATCTTTCAAAGGAAGAGATCGAGAAGTTAAAGAAGGAAGCTGCGGAGCACGCTGTGGAGGATGAAAAGAAGAAGGCGCTCATCGAAGCGCGCAATCAGGCGGAATCGATCGTCTATCTTGCGGAAAAGTCCGTAAAGGATGCGGGCGATACATTGCCGGCGGATGTGAAGACCGGCGTCGAGGAAAAAATAACTGCGTTGAAGGGTGTAAAGGATGGCGAGGATGAAGCCGCGATCAAGGCCGCGATCGAGGCGCTTTCCACGGAGATACAAAAGATCGGGCAGGCGGCGTATAATAAACCAAATGAACCTCAGGGAGATAGCGCTGGGAATGGACAGCCCGATACAACAGGACCAAAACCTGATCAATCCGCCTAAAGTCAGCACTGCGGAATGGGTGCCGGGGAAGTGGCGGGCTCTTTTGCTTGATGCCGCGGCGGTGCTGTCGGCGGCGCTCTTTGGTTTTCTCTATTACCGATATCTCACGCAGAGGTTGTCGGTATGGTTTTTACTCGCCGGGTTGTTACTCTTTGGCGTGGCGTGCGTCATGGAAGTATTTTTGGAAAAGAACGGATGGCGTGGCTTCTTGGTTATCTGCCTCGAGACCGTGGCGGCGCTCGGATTTTTTTGGAGGGATGATTCGTTGATTCTCGGTATCATCGCGGCCATTATGATTGTAATGCTTTCGTGGGGATATTTTTCCGCCCGGGCGCTCGTGCGGAACGGGATCGAAATCCCATTTTTTGCCGCGAGCGGGGATATGCTCGGCAAGTTTACCACCGCCGTTCTTCTCTTTATGATCCTTGCGTATGTTCCGCAGATCGGCGGGAATGCGCTCGTCGTATCACAGCAGAGCTTTGAAACCTTCTTTGACTGGACCTCCGGCCTGATCAATGGATTTTATCCGGAACTATCGCTCAACGGTTCGTTCGGCACCTTCGCACAAAGCGTTTCCAAGATGGAGCTGGTCAACAACCCCAGCTTCAAGAGTCTCAACGCCGCCCAGCAGAGCACGGCGCTCCAGCAGACGACCGCGCAATTCACGCAGAACTTTTTAGAGAGCGCGGCGGCTCCGGTCGCGTCGTCGTCTCCCACGAGCGATGCGTTCTATAATGTTCTGAACGGCGTGCTTTCCGCATGGCAGAGCCAGTCGTCGGGATGGTTCGACGTCGGCTGGGTGACGGTGCTCTTTATCGGTCTGCGCACGATCGGCATCCTGTTCGTATGGTTCGCGCAATTCATTTCGCTTATCGCATACGAGTTGTTCCTTGCTTCCGGATTTATGAAAATATCCGAAGAGACCCATAAGCGCGAGGTCATCGGTTATTGATTTTTTTAAACGAAAATTTTATGAAGGATTATTATTCAATTTTAGGCATCCAAAAGACCGCCTCGGAAGAGGAGGTTAAGAAGGCGTACCGTACGCTTGCACACAAACATCATCCGGATAAGGCCGGTGGCAATGAGGCAAAGTTCAAAGAGATCAACGAGGCGTATCAGGTGCTTTCCGACAAGAACAAGCGCGCGCAGTACGACCGATTCGGCACAGCGGATCCGATGGGCGGGTTCGGCGGCGGAAATCCTGGCGGAGGATTTGGCGGCGCGAATGTGCAATGGGGTGCCGGATTTCCAGGCGGCGGGTTTGATCCGTCGCAATTCGGCGACATGGGCGACTTTGGCGATATCTTCGAAAGTTTTTTTGGAGGCGGCCAGACGCATCGTAAAACATATGAGAAGGGATCAGACCTTGAGATCCAGGAACAGATCACACTGGAAGAGGCATTCGGCGGCACCGCTAAGACCGTTCGCCTGAAAACGTTCGTAAAATGCGCAAAGTGCGATGGAAAAGGCGCGGAGCCGGGCACCGGTTTTGAGAAGTGCGCCACGTGCGACGGGCAGGGCCAGGTGCGCGAACAGCGCCGGACGTTCTTTGGTAACTTCTCACAGGTGAAGACATGCGCAAAGTGTCACGGCACGGGCGAGGTGCCAAAGAAGCCGTGCAGTGTGTGTAAGGGCGCCGGTCGCGTGGAATCGACCCGCGATATCACTATTGATATCGTTGCGGGCATCGATGACAATCAGATCATCAAAGTGAAAGGGATGGGTGAGGCGGGCGAGCGGGGCACGGCCGCCGGCGATCTCTACGTGCACGTGCGCGTGCGCCCGCATGCGGTGTTCGCGCGGCATGCGAGCGATCTTATCGTCACGAAGGAGCTCAAGCTCGTGGATCTGCTTCTTGGTAAGGCGATCGCGGTGCCGGTGATCTCCGGCGGCACGACGACGGTGGAAATTCCCGCTGGCTTCAATCTTAAGGAACACTTACGGATTTCCGGACAGGGGATGCCGCACATCGGTTCCCGCGCGCGCGGCGACTTGCTCGTGAACTTTATTATCAAAGCGCCGAAGAAGCCGAGTGGAAAAGAAAAAGAGCTGCTGGAGAAATTAGAAAAGGAGCAGTAAGAAATCCCTCCTGCTTTTTCTATGGATAAAAGTATCTCTATTTCTATTGATAAAAACTCGGTGAAGCCTGCCGAGGCGGCGGCGTTATATATAGAGCTTGGGTGGGGGACGGCGCGCGAGTATTCCGTAGCGCGCATGCGCCGCTCGCTCGCGCACTGCGACATCGTCGTCTCGGCGCGCAACGTTGACGGCGAGCTCGTCGGCATCGGCCGCGCTCTCTCCGACTTTGCGATTGATACGAAAATCCTCGATCTTATCATCGCGCCGGAATACCAGCGCCAGGGGTTGGGCCTGCGGATGATGAAGAAGATCGCGGCGCAGGCAAAGGGAACCTCGATCTACTTCGAGACCGAGCGAAAGAATTTTGCGTTTGCGGCGAAGTGCGGATACAAGAAGCGCGGCGGCCTCACCGTCTTTAGGAAGAAAGGTTGAAATTATCGCGATTTTTCATTATATTAACGGAGGCGCGTGTGCGCCGTTTGCCCCTATAGCTCAGTCCGGTAGAGCAGCTCCCTTTGGCGAATAAGAATTCGCCCCGCCGGTTCGCTCATTGAAAATAAGAATGAATAGCCGTTTGTACGCGGCGTGCCCCTATAGCTCAGTCCGGTAGAGCAGCTCCCTTTTAAGGAGATGGTCCCTGGTTCAAATCCAGGTGGGGGCACGCCGCGCGGAAGATGCTATTCATTCTTATTTTCACTTCGCTGCCGGCGGTAAGGAGATGGTCCCTGGTTCGGAATTGGCAGTGAGCCGAAAATGAGAGTTATCTCTCATTTTCGGCGAACGAACCAATTCACAAATTCTTATTTGCTATCCAGGTGGGGGCACGAGAAAAGTTAAAGGGAGCATCTTTCGACGCTCCCCGTTGTGGAACTGTTTTTTTGTATTACTTCTTTGCTGGCCGCGCTTTCACAATGATACCGTGAAGATACGCGGCGGCACTACCCTGAGTGTAGGTCACCATCTTTTGATCTCGCAGGAGTTCGAAAGAAATCACATCCACGTTAAATTTCTTTTCAAACCCGTCGAGAATGCAAATGACCAACGCACCGTCCTCGGTTTTACTGCCCAACTCATCCGTTTTCCTGCCGACGTTAGTGCTGTTGTACTTCGGAAAAGCTGACACATCGAGTGGTAGGAAATAGAAGTTCCCCACCTGTTGAGCGTTGCTGAGCGAAAAGTTGACTTGGTGCTGTGCGGGGCATTGGGCAAATGCCGTGAAGGTTGATGCAGCGACAAAAGCGAGGATTGTCAGAAACTGTTTCATTGCCATTCTCCTTATTTCAAAACTTGGTTCCAGCCCAAAATATAAGAGCCCTCCTGTATTTAGGGCTGAAACCAAATGCTAAAGTTTTGATTCTATATTAACATATATATTGATATTTTGTCAAGTTTCCGAAAGGGGCATCGTACAACCTACTATTTTATTGCGTGGGATTTCTGATGTAGAATAAATCCATGGATAAGGAATGCCCATTCTGCGGGAGCGCGCGAACCGAGGGCCGGATGCTTAAAGAAGGAGACTATGCCTACGTGATCTTTAGCAGTCCTCGGCCGGATACACGTGAATCACATGCACTGGCATCTTCAGCCGAGGGAATTTAAAGATGAGATTTATGAAAAAGCGGACTCGCGCCGCGATCCGCTCTATGTGGATCTTTCAGCAGAAGAAAGAGATCGGTTGTTTGTGATTTTAAAAGATTAACGGCTATGGAACCCGCTACATTCAGAAATCATTATTTTCTTATGCGCCATGGCGAGAGCATGCCGAACGTTTCCGGCGTTATTTTGAGCGATTTAAATGAAGGAAAAAAAGAAGAGCATACGCTTACAAAAAATGGCGAAGGGCAGGTTCGTGATTCGGCACAAAACGCAAAGGAGCAGGGTTTGTTGGATGAAGCTACCATAATATATTCCTCGCCGTTTTCGCGTTGCAAAAGAACGGCCGAGATTGCAAAAGAAGTTTTGGGTGTAAAGGCGGAAATTATTTTTGACGACCGGTTGCGCGAGCGATGGTTTGGCGATTGGGAGGGGAAGAGCAATATTCATTATCAGGATGTTTGGGATAAAGATATTATCGATCCCAATCATAACGATGCAAAGGTAGAAAGCACTTCCGAGGTTGTGCGGAGGGTTACCGGTCTTATCCGCGATTTGGAAAGTAAGTATGACGGCAAAAATATTCTGCTTGTTTCGCACGGTGACGCATTACAAATAATGCAAACATTTTTTGAAGGCGTGCCGTCGTCCGGGCATCGAAGTCTTGAGCATTTAAAGGTGGCGGAGATCAGAAAGATGAAAGCATAAATCGTGCGTGGAAGAAATAAAAAAGAGCCCGGTATCCTGTGGCGGATACCGGGTCTCGTTATATCTTCCGAAGAAGATATACCAGAAGAATTTTATAAAACCCTTTAATTCCCAGAGCAGGGAACCAACGGGATTGAGGGTTTCCCTGCTTGCACGGCTGATTATCTCTCCTCGGAATCCGAGATATCGCCACATCGCGCGAAAAGGCATCTATCCATATTTTAAGTTCACTGCCAAGTGTATAATTTGCTATACTTATGGTATTCAGTTTTATAGCAATGCATCTTCCTTTTTCTAGAAAAGATCGCTCAGCCTTCACCCTCATCGAGCTTTTGGTCGTCATCGCGATCATCGCCATCCTAGCGGTCGTCGTCATCCTTACGCTGAATCCTGCAGAACTTCTTCGTCAATCAAGAGATTCGAACAGACTTTCTGATTTCTCTACCATAAGTGACGCTATCAACATATATAATACGAACCTTGCAGGAGCAGTAGGATATTCACTCGGCAATGCCTCCGATGCCAATATCTCGGTCTATGACCCCGGAGCCACAAGCACCGTAGGAGATCAATGCCAAAACCTTGGCATGCCTGCCCTTCCTTCGGCATATACCTACAATTGTTCCCCCT
>Ga0302319_10000436_pt1 | contig 94776 bp, 68 predicted proteins | sample Bog_T0_2_FD_203319 | JGI IMG/M metagenome (GOLD analysis project Ga0302319, IMG submission 203319) | Peat permafrost microbial communities from Stordalen Mire near Abisko, Sweden - Bog_T0_2 | ecosystem: Environmental > Terrestrial > Soil > Wetlands > Peat | place: Sweden: Abisko, Stordalen Mire... | reverse complement strand
CGCGAACTCGAGCGTTACACCATCGTCATCGGCTCCGTCATCGACATCGGCGACGGCGAGCAGGTGAAGAAGGGCCAGGACTTCGTGAAGTGGGATCCGTACAACGTGCCGATCCTCACCGAGAAGGCCGGCAAGGTCGAATTCCGCGACATGATTCAGGGCGTCACGATCAAAAAAGAGGTCGACGAAGCCACCGGCGTCATGGGCACCGTGGTCATCGAGCACAAGGAAGATTTGCATCCGCAGATCGTCATCGTGGACGAGAAGACGAACGAGGTCCTCGCCAGCTACTCCATCCCCGCCGGGGCCCACGTTTCCGTGGACCAGGGCAAGAAGGCCGCCGCCGGCGCCCTCCTGGCCAAGACCCCGCGCAAAATCGCGAAGACCAAGGACATCACCGGCGGTCTGCCGCGTGTGGCCGAGCTCTTCGAGGCGCGCCGTCCGAAGGATGCCTGCGAGATCGCCCGGATCGATGGCATCGTCGAGATCGGCGGCACCGTCCGCGGCAAGCGCAAGGTCATCATCAAGGATGTCGAGACCGGCTCCGAGGAGGAGCATCTCATCCCGCTCAACAAGCACGTCATCGTCTTCAAGGGCGACTTCGTGAAGAAAGGCCAGCAGCTAACCGACGGTCCCGTGGTTCCCCACGAGATCCTCGATGTCTGCGGCCCGCAGGAGCTCCAGGAGCACCTCGTCGGCGAGGTCCAGGAGGTTTACCGCCTCCAGGGTGTCGAAATTAACGACAAGCACATCGAGATCATCGTCCGCCAGATGCTCCGGAAGGTGAAGATCACCGATCCGGGCGACACCTCGCTCCTCTGGGGCGACCAGGTGGACAAGCTGGAATTCGAGCGCGAGAACATCGCGGTCACCGAGAAGGGCGGCAAGCCGGCGGAAGCCAGCCCCGTGCTGCTCGGCATCACCAAGGCGTCGCTGGAGACCGATTCGTTCATCTCCGCCGCCTCCTTCCAGGATACCACCCGCGTCCTCACCGAGGCCGCGACACTCGGCAAGATCGATCACCTGCGCGGCTTCAAGGAAAACGTCATCATGGGTCACCTGATCCCTGCCGGAACCGGGTTCATGACGCACCGCAATATCAACATCGTCCAGCTCGGCGAGCCAGTGGGCGCGCCCGTCGCCTTCGACGAGCCCCAGCCGGTCGCCGGCTAGTAAAAATCTCCAGCCACCGGGCGCGGCACACCCTCCTCCCGCCGCGCCCGGTGTGCCTGGAACTTCCCCAGGCTCAGCCATCGCGTTCCGATGTCCATCTCAACCCGGACTGGCGATGATGGCACGAGCGGCCTGCTGTTCAACCGGCGGGTATCAAAGACCGACGCCCGCATCGAGGCGTATGGCTCCGTGGATGAATTGAACGCCGCCCTCGGCATGGCCCGCGCCGCCGCGGGACCCGGGGCGTTGAACGACCAAATCCTGCGGATTCAGAACGAGTTGGTGATCGTGATGGGGGAATTGGCGCTGCTGGATGAGGATCGCGCGCGGTATGAGCAGAAGCGCGGTTACATCGGCGCGGATGCAACCGAACGGCTCACCGCCATCGTGCATGAAGGGGAGAAGAAAATATCGATCACCCATTGGGTCACGCCCGGCGGGACGCCTGTCGGCGCCGCATGTGATTTTGCCCGCACAGTTTGCCGCAGAGCGGAAAGGCGCGTCCTAATGCTGCGCGAGCAGGGGACCAGCGTGAACCCGGAGATCGTGCGGTATTTGAACCGACTCTCGGACGTCTGTTTTATCTGGGCGCGATTGACGGAGGTTGAACCGGGCAACGCGAGTTCGTGAGGCTGCGGCAGGCCTTCTTGTTTTTCGGGGCCTGCGGTCTTTTCGGCGCCGCATGTTTGGGCGCGGCGCCGGACCGGCCGGCGGTCGGGGCGATTCGCTGGGATGCGTGGGTAGGGGATGCATCGCCGGTGGGTTTGGCGGTAGAGAAGTCGCTCTCGCCGGCGCACTGGCATTACCGGCTGCCATTTTTTGCGAAGGAGCTCTCTGCCAGCCAGGTGCAGGTGCGCGGCAATACGCAGGCGGTGATGGACCGTGAAATTGGGTATGCATCGGGGGTGGGTTTGGATTACTGGGCTTTTGTTTTGTACGGGCAGGACGATGCGATGACCCGGGGCGGGATCGATCTTTACCTGGCCAGCAGCCGGAAGAAGGCGATGCACTTTTGCGCGATCCTTGAGGGCGGGCACTTGATTGGAAGTGACTGGCCGGCGTTTCGGGATCGGGTTGAGCAGTATTTCAAAGACCCGTGCTATCAAACGGTCTGCGGGAATCGGCCGTTACTCTATATCCTCGTCTCGCCAGCCGGCGATGGCGCGCGGCAGGCGATCGATGGATTGCGGAAAGATTGCGTGGCTGCCGGGATACCCAATCCATACATCGTGACCATGGAGTGGTCGCCGGATGCCGGGCTGAAGGCCGTGCAGACCCTGCGATTGGACGCCGTCAGCTCGTATTGCGCGGACGGCGGCAAAATTGGTGCGCCGTATTCTGACCTGACAGCCTCAACCGCCCAGACATGGGACTATTACGCAAAGACAGATCCGCAAATCGTCCCATGGGTCACCACCGGCTGGGACCGGCGTCCCCGGATCGAGAACCCTGTTTTTTGGGAAAGACCCTACGGAGGAGGGCATTACTATGGACAATTGCGTCCACCCGAACTGGCGAAGCACTTGCAGGACGCAATCGCATGGGATGCCTCGCACTCCGCGCAGGCGAAAGCGAACGCGGTGATCATTTACGCATGGAACGAATTCGACGAGGGCGGCTGGCTCTGCCCCACGTTGAGCGAAGGGGATGCGCGGTTGAGGATGATTCAGAGCGTACTGAAAGAAATCACGCCCACCGCCCGGGCTCAGGCGGCCAAAGCCGGCTCGTGACGGAGGATTAAAAAGTCGCTTCTGCGCAACTCACTCAGGCCAATCGTATGGCCCTCGCGATCGCAAAACTCCACCTCGAAAACATCGTGCGCAAGAACCTCGACAATGGTCCCGACTTGCCCGCAAGCGAGCTGAAGCGCCGGCTTGTCTTCAAGTAGCGCGACAACATCAAGGAGCTTTGCCGGAGTAGATTGCATGAATCTATAATGGCGACCAAGCTTCCAGTTTCAAAGGCGCATGTGCAGATTCCAGGCTGCGCGAATGGCGGATTGATCGGTGGGGCTTAGAATCCCAAGCCGCCGACCGAGGATACCCTTTTCCACCGTGACCAACCGGTCGAGGCGAGCCACTGAAGGCTTCGCGAGCCCCGCTTGCGCCCAATCGGCAATAGTCACGTCCAACGGAGCTGCGCGAAGGACAGAAGTCACGCGGCAAATCAGCGTGTCTTGGCCCATATCGAAGAGAACAAGAGCGGGGCGAGGTTTGCTAAACGCACCGGAAGTAAATGGAAACTGGACGATGAAAACCTCGCCAAACACACGGCTCCTTACCGGTAGCTGTCGTAAACCGAATCCTCGGTAGCGTCGTCGCGAACGAATTGCTCGGACGCGCCGTTCTGCCACTCCGCCTCCTCAGAATCATCGGCCGTGAGGATAATAATCCTCGCGCGGCCAGCCTTGGGAAGCTGCGCCGCAATCTCCCGCGGAATCGTAACCACGGGTTGCTCCCCAAGTTCAGTCATGAACTCAACAGCCTGCATGGCGACACCTTAGCCGCGCAAGCAAGCCCGGTCAACGAACGTTTCTCATTCGATTCCGCCGATCGAGAAATGGCAAATCTCGCAGTCGCCACTTTCCCAGTTAATTCCCTTGCAAACCCCTGTCTCCTGGGGCACCCTATACGCCCTTTTTAAAAGTTTAAGCCACCGTTCCCGAATCCAAATCCGACCGCCTTTTATCCCGAATTATGTCAACTGAACTGATGACCGAGCTCCTCGAAGCCGGTGTCCACTTTGGCCACCAGACCAAGCGGTGGAACCCGAAAATGAAGCCCTTCATTTTCGAGAAGCGCAACGCCATCTACATCATCAATCTCGGCGTCACCGTGCGCCAGCTTGATTCCGCCACCCAGTTTCTCTCCGATGTCGCCCGCCGCGGCGGCAAGATCCTCTTCGTCGGCTGCAAGAAGCAGGCGCAGGAAGCGATCAAGGAAGCCGCCACCGCCTGCGGCCAGTTTTATGTCAATCAGCGCTGGCTCGGCGGCACCCTGACCAATCTCCAGACCATCCGCAAGAGCGTCGGCCGCCTCAAGTACATCGAGGAGATCGAGAAGGACCCGAATTATTCCAAGATGGGCAAGCAGGAGCTCGCCGCTCTCCGCCGCGAGGGCGAGAAGCTGCGCCGCAACCTGGAAGGCATCCGCGACATGCAGAAGCTGCCCGATGCCATCATCGTCATCGACACCACCCGCGAGGCCATCGCCGTCGCGGAGGCATTGCGGCTGCACATCCCGACCGTCGCCATCGTCGATACCAACGCCGACCCCAGCCTCGTCAATTACCCGATCGCCGGCAATGACGACGCCATCCGCGCCATCCGCATCCTGCTCCAGAAGCTCGTGGACGCCATCGCCTCCGGCGGCGGCGAGTCCGCCCGCCGCGAAGAGGTGGAGATGGCCGGCGTCAGCGAGTAGCTCGCCCGGCTCTGCCCCATAACCCCAGGACCGGCGCCCTCCGCCCGGTCCGCCCTCTCCCATCCCTTTAATCGTTAGTCAACCCAACCCCTTTTTACCCATGAGCGAAGTCAACCCACAACTCGTCAAGACCCTCCGCGAGAAGACCAACGCCGGCATGATGGATTGCAAGCGCGCCCTCGATGAAGCGAAGGGCGATCTCGACAAGGCCGAGGCCATCCTGCGCACCAAGGGCATCGCCGGCGCCGCCAAGAAGGCCAGCCGCGCCACCAAGGAAGGCATTGTCGCCGCCTACATCCATCTTCAGGGAAAAGTGGGCGTTCTTGTGGAGGTGAATTGCGAGACCGATTTCGTCGCAAAGAACGACAACTTCCGGGAATTCGTGAAGGACATCACCCTGCACATCGCCGCCGCGCATCCGCTTTATGTCTCGCGCGATCAGGTGCCCGCCGCACTGCTGGAGCGCGAGAAGGAGATTTATCGCGGCCAGGTCAAGGGCAAGCCCGCGGCCATCACCGAGAAGATCGTGGAAGGGAAGCTGGACAAGTTTTATTCCACCGTCTGCCTGCTCGATCAGGCGTTCATCAAGAACCCCGACGTTACCGTAACCGAGCTGATCGCGAGCAAGATCGCGGAGCTGGGCGAGAACATGGTCATCCGGCGCTTCACCCGTTACATGGTGGGCGAGGAGTTGGAAGCCGCGCTGCCCTCCTCCGCGGAGCCGGCCGCCGAATAACCGGCGCCTTCCGGAAGAACCAGCAATGGCAAACGGTGCGACCAACGTCCTCGGCGGTCCGCTCGAGTGTTGCTGCATGCGCCCGTTAACGGGGTTTTATCGCGATGGATATTGCCGCACCGGCCCGGGAGATGTGGGGCTGCACACGGTGTGCGTGGAGGTGACCGACGAGTTTCTCGAATTCTCACGCTCGCGCGGGAATGACCTGTCCACGCCGATGCCGGAGTTTGGCTTTCCCGGCCTTGTGGAGGGAGACCGCTGGTGCCTGTGCGTGACCCGCTGGCGCGAAGCGCTGACGGCAGGCAAAGCGCCGCGCGTGAATCTCGCAGCCAGCCACATCTCCGTGCTGGAGTTTGTGGACCTGGAGGAGTTGCAGGAGTACGCGGTAGAGGAGTAGGGAGGAATCTTGGGGCCTTTGGCCCTTGGATACGGATTGATTGAACGGGGATCACGCCGCTGTAATACTCCGAATGCATCCATGAATCGGCGAAGCAAGACGAAGACCAGTTATGGCGTAACGATTCTTCATCGACGCTATGTGGGGGGAGATGTTGGAAAATTGGCTGAACTGGATCGGATTCGGGCGGATGACGCCGTTGCCAGGAAGATTTACGATCTCCGCACGAAGTCAGGGCTTTCCCAGCGGGCTCTCGCAAAGCTCGTTGGAACAACGGCTTCCGCAATCTGCCGATTGGAGGATGCTGATTACGAAGGACACTCGCTCGCCATGCTTAACCGCATTGCCGAGGTTTTGAATAGGCGGGTGGAAATTCGATTTATGCCGATTCGACAAGCACGGAGCGCCGTGGTGCGCGCCTGACCCGCTCACAGCTTCTCCGGCTCCGCCAGCAATGCCGCGATGCGCGCGAGCATCCGCCCGGCGCCGCCGCCGTCGAGGACGCGGTGATCGAAGCTCAGGGTAATGTTCGCTTCCATCACGGGGACGAATTGCCGGGTCTTCGCATCCCATGAGGGCTGGATGCGGCCTGCGCCCATGCCGAGGACGAGAGTCTGCTCCGGGAGCGGGATCGGCGTGGCCCAAGTGAGGCCGAAGGTTCCGAAATTCGTGACCGTCGCAATCGAGCCTCCGGTCGCCCCGGGCGGGAGGCGCCGCTGGCGGGCTTGCTCGACCAGTTCGTTGTATTTCGGCGTCAACTCCGCCAGCGGAATCGTGTCGACCGCCCGCATGACCGGGACCAGCACGCCATCCTCGGCCTCGACGGCGAAGCCGACATCGATCGCCTTCGGGTGAATGATGCGTGTGCCAATGAGCCGGCCGGCGGGGGCGGAATTCTCCGCGAGCGCGAGAGCCAGTGCGCGCAACGCATAGAGCGCGGGTCCGGGCTTTGGGTTCTGCGCTTTGCGGTGGGCCAGCACGGGGTCGAGGTTGATCGGGAGGGCCACGGTGGCAAGTGGCCGCGTCCAGCTTCGGCGCATCGCATCGGCGACAGCCACCCGCATGGTCGAGGCCGGGCTGATCTTGTTCTGTTCGATCTGCGAAATGAATTTCTCGAAATCCTCGATGGTCACACGCCCCGCCGCGCCGCTGCCTGCGACGCCGGCCAGGTCCGCCGCGTGCAGCCCAAGCTCCGCCATGCGCGCCCGCAGCCGCGGCGAGAGATAACTGGCCCCGGCGGCATGCGCCGGTACCGGCAGGCCGCGCACGGTCGGCTTGACGGTATCTTTCTTCGTCGCACCCTGAAGCGCGGGGGTGTCGGGTTCATCGTGGCCGTTGGTCTCTGCGGATTCATCGGCTACCTGTGTGGGGAAGGGGGCGTCGAGCCCGACCCGCGCGGCTTCCTCCGCGGTTGCCTCCAGGTATCCGAGCACCGCTCCCACGGCATAGCTGTGCTGCACCTCCACGAGCCAGTCCTGGACCTTCCCGCGGCACGGGCTGGTCACGGACATCACGGCTTTGTTTGTCTCAACCTCGAGGACATCCTGGTCGGCGTCGACCATCTCCCCCGGCGTCACCGAGATGTTCACAATCGTGGCCTCGGCGATGGACTCGCCGAGCTGCGGCATGATGATCGGGATTCTTGGCATGGGTTGCGGCGATTGGAAAAACGGTTACCTGCGGAGCAGCTCCCTGACCGCCCGGGCGATGGTGCGCGCGGTGGGCCGGTGGGTGCCCCAGAGATTGGGGTGGAAGGGGACGGGGGTGTCTTTTGCGTTCAGGCGCATCGGCGCGGCGTCGAGCAGGTTGTACCCTTCGCAGGCTACGCGGGCGACGATCTCCGCGGTAACGCCGCCCCACGGCCATGCCTCGCCGACGGCCAGCATGCGGCCGGTGCGCGCGACGGACGCGAGGACGGTGTCGGTATCCAGTGGCTTGATGCTGCGGAGGTCGACGACTTCCACCTCGATGCCTTCGAGCGCCAGCTCATCGGCCATGGCGAGCGACTCATGCACCATCGCGCTGTAAGTCACCACTGTCGCATCCCGGCCGGCGCGTGCGATGCGGGCCTTGCCGGTGGGCATGGCTTCGGTGGGGAGAGCCTCGGCTTTCAGATGATAGTAGAGGTACTTATGCTCGCAGAAAATCACCGGGTCATCGATCTGCACCGCCTCCAGGAGCATGCTGTAGGCATCCTCCACGGTGGCCGGGGTCATCACGATCAGGCCCGGGTAGGTCGCGTACAGTCCTTCCAGGCACTGGCTGTGAAAGGGTCCGCCACCTGGCGTGCCGCCGGAGGGGAGGCGTACGACAATGGGACATTTGGTTTCCGTCCGCCAATAAAGCGTCGCGGCGTTATTGACGATCTGGTTGAAAGCGACCGTCGAGAAATCGGCGAACTGCATCTCGATAATGGGACGCATCCCCTCGATGGCCGCACCGATCGCGCTGCCGACAATGGCGTCCTCGCTGATGGGCGCATCGATCACTCGGCCCGGGTATTCCAGCGCGAGATTCTTGGTCGCCTTGAATGCGCCGCCGAATGCGCCGACATCCTGGCCGTAGATATAAACGCGCGGATCCTCGGCAAGCGCGCGCGCCTGCGCTTCGCGGATGGCTTCCAGGTAGGTGATGCTCATGGCGCGCTTTGTTAGACGGGGCTGCGCTCGTACCCGTCGGTGAGGTGGGGTGTCGAGAGCGCCTGCCATGCTTCGGTATCTGGGTCGGGTGCGGGCTCGCGCTGCGCGGCAGCGACCGCCTCCTCCACTTGCAGCAGTGCGCTCGCGCGCCATTGCTCCATCTCCTGCGGCGTGGCGAGGCCTTCGGCAAGGATTTCATGCTCGGCGAGTTTCATGCAATCCGCGCCGGCTTTTGCCATCTTCATTTCATCGGGCACGTAATGGCCATCGTCATGCTCGCCGTGGCCGCCGAGGCGCAGAATCGAGGCTACGACCAATTGCGGCCCATGCCCGGCGCGAGCCCGGTCGCCGGCGCGCCCGATGACCTCCAGCGCCTCGTTCAGATTGTTCCCGCGTTCCAGCAAATGTCCTTCGATGCCATAACCGATGGCGCGATCCACGAGATTGCGGCAGGCGAATTGCCGCGTGGTCGGTGTGGAGTAGGCAAATTGATTGTTCGTCACGACGATCAGCAGCGGCAGCTTCTCGACGGCAGCCTGATTGACGGCCTCGTGGAAAGCCCCCGTGGAAGTCCCGCCCTCTCCCAGCGACACGGCGCCAATGTTGCCGGTTTCCCCGCGCGCCCGCCGCGCCATCAGCGCGCCGGAGACCACGGAGATCATCGCCCCGAGGTGGCTGATCATCGCCATGCAACCCTCGCGTGGTTTGCCGCGGTGGACATTGCCGTCGCGCCCGCGCATCGGGCCGTGGCGCGAGCCCAGGTAGGTGCGCGTCGCGTCCAGCAGGCTCTCGCCGAATGCGAGGCGTCCCGCCTGGTCGCGGATCAACGGCCCGTAGATGTCCCCCTTGCGCAGCGTCATGGCGGTGGCCACGGAGACCGCCTCCTGGCCCTTGCCCAGGAAGACACCGCCGTAGATTTTGCCGGCTCGGTAGAGGCTCGCGTATTTTTCTTCCGAGATGCGGGCCAGGAGCATCCAGCGATAGGCGGTGAGAAAGCGTTCGCGCGTCATGGATTGAGTTTCGGACGCGGCCGCGCCGGAGACTTCAGGCCCGGGCCGGGAAACAATGTGCAGCACAGTGCGAGTCTACGCGCCGGATTTGCGCCCGTGCAATCGTTTCTTCACGCCAGATTTTGTCCATCAGGCAAGCGGGGCGGGATAATTTCGAGCGATTTACCTGCTGTAGCGCAGCCGCTCGCGGGCCTCGTCGTAGAGCGATTCCAGCACGCGGGTCTGCGCATGGATTTCCCAACTGGACACTACGGATTGCCCGGCGTTTACGCTCATGGCGGCAAATTGATCGGGATCGGCAGCCAGCGTAAGCAGCGCGCCGGCCAGCGCTTCGTCATCGTGCTCTGGCACCAGCAGCCCCGTCTGGCCGTGCGTTACGGCCTCCGGGATGCCGCCGTGGACGGTCGCGGCGACCGGCAGGCCGGTGGCCATGGCCTCGAGCACGGCATTCGGCACGCCTTCCCGGTCGCCATCGGGGCCGGTGACACTGGGGTGCAGAAAAAAGTGGGATTGATAGAGCAGGTCGCGCAGTTTTGCCTGCGAGACAAAGCCGGGGAATGAAACCTGGCTGGCAACACCCAGGTCCTGCGCAAGCTCGCGCAGCGTCTCCTCCAGCGGGCCTTCCCCCGCCACGGTCAGCCGCGCGCCAGGGTATTGCCGCTGGAAGCGCGCAAAGGCGCGCAGCGTGGTCTCGATGCCCTTCTTCGGGATGAGCCGGCATGCCTGGAAGAGCCGCCATTGCCCATCCGCCGGCAGGTAGCGCTGCGCAAAGGGGAAGCGGTCCAGCGGGATGCCCGTACGGTGCAGGCGCAGCTTTTCGCGCGGGCAGCCGAGCTCCATCAGGTTGGCCGCGATGGCCTCGGAGCGGGGGAGGATCAGCGTCGCCAGCTCGAAGACATGGCGGAGCGGCTTGAGGTGGGACGATTTCGTCAGGTCAATCCCCGCATCCGCGCCGTGAAAGGATACCACCACCGGCAGGCGCGCCCTTTTGAGATACGGCAGCAGGTGGACGCCGATGTGGCCGAAGTAAACGTGAAGCAAGTCCGCGCGCGTCTCGCGCAGATGCTTGTCCAGGGCTCGCGCCTCCTTGCCGGAGATGAGCAGCGGGCGCTTGAGGATGCCTTTTTGCCAGAAGCGTCGGAGCTCGCGTGTCCACGGTCGGCGCAGGCGGATCACCGGCTCGAAGGGGAAGCGCCCCTCGTTTTCGCGCTTCTGTGTGAGCACCAGCGGCTGCCAGGCGCGCAGCGCGGTGATTTGCCGGTAGATGTGGAGCATCTCCGGCTTGAGAAAAGTGGCGCAGTATTGGGCGGCTACTGGCTGGCCTGTGGCATTCACGTGCGCCCAACGTTCTGGAAATGCCGCCTACAGGCAATCCAGAAGCGCGCGTGGGCTAGAATCTGAAGGAGAACAGCCGCAGTCCAATTGGGCGTGCATAGGTGTGAGGATGAGAAACCTCCGTCGCATCGCTGGTGGCCGTGAAATCCCGGCCACTGCCGTACTCCGCAGGCGCGAAGGGATTGATCAATTGCAGCGGATTGCCGACGCGCGCAACACGTTGCACCGAGCCTTCGCCAGCCGGTCCAGGCAGTGGCTGTACGGTGGTTCGCGAGACGGCGGGCGCGGAGAGATTGTCCGCAAAACTGGATGCGGTGAGGGCGGCGGTCGCCGCGAGGATGATCAGCGTTTTCATAATGTCGACGTGGTTCTGATATTAATTCGATTCCGTTGCACAAGACGGCCGGGCGGGGGGCGAATCCAGTATCTCTAGTGGCCCCACCTACGGATTGTGATTACCCCTGCCCGCGCCTCCATGGAAAAAGAGCTGACCATTCTGAATAAACTCGGATTGCACGCCCGCCCCGCTTCGGAATTCGTCCGCTGCGCGAATAAATTCAAGTCCCAGATCGTGATCCGGAAGGATGGGCAGGATTTCTCCGCGGCCAGCATCCTGGATGTGCTGAGCGCGAATCTCGATTGCGGCTCGCATATGCTGCTGTCCGCCGATGGCCCTGACGCGGCCGATGCGCTCGATCAACTGGCTGCCCTGCTGGTGGAGTTCGAAAAGCAGGAGCGCGATGAGTGAGCCCAGCCGTGGATTTCACGCTTTTGCTGTAGCGATGGGTCGGTGACCCATGCGGGGGAAGAGCCGGAATGCTGAGAGTCCATCGTCCCCGGCAATACGTCCCACTATTTTCCTTGGCCGGCTCCCCCGCGATTCCCCTTCAATAATGGAAATTCCTCCGCCATAATTGGTTTCTGTGGATTTCCTGGAAAAAGCACAGCGAGTTTTTGATATCGAGATGTCCGCCATCCGGGAGGTTCGCGAGCGTCTCGACGGGGAATTCTGCCGCGCAGTGGAGATGCTCATCGCCACGGTCGCCGCCGGGCGGCGGAACAAGATCGTCGTCGTCGGTGTCGGCAAGAGCGGGCACATTGGCGAGAAGATCGCCGCCACGCTCACCAGCACGGGCGCGCCTGCTGTGGTGCTCAATTCGCTCAACGCCCTGCATGGGGACCTGGGGGTCGTGGCCGATGGCGACCTGATTATTGCGCTCAGTTACTCCGGCGAGACGGAGGAGCTCATTACGCTGGTGCCGGCCCTGCGGCGCTTTGATATCAAGATGATCGCGATCACCGGCGCGCCCGGCTCGTTCCTGGCCACGAATGCCGATGTTCACCTGGATGTCCGCGTGAGCATGGAGGCCTGCCCGCTCAATCTCGCGCCCACCTCCAGCAGCACCGCCATGCTGGTGCTGGGGGATGCGCTTGCCATGGTATTGCTGGAGGCACGCGGCTTCGAGAAAGAGGACTTTGCCCGTTTTCACCCCGGCGGGAAGCTCGGGCGCACGCTGCTCTTCAAGGTTCACCAGATCATGCGCGGCCCGGATCGCATGGCGATCATCCCGCCGCACACCACCGTGCGCGAGGCGCTGCATGAGATGGCCCGCCGCCGCGCCGGCTCCGCCGTCATCACCGGGGAGGGTGGCACTCTCGCCGGCGTCTTCACCCACGGCGATTTTGGCCGGCACTTCCAGGCCGACCCGGACTTGATGGAAAAGCCGGTCGGCGGCCTCATGACGCGAAACCCCATCTGCGTCGCCGGCGAGCACCTCGCCGCAGAGGTCCTCCGCATCCTGCAAAAACATGCCATCGACGACCTGGTGGTGGTGGATGCGGACAATCGGCCCATCGGCATTGTCGACTCACAGGATTTGGCAAAGTTCCGACTATTGTAAGTCGTAAGTCAATCGGACCTCCGGAAATAATCTGCGCTCATCTGCGTTAATCTGAGGCTAAAACCAAACTGCCCCCGTCCTTTGGCACACGATATCATGAAGAAACTGCTGCTCAGTCTCCTCCTGATCGCCGCGGCGTTTTCGGTTTCCGTGGGCGAGACTCCGAGGCAGATCGTCAATATCAACCGGGATTGGAAGTTCAAGCTGGGGGATTATCCCGGTGCGGAGGCAATCGCCTATGCGGATGCCGATTGGGACCCGGTCAACCTGCCGCATTCCTTCAGCATGCCGTATTTCCAATCGAAGGATTTCTATGTCGGGTACGGCTGGTACCGGAAGCATCTCGATATTTACCCGCAATGGGCGTCGAAGCGGATTTACCTGGAATTCGACGGGGCCTTCCAGGACGCGGAAGTGTATGTCAATGGAACGATGATCGGGGAGCACAAGGGAGGTTTCACCGGGTTTACAATGGATATTACCCCGGCGGTGCACCCGGGGGATAACCTGCTGGCGGTGCGGCTGAATAATAACTGGAATGCCCAGATCGAGCCGCGCTCCGGGGATCATAACTTCATGGGCGGCATTTATCGCAATGTCCGCATGGTGATTGTGAATCCGCTCCATGTGACATGGTATGGGACATTTGTCACCACGCCGCAGGTCTCCGGGCAATCGGCATCCGTTCACGTGCAGACGGAGATCACCAACCAGGGCGCCCGCTCCAAAGACTGCGTGGTAACGACGGACCTGCACGATCCGTCGAACAAGACGGTGGCCAGTTTCTTTTCCGTCCGACGCATCGATCCTGGGACCACCATTACGGTGGATCAGGACAGTCCCGTGATCGTTTCCCCGCAGCTCTGGAGCCCGGAGCATCCGGTGCTCTACACGGCGGTGACGACGCTCTCCGATGGGCCGGCGACGCTGGACGTGTATCCGACGGCGTTTGGGATTCGCTCGATCAAGTGGACGGCTGACCAGGGTTTTTTCCTCAACGGCCAGCACTATTACTTTCATGGCGCGGATGTGCACCAGGATCACGCGGGGTGGGGGGATGCGATCACCAATTATGGCGCGTGGCGGGATGTGAAGCTCGTAAAGGATGCGGGACTCAATTTCATCCGCGGCTCGCATTACCCGCATCATCCGGCGTTTGCCGATGCGTGCGACCGGCTGGGGGTTTTCTTTTGGTCTGAGAATTGTTTCTGGGGGATGGGACACGGCCCCGACGGTTACTGGACGGCGTATGGTTACCCGCCGAATCCGGATGACCAGGGACCATTCGAGCAGAATGCGCTGGACACCTTGCGGGACGAGATCCGCATCTTCCGCAATCATCCCTCCATCGTCGCATGGAGCATGTGCAACGAGGTTTTCTTTAACAAGACACCGGACAAGGTCAAAGAGCTGCTGACAAAGTTGGTGGCCGAGACGCACCAGCTTGATCCAAGCCGGCCGGCGGCCATCGGCGGCTGCCAGCGCGGCGATATCGACAAGATTGGCGACGTGGCCGGGTATAACGGCGACGGTGCGCGGATCAAGAAATATCAGGACCCCGGCATCCCGAACATGGTAACGGAGTACGGCAGCCACGTCTCCGACCGCGGCGACCCCAAAACCGATCTCTACAATGGCATGTTCCGGACGCGGGAACTCGATGCGAATACGCCGGAATACCCATGGCGCAGCGGACAATGCCTCTGGTGCGCGTTCGATTACGGCACCATCCTGGGACATTTTGGCAATATGGGTTTCGTCGATTACTTCCGGATCCCGAAACGCCCATGGTATTGGTATCGCAACGAGTATCTTCACATCCCTCCGCCCGAGTGGCCGCAGCCAGGCACGCCGGCGAAGCTGGCGCTGACGGCGGACAAGACCACCATCCATGGGACCAATGCGACGGATGACTGCCAGTTGATGGTGACGGCGGAGGATGCCAGCGGCAAACCGATCTCGAATTCGCCACCGGTGACTTTCACAGTGGTATCCGGCCCGGGCGAGTTCCCGACCGGACGCTCGATTACGTTCAATCCTCCCTCCGATGACCCGCAATCGGATATCGCGATCCGCGACGGCATCGCGGCGATGGAGTTCCGGACTTATTCAGGCGGCAAGTCAATCATCCGCGCGACCTCGCCCGGATTGCAGGATGGAGTTATTACCATTACCACGCTCGGCAATCCGCAATTTGTCCCCGGCAAAACGGCGGTTGCGCCAGACAGGCCGTACGTGCGTTTCGTCAACCCGGCCCTTGCCAGGGGAGGGAGCATGCGCAATGTGGCGACGAATCACCCTGTAAGCAGCAGCAGCGAAATCCCGGGACATGAGGCCGGTCTGGCCAATGACGGGAATCCTGGCACCGGCTGGGAGGCGGCCTATGCCGCGCCCGGCGCGTGGTGGCAGGTCGATCTGGAGGAGGCGCCAACGATCCAATCCGTCGAGGTCGATTTCGCGAATGACGGGGCTTATCGATACAAGATCGAGGGCTCGCCTGACGGCGCGGTATGGACGTTGCTGGCGGATGAGACGCAATCCACCAACACCTCGCGCATCCGCACGAATCAGTGCCCGGATAACTCCAAATACCGCTATGTGCGGTTGACGATCACCGGTCTGCCCCAGGACCAGGCGGCAGTGGTGGATGAGGTTCAGATATTCGGGCAATCCGTGCGGTGAAGTCACACCCCCGCGGAGACCATCGAGCCATGCAAGGTTGACGGCGCGGTTTCGCATTCGCCTGCTGCGGCAAGGCGCGCCCGGAATTTTAAATGCCGCCGCCGCGTCCATTCCACCAGCGGATGCCATACGGCGTGAACGAGGTCGTGTTTGATCAGCAAATGCCAGAAGCGGTTCGAGCGCTTGTAGAGATAGGACATCGCGAGATAGGGTGCCACGGCCCGCCAGTCGTCCGGACGCCGGCGCCAGATGGACTCGTGCGAGAACAGCCGCTGGTAAATCCAGCCATACCCATGCGCCAACTCCTCCGGCGTCATGTGACGCGGTCGGAAAACGACGTGCCCGGTGTCATACTGGCTCCAATCCCTGTGCAATAGCCGGCCTTCGCTCTCCATCTGGCGGAAGAGCGGTGTGCCGGGATAAGGCGTAAGGATGTGGAAGGTGGCGCATTCCAGCCGGTTTGCCTCGATCCACTCCGCCGTGGTAGCGAAGACATCCTTGTGATCGTCGTCGAATCCCAGCACGAAGCTCCCATTCACCTGGATGCCATGATCGTGCATGATGCGGACTCGGCGCGCGTACTCATCCGTGCGCGGTGTTCGCTTTTTTGCGTTCGCGAGGTTTGAATCCGACAGGCTTTCGAATCCGATGAACACCCCGGTGCAGCCGGCCAGTGCCATCTCGCGGATGAGTGAGGGGTCATCGGTCACATCCAGCGTCACCGCAGCACTCCAGATTTTTTCCAGGGGCCGCATCGCGCGGCAAAGCGCCCGGAGGTATTCGGGCTTCGAGCCGAGGTTATTGTCCACGAAGACGGCGTAGGGCTGCTTGTCGGCTGCGAACTCGGCGACCACCTGCTCCGTGTCGCGTACCCGGTAGGGCATGCGCAATCCATCGGTGGACAGGTAACAAAAGCCGCAGCGGTTGTGGCAGCCGCGGGTGGCAATGAGGCTGGTGGTGGTGAGGAAATTCCTACGCGGCAGCAACTGGCGGCGAGGCGCCGGGTCAGTGCGGTATTCATTCTCGTACATCACCCGGTAAATCGGCTGGAGCGTGCCGCGCTCGGTGTCCGCCAGGATCCGCGGCCACAGTTGCACACCGTCGCCGATTGCAACCGCGTCCGCGTGCGGCGCCGCCTCCTCCGGGCAGGAGATCACCTGCAATCCGCCGAGGATCACCTTGCTCCCGCGGGAGCGATACCAATCCGCCAACTCATAGGCCCGCCGTGCGAAAGTCAGGTGTACGGTAATGCCGACCACCTCCGGCATCGGATCGTGCGGCGGCCGGCCATGCAGTAGATTCTCGTCCCAGTAATCGATGCTCCAGTGCGCCGGCGTCGTGGCCGCGAAACTGGTCAGGGCCAGCGTCGGCGTAAGGACGTGCTTGCCGAAACTGGCGTGCGCGTCCTTCGGGTAAAATGGATTGATGAGAAGCGCCGTGCGCGCCTTCACCGCCGTGACGGTGGCTGAGGGATCCAGCCACGGTGGGGCGACCATCTCGCGCGGGAGCCATCGGGGGCGGAGCTTGGTGCGGAAGGGGGTCTCGGGATCGATGTGCGCGGCTTTGTGTGACAAAGTATTTGTGCAAATGGCAACTCCTCTTTCGCTGTGTTCGCGCATTTCGGCTTGGGTTCGCATACCAGTGACTTTGTATGACAAAGCTATCGGTGCAAGAAATATTTTCGGATGTGGGTTCCACCCGCCCCTCCTGACACGGCGATAGCCCTATGGCTCGGTGAGCCAGGCAGGGTCAGGCATCGTGGTCTCGCTACGTCCCCGCGTCCGCCAGTTCCAGCCGGAGGTAGTCGTAAATCACACCGCTGGTGAGTCCGCCCGCGGGGATGGTGAGCGTCATCACGTTCTGGCCAGCGTGCATGGCGCTGGCGTCGAAGGTCACATCCTTCTCCGTCCAATATCCGCCGATGCCGTCGCGGTTGATGGTCGCATTGTACCTCAGGCCTGTGACGCTGCCGACTGGCTTGCCGTTTACGCTCACATCGATGCCTCGCGTGCCGACGCCACAGATGGCCAGCCTGAGGATTGCTTTGCCATGCGGGTCATCGGCGAGATTGTAATGGATGGTCCACGGGGTGGCGCGCCCCTGGCCCCGCCCGGTGTTATCGTTAAGATCCGTGCTATGCGGTACCTGCTCGAAGAACCAATCCTTGTGAAAGTCGCTCTTGCCAATCGTGTAATCGACGTCGTTCGGGAATAACTTCGGGTATTCCAGATACCAGCCCCAGTGGAAGTAATCATTCCCCTTGAAAAACTCCGACGCGTCGCGGCTTGGAATTCCGATGTCCCATAGTTGGTTGCCGTATCTCACCGGCTGCCACTCGATCGTACCCAGGTTCAACGGCTGGCCGCTCGTAACAGTGACGTTGGCCTTCGCAAATTCCCCGAGCACTCCATTCGCGATGGCTGAGAGGGTGTAATTGCCCGGCCGGACATTCGGGATGCTGAAGCTGCCGTCCGCTCCGCCGCGCACCCAGAATTCATAATGCTTCGCGTCGTTCTGCCAGTTGGTATTCCCCTCTGCCGGAGCGGCCAGGCCGACCAGCAGCTTGGTGAACGAAGTCATCGGCGCCGGCGCCAGCGGATCCTTCAGCACCAGGCGGCCGCTGACCGTAGCCCGCTCATTCTTGTGCGGGTAATCGACGCCCTGCACCCAATCGAACGGCCACTTCGCCGTCTCGCGTTTCGATTGCGCCAGCGCATCCTGCCACACGGCATTCGGGGAATCGCCTGAGTTGCAATAGATCAAGAATGGCCCAATAACCTTGGTCCATGCCTCGCCCTGCTCGATGTTGCATTCGCTGCCGCCATAATGGCTGCCGCGCCAGTAATTGAGCAGGCAGGGAGGCGCGGGTGCGGTAAGGTCATTGGTAAAGGTGGCATCGCGGTGCGCGGATAACTCATACTTGGTAGGTCCGCCGCTGAGATACTCGTCGGTGGGATTAATAAACCAAAAGCCGACATGCTTGGTCGTGCTGGACCATCCCCATGCGAGCGTGTCGAATTGGTTGGCGGAGTAATCGTACTTATGCTCCACCTGCCCGTTGTCAATGCCGGTGGTCATCCGGCGCGCTTCCTTCATGTTCATCGGGATGCCGTGATCCCAATCGGATGCGGTGATCATCTTCATGTTGCGATTGGCATCGACAGTCATCCAATCGAACACATCGTCATTGAGCTTTGCGCAAAACCGGGCCTCGCCGACACTGGTCCTGGGATACGACGCCTGGTGGGTGAAAACCGTGTATGTATAGATCCCGGACGCGCCGCGCTCCAGCGCCCAGCGCACCTCGATATCCGCAATGGTGCTGCCGCCCGGCCCGCGGCCCATCTCCTGGCCGCCGGAGATGCCGCGGATGGAGACCTCACCGCGTTCGCCGCCATTGGTTTGCGGATCGATGGTGACGGTATCGGTCAATTGCGCGCTGGCCGGACGGTGGGACCAATAGCCGACCCCCACGGTCTCGACGCCTTTGTAGACGAGCGAGGCAAGATCACCGTTCTCCTTGCGAATCTTCGCGGTGACGATGCCGTTGCTGAGCGTATAAGTACGGCCGTCATCATGGATGCTGACGGCCTGGTCCTGCGCCGAGGCGCGGAATGCCACGAGCGCGGTAAACGCAAAAATGGCGGCAATGGTTCTGTTGATCGATCGCATGGAGGGGCTGTTATTGCGGCGCCGCGAGCGACGCCTGGGTGGGGATGGATATCGTGGCCGGGGTGCGTCCCGGCGCAGTCGCAGTCAGAGTGATGGGACCCGTCGCAGCCGTTGCCCGGAGGATGGCGAAGCAATGCCCCAGATAGGCGTGCCGCTCCTTTGCCTGGAAAGGTTCCGTCGAGGAGTTATTGCCATTATCCACCGCCGCAATGACTCCGGGGCCAGTTACGCTGAAGCTCACCAGGTCATTCGCGCTCGGCACCTCGACGCCATTCGCATCGGTAATGGTGGCCTTCACAAAACTCACATCGTCAAAGCTCGTCCCGAGGCTCCCGGGGTCCGTACTAAGCGCAATTTTCGCCGGCGTGCCCGCTGTCTTCAATTCATCCGTCGCCACGATCGCGCCGCCGTTCTTCGCCTCCGCGCGCAATTTGCCGGGCTGGAATGGCACCGTCCATGTGCGCGGCGAGGCGTCCGCCGGCAGCGGCTGGACGCCGAGCGATTTGCCATTGAGGAAGAGCTCCACCGACTGGCAATTGCTATAGACCTCCACATCCTCGCCATCTTTCTTCGGCTGTGCCGGTGTCCAGTCGGCAAAGGTGCGCTGCGCGCGTTTGTCCGGCCCATTGGGTTTCGGTTCCCCATAGCCGGGATCCATGTCCGTGGGGATCTCCGGCAGGACGCGGCGCGCGATGCGGACCATCGGTGTATCGCTCCACCAGCTCTGCCTCTGATATGCCAGTGGCCGCGGCGTGCCTGTGCGGTCCAGCACGCCGGCGCCGTCGCCGATCTTCGGCCACGCCTTGGATTCCCCCAGGTAATCGACCCCAGTCCAGATGAATTGCCCCGCGTACGCCGGATTATCCCGCAGCATGAGCCAGAAGGCAGGGTCATGGCCATTCTCCGTGCCGATGATCTTGCGCGACGGCACTTGCTTATGCGCGGCGATGATTTCGCGCTCGCGATAATTCTGCCCCACCACGTCGAGCATATCCGCGAGGCCATCTGTGTAATCGTGGCTCCTGTTCGGCCGGAAGAGCGCCTGCGTCACCGGGCGCGTCGGGTCGTATTGGTGGAAGGTGTCGACCAGCCCCTTCAGGATGCCCTTGGCGAGGTCCGCGTTTGGCGTGTCGTGGATTTCATTGCCGGCGCTGTAGAGGATGATGCTGGGGTGATTGCGGTCGCGGCGGACGGTATCGGCGGTATCGGTGATGTGCCAGTCCTTGAAGTAGAGATGATAATCGGCATCGTTTTTCCCCACCGTCCAGCAATCGAACATCTCATCCATCACCAGGAAGCCCATCCGGTCGCACAGGTCCAGGAACTCCGGCGCCACGGGATTGTGCGCCGTCCGGATGGCGTTTCCGCCGAGCGCCTTGAGCGCCGCGAGCCGCCGCTCCCACACCGCCAGCGGCACCGCCGCGCCCACCGCGCCGCCCTCCGCATGCAGGCAGAAGCCCTTGATCTTGAAGTTCTTTCCATTCAACCAGAAGCCGGTGTCGGGATCGAAATGGAACTCGCGGATGCCGAAGTTCACGATCTCGTCGTCAATCGGCTTCGTCCCGGCATACACCGTGACCAATGCGCGGTAGAGACTCGGGCTGTCCAGGTTCCAGAGCGCCGGGTTCGGCACGTTGAATTGCTGCTGCACCGTCGCGGATGCGCTTCCTGTTAGCGTCACCGCATTCTGGCTGCCGCCCACCACGCGGCCATCCGGGCTCAGGATCGTAGTCTGCACCGTGACCGGCGCGGAGAAGTTCGCCTGGTTCACCAGCGTGCTCCTCACGGAGACCGTAGCCGAGCCGGCGCTGATCACCGGCGTCGTCACCACTACTCCGTATTGGTCCAGGTGTACCGGCGCCATCACCAGCAGTCGCACATGCCGGTAAATCCCCGCACCCACGTAGAAACGCGAGGCCGGCTGCTTGGAATTATCCGCGCGCACGGCCAGCACATTCGGCTTCCCGCCCAGCGCCACGTGGCCGGTCAACTCATAGCGGAAGCTGACGTAACCATACGGCCTTTCGCCAAGGTGATAGCCATTGATCCATACATCGCTATTCGCCATCACCCCGTCGAATTCGATGAACTCCCGCGCCTGCGCCCCGTAATCCGGCAGGGTGAAATGCTTGCGATACCACCCCACGCCCGCCGGCAGGAAACCGCCCGCGCCACCCGTCGGTGCATTGGGATCGAACGGCCCCTCGATGCTCCAGTCGTGCGGGACATTCACCGTCCGCCACGCGCTATCGTCAAACGCCGGCTCCTCAGCCCCAGTGGCGTCCGCCTTCAGGAACCGCCAGTTCGTGTCAAACGGGATGATCGCCCGCGCCCGGTGCATCGGTGTGAGTGTCACCTGCGCGAGCAGCGGAGAGGCAGTACTCACCATCATGGCTAGAAAAACGGAGATCCATGTGCATCGCATTGAGGGAGGGGATTGGGGTATAACGGTCCAACGTACTACCCCGGCGCCGGGCGGAAGTCGCGCAGGATTTAGCGTATTTTGTTCATCACCTCACTATGCGCGCGAGCCATCAGATCGAGCCTTCGACCTCTTTGATAACGGCTTCCAGTAGGCTTTTCTTCAAATGCAGCGTTGAGCGCTGCGGAAGCGTCCGAAGCACTTCCAGAATTTGGTTTTTGGACCGGCGTTTCCTGCGGATTGAGCGCACCAAAACGCCTACAGTCCCATGCACTGCAATGCCGAGATTCCCGGCCGCCAGACGGGCCGCGGTGTCATCAGTGAGGAGCACGCATTGGCCGTGCTCCAGAGCCACTCGCAGCGCATCGAGTTCGCCGGTGTGCAACACCAACGCCCGTGCCAGGGCTTCCAGCGCCGGGGGCTGTGAACTGGAGGCCGGAGCCACGGCGACCAGACGGACGCCGGGACGGGACAGTGCCGAAGGTCGGTGAATATGAACTTCATTCCGCACAGATTCAGGGACAAATACCTGCGTGAAGTCCGCCAACAGATCAATGCAGCCGAGCTCATCCAGATGAATCAATGGCCCGGCATCGCACACCACCGGAGGCGCCGCCGGATCAATCGGTTCCATGGATGCCCCACTTGACGTCGTCCATGACAAACTCCTCCGTCAAACGTGCGGTGTGGGATTCCATGAAGCGTCGTAAAGCTTCGGCGAGAAGCTCGTCGAAATTGGCCGCCCACCCGTCAGCCACGAACAGGCGCGCCTGGTTCACCAGTTCCTGGGGCAGTTCAGCCTGGACAGCGGTTTTGGACATCCGATTAACCTACCATGGCGAGGAAAACCTGGCGAGGGCTTTGTCCGCACCGCGTCGGCCCGTTTTTCGGCGCTTGTAGACCGGCGCGGTTTCCGGCATTGCTGGCGCGGAATGTTATCGCAAGTCTTCTCAGCGGCGGTGATCGGCGTGGATGCCTACGAGGTGGAGATCGAGGTCAATACCGCTACCTCCGTGAAGACCCTGGTCGTCGTCGTCGGCTTGCCAGATGTCGCCGTAAAGGAGAGCCGCGACCGCGTCACCACCGCCGTCGCCAATAGCGGCTACTATTGGCCGCAAGGCCGGACCACGGTCAATCTCGCCCCCGCCGATGTCAAAAAGGAGGGCCCCAGCTTCGATCTCCCCATCGCCATCGGCATGATCGCCGCCGCGCAGGAGAAGGAACTGCGCGATATGCAGGACTACTGCATGGTTGGCGAGCTCGCGCTCAATGGCGCCGTCCGCGCCGTCAAGGGCGTGCTCCCCGTCGCCATCGCCGCCCGGCGCGCCGGCAAGAAAGCCCTCATCGTCCCGGAGGCCAACGCGCGCGAGGCCGCCGTCGTGGAGGGCCTCAATGTCTACGGCGTCAAGAACCTGCGCGAGACCTTCGAGTTTCTCACATGGGAACGCCCGCTCGCCCCGGTCCGCGAAAACCTGACCGCCCTCTTCGAGGCCCACCGCCGGTACGATGTCGACTTCGGCGATGTCAAAGGCCAGCAGCACGCCAAGCGCGCCATCGAGGTCGCCGTCGCCGGCGGCCACAATCTCCTGATGATCGGCCCGCCCGGCTCCGGCAAATCGATGCTCTCCAAGCGCATCGCCACCATCATGCCGCCCATGACCCTGGAGGAGGCCATCGATATCACCAAGATCCACTCCATCACCGGCCTGCTGGATGGGAAGCATCCCTTCGTCGCCACCCGCCCCTTCCGCTCCCCGCATCACACCATCTCCGATGCCGGCCTGCTCGGCGGCACCGCCAATCCCATTCCTGGCGAGGTCAGCCTCGCCCATCACGGCGTCCTCTTCCTGGACGAGCTCCCGGAGTTCAAGCGCTCCACCCTGGAGGTCATGCGCCAGCCGCTCGAAGACGGTCGCGTCACCATCTCCCGCGCCGCCGGCAGCATGACCTTCCCCGCCGAGTTCATGCTCGTCGCCGCCATGAATCCATGCCCCTGCGGCTACTACGGTGACCCCCGCCGCGAATGCCGCTGCGGCAGTTCCGCGGTGCAAAAATACCGCCAGCGCATCAGCGGCCCCTTGCTCGACCGCATCGATCTCCACATCGAGGTCCCTGCCGTGAAATACGAGGAGCTCTCCGGCAAAGCCCCCGGCGAGCCCAGTGAAGCCATCCGCGCCCGCGTCGAGGCCGCCCGCCGCATCCAGCAGACGCGCTTCGGCAAAACCAAAGCCAGTTGCAACGCCCGCATGAGCCCCCGCCAATCCAAAGAGCACTGCCAGCTCACCGACGCCTCGCAGGAACTCCTGCGCGTCGCCATCAGCGAGCTAAACTTCAGCGCCCGCGCCTACGACCGCATCCTCCGCGTAGCCCGCACCATCGCCGACCTCGCCGCCCGCGACCAAATCGAGGCCGAGGATGTCAGCGAGGCGATCCAATACCGGACGCTGGACAGGAACTTATGGGTATGACGGACGTGTTCTAAAACCATCAAGTTTCAAGCCTCGACCCCTTTTCCGACAAAGTTCACAAAGTTCAGCAAAGTTCAGGTTTTTGATCCCGGAGAGAAAATTTATGCGGTCGATACCAGCCTCTTGCCAGAAGGATCAGTTGTCGTCGACGGAAATCCCTTCGGCCACGTCAGCGTAATGGCGACCCCAGACGAGATTCGTGCCGCTATTGTGGGACAGGGTTCCGATAATCCTTTGGCGTCCTTTGGCCTAAAGGCCTTGGGGGACGGAACGTCTTATCGTATTCCCAAAATGTAATCTTTATGAAACCTTACCTAGGATTGATTCAAGAACTGTTATATTCCACGCCGATACCTGTTTGCCTGGGTAAGCACGATGCAGTTGTCTTGGAGCGTATAGCGAGAGGGGGTGGAGCGACGCGATGGTACTACTGCAATAGTAATGCCTCATTGAATGGTATAGCCGCTAACTTGCGTCCGGGAAGTGTCGTTAGCTTTTATTTTGATCAGCGGATTGCTGATGACTTTCTTTCGACGGATGTCAAGGATCGGGCCGAAGGAATACTGAACGAGACTGGTGAAGTTATAATTGGGATGCTTTCCGATGACATGATTCACCTTAACATGGAGATTGTTACTGGGATTGATGAATTATCTGAGTACTTCAATGGTATAGCTCCGGCATCTCGGCTCTTTTATGGGGTATTTCCGGCGCGCGACAATGATGGCATTTCTGCAATTACGGTCACTCTTCCGGATAGTGACGGCATCGTAAGAGGGCATCCTCATTAAGGGATCGCATGTGAATTTCCATTCCGAGTTGGTGTGTAGAAACCATTTCCCCTTTAAATGCGGCAACCATAGCATGGCGGATGCCAGCTATTTTGGGAAATGGTGCCATTTGAATCTTCTTGGACGCAGTGGCGCACGGTGGCGGCTTGCCTTCCATTCGTCCGAACTCATCACCCAAGGTCCACCCACTCCATGTGTTGTCCCCGGCAACCAAACTCTTCCGTGAGGCATCTTTCAGCCAGAAGGGCTTTTGAATCGGGTGAGACTCGCGACGTCAAATGGCTATGCAGAATCATAGTGACCTCAGTTTCGGGAACTTCGATCATATTTAGGGTGTCGGAAGTGACTGCGAAACTCTGCCGGCGGCTCCCGCTCTCCTCCCCGTCCAATTTTAGTTTGCACCCCGGCCTGGCCCGGTTTATGCATGTAAGTAACTACTTGCATTCATGCCGGCACGCCTCGTTAAATCGCCCGTCACCCCAGGTCCCGCCCCGCTCTCCGGGAAGGCCGGCTCCGCCCGCGAGCGCCTGCTTGATGCTGCCGCCGTGGTCTTCGCACGTGACGGGCTTGCCGCCTCGACTACGCGGCAGATCGCCTACGCCGCCGGCGTCAACGAGGTCACCCTTTTCCGCCTCTTCCAGACAAAGCAAAACCTTCTCACTGCGGTCCTGGAGCGCCTCTTCGCCACGCCCGGCCAGGTCCCTGCGGCCCCTGCCGTCGAGACCGATCTCCGTGAGATCGTCCGGGATTACGTGAGCCGGTATGACGCGGGCATTCACAAGAACCTCGCGCTTCGCCGCGTCCTCATCGGGGAGATCCAGCACTTCCAGGAGCATGAGCTCAAGGTCATCCGCGCCATCTTCGAGCCCGCACGCCAGCATTTGATCGCCCGTCTGCGCGGCGCGCAGAAGGCCGGCATCGCACGCAAGGAAATCGATCCCGCCATCGTCGCCGATCAAATCGGCGCCCTCGTTTTCATGGGGGCGTTGAAGAGTTCGCTCCCCGTCTGCCGCGAGTACAGCACGCGCGATTACACCCACGCATGCGTGGAGACCATCGTGCGGGCAATCGAGTCCCCGGCAGCGGCCGGTGCGCGAAAGAGGAGCAAGCCATGAGCGACTCCTCCCATGCCCTCTACGGCGCGGATCGTGCCCTGCTTTCCCCGTTGGGCATCAGGCTGCTCGATCGTGGCGTCCTCAAGTGGGTCATCGCGCTCACCGTCTCGCTCGGTGCGATCTTGGAAGTGATCGACACCGTGATTGTGAACGTCGCGCTGCCGGATCTGCGCGGCAATCTCGGCGCGACTCTCTCCGAGGCCGGCTGGGTCTCCACCAGTTACGCGTGTGCGAATGTGGTCATCATCCCGCTCTCCGCATGGCTGGGGTATCGCTTTGGCAGGAAGAATTACTTCATCTTCTCACTCATCGGCTTCACCGTCGCGTCCGCGTTGTGCGGCCTCTCCGCAAATCTCGGGATGCTCATTTTCGCGCGGGTGCTTCAAGGCCTGGCCGGCGGCGGATTGCTTGCAAAGGCCCAGTCGCTCACCTTCGAGGCCTTCTCTGACGCAGAGCGTCCCATGGCCCAGGCATTGTTCGGCCTCGGGGTCATTGGCGGCCCCGCCATCGGCCCGGTCATCGGCGGATGGCTCACGGATAACATGGGCTGGCGCTGGATTTTCTTCATCAATCTCCCCATCGGCATCCTTGCCGTGGTGATGTGCTGGATCTTCCTGCCGCGCGATGACAGGACGGCGATGAACCGCGCCGGCACGGTCGATTGGACCGGTATCGGCCTGCTGGCCCTGGGGCTGGCATCCTTCCAGATCATGCTGGAGCAGGGGCAGGAGGATGACTGGTTCTCCTCGCATTTCATCCTCTCGATGGCCGTGATCTGCGTCATCGGGATGACCTGCTTCATTCGCTACGAGCTCGCGGTGGAGCATCCTGCCGTGGATCTGCGCGTGCTCCGGTATCCCTCGATGATCGGTGGCAGTATCTACTCCGCGATCCTGGGGATGGGCATCTACGGGATCATGTTTGCAATCCCGGTTTTCGTGCAGGATTACCTGCATTACACGGCGCTGCAGAGCGGGCTGATCCTGGTGCCGGGTGCCATCGCCTCGGCAGTGGCAATGGTCTTTTACGGGAAAATCGCCCACCGCATTCCCATCCGCATGGTGATCTGTGCCGGGGCGTTGCTTACGGCCGGGACGGGCATTTCGCTCATGTCGCTGAATCCCAGTACCGGTGTGGCGCAGCTTTTCTGGCCGCTCGTTTTCCGCGGGCTCGGCTCCGTGCTCATCTTCATGCCGTTGAGCCTTGCCACCCTCGGCCCGCTGGCGAAGAAGGATATCGCCGCCGGCTCCGGCTTCTACAGCCTCACGCGGCAGCTCGGCAGCAGCATCGGCATCGCGGCGATCACCACGATGCTCGCGCGGAAGGAGGCGCTCCATCGCGCCATCCTGGTGACCGATATCACCGCTTACCGCCAGCCGATGCTGGACCGGATGCGGATGCTGTCGGCCGGCTTCACCGCCCACGGCGGCGATCCTGTGCTCGGCCATCGCAACGCGCTGGAGCTCATCGACCGCATCGTCAACTCACAGGCCGCACTCCTCTCCTTCAGGGACATTTTCTTCTACGTCGTGCTGCTCTTCGTCTGCTCACTGCCGCTCGTGCTCCTGCTGGGGGGCAGGAAGGATGCCGCCGCCGAGGCCGCCGCCAGTGTCGCTCACTAGACTGCTCACTTTTCACCCATCCCATTTATGTCAAATCCAACCACTTCCTCACCCGCGCTCGGCGACGATGCCCCCAGCGAATTCGATTTCCTGCCGGACTCGGAGATCGGCACGGATGTCTCCCACCGGAGCGATACCCCGCCGCCCGCCGCCGCTGCGCCCGTTGCCGCGCCAGGCGCAGGTGCCGCCACTGGCAGGAAGCGCGGTCCCCTCTTCCGGCTCGCCGTCATCCTCATCGCAATTGTCGCCGCCCTCTGGGTCGCGAATTTCATCCATCGCATGCTGGTATTCGAGGAGACCGAGGACGCTTACATTGACGGCCACATCCACGAGGTCAGCTCCCGTGTAGCCGGGTCAATCACCGACGTGCTCGTGGATGAGAACCAGCCTGTCAAGGCCGGCCAGGTGCTCGCGCGCATCGATCCCCTGGAGTTCAATATTGCCGTTCAGGAGGCAAAAGCCGCCCTGGCACAGGCGCAGGCCGATGTACAGCAGGCGCGCGCCGCACTGGCGCAGGCGCAGGCGGATGGCGCGCAATTGCAGGCGCAGGAGGCCGCGGCCGAGGCGAAGGTCGCTCAAATCGAGGCGCAACTCTCCGTGGCAAAGGTGAACTACGGCCGCGATCAGCGCCTCTTCCAGACCGATGCCCGCGCCGTATCGAAGTCCGATGTCGATACCACGCAGGGCACCGCGCAGGCCACCACTGCCGAGCTTGCCGGCGCGCAGGCGGATGTCGCCGCCGCGCAGGCACGCGTGCAGGCCGGCCAGGCCTCCGTGCAATCGGCCCAGGCCGCCGTCACCGCTGCATTGACGAAGGTGGACGCGCAGCGCGCCGCCCTCCTCGATGCGCAACGCAATCTCTCATACGTCTCGATTGTCTCCCCGTCCGATGGCCGCGTCGGCAACAAGAACGTGGAGTCTGGCAATCGCGTCCAGGTCGGCCAGGCGCTCTTCGCCGTGGTGGATCGCGAGTGCTGGATCACTGCCAACTTCAAGGAGACGCAACTGCGCGACATTCAACCCGGCCAGCCTGTGGAGATCACCGTCGATGCCATCGGCGGTCGGGTTTTCAACGGAAGGGTGGATAGCATCGCGCCCGCCTCGGGCGCCCAATTCGCCTTGTTGCCGGCGGACAACGCCACCGGCAATTTCACAAAGGTCGTGCAACGCGTTCCGATCAAGATCGTGTTCGATGTCGATTCCATTCGCGGTTTTGAGGATCGGCTGCGCCCCGGTCTTTCCACGGTGGTCAGCATCCGCGTCAAATGATCCCGCGCCACTCCCGGGCTCTCGCCGCCATCCTGGCCGCGCTGGCCCTCTCCTCCGCCGCTGCCGAGTAGAGTGGACGGCGCTTGATGCCACCCCCACAGCAATGCTACATCCAGCCTGACTCTGCACGAATGAACATTGAAACGCAATTTGAAGACGAGTTACTGCGGCGCGGACACACTTTTAGTCTCGATTTGGAATCTGGTCGCCACGTTGTCGAGGTCGAAGGTTGGCGCATGCTTATAAGCCTCGATAACCTTCGGCGAGATGTCGCCGCGGATGGTGACGTGGGCCGGATTGTGCGATTTGTTGATTCGGTTGTGGCCTCTGTGGGCGCATCGAGGGCTGCGCTATCAGCTGACAGGCTTTATTGGTGTGTGGAGTCAAGCGACTACGAGGAACGGGCAGAATACCGATTTGCGATGAGTAATCTCGTTGACAGGGTTCTGGTCCATTGGTCCGCTGAGGGTAATCTTGTCACGTGGGTCACACCTTCAATGCTTGAATCCCTTAAGCTCTCCGAGGCGGATGCCGGAGATTTTGCGTTCAGAAACCTCGGACGTGCGTTGAGCGAGGCTTCGGTTGAGTCTCAGGACATCGACGGTGTTAAGCTTGGTTATATCAACACTTCACTTCCGTTCAAAGCGTCACTGATACTGGCACCCAATTTACGCGAAGTTATCGGGGCCGTGCTTGGATGGCCTATCATGGCTGTTATTCCCGATCGGAACTTTCTCTACTTTTGGGCGGCACAACACACGACATTCATACAGCGAGTCGGTGGCGTCGTAGTAAGAGAGTATTCGCGCTCGTCGTATCCTCTTTCGACCGAAGTATATGAAATTACGGATAACGCAATCCGCGCCATTGGAGAGTTTCCAAAAAACGTGTGAAAATCAGCGGATCTGTTTTTTGCCGTTCGCTGACGCGCGTTTTTGTGGCGCTGGCCGAACCAGGGAGTGCTAACATCGATGGGCCTTTTCGTTTTATCGGTAGAGGTCACGGCGACTGCTACATCGCCGTTATCATCATAGCCACTACGCGAACCGGTGTGACCGAGACGATCTAGTATCGGACGCTGGATGGAAACATGTGGATGTGTAAATTATCATGGCCAGCACGCTCGATTGCTGGCAAACCGTTCCTTTAGCGCGCCAAGGTGGTGCACCCCGGCAGGGGCAATTTCCTCGACTTCTTCAGATCAGGATTTACGCTGGACGGTCGGTTGTGCATCCGTTCTCCACCTAGTTCGAATTCAATGAAAACTACATGCCTCTTCCGCTCACTCACCGCTGCAATTTATATCCTCGGCGCATCCGGCGCGGCGTTCGCCGACGCTCCTCCGGGCGTACCGGCCGCCGAAGCCCTGCAGCGTCTCGAGCAAGGCAATGCCCGTTTCGTATCGGGACGCCTTGCGCCGACAACCCCGTCTGGAATCGCCGCAACCCGCGAGAAAGTCGCTCAGGGCCAGAAGCCGTTCGCGGTTGTCCTTGGATGCTCAGACTCCCGCGTTGGTCCTGAGGTTATCTTCGATCAAAAGGTGGGTGATCTTTTCGTGGTTCGCACCGCCGGTGAGGTCGTCGACCCCGTCGTCATCGGTACTATTGAGTATGCCGTGGCACACCTCGGCCCGCAGCTAATTATGGTCTTGGGCCACGAACGTTGCGGAGCCGTTGCCGCTGCCGTCGCTGGCGCAAAGGAGCCGGGACATATCGATACGGTCCTAAACGCGATTGAGCCGGCAGTCCGCGAGACAAAAGGCGAACCCGGGGACCCGGTCCACAACGCCGCAGTTGCCCAGGCACTGAATATGGCCGGGCAATTGCAAAACGCTGAGCCAATCCTCAAGGAGGCCGTCCAGGCTGGCAAACTCACCATCGTCGCCGCCATTTACAATCTGGATACCGGCAAGGTTTCGTTGCTGTCTGGAGCGCAGAAGTAGCTGGCGGAAACGGGCCCGGCCGATGCGCGAGACGCCACAGCGGTATGGTTACACGCCATCGCGGCGCATGGCGGTTCGGAGCACGATCATCGCTGTGGTTTGTGGGTTTCTCGCCTTCGCGGGGGTGCATCGTTCGTGCGCGTTCTTTCTCATTGTCGTCGGCGGTCCCATGTCCGCAATCGGTTTTCTCGGGCTGGGCGAATATCTCTTTGCGAGGCGCTTCATCGAGCTGGGCGAGACGGAGCTCGTGTTGCCTGACGGTTTTCTGCGGCGTGACCGCAAGCGCATATCGTACGCGGAGATCGAGCAGATGTGGGAGAAGCCGTTTGAAAATAGCGTTATTTTGTACCTTGTTAGTGCCGCAGATACGGGGAAAATCTTTGTCGAAATGCTGCCGAATGCTGCAAGCTACGAGGCTGTGCGGGACTTCATATACACCCGTGCGACGGGATTGCGAAGCCGCTATGACCTTCACGATCCGCCCATCGAGATGACTTGGATATGGGAGGAATTTCCGAAGCCAATCTTTTCCTGGAAAGAACCGGAGATTTACCCACGCTATCGGACTCGTCTCGTAACCCGCAAGCCGCTGTGGTGGCGCGTCGGGCGGTCGCTCATTTTCTTTGGCATCTGGTACCTGCCCGGTTACCTGCTGCTGAGTCTGCTGCGCTTTCCCGTGGCAACTTATATGGCGACGGCGATTCCCGTCGCATTCTTCCTGACTCTTGTGAATTGGATGCATTTTCATCACCCGGCGCGTTGCTCGCGGATCAGTCTTTACGAGGAGAAGATCGGCTTTCTGAGTGGCAAACAGTCCGGCAGCACAAGGTACTGTGATATTGCGGCATGGAGAATGATCGAGCGGCAGGATCGGGACGGGGCCATCCATCTCCTGATCATTCAATATCCCAAGCATGTCTTTACTTGGGCCATCCCCGACACCGAAACGCGTGACCAGGTGGCGCGAGTCCTGGGCAAAAAGCTTGGACCGCAGTCCGGCGACTTGAGGCCGGAGTGGGAATGAAACTCCCTTGACCGCTGGACAGCGCGGGTATTGAAGGTCGCATCAATCTTTTTATTCACAAGCCCAGCCTCTGGCTCAATAGACTCAGGAAAAGTCCCACATCCGTGACGACGCCGACCGATTCCAGCGAGCCGCGGTCGGCCAGCTTGGTGACGACCGCGGGGTTGATATCGATGCAGGCCAGCCGGACTCCGGCGGGAGTCATGTTGCCGACGCCAATGGAGTGCAGCATGGAACTAAGCATCAGGATCATATCGGCGCCGCGCACGAGACGCGTGTAATCGTCCTGTGCCTTGATCAGGTTCATCTCGGTATCGGGCAGCGGCCCGTCATCGCGAATGGATCCGGCCAGCGAGAACGGCACACCGGCCCGGACGCACTCGAAGAACACACCGCGCGTGAGCACCCCCTGCTCGACAGCCTGCCGGATGCCCCCGCACCGGCGGATGGTATTGATGGCGGCGAGGTGATGGCGATGGCCGTGATCGACCGGCGCCCCGAGGACGAGGTCCACGCCCAGGGAGGTGCCGAGCAACGCCTGCTCGATGTCATGTACCGCAATGGCATTTCCGCCGAGCAGCGCCTGGACGTAGCCGTTGTGGATGAGGCGGGCGAGATGTTCGCCGCCCCCCGTATGGATGACGACAGGGCCGGCCACGACGACGATCTTCCCCTTTTGCTCCCGCCACCGGCGCATTTCCCACGCAAGGCGTTCGACCACGAGATCGACCCGCCGCTCGCTCGATACACCCGCGCCCATGAAGGAGAACTCAGAAGTCCCGGACGGCTTGCGCAAATTGCGCCGGGTGCGCAGTCCCACGCTGCCGGTGACAACGAGATCGCCCTTGCGCAACGCGCGGAAGAGCAGGCAGCGGGCAACGGGCTTTGCGCCGGTCTCGACGACGATCACGCCGTCCATGCGCTGGTTGCGCACGCGTATCCATTTGCCCGCGACAAGGACGTCGGTCGCATAGATGGTCGTGGCGTAAAAGTCATCGGGCGCGACACCATCCATAGGTGCCGGTACGAGCAGCGCATCGCTCTCCTGCTCGGAGACGCGCTTGGCCCCGAGGGCAAGAAGCTGGCTGAGGATCCCATTGAGCCGGGCATCCGATGGCGCAATGACGCGCATCTCCGCGTGGGAGGTGCTGGACTGGCGTTTGCCGAGATCGAAGTGAAGCACCTGGAAGGCCCCCCCGTTTTCCACCACCACGTCGACCGCCTGGTCGAGGACGCCCTCATGCAGGAGATGGCCCTCCAGTGCCACCATGCCCTCGCGGACGCTCGTCGATGCGGCCGCATTCGGCGGGGCATGGTTCGTCAGGCGCAGGACCAGGCACTTGGCGGCTCCGCCGGCTTTCATGAACTCGTCGAGCGGCGTCTCGATGACGTTGAAGCCGGCATTGGTCAGCCGCTCCCTCAGCTCGGGACTCGCGCGGTTCAGGATCACGTGGTCGCCGATGTTGACCACGTTGCAGGCGAACGCGACCGCGTCATCATCGCTGACCGCAATCCGCTTCTCCGCAGGAACCAGTTGCTCGATCTGGATGATGGAATCCGCATCGAAAGCCCGCGGATAGTACATCAGGTACCCGCCCTGGAGAGGAGCCAGGCAGGTATCCAGATGGTAGAACCGCTCATCTGCCAGCCGCAGGGAAACAACCCGCATATCGAGCGCCTCCGCCAGCGCCGGATGGAAACCAAGATCGGTGCGCAAGCCATATCCCGCCCAGAGCACGCCGCGGTCGCGGTCGACCAGCGCATCCCCTTCGCCCTCGAAGGGCACATCCCCGGGCAGGTCCGAGACCTCGAGCCCGGCGCGTTCGAACCATTTTCTGAAATGATCGCTCTCACCCTGCCGCTCGCGATACAGAAAACGGCTGACCACCACCTTCTTTTCCAGCACCAGACCGCCATTGGCCGTGAATACCATGTCCGGAAGCCCCGCGATCGGTTTGACGAGCTCTACCTCCGCCAGCTCCTCCACATGGGACCGCAGCCCTTCCCACTGCCGGACCGCGGCCTCGTGGGCCACACGATGGATATTCCCGGCCATCCACGGGTTGATAACGTACTCAACCCCGTAGTGAGCCGGGGCACACATGAGAAACCGCCCTTCGCGATTCATATCCAAAGGTAACGCGTGCGTTGCGCGGATGCAATGCGTCAAAACCGAGTCAAATGTGGCGGAGCCTGCGCGGCAAAGCCGCGCCGATCGCCGAATTGCGACTTGCAATGGTCGTCCGCCCTGTGTATTAATACCCGTGTCAGCTTGACCAAACTCGCAATCAGGGCTGCGGGCGGAGTAGCGGCCATAGACCCTCATTACAGCCCAGGAAGTCTTCTCTCGATAACCACCCGCAATCACAAGGCAATCCGGCAAATCGGTGGTCAACCGACGAAGATGTTAACGTGAGGTATACACGCCGTGTGTGCAATCAATCGGTTTATACCGCTGTAACGAAGACAGGCCGGCCCGGCTATACTACTGGGGGTTATATTTGATCGAATCCTGTCTTGGTCGTATCAAGGTTGACAAATACAGTGCAAATCCCCGTAGCCGCTAGTGGGGCAGAATTCAAGTCTTCGACTTGATCAAGGCACCTCAATAGGATGCTCTACCGGATGTGTGTCCGGGTTATCTTTGGAATGTTCCTCAATCCATTGGGGATCAGTCTCGGGGTGCTCAGCATACCCTGCCTCGATGGGATGGTCTTTCAGCACCTCGTTCATGCTATCAATCTCGTCGTTGGCAAAGTCTAGTGCAGCGTTGACTTCCGCTCGCACGTCCGGTGCTATGCCTCCTGCCGATAAATCACCTCCCTCGTATGGCTTAATCAGAAGTTTGGAAACCGTTACACGCGTCGCAATTTGGCCAGCGATATGCTGTAGGGATAGAGCCACCGCCGTCGCCTCGTAGGCGTCCTTCACTGCTTCTTTCAAGTGGCCATTAAGGTTTTGATCCTCGTAGTCACTTTGTATTCGACCCAGGTCTTCTTTCGCTGACCTCAATTCGTCCATCTCGGCATACGCCAATTTGGCTTCCGTCCCGCTCAAATCCTTGGACGCATTTTCCCCAGCGCCGATTCCATTGACTATCAAACTAGAATAACGTTTAACCATTTTGTCCTTTAAGGGAGCAATCACAGCATCCATCTTATTATCCGCTACTTCCCCGAGCAGCGACACCATCCACTTCCCAAACTCACCGCCTTGATGTTTAATTACCAGGTCGGCAAACGTTTCGATCAAGTCCTTTGCCTTGTCCGTGCCCAAACCCAGTACCGCTCCCATTGTCTCGCTCAAACCCTTCTCCGCATCGCTCTCAATATTCTCCTCCTCCTGCTTCTTTTGCATCTCCGTCGGAAGTTCCGCCACGAGATCCGATTTTCCAGGACAGGGAAAGTCAATAAAACCTTTCACTGTTCCAACCTTTCCCAGTCCCTCAGGCGATCCAGGGACAATATTGAATCTGTCTGTGAGATAATCTTCCAGCACGGCCTTCCCTGATTCTCCGTGCGCATCCACATCCGCCAGAGACTCAAATATCGCACGGTAATAGCTCCGCACCGCTGGTGGCGCCTTTCGCATTGTCTCTGTTAGGGACTCCACCGCCGCGCGCTGCACGACCGCCTTCATTTCATCCTTTTTCGCCTGCAAAAACTGTGAACGTACTGTCTTATACGTCTGCTCGCTCCCAGGTCCCACGATACATGCACCTGCAAAAAACGTAAAACTCGTCGCGACCCCCAAAGCCGCCAGGCCTCGCGAGACGTATTTTTTTGCTCGCATATAACGTTCCACGATTTTGTGGTCAGGAAACCGAATGGTCAGTACGGTAAGCGTTACCAAAACCAGGATCGCTGCCCAAGGCGACAAGTTAAACCATTTGGAAAAGTGATTATCCATCCAGAGCATTGAATGCTGTGTTGTCAGGAGTTTTCGCCACATCCCTTTCGGGTGCACAAAATTGAAGTACGTTTGGATTGCTGTTACCAAACCCAATCCGATATTTACCGGTCCCAACAGCGAGACGATTGCTCTTTCCCCTGCGTTAGTTTCCTTCCGGGCGCAATACCAAAGGAGCCCAGTGACAATTAGAATACCCGATGGGGGCCATCCCAGGTAGGTGATATAAAAAATACATGGAGCTGCCACCAACATGAGACAGCCCGCCGTTTCTTGTTCATTGTTTTCCATAGAGGCGACCGAATGTTTCCAGATTCTCCACAACCATCCAGTGTGTGGTCACGCAAGATTCGTCAGTAAGCATTGGCATAGTGGCAGCGATTTCGCATGGTTGGATCATAACAAAGCCGGGGAGTCCGGTTACTGTCATTTACTGGGGTTACCGTTAGGATCCAAGATCCGTGCCAACGGCTCGCGCCAGCGGTTTGTCCGTAATTTTCCCTCCACACCGCAGTTTCGCAAGCCTTTTTCGGGTTTGGTACTAGGCTCATGCCCGCCGCCCGCGGTCTCAGGTAAACCCGGTGGAGAACGTGGTGGTGCTCATCTATATCGCCGCAGCGGGGCTGGAGAGCATCCCTGTGGTACTGCCGGAAGAGAAAGCTACTTAACCCCGCTCCTGTCCCCAAACTATGATTTAGCCCCCCAACCTTTGACGTAGACCCCAGGATTGGAGCGGGTGACGAGACTCGAACTCGCGACATCTTCCTTGGCAAGGAAGTGCTCTACCAACTTAGCCAGACCACATCGCCGCGCTCAGGCGCATAGCGCCGTGGCACTACCAGGCCTCCCGGTTGACGGGATCGCCGGAATCAATGGCGTCGTGCCGGTTGGTTTTTGTGATGCCAGCCAGCAGGTCGCTCAGGCGGTAGTGCTTCGGATGGGGGCGCTCAAGGAGAATCCGGTCATCGTCGGCCCGTAGGTCCACTTCATCGCCCTCATCGAACGCTGTCTCCTGCGCGAGGGTCTTTGGGATTCGCACGGCCAGACTGTTCCCCCAGCGTTGAATCGTGGTTCTCATGCGTGTATCTACATCGGATCTACAGGCTGGTATCTTCCTGATCAATGTTTTCCTCTTTCTTGCCCCAACGTCGATCTCCCGGGGGGCGTCGAGGCGGTGCGTGCGGATTTCCTCTTCCAAGGTCTTTGGAGTGGCAGCACTGGCATTCTTCTCTGTAGAGTAGGTGCCTGATGGGCAACGAATCCCCCGTAGTGCTGCCTGACGAAATGGCAACACATCCATGCTACTACGGCCATCCACGGCGCGAATGCTGCTGCAATTCGACTGCCGTGCGAAAACACCGCCAGCGCATCCCTAAACATATCACCCAGCGGTCAGGACGTGCCGTCTTGCCGCCACGGGCGAGCCATGCCTTGGCCATATTCCTGGGTGTGATTTTCTTCGTGAGTTCTCTGGCTGCCATTTCCGCCTCGGCCTCCACTTACTATGTCGCGATCACAGGCCGCGATTCCAACCCTGGAACCCTCGCCCAGCCATGGCGGACCGTGCAAAACGCGGCGAATAAGCTCCTGCCGGGCGATACGGTACTTGTCCGCGGAGGAGTTTACCGGGAGGCGGTCACCGTCCATGTTTCCGGCACTGACACGGCGGGCGGAGTCATTACCTTCGCCAATTATCCGGGCGAAACACCCATTCTTGATGGATCCACTCTTACAGTCCCTGGCAACTCGGACGCCGGCCTCTTTTATTTGAACAACCATGCCTGCATTACGATCCAGGGTTTCGAACTGCGCAATTATTCGACCACCAGGATCGCGCCCACCCCTGCGGGCATTTTCATCAGCGGCGCGTGCAATGCCATCCGGATCGAGCATTGCAATATCTACAATATCAGAACCACCGGCGGAGATCCTTGCAACTCCGGCAACGCCTTTGCCATTGCGGTGTACGGCACTTCCACCACGCCCTGCGGCGGCATCGTGATCGACAGCAACACGATTCACAATTGCAGGACCGGTAGCAGCGAGACAGTGACGCTTAATGGAAACGTCACCAACTTCCAGGTTACCAATAACCGCGTTTACGATAACAATAACATCGGGATCGATTTTATCGGCTTCGAAGGGACTTGCCCCGATCCAGCCCAGGATCAGGCCCGGGACGGCATTTGCAAGGGAAATGTCGTCTGGAATATATCGAGCCAGGGGAATCAAGCCTACCCGAATGGCGACTACAGCGCCGACGGGCTTTATGTCGATGGCGGCGCCAATATCACAATCGAGAGAAATGTCTCGTACGACAACGACATCGGCGTCGAGCTGGCCAGCGAACACGCCGGCAAGCTCACCAGTAATATCACCTTGCAGAATAACATCGTCTTCTCCTGCCGCCAGGGCGGGTTACTCATGGGTGGCTACGCCGCGGGCGGCACTGGCGGGACCGATGGCTGCACCATTACTGATAACACCTTCTGGAACAACGACACCCTGCAATGGGGCAATGGCGAAATGCAGTTGCGCTGGCGCACCTCCAATTGCGTGATCGACAATAACATCCTGTTCACCGGCGCCGTAAACTTTCTCGTCACCGTGCCCGTATCCGCTGCCAATAACATCAACAATTCATTCGATTCCAACCTCTATTACTCGACCGCCGGTTCCACCGGCGCCCAATGGATGTGGAATAACATCACGCTCACCGGCTTCTCTGCCTGGACCTCCGCCAGCCAGCAGGACGCGCACTCGCTCTTTGCCAATCCGGATTTCGTCAGCATGGGACGCGACCCCGATCTGGGCGTGAAGGCCGGGTCCCCGGCGGTCGCTCTCAACGCCGGCGCGGATATTCCGTTTACGAAGTGGTATCTCCATTGAAGCCGGAGCGGCGTCGGCGCGCTGGCAGGATACGGAGAGGGATTGGCAAATCAGGGTGGGACCGGATTGCACCGGCCGCCCATTGTCTCCTCCAATGGCGACCAACACCCTTCGAGTTCCGTGCTGAATCATCATGTTTAATCCGATCATCATTCAAGGTGGCATGGGCATCGGCGTGTCTGGATGGCCTTTGGCCCGCGCGGTTTCCACCGCCGGCCAGCTTGGCGTCGTATCCGGCACGGCGCTGGATTCCGTACTGGCGTGGCGGCTTCAAACTGGCGATCCCGCGGGCGATGTGCGGCGCGCTCTGCGGCATTTTCCGTTTCCTGAAATGGCAGAGCGCATTGTGGAGCAGTACTTCGTGGAGGGAGGGAAACCGCCCGGCCAGCCATTCAAGGTGGCGCCCGTGTTTTCCAGCCAGCCGCCGCAGCGTCTCACGGAGCTGGCTGTAGCCGCAAACTTCGTGGAAGTCTTTCTCGCGAAGGAAGGGCATGACGGCCTCGTGGGCATCAATTTTCTGGAGAAGATCCAGTTGCCGACCTTGCCCTCGATCTTCGGCGCGATGCTCGCCGGCGTCGATTACATCGTGATGGGCGCGGGCATCCCTCGCGCGATCCCGGGCATCCTGGACGAGCTGGCGCAATGCCATCCCGTGAAGCTGAAGCTCGACGTGGAAGGGGCGCTGCCCGGCGAAGAGTTCGTCTCCACTTTCGATCCGCAGAAATTCAGCGGCGATCGCACGCCCAGGTTGAAACGGCCGCGTTTCCTCGCCGTTATCGCCTCCGCGACGCTCGCCATGACGCTGGCAAAAAAATCCTCGGGGCGCGTGGATGGTTTCGTGGTCGAGGGACCCTCGGCCGGCGGCCACAATGCGCCGCCGCGCGGGCCCATGCAATTGGACGGAAAAGGGGAGCCCATTTACGGCGAACGCGATATCGCCGACCTGGACAAGATCAAGGCGCTCGGCCTTCCCTTTTGGCTGGCGGGATCATTCGGACATCCGGGGAAGCTCGCCGAGGCGCTTCAGCTCGGGGCCGCCGGGGTGCAGGTGGGCACGGCGTTCGCGTTCTGTGACGAGTCCGGCATCGATCCCGAGATCAAGCGGAGCGTAATCCGGAAATGCATTGCCGGCGCCGGCGGGATTTTCACCGATCCAGTCGCATCGCCAACCGGTTACCCGTTCAAGGTGGTGCAACTGGAGGGCACCCTCTCCGAGCCCGAGGTCTACGCCGCGCGCAGGCGCGTGTGCGATCACGGTTATCTGCGAAGCGCCTACCGCACCGCGGACGGCCGGCTCGGGTTCCGCTGCCCGGGCGAGCCTCTGGACGATTACGTCCGCAAGGGCGGGGACCCTGCCGATACTCCCGGGCGCAAGTGTCTCTGCAATTCGCTGCTGGCGAATATCGGGCTCGCGCAATCCCGGGCCGGCGGCGAACTGGAAAAACCACTACTGACGGCAGGCGATGACATCGTCTGCATCACGCGTTTCGTGAAGCCGGGCCGCGATTCCTACACCGCATCCGACGTGCTCGCCGACCTGCTGGCGGCAACTCACTGAGTTAGAAACTGATCCGCCCGCCACCGTTGACAGTCTGTTCAAGGTAACCGCTGTTCCAGAGGGAGACCTCGTAATCCGCAAAGAGCGTGAGCCGTTCGTGGAACGTAAAGTTCAACCCCGTGCCCAGGACCGCTGCGTCGCGCATCGGCCCGGTGGTCCGCACGCTGAAGGCGGCTAGGCCCGCTCCTGCGAAGCTGGCGTGGATCGCGCGGCTGTTGTCCAGGTACTCATGTTGCCATGCCGCGTGGAGGTCGGTGGAGATCGCCATATCCCCATGCGTGAGGAGATGGATGCTCAGCCGTCCGCCGAGCCGCGATTGCAGCGAGTCCACGCGTTGGTTTCCAATTTCCAGGTTCGCCGCTCCCGCGCCGGATTCGTCGAATCCATCCACTCGCATGTGAACCCACTGCAATCCCGCCAGCGGGCCTGCGGTGAAATGATCATCGAGGTGGCAGTCGTAGCCGCCGTCCAGGTTCACGGTGTATTGATCGCCGTCGGCGATCCCCTTCGCGTTGCCGGCATAGCCGGGGAAGATGATGTTTCTGCTGCTGGCGTAATGGTTCGCCGTGAAGGCGGCCAGCGCATTGAGGCGCAGACTCCCCGGGTGCCATGCGCCGTAGAGACCGCCCGTGTAACTCTGGATCGTGGCGTGGCTGCCGTCGCTATCCAGCGTTGCATCCGCATTGTTGAAGGAGAAGAGCGCGCCGAGGATGGCATCGTCGCCGATTTTTCCGTCCAGCCCGGCTACCGTTCCGCCGGAGTCGGCGCTGGAGGATTGCACATCCGGATCGTGTGGATTGCCGCGGTAGAAAAATCCGTCGCCCGTGGCGAAGAATCCCCACCGCTGCGTCTGCGCCGGCGCGGGGGAGGGGGGCAGCGGCTGCTTGCCGTCCGCTGCCTTGCCTCCAGCTTCCGTCGCGGGAGCGCCCACGCCGCTGAGATCCACACTCTCACCTCCATCGCAAACCTGATCCAGCCGCTCATCGATGTCCTGCACGATGGCGGTCGAGTTCTCGATCCCCAGATCGCCATAGAGCTGGTACACTTGCGGCGAGAGGGCCCTCAGGGCGGCGGGCACATTGCCGCTCATATCCGTGGCATTGAAGAGCCCGGACAGCGAGCTGCCAGGCGCGGGATTGGTGGTGGCACTGTCCAGGCTGGCGCCCACGGCCTGCTGATTGTGTGTCAGTCCCTGGAGCTGGTACGATGAGGCGGCGAGGATCGCGGATGAGGCGCTGACCTTCCCGTTCAACTCCACGATCAGCGGATCCCACAGGTAGGTCACGCCGCGAACTGTCACACTGCCGCTGCTGGGCTGGCCGGTCAGGTACGGGAGTAATTGCGTGCGCAGCGCCGCCGCTGCGGCCGGGCTGAGCCCGGTGAAAGCGAAATTCAGAACGTTGCCGCCGCCGGTGCTTTCAATCGTCCCCTTGACGGAGGAGTGCCCCATCAGGTTCATCGTATTCCCGCTGCCGCTGAAGCTCACCGCTGCCGGATCAATGCCGGAACCCGCGGAGATCAGCCCCCAGTTATTGATCGAGAGCGCATCCTCGTTCCCCTGGATCCCAATGCCCGCCGTGCTTCCGGCGCCACCGGAGATGCTGCCATAGTTGATGATGGAGAGGCCGGTGGAATTGCCGGTGATGAATTCGATGCCTGCGCCGCCCGCGCCGCCGGACTTGCCGCCCGCGCCGCCGGAGATCGCACCGGAGTTGACCAGCGTCAGACCATTCATCGCGCCGTTGGTCGCCGTGGAAAACAGGAGACCGTCTCCGCCGTTGCCCAGGCCCTTGCCGCCCGCGCCGCCAGTCACGTGGCCGGTATTGATGATATTCACCGTGCCGATGCCGGAGCCGCTCGTGAGAATCCCGGCCCCGCCCGTGGCGAGGGCTGGCAAAGTTCCCGATATCTCCGGCTGCATCAGGACGATGACGCCGCCGCCTGTCCCCTCAACGGCGCCAGTGCCGCCGGCCGCGCCGATTGTTCCCGTGGTGCCCGGCGCGCCCGCAATGCCACCGGTGATGGCGCCATGATTGATCAGGGTGATGCCCTCGATGCCGCCAGCCGCGGCGATGGATAGCCCGCTGCCTCCATCGCCTCCGATCCCTCCCGCGCCAGTCGCGCCGCCATTGCCCCCGGCTCCGCCCGTTCCTCCTGCGCCACCGTCGCCACCCCCGCCGCCGTTCCCGCCATTGCCTCCTGTGCCGCCGGCTCCTCCCGTTACGGAACCATAATTCGTTACCGTCACGCTGCCGGGATTGCTGGCGGAATTGAATCCTATCCCACTGCCTCCTTCTCCACCGTTGCCAGCGTTCCCGCCGTTGCCTCCATCGCCGCCGCTGCCGCCGGGAGCGTACGTTGCCGTGCCACTGACAATCGTGGGAAAACCATTCCCGCCGTCGCTGCCTTTGCCACCACTCCCCCCGGCGCCACCATCGCCGCCATTGCCGGCCGTGATGGTGCGGGAATTCGTTAAAATAATGCCGCTCATGGCGCCGGTGGAGTTGAAGCTTAACCCATCACCGCCCGTGCCCCCCAGCGCGCCCGCGCCGCCGTTGCCCCCATTGTAGCCGTCGTTGGTCCCAGGCCCAATGCTGCCGGAGCCACTCCCATCGCCACCGTCGCCGCCCGCGGCGGCAGAGCCTCCGTTGCCACCCAGCACGGAGCCGGTATTGATGACGGTGAGATCGCTCATCCCGGCGCCGCTGGCGAATGCGATGCCGCTCCCGCCAGTGCCCCGGTAAAGGTGGAGTCGCTGCCATCGAGTCCGGTGCCGAAACCAAAATCCAGGTTCACGGGGGTTCCGCTGATTGCGTTGCCCCCGTTGCCGCCTCTGGCGGAGCCTGCGTTCCTTACCGTGATGCCAGTTAACGCGCCGGAGCTGTTGAAACCGATGCCCGCGCCGCCCTCGCCGCCGCTGCCGCCGACGAGGATCCCCTGGAGCCCATCGCCCTCGTCGCCATCCGCGCCGCTTCCACCGATGGCTGAGCCGTTATTGGTCACGGTGATGCCGCTTATTTCGTTGATGGCATCGAATCCAATCCCGCTGCCTCCATCGCCTTCATTGCCGCCAGACCCATACCCGCCGGCGCCTCCTGTGGCAGTGCCGCTATTGATCACGACGAACCCGGACATCCCCCCGCCGGAAGTGAATCCGATACCGTCGCCGCCATTGCCGCCGTTGGCTTCCAGGTCATTGGGACTGTTGCCTCCGGCTCCGCCCGTGGCCGTGCCGTTGTTGGTCAGCGCGATTCCGCTCATTCCGGTACCCGAGATAAGCCCGATGCCATCGCCTCCGTTGCCGCCGGTCCCTCCGCTGCCGCCGAAGACATAAGTGCCGCCATCGTCCCCGCCGCTGCCGCCGGTGGCGGAGCCGTCGTTTGCGAGGGCGATTCCGCCCATGGCGCCGGTGGAGTTGAGTCCAATACCGTTACCGCCATCCCCGCCGTTGCCTCCAGCCGCGCCCAAGCCTCCCACCTGTCCGTAGCCGCCGCTCCCGCCATCTCCCCCGGTGGCGGAGTGGATATTCACCACCACAATGTTGCTCATCCCGGCGCCGGAATCGAGTCCGATGCCGTCGCCCCCGCTGCCGCCATTGCCGCCGGCGCCGCCCCCAAGATTCAGATCACCCCCACTGCCGCCATCGCCCCCGGTGACCGAACCGGCGTTGATGAACAGGACATGGCCGGCATCGCCGCCGGCATGGATGGCAACGCCAGCGCCGCCGTTGCCCGCGTCATTATTCCCGTTGCTGCTATCGTAATCGATCGCGCTGCCGCCGTCGCCGCCTGTGCCACCAGTCGCCGTGCCGCTGGTGGTCACCCTGAGGTCGCCGATGCTGCCGGATGAAATGATTCCGATGGCGTCGCCTGCATTGCCGCCCGTGCCGGGATAAGATGCGATGAGGAAGACGCCCGCCGTGCCGCCGCCGGTGCCGCCATCGCCGCCCGTGACGCGGCCGCCATCATCCATGGCCAGGCCAGAGATGTTGCCGGTGGTACTGAATTCGATGCCGTCGCCGCCGCTGCCGCCAGCTCCAGCAGTTCCATTATAGCAGCCCATCCCGCCCATGGCTCCCGCGCCGCCCGAGACCAGCCCGCGACGGGTCACGATCACCGTTAGGTCGCTGAAATTGCCCGTCGCATCGAATCCCATGCCGCTACCTCCGTCGCCACCATTGCCGCCCGTGCCGAAGCCTGCGCCGGGATTTCCGGCCGTGCCCCCTGCGCCTCCAGTCCCGGCTGCGCCCCCGTCGGCGCCCGCTGCGCCATCGCCACCGGATCCCCCTGCGGCGGTTCCGCTGACTGTCACAGTGAGGGCGCTGATACTCGTCCCCGCTCGAAATTCCACTCCGTTTCCGCCGGCCCCGCCGTTGCCTCCCATCCCGGCAGCGCCTCCGTTGCCACCTGTGTCGCCGGTTCCATTGATCCCTGCTCCGCCATAGCCGCCGCTCCCCGCCGCTCCGCCTATTCCACCGCTCCCGCCACTCGCGGCGCCGCTTATCGTCACCGCGGCATTGCCAATGCCGGCGTCCATTTCAAACCCGAGGCCGATGCCCCCGTTGCCGCCCGCTCCGCCGTTGCTGCCGTCGCCTCCATTGTCGGCAGCAAAGCCAGTACCGCCCCCGGCACCCACTCCGCCATCGCCTCCGGCGCCTCCATCTCCGCCCGTGACGGAGCCACTATTCAAGATGGTGATCCCCGTAATGCTTTCGGCATTGAACTCCATGCCCATGCCGCCGCTCCCGCCATCCGCCCCACTGCCACCCGCGCCGCCGGAGCCACCATTTCCCGGCGTCCCGCCATCGCCGTAATTACCTCCGCCGCTGCTGCCACCCGCCCCGCCGCTGCCCCCTGCGCCTCCGCTCCCGCCTTTGGCTGTTCCGCTATTGATCACCGTGCCCTGGCTGATACTGGCGGCGCTCATGAAGAGGATGCCATTGCCACCCGTGCCGCCCGCGCCACCGCCGGCCCCGGCATTGCCGCTTCCGCCATTGCCTCCATTATTTCCGGGGTAAAATTCCTCGCCGCCGTCGGTGCCGGCGCCCCCGCTCCCACCCGCTCCTCCGGAACCGCCGTCAGCGCCCGCTGCCAGCCCGCTGTTTGTCAGGAAGAAATTGCTGATCGCGCCCACGGCGTTAACTCCGACGCCATCGCCCCCAGTCCCTCCAACGCCGCCCGCGCCGCCCGCGCCGCCGCTGCCGCCGTTTCCCCCATTATTGTAATTCCCGTCGCCGCCTGTGCCGTCATCGCTCCCGCCATCGCCCCCGTTCCCTCCCGCGCCGCCATTCCCTCCAAGTCCGCCGGTGGCGAGGTCGCGGTTGATCAGAGTGACGCCGGTGATCGTTCCGCCCACATTCCATTCCAGCCCGTCGCCACCCGCTCCTCCTGCCCCGCCCGCAGCGCCAGTGCCGCCATCTCCACCATGGCTGCCGTTGCCGTACGCACCGTAAGTGGGGTTGCCCTGCCCGCGGTAGCCGCCCGTGCCGCCGTCCCCTCCTGCGCCGCCATCGCCCCCTGCTCCACCAGCACCCCCCGCTCCACCGTAAATCGCGTTGCGGTTCTCGACCGTGACACCCGAGAGATTTCCGTTGGACGACGTGATAAATTCGATTCCGGCGCCGGCATTGCCACCGAGTCCGCCGATTGCGCCCGCGCCGCCGTTCCCGCCGTAGTTGCCATTGCCTGCGTCGCCGCCGGTTCCGCTTTCGCTGGTGCCCCCGTTACCGCCATTGCCCCCCACGCCTCCGTCTCCTCCCAGCCCGCCGTCACCCCCATTACCCCCGTTGCCCCCCGTCGTCGTGCCGGTATTAATCAGCGTGATGCCGCCAATGCCGCCTGTGGCTTGGAATTCAATCCCGGTGCCTCCCACTCCGCCCGCGCCGCCTTGGGCGCCATTGCCTCCATCCCCGCCGTATCCGCCCGTGCCTCCGTCTCCATTGACGGTATCGAGGCTGCCTGCTGCGCCGACGCCACCCGCACCGCCATCGCCACCACCTCCGCCCATGCCGCCGTCGCCGCCTGCCCCCCCGGTTGCGGACCCACTGTTGGTGACGGCGATGCCGCCAAGGTTTGCGGAGCCAAACTCCAGCCCATTCCCGCCGGCGGAGCCATTGCCGGCAGACGCGCCGCCAGTGCCGTTGCTTCCGTTGCCGCCATCCAGATCCGTATCGGCAATGGTGGCGACGCTTCCGGCGCTCCCGGTGATCCCTGCTGTGCCATCGCTGCCCGTGATTCCAACACCTCCCAATGTTTCGCCGATATTATCCACCACCTCATCGAACAGACCGCTCGTGGAGGTCAATCCGATGAAGCTGATCGCATTAAACTCAGATCCCCCAAAAACCTCGCCGCTGTCTATTAAGGTGTTATGAGATGTGCCAAAACGGATCGTGTCCTCGCCGCTGGCCATCGCCACGCTCCCAGTTTCCAGCCGGACGATGTTATAGCCTTTCCTGGACAGGCTCACAGGAGCGCTCGTCCCTGACAATGCCCCGAGGGACGTGCCGGTCCCCGAGATGACTTTCCCGCCGCCTCGGGTCATCCCTATCTGCGCGTACTGGGCCCGGACGGCGGCCGTTCCGCAGAACAGGCCAGTGAGAATCAGGGCGCACAAGCGCCTGTCGAGTAATCGCAACTTCATAAGGCGTGGGGAATGGGAGCCGGACTGGAATAGCCGCCCTGGGCCAACCCTTTTCACCTCGGGGACAAGCCAAAAACAACATGGTTCCAAGCTGCAGGGATCATACCGGGCGGGCGCAAACTGGCAAACCGATTCTCTCGACTACCGTTATATGCTTTTGTGGACCTGCAGGAGGGCGCACTTCCGGGCATCGCATGATTTCATACTGGGTCGAAGTGAAAAGCTTTCTGCCAGGTATTTTGAAACGCTGGGGCCTGTAGTTATTCTGCTAAATCCCTCCAGGAAAATATACTTTCAATCCCCTTGACACCACATTGCGCGCACAACCCCCAACACCCTCGATAAAGTCAACAGAATCCTTAGTCCTACCCACCGCACAATCCAATCTGCTACGATGCCTCATTCACTTATCCGTGCAATTCGTGTCATCCGTAATATCCGTGGTAAAAAACGCCGTTAAATATGGGTGAAGACCATCCGATGTCCGCTCAAGACCAGCAGAACGGCGCCGAGTCCCCGTTCGGGTTCCGAACAGCGCGGAATCCCGAGTATTTCACTCCGGGAGCCTCCCAAAATTAAGGCAATACAAGGCAATACAAGGTGAAATTTTTTTTGGATGAAGAAGGATAAGGCCAATCCCGCCAAAGAACTCTACAAGCAGCTCCGCCTCCTGACCTGCGAACAGCTCTGGGATGACGAGGTGATGCGGTTTGATCAGGCGGCTCCGCAGGAACGGACGGAAAGAGTGGCCGTAGTCCGGGCCGTCGGCGTCGTCTTTTCCGAGACGGGCACCGCGGAGCAAAAAGAGAAAGCCCGGACATGGCTGCGCCGGCTGCTCCACGATCCGTGCGAAAAAATACGCCGGTACGCGATGGCGGCGTTGCCAAAGATTGGGGCCGGCCCGGGAGAGGAAGCGGAACTCCTCGGGCTGCTGCGCACCACCGGTGTCGATCGGGAGAAGAAGTACCTCGGTCAAACTCTCGAGAAAATTGCCGGGGTTGCCACGCTGCAGGAGATGAACGCAGGCGGCTTGGACCTGCAAACTATGCAGAAGGTCAATGCCAACGTCGCCCGCAGCCAAAGGCCCAGCGCCATTTGCATGGAAAGCGTTCTGTCCGATTTCACAGGACTGCGCATCCATCTCCACGGTCGCACGGGATTGGAGAAGATCGTCCGGGATGAGGTCAATGAGTCCCCGGCCGCGCGCGGAAAATTTCGCGTGGCGGAAGTCCGCGGGGGATTGGTTGCCATCACCCCGCTTGCTCCATTTTCCCTGGCCGATATCTTCGCCCTCAGATGCTTCGACACCGTCGGATTGGTGCTGGGTCATGCAACCAGCGAGTCAATGGCGGCGTCGCTGATTACTTCCCCGCTTTCCCGGAATATCTTTAAATCCTTCACCACGGGATCGATCCGCTACCGGCTGAACTTTGCCGGCGAAGGCCATCAACGGAGTGCGGTGCGCACGGTGGCAAATCAGGTTTATGCGGCGTGTCCTGAACTGCTCAACGATGCCCGTGGCGCTCCGTGGACGGTTGATATTCATCCCGCCAGGGAAGGTGGAGTCGTGGAGCTAATCCCAAGGCTGAGCCCTGATCCGCGTCTTGCGTTCCGCGTGCAGGACGTTCCGGCCGCGTCTCATCCTCCCCTGGCCGCCTGCATGGCCCGGCTCGCCGGACGCGGGATGGATGAGACGGTATGGGATCCCTTTTGTGGTTCCGGTTTGGAATTGATCGAGCGAGCCCTCCTTGGCGGCGTTCGCAACATTTACGGTACAGACTTGAGTGCCGGCGCCATTGAGATCGCCCGGAAAAACTTCGCGGCGGCAAATCTTCAACCGGTTCAGGCGACGTTTACCCGCTGCGATTTTCGCGACTATCAGCAAATCAAAGGGCTGGGACAGGGCTCGGTGAGCGTGGTGATCACAAACCCGCCGATGGGCCGGAGGGTTCCCATTGCCGACCTTCGCGGGTTGATCGAGGATCTCTTCTCCGTAGCGGCTACCGTGCTCAAACCCGGCGGGAAACTCATCTTTGCGAACCCGGTGCGGATGGAAAGTTCTCAACGCTCCTTGAACCTGCAATCCCGCCGTAACGTCGACTTCGGCGGATTTACCTGTCGCCTGGAAGAATATCTCAAGCTCGCGGAGCCGCAGCGCCTGACCAAATCGAGGTGATTCGCAGAAAGGAAACCGTGCACCAAACGAAACTGTTCCCCTTTTACGGGATATACATCCAGGCGCCGATATCCCAGGTATTCGACCTGACATTCCCGGCTATATCATCGTCAAAATACGCGGAAAGATTGGCGCCCGCACCGATCGCCGGGCTGCCAGCCTCCAATTGCCCGTTGGCCGCGAGCAATGCGCTGGAGACCGTGGACGAGTTGGCGTCCCCGCCCGTGGCGGCCTGCCACGCCTGCAGGTTGTTGTACGAGACGCCACCGAAGGAGAAAGGAGCGTTGCCGCCGGGAGTTACATTGGCGTAAAGGTTGTTGTTGAGTCCGGGGCTGGACCAGGCGGTCGTCGACCCCAGCGAGAGGAATGTCGTCACGCCGCTGATGATATTGTTCACGATGGACATGTTTGAACCGCTCGTGGCGATGGCGCAACTGTTCGCGACTCCGGATCCTGCGAAGGTATTGTTGAAAATGCTCAGATTAGCCGCTCCGCCTGCCAGAAAACCGTTGCTCAAATAATTGCCGGGGTATTGGAGAAAGACATTGTTCCAGACGGCGATATTAGTCAGGGAGGCAGAGTCCAGAAAGATATGGGCGGTATTGTTGTTGCCCCAGTTGCCCTCGAATACGTTGCCGAAAACATTCACATTGGAGGAAGCTCCGAACAGGAAAACTCCATCGTGATGGTAGGCGTCCGAGTTGGTGTCCCAATTGGCGGTCGAACCGAAGGTGTTATTATATATATTGATATTGCTTCCAGTGAGACCCTCCGCGCCGTGATTGTAATTGGAGAAGTTATCGTTGTAGATATTGATGCCCGTGCCCGAGGCGGTGATATAGACGCACTCGGACATATCGTGGAAGACGCAGTCATGGACGGAGATATTATTTCCTCCGCCGTTCATATACACGGCGCCGGAGGAAGCGAAACTCGTGGAGTTGTCGGCGCCCGCAACGTGCACATACAGGTTCGCAAAGGTAAGGTTCCTGATCTCCAGGTTGGACGATCCGCTGGCGTTGATTCCGCTGGTGGCGTTATGGTTGTCCAGGTTGGTGCCGTTATCCGTGTTCTGAATGATCCCGTTGCTCCCACCGTCGATGACAACATAACTTTGATTCGGAATGGTCAGCAACGCGCCGGAAGATGTGCCTGGCTGGCTCAGTTGGGCTCCGGGTTCAAAATAAAGGGTGATCGGGCTTCCGCTGACGCCGGTGTAATAGAACCCCAACTGGCTCGTGATAGTGCCGCACAAATGGACAGTGTCCCCAGGATTTATAATGGAAACGGCAGCGCCCCAGTTCAGCCAGGAGAGGGGCAGGGAATCGGCTGCGTCCATGCCGTTCTGGGCTCCGGCCCCGGATTGGGAGACGTACCAATCTGTGCCGGTACCGGAGGTCGTCGTGATTGGAGTGGTGGTAATGGGGGCAACATTTATTGGAGCGACCTGGGTCTGGGTCGCGGCGAAATCGAGCTGGGCGATCTGCGTTCCGACAGACCCGGAGAGTTCCGTCCCGTACTCGGCAACCATTGTCGAGGTGATTACGGCCTGGGTTGTAATGCCGAGGGTGGAGTCACCTCCCATGGTGCCGACCACTGCCGCGGAGATTTGAGCGATGTAGACCTCGTCCGCGGCGGCGTTGGGGTTGGCTTTGTCCAGCGCGGACAACTGATAGGCGGCCCACTCCGCCAACGTCGCTTCGTCGCTGGCGAGCGTGCTGCCGGTCGCGGTCTCGTCGGAGGCGAGGGCGGCAGTGACGGCCGCAACATCCTGCGGAAGGTTCAGCGTGGAAGCGCCGGCCGGCGGCGTAAAAAATTCATCCACGCCTGCTTCCTGATCTCCAAGATAGTAGGCAAGTGTCGCGCGGTCGACGTCCAGGGTCAGGTCCGCGCCGATTGCGCCCGCGACCAATGCATCCTCCCCGGCTGCGTCCGCCGAGGGATTGGCGGCGATGATATCCTGGGCCAGGGTTTCGCGGATGCTTTCCGCAAGGGGTGCGCCCGTCTTGCTGACATCGCCGGCGACGCCAGGGGCTTCGGCAATCGCGTTGGCGACGGCGACATAGTTCGCGGTGCTGGTGACCAGCGCCACCTGGTAGCCAGTGATCGCGGCATAGCCTGGCTGGACGGTGGCGGCGGACCCGGAGATTGCGGCGACATCGGCCGGATATTGAACTGCAGCCTGAGCTGCAAGGTACTGGGCCTCCGGGCCAAGCGTGGCATTCGAGGCGAATGCTGCCACAACGGAAGGAGCCGTCGCAACCGACCCGACTCCCGGGGCGGAAAGTGCATTGGCCTCGACCGCGGTGGCGGTTGTGATGGCGATGCTGTTGGTCGTTGCGAAGAGGGAGTCCACGCCGCCGGCGATTGCAGCCTGGACGGAGGCGGGCAGGTTGCCGCCAACCTGGGCTTGGGCCGCGGTCACGGCGATGGTGGTATAAAGAAGCGGCGGAACGGAAATCGTCGTTTGGTTGCAGAGCGGGTAGGCGGCATACTCGGCAATCAACCCGGCGTAGTAGGCGCGGTAGGGGTCGCTTGCGGGGATGGAGGCTTCAATAGCCTGCGTGACCGCCGGGATGTTGTAGATCTGGGAGAGGGTGACTCCATTAACGGCCACCAGCCCCGCGTCCTGTTCCGCGATGTCGTATGCAAGAGTGGCCCTGGAGAGATCGCTGCTCAGAGTCGGGGCTGTCGACACCGCCACGGCGGCGTCCTGGGTGGGAGCGAGTGCGATGACGTCCTGGGCCACGGTTTCACGCAAGGTATCGGCACTCTTGAGGGTCGAGATATTGGGCGCGGCGTCGATCGCGGAGACGATGGCGGCTGCGGACCCGGTCCCGCCAGATCCCACCGCAGCCACGACATCCGTGGCGATGGCCGCGGCGTAGGCCGGCACTGCATTCGCTACAGCGGCGGAGATCGCGGTGGCTTCATTGGGGTATGCAATGGCGGCTTGCGCGGCGATTTGAGGCGCCTCGGCCGGGAGATCGGTGGCAAAGATGGCCGCGATGCCAGCGGCGGCGGAGGAATTGCTGAGCAGGAGAGTGTTTTCCTCGACACACGTGGCGGTCTCCACTGCCTCGGACTTGAAACTCCCGGCAAGACTGGTGGCGATGAGGGCCTCTGCCGAAGGGTTCGGGGTATAATTGGCGCCGATGGACTGGAATGCCACGGCATTGGCTACCAGCGGGACGATCCCGGGATTGTCACCCGGTTTGGCGGCGGCGGGATAAGCGCCATAGATGGCAACCTCACTCTGGTAGTAGGCCAGCGCAGTTCCCGTGGACGAAAGCTGGGACGCCACCATCGCGGCGACCGGCGCAACCGAATTATCAGCGCCATTCACGTCGAGGGCCGCCCCAATGTAATACGCGATGTCTGCCTTGCCCATATCACCACCGATGGCGGAAACCAAACGAGGGTTGGCGGCAAACTGGTAGGCAAGGTAGGCCGCGTTCCCCCCGGCAGCCAGGACGCTGGGGGTGACCGTCTCAAAGACGTCGTTGATCAAGGATATATAGGCGTTGGCATCCGAGGGGAGCGGAGTCGCGCCCCTCCTTGTAGTGACGGTCGCAGGCAACGTGTTGAGAATGTACGTCAGGTCCCCGGCCAGTGGGACAGTGGAGGGGTTCGCCCTAAATGCTTGCGCCTCGACGATGACGGCGGTGTTCAACTGGGAGGCGGTAATGAGAGCCAGAAGGCGTGGGGCTGAACTGGAAGAAGAGCCTTCCGCCGCCCGCAGGTCGGCTATCAGCGTGGCCGATTGTGCGTCGCAAACCCGCGAGACGCAAATCGTCCCAAGGCATAATACTAAAATAGTAAAAAAACGTGAACTCATTCTGGGGAGCAGGGGGCTGCAAGCCACGGGTTCATCTACAAATGACCCCCACATTGAGCGTGGGGCAGGAAACCGGATGGCGGGGCGATAAAATAGTCATCAATTCCAATGTTGCAATGTATTTCGCAATTTCTTTTCCCGATTCATTATTATTGAGCACACACAGCTATTTAGCGTTATGGCAAAGGCGCTATCACTCACGTGGCAAGAGACTTCCCACGCGGCTGCCCCATGCGCCTGACCGCGTCCATGCCGGGGCGGGCGTGACAGGAGGTCGATCCAGCAATCCTCTTTTTCAGTATTTTCAGAGCCGGGACGAATCCAAAGAGCACGAGGATGGAAGCCGAGGGCTCCGGCACGGACTGGAGGGCTGGTGCGAAGGCCAGGTAACCGCTGTCGGAGGTGGTGGCAAAAGTGCTTTCGGCTCCCGGGCCGCTGAATTCCATGATGCTGAACATGCCTCCGCCGTCGTAGTTGGTCTCGAAGAGTTCGCCGGAGTTATTGAAGGCGAGGCCGTAGGCATTTTGCAGGCCCGTGGCGAAGGTGCTTTCCGCTCCGCCGGGAGCAAACTCGAGGATGGAACCACTGGAGTAGTCGGTCTCGAAGAGGTTGCCCGTACTATCGAATGCGAGGTCAAATGGACCGTCGAGCCCGGTGGCGAAGGTGCTTTGGGTTCCGTCGGGCGCGAACTCGTAGATGCTGCCGCTGCCGTCGTCGGCCTCGAAGAGGTCTCCGGCGCTGTTGAATGCGAGCGCCGTCGGATGATTGAGCCCCGTGGCGAACGTGATCTCGACGCCCGAGGGAGTTATTTCGACGATCGAATTGCCGGAATCAGTGAAAAGATCTCCCTGGCTGTCGAAGGCGAGGCAGGAGGTGCCGGCGCCGTATACACTTTTGGTCCCTCCGGGGGTGATCTCGTCGATGATATTGTTGCCGGCCACGAAGAGATCGCCGGTGCTATTGAAGGCTATTCCGACCGGGCTTTGAAGCCCGCTGGCGAAGGTGCTCTCCGTGCCGCCCGGTGTGAAGGCGTGGATGGAGCCAGTGAGCACCCCGCTCTCGAACAGCGTGCCGCTCTGGGCGCGCGCCAGTGGAACTGTCATCAAGGCCGTGAGCCAAAGGACCGCCACCCAGTGCAACCGGAACATCAATATTCTCATGGATTTTCGCTTCAGGCGCCTGCAGGGTTGCCACGCAAAGTGAGCAAGCTTTGGGGCGCCGTCGTAGCGAATGGATTAGCAGCATTCGTGCTTGTGCAGGCTCCACTGGTATTGCGATTCTTTACACAATTATGTAAGTGCCTGATGCCGAGAAGCGTCCGGATGGAAAATCGGTTTAGTTTCCCGTTATTGTGGATTCCCTGCAGGGAGCGGCTGCGAGTGACGGACGTGGGAGATGCAATATATGGTTGGGCCGCGAAGCAAGGAACGGAGAGACTTTGCGGATCGCGTGGAGCTCTCCGGTGTGGAGAGAAGGATTCCGGGCGAGGAAAGTATATGGCCGCCAAATCTCAGAAGTCGGAAATCTTTACGGAACTGAACCCTCCCATCGGCAAAGTGAAACATAGAAGTAAAAATTATGAACCTGCATAAGTGATTGTAAGTTAGCATATTGTGAATGGCATTGCATTGCAGGGAAACGTGCAGTTTCGCTGGTTGGTATGACATATGCTTGAAAACCCCAGTTAAAATTATGTCGTCCTACAGCCGGGGTTTGTAGGACAAAATCTCATTTTAGCGTGGCTGAAAGTCCTACGCTGCAATCAGCAGCATGGCCGTAGGCAAGCTTTGCGCAAATTGGTATTCTGGCCGCGAGCTCGATCTCACACCTTTGAGGGAAGGCTCACGTAGAGGTTGGCACATGCCTTCGCGATTTACGGCGGGCGCGAGCCAGTAGGCTGGAGCAGGTCGACTCGAGAGGGTCGACCAAGTGCGGTAGCACCGGGAAATTTAATTTTTTAAGCCTCGCGCGACTGGCGGTTCCTTTTTGCGGAACACCGGAAATGCCAGGCACTTCAAAAAGTGCACGGATGGGAGAGGCGCGATTTTTGATCGGTTGAAACAAGAGACTTTATAACAAAGGCATGGCTGACAACGAATTGCGGATTCCTGTCTGGAAGCGGCTGTTTGATCTTATCTTGATTGGGGCCACTGCCCCGATCTGGCTCCCTCTGATGATCATCGTGGCGGTGGCGGTAAAGATCACCTCACCGGGGCCGGTGTTTTACCGGCAATGGCGCGTAGGGCATGGGGGCAGGCACTTCATGATCCTGAAGTTTCGAAGCATGAAGGTAAATGCATGCACCGGCGCACACGAGGATCACGTAGAGCGGCTGATTCGCACGGACCAGCGGATGACGAAGCTGGATGCTGGCGGCGATTCGAGGTTAATCCCTGGCGGCCGGATCATGAGGGCATCGGGGCTGGATGAAATGCCGCAATTGTTCAACGTGGTGCGCGGAGAGATGAGCCTTGTGGGGCCGCGGCCGTGCATCCCGAGGGAGTTTGAGTATTACCAGCCCGCGCAACGGCGGCGGGTGCAAGCGGCTCCCGGTCTTACCGGGCTGTGGCAGGTCATGGGCAAGAACAAACTCACCTTTACGGAGATGATCGCCCTGGACCTGCAGTACTGTGACACGATGTCGCCCAAGCTGGACGCGTTGATCATTCTTTGCACCATCCCGGCGATCGTGGGCCAATTGCTTGAGGTCAAACTCAAGCAGACCGCACTTATTGCCGAGGGCGCGGAGGCAAAGCCGATGGCGGCCGAATCGCCGACTATGACGGTGGAATCGGCGACCATGACACCGGCCAACTAACCAACCATGAAGAGATCGATTTCCGTGGGAGTAATCGGGTGCGGCTATTGGGGGCCCAACCTCGTAAGGAACTTCCGCAGCCTGCCGGATTGCGAGGTGCACGCGGTGTGCGATGTCAACGAGGAGCGGCTGCGGCACATGCAGTCGGTGTACCCGGAAATCAAGGGACTCTCCGATTACAGGATGCTGCTGGGCCCGGATGGACCGGATGCGGTGGCGGTTGCGGCGCCGGTCAAGTACCATTTTCCGATTGCAAAGGAGTGTCTGCTTGCCGGGAAGCATACCCTGGTGGAGAAGCCGCTGGCCCGCTCCTCCTCCGAATGTGCTCAGTTGATGGAGATCGCGGAGCGCAAAGGCGTGACGCTCATGGTGGGACATACTTTTCTCTATTCCGCCGCAGTTCGGAAGATAGCGGACATCATCAGGGCGGGAGAGATTGGAGAAATCCGCTGCATCAACGCCCGGCGATTGAATCTCGGGCTGTATCAGAATGACATCAACGTTGCATGGGACCTTGCGCCGCACGATATCTCGATCATCCTCCACATCCTGGGGCAGTTCCCGACTGCGGTGAATTGCCAGGGGAACGCCCATGTGACGCCTGGAATTGAAGATGTCACCAACATGTCGCTTACTTTCCCGAATCATTTTGCGACGATTCAAAGCAGTTGGCTGGAGCCGCGGAAGATCCGGGAGATGACGTTCGTGGGCACCCGGCGGATGATCGTTTACGATGACCTCCAGACCTCCGAAAAGATTCGCGTCTATGATGCCAGGGTTGAGCGTCCGCCGCATTACGATACATTCGCCGAGTTCCACTATTCCTATCATTACGGGGATTGCCATATCCCGCATATCAAACAGGAGGAGCCGCTAAAGGTGGAGTGCCAGCATTTCCTGGATTGCATCCGAAGCGGTGAGCCTCCGCTGACGGGTGGACGCAATGGCCTTGACCTGGTGAGGATACTTGAAGCTTCGTCGGAATCGTTGCGCGCCAATGGCGCCGCGGTGCGAGTCCCTGTGGATGGGTTTAGCAATGGGTTGTGGCATGCGGCATTAAACGGCGCCTTGGCCAATGGGCGGGCTTTATGAGTGTGACCGGTGATTACCAGCGGATTGCACCGGACGTGCGATTGGGCCGGGATGTCCGGATCTTTGCATTTGTGAACCTGTATGGGTGCGAGATCGGGGACGAGACGAAGATCGGCACGTTCGTTGAAATTCAGAAGGGAGTTAAGATTGGGTCCCGCTGCAAGATATCCAGCCACACGTTCATCTGCGAGGGAGTCACCATCGAGTCGGAGGTTTTTGTCGGGCATGGTGTGATCTTCATCAACGACAGGCTGCCCCGGGCGACCAATGGCGATGGGGGATTGCAAACGGAAGCGGATTGGAACTGCCAACGGACGCTCGTGAAACGCGGGGCTTCGATTGGATCCGGGGTTACGCTGCTGGGCGGGATCACGATCGGTGAGAATGCGATGATTGGCGCCGGGAGCGTGGTGACCAGGGACGTGCCGGCTGGGAGTACGGTGGCCGGCAATCCGGCGAGGATATTGGAGCAAGCGAGTAAGTAACCGCCAAAGTAACTTCCATATGGTAGTCCCATTTTCGGATATCAGGCTTCAGAATGAATCGCTCCAGACTGAGATTCGTGCGGCGATCGATGCTGTAATCGAGCAGTCGTGCTTTGCCGGCGGACCGTTTGTGGAGGCCTTTGAGGATGAGTTTGCGGCTTACTGCCAATGCCGGCACGCCATTGGTGTGGGGACGGGAACAGAAGCACTTTGGCTGACCTTGCTGGCGATGGGGGTTGGGCCGGGGGACGAGGTGATTACGGTCCCCAGCACCTTTATGGCCACGGCCGAGGCGATAACCTATTGCGGTGCGCGGCCGGTCTTCATCGATATCGATGAGAGCACCTATAACATGGATCCCGAAGGGCTCGAGAATGCAGTCACGGCACGGACCAAGGCCGTTATCCCGGTCCATCTCTTCGGGCAAATGGCGGAGATGGACCCAATCATGGAGATTGCCCACCGGCACGGCTTGCGCGTGGTGGAGGATGCCGCGCAGGCTCACGGCGCGGAGTATGATGGGCGCAAGGCGGGGAGCATCGGCGACGCAGCATGTTTCAGTTTCTATCCCGGGAAGAACCTGGGGGCATTTGGCGAGGCCGGAGCGGTGGTTACCAATAACGATGCCCTGCGGGATAAGATCCGCATCCTTCGCGATCATGGCCAGGTCCGCAAATATCATCATGCGCTGGTGGGATGGAATTGCCGGATGGACGGAATCCAGGCTGCCGTCTTGCAAATTAAGCTGCGTCATCTGGATGGGGGGAACAGGCGTCGGAGGGCGATTGCGGCTTATTATGACCAGCAATTGAGTGGTGTGCCCGGGATTATAACTCCCGCAAGGCAGTCCTGGAACGAACACGTATACCATATCTATGCCATCAGGGTGGCGGAGCGTGACGAGGTAATTAGAGGCCTTGCCGGCAAGGGCGTGGGAAGCGGGATCCATTATCCCATCCCGGTACATTTGCAGGGAGCGTACCGGAATCTGGGATATGAGCGGGGCGCATTCCCGAGAGCGGAAAAATGCGCGACAGAATTTCTCTCACTGCCGATGTTTCCGGAGCTGACACCAGCACAAGCAAACTATGTGGTGCAAATGCTGGCGGAGACAATCTGCGCGGGAGTGCTGGCTTGAAGTTACCACATGGACTCCATTCTTGACACGATCGGGGCAAGCACTTCCAGCGCTTTGCGCGCCGATAGCGACGGCGGCCTTGAAATGGCGCTGGTGGATCCATGTTCCGATGCGTCCTGGGATCGAGACGCGCTCGGGCACGTTGATTGCACGGTCTTTCATAGCTCTGCATGGGCAAGGGTCCTGTCGGAGACCTATGCACACAAAGCCGAATATATTAGCCTCTCGCATTCCGAAAGATTGGTAGCGCTGCTGCCACTGATGGATGTGCGAAGCCCATTAAGCGGAAGCAGGGGAGTTTGCCTGCCGTTCACCGATTTCTGCGAGCCCCTCATTTTTGCCCCATTCAGCTCCGCGGTGCTTGTAGACCAGCTTGCCAGCCTGGCGCGGGAGAGAAAATGGAAATACTTTGAAATACGGGGAGAGCAGGTTGCGCCGCCCGCGACGAAACCTGCAGTTGCCTTTTACGGACATGCGGTAAATTTGGAGCGCGGGCAGGATCGATTCGGGAGCCTGGATGGGGCCGTGCGGCGTGCGATCCGGAAGGCAGAGCGAAGCGCATTGGAGGTGCGGGCGGATGGGACACGAGCGGCAATGATGGAGTTCTACAGGCTTCACACGCAAACGCGGAGACGCCACGGGCTGCCACCGCAACCGGTATCGTTTTTCCTGAATATTCATAAGCATATCATTGAGAAAGGCCTGGGATTCGTCAGTCTAGTGCTCTCCGGATCGAGGGCGGTCGCGGCGGCTGTGTTCTTCCATCAGGGGGCGAAAGCCATTTTTAAATTTGGGGCTTCGGACCAGGCATATCAGGAGCTGCGACCCAACAATCTGGCGATGTGGCATGGCATGAATTTTCTTGCGGAGAGTGGAACCAGAGTCGTCCACCTGGGCCGCACATCGATGCAAAATGAAGGACTGCGGCGATTCAAGCTGGGCTGGGCTGCAAAGGAGAGCGTGATTGAGTACTTCAAGTTTGAAACCGCCACGAGCACGTGGTCTGTATCCGCCGATCACGTTACCGGGATGCATAATGAGATCTTTTCCAGGTTGCCGTTGTCCATCAATCGCTTGATGGGAACACTAATCTACCCCCACCTCGACTAATTTATGCCGATCCGCACAGCAGATATGACGGCCCATGGGCCGGTACCGCACGCCCCGGGACTTACCCCGTTTGGGATCCTGTTGGCGATATGCAAGCATAAGTGGAAGGTGCTGTTCTGCGCTGCGGCCGGCATTGGGGCCGCGGCGGCGTTTTGCATGCTGAATCCTCCCCTTTACCAATCGGATGCGAAGCTGCTGGTGCGCTATGTCGTGGAGAGAAGCGCCGTTGATCCGGTGGACAGTGCAACCGGGGATGCCCCCGACAAGCCGAGCGACAGCGTTTTGAATTCGGAAGTGGAAATATTGAGCAGCTGGGACCTGTATGAGCAGGTTGCGGATGAAATTGGGGCGAGTCGTTTGTGCCCCGGTGCGACTGCCCCCACGGATGTCCAGGCTGCGGCAGCCATTGACAGGGGGTTGAGCGTGGAGGTGGTGCCAAGGACGAATGTGATCCTTGTCTCTTACCGGAGCGGGAGCCCCGACCTGGCGCCACAGGTGTTGCAGGCGCTCCTGGAAGCTTATTTTAGCAGGCACCTTGATATTCACCGTTCCAAGGCAGCATTCGACCTTGTCTCACAGCAGACGGACATGGTCCACGCGGAGCTGGCGAAAACGGAGGACGATCTGAAGAAGAAAAAGGCAGAGGCCAATATCATATCAGTTGAGGACACCGCGAATAATCTCAACATGGAACTCGCGGATACGGAGAGGCAGGTCAACGCCGCAACGACCGCACTGGCGGAGCAGCAGGCACTGGTCAAGGAGCTGGAAAAATCGGTGGGGGGCGTTGGCGATGACCGGGTACCAGCAAAAGGAGCTCCAGGAAACCAATTGGATGCCCTAAATCCCGGGATGGAACAAGCCACGAGCGCGGTAATAACCTCCGGCAGCCAACTGGCGAGCGCCGACGACGTGGAGGCATACCAGGGGTGCCTTGAGGAAATCGCGGAGCTCCAGAAGAAGGGATTCGACTTACGGATCACTTACCTCCCGGAATCCGTACCGGTGAGAGCGAATGACGCGCAAATCGCGGAACTGGAGTTGGAGCGGCATAAGATGGAAAGGGATCACCCTGATCTGCTGGAACAGGCGCCGGTCGGCGAGACATTGCCGAATCATCAACCCGACCTTGCCGGAGAGCGGGCGCGTCTCATCTCGCTGGAAGCGGGGATGCAGACGTTGCAGACGCGGCTGCGCGATGTCCAGCAGCGGGCAGCGGCATTTGCCAGCGTGGCGCCAGATATCGAGGAGTTGGAGCGGAACAAGCAACTGGAGCAGGCGAATTACGTATCGTCCCAGTCGAAACTGGAGAATGCGACAGTGGATGAGGCGCTGGATCCCTCCAAGATACCGAATATTAGCACGGTGCAAAAACCGTCGCCGGCGCTTGCGGTGGCGGGTGTTCGTCAAAAGGCAGTTCTAATCCTCGCCGGTGGAGGGATCGCCCTGGGAGTGGCACTGGCCTTGTTTATCGAGATGGTTCTCGATCAGACGGTGAAGCGGCCGCTGGAGCTGGAGCAGCGGCTGGGTGTTCCGGTGTTGCTTTCGATTCCCTATATGTCTGCGCGAAGCCGCCTGCAATTGACCGGCCCACGTGGGAAGAAAGAGGCGCCGCAGCAAGCCCTGGCGAAGAATGGCAACGGGACAGCGGCGCCGTGGGAGGTCGATCACTTTGTCCGGCCGTATGCGGTGGCAATCCGGGACAGCCTTTGCGTTTATTTTGATGTTAATAACATGACCCATCGGCCGAAGCTCCTTGGAGTTATTGGTTTTTCGGAGGGTTCGGGCGCTTCCACGCTGGCTGCTGGGATCGCGTCGGCTCTTTCAGAGACGGGTGACGGAAAGATTCTGCTTGTGGATATGAACCTGGACCATACGGAGGTTCACCCTTTCTTCAAAGGACGTCCCGCATGTTCACTGACGGAGGCGTTATCAACCGAAGGCCCGCCGGAATCAGCTGCGGATAACCTGTACCTGGCAACCGCCGCATCCACCGGCAACGGCGTGCACTTCGGCGTCAAGCGGTTTCAAGAGCTGATCCCGTATCTCAATGCGAGTGACTTTGACTATGTGTTGTTTGACATGCCGCCGCTGAGCCAAACGAGCCCCGCCTCAGCCATGGCGGCTTTCATGGACAAGGTATTCTTTGTGATCGAGGCGGAGAAGAGCCAGCGGGTGCTGGTCAAGCGGGGCTTCGCCCAACTGATTGCGCGGAAGGCCGATGTCTCGGTGATTTTGAACAAGGTGCGCTCCTACGCGCCGAAGTGGATCGAAAGCGCGGTTTGATCCCGGCCGCATTGGAATCGTTCGGTCTGAGGTAACATGTCCGTTCAACGACTCTATCATTTCTTCAAGCCGGTGCTCTCCCGGAGCTTGCAGATCCGTCTGCGGCGGCTGCGGGGACGTCGAATCCTGCGCTCCTGCGACGGAGTGTGGCCAATCAACGAGGCAGCAGGACGGACTCCGGATGGGTGGCCGGGGTGGCCGGGGCAAAAGCAATTTGCGTTGATCCTTACCCACGATGTCGAGAAGGCGCGGGGGGTGGAGCGGGTACGGCAACTTGCGGAATTGGAGATGGAGTACGGATTCCGGTCCGCATTCAATTTTGTGCCGGAAGGTGGCTACGAGACATCCTCTTCGCTGCGGAGCTGGCTGGTGAAAAATGGGTTTGAGGTCGGCATCCAGGACCTTCGGCACGATGGGAGGCTGTACCAGTCCCGGGAACACTTCCGGAAAAACGCCGCGCGCATCAACCAATACATGCGGGAGTGGAATGCGGTCGGGTTTCGCTCCGCCTATATGCTCCACAACCTGGAGTGGCTGCACGATCTCAATATTGTATACGATACTTCGACATTCGATTCCGATCCCTTCGAGCCGCAGCCGGATGGAATGGATACCATTTTTCCGTTCTGGGTTTCGCGCGGCGATTCCGGCGAGGAGGGATATGTGGAGCTGCCTTATACATTGGCCCAGGATTTTAATCTCTTCGGCGTTCTCGAGGAGAAAACCATCGACATATGGAAGCGGAAGCTTGCGTGGCTTGTTGCCCGGGGCGGGATGGCGCTGCTGGATACGCATCCGGATTACATGACGTTTGAGCCGGATGCCGCGGGAATTGACGAATATCCCGTCGATCTATATCGGCAATGGCTTAACCATGTGCGCACAGAGTACGAGGGCCGGTACTGGCACGCGCTGCCAGTGGAGGCGGCGAACTTCTATAAGTCCCAGTGTGCAAAGGCGCCCCAACCCGCGCACAGCCGGGCCTGCATGATTTCGTACAGCTTTTACGAGTCCGACAACCGGGTGCGGCGCTATGCGGAGGCGTTGGTGAAGAGCGGTCATACTGTGGATGCATTCTCACTGGCGAGGAAGGAGGAGCAGCCGAGGCGCGAGGTGATTGACGGAGTGACCGTGCATCGGTTGCAAGGGCGATCCAAGAACGAGAGGACGCCGCTACAGCATCTGTTCCGGCAACTTGGCTTCTGGTTACGCTCGGCGGAACTGCTGACGGGGTGGAATCCGGCCCATTCCTATCGACTGATCCATGTGCATAACCCGCCGGATTTTCTGGTTTTTACCGCCGCCCTGGCCAGGTGGCGCGGCGCGAAAGTCATCCTGGATATTCATGATATTGTGCCTGAACTTTACGAGAACAAATTCCCCTCCCAATTGGTCAGAGCGGTGGTTCGCGCCTTGAAATGGGTTGAGAAGAGCTCGATGCGATTTGCCGATCATGTGATCGTTTCGAATCATCTCTGGCATCGGACGATCGTGGAGCGGTCGGCGCCCACGGAGAAGACCTCCGTGTTCATCAACCATGTCGATCGCGGGATCTTTTATCCCCATTCGAGAATCCGGAAAGATGGAAAATTCGTGGCCGCATTCCCTGGATCAATCTCCTGGCATCAAGGCCTGGACCTTGCAATTCGGGCGTTGGCGCTGATACGGAGCGAACTGCCGGAGGCTGAGTTTCACGTTTACGGGATGGGTCATGCGAAGGGCGACCTTCTATTGCTGGTTGAGGAATTGAACCTGAAAGACAAGGTGTTTTTCCACGACATGGTGCCGCTCGAGGAGGTTCCGCAAATCATGGCGAACGCGGATGTAGGGATTGTCCCGAAACGGGCTGATTCATTTGGGAACGAGGCTTACAGCACCAAGATTATGGAATTCATGTCCCAGGGGGTCCCAGTGATCGTCTCGAAGACGAAAATCGACCGGTTTTATTTCGACGATTCGGTTGTCTGTTTTTTTGAGCCATCGAATGTCGAACAACTGGGGGATGCGATTCTTCGCGTTGCGAGGGACGAGGAATATAGGGACACACTTAGGGCAAACGCCCTAGAGTATGCGGATCGGAACAGTTGGGAGCGGAACACGGAGAGATACCTCGCTCTGGTGGAGTCATTGATTTCCGGCGTGGCGCCTGAAACGACTGTAGAGTTGGCGACCACCGGGACGACGAATGGAGATGCGGTATATGCGCCTGGACGGATATCTTAGTTCGCACATAGTTCAGCCGTGCATCAATTCGGGGCTGTTCATGCCGGAACCAGGCATTCCGATTCTGATGTACCACAGCATTTCTGAGGAAACAGAAAGTGACCGGGGGGATTACTATAAGGTTTGCACACCACCGGAGCTTTTTCGCGCGCATCTGCGACTTCTCAAGGAGGAGGGATTTACCGTGCTGGATCTCGCTGCTGCAGTGGACGCCCTGGAAGGTAGCGGAGATGGATCCGGGACGGTAGAGGGTGGTGCCCGGCGAGTCGCGGTGATTACGTTTGATGATGGATTTCGGAATTTCCTGACCGATGCATGGCCGGCTCTCTCGGATTGTGGATTTGCCGCCACGGTGTTCCTTCCCACACAGTTTATCGGCAATCAGCGGGCGACTTTTCAGGAGCGGGATTGTCTGACGTGGAATGAGGTGCGGATGCTGCGCGGTGAAGGAGTTGGTTTTGGCTCGCACTCCGTCAGCCACGCGAGACTCGAGCATCTTGATGAATCTGGGCTCCTGGAAGAGCTTTTGGAATCCAGGCAAGTGATCGAGAAAGAGTTGGGAGAGCCGATCGACTTCTTCTCGCATCCCTACGCATTCCCTCAGGCGAATCCCGGCTATGTCGAAGGCTACCGGCGGGGCATCCTGGGCGCGGGCTATCGGGCGGCGGTTACCACGAGGCTGGGCCGGGCAAGGTATGGAGATGACTTATCGATGTTGAAAAGGCTTCCCGTGAACGGCGCCGACGGCCCGGAGCTTTTTCGCGCTAAATTGATGGGAGCATACGATTGGCTGCACGCACCGCAGCAGGCGATGCAATGGATCAAAAGGTCGAGGCATTTTGCCGCACGGTAGTCTTATCATGTACGCTCCTAGGCTCGGATGAACAGACCCAGTTATGTGGTAGTGACCCCGGCGCGTGATGAGGCGGAAAATATCACGCATACCATCGAGTCCATGGCGGCCCAGACCTGGCAGCCGTTACTTTGGGTGATCGTCGACGATGGATCAACCGATAGTACTGCGCAGATCATCGATGCGGCGGCGAAGGAGCATCCATGGATTCGCGCCCTGCACCGTTCGGATCGCGGTGCCCGCCGCCAGGGGGCCGGGGTCGTGGAAACCTTTTACGACGGCTATGAAAAGATTCAATTGGAGCCATGGGATTTCCTTGTGAAATTCGATGCCGACCTTTCGTTTGCCACGGATTTCTTTGAACGTTGCATCGGGGAGTTCGGCAGAAATGCGAAGCTGGGCATCGGAGGCGGACTTATCTGCCAGGAGCGCAACGGACGCCTGGAATGCGAGTCGCCGGGCGATCCGGCGTTTCATGTACGCGGCGCGACCAAGATCTACCGACGGGCATGCTGGGAAGACATAGGTGGACTGCTATGCGCGCCAGGCTGGGATACCGTGGACGAGTTGAAGGCCAATATGCTCGGGTGGGAGACATGCTCGTTCAAAGACATCCCGCTGCGGCACCACCGATTCACCGGCTCCGCGGACGGCGTGTGGAAGAACTATGTCAAGTTTGGCATGGCCAATTACATCACCGGTTATCATCCGCTTTTCATGGCGCTCAAATGCCTGAAGCGACTGCTGGAGCCGCCCTATCTCCTGGGTGGCTTCGGGCTTGCATGGGGCTTCGTCAAGGGTTCCGTCACGGGGGTTCCGCGCGTGAGGGATGGCGAGTTCATCCGGTATGTCCGCCGGCAGCAGATCAATCGTCTCTGCGGGCGCCCGAGTTTGTGGGATCGGACCACAGGTCAACTTTGCCAGCAATGACGCTTTCCATTCTCATCGTAAATTGGAGGTCCAGGGATTACCTGCGGGCTTGCCTTGACTCGATACGGGCCACGTGCGCGGGTCTCGAACCTCAGATCATTGTCGTCGATGGCGGCTCGTTCGATGGGTGCGGGGAAATGATCGGTGCGGAGTTTCCGAATGTAACATTTATTCAATGCCCGGAGAACGTGGGTTTCGGACGCGCGAATAATATCGGCTTTGAACCGGTAACGGGGGAAGCGGTGCTATTTCTCAATCCGGACACGGAAATCAAGAAAGGCGCCGTGGCGGACTTGCTCGATACGCTGGAACAACTTCCCGAGGCGGGAATGATTGGCCCGCGGTTGATCGATGCGAGTGGTCGTCTCCAGACAAATTGCGTTCAGGCTCTTCCGACTCCTTTAAATCAAGCTCTTGACTCCGAATTCATGCGACGTGTGCTTCCGGACCTCTCAATCTGGGGAACATCCTTGGCTTTCTCCTCGCGGACGGCAGTGGAGGTCGAAGCGATTTCAGGGGCATGTATTCTGATGCGCAGCGCAATCTTCCGCAAGGTCGGTGGGTTCAGCCCGGAGTACTTTATGTATGGCGAAGATATGGATCTTTGCGCAAAGGTACGTGCTTGCGGATGGAAGATAGTTCACGTGCCTTTCGCCGAAGTAATGCATCATGGAGGCGGAAGCTCAGCGGGTTCAGTTGACGATCTATCCTCCATTGTCATGCGCGAATCGGTGTTTCGATTTATACGGAAACATCAGGGTAGGTTTGCGGCGTTTCGGTACCGAGTCTTTATCGCGATCTCGGCGGTAATTAGAATTGGGGTTCTTGCTGCGGCGTCCACGCTGCCGGCAGTCTTGCGGAGAGGTTCGTCGCGTCGTTCTCTTCAGAAGTGGGTTGGCATCCTTCGCTGGAGTGTCACGGCCGGCGGCGGCTCGCGGGATCTCAAGCTTCACCATGGTCGCGACATCAATGCAATATGTGTGGCATCGCCGGTAAAGTAAATTTCGACACGTCCTGCCGGGTGGAGACAGAGGAGATCGCACGCATGATCGGAGCGATGCGGCATCGCGGACCCGATGGCCAGGGGATCCACGTACAGGGGCCTGTGGGCCTGGGGCACGTCCGTTTATCAATCATCGACCTCGCTGGGGGAGGACAGCCCATGTCGAATGAAGATGATTCCGTTTGGATCGTATTTAACGGTGAAATCTATAACTTTCCCGAGCTGAGAGAGAGGCTCCTCGGTAAAGGGCATCAATTCAAATCCCGGTGCGATACAGAAGTCATTATCCATCTTTATGAGGAGTATGGGACGGATTGTGTGACTCAGCTCCGCGGAATGTTCGCCTTCGCCATTTGGGATGTGCCGCGGCAGCGGCTTTTCATCGCCCGAGATCGCGTCGGGATCAAGCCAGTGTACTTTTGCCAGACGGGTGGAACGTTGTGCTTTGCCTCGGAGATCAAGGCGCTGCTCATGGATGAGAGCGTTCCTCGCGGGATTAGTCTCCCTGCAATCGACAGCTTTTTGAATTATCATTATATTCCCGGCCCGCAGACCTTGTTCGGCGATATCCGCCGGCTTCCACCGGGCAATGCCATTACCGTGGAAAACGGTTCCGTAAGAGTTCATCAGTATTGGGACCTTGTCTTTGCGGCGGAACGGTCGCCGCTTTCTTTCGATGCCGCGGCGGAGGAACTGAGGGAACTTCTCAGGGCAACTGTGCTGGATCATATGATCAGCGATGTTCCGGTGGGATTCCTGGCAAGCGGAGGAGTGGATTCCACGGCGTTACTGGGCTTTGCCGTGGAGCAAACATCCCGCCAGATACGGACATACACCATCGGTTTTGACGAGCAAGGGTTCGCGGACGAGAGGCCGTACGCCCGGCTGGCCGCGGAACGGTTCGGCACTGAACACCATGAGATATCGATGACGGCAGGACAGTTCCGGGATTATCTGCCGGAGTATGTCTGGCACATGGAGGAGCCTGTCTGCGAGCCACCGGCGATCGCGCTCCACTACCTGTCCGCCCTGGCACGTGAGCATGTGAAGGTATTGATCTCCGGGGAGGGAGGGGACGAGGCATTTGGAGGCTATCCAAATTACCGAAATCAATTGATTGTGGAGGAGATCAAGTCCTTGTGCGGACCTTTTCGCGCGTCCGTGGGGCACGGCGTTGCGGGCCTGGGGTCCGTGCTGGGTGTAGGGCGGTTCGCGGCATATGGGCGGCTGCTCCCGCTGGATCTGGCCGAACATTACCAGAGCCGGACTGCAACGGCATGGAGCGGTGGCAGTCCGGTAGACGCGGAATTGTACACGGACGCGTTCCGGCTGGCTTCGCGGGGGGAAACGGGACGCGGTTGGTTCGATGCGCTATTTAGCCGTGTTCGGGGACAGGACGTCCTTAGTCAAATGCTCTATATCGATACGAAAAGCTGGCTGCCCGACGATCTGCTGATCAAGGCAGACAAGATGACGATGGCGAATTCACTCGAGCTGCGCGTTCCACTCCTGGATCACCGTGTGTTGGAGTTCGCGGCACGTTTGCCGTCGAGTTACAAGGTCAAGCGACTGCAGACAAAGCGGGTCCTCAAGCGCGCGTTCGAGGGGTTGGTACCGCAGGAGATCCTGAAGAGGAAGAAATCTGGTTTCCCTGTCCCTTACGAGCGGTGGCTCAGGAAGGATCTCCGGGAATTTGTACGGGACACCGTCTGCAGCGACCGGGCGATTGGGCGGGGATATTTCACGCGGGCTGGAATTGAGAATCTTCTTGAACGGGATGCGTCACAGCAGGGGAACATGAAGAAGGTATTTTGTCTCCTCGTGCTGGAGTTATGGCACCAGCGCTTTGTCGATGCGCCGGTGCGCGAATCCTCTGGTTTGGAGTTGTCGATCGCGGCATAGGCCGGCGTCGGATCAGTTTTATGGCTGCAAATGCTTTAGATTCGGGGGGCCCAGTAAGGGTGCTGCATAGCTTTCCGCATCGCCTGGGTATGAGCCGGATTTGTACCACGGCGTGGCATGAGATCGATAGCGCGGCGGCGGCTGGCGCCGAAATCCGCGTAATCGCTGGCGATTGCGTAAGGCCTTTTGTGGGATCGGTCAGCGTCGAGAAGACATTTGTCCGGGGAAAATTGAAGCTGCCTTACCGCCTGCTGGGAACGAGGCGGATGTGCATCCTCCATGACAAGATCGTAGCCGCAAAACTGCCCCAGTTGCGGGATAAGATCGATGTGGTTCACGCATGGCCGTTGGGAGCGCTGGAGACATTCCGGGTGGCAAAATCGCTCGGCATTCCCACACTTCTGGAGCGTCCCAATGCCCACACGCGGTTCGCTTATGAGGCTGTAAGAAGGGAGTGCGAGCGTCTCGACCTGACGATCCCGGCCGGACATGAGCATGCATTCGATCGACAAGTGCTTGAGCGCGAAGAAGCCGAGTATGCCATTGCGTCGAAATTGCTTTGTCCATCGGACTTTGTGGTGCGGACGTTCTGCGACAGGGGATTTGAGCCAGGGCGCATCGCGCGGCACCAGTATGGGTGTGACGAAGCGGTATTCCACCCGGAGCCGGGTCCTCGTCCTGCCGACCGGCCATTTACGGTCCTGTTCGCTGGAGGATGCGCTCCGCGGAAGGGGTTGCATTTTGCGCTGGGGGCATGGCTTCAATCCGCGGCAAGCGAGAATGGCGCATTCTTGATTGCCGGAGATTTCATGCCTGGTTACAGGGAAAAGCTCTCGCCGATGCTGTCCCATAAGAGCGTCCATGAACTCGGGTTTTCCCGGGATATCGCCGGAATCATGAGGCGCTGCGATGTTTTTCTACTTCCAAGCGTCGAGGAGGGAAGTGCGATCGTGACTCATGAGGCGCGGGCATCGGGATGTGTCTTGCTGGTGAGCGAAGCAACAGGGGCGATCTGTGAGCATGATCGAAATGCCCTGCTTCATCCCGTGGGCGATGTTCAAACCCTCAGCAGACATCTTACGCTGCTGGAGCAAAATCGAGATTATTTGCGCAATTTGCGTGAGGCTTCGTTGGAGTCAGCTTACGAGGTCTCGTGGAAATGCGCAGGTGAGCGACTGTACCGGATTTATCGAGATATGCTGACGGGCCAGGCTGAGGAGCCTTCAGCGAATGGAGTTGCCGCGACTGTTTACACTGTGAGTGCGAGTCGATGAAAATCAGTGTGCTTATACCGGCGTTCAATGCGTCAAAGACCATTGACGCAGCGATTAAATCGGTGCTCCGGCAAAAGTTCCAACCGTATGAAGTGCTGGTCATGGACGATGGGTCCACGGACGACACTTTCGAGCGGTTGCAGGCTCATGGTGGAAGCATCAAGGTATACCGGCAGTCCAATCAAGGCGCAGCTTGCGCCCGGAATGCATTGTGCCGGCATGCGACGGGCGATTTTATTGCATTCCTGGATGGAGATGATGTTTGGAACTCATCGTACCTTCAGGTTCATCATGATTTGTTAATGTCGAATGAATCCGCGATCGCGAGCTTCACGGCATTCGTGGATTCCATGCAGTTCAATGAGGAACTCTGGGATGCTCCAGGATGGGCGGATGGCGCTTTGATCGAGGTCCTGCAACCCACCGATTTCTTTGAGCAGTATAACTCCTACCCCAACCGGTTTATCCCGAGCACCTGCTGTGTTTCCAGAAAGGTTGTATGCGAGATGGAACCGGAACCATTCCCGCGCGAATTTCGAGGCGCCGAGGATTTCTGGTTTATGAATATGTTGCCGCTTTGCGGAAGGCCAGTGATGTACTCGAAGGCGAAGCTTGTGATGTACCGGCTCAGTGCGGGTTCTCTTTCCGCGGATCGAATCCGGATTATGAAGCATACCGTCGCGCTATGCGAGAGGATCGCTCTGCGTTATCGGTCAGAGGCTACACCGGAGTTATTGCGTGCCTCCAGCAAGCAGTTCCCGTCGCTGAGGAGAAACCTTTCAAAGTACTTGATGGGCGCTGGCAAAGTCGCGGAGGCTCGCAGTCAGATTGTCGAGTCCATCAGGGAGACCGTGAGCCTTACATCCCGGATTAAATCGCTTGGATTGATGATGATTAGTTATTGCCCAGCCGCATTGCAGCCGAGATGGCCGGCAAGCCAGCCGCATGAGGGAATGAAGTGAAAATCAGCGTAGTAATCCCGGCCTATAACGCCTCGGCCACCATCGATGCGGCGATTGAGTCTGTTCTCGGTCAGGCACGCCCGGCTGATGAAATCATTGTCCTGGACGATGGGAGTACCGACGATACCGGAGAGCGCATGCGGAAATATGGCTCCGCCATCACGGTGTTCACACAAGCGAATCGTGGATTGGCGCAAGCCCGCAATGTTCTTTGCGCCAGGGCCGGTGGAGATGTGGTCTCGTTTCTTGATTCGGACGATGTCTGGCACCCCGACTACCTGCGGATCCAGTGTCCGCTGTTTGAGCGATATCCTAACGCCAGCGCTTACTTTGCGGGGCACATTACTTTCCATGAAACCGCGAAACTTCACTGGAGTATTCCGATGGAGCCTGCGGCGGAGCAGGTGATCCAGCCGATTGATTTTCTGAAGTTATACAATCGAGCCCCGGGCAATTTCTTTCCGAGCTTCTGTTCCCTGAACAAGGCGGTGTTGAAAGAGATGGGGCCGGAGCCGTTTCCGCCGATTTTCAGAAGGGCCGAAGATTTCTGGTTGATGAACTCGCTTCCTCTTCACGACCGGCCCGTTGTTTTCCAGGGGGCGCCAGTTGCGGCGTACCGGTTGACGCCGGGATCGCTTGGATCCAATCGAATCGAGAACATGGGTCTCGCGTTGAAGGCGTGCGAGATGCTGGCGAAGCGATACGATGTGCGCCCTGACCTCGCGCCGGATTTTTATGAGGCTTATGCGTCGCTGCGCCGATCGTATGGGAAGCTTTTGATGGGAGACAAACGGACTCGAGAAGCCCGGACGGAGATCGGGTCTTCGCTGCATGTCGGCCGGTCTTTGTTATCCGCGATCAAGTCATCAATGTTGATGTCGTTGACCTATCTTCCCGCATCCCTTCAGCCGAAATGGCCGTCGCCCCGCAGAGCCATCGAGAATTAGGTTCATAAGCGAGTCACCATGAAGAGCGCCTACCTTATTACGGCACATCGCAAGCCGGCACAGTTGCAGAGACTGGTCCGGGCGCTGGACCATGGCTCCGCGTCATTTTACATCCATCTGGACCGCGCGTGTGACCGGAGCGAATTCGAGGGGATGCTTTCCGGGCACCGAAATCTTCATTTTGTGAAATCAGAGGAGGGTGGATGGGGCAGGGTGGGCATCGTCAAGGGGATCATGAACGGGTTATTCGCAATCGTTCAGGCAAGGGAGAAACCGGACTTTATTCATTTGCTAAGCGGGCAGGACTATCCTTTGCGAAGTCACGAGAATCTGGATCGCTTCATGGAGGAGCATTGGGAAAGCATTTTCATCGAGCATTTCCAACTCCCAGCCTCCGTATGGCCGGAGGGTGGGCTTGATAGAATCCAGGACTATCATTTCGGCGACCGGCAATGCCGAAACTGGAGGCTTTTCTCAAAGTGCGTTTCGGAGTTATGCAATCGATCCGGCATCTGCAAGCGAGCCCAACCGGGGAATCCGGTTCCATTCGGAGGATCAAGTTGGTGGAGCATCCCGTACCATGCGGCGGAAGTGATATGCGACTTTATCCGCAAGACGCCGGAGTATCTGCGGTTTCATCGGTTTTCACTGCTGCCGGATGAGATGGTTGTCCAGACCATCCTGCTCAATAGTGCTGACGAGCGAATCCGCTTAAATATCGTCAATGACAACCTGCGGTTTATCCACTGGCCCGTTTCGACGGCTCTCCATCCTGCGGTACTTACGGAGAAGAATTTCGAGGAGCTGAGAGATTCCGGAAAGTTCTTTGCGCGGAAGTTCGACATGGCGGAGGACCCGGAGATTCTTGGAAAACTCGACGAATTGCGCTGCGTTGAGACGTGCGGATCAGATCGGCTCGCGGTGCAAGCGGGTATGCTTGGAATGGACTAGAGGCTTGATCGGAAAATGAACACACTTGGCGGATTTCTGACCATCATTCTCTGCATCGTCGCGGGTACAGCGCCGCGGCGATACGCTGCATTGGCCTATGTCGCAAGCATGCTCTATGTGACCCAGGCTCAGATGATCGACCTCGGGCTGTTCATGACCGCGTTGCGGTTTGTGGAAGTTACGGCATTCCTGAGGATATGCGTTCGCGGAGAATTATCGGCCGTCCAATTCTCCAAGGTGGATCGATGGTTGCTCATCTTTTTCGGTACCTCGGAGGTGGTATCGGTGCTGCGTACCGGGATCGTTGACACCTACGCGTTGGGAGTCGTGGTGGACGGGGCTCTTGTGTACTTTACATTCCGCGCCCTGATTCAGGACGTCGACGATTTCATTGGGTTCATGAAGGGAATGTCGATGCTGCTGATTCCATTTGCGATATTGATACTCATGGAGTCGCTCAGCGGGCGCAATGGGTTCTCGTCCATGGGGGGCGTGCCGGAGTTATCCGTCTTTCGGGATGGTCATGTCCGGTGCAGCGGAAGCTTCCGGTCCGCAATCGGCGCGGGCAGTTTTGGAGCGTCGTTCGTAGCACTGTTTGCCTGCTTCATGTTTGATTCGCGCACACGGGGCTGGGGTCTCGTTGGGACCGGGCTGAGTCTCTTCATTGTCATTTGCTCTCGTTCCAGTGGTCCGTTGCTGGCCGCGATCACCGCGTGCGCGGCATGGGCGTGCTGGGGATTCCGATACCGGATGCGGGTCGTGCGATGGACCATTGTGAGCACCCTGGCGGGTTTGCAGTTGGTAATGAAAGCGCCCGTCTGGTTTATCTTTGACCGGGTGAGCGGCGTGATCGGCGGCGACGGCTGGGCGCGGTCGAACCTGATCGACAAATTCCTGCGGCACTTTCAGGAGTGGTGGCTGATGGGAATGCCGATTCAAGACACCGGAGACTGGGCGGCGACCCGGATGCCGTGGGGCGGAGTGGATGTTACGGATTATTACGTATCCATAGGGATTAACGGCGGCTTGATTTCCCTGGTATTCTTCGTGATCCTGTTAAAACAGTGTTACCAGTTGATCGGCAGGGGCTTGGAGGCTGTGCGAAGCGATCCGGAGCGGGACCCGTTTGACGAAATGATCCTCTGGGGCCTGGGATGTACGGTATGCGTGCATATGGTGAATTTTTTCTCCGTTGTCTATTGGGATCAATCCTACGCCGCCTGGTACCTTCAGGTCGCCGCGGCAGTGAGCCTTTCGCAGTCGATGCTGAACCCGCGATTCGTGCCGGTCATCGAGGAGGAGTCGGAGAGTTTTGAGGGAGCGCCCGTCCTGAACGTGCCCAATCGCACCTGATTCTGGCACATCCCATGCTTAAAAACTGAAGTTATGCGCCGTCCCTCCATGGACCAAAATCAATCCTGGCTGATCCACACACTTTTGCGGGCCGTTCGATCAGGACTTTTCCTTTTTTTTGGCCCTATCCTGGCCACCACGGCTTGTGCCTCAGACTGGTACGTCTCCCAGTCCGGCGGCGGAGCGCAGAACGGGGCCGACGCCGCCGACGCCTATCCGCTCTCCTGGATGAACTGGGGCGCCGCGGCATCGAAGGTAAAGCCGGGAGATACCATTCACCTGTGTGGGACGGTAAACAGCCAACTGGGTTTCTATTACAGTGGCGTCAGTGGCAGCCCGATCACCCTTCATTTTGAACCGGGGGCTCAGATCAGCCAGCCCGGTACCTCGGGAGGACCGATGATGACCATTCCGAATCAAAGTTATGTCGTCATCGATGGAGGGAGCAACGGGATCATCCAGAACACGGATAACGGCACCAACCTGGACAACCATAATCCCACCAGCGGAATCAACGCGAGTGGATCGTCCAACCTTGAGATCAAGAACCTGACCTTTGCCAACTTGTATGTGCATGTCGCCGGGGCGGACGGGTCTACGGACTTTGGTTCAACCGGCGCGGTTTATATGAATGGCGGGGGGAATAACATTTCTGTTCATGATTGCGTCTTCCACGATATGTCCGAGTGCGTGTATGTCACCACCTCCGGCTCGGGGATCAACATTTACAACAATAACTTTTACAATTTCAACCATGGCGCGGAGGGGCTGACGGGGAATAATGTGAACATTTACAACAACACCTTTGGATCGACAGCCAATTGGGACACCAACTCGGACTCCTACCACCACGACGGAGTCTTCCCCTTCGGAGCGTCCATTGGCGTGAATATTTACGGCAATTTATTTGACGGAAACTGGGGGACCAACAATACCGCGCACATCTTTTTGGATTCCGGCTCATTGAGCAATGTATCGATCTGGAACAATGTCTTTCTTCAGTACGCGGGCGACTATTTGAGCAACGGATTTCTCGCGGGCGGTGCAGCCAATTTGAGCATATTCAATAACACCTTCGACGGGGCTGGGGTCACCAATAGCATTGGTATCTGCACGAGCGGATCAAACCTGTCCATCGTGAACAACATCATCAGCGGCGTGACGACGTTTGTCTCGCTGGGCTCTACGACTGCGTTTTCCGGCATGGGGCTCAATAACAATCTTTATGCGAACGCAACCGCCGGCGGGAATGCGCCGTTCTCACTCAGCGGCACGTCTTACAGCACTCTGACAGCGTGGCAGGCGGCGACCGGTGGCGAAGGCAACTCCTCCATCGTTTCCAGTGCATCCTTGCAGAGCAACGGAGAATTGCAGACGGGAAGTCCCGCAATCGGTGCGGGCACGAATCTTTCCCCTTACTTCAATAATGACAAAAGCGGGAGCGTCAGGAACGTGCCGTGGGATATTGGCGCGTATGATGGTCCGCAGCCGCCCGTGGTGCAAAATCTGCGCCTGGAGTCGGGCGTCAATCCCTAGATCAGCCGCGGGCGCAGTTTATAAATCCCCTTGGGATTGAGTATTGAATGGTCCAATGGCGCTGGACTGCACGGAAGCGCGGATGTTGCCGGTCTTATTACCAACAAGAAAATGAGAGCGTGGTCCCTGTGTGTTGCCTCGAACGATCAAGCGATTCTTCAAGAGAATCTGCTCGCGTCCCCCGGCATCGATGAATGCGAGCAAGTGATCGTCCAGGAGGGCTTTTCTTCCGCGGCCGTGGCTTACAATGACGCGCTGGACCGGGTGGCCACGGATATCGTGGTCTTTGCCCATCAGGATGTCTATCTTCCGCACGGATGGGTGAAGGCATTTCAACTGGCTCTCGACCGTCTGGAAGAAGGCGATCCGAAGTGGGCGGTGGCCGGCGCCTACGGGACCTCGCATGCAGATCCCGACGCCGGTCTCGTCTATTGCGTTGCGAATGGACGTATGATGGGCCGCGTGAGCGGGAATCTACGAGCGGTGGATACGCTGGATGAGTTGCTCCTGGTGGTGAAGAAATCGAGCGGGTTGCGATTTGACCAGAAGATCGAGGGATTCCATTTTTACGGTACCGACATTTGTTTGGAGGCGCGTTCTCGCGGACTGCAATCTTATGCATTCGAGGTCTTTTGCATTCACAACGCTGAGAAGACGGAGATACTTCCATGGGCATTTTGGAAATCGTACTTTTATATCCAGAAAAAGTGGAGGCGCCAACTGCCGATTGCCACACCGTGCATCCGTGTCACGGCGGGCGTGATGGACCCGCTGAAGCATTGGATCAAAAGCCTGAGAATTTATTTGGGCCCTGTGACCAGAGCGGAATCACGGGTACAGGACCCGAATGTGCTGGCGGCAAGGATCCAAAGCCACCTGCTTTCCAAATGAACCTCTCCCGACCGCAAATCACGGTGAAAGCCATGGAATTGCCGTCTGCGCAGACGGCACTCATGATGACTTATTCCGCCAAGAATGCGGACTATTTCGGAAATGCCCGGCGCGGCTTCATCGATGAGCTTCCGGATAATCCTGCCGCCAGGCTATTGGAAATCGGTGCGGGAGAGGGAAGCACGGCTGCGTACGCGCAGGCAACGAATAAGTGCGGATGGACGTGCGGAGTGGAATTGTGCGAAACGGCCGCAGCAATCGCCATGACGAAGATGGACCAGGTGATCATCGGCGATGTTGAGAAAGTGGCACTTGAATTCCCTGAGCGACACTTTGATGTCCTGATCCTAAGCGAGATTCTGGAACATCTAGTCGATCCATGGAAAGTGCTCAAACGGTTGCGGCCTCTCATGAAACCGGGCGCGCTGGTCCATGCAGGCTCCCCGAATGTCTGCCATTGGAGTGTGATCAAGTCGCTCCTCGCCGGCAGATGGCAATATGAGGAACGAGGGATATTTGACGCGACCCATTTGCGGTGGTTCAGCCCTTTGACTTATCGCGAGATGTTTATGGATAGCGGTTACGTGGTGGATTCGGTTTCCCCGGCCAATCCATTGAGGGCGAAGGCGCGGCTGATCAATGCGGTAACATTTGGAAAAGTGGAGCATCTGCTGCATACCCAATTGCATTTGAGAGCGCATTGCGCGCAGGACGTGGGCATTGCTTGATTAAAATCATGGTTGAAACAGTCATTCATTGGATGAGGGCGGCAATTCGCGGGATACCCGGGAGTGAGAAGCTGATCGCGACTCTTTCCCCGGTGGCCAAGCGGCTGCTGCGCGGGACAAGCTGGATGCTGATGGCGACCATGATCTCGCGAGTGCTGGCGTTAATTGGCTCCGTTCTTGTTGCAAGATTTCTCGGCAAAGAGGGATTCGGCGAGCTTGGGATGCTCCAGGGCACCACGGAAATGTTTGGATCCCTGGCGGCCTTCAGCCTGGGCGACATGGCGGCCAAGCATGTTGCGGAGTTTCGGGTGACCGATCCGGATCGCGCCCGGCGAATCATTGGCATGTCCAGCGTGGTGGCATGGCTGACCGGCGGCACCATGCTGGCGGCGCTCATGGTGGTGAGTCCGTGGCTGTGCAGGGTGGTACTCAATGCGCCACAGCTCTGGTGGCTGTTCGAAGTCAGCGCGGCAGGACTCCTTGTGGGGGCGGTCAACGGGGCGCAGGCTGGCGCGTTGATGGGATTTGAAGCATTCCGCGAGGACGCGATGATCAGCCTTTATACGAGCATGGCAATTCTCGTGGGACGGTGCGCCGGCGCATATTGGTTTGGGTTACAGGGGGCGATCTGGGGACAATTGGCCGCGGGATTGTTCGGCTGCGTTGCCAATTCTTTCATGTTGCGAAAGGTCGCGCGGCGATTCGGCATCCGATTGACCTATCTGGGGTCTGTCCGCGAAATGCGAATACTCTGGCACTTCAGCTTTCCCGCCGTGACCGGCGGACTCATGATTACCGGCGCGGCGTGGCTATGTAACGCGATGCTCGTTCATAAACCGAACGGTTATTCGGAATTGGGAATCTTTAACGCCGCGCTGCAATGGTACTATGCGCCGCTCCTCATCCCCGGGCTGGTAGGGCGCGTGTTGCTGCCGGTGCTTTCGGAGCGGCTGGGGATCGGCGATATCGGAGAATCGAGAAAGCTGCTGAGACTTTCCATCACAGTCAATACCGTCATGATGCTCCCGGTATTGCTATTGCCGGCGGCGAGCAAATTGATCATGCGATCGTACGGCAATGGATTCGAACAAGGCTGGCCAGTCCTGGCGTTGATGCTGGCGGCAGGCTTTGTCCTATCTGTGCAAATGCCGCTGGGTCATGTACTCGCGGCCTCCGGGCGCATGTGGACGATGCTGGCGATTAATGCCGTATTCTCGGTGTCGCTGGTCGGAGGGAGCTGGCTGCTGATCAATCAGGAGGCGACCGGCCTTGCGTGGGCACGGCTTGGCTGCAACGTATTGCTGCTGGGAATTTCTGTGGTGGTGATTAAGAGGCTGGTCTGGGGGCGCGCGCCCGCCGAGCCACCAAAAACTGTCATCCTGGCGCCGGTGGCACTCGAGGAGTTTTGAATGGGAGCGATCATGCAAACTAATGGCAACGCAGTCGCAAGACCCGAATACTACAACAGGGTCAAAGGGTGGATGCTTTCATTTATCGCGGATGGTCCGAACCGAATCCTTGATCTTGGATGCGGTGCTGGCCGGCTGGGCCAGCGGCTGCGGGAGGCGGGAAAGGTTGGAGAAATGTATGGAGTGGAGCTTTGTCCCGAGGTGGCCGAGGAAGCCGCAAAGATTTACGACAGAGTGATCGTTGGCGATGCGGAAAAGGTGGACTTTGACTTCCTTTCAAGCCTGGACTACGTGATCTGCGGAGACATTCTTGAGCATCTCCAGGACCCCTACACAGTGGTGCGCAAGATCATGGAGTGGCTAAAGCCCGGGGGTAAATTATTGGTCTGCCTGCCGAATATCCGAAATTATCGTATTTTGCAGGATTTGGCCCTCCATGGGGAATGGAAATACACCGATGCGGGAATCCTGGATCAAACCCACCTGAGGTTCTTCACCCGCCAGTCCTGCAAGCGGATGCTGCGCGAGGCGGGTTTCGAGGTTTATCACGATCATATGGTCGTGGACGGCGGGCGGAAAGGGCTTTTCGATAAGTTAACGTGCGGTCTTTTTGAGGAGTTTCTCGGAGCTCAGATATTCGTCTGCGGAAGAAAGAGTGTGTAGATAACGTTTAATATGACCCCCAAACATGTAGCTGTTGTTGGTCTGGGATATGTGGGCCTGCCGCTATCACTTCAATTTGCGAGGTCGGGGCTGGATGTGCTCGGCCTGGATATCGATGCGGCCAAAACCTGCGCGCTCAACGAGGGGCGCAGTTATATCAGGCACATTAAAGATACCGCCATCCAGGAACAACTCATTGCAAAGCGATTCGTGGCGAGTGCCGATTTCTCGCGGGTGCGGGAGGTGGACGCGGTGGTGATATGTGTTCCAACTCCGTTGAACAAAAATCGTGAACCGGACATTTCCTATATTGTGGAAACAGGAAAAGCCATTGCTCCGTACTTGCAAGCCGGTGCCCTGGTTGTCCTGGAATCGACCACTTACCCAGGCACCACCGACGGCGAGTTACGGATGGCTCTAGAGGAATACTCCGGCATGAAGGCCGGTGTCGAATTTCACCTCGCCTTTTCGCCCGAGCGAGAGGATCCGGGCAATCCGGATAGCAAAGTCTCGATTGTGCCCAAGCTTGTGGGCGGCTTGACTCCTGCGTGTCTTGGGAAAGCGGTGGCGTTATATGAACGGGCCGTGGCAAAGGTGGTGCCGGTTTCCTCATGCCGGGTCGCGGAGGCTGCCAAGTTGCTGGAGAATATCTTCCGAAGTGTGAATATCGCATTGGTCAATGAACTCAAGGTGGTCTATGGGGCGATGGGAATCGATATCTGGGAAGTGGTGGCTGCCGCGAAGACCAAGCCCTTCGGATTCATGCCGTTCTATCCGGGACCGGGCCTTGGAGGGCATTGCATCCCGATCGACCCGTTTTATCTTACATGGAAGGCGCGGGAATTTGAGCAGCACACGCGCTTCATTGAATTGGCGGGCGAGATCAATACCGGAATGCCCGACTATGTGGTCGGGCGGGTGGCCGAGGCGCTTAATTCGCAGCACCAGCCAATCAGTGGCAGCCGAATCCTTGTTTTGGGCCTCGCGTACAAGCCGGATGTGGACGATGAGCGGGAATCGCCGAGTTATCGACTCCTGGAGAAGCTCAAGAGGCGGGGCGCGGATGTCGAGTATTATGACCCTTATGTCCCGGTGATACGTCCTACGCGGGAGCACCCGCAGTGGGCGGGCATTGAATCTGTAGCATGGGATAAGATGACGATTGCCGGATTTGACGTAGTGCTGATCGCGACCGCGCACGCGTGCGTCAATTATCAGGAATTGGCGGATTGGGCGCATTGCATTGTCGATACGCGCAATGCGATGGCATCGGTGAAGGTCGCGGCAGGAAAGGTATGGAAGGCGTGACTTCCTTCGAGATGGCAGGCGACATCCCGGATCGAGGGAAGCGGAGAACTGCTTCATGAAGACGACTAACTTCTCAGCCGAGACTGCGGCGCAGCCGATGGCGCTTCCTGGCTCAGGGATTGCACCCGTGCAAAAGGGGCCGAGGCCACGGTACACAGGTTTTCTGATTTACCTGGCGCTCGCGACGGTCGCGTTCTCGCTACCGCTGTTCTTACTGGCGCGGTACGCTGCCGGCAATGACCTGGATTCTTACATCCTTCTCGTTCCATTCATATCCACATACCTGGCTTTTTTGCGGCACAAGAAATTATCACCGGGTAATGAGCCTGCGACTGGCTGGGCGTCCGCTGCGGCTGCGGTGGGTGCAACTGCACTTGCCGCGAATTGGTATTGGGGGGGAACCCTTGATCAAAACGATTCTCTCAGCCTCGTGACGCTGGCTTATGTTTGCGCGCTCGCCGCCGGCGGATTTCTATTCGCGGGATACCAGTGGATGGCGGGAGCGGCATTTCCGTTTGGCTTCCTGCTTTTTATGGTTCCGTTGCCGGATATGGCGGTGGGGTGGCTGGAAACCGCGTCCCGGCTCGCCTCGATCCAGGTTGCTGCCGTATTCTTCGATGTCACTGGTGTCCCGGCACTGCACGACGGCGCGGTGTTTCAACTGCCGGACATTAGCATCCGGGTGGGACAGGAATGCAGTGGCATTCACTCCAGTTGGATTCTCATTATGGCCAGCCTGCTGGCGTCGCATATGGTGCTGAGAACTCCATGGCGCCGTGCGTTACTGGTTGCGTTTGCCATTCCGCTGGGGGTGGTCCGCAATGGATTCCGGATTCTGACGCTGGGATGGCTTTGCATCCACATTGGGCCGCAGATGATCGACAGCCCCATCCATCACCAGGGCGGACCTATTTTCTTCCTGGTTTCGCTGGCGCCATTCTTCCTGTTGCTTTGGATTCTGTGCAGGGGAGAGCGCAAAAGGCACGCTGGAAAAGTGCCGGACCCCCTGATCCCCGGGACCATCCGCGCTTCCCGCTTGCAACCGGATTGAAGGCGCACTTACACTCGCGACATTCGAAACCGATGCTGGCGATACAAAGATCTATCCTCGCCGGCCGCCTAATGCGAGTTAGACTTTCTCGAATGATATTGTCCATTCCAAGGGGCGCAATTCGCCTGGTTCATCTGCTGCTCATTGTGTGCAGCCTCTGCTTCATGGGCGGGTGCGATACCACGCCCACGAGCGCAGATTTTCCGAATCAACCCGCCGCGGACGGACCGACGGTGCTGGTTCCCGGAGATATCATTGGACTGGAGTTTTCGGGCGCGCCGGAGCTCAACCAATCGCAGAAGATTCGGCCTGACGGGAAACTTATATTGCCATTAATCGGAGAGGTTGTCGCGGCGGGGAAAACCTTTCCGGAGTTTCAGCAGGAACTGGAGAACAGCTATAAGACTCAATTGAAAAACACTGAAGTGGTGGTCACGCTGGAAGGGAGCGAAACGCGATCGATTGTGATCGACGGCGCGGTGCAAAGGCCCGGAGGCATCCCATGCGATAGACCGCTGACCGCGCTGGAAGCGATCATGCAGGCGGGTGGACCCAGCATGGACGCGGATATGAAGAAGGTACAGATCATCCGGCTGGTCAATGGGGTGCAACGGAGCATTTTTGTCGACCTGCGAAAGGCGATGAAGGGAACTCCGACCCCGCCCGTTTACGTGCAGTCGGGTGATATCATCTTTGTGCCCGAGGCGTTCTTTTAAAAGCCCCGGCGGACCTGTCCTGGCTCAACCGTTATTCGCCTGCCAGTACCACTGAGCCGCCGGAATCTCTGGTAAGGAACAAACCCGCGGCCATCTCTCGTGCCTGGAATACCGCCCCGGCCAGCACGCACCGGGTATTGGTGGCGGTATCCAGAAAGCTGCCCGTGAAAAGCCCTGTGGAAGGATTAATCCGAATGACAACATTATCTTTAGCACCACTTTGCGCCATGAGCCAATTGGGAGTGACCGCAGTTACAAGATCTGCGTCCGTCGTTGTGAGATTGCCGCCGGAAAGCGTAACGGTTGCCTGCGTCTGGCCTGCAGGCAAAACATCGGCAACAGCCTCTCCGTGAGCGGGCGGTGTATAGATCGAGCCGATGGCGCTCACCGTAGTATCAAATCCCGCCGAATAACTTTTTCCGCCTTGCGGCCTGTGCCACTCAAGCGTGCCATCCAGGTCGCTCTCTGATCCGGTGGTTGTGATGGATTCAAATTTTAATACCCCAGAGAGAAACCCCTTTTCGCCGTACAGCCGCGCATACAGCGATACGGTGCCATCTGCTGCGAGGAAAGATGCCGTGCTTACCAGCGCACCATCCGCCAGTCGGCCCGTGAACCGGACAATGCCGGAAGGAGTTACGACCAGCCTGCCGAAGCCCGTACCTTCCGGCAGATCGCTACCGGGCGGCGCTGGAATGAGGAGAGTGTACGCGCCGGCCTGCGAAGCGGTGCCGGTGCTCTCCGTGAGCGAGGCCGTGATCGACGAGGGTGAGCCGGTGCCCGAGGTTACGCTGCCGGTGATCTGGCTCGACTCGGGGTTGAGTGTCAAAACAATCGGGATATTGACTGTGGCAACACCATCCGGCGCAAAAAGGCCAAAGATCGACCGGGAGGAGGAGCCGAAATTGAGTCTGCCCGTGAATGTTCCCTTATGCGTCAAAACAAGATCAATGCGTCCGGTATTGGCGGCAGTGGGAGAGGCATTCGTGATCAATCCGCAAAATACGCCTGCGTCGGCAATCGTCACTGTCGCGGTCGAAGAGCCACCGAGGCCGTCGGTGAGTGTGTAGGTGAATGAGTCATGGCCTGCAAAATCATATCCGGGCGCATAGGTGACGGTATTGTCGCTGTTGATCACCACCGTGCCACATTGTGGCTGGGTCACCTGCGAGACCGCCGGCGTTCCCCGCGGGCATTCGTCGTTCGCCAATACGTTGATCACTACTGGCGTGCCAGACAACATGATCGCCGTGTCGTTGACTGCGAGCGGGCCGGTATCGACCGTGACTTCGTTAGAGGGGCGGCTTTCCAGTCCCGACGCGTCGAAGGCGGTGACCGCAAAGTAATAAATCTTCCCAGCCGCCAACGTGGAGATGGTGGCAGTGGTGGTGTTTCCTACCTGGATCTCCTGAGTATAGACGCCGCTGGCCGTGCCGAAACGCAAATGATAACCGACGATATTCGGTCCCGTATCGGCATCCCAACCCAGCGTCACGGAGAGTGCGCACGCATGGGAGCACCACAATCCGCCGATAATCGCCAGGCCCCGCAACAGCCCAATCCACCGCACTAAAATATTATGGAAATTATGGAACACATAATGGCTATAAGCAGCAAGCGTGCCTTCTTTGTGGGACTGACTCCTACAGTCACCTTATTTCCGCCCCGTTTTTCCCTGTATGAACTTTGAAATGATGCCCGCTTTTGCCGCTGCGCTCATGAGCGGCGCGGTTGCCACCGCCATGCTCGTCCGCAGGCGCCGGTCCGTCGCGGGTTGGTGCTTTTTTGCGGGAATGATGATTCTGGCCAGTGAGAGCGTCTGCAACGGCTTGAGCCAGGGGGCAACCGAACCTGGGGCGCTCATGCGGTGGCAGACGTTTGCGCTGCTGGCCAAGTGCGGCCTGCCCGCGGTGTGGCTCGCATTCAGCGTTACGTACTCACGCGGGAACTATTCGGAATATCTTGAGCGCTTGCGGATCCCGCTTTGCCTCGCCCTGTTGCTGCCTCTTGGACTTGCCGCAGGCAGCCACGGAAGCCTCCTTCATTCATCGGAGGGCACCCACTTTGCGCGAGCCGCGTGGCTGCACTCAACAGGGGCGGCAAGATTGCTCGACATCCTCTTGCTGAGCACATTCGTGCTGATCCTGATGAATCTGGAGAAGACGTTTCGCGCGGCGGTGGGAACCATGCGGTGGAGGATCAAGTTTCTCGTCCTTGGGCTGGCGGTCGTGTTTGGCGCGCGGATTTACACGGAGAGCGAGGCGCTGCTTTTTTCCGGGCATAGCCTGGCGCTGGCCAGCATTGAGAGCGTGTCCCTGCTCATTGGGTGCCTGCTTGTCGCGACGGCATATTTGCGCAGCGGGTTTGCCGAGATTGAAATCTATCCTTCCCACGCGGTCATGGAGAGCTCGGTGACGGTGATTTTGGCGGGAGGTTATCTGTTCGTGGTCGGTGTATTTGCCCAGGTCGTTTCGGTGCTTGGAGGGACTGGGAATTTTCAACTCCAGGCCTTTTTGATCCTGCTAGCGATAGCCGCGCTGGCCGTGCTGATCTTTTCGGAACGGCTTCGCATGAGCGTGCGGAATTTTGTCAGCCGCCACTTTCAGAGCTCGCAGCGCGACGTCCGCAAGATATGGACATTGTTTACCCAGCGGATGGCGAGCGTCATGGATCAGCCGGGACTCTGCCTGGCCTCTGCGAAACTGATCTCCGAGACATTCAACACCCTTTCGGTTACGGTATGGGTGCTCGATAAGCGGGAAGAGGGCCTGGTCCTAGGAGCATCGACCGCCGTCGGCGAGGGCATGCCGATCGATCCGAACGCGAAGCTTGCGGCTTCCGGAGGGCTTCTCGCCGGGCTGCGGGCGCTTGCCCGCCCGTTCGACCTGGAAAAGATCGGCGAACCCTGGGGCGCAGACTTGAGGGACGCGACACCGAGTCAATTTCGCAAGGGAGGGAACCGCATCGGCCTTCCGCTGATGGCCGGCGAGCGCACGCTCGGGATTGTTATCCTTGCAGACCGGGTGAACGGGGCGCGCTACAGCGTGGAAGAACTCGATTTGCTCAAATGCATCGGCGATCAAATTGCTGCCGGATTGCTGAACCTGCGGCTCTCGGAGGAATTGGCGCAGGCGAGGGAGATCGAAGCGTTCCAGACCATGTCGGCGTTCTTCGTCCACGATCTGAAGAATGCGGCATCGAGCCTGGGCTTTATGCTAAAAAATCTTCCGGTCCATTTCGATGATCCGGTATTTCGCGCGGATGCGTTGCGGGGAATTGGCAATACGACCAACCGGATCAATCTGCTCATCGACCGGCTCTGCATATTCCGGACCGAGCTCGACCTGAGCCCCGTGGAAACCGATCTCAATCAATTGCTCATCGAATCGCTGGAAGAGATGAAGGCCTTTCCAAGGGTTGAAGTCGTCACCGACCTTCGGCCGTTGCCGAAAATACTCGCGGATCGCGAGCACCTCCAGATCGTCCTTACCAATCTGCTTCTCAACGCGGCGGATGCGGTAGGGGACACGGGCCGGGTAACTGTGGAAACCCGTGAGAGGGGGGGACGGGCCATCCTATGCGTGGTGGATGACGGCTGCGGAATGAGTGAGACATTCCTGAAAAATTCGCTGTTTCGCCCATTTCAAACGACCAAGAAGAGAGGAACGGGCATCGGGATGTTCCAATCGAAGATGATTGTCGAGGCGCACCACGGCAGTATCCAGGTGACGAGTGAGCCGGGCAGGGGCACGACATTCTGCGTGAGTCTGCCGGCGATGGGACCCGCCGAGCGGAAATACGGACGCGAGCGCGAAGTGGAACAGATGCAGGAAATTTAACGCGATGCACCGGCCAATTTTCAATATTGAGGCGACGGAAGGTAACGGCTCGTACGAGCCCGTAGCTTTCATCCCTGGGGAGGGCATGTCATGGAACCATTTATAATCAAACCAAAGCTCCTCATCGTGGACGATGACGAGGAGATCTGCACGCAGATGAAGTGGGCGCTCGGGGGAGAGTACGAAATCCATCTGGCCGGCAACCGTGCAGCGGGGCTGGAGCTTTTCAAGTCGCAGCGTCCGCCGGTGGTTCTCCTCGACCTTGGCCTGCCGCCGCAACCGAACGAGCCGGGCGAAGGCCTGGCGGCGCTGGCCGCCATCCTCGCGATCGACCGCGAGGCAAAGGTCATTGTCATCTCCGGGCAGGGAGAGAAAGAGAACGCATTGCATGCCGTCGGGGCGGGAGCGTACGATTTCCTCTGCAAGCCGGTGGAGCTTGATAATCTGAAGCTGCTTCTCCAGCGCGCCTATTACGTGGCCCGGCTGGAGCGGGAGTTTCATGAATTGCAGCAGAACCAGGAGGTTGAGTTATTCGAGGGGATGCTGGGCAACAGTTCGCAGGCGCGGGGGCTCTTCTCGGCGCTGCGGAAAATCGCGGCGTCCAGCGCGCCTGTGCTTCTCCTGGGCGAAAGCGGCACGGGCAAGGAAATGGCAGCCGTGGCGATCCATCGCCGGAGTTCCCGCAGCAGCGGCCCGTTTGTCCCGGTGAATTGCAACGCACTTCCCGAGAACCTGATCGAGAGCGAATTGTTCGGACATGAGAAAGGCTCCTTCACCGGCGCCGACATTCAGCGCAAGGGACTGGTGGAGACGGCCCAGGGTGGCACGCTATTCCTGGATGAGATTGGGGAGCTGCCACCCGCCATCCAGGTGAAACTTCTGCGGTTCCTCCAGGATCGCAGATTCCAGCGAGTCGGCGGACGGCAGGAAATCCAGAGCGACACTCGCGTTGTCGCCGCCACCAACTCCGACTTGAAAGCTGCGGTCAAGAACGGGACCTTTCGCGAGGATCTCTACTTCCGCATCGCCGTGGTCACGGTGAGCATTCCTGCGTTGCGAGACCGCGGCGAGGATATTGGTTTGATTGCCCGTGAGTTCCTCCATCGCCATGCCCTCCAGAATGGACGGACCGGGCTTGTGTTTTCGCCCGATGCGCTGCGGGCCATCAATCGTTACCGTTGGCCGGGAAATATCCGCGAGCTGCAGAACCGGGTGCAGCGCGCCGTGATCATGGCGGAAGGCAGGCGGATCAGCGTGGACGACATGGAACTGAGCCAGCTCCTGGAAGACCTTCCGTCCGTCACATTGAAGGAAGCGCGCGAAGAGATCGAGCGCGAGATGGTGCAGCAGGCGCTCAAGCGGCATGCCGGCAAAATCAGCTCCGCGGCCGTGGACCTTGGTATCAGCCGGCCGACTTTTTACGAACTTATGGAAAAACTAGGCATCCCCCGGGAATGAGGATTGAAAGATGAGTCATCCGTATTCCAGAATCGGTCTTTTATTCCTCAGCGTGGCGATACTCCTCTCCGGCTGCACGCGCGCGCAGAAGGAGGCGCGCTTCCTGAGCCGCGCGGACAGTGATTACAAGGCGGGAAATTATCCCGCTGCAAGAATCGAGTATCTGAACGTACTACGTCTGGATCCCAAAAACGCGGAGGCCTGTGGGCAAATCGGAGCGATCTGGGTGGATGAGGGCGATGTGCTGCAAGGGCTGCAATATCTCACCACAGCGCGGAACCTCGCGCCTGGGAACATGGAGGCGTACAACCGGCGTGGATCCGCGTTGCTTGCGCTCGGAGATGCGGCAGGCGCGCGGGCAGAGGCGTTGACGGTCCTTAAACAGGACCCGGGAAACGGAGAGGCAATCCTGCTGCTGAGCAACGCCACCCGCAGCCGCGCGGATGCCGAGAACGTGCGGCAATTTCTGCAGAAATTCCCCGATCACGACAATCCTTTCTATCAACTTGCATTGGGCGGCCAGCTCCTCTTGAGTGGCGATGAGGAGGGTGGCGCGAAGGCGCTGGAACGCGCGGCCACGCTGGAGCCCGGATCTCCCGACCCTCACATGGCGCTGGCCAGCATGTACCTGACCCAAAAGAATCCCGCCAAAGCGGCCGATGAATTCAAAACCGCCGCTGACCTCTCTCCGCCCTCCGGCACGGCGCGGCTGACCTATGCGGAATTTGAGTTGGAATCCGGGGCGCAGGAGAAGGCAAACACAATCCTGACCGATCTGACAACCAGCAGACCCGATTATATGCCGGCGTGGCTGTTGCGGGCGCGCATCGCTTTCTCCGCGAAGAATATCGATGAGGCGCTGGGCCTGCTGAGCCACGTGCTGGGACAGGATTCCGGCGATCTGGATGCCCATATTCTCAAGGCTCAGCTCCTGCTGGCGAAGGGGGATGCGGCCGGCGCCATGGCAGAATTGCAGCAACTCGGGCCGCCCTTCAGGGACCTGCCGGTCGTCAATTTCCACCTGGCGCAGGCGAGCCTGCAAGAGAACAAGATACCCGAGGCGATCAATTTTCTGAACCAGGCTGTCAGTGCCAGTCCCGATTATACCGAAGCTGTGCTCCTGCTGGCAAACCTCAACCTACGCACTGGGAACGCGGCGCCCGTCGTCGATGCGATGCAACGCGTGGTGCAGCTGCACCCTGAGATGACCGGGGCGAGACTGATGCTTGCGAGCGCCTATCAATCCATGAAGCAGTACGACAATGCAATCGAGGTGCTGCAGAAGGAAATCACGATGAATCCGAGGGATGCCCAGTCCTTATTCATGCTGGGCACGGATTACCTGGCGCAGGGGAATCCGGCGCAGGCCCGCGGGGCATTCGAGAAGGCGCAGGAGTTGGCGCCGCAGGAGTTGCTGCCCACCGTCCAGTTGGTTGACATCGATATCCAGGCCAATGATTTTGACTCGGCATTCAAGGTGGTGCGGAGCCGCCTAGCAGCGCAGCCGAAATCCCCGGGTGCGCAGTTTTTGCTCGGCAAAATCTATTTTGCACAGAAGGACTGGCCGCACGCCGAGGGGGCGTTGGCGACGGCGCTGGCCGGGGATCCGAAGCTGTCTTCGGCCTATCAATACCTGGCAAACACTTACATTGCGGAAAAGAACGATGACAAGGCGATCCAGGTGCTGCAGGCATTTCTTACGAAGAATCCCAAGGATCCCACAGCGCTCATCGACCTCGGTAATCTGTATAATGCAAACGGGCAGTTTGAGAAGGCTCGGAGGACGTATGAGCAACTGCTCGCGGCAAGCCCGGATTCGGCCGCGGCTTTGAACAATCTCGCCTATTATTACGCAGAACATGGCGACGATCTCAACAAAGCACAGGGCTTTGCGGAGAGTGCGCAGGAATTGCTTCCCGCAGACCCGAACATCGCCGACACGCTGGCGTGGATCCTCTACCGGAAAGGTGATTATGGACGTGCGGTGGGACTGCTGCAAGGCAGCGCCTCGAAACCGCCGGTGGCACCCGAGATTCTCTACCACCTGGGCATGGCCAGCGCCATGATGGGGAATGCCGATGCGGCCCGCACAGCGCTCAACCAGGCATTGGCTGGCGAGGGCGATTTCGAGGGCAAGGCCAGTATCCCGGCACGGCTTGCCTTCATGGACCAGGTCGAGGCTGGGACGGCTTCGCCGGAGGAGATCGAGGCGTTCCTGAAGCCTCAGCCAACGGACGTGTACGCGCTGGCCGCACTGGGTGACGCCTGGGAACGGGCAGGTGAGCAGGCGAAGGCGGCAGCCGCCTACCAGCAGGCCCTCGATCGCAATCCGAAGCTGACCACTGCGGCGCTGGGCCTGGCCGAACTGGATGCCGGACCGTTGCATGCGCCGGACAAGGCCTTCGACCTCGCTAAAACGGTCCGCGAACGGGAGCCAGCCAATGCGCGGGCGGCGGGGGTGCTTGGAAGCGTGGCGTACCAGCGGCGGGATTTCGTGCAGGCGTATGCGCTGTTGCAGGAAGCCATTGGCGCTGGCGGCGGCGATGCTGGCCAGATATCCATGCTGGAGGACTTTGCATGGGCGGCGTATAGTCAGGGCAATCTTGCGGATGCACGGAACGCGATGCAGCGTGTCAAAAGCGCGGCGGCGGCGAACTCAACCGAGGCGGCGGATGCAGGCTCATTCCTGAGCATGGTAGATCTCGCCGATCATCCGGGCCAGCTCGCGGCGGTGGAGTCCCAGATCGCGAAAGTGCTTCAGGCAACGCCTGATAATGTGCCCGCGCTCATGGCGCGAGCGCGCCTGCGGATGAGCCGTGGCGACGGCAAAGGGGCCGCCGAGGATTATGCAGCCGCCCTGGCGCGGTTTCCGGATTTTCCGTACGCAGAGAGTGGGCTCGCCTCATTGTACCTCATGGATCCTGCGACCCAGGACAAGGCGTACGATCTGGCGGCGAAGGCGCACAAGGCGCTCCCGGATGATCCGAAAGCGTCCGAAGCGCTCGCTGAGGCAAGTTACCAACGGAAGGATTATTCATACGCCGTTCAGCTCCTGCAGGAGTGCGCGCAGGCGGGGCCGTTGGGTAACGAGCCGTTGTATTACCTGGGGATGGCGCTCTGGCAGACAAAACAGTCTGCGGAAAGCCGGCAGACCCTCGATCAGGCCGTGTCCGCGGGCCTGTCTGGTGCCCACCTTGCCGAGGCCCAACAGGTTCTCCACAAACTGGGAGAAAAGTGACCGTCGGAAAATCTTACACTCTTTGCAAATATGCCTTGAAAGTCACAGGACTGTGAAATATGTAAATTATTGATGCGAAGATGGTTATATTTGTCATAATTATTCTGGAATGAATGTTGCTTTGTATTTTCCATATTATTCCCCGAAACAATTCCCGATGGAATGCATCCCTAGCGTGATTTAAAGACCGTGACGAAACGACGTGGACGTGAGCTCAGATCTTTGGAAGTGGCGCTTGCCGTGATCGTGGTGGGCTGCGGAGTTTTCAGCCGGGAGGCTCGTGCGAACTATCTGAGTGGAACGATCGGGTTCTCGGGATCGGGGATGGTGACGAACTCGGCAAATGTGACGACGGTGACCTTCGCCACGCCGCAGGAAGTCTCGAGCTTTAACAGTGGGAATTACAGCGTGTTGCCGCTGGGTACCCCTGCGAATATCTATACGACGTTCTCGTTTACCAACAACGGGTCCAGCGCGATTCTGGATTCGGCGCCAGTCTCACCGCTCTGGTCGGTGACCCTGAGTGGCACCACTTTTGACTTTGATCTGACGGGGTTGACGACGGCGACCTATACGCCGGCGGTCATGGGGGCGCCTCCGGGGCTCTCGCTCACCGGATTCGGCATCGCCCAAGAGTCTGGATTTAGCGACACGCCGGCGACCTACACATTGGCGGGTATCTATAATCCGGTGGCGGCGGTGTGGAATTTTGATTTGAGCGATCAGACATCAGCGTCCCAACCGGACCCGGTGCCGGACGGGGGGGCCACGCTCGCCTTGCTGGGGACTGCGCTGGCGGGGGTTGAGTTTATCCGGCGGGCGGCGAGGGCAGCCAGGGAGGGGAGCGGGGAGTGAACGCCTGGTAGGGAGGCGCAGACGATGCGGTTTTAAAGGAGAAGGGCCATGGAGATATCCATGGCCCGATTTGTTTTTACGGCAGTTTCTGCAGCCGTCGCGATGTATTGGCGAGGGCTGTTGCACCCGGTTCGACCTCTGCCACTATGTCTCCCCATACAGGCGATGCACCCGAAGCCTCTTGGCGCACCAGTCCTCAGCGCTGCCAGGTCAGTTGCTAAAGCTTTTTAGATGCTGCACGGGGGGGAGGAAAGTTGGGTGGGCCGACTATCGAGGAAAGGGACTTGCCAGCTTGCTGTATCCCGTGGTTATTCGGGCATGGGATGTGCTTATTACAGCGGGCATGAGTGCCCTTCTCTGGTTAATCCTGAGCTTCTTTGCGGCTGGCGGTGTGCTGATGACTCGGGAAGCCCTACGGGCCCCGGAGGGTGTCGAAGACGAGTCGGGATTCAGAGTGGTGTGGAACACCCCATCCGAGAGCCCACGTGGCCGGCAAGGGAAGCACCAATCTACCGGGCGGAGGCCCTGGAGAACCCATTCGCCGGCCCGCGCGTAACCCAGTGGTGGGAAAGCGCTGCGGAAGTCCAGACTGACTTGCCGGGCGTGCCGATTATCAGTGTGCTGCGCCTCCCCTGATTAGGATCGGCAGCTCAAAGAGCGAACTTGCGGCGGAAGAGCGCCAGACCGCCTACCGCGATGCCCATCAACAGGACGGTGGTCCCGCCGTCGGGGGCACCGGTTGTTTGCGGGTCGAGAACCAATTGGGCCTGATACTGATAGGTGCCAGTGGTGCCGATATTCATAACCTGAACGCCATAGCCACCCGGATCGGAAGCGAAAGCAGAGGTGATACTGGAGAGCCCGAGTCCACCACTCCCGGTGGAGGCGGTCAGCAGGTTCAAGAAGGGGTTCGAGGATCCGCCGGCCGCAGTATAGGTGACGCCGGGTTGGCTCTCAAGATACCAGATGGCCGCCTGCAGGTAGGCCGCATCGTCCGCCCGAGCGCTATACCATGAGAAAGTGGAGCCGTTGAACATCGCAGCCTGGCCGGTGTAGGCGTATCCCGTGAGGGTGCCCAACGCAAATTGCGAATAAAGCCAGGCAGTGCCGAGTGTGATAGTCTGCCCCGGTTGGTAGCTGGGTGCGTTCAGGATGTTGGGACTGACCACGTAGTTGAGCGGATTGGTCGGAATGCCGGGCGGAATCGGATAGCTCAAGCCCGTCTCAAGGCAGAAAGATTCAAACCCGACATCGCCCACGAGGCCGCTATCCGGGTCAGTGACTTTTGCCAGCGGGCTATAGGCTGCGAGAAGAGAAGAATCGGACGGGATGAGGGTGAATTCACCACCGTCTGCGGTGTCCGTCGAGACTGTGGAAAGGGTATCGCCACCGTAAATGACCCCGCCTGATTGCATCTGGTCGATTCGATCGATGGTAACCGTAGAGCTGAACGCCGTTGATCCAAGTACACCGAGCAAGCCCGCCACCAGGGCTCCTGACAGAATTTGGGATTTCATAAATTACTTTCCTTTAAATATTTGGGGAGTGGACCATTCCACCGCAGGTGCATGAATAGCAACGAGTATGCCAGAGGATGTCATCCGTGGTTTAGTAAACGCGTAAGTGCCTATTGATAGGAAACTTGCGATGTTTCATAAATATTTTGAAACCGGTTACCATTGTTCGCATTTACAATAAAGTGTAAAGTCTTCCGACGAATTTGGGCCGAACCAGATCTTGTAGAGCTTGGGAAATCCGTCGCTGGCCAGAAGGAGTGCGCTGTCGACCAGAATCCAGACACGTTGCCACTGGTCCCACCTTCCTTGTGAACTGAATTTATCTTTTAATGAACCGATGCCCGAATCCGCAGATTCCAGATTAACAGGCAAGCTTGCTGCTTGGCGTACCATCAGAATTTTCGTATCCTCGCTGTCGCGATCGGATGGAACCGAGAGAAGAAACCAAACGTACTGACCGATTCGCAATCCATGCTTTCGCGCCCAACTCCCTCAGGGCATGATCCTGCCCCAAGCCAATGCATCCACGAGATATTCGAGGATCAGGTGGAACGGACCCCGGAGGCGGTGGCGGTGGTATTTGGGGATGTGAGCCTGAGCTTCCGGGAGCTCAACGGTCGCGCCAATCAACTCGCACGGCAATTGCGGGAGCTAGGAGCGGGGCCGGAGGTGTTGGTAGGGATCTGTCTCACGCGAACGGAGCGGATGTTGATCGCCATTCTGGCGGTGTTGAAAGCAGGGGGGGCATATGTACCGCTGGATCCGGTTTATCCCAGGGAGCGGATCGACTTCATTCTCGCCGATGCGCGGGCGCCCATCCTGGTGACAGAGAGCGCCCTGGCTGCGATCCGGCCGCCGGAGGGGACGGAGGTCGTCAAATTTGATCCGGGATGGGACGAAAGATCGCCGGCGGAAGATGGAAATCTCCCAAGCGGAGTGGGATCGAGTGACCTGGCCTATGTAATCTATACCTCGGGCTCCACGGGGCAGCCCAAGGGGGTGGCGCTGGAGCATCGCAATACCGTGGCGCTGATCGATTGGGCGCGGAACGTTTTCCATTCTGATGAACTGGCGGGCGTCCTGGCGTCGACTTCCATTTGCTTCGATCTATCCGTGTTTGAGATGTTCGTGCCCTTGTGCTGCGGCGGCACGGTGATTCTGGCGGAGAACGCGCTGGCTCTGCCGGACTTGCCGACCCGGGACGAGGTGACATTGATCAATACGGTGCCATCGGCAATCCGTGAACTGGTGCGCATCAAGGGGATTCCAGCGTCGGTTAGGGTCATCAATCTGGCGGGGGAACCACTGGATACACCGCTGGTCGACATGATTTACGCCGGAACCACGGCGGAGAAGGTTTACGACCTCTATGGTCCGTCCGAGACGACCACTTACTCGACGTTTGCCCTGCGCAAGCAAGGAGAGCCGGCGACCATTGGGCGGGCAATCGCCGGGGAGGTGGTTAGGCTGCTGGATGCTGAGGGACTGATGGTGCCGGTAGGAGTGGCCGGGGAGATCTACATCGGGGGAGCGGGGGTGGGGCGGGGATATCTGAATCGGCCGGAACTGACGGCGGAGAAGTTTGTAGCAGATCAGTATGAGGATGGA
>Ga0302319_10000435_pt1 | contig 95006 bp, 87 predicted proteins | sample Bog_T0_2_FD_203319 | JGI IMG/M metagenome (GOLD analysis project Ga0302319, IMG submission 203319) | Peat permafrost microbial communities from Stordalen Mire near Abisko, Sweden - Bog_T0_2 | ecosystem: Environmental > Terrestrial > Soil > Wetlands > Peat | place: Sweden: Abisko, Stordalen Mire... | reverse complement strand
GCGGTGATCCACTCCTGGATTTTCTTCCGATCCACTGCCGAAAGCTTAACGGAAACAACCATGCCCCCAGGTTATAGCTAACCCGGCATAACTGTCTAGTTATTTATTGGACACAACACTAGCTGCGTAGCGTCTCGCAGACCAGCCGCGCGGCATTATGCGAAGCCGCCTTTTTCGACGGTCCGTCGCCCGATGCGCAGAGTTCCTTGCCCACCCTGACTTCTACTGTGAACGTTCGAGCGTGCCCCGGCCCGGTTTCCGCAGTCAGAACGTAGATGGGGCGAGGCAGATTTCTGTCACGCGTGAGGCGTTCCAACTCCGCGCGGAAATCCTGCGGCGGTCCGGCTCCAGCCAGTTGCGCGAGCACCTCATCGCTGGGGAGAGCATATTCTTCCACCATATGCCGCGCCGGCTCCGCGCCTCCATCGAGGTAAACGGCGGCGAGGACGGCTTCGAAGGCATTCACCAGCAGGCGTTGCTTGGAACGGCCCCCCGCCGTCTCTTCGCCTCTTCCTAAGTGCAGATACTTGCCGAGCTTTAAATGGTGCGCCACGGCCAGAAGATGGGCGGCGCTCACCAGATGGTTCTTGAGGAGGGAGAGTTGGCCTTCGGTGAAGTCGCGGAAGCGGTTGAATAACCATTCGCTCATCAACCAGCCGAGAATCGCATCGCCCAGAAATTCCAGACGCTCGTTATCGGAGGGTGTGACTGCGGTGTCGGCAGACCTGACCGCGCCCTGCGCTTCGTTCGCGCTGGAACTATGCGTCAGGGCACGGTTGAGCAGGCTACGGTCGGCAAATCGATGGCCGAGCGCTTGCTCGAGTTCCGCCAGGTCCGGTACGTCGAGATCCGTTGGAATGTTACTTCGCCTGAGCTTTCGCCGTCGTGGCCCGTGTTTTGTCTGAAGTCGCGATGGTCTTCAGTTGGTCCGGAACACCGGGCGCATTGATTGCCTTGTCGAACCAGGTGATGGCGTCGTCATACTTTTTCGCGGCGAGTAATGCGCGGCCCGCCCGGATCATCAGCAGCGGATCGGGGTTGGCCTCTACGCCCTTCTGGTAATTGGCAACGGCATCGTCATACTTCTTATTCACCAGCGCCACGGTCCCTAACGCCTGATAGGCCTGAGCGGTGTCGTTGCCTTTGTAAGCGGTCCACTGGTCGTCAGTCATCTGAGGATTCGGTTTGACAGCGGTTTTCAGATTGTCGATCGCGGTGTTGGCATACTTTGCCGCTCTGGATAGCTTCTCGTCTTTATCGAGATCGGTATCGCGAGTCGATGAAGCCAGTACATTCGCCAGCAGTACTTCGGCATCGAAATTCATCGGATCGGCTGTCAGCGCCTGCTCGGCGAAGACGATCGTTTTCGCATTGTCGTTTTTCTGCTGGTAGGCATCGGCTTCCACATAGAAGGCCAGGCTCTTGAAATCGGTTTTGCCGAATTTCGTAACCAGATCGTCAGCTGCCTTGATCCGTGCATCGGGATCCTGTGCCTGCAGCATGGCCTGTACGGCCTGAGCTTCCGCCTGGGTCTTGGGGCGCGGCTGTTTATTCTGGGCGTTTGCCATCGTCGCGGCCGCTGCGGCGGCCAGGCAGATAACGGGAACTCTGAAGCGTTTCATTTACTGGATCTCCTGATTACGGGTAATATTCTTCGACTCGTTTTGAGCGGCCTCGCGCGCCCGGTCGGATGCACCTGAAACCGCTAGTGCTTCCTGGTAATACTTTGCCGCATCTGCGGGTTCGCCCGCGGCCCTCGCGAGCCGCGCCATGTATACGTAAGACCAAGCCTTCGTCTGGTCGTCAGGCGAAGCATCGAGAGTCTTCTGAAATAGTTTAACGGCAGTGTCCGGCTGGTTCAGCAAAACCGAAATTCGAGCCAGCCCGTACCACGCCTGCGCGTGCTCCGCGGCGCTGCCCTGTTGCTCCAGCGCTTTCAGATAAAGCTGTTTGGCAGGTTCGAGACTGCGCTTCGCGTAGAGATCCTCGGCTTGATCGATCGTTTTAGCCGAAGGCGAAAGCGCTGCCTGGGGTGCTTCGGTCGTGATGGTTTTCGCCGCGCGTTCCAAAGTCGCGCTGTCAAACTTGATCTGCGAAATCCGCGCGCTCTCGCGGTTGAGGTCCATCGCCCCGATCATATCTGAAAGAAAAAAACGAAGCCCCTGCGGCTGAACTTCAAAATCCTTCAGTTGCTCGGCAAAAAAAGGTGTGAGAATGAATCCCTGGCGGGCGGCTTGCTGAATCTCGTTTGGATTCTTGTCGAGACGGCTTTCCACTGCTTTGATCAGGCTCTCATTGGCTAAAAGTACGAAATCGTCTTTGAAGCCCTTATCGAGGGGCGCAGTTTGTACGAAGTCGATCAGTGAGCGCTTCGTTGCCAGATCCACTCCGTACTTGATTACAATCGGATCGATTTCGAAATGCAGGTAAGCGTGCCGAATGTCGAACAGAGGCGGATTGGTCGCCGCCGTGGCTACCACGAATGCGTCATCGCCGTAGTTGCGGGTTTGCACTTGCTCCGGAGTGGCGAGCAGATCCACGAACACGTGGAAATGCCGGCCGAGGTACCCATCCGCCGGAACTCGCAGGTAACCTTGTACTCGCTGTGTCATCGCAATCAGCGGCGGTTGATAGCGCACTAGTTCTTTCTGATAGACGGGCTCTGCCCGCTTCCAGAGTTCAGCCAGATTCGCCTGATGGTAAAAATCGATCAGCAAAGGTGTGAACTCAGCCAGTTCGAGCGCGTCCGGGGGCACCTCGACGTCACGCGTGCGCCATTTGAAATCCGGCGGCCCGCTGATCGAAAGGGCATAAGAGATGTATTCAGCAAGATCCTGGGTGCTGTTCTTCTTCAGATGTTTCTTGTAGTAGCGCTGAAGTTCGGCAAGGACAGGGATGTTTTGCTTCGCTATATAGTCGCGTAGCTGGGCCCGCAGAGGGCTGTTATCCGGCAGCGTTACGCCCTCGTCATAGCCTGCGGCATTAATCGCGGCGAGAACGATGAACACGTTCTGGTTGGCATCGAGTTCGAGGGTTTCGGCGCCCTTGAGACCATTCAGGCTGAACAGGCCCACGACGGCGAAGAGAAGAAGTTGCTTCAAAACGCTTATTGTTGCGACCCTTAGTTTACCATCGAAAAGTCCGCTCATCTGTCGCCTATGCTGCCCCGCATTCTCATGATTTCCTCGGAAGCCAGCCCCTGGGCCAAGACGGGAGGCCTCGCCGACGTTGTCGGTTCGCTCCCTCTTGAACTGGCGCGCATCGGCCATCGCGTCGCCGTAGTAATTCCCAACTATGGTAACGCCCGCCATGCTCCGGGCGAGCGCGTGTTGACGGGTATTCCTATACCGGCGGCTGGACGCATCTTCCCGGTCTCTGTACGTGCTCTCACCGTGTCCGGCGTGACCACGTTTTTTATCGAGCAACCGGAACTCTACGATCGCCCTGGCTTGTACGGAGATCGGTCCGGTGATTATCCGGATAACCACCTTCGGTTTGCCGTTCTTTGCCGCGCCGCCCTCGAGGTCTCCCGCCGGCTCTTCCCGGTGGATGTTCTCCACTGCCACGATTGGCAAGCCTCCCTGCTTCCCGCCTGGATCAAAGGCAGGACTGTAGCTGACCCCAACTTTCTGGGCACGAAAACCCTGCTTACGATCCACAATCTGGGTTATCAGGGCATTTTTGATGCCTCGGTGATGAGCGAGATTGGGCTTTCCCGTGCGCTCTTCACTCCGGCGGGGTTCGAATTCTGGGGCAAGGTCAGCCTGCTGAAGGCCGGAATTGTGTTCGCCGACGTCCTCACCACCGTCAGCCCCACTTACGCCGAAGAAATTCAGACACCGGAATACGGCTTCGGGCTCGACGGGTTACTACGCCGTCGAAAAGCCGATCTCACCGGCATTCTCAACGGAGTCGATTACACCCTATGGAACCCGGAGACCGATAACCATCTGCCCGCCCCCTACTCCACGTCGGATCTGAGCGGCAAGCAAATTTGCAAGCGCGAACTGTTGCGGGAAATGGGTTTTCCCGCCGCTGATATTGGTTGCCCGGTCATCGGAATCGTTTCCCGCTTCACCAGCCAGAAGGGTTTTGACCTTCTCGGCCAGGCCGCCGCCGAGCTGTTTGAGGCCGACCTGCGGCTCGTCGCTCTTGGCAGCGGAGAGCCGGAATGGGAAGAACTGTTCAGAAATCTGGAGGCGGCTTACCCCGATAAAATTCGGGTTCGTTTTGGCTACGATGACCGGCTGGCGCACCGCATTGAAGCAGGCGCAGATATGTTTCTAATGCCCAGCCGCTATGAGCCTTGCGGTCTGAATCAGATTTACAGCCTTCGTTACGGCACCGTCCCTGTGGCCCGCGCCACTGGTGGGCTGGACGATACGATACAGGCCGACACAGGATTCAAGTTCCGTGATTACAATGGGAAGGCGCTTCTCGATTCCGTTCGTGCCGCGTGCGAGCTTTGGCAAGACCAGGCTGCATGGAAGGCGATGATGGTTCGGGGAATGCGTAAGGATTTTTCGTGGTCGGTTTCGGCCGCCGCGTATTCCCGCCTGTACCGCGGTTTGCATCCCGCGGGCACTCGGGCGACTCTAAGGACTTAACGAGGATAAAAATGGCTGGAGCAAACACGCTTAACTTCACCGACGCTGGCTGGGATACCGAGGTACTTAAGTCCTCTGAACCGGTTTTAGTCGATTTCTGGGCCAGTTGGTGCGGCCCCTGCCGGCAGATGACGCCGGTGATCGACCAGCTGGCCGACGAGTATCACGGCAAAGCCCGGATCGGCAAGCTGAATGTCGATGAAAATGGTCAGACTGCGATGCGTTACCAGGTGCGTGGCATCCCCACGCTGCTCCTGTTTAAGGGCGGCCAGTTGGTAGCCACTAAGGTAGGCGCAACCGGCAAAACCGATCTTGCCCGCATGCTGGACGAGCATATTGTCAAAGCTTAAACCCACAGCCTGAAGCCAAAGCCTCACGATTAACGCCGCCACATCCGCGTCGGGGCTACCATGTGGAATCGGAGGCTTCGATGGCTGGCGGCTTTAAACAATTTGTACTTCGCGGAAATGTAGTCGATCTGGCGGTGGGCGTTGTGGTGGGCGCGGCGTTTGGCAGCGTCGTCGCCGCTTTCACGAAAGACTTGCTGACCCCGCTCATCGCGGCGATTGCAGGCAAGCCGGACTTTTCGGCGATCCAGTTCACGATTAACGGCAGCCGCTTCCCGCTAGGCGATTTTATTAACGCCATCGTTTCCTTTGTATTGGTGGCGACTGCTGTTTACTATTTCGTCGTCCTGCCGGTAAACGCGCTCATAGCACGGGCCCGCCGGGAACCACCGGCGGACCCGACCACCAAAAAATGTCCGGAATGCCTGAGCGAAATTGCCATCGCGGCGAAACGCTGCGCTTTCTGCACCAGCCCGCAGCCGGTCTAGCCCAGCTTCGGCGAACTTATTGGCGATCCCAGGTGTAGGCGAGGAACCGGCGCCGTTCGCGGAATCCGCACCTCTGGTAGAGACGAATCGCCGCATCGTTGCCGCAGGTGACCGTCAGGCTGATTTGCCGCGCTCCTCCGGCGCGAAGCGCTGCCATGGCGCGCCGTAACAGCTCGAAACCGAGGCCATTGCCTTTCACCCGCGGCGCGACGCACAACTGCGTGACATGTCCGACGCCCGGCGCCACGAAACTGGTCAGCACAACGCCGGCGATGGTGCCCGTTTCCGAATCGAACCCAACTTGAGACCCCGGGCGGTAAAAATTGCCGCAGCCGGGATACTGCACGATATTCTGCAGAAAACGCCGCGCTCCCCACGCCGATCGGTACTGGTCGTTGATCGCGCTGTCGGCATGGCCCACGTAGGCGAGCATGATGGTTTCGGCCGCCATTTCGATCCATTGGTCGGCCCACGGCTCGAATACAAAACGAAGCCGCCGGGCAGACTCCGCGAGGACTGGCTCCGGTCCGCCGCCGAGCGTCATGAGCATTCGCTCAAATATGCGGACCCGGCCCTCATGTTCCAGCACGCGGCCGATTTGCGGACTGACCAGCATTAACTGGCTCTCGATCCGTCGAACCTGCGGGTTTTCCATCAGGCTGTAGAGCGCCGACCGCAGTAAACGGAGGGCCGATTCCGTGCCGCGCCACGGCGGCCGCACGTAGACATCGCCGACCAGACCTTTATGCTCTTCGAGAACCGAGTAGGCGTAGCCGACCACTTCGCCGGCGTCGATCAGGGCATGACCGGTCAATGCGCGCAGGTCTGCGTATTGCCGGATCAGATCCGCTGACCGGCCAAAATCCCAGTCCAGATCGGTCTGCCATTCCACCGTCTCCTGGAGCAGCACCGGGTCCAACTCGCGGCCAGTGACGGTCCTGAGGTCAACCAGTTCGGGATTGGGCAGGATGCTTTCGCGAAGGGCTGCCATGGCAATAAGAATATATCGACTTTTCAGGTGTGGTGTTAGATAGAAAATTCCACTCACCAGACTTGACAACGACACACTCATATTTCATAATTGGACTGAGCTAATGCCACGGATGCGTGGGACAGCAGGTTTATCTTAGGCGGCCAACGCCGTCAGCGGTTCAAATTAGGAGGTCTTCAGAAAGATATGGGCAAAATCATCGGTATTGACCTTGGCACCACCAACTCTGTGGTCTCGGTCATGGAGGGCGGACAGCCCACAGTTATTGCCAACCAGGAGGGTGCCCGGACCACCCCGTCGGTTGTGGCTTTTACCAAATCAGGGGAACGATTGGTCGGCCAGGTTGCTAAGCGCCAAGCCATCACCAATCCGGAAAACACGATCTTTTCGATCAAGCGCTTCATGGGACGTCGTCTGGACGAGGTCTCGGAAGAGCAGAAGATGGTCCCGTATCAGGTGGTGCGGGGCGACAATGGCGACGTTCGTGTCGACATTCAGGGCAAGAAGTACTCACCGCCGGAGATTTCGGCTATGATCCTGACCAAGCTGAAGGAAGCGGCGGAAGCCTACCTCGGCGGCAAGGTCACGGAAGCTGTGATCACGGTTCCCGCCTATTTCAATGATGCGCAGCGCCAGGCGACCAAAGACGCGGGCCGGATTGCCGGTCTCGATGTAAAGCGCATTATTAACGAGCCGACGGCAGCGGCGCTCGCCTACGGCCTCGATAAGAAGAAGAACGAAACCATCGCGGTTTACGACTTCGGCGGCGGAACGTTCGACGTTTCCATCCTTGAAGTGGGCGACGGCGTTGTCGAAGTGAAATCGACCAATGGCGATACTCATCTGGGCGGCGACAACATCGACCAGCGCGTGATGGACTGGATCATTTCCGAGTTCAAAAAGGAGCAGGGCATCGATCTGTCGAAGGATCAGATGGCGCTCCAGCGACTCAAGGAGTCGGCGGAGAAGGCAAAGATGGAGCTTTCCACGCTGCTCGAAACCGACGTCAACCTCCCCTTCATCACTGCCGACGCCTCCGGGCCCAAGCACCTGATGATGAAGTTGACCCGCTCGCGTTTCGAACAGATGTGCGAAGACATCTTCCAGCGCTCGGTCGGGCCTTGCAAACAGGCGCTTGCCGACGCCGGCGTCACTCCGGACAAGATCGACGAAGTGGTGCTGGTGGGCGGCTCGACCCGCATTCCGCGCATCCAGACCATCGTCAAGGAACTCTTCAACAAAGAGCCCAATAAGACGGTGAATCCGGACGAAGTGGTAGCAGTCGGCGCGGCTGTTCAGGGCGGCGTGCTGGGCGGCGAAGTGAAAGACCTTCTGCTGCTCGACGTGACCCCGCTTTCGCTCGGCATCGAAACGTTGGGCGGTGTGTTCACCAAACTCATCGACCGCAACACGACGATTCCAACGCGCAAGAGCGAGACTTTCTCGACTGCGGCGGACAGCCAGACCTCGGTCGAAATCAAGGTATTCCAGGGCGAGCGCGCCATGGCGAAGGACAACCGTCTGCTGGGAGTGTTCCAGTTGGTCGGTCTCCCGCCGGCGCCGCGCGGTGTGCCTCAGGTAGAAGTGACCTTCGATATCGACGCCAACGGCATTCTCAATGTCATGGCGAAAGACAAGGCCACTAATAACGAGCAGAAGATCACCATCACCTCCTCTTCGGGTCTGTCAAAGGATGAAGTGGACAAAATGGCTCGCGACGCCGAATCTCACGGGGCCGATGACCGTAAGGCGAAGGAGCAGATTGAAGCTCGGAATCGAGCGGACGCCATGGTCTACAACGTCGAGAAGACGCTGAAAGAGCATCGCGAAAAGATTTCGGCGGAAGATGCCAAAACCATCGAAACCGCGCTCGAGGATGTTAAGAAATCGATCAACGATAACGATGCCGACAAGCTGAACGCGGCTACGGATCGTCTCACACAGGCCAGCCACAAACTGGCGGAGGCGATGTACAAAGCTTCGTCGCAGCCCGGTGCCGAGGGTGCTCCGCAAGGTGATGGAGCTGGCGCTGGCAATGGAGCCGGCAATGGAGCCGGCCACGACAAGCCGAAGGAAGACGTTGTCGACGCCGAGTTCGTTGACGTAGACGATAAGAAGTAAGGTGAGACTGGGGGCAGGCCTTCGCGCCGGCCCCCAGATTTTTCAACATGCCGTCAGCCCCTAAACACGACTATTACGAAACGCTCGGCATCGGCCGGGGTTCTTCCGACGACGAGATTCGGAAAGCCTACCGGAAGCTGGCGCGCAAACATCACCCGGACCTCAACCCGGGCGATAAGTCGTCCGAAGACCGTTTCAAGAACGTCCAGGAAGCCTACGATATTCTGAGCGATTCAAAAAAACGCCAGATGTACGACCAGGTGGGTTTCTATTCCGAAAATGGAAACCCTGGCGCTGCCGATCCGGGAGCAGGCAATCGCCAGCACCCCAATATGGATTTTGGCGGCTTCGATTTCTCCGAGATGTTCCGCGGCGCCCAGGCTGAAGCCGAAGCCCATCGTCGTAGTGGGGCCAGCGGCGCTGGAGCTGGCGGGGGAGCCGGCGCTGGAGCTGGTGGTGCCGGGGCAGCCGGTGGTGGATTCAAAGATATCTTCAGCCAGTTTTTCCGTGGCGGTGGTGGTGGCACGGAAACCGAGACTGAACCGCAAAAGGGCGCCGACCTCGAATACGCACTGAACATCGGTTTCTGGCAAGCCATTCGCGGTACCCAGGCCAAGATCGAAGTCACTCGCTATGAAACCTGCCTTGCCTGTGACGGCACCGGTGGCAACGATGCGGGCTCAATCGCCTGTCCGCAATGCAGCGGTACCGGCAACGTGAGTCAGATGGCGGGCAACATGAAGTTCAATCTCACTTGCCCACGCTGCAATGGAAAAGGCCGTATCAAAAACGCCTGCCCCGTTTGTCATGGGGATGGCCGGATGGCGCACAAAGAAACCGTCGAAGTGCGCATTCCCGCCGGAGCCCGCAACGGTTCCCGGCTGCGCGTCGCAGGCAAAGGCAACGCCGGCACGATGGGCGCGCCTCCCGGAGACCTCTACATCACGACGAACGTGGAAGAGCATCCGCTATTCCGCCGCGATGGCGACAACATTATTCTCAAGGTTCCGATCACGGTTCCGGAAGCGGGGCTCGGCGCCAAGATTGAAGTTCCCACCATTGACGGGAAGACATTGCTGAAGATTCCGCCGGGAACGCAGAATGAACAGAAGTTCCGCCTGCGCGAGCGTGGGGTTTTCAATGCCCGCAAAAACAGCCGCGGCGATCAGATTGTTCAGGTAGTCATCAAAACGCCGGTGGTGCAGGACGAACGCACCAAAGAAATACTGCGGGAACTGGCGCAAATTCATTCCGAGGACCCGCGCAAGCAACTTTGGGAGGACCGCGATGCGAATCCGTGAGAAATCCAAAGCGGCCTACATGATCTCGTCGGTGGCCGAGCAGTACGGCGTCCACCCTCAGACTCTGCGCCTCTATGAGCGGGAAGGTCTGCTCAAGCCGAGTCGCAGTGATGGGAATACGCGGCTCTATACTGACGAAGATCTGGAGCGTCTCGAAGTAATTCTTCATCTGACGCGCGATCTGGGCGTGAACCTGGCGGGTGTCGAGATCATTCTCAACATGCGCGCCAAGATGGAAGCCATGCAGGGACAGATCGAAGCCTTCGTCGAAAGCCTCAATCACGAGCTGGCGAATCGCCCGCGGTCAGAGCGTACAGAAGACCGGAATTCACTGATTCCGGTAATTCAGGTCAACCTGCGAAACCGCTCGCGCGGCTGATTGTCTTCCTGCTGAACGCCCGCCTTGTAACCGTCCCGTATGATGGTTGTTTCCTATGAAGGGTATCGTCCTCGCGGGGGGCACGGGCAGCCGGCTTTTCCCGCTCACTAAAATCACCAACAAGCATCTGCTCCCCATCTTCGATAAGCCGATGATCTATTACCCGATCCAGACGCTTGTCGATGCTGGTATCAAGGACATTATGGTGGTCACCGGCGGCAAGAACTCAGGCGATTTTCTGCGCCTCCTTGCCAACGGCAAGCACTTCGGGCTGAAGCATATCGCCTATACCTACCAGGAAGGCGAAGGCGGCATTGCCGATGCGTTGAATCTTTGTGAGCATTTCGCTGACGGCGATCGCATCTGTGTGGTCCTTGGCGACAACATTATCGAGAAGGATATTCGCGGCGCCGTGGAGTCTTTCGAAAAGCAGCCGTCGGGCGCCCGCATCCTTGTGAAGGAAGTTCCCGATGCCGGGCGGTTCGGGGTTGCGGAATTCGACGGCTATCGAATTGTCGGCATCGAAGAAAAGCCGGTTAAGCCGAAGTCGCACTTCGCCGTCACGGGCATCTATATGTACGACGAAACGGTGTTCGAAAAGATTCACACCTGCAAACCCTCGGGTCGCAATGAACTTGAAATCACCGATGTTAACAACGCTTACATAGCCGAGGGAACTATGAGCTATTCATTCCTTGACGGCTGGTGGACCGACGCCGGCACCTTCGAATCGCTGCTCCGCGCCGCCAATCTGGTAGCGGGAACCCGTCATGAAGCGGCAGGTGGCGCAGGTGGCGCAGGTGACTTAAGATGAGTGCGGCGCCCACGGGAGTCGTTACCGAACTACCTCATTGCGAGAAAGGTATCGGCGACGTCATTCTGGCCCCCGATTCCCCCAGGCTCATTGACGGCGTGAAGTGCGCGCCCCTTTCCCTCTGGCCTGACGATCGCGGTTATTTCGTTGAAGTGCAGCGCGCCGGTCTCGGCCTCAATGCTCACTTTCCGCTGGAGACAACGCAGATCTCCGCAGCCCTCAATTACCCAGGAATTATCAAGGCCTTTCACTTCCATCGCCACCAGACCGATTGCTGGACCCCCACCATGAACATGATGCAGGTGGCGCTCGTCGATCTTCGTCCGGATTCGCCTACCTTCGGCGCCCGAAACACACTTTATGTGGGTAACCTGCGGCCGTGGCAAATCCTGATTCCTCCCGGCGTCGCACACGGATATAAGGTTGTGGGAACCGGTCCTTCGCTCCTGATCTATGCAACCGACCGCTTCTATAATCCAGGGGATGAGGGCCGCATTCCTCACGACCATCCTCGTCTGAATTACGACTGGGAACTGCAGCACAAGTAAGTGAAAATCGCTCTCGACGCCACGCCGTTAACGCTCACTTCGGGCGGGCTTCCCCGCTACGTAAATGAGCTTTCTGTAGCGCTGGCTCAGGCGTGGCCGGAAGACACGTATTATCTGCTCTCCGATCAGCCGTTTCAGATGCCCGAGCGTGCTCCCGCTAATCTGGTTCGCGGCCGCGGCCCGCACAGTCCGGCCGACCGCCGGTGGTGGCTCTGGGGCCTGCGCAATGCCATCCACGAAACCGGCTCAGAGGTGTTTCATGGGACCAACTTCGAAGTCCCTTACCTCGGGCGCACTCCCTCCATCCTGACCATTCACGATCTGTCTCCGTGGCGTGATCCGAGCTGGCATGACGAAGGCAATCGTGTGCGGCGCCGTGCTCCCTGGCTGGTTCGTCTCGGTCGCGCTCGCATGATCCTTACCGTCAGCGAGGCCGTGCGCAGTGAGATTGTCGAGCACTTCGGTGTTCCCGCCGATAAAGTCCGCGCTGTCCCGCTCGCGGCCGATTCCCACTTCCGGCCTGTGCCGCCGACATCGCCTTCGCCTGAGCCGTTCTTTCTTTTTGTGGCTACTCTGGAACCGCGCAAGAACGTGGAAGGGCTCATCGAAGCCTGGCGCGCGTCCCGTTCCGAAACTAAGGCGGATCTTGTGATCGCTGGCCGCAGCCGCGCCGATTTCCACGAACTGCCGCCCGCCGACGGCCTCCATTTCCTGGGTGAAGTTCCCGATCGGGAACTGCCGCGCCTCTATTCCGACGCGTTGGCCTTCGTTTACCCCTCCCATTACGAGGGCTTCGGGCTTCCTGTGCTGGAAGCTATGCAGTGCGGTTGCCCCGTCATTACATCGCGCGACCCCGCTATCGTCGAAGTCTCCGGTGGCGCTGCCATTCATGCGGGCAATACCCAGGAAATTGCTGAGGCCATGCGGGCTGTCGCTTCCGACCCCCGGCTCCGCAACGTGCTGCGTGGCTGCGGACTCGAGCGCTCGCGCGCGTTCTCCTGGGAACGCACGGCCCGCTTCACTCACCAGATTTATGAGGAAGTGCTCAGCCAGTCATGAAGGTGGTCATGCTGGCGCCGGAGTCGCCGTATCCGCTGCAGGGCGGAGGCGCCTACCGGACTGCATCCCTCCTGCACTACTTTGCCCGTTTCGCCACAGTCGATCTGATCCAGTTTTCGGAAACCGGTGAACCCGCGCTTCTTCCCGAAGGCCTGGTCCGGCGCCAGCACGTGATCCGGCTCCCGCGGCACTCGAAAAGCAGGGCCGCGCGTTACCTGCGCAACGGCAGGCGTGCGATTCTGGGGATTCCCCCGCTCATTGACAGGCTCGCCGGATTCGGACCGGAGCTTGAGAAGTTGCTGGGGTCTGAGCACTACCATGTCGGGATCGTCGAACATTTCTGGTGCGCTCCCTATCTAAATCAAATGCGGCGCGCCTGCACCCATACAATCCTGGATCTGCATAACGTCGAATCCATCCTCGATCGGCGCTGCGCCGTGTGGACAAAAGGAGCGGTCCGGGCCGGCCATCGCCGCTTCGCCGAAGCGTATCGGAGCCTCGAAGCAAGCTTGCTGCCTGGCTATTCCCTCGTGCTTGCGACTTCGGAGTCCGATGCGGATGTGGTCAGGAGTATTGCGACCACCGCCTCGGTCGCCGTCTATCCTAACGCGCTGCCGCTTTCCGGAATGGAAGCACTGACCGAGCAAAATCGGCTCGTCTTTTCAGCTAATTTCGAATACCACCCCAACGTCGACGCCGTCCACTACCTGCTAAGAGAAATCTGGCCTGGCGTTCGCGACGACAACCCTGGTCTGGAACTTTGGCTGGTCGGTCGCGGTGAAGGGTCTATCAGGACGCTCGCCGATTCGGTTCCCGGAGTCCATTTGACCGGCCCGATCGAAAACGCGCAGAGGGAGATTCAGCAAGCCCGGATTGTTCTCGCCCCTCTTCGTATCGGGAGCGGAACGCGCATCAAGATTTTAGAGGGATGGGCCGCTGGTCGTGCGGTCATCGCAACTCCCCTCGCAGCGGAGGGTTTAGAAGCTATAGACGGGAAAAACATCCTGTTGGCCGACACCGCCCAGGCGTTCCGACTCTTTATAAATCAATTACTTGGGGATGAGCCCCTTCGGCGTGAGTTGGGCAAAGAAGGACGAAAAGTATTTGAGACTACGTATTCCTGGGATTCGGTTTGGCATCAGTTGGATTTCGCCCTTGTAAAATTCGGGGCCGTTGGACCTGACGGATATACTGGAAGTGACTTGAATGCGATTCGCCGTTGACGCTCACGCAATCGGCAGGCATCTCACGGGGAACGAAGTCTATATCCGGAGCCTCCTGCGCTCTTTTGCCTCTCTGGATAAAACCTCGGAGTTCATCGCCTATATTTCCGCCACCGGCGCTGAAAGCTGGATTCCGGAGCGTTTCTCTGTGCGCCGGGTCTCGGGAAATCCCTATAAGCGTTTGGGATGGGATCTCGGGCAGGCAGTCCGCGCGGATAAACCGGACCTTCTCCATGTGCAATATACGTCGCCGCTGCGAACCAGTGTGCCGACCGTCGTAACGGTTCACGACGTCAGTTTTCTCAAACATCCCGAGTATTTCACCGCGATGCGGCGGGCGCAGCTTCGAATCACCGTGGCTCAGACGGTAAAGACGGCAGCCCGAATCATTACGGTCAGCGAGTTTTCGCGCGATGCCATCCTCGAAGCCTACGGAGTCTCGCCCGACACGGTACATGTTGTTCCCAATGCGGCGAATCCCGATTTCCGCGTGATCGGCCGCGACAAAGCACGGGCAATTGCCGCGGAATATCTGAAAATGGATTCGCCTTTCATCCTTTCCGTGGCCGACCTTCAGCCGCGCAAGAATCAGATCGGCCTGATTGCGGCGTTCGCGAAGCTCATGGCCGAAATGCCTCGGTTGAAGCATCATCTGGTACTGACCGGACAGGAAACCTGGTTTACTCCCAAGGTCAAAGAAGCAGCGCGGGCTTCCGGATTCGCCGCCCGGATTCACTTCACGGGTTTTGCCAGCGACGACCAGTTGCTGGGCCTCTACAATGCGTGCGAGTGCTTCGCTTTCCCCTCGTTTTATGAAGGCTTCGGACTACCGATTCTCGAAGCCATGGCGTGTGGACGCGCCGTTGCGTGCTCCAACACTTCGGCGATGCCTGAAGTCGCCGATGGGGCTGGTTTGCTATTTAATCCGGCGGATGTAGACGATATTAAGCGTGCGCTCATGGATATCCTGGTCGATGGGGAACTCAGGGCTCGCATGGAACGTCTGGGATTACAGCGAGCGTCTTTGTTTACCTGGCAAAAAAGCGCTCGTGCCACACTCGACATATACAAAGATGTGTATCAAGAGATAAAATCGTCGCACCAGCGGACTAGTCCGAAGCGCGACCGCGTCGAAGGCGTCGGCCATCGAAAACGATGATTATTCTCAAAACGGCCGCTGCCCTGGTAAGTACTTTCCTCCTGGCAGCGGTGGCTGCACCGCCCTCTCCGCAGCAATTAAATGGATTTCCCTTTACCGATGAGACCCTGAACTACTCCGTGAACTGGCCGAGCGGCTTGAGTCTGGGAGAAGGTCATCTCTCTGCAAAACATTCCAGCGCCGGCTGGAATTTTGAGTTGAACCTCGATGCCGGCGTTCCCGGATATCCCGTCAAAGATTCCTACCTCTCGTCGGCGACCAACGATTTCTGCTCCACTATTTTCGAACGCACTTCACAGCACGGCTCACGGCAGACTGACGAAAAAGAAACGGTTGATAGCCAGGGTTTGACTGCAAAGCGCGTGACGCTGAAGGGCGGGGGGGAGAGCACCTTTGCCGTGCCTGGCTGCGTGAAGGACGCTCTCACGTTCCTCTACTTCACGCGACGCGAACTGGGGCAGGGCCGGGTGCCGCCGGCTCAGCAGACCCTGTTCGGCAACCTTTATCAAACGCGGCTCGAGTATTCCGGCGCCCAGGTGATTCCGGTTGGCGGCAAGGGCGTTGAAACAGATAAAATCATTTCGAGCATGCAAGGCCCATCTTCGAATCTGAAGTTCGAGATGTATTTTGCGCGCGACGCCGCCCGTACGCCACTGCTGATTAAGGTCATGCTTGCCATGGGTCCGTTTTCGATGGAGCTTGTGCGCTGACTCGGGTCGCATTCTTTTCCCCCATGCCGCCCTCGAAGAGCGGTATTGCCGACTACTCGGAGGCTTTGGTGGCGGAGATGTCAAAGCGTTCCGAGATCTCCGTTTTCGACGAGCATTCATTCACCCGCTTCGACCGGGCGCATTTCGACGTTCCGCTTTATCACATCGGCAACAACCCGTGGCATGGGTTCGCCTACGAGACGGCATTGCGGCATCCCGGCGTGGTCGCGATGCATGAGGGCAATCTGCACCACCTTGTTGCCGATCTGACGATCAAGCGCGGCGATTGGCCGGCGTACCTCGCCGAATGCGAACTCAATGGCGGAGCGGAAGCCCTCGCTTTCGCGGAAAAGGTTCAGGCGCTGCAGGCCGGCCCGGATTACGAAGGCGTGCCGATGACGCGGCGCCTGCTGAGCACGGCACGCGGCCTTGTGGTGCATAGCCGGTTTGTGGCGGAGCAGATGCGGACGCAGGGTTATCGCGGTCCGATCGCAGTGATCCCGCATGGAGCGTGGCTGCCGGAAACAGACCGCAACGGCACGCGGAAATCGCTGGGTATCGACGCGTCCACTCCGCTGATCGGAGCTTTCGGGTATTTAAAACCGTATAAGCGAATCGCCGAATCACTCAGGGCATTGCGTCGGTTGGTCAAAGTGGATCCGCGCGTGAAGATGATCCTCGTGGGTGAGCCGCATCCGGAGTTTCCCGTTGACCAGCTCATTCGCGCTCTCGGTCTGCGCGAACACGTGCGCGTGCTGGGTTTTGTGCCCATCGAAAAATTTGTCGATTACATGAGCGCCTGCGACATCATTCTGAATCTGCGTTTCCCCACCGTGGGTGAAACATCGGGCAGTCTGCAGCGTGCCCTGGGGTTGGGCAAAGCAGTGATCGTCAGTGATGTGGGTTCATTCGCCGAACTGCCTGACGACCTTTGTCTTAAGGTTCCCATCGGGCCGGAAGAAGAAGATCTTCTTTTCGAATATCTGAATCTTCTCGTGGCTAAACCGCACCTCGCTCAGGCCATGGGTGCACGTGCGAAAGATTGGGTAGCGCGCGAGTGTAACTGGGGCGCAGTGGCAGATCGTTACGTGGAATTCCTCGGAATGGTCGTCGCGGGTACCGCTCCCACGGACAAGCTGGTCGAGAGACGCCCGGAGCATCCTCCGGCGCACCAGACTCAGTCCACTCAGACACCTGCGACGACTCCGCAGACAGAAGCCGAAACTCTGGAGCAGTTAGTCGAACCATGGATTCAGCCGGCGGCCGTGCAATACGCACAGCAGCATACGTCTCGTTTTGTGCGCACCCTGGAAATGATTCCTCCGGGTGACGAGACAAAATCGATTCTCGAGATGGGGGCGTATATGCAAATCACTCCCGCTCTTAAGTTCGAGCTTGGCTACGGGCAGGTTCGCGGCTGTTATTTCGGACCGGCCGGCCGCGTTGACCGCCGTCACCTGGTGGCGCCTTCCGGCCAGGAGTTCGAGTGTATGGTCGACCATTTCGATGCCGAGCGGGATGTGTTTCCCTATGAAGATGCCTCCTTCGACACGGTCCTCTGCTGCGAGTTGCTTGAGCACCTTACCGCGGACCCGATGCATATGATGAGCGAGATCAATCGCATCCTCAAACCCGGCGGCCACCTGTTGGTAACCACGCCTAACATTGCGTCTTTGCGGGCCATTTCGTCGATCCTGCTCGGTTACCATCCGGCTTTCTTCCCCGCCTACATCCGAGCGCGGCGCCCGGATGAAGAAGCGGAAGCCCGTCACAATCGCGAATATGTGCCCCGCGAAATGACGCAGTTGTTTCAGGACTCCGGCCTCGAAATCACGCGGCTCGAAACCGGCGAGTTTCGCGACGAACCACATCCCGAGTTTCTCTGGGTGCGTAACATGCTGCAGCGTTACCAGCTCGGCGAGGATTTGCGGGGCGATGGCATTTATGCGCTGGGCTGCAAGATGGGACCGGTGAAAAACCGCTGGCCTGAGTGGCTCTATTCGTGACCGGCGAGTTTTCCAATCCGAAAGTTGAATTGGCCGACGGAGTTTTGCACGTTCACTGCGAGATCGTCAACGGCACCAAAGATAACTGGAGCAAGGAAGAAGGCTGGGCCGCCGGCTATCAACTCTTCGAAGAAGATACGGGCACACTGATTGTCGATGGTGACCGTCAGTCGCTCCAGCTTTCGCCCGCGGGTCGCGCCGGTCTGAACTTCGACATCGCACTGCCGCCTGAACCGGGCGATTACGACATCTATATTTCCGCGTTGCGCGAACAAGTGGCATGGTTCTACGACCGTGGATGGCCCTTCCTTCTCATTCGAACTTCCGTGGATGAATCAGGTGCGTCGCGTCTTCTCGACTGGCGGGTGGACCGACAGTCGGCGGTGAAACGCCGGAGGCGGCTGCGCAGTCTGGGCCGCGGATTCACGCTCCCTTTCGAATCGATTTTCAGGCATCTGAGTTTGATTCGCACGTTGGTGCGGAGAGACGTCCTGGGGCGCTATAGCGGATCTTTCGCCGGCGCCTTCTGGGCTGTGCTGAATCCGCTGATGCTGATGCTGACGTACTTTTTCGTCTTCGGGATGGTGCTGAAATCGCGTTTCGGAAATGATCCGAGCCGCTCCGGTTTCGCGCTGTATTTTCTGGCGGGCATGCTGCCCTGGCTGGCCTTCAGCGAAGCCGCCGGGCGAGCGCCCATGGTGATCGTCGAACACCGCAACTTTATTAAAAAACTGGTCTTTCCGGTGGAGATTCTCCCGGTCAACCTCGTAGTTTCCGGGCTGGTAACCGAATTCTTCGGCACCGTGCTGTTTCTGCTCGCTCTGCTGATTCTGCGCGGGCATGTCCCCCTCACCGCCGTATATCTTCCCGCGCTGGTAATCCCACAGATTTTATTCACGGCGGGTGTTTCCTGGTTCCTGGCCGCGCTCGGGGTGTTCGTTCGCGACCTTGCACAGGTGAACGGATTTCTGATGACGGTCTGGTTTTTCATTACGCCGATTTGTTATTCCGAAGCTTCCTTGCCCCCTGAGGCGACTCGTCTGCTGCGGGCTAACCCCATCTACGTGCTCGTTCGCGGTTACCGGGCCATACTTCTGGAGTCGAAAGCCCCGGATTGGGCGTCCCTCGCAATCTTAACCGTGGTCTCCATTCTCGTTTTCCTGCTGGGACACGCATGGTTCTATAAACTGCGAAAATCTTTTGCCGACCTGATCTGAGCCGATGTCATCGTGAAAGGTATGGATGCCCACATAGGGCCGGTACCTGCCGTCTCAGAGTACGGGAGGGCCCTGAATATGGCTAACGATGTAAAAGATATTCGGTCGACCATGAACGATCTGATCGAAACCAACAAAGATGGTGAAGAAGGTTTTCGCGCGTGCGCCGAGCACGTGAAGGATTCTGAACTTCGGACCATGTTTAATGAGTATTCATTGCAGCGATCCCGGTTCGCGGGAGATCTGCAGGCGGAAGTGCTGAACCTCGGCACCGAACCGGAGAAATCGGGCAGTACGGCGGGCGCTATTCATCGCGGATGGATCGAGTTGAAAGGCAAAATTGCCGGTTACGATAACCACGCCATCCTCGAAGAGTGCGAACGGGGAGAAGATTCCGCGATCAAAAACTACCGGGATGCTCTAAGTAAAGATCTGCCCAACAATCTAAAGCAGATCATTCAAGCGCAGTACAGGGAAGTTCAGGTAGCCCACAATAATATCCGGGCATTGCGCGACGGCTTTAAGACTGCCGTCTCCGGTTCTTCCAGCCGCTTGTAACAAGTTGTAACGGAGAATTCAGGAGGGGCTCCAAAGCGTGGTACTCTACACGCTTCGGAGCCCTACTTGCAACTCGATTCGCCCCCGTCCACTATCAGCGAAAACACCACGTCTGTATCTCGCTACTTTCCTCTTCTGCTCCTGCTTTTCGCGGGCAGCGGTTGCGCAGCCCTCATCTATGAAGTCGCCTGGTATCAGATCCTTCAGTTAGCCCTCGGTTCAACGGCCGTTTCCCTTGGATTTTTGCTCGCGGCATTTATGGGTGGGTTGTGTATCGGCAGCCTCGTATTGCCTAGGCTGAAACTGCGCCAGAAACATCCCCTCCGAATTTACGCCTTCCTGGAATTTGGGATTGCCATTCTCGGAGTGCTGGTAACGCTGGCGATGCCGTTGCTCAGCCGCGTCTATTTTGCGGGCGCGGAACCGGGATTGACCGACATGATCCTGCGTGGATTGGTCGCGGCGATCGCCATGCTGCCTTCCACCATCCTCATGGGCGCATCTCTGCCGGCGATCGTACGCTGGATTGAAGCCACCCCGCGCGGCGTTTCGCGTTGGGCGCTTCTCTATGGCGGAAACACGGCAGGCGCGGTCTTCGGTTGTCTGTTCGCGGGCTTTTATCTTCTCCGGCTTTACAGCATGGCTACGGCGGCATTCGCGGCTGCGGCAATCAATGTCGCGGTGGCGCTCGTCAGCTTATGGATGGCCGGGAGGGTACCGGCCTCTTCCGATTCGGGCGAAACTGCTGAGGCGAATGTCGGCGTCACCGAGTTCGAAAGCGGAAGCCGCTGGCCTATCTACCTTTCTATTGCAATCTCGGGTGCTTGTGCCCTGGGAGCTGAAGTTTTATGGACGCGGCTCATGGGAATGCTGCTTCTCGGCACGGTATATGTCTTCTCCGTAATCCTCGCGGTATTTCTGATCGGCCTGGCAATTGGCGGCGGTGCGGCGGCGTGGATTATCCGGCGCGTGCGGCCCGCTCTTGCGCTTGGCTGGTCACAGATTCTGCTGGCCCTCGCCATCGTGTGGACCGGAGTGATGATCACGCAGATTCTGCCGTTCTGGCAGGATGCGGCGCTCACCACAACCAATCCGTGGCAGATGTATCTGCTCGATTTCAAGCGATGTATATTCGCGATTCTCCCGCCGACGTTGCTCTGGGGTGCGAGCTTCCCATTGGCCTGCGCCGCGGCGCTGCGGTCGCGCGATGAAGATCCGGGCCGCGTAGCCGGCGCCGTTTATGCAGCCAACACTCTGGGCGCAATCGTGGGTGCGCTGGCAGTCAGCCTGATTCTGATCCCGGCTATCGGAACGCAGCAATGCCAGCGGTTGATCCTTGTGGTCTCCGCGCTCGGCGGGATGGTGGCGTTGATTCCGCTGTTCAAAGCGGGGCGTGCCAAAGCGGCCATCGTCGGTCTGGTTGCGGCGGTGGTGCTGGCGGCCGTGATGACGCCGCAAGTGCCTGCGGTTCCCGGCGAACTCATTGCTTACGGACGCCAGATGCAGCGCAATCACGATCAATCGACCATCCTGTATACGGCTGAAGGGCGCAACTCGTCCGTAGCCATTTCGCGTTGGAACAATGGAACCATTTATGTGAATGTGAACGGCCACGTGGAAGCGACTACCGAGCCGTTCGACATGAAGCTGCAGCGCATGGTGGGGCATCTTCCAGGGCTGATCCATCCCAATCCGCAGTCGGTTCTCGGCATTGGATTCGGCGCGGGAGTTTCCGCGGGAACATTCACCCGCTATCCGACCATCAAAAAGATTACGGTCTGTGAGATCGAGCCGGTGATACCGCCGGCGTCCACCAAATTTTTCGCCACTGCCGACTACGACGTCTATCACAACCCGAAAACGCACATCGTTTACGACGACGCCCGGCATTTCCTGATGACGACGAAAGAAAAGTTCGACATCATCGCGTCCGATCCGCTGGATGTTTTTGTGAAAGGGACAGCGGCGCTGTATTCGAAGGAGTATTTCGAAGCGGTTAAGCGACATCTGAATCCCGGCGGTATGTTCTCGCTTTACGTGCCTCTCTATGAGAGCGATGAGAACACGGTGAAGAGCGAACTGGCTACGTTCTTCGATGCGTTCCCTTACGGCACTGTGTGGTCGAACACGCGCGAAGGCCAGGGCTACGACATGGTGTTCATGGGACAAGCCGAGCCGCTACACATCAACCTCGACGAAGCGCAGGCGAGGCTCATGCGTCCCGATTACTCGCTCGTGGCCGAGTCTCTGCGCGACATCGGCGTCGATTCGGCATTCGATTTGTTCGCTACGTATTCCGGGCAGAAAGCCGATCTGGGCCGCTGGACGGCGGGCGCTGCAATCAATCGCGACTCCAATCTGAGGCTCTCGTATCTGGCAGGGTGGGGTATTAACTCCGCGCTGGAAAACACCATGTATCGCGAGATTATGAACTTCCGGCAGCCGCCGGTTGGGTTGTTCACGGGCTCACCCGAGAGTCTGCAGCGTCTGAACCTGGCGATGGAGCGATTAGACGCCGGGCTTCAGTAAGCCTATTTCGACGTCGCAGTCGTATTTGTGATTAATGACGGCAGCACCGGCTCCATGTAAGGAGACACCAGGCTGGCATTGCCCTCTTTGTCGACGGCCTTCACTCCGATCACGATGTCGTCGATCGAGACGCCCGGCATCGTGTAGCTGGTCACGTTGCCTACCCATATTTCCTTTTCCCAAACCGACGAAGTAGTGGAGCGAATCAGGACTGCATAGCCCGCGAGATCCGGCTCCGTGTTGGGCAGCCAGTGCAGTACCGCATCGTAACCGGACTTGCCCCGGGTCAGCAGCGGCACATGGCCGCCCTTATTGGGGCCGGATTCCCAGGCCCAGTTCAGCGTCGGGGGAACGGGAGCCAGCGCCAGACTCGCGAGTGTCGCGCCATTGACGCGCGCCACGCGTGCCGCATAGGGGACTGAAGTATTGGCGAAGGTATCGCTGGTTGTGTGTTGATTCTCGTAATTCTCCGCGGATGACGTCAGACGCACGGCGGCATACCCCTGGTTCACGAACGGCGTGTGATCGCCGCCGCGCAAAAAACGGTCCGTCCGGAAGATCAGATTCACATGCATCGACGGCACAAGGCGCTCGCCGATTTGTTTTACATAGCGGCCCAGTTCGCGCGCGGGCGAATCCTCAGGTGCGGCGGCGAACAACCGCAGGACGTTGTTCGACGATTGCCCGTTGCCTGCGATATCGCTCCCGATGATGTCATTGTTCAGCACCGCTTCAATCTGCATGCCGGTCTGTTTCGCTATCGTGGCATAAGTCTGACTGCCGCTCAGGCCGACTTCTTCGGCGGCGAAGGCGACGAACACCAGCGTCTTGTCGAACTGAAACTGACTCATCACTCGCGCCAACTCCATCACGGCTGCGGTGCCGCTGCCGTCATCTGTCACGCCCGGAGAAATGGTCTGTGTGGCGGTCGCTTCGAAGTCAAGCGGACCGAGGTCGGTTTCAGGCGGAAGTGTTTTGAGGTATTTCCTCTCTTCGGCCTCGCTCACTCCTCTTCGGACGGCTTCTGCTACCGTTTGCTCTTCACCCGTGTACGGTTTGCGAATCAGGGCGACGGTGTCATAGTGGGCCGTCACCAGAATGTATCGGTCGCGGTGGATGGTACCGGGAAGTACGGCCACGATATTCGAAAGATCCACATCGCGAATGATCTGCCCCTGACGCGCACCCTTTTTGATCGTGAAATCCTGGTATGAGACTTCGAGGCGGGGGCTGTAGCTCTTCAGCTCATCGTGAATCCACCGCTTCGCCGCGCCTATGCCGTGGGCGGGGTCATCCTGCGATGAGAGCACATAGCGTGTCCCGAAGCTTTCGAGTTTGTGCAGGGTCGCTGCCATACGGTCTTCGGAAATGGCGTCGACGATTTGCTTAACAGTGGGGTTGATTGCCGTGTCGGGCGTCTGGGGAGATGCCGGTAATGCGCCGATCAGGGTTGCGCAGAGAAGGGTCCAAATGAGTTTCATCGGATACCGGATTGTACACTTTTCAGCAGCCGCCTATGCGGCGATGATCATGCTGTCTGACGTACTGCTGGACATACTCGAAGAAGGCGTCGAACTCCTCGGCCAGCATCTGGTGTTGGTGCTGAGCGCAATTCTGATCGCAGCCGCTCTGGCCATACCCGCCGGCCTCCTGCTGGCGTCTCATCCGCGCGCGCGACGTGCCGCCCTGGCTTTCGCCGGCATAGGGCAGACGATTCCCAGCCTGGCGCTGTTCGGCTTTCTGATACCGATTCCCTTCATCGGCGGCATTGGACAACATACCGCCATCATCGCGCTGGTTCTCTACGCGCTGTTGCCGATCCTCGGAAACACGGTCACGGGAATCCTGGGAGTGGACCCCATCGTTCGCGATTCAGCAGTGGCTATGGGGATGACGCGCGGCGAAGTCCTGCGGTTGGTCGAACTGCCTCTGGCTGCGCCGACCATTATTGCGGGCCTTCGTATCGCGACCGTTACCACCATCGGAACCGCAACCATCGCGGCTGCGATCGGCGCCGGTGGGCTCGGCGTATTTATATTCCGCGGCATTGCTTCGGTCGACAAGGTGCAGATCCTCGCGGGGGCCATACCGGCCGCACTGCTGGCGATCGCGGCCGATGCCTTCCTTGGCTGGATTGAGAAGCGATGCTCCGCAATCTGACTCTGGTCCTGGCCGTTCTTCTCGGGGGCTGCAGCCGGGAAATGCGTGTTCGCGTAGGTTCGAAAAACTTCACGGAACAATTGATACTCGGCGAAATCGTCGCCCAGCATCTGGAAAATCGTCTGCACGGGCACGTCAGCCGCCGCCTCGACCTCGGTGGGACATTGCTGGCCCAGCAAGCCCTGGTCAGCGGCGATATCGATGTTTACCCCGAATACACAGGCACTGCGCTCACGTCGGTGTTGAAGCGCAGCCCGGTGAAAGATCCGGCTGCCGCGCTCGAGAGTGTTCGTGAAGGCTACCGGCAATGGGGACTCGAATGGCTCGAGCCTCTCGGTTTCGAAAATACCTTTGCGATGGCGGTGCGCACTGAAGATGCCACACGCCGTCACCCGCAGACTTTATCTGAAGCTGCCGCGGCAGGCCCGTGGCGGATGGGAGTCGGATACGAGTTTGCTCGCAGGGAAGACGGTTTACCGGGTCTCGAGAAAACCTATGGTCTGAAACTTTCAGGGCCTCCGAAGACGATGGATCTCGGGCTTCTCTATCAGGCTCTTTCGCGCGGTCAGGTCGATATGGTGGCCGGGAACAGTACGGATGGGATGCTCTCGGTGCTTCCGGTGACGGTGCTGGCGGATGACCGTCATTACTTCCCGCCCTACCAATGCGCGTTGGTCGTACGGCAAGCAGCGGAAAGCCAATTTCCTGGATTGCGCGAGGCGCTGACTGAACTTTCCGGTCGCATCAACGGTGACACGATGCGCCGACTGAATTACGAACTGGATGGAAAGCACCGACCTGCCCGAGAGATTGCGCGCGACTTCCTAAGGTCGGTGGGATTGAGCTAAAGGCTGTTAATCGAGATCGAACTCGCGGGGTTTCTTGCCGAACTCCGGATTCGCTTTGGCTTGTTTCAGCAACTCATCGAATTTACGGTTGAGAACCTGGCCCTGATTCTTTTCGGCCGCAAACGATTTCTGGAATGCTTCCTCACGCCGTCCCGCTTCGCCTTTGAGTTTCTGCACCGCAGCGGCGAGATCTTCAATCACCGGCGGCTTTTCTACTTCCGTGTGAGAGATCACCGCGCGCAGGCCCGGATCCACCTTCAACGTTGACTGGCAGCAGGGGCAGGTCACTTCGAAAAGTTCGCGAGGCATGATTCATTATCGCGCGCGAAACGGGCGAGGCGTCCGGTTAACGCGAGATAACAGGATTCTGAGAGTTCCGCGAATTTGTCCTGGCAGGAAAGCCGGATAAATCCGAGCGGCCACCATGCGGTGGTTTTCAACTACCCAGATGGCGGGAGGTTGTTTAGCTAAGTGGCTTTTTATCAGATCGTTAAGTTTTGGCGCACAGGGTGCTTCTTATAGGGCGAAGCGCAAAGGGCTTCCGAAAATGAAACGGTCACTATTCAGTCTTCTCAAAAAATCCACCCTTCCGGCGCTGGTTGCCGGCGTCGTCCTTACCTTGGCATCTCCGGCTTCTATGCTGGCCGCGCGGGGTGGTGGCGGTCATGGTGGAGGCTTCTCGGGTGGCGGCCACGCCAGTGGTTTTTCGGGTGGCGCGCGCGTTGGCGGCGGTGGATTCTCAGGCGGTCGCAGCTTCGCCGGTGGTGGAGTGCAGCGTGGTGGGGTGCAGGGTGGTGGAGCGCGAGTTGAAGGTGGCGGCAGGGCTTACGTCGGCGGTGGTGGTTACTACCGGGGCGGCGGCTACTATGGCGGCGGTGGATACTACGGTGGCGGCTTCTACGGCGGACCCGCTATTGGCTTCGGCCTCGGATACTCAGCAGGATATGCGGGTAACGGTTGCGGCTACTACGACCAGTGGGGTGTATGGCGCACCAATCCAGCCTGCTACTCGGGCGCCTACGGTTACGGGTATTAATGGGTGCGGATACCGCGAACGAAATCAAGGGCAGGTGAAAGCCTGCCCTTTTCGTTTATCTAGTATTTGGGCATAGACGGATCGACTTTATCGCTCCAGGCGAGAATGCCGCCAGTCATGTTGCGAACGTTGGTAAAGCCGGACTGTTTCAGGAAATCAACCGCTTTGGCGCTTCGTCCGCCCATCTTGCAATGAGCCACGATTTCGTCATTCGGGTTGAGTTCGGATACGCGCTTGGGTAATTCTCCCAGCGGGATCAACGTCGAACCGGGAATCCGGCAGATCTGAAATTCATGCGGCTCGCGCACGTCGAGGAGCACGAATTTGTCGCCGCGATCCTGCTTTTCTTTTACTTCAATGGGAGTGATTTCGCCTGTCATAGTGCCTTTAGGTGTTTCCGTTGTAGTCTGCTGCGGAACGCCGCAGAACTGCTCATAATCGATGAGTTTCGTCACTGTCGGATGATCGCCGCACACTGGGCATTCGGGATTGCGCCGGAGTTTCAACTCACGGAACCGCATCGCCAGAGCGTCGTAGAGCAGCAGACGTCCGACCAGCGGCTCGCCCGCGCCGAGAATCAATTTCACCGTCTCTGTCGCCTGCACCAGGCCGATGATGCCGGGCAGAATGCCCAGCACTCCGCCTTCCGCGCAACTCGGAACCAGGCCAGGAGGCGGCGGCTCGGGGTAGAGGCATCGATAGCAGGGTCCCCCTTTATACGCGAATACGGTGGATTGACCCTCGAAGCGGAAGATCGATCCATACACGTTCGGTTTGCCCAGCAGAACGCAGGCGTCATTCACCAGATAGCGCGTCGGAAAGTTGTCGGTACCATCGACAATGATGTCGTAGTCCTTCATGATTTCGAGCGCGTTCTCGCTGGTCAGCGCTGTCTCATGCCGGTCGAGGCGCACAAAAGGATTGATGTCGTGCATACTCTCGATTGCGGAATCGAGTTTCTTCTTGCCGACGTCTTTGGTGCCATGGATTACCTGCCGCTGCAGATTGGTGAAATCGACCACGTCGAAATCGACCAGGCCGATCCGGCCCACGCCCGCAGCCGCGAGGTAAAGCCCGAGCGGCGCGCCGAGACCGCCGGTACCGATCATCAGGACGCTGGCGTTCTTCAGCTTTAACTGCCCTTCCATGCCGACCTCCGGCATAATCAGATGGCGGCTGTAGCGCAGAATCTCCTCGTTCGAAAGCTCCGTCGCTTTGGCGCTCGGCGGAGCGGCCGCGGCTGCAGGAGCCGGCGGGGCTTCGACCGTGGCTCCGGATGGCGCCCCCCCGGCGATACTCGGCACAATCGAGAGCGTGTCGGTATCCTGCACGGCGCTCGCTTCTTTGTTCAGATAACGGATATCTTCATCGTTGAGATACACGTTCACGAAGCTGCGCAGCTTGCCTTCGTCGTTGTAGAGGTTCTTTTTGAGATCGGGGAACCGCGTGGTCAGTGCTTGGAGCACTTCGCCCACGGTTGCTCCGGGAAGTTCGACGGAATCCAGCTTGTCGGCGAATTGCCGCAGTGGAGTCGGGATCAGGATTCGGGCCATATCAGTTCCTCTTTATCGGCTTGGGTCTGGTCTGCATTGGGCAGCCAGCTATTGGCGTGGTCGAAACGGCCCTCCGCGATGGAGAGCACTACGAATGAGTACCACGGACAGGAGTTTTTGAGATCTGTTTCGGAAAAATACGCGCCGCAATCGGGATGCGAGTGGTAGATGCCGATCAGGTCGAGTTTGCGTTCCCGCGCTTCCCGGTCGGCGCGCAGCAGATCTTCGGGGCGCAACTCGTAGCGCGCGCGCTGCGATCCGGTAGACACGTTGTCGAGGGCCAGCGCGTAGGTCACCGTTTTCGCGTCGCCATCGATGGTTCCGATCATCGCGCCGCAGCATTCGTCGGGATAGGCAGCCTGCGCGTGGTTCACCATCTCGCGCCAGGGGCCTCGTTCGATATTGATCATTTTAGGGTTCGTCCCAGAAGTGTTCGCTTAGGTATTTGTCGGCGCTGTCGCAGAGGATGGTTACGATCACGCCCGTCTGATTCTTTGCCTTCAGCTCTTTCGCGATGGTGAGTGCCGCCACTACGTTTCCGGCCCCGGAAATGCCAACCAGCAGGCCTTCTTCTTTCGCCAGGCGCTTCACCATGCGATGGCAATCTTCCGTGTCGATCGAGAGATTCCGGTCCGCCAGATTCGGGTCGTATATTCCCGGCACAATCGCCGACGGCATGTGCTTGGTGCCTTCGATTCCATGGAAACCGGTGGTCGGCTGCGCGGAAATGCACTCCACTTGCGGCATGTCCTGACGGAAGCGCCGAGTGTTGCCCGTGAACGTTCCGCTGGTCCCGAGCAGCGCAACAAAGTGAGTGATGCGCTGCTCGGTCTGAATCATGATTTCAGGCGCGGTGGTTTTGAAGTGCGCCTTCCAGTTGTCGTCGTTGTTGTACTGATCCGCGTAGAAATAACGGTCCGGATCCTGGGCGTGCAGTTCCCGCACTTTGCGAATCGCTCCGTCCGAACCCTCGTCCGCCGGAGTCAGGACAAGCTCCGCGCCATACGCTTTCAGAATTCGTTTGCGCTCGATGGACGCGTTCAATGGCAGGCACAGCTTTACTTTGTAGCCGCGGGCCGCGCAGATCATCGCGTAGGCAATGCCGGTGTTGCCGCTGGTGGCGTCGATCAGTGTCTTATCGTGGGTAAGCTTGCCGGTGCGTTCGGCTTCGAGAATAATGTTGAGCGCCGGCCGGTCTTTCACCGAACCGCCGGGATTGAAATACTCCGCTTTGGCGTAGATCTCGATATCCGGAAAGTCAGCCGCAACCTTCCCGATACGCAGTAACGGAGTGTTGCCGACATTTCCGATTAAGTCGTGCGCCATGGGCGGCGCAATCGCAGGGCTGCTCATCGGCATTCAGAAGCGGTCGCAGTTTTGAATCAAGACGTTTCCCATCTTACAATTGGTGATTCAGTCAGCCCCTATTTTGATTCGGCGACTTCTTATCAGGCCGGGCGCAATTGGCGATTTCATTGTCAGCCTCCCCGCGCTAGCGGCTCTGCGGACCGATTACACGGAAGTCTGGTGCAAGCGGGAGATCGTGCCGCTGGCGCGCTTTGCCGATCGGGCGGTGGCCCTCGCGGACGCCGGTATTGATCGATTAGGCCTTTTGAATGATGAAGATGTGGCCGATCGGCTTCGTTTGTTCGATTCCATCATTTCCTGGTACGGTTCGGGCAATCCCGACTTCCGCCGCAAGGCAGCCGAACTGAATCTGCCCATTCACTTCTTACCCACACTCCCGAGCCAGGGTGCCCACGCGGTGGATTTCTACAACGCTCAGGCCCGTGAGTATGATGCCCGGCCGGAATCGCGGTTTCCCGTGATTGAATGTCCGCCGATTCCGCGCAGCATCGCGGCTATCCATCCTTTCGCCAGCGGGCCGCGCAAGCAAGCGCCTCTTGCCGTCTTCGAATCCATTGCCGACCGGCTCAAGGCGACGATGCCGGTCGAGTGGGTACGGGGTCCGGAGGACGTTTTTACCAGCTCCCGATTTGCAGGCTTCCGATGTTTTGACAGCCTTTACGAACTGGCGTGCTGGTTAAGCGGCGCGCGCGTGTTCGTGGGCAACGATAGTGGTATATCGCACCTTGCGGCGGCTGTTGGAACCCCTTCTCTCGTGGTGTTTTCCGTTGCAGACCAACGTATTTGGGCACCGCGTGGACCTTCCATCGATCCGGTGAGGCTGAAGTTAAGCGAAACTTTCGACCAAAGGGAGGCGTTTGAATAGACATTGGGCCCGCTATTTCCCGCCTCTATGAAAAAAGCACTGATACAGAGTTTTCTGGTGACCGCAGGCCTGGTTCTGCTTACGCTGACCGGCCAGGCTGCCGCCGTTCGCAACCGATATGCCCTCATCCTTGCCGATCCGCCCGCTGCCACGCAATTCGCTACGCGCGCGGATCTTGCATCGGACGCGGCAGTGCGTTATCGACAGACCCTGCAAACGGCTCAGTCGGGAGTTCGCAATGAACTGGCGACGCGAAAGATTCGAGTGACCGGATCGGTCACGACTCTGCTGAACGCCGTCTTTGTGGCGGCAACGCCGGATAGAGTCGCGGAACTGAAATCCATTCCCGGAGTAGCGGGGGTGGTTCCGCTTCACACCAGGCACATGCTGTTGAATACGGCGACGAAGCTTCTGGACGGTCCGCAGGCGTGGAGTCTGCTGGGCGGAATCGGCAATTCGGGGTCCGGCATCAAGATTGGCATCCTCGACACCGGCATCGATCAGACGCATCCTTCGTTGCAGGACTACTCGCTGTCTATTCCCAGCGGTTTTCCGAAGTGCAATGTTCCGAGCGACTGCACGAATTTTACGAACAGCAAAGTCATCGTGGCACGCAGTTACGTGTCTTTGGATGGGGCGGGAACCAATCCGTCGAATCCCGCGGCCGATTCTCAGCCTGACGATTATTCCGCGCGCGACCGGGTCGGTCATGGCACCGCAGTCGCCACCGCCGCGGCAGGCGCCGTTTCTACGCTCGCTGTTTCGATCAACGGGATGGCGCCTAAAGCCTGGCTCGGAAGCTATAAAATCGCCGGCTCTCCGGACGTCAATGACGGAGCGGGTGACGACGCCTTCATCGCGGCGCTGGACGACGCCGTGAACGATGGCATGGATGTGATCACTACATCGTTCGGCGGTACGGCGACCACGGGGCCGCTCGATACAGGCGCGGCGTGCGGTTTGCCTTCCGGAGTGCAATGCGATCCACTGGCCTATGCTTTTGAGCAGGCGGCGGCTAAGGGGATTGTGGTTCTTGCTGCCGCGGGCAATGAAGGCGAGGGCGGGACGTACGGGACTGGGAACTATCCGGCCTTCAACACGATCAACACTCCGGCCGATGCGCCGTCTGTTATTGCCGTGGGAGCCGTGAGCAATTCACACACGTTTGGACCGGATGTAGAGGTTACCGCGGCCGGTGCGCCCTCGAATCTCAACTCCATCTCCGCGACTTACTTTCTTGATTCCTATCTTCCTTATGGCGCTTATACCCAGCCTGTAGTGGACCTGACTCAGATCGGCGATTCGACCGGCCTCGGCTGCAATGCACTCCCTTCGTTTTCATTGCTGGGGTCATTCGCTCTGATCGAGCGTGGCACCTGCACCTTCTTCACCAAGATGCAGAATGCCATCAATGCCGGGGCGCTGGGGGCGATCTTTTACGACAATGTCAGCGAGAACTTTCCCGCCAATCTGCAGTTTGGCAATGCCTCCCAGTTCACGCAGCCCGTTCTTTTTATCGGTCTTAACGACGGCCAGAATTTGAAAGCATTTGTGGATAGCAATCCGGGAACGCCCGGCACGATTAACCCTTCGTCATACGAGATTTCCGTGACTGGATCGCCGGTACTGGCCGGATATTCTTCGCTCGGTCCCGGGCTCGGGACGAATGGAATCAAGCCGGATGTTCTCGCGGTGGGTGGAGGTTCGAATAACGGCGATCTCATTTACCTCGGCGCGCAGAATTACGATCCACTTGGCGAGGTCTATAGTTCGGTTCGCTATATCGCCGCGGCCGGCACCAGTTTCGCAACCCCGCTTGCCGCAGGGACCGCCGCGCTGGTGAAACAGCAGCACGGAAATTACACAGGGCAACAGATCAAGTCGGCCATAGTAAATACGGCCAGTCAATCCATTACCTCGGATGACGGCGGTTTTAGCCCCGGCGGCAATCCGGTCAATATTCTGCAAACGGGCGCGGGTCTGGTCCAGGCGGATCTCGCCATTCAGACCAATGTCACGATTGTTCCTCCCACCGTTTCATTCGGATCATTCAATTCGGGTTCGTCTGTCTCAGGTAATCAAACGCTTACCCTGACCAACACAGGCGGCACTACCGCCAGCCTGGCATTAACGGTTCAGACCACCAGCGCTTCTACCGGAACCACAGTCTCGGTTAACCCATCCACGCTTTCGCTGGCGCCGGGCGCTTCCGGCACAATCACGGTCGGACTGACTGGCAACTTGTCGGCCAGCGGACTCTACTACGGGTCAATCAATGTCGTGGGCGGCAGCGTGCCGCTGCATATTCCGTGGATGTTCCTTTCCCCGTTTGGGCTCTCAGGAAACATCAGCCTTGATGCCATTTCGGGTGACGGTGATGCGGCGATCGTGGGTCAATCGATTCCCGATCAGCAGGTGGCTTTTCAGCTAGTCGATCAGAACGGGGCTCCCGTTGTGGGTGCGCCGGTAACTTTCAATCAGGATCCCTCCAGTGTGCCCTTAACGCTCAGCGGAGCGTCCAGCGTGACCGACAACTACGGTTTTGCTTATGCCAACGTCACTATCGGATCGCAGACCGGCACTTACAGTGTGGATGCCACGGGAGGCGGTCAATCCTACACGTTCTCAGGCACCGTCTACGCGCAACCAACTATCTCCGCGAACAGCATCGGAGACGCCGCGGAATACCAACGGCCAATTGCGCCGGGTTCCTATGTTTCCATCTTCGGCGCCAACCTCAGCCAGACGACGGACTACAATTACAGCCCGGTCCGTCTGCCTCTGTCGATCGACAATGTGACCGTTTCCTTCGACGCAGCCGCCACTGGCTCGCTGCCCGCAGTCAGCTATCCCGGCTATCTGGTTTATGTCAGTCCGAGCCAGATCAACATTCAGGTTCCCTGGGAACTGCAGGGGTACCCCTCGGCGCAGATGAAGGTCACCGTATTCGAATTCGGCTACGGCAACGTTGTGACAGTGCCGCTGGCATCGGCCGCTCCCGAAATTTTCGAAGTGGGCACAGGTGCTGCCGCCGCGCTCGATTTGAACTATCACGTGGTGAATGCGTCGAATCCGGCGGTTCGTGGGTCGTATATTTCCATCTTCTGTAATGGGCTGGGGCCGGTATCGAACACGCCTGCTTCGGGTAACATCGCGAGCGCCAATCCGGTATCCACGACAAACACTACTGCCACAGTTGCGATCGGCGGAGTGGCGGCTAACGTAATTTTCAGTGGTCTCGCTCCCGGTTATCCCGGTCTCTATCAGGTCAACGTGCAGGTGCCGCAGAATCTGACGCCAGGCGCCCAGCCTCTGGTGGTGTCGATCGGGAGCGTAAGTTCGAAGACGTCCGGGACGTGGGTTCAGTAGCCGACCGCAGGCGTTGGGCCCTTATGACCGAGGCGCGCCGGTTCGCCCCTTGTGCAGGCAGCTTCGTCGTGGTGGCGCCGGCCCCATAGGGAATCTGGATCTGATTGACATCGGCCGCATCGGTGACGAACTCGATATAGACGTCATCGCCGGGGGAAAGGCCGGAGGACGGAACCTGCACGTTCAGCTGATATAGGCCCGTAAAGTAAGGCGCCAGCCCGGCGAAACCAATGGTGCCGAGATTGCCGGTGGTTCCATTCGGACCGTAGTCGTTGAAATAGACAGCCAGGTTTCCCGCGTTATAGAGGTCCGATACGCTGAGCGGATTCGTCGGTGAGGGCGCACCATCCGCGACTCCGGGAGTGACGGTTCCGAGGCCTGCCATGTAGAGCGAAAGGTATTCTCCTGGCTGTGCCGGATTGCTGGGCGTAACCAGCGTGTTGTTTGCCGCATGCAGCGCGTCGCCAAACCCGATGCCATCCTCATTCTGCGAAAATACTCCGGGCGCCGAATCGGTCAGGTACATCTGAACCACGTTCGACGCGATCTGGTTGCTGGTCACCTGAATGTTGGCAAGACCGGTCTGGTTTGACGCGACCTCATAGGGTACGATTGCCGAGATTTGCGTGGGGCTCACATAGAAGACCGGGCAGGCGAATCCATCGATCGAAACAGAGACGCCGCCGAACGTCGTCGAGAAGCCGTTACCGCCCGGCGCCGACGCGATCCCGGATGCCAGGCCTGTGCCGAATAACGTAATTATTTCGCCGGGGGCCAGACTTGCGGTAATCGGCTGATAACTGGCTGCATTCACGATGCCGATGGGATTCAGATAAACGCCTGGTCCCGAGAAAGGGGATGGTTCAATTCCCACCACCAGCGAGAAATTTCCATAAGTTCCAATGCTTACGAAGCCCAGCCCGTTATCGCCAAACCCGTATTGATAATTGTTCAGGTCGAGGTTGACGGTTCCATCCGGATTGAGATCGATCTGGTCGTCGTCAATGCCAAAGTCGATTGCGTACTGGGCGCCCGAAACATTCAGTCGCTCATGAATGACGGCATCGCCTGCGGAATTACCGAAAATGTGGCTCGAACCATAGAATGCGTCGACGCCGTTTCCTGACGCGGCATCCTCCAGTGCGGCGGTGAAATAGAGGCCGTTGGTAATGCTGTTAGTGCCGGTGGATGTCAGCGCTTTCACGCCAAAAAAGATGTCGTAACCGTTAGCCGTCCAGCCCAGAATAAAGTTGCCATCGGCAGAGGGGAACAGCGTTTTGGTTCCGGTAAACAGAGAGTTGGCAGCACTTACTCCGGTGGCGGCAAGAACTGTCAGAGTGGCACTACCATCGCTATTGAAGTTGTAAGTCGCGCCGGTGACGGTCTGTGTGAGGATGCTGGCGCTCTGATTAGCTGCCTGTCCGGTGAGAGTAAACGTACTAAATCCACCCTGTCCGTTGGGACTTAGTTTGAAAAGGGCATTCTTAATAGCAGTACTGCCTGCGTTAGTAAAGTCCAGTAATCCGGTCTGATACGGTGACGTGAATTTCGAATTCGAGAGCGGCGTTCCGGCTGGAATGGCAATGAAAATATCGTTCAGGATATAGCCCTCCACCCCCTCTTCGGTCGAACTGCCGGTATATACTCCCTGGGCTACGGCTCCATAAATATTCGAGTTGGGATCGGTAGGATAAAGCGGATTTGCGACGTAGCCTGTGCCATTGGAGCCTATCGCGTATGTGCCGCTGATGTTAAGGCCTTGAGGGGCGCCGGATGAAAGCGTATTGTCGATCGTGGTTGCCGTGACGGTGTAATTCCCGGCGCCGTCGAATTTGATGGTCCCGAAGGTCGCCGTAATCTCCGTCGGATTGTAGTTTGCGTCCACTGCCTGGACAGCAACATGACGAAATTGAAAACTGCCGTTGAGTAGCTTGTTGCCGCTTATATCTTGTGTCTGGGCCGCTGCAACCGCGAGTCCGAATGTCACGAGCGCGGCTAATCGGAACAAGCAGTTACTTAAACTGAAGATCATAAATGTAGAATTAGTTCTCTGGGATCCGTATCTGTTTAAGAGAATATCAAGCCAGGCGATGAGAGCGTCGCGAATTGGCGGATTGAAGTAAAACAATCCGTGCCTCGTAGAGGGAGAATTATGTTCGGAAGCCGGCAGTTCCACGTCACCTTTTGGTTAATAAATCTGGTATTGCTGGGAAATTGTGGGTTATTGTTTTCTCAAACAGCCCAGATTCTGATTCGTGAAGGAGTCGACGAGAGCAGGCTGGTCACACTCTCAGGAAACACCCGGCCGGAAGCTACTTCAGCGAATGATCTGGGTCCGGTGGCCGATGACTTCAGCATGGATCACATGCTGCTTCAGCTCAGACGCGCACCGCAACAGGAGCAGGCACTGACGCAGGCGATCGATGAACTGCACAATCCTGCTAGTCCCAGTTTTCACAAATGGCTGTCGGCGGAGGAATTCGGCACAAGCTACGGCCTGGCGGGTTCAGATGTCGAGACGGTTACGCGCTGGCTTCAATCGCACGGCTTGACGGTTCACCGGACTTATCCGAGCAGCCTGGTGATCGATTTCTCCGGAACGGCCGGCCAGGTCCGGGAGGCTTTCCATACTTCAATTCACAAGCTGAATGTAGACGGCGTCCTGCATTTCGCCAATTTCAGCGAACCTCGGATTCCCGCGGCACTGGCACCGGCGGTGGCGGGTGTGGTTTCGATGCATGACTTCCGTCCTCACAAAATGAGCCGGCCGAAATATACCTTCATCTATCAGGGGCAGACAGTACAGGCAATGGTCCCGGCCGACCTCGCAACAATCTATGACTTCAATCCTTTATTCACCAAAGGGATCACGGGCACGGGCCAGAAGATCTATGTCGTGGAAGATACCGAGCTTTACACCACACAGGATTGGACCACCTTCCGCAGCGTCCTGGGGCTTTCGCAGTACAGTTCCGGTTCGCTTGCTACGGAGTTTCCGCAGCCGTCGAGAGGCGGTAGCAATTGCCTCGCGCCGGGCGTGAATTCGGATGATGTCGAAGCGATCCTCGACGTGGAATGGGCCAGCGCCGCGGCACCTGGTGCGGGGATCGTCGTTGCCGCCTGCGCTGACACTGTTACGCCAGGCTTGTTCATCGCGGAGCAGAACCTGATCAACGCGGCTACTCCGCCTGCGATTATCAGCATCAGTTATGGATTGTGTGAGGCTCAGAATGGGGCTTCGTCGAACGCTTTCATCAATAGTCTTTACCAGCAGGCGGTGGCCGAAGGGATCTCGATCTTTGTTTCGGCTGGAGACGAAGGTGCAGCCAGTTGCGATGCGGGACAAGCTACCGCGACTCATGGCATAGGGATCAGCGCTTTCGCGTCCACACCCTACAACGTCGCCGTAGGCGGGACGGACTTCGCCGATGTACTGAACGGGAGCACTGGCCAATACTGGAGCAAGACCAATTCGTCATCATACGGATCGGCCCTTTCTTATATTCCGGAGATACCGTGGAACGATTCGTGCGCCAGTGGTCTATTCTCCCTCTATGAAGGCTTTTCGACGCCCTATGGCACCGGTGGTTTTTGCGATAGCAGTGCCGCGAAGCAGGGCGGCTACGTCGTAGTTGCCGCAGGCAGTGGAGGACCCAGCAATTGCGCCACAGGAGTGCCCTCAATCTCGTCAGTGGCGAGCGGAAGTTGCCAGGGATTCGCCAAGCCTTCGTGGCAGACGGGACTGGCGGGTATTTCGAATGACGGGGTGCGCGACATCCCGGACGTTTCCATGTTCGCTTCCGACGGCGCATCCTGGGGACATTATTCCGTGGTCTGTTTCTCCGACGTTGCCAACGGCGGAGTGCGCTGCTCGGGCGCGCCCAGCAACTGGTATGGCGTTGGCGGAACATCCGTGGCGGCGCCGGTTATGGCAGGAACTCAGGCGCTGGTGAACCAGAACGCAGGTGGGAAACAGGGGAATCCGAATTACGTCTACTATGCCCTGGCTGCGACCACGCCCAGCGTGTTTCACAACGTCTCTCGAGGAGATATCGACGTGAATTGCACGGGAGGCCGGAACTGCTACGGCGTCGTCGGCACGGTTGACTACGGCCGCGGCGGGCGCGTGTTTGGGACCACCACGGCCGGTGCCCTATCGCTCTCCGATACTTCGTTCGCGCCTGCCTACGCAGCCGGTGCAACATGGAACTTCGCGACCGGAATCGGCAGTGTCGATGTCTATAATCTGGTGACGAACTGGAGCGCCAAATAGTTCTCGGCATTCATCAAACCGGAACTTTTTTTGAGACCTCTTTTCCAGGCCTCTTTTCCAAACGTCGCCCCGATATTTCCCGCCGCCGCGTCGATAGGAGTAGAATTACTCGCTGATAGCTTCATAGGTAGTGATTTAAAGCAGAGGAGTCGATGCGCCCAACGGAAACCGGCAATCCGGACTACTTTCATAAGGTGGTCGACTGCCAATGGGCATGTCCCGCCCACACCAACGTTCCCGAATACATTCGTTTGATCGCGCAGGGGCGTTACAGCGACGCCTACATGCTGAATCGCGAATCGAACATCTTCCCGGGGATTCTCGGCCGTACCTGCGATCGACCCTGTGAGCCCGCCTGCCGCCGTGGCAGACTTGGCGGCGAGCAGGGTTCGAAGCCGGTGGCGATTTGCCGGCTGAAACGAGTCGCGGCAGATTTGCGGGGCGACATCACGGACCGCCTGCCCTACGCCCCGGCAAAGAAGAACGGCAAGCGCGTGGCGCTGATCGGCGCCGGACCCGCTTCACTCGCCGTGGCCAACGATCTGGCTCCGATCGGTTACGACGTCACCATCTTCGAGAAGCTGGAAAAACCCGGTGGGTTGATGCGTACCAACATCCCCTCCTTCCGGCTGCCTGAAAAAGTTCTCGACGAAGAGATCGCCAACATCCTGAATATCGGCGTCAACATCCGCTACAGTTCGCCGGTTGAAAGCATGAAGTCGCTGCTTGCCGAGGGATTCGATGCGGTGTTCGTCGGCAGCGGTGCGCCGCGCGGGAAAGATCTGGATCTTCCCGGCCGGCACGATGGCGATCCGGAAAAACCCCGCATCCACATCGGTATCGACTGGCTGGCTTCGGTCGCATTCGGCCACATCGATTCAATTGGCGAAAAGGTTCTGATCATCGGGGTCGGCAACACAGCCATGGATTGCTGCCGCTCGTCGGCGCGGCTGGGCGGCAAGACGATTAAAGTGATGGCCCGCCGTCCGCGCGGTTTCTTCAAAGCTTCGCCATGGGAACTGGAAGACGCTGAAGAAGAGAACATCGAAATCGTCATCAATCACGCGCCGAAACGCTTCGTGATGGATAACGGCAAACTCACCGGCATGGAGTTCGACCGCCTCGAATGGGACGCCGAAGCCAAACGGTCAAAGGTGCTTGAGACGTTAGTTATCCCGTGCGATGACGTGATCCTCGCGATCGGCCAGGACAACGCTTTCCCCTGGGTCGAGCGCGATCTGGGAATCGAGTTCGATGAGTGGGACATGCCGAAGGTGAATAAAGTCACTTTCGAATCCACCCGGCCGGGCGTTTATTTCGGTGGCGATGCCGCCTGGGGTCCGAAGAACATCATCTGGGCGGTGGAGCACGGGCATCAGGCCGCGATCTCGATTCACAACCATTGCAACGCCATCCCCGTTTCCGATCGCCCGGGATTCGCCATGAATCTGCTCAGCCAGAAAATGGGTTTGAGCGAGTGGAGCTATCACAACGATTTCAATCCGTCGTCTCGTCAGAAAATGACCCATGTCGATCTGACGAAGCGCTTCGAAGAGCTCAACATCGAAGTGGAACTGGGCTTCAATGCCGAACAGACGGCTCGCGAAGTGCAGCGCTGTCTGAACTGCGATATTGAAACCGAATTCACGGCGGCCAAATGTATTGAGTGCGATGCGTGTATCGATATCTGTCCGCTTTCGTGTCTGACGATTGTGCCGGATGCGCCGGAAGATACGATCCGGAAACGGCTTTCGGCTCCCGCCCTCAACCTCGATCAGGCCCTGTATGCCTCGGCTGCCCTGCCGCAAACCGGCCGGCTCATGCTCAAGGACGAAGACCTCTGCGTCCATTGCGGCTTGTGCGCGGAGCGATGTCCTACCGCGGCCTGGGACATGCAGAAGTTCGAATTGACGATTAACTACGCAGGCGAAACGGTCCCCAATCAAACATGCGCAGCCGCATAAACGATTTTGCAATCAAGCTGGCCAACGTAAATGGAAGCGGTTCCGCCAGCGCCAATGGCCTCATCATGCAGGCCATCTTCCGCATGGGAGTCCCTGTCTCCGGGAAGAATCTTTTCCCGTCGAACATTCAGGGCCTGCCCACCTGGTATGAGATTCGCGTCAACCCACAGGGCTATACCGCGCGCGCACTCGATTACGATCTGATGGTCGCGATGAACGCGCAAACCTACGCGCGGGACATCAAAGAAGTGCGCTCCGGCGGGTATGTGCTTTACGATTCCTCCTGGCCGCTTGACCCGGAGCTTGAGCGCGACGATGTGACGTTCATCGGCGTTCCGTTAGCCCAGATGTGCAACGAGAATTTCGCGGAAACGCGCGAGCGCATTCTGATGAAGAATATCGCGACCGCCGGCGCTCTGATCGAACTGGTCGGCATCGACGGCGCGGTAGTCCAGCAGCTCGTCGAAGAGAAGTATGGCCGTAAAAAGGGCCTGCAGGCTTCGAACCAGAAAGCGCTGGCTCTTGGCGCCGACTATGTTAAGAAGAACTACGATTGCCCCCTGCCGTTTCATCTCGAAACGATGAAAGGCAATGAGAACAAAATCCTGATCGATGGCAACACGGCAGCGGCGCTGGGCTGCGTTTACGCAGGGGCGACCTTCGCGGCGTGGTATCCCATCACTCCGTCGACGTCAACGATGGATGCCTTCAAGGGATTCTGCGAACGCTATCGCAAAGATAAAACCACCGGCGAGAACAACTATCTGATCGTTCAGGCCGAAGACGAACTGGCTGCGATCGGCATGGTGATCGGGGCTTCCTGGAACGGCGCGCGAGCCTTCACTTCCACGGCGGGCCCGGGCATTTCACTGATGAATGAGCTGCTCGGTCTGGCTTATTACGCCGAAATTCCCGCGGTTGTGATCGACGTACAGCGCGTGGGGCCTTCCACCGGAATGCCTACCCGGACGCAGCAGGGCGATATCTTCGAATGCGCTTTTGCTTCGCATGGCGACACCAAACACATTCTGCTTTTCCCCGCGAACCCCGCCGAGTGTTTCGAGATGGCGGCCAAATCTTTCGATGTGGCTGAGCGTTTCCAGACACCTGTTTTCATGCTGTCCGATCTCGATATCGGCATGAATGACTGGGTCACTCCGGAACTTACCTGGGATGATTCGTACCGGCCGGATCGCGGTAAAGTCCTTAACGCAGAAGAGCTCGAAGCGATTCCAAAGTTCTTCCGCTATCTGCCGGAAAACGGTAGTGCGGTGGCTGCGCGAACGTTGCCTGGCGTCCATCCGAAAGGCGCATTCTTCACGCGCGGATCCGGACACAATAAGTTTGGCGGCTACACGGAGGTTCCTGACGAATACCAGGAAGTGATGGACCGTCTCAAGCGGAAGCATAAAGAGGCGGCGGGGTTTGTGCCCGGGCCGATTATCGAACGCCGCAAAGGCGCCCACGTCGGCGTGATAACTCTCGGCGGCTGTGACTCAGCGGTCCGCGAAGCTCTGGATATTCTGGCCGCGAACGGCACCCCGATGGATTACATGCGCATCCGGGCATTTCCCTTCGACGAGCCGGTAGAAGCGTTCCTTGCGGAGCACGACTACTGCTGGGTGATTGAACAGAATCGCGATGCGCAGTTGAAGTCTCTGCTGATTCTGGAAACGCCGGTCGCGAAAGATAAACTTCGCTCGATATTGGTTTATGGCGGCTTTCCGCTGAGCGCCAAAAATGTGCTGGATGAGATTGCGCCGGCTTTGTCATCGCCTGCTTCGTCAACAGGGCAGGAGCAGTTGAAGGAAAACGAGGTCCTCGATGCCGTCAATCGTTAAGCCCCAGGTGGCGCACCCGAGTCTGACGCGCAATGCTATCGGGCTCACGGTCCGCGATTACGAAGGCGCGATGTCGACGCTTTGCGCGGGGTGCGGTCATGACTCGATTACGGCGGCCATCGTACGCGCATTGTGGGAACTCGCGACTCCGCCGCATCGCATCGCCAAACTGAGCGGCATCGGCTGCTCATCGAAGACGCCGACTTATTTCGTCAACGGGGCCCATGGCTTCAATTCCGCGCACGGCCGAATGGCGGCTATTGCGACGGGAGCCAACGGCGCCAACCGCGAACTTACTTATATTGGCGTTTCGGGCGACGGCGATTCGCTTTCCATCGGCCTCGGCCATCTGTGCCATGCGATCCGCCGCAATCTCAAGATGCTTTACATCATCGAAAACAACGGCGTTTATGGGCTGACCAAAGGCCAGTTCTCTGCATCGTCCGACATCGGTTCGAAGAGCAAAAAAGGCGAGGCAAATAAGATGTCGCCGATCGATCCCGTACTGCTCGGATTAAGTATTGGGGCGACCTTCGTGGCGCGCAGTTTTTCCGGTGACAAAGAGCAGTTGGTGCCTATCCTGAAAGCCGGACTTTCGCATCGCGGCTTCGCGCTGGTCGACGTAATTTCACCTTGCGTGACGTTCAATGACCATGAGGGTTCGACGAAGAGCTATCTCTACACACGCAGGCATGAACTAAAGGCCACCGAATCGGACTTCGTCCCGCCCGCCAGTGAAATTGTCGCCGAAATAGCGCCGCAGGGCGTAACGAACGTGACTATGCACGATGGCAGCGTACTGCGGTTCACCCGTTTGCCGGAAAATTACGACGTGACTGATCGTGATGCGGCTTATTCGTACCTGAAACAGCATCCCGGCGAGACCGTTACCGGCGTGTTTTTCGCGGACGAAAGTGCGGGAGACATGCATGAGGCAAACGGTACGCCGGCGGCCGCATTAACCTCGTTACCTTACGAGAAATTGTGTCCCGGGTCGGGCGAACTCACCGCTCTGCAGCGGGCTTTCCGATAAACATCTGAGCCGGGCTCACTTCAGAGATACGAGCAAAGATTCCAGCAACGCTCTGTGTGAAGCTCTGCGCAAAGCCCTGCGCGAAGCGGCTGATCCGCTGAAAGCGCCTGCCATGCAGGCCTACATGAAGTCGACCATGCCGTATCGGGGCGTACCGACGCCTCTGATGCGGACGAGAGTCAGAGCGATCTTCGCAGCCCATCCGCTTGCGACTTTTGAAGAGTGGCGCGACACAGTTCTCGCGCTCTGGCGGCAAGCCGGTTACCGCGAAGAACGCTACGCCGCCATCGGACTGGCTTCCTGGCCAAAGTACCGCGCTTTTCAGACGCTGGACGCCTTGCCCCTTTTCGAAGAGATGATCTCGACCGGCGCCTGGTGGGATTATGTCGATTCCCTGGCTTCTCGAAATATCGGTGAATTACTCCGGCACTACCCAAAAGAAATGAAACCGGTTCTGCGTGGCTGGGCAGTCTCGGGCGATATGTGGAAGCGTCGCAGCGCGATCCTCGCGCAACTCAACTTCAAGAGCGAAACCGATCTGCGTCTGCTTTACGCCTGCATTCGACCCTCGCTTCAACCAGCGCCCGAGTCGGCGGAATTCTTCCTCCGCAAAGCGATCGGCTGGGCTTTACGCCAGTACGCCCGTATTGACCCTGGCGAGGTAAAACGTTACGTTGAAAAAAACGCCGCGCAAATGAGTGGCCTGACCCGGCGTGAAGCGCTGAAACACGTCTCGCTGAAACAAGTCTCCGTCTGATCGGCTTAGTTCGGTTTGCCTGGGCCTGTCCAGAAATCGGTCAGGTTCGTGAGATGTTGCGGTTCAAACGTCGATGTCGACCACGCCGCCGGATCGGAAAAGCGAATTCCCACAAAATAACCGAACTCGCGGATAGTGCAGTAAGATACAAAGCCGGTGAATTGCTTCAGTCCGGCGGTCAGGGAAATCGTGCAGCCTTCTGGAATGGGGACGTCCACCTGAACGCAAGCGCCCTGCGGAGAGATGTCTTCGAGGACGGCCTCGATTGTCGAGAATTCATCTTCGCCAGCCAGCCAATCCACGCGCACGAGATCCGCACACAAGTAGCGGCTCTCCAGCCTTCTCTCTGTCATATGCATGTTTATCGGCTGAATGCGAAGCAGGGTTTAGACTGCATGCGAAGCAGGGTTTAGGTTGAATTTAGGCCGGAGGGCGCTGCTGTCAGAGCGCCTTATCGAACAGATGGCCCATCTTGTCGCGCTTGGTCTCGAGATAGCCCCGGCGCGATTCATGGGCGTTGGCAATGCAGGGCACGCGTTCCGCGACCGTGATGCCGGCCGATTCCAGCGCACTCACCTTCTCCGGATTATTCGACAGCAGCCGCACGCTGGTGATTCCGAGGTGACGCAGAATCGCGCCGGGCAGTGAATAGTCACGCAGATCGCTTTCGAAGCCGAGGCGCTGATTGGCTTCCACGGTGTCAGCTCCCTGATCCTGTAACTCGTAAGCTCTCAGCTTGTTCATGAGCCCGATGCCGCGGCCTTCTTTGAGCTCATAAATGATCAGTCCTCGCCCTTCGCGGCTGACCTCTTCCAGGGCGATTTCGAGTTGCGCCCGGCAATCGCATCGCAGGCTGTGAAATACGTCGCCCGTCAGGCATTGCGAATGGATGCGGAGCAGTGGCGCTGCGCCCGACACCAGATCGCCCATCACCAGAACTGCCGCTTCATCGTCGCCTGCCGTAAACCCCAGAACTCGAAACAGGCCGTATTCAGTGGGAAAGGTGGCTTCGGCTGCCTGGATGAGTTTCAAGTCGAGATTTTTCTCCATGACTGAGGCGGGGGAAGACTCAAGTTCATTATAATGAGCACCTGGTGGAAGAGCACCTGATCACGCTGCTGGTTCGGATCGGAGTGGCAACTTCGATCGCCAGCTTCGGGGTGCGGAGCGATGCCGTCAAACGCATGCTCCAGCGCGAAGAGCGTACGCTCGCGCAGAGGGTCCGGCTGGCGCTCTGGTTCGCCGCAATCTTCGGGCCCGGCGTCGCCATTCGCGTGGTCACTCATTCCTATCCGGCACTGGATCTGGCTCTCGAAGGCAGCCTGCTGGCCGGTATTACCGGCGGCTACGTTTGCGGCTGGCTGGCGGCCATGCTGATCGCCATCCCTTCCATGATGGGCGGCGAACTGCTGTCGCTGCCCTTCCTCGCGGCCGTGGGATTGGGCGGCGGCTTATTGCGCGATTCCGCTACCGACAAAGAAGAAGTCTGGCGTTTTTCGCCCTTTCCCGACCTCAATGTCTACCGCATATTTCAGCGCGGACGCGAGCTGCGCAGCGCTCTCTTCCACGTCTATTTCAGCGTGGCCGTGGTCGGCACGGAATTCCTGCGAGAACTATTGGGGACGGTATTCCCGAACCAGCTTTTCACCAACGCGCGCTGGGGCGACCCCTTCGGCGTGCTCGTAGCCACCTGGGCTTCCACATATTTCTGTATTACTCTGCCGCTGAAAGTGTGGGCGAATACCCGTAATGAAGCTCGCCTCGAAGAACAACAGCGCCTGCTCATGCAAGCGCGTCTCGAAGCCCTCGCCAGCCAGATCAACCCCCACTTTCTCTTCAATACACTGAATTCCGTAGCCAGTCTGATTCGCGTCAACCCCGAACAGGCGCGCGCCATGGTCAACCGCCTCGCCCGAATCATGCGCGGACGTCTGCGCAATCAGGATCATTTCGCTCCTTTGCGCGAGGAGCTCGATTTCGTGGAGGATTACCTCTCGATCGAACTGGTCCGCTTCGGCGACAAGCTGAAGGTCGTGAAGCAGATTGACCCATCGACGCTCGACTGGTTCGTCCCCAGTATGCTTCTGCAACCGCTGATCGAAAACTCCATTAAACACGGCATTTCGAGCAAAGTGAGCGGAGGGACCATCACTTTGAGTACATCGAATCTGGGGGGGCGCCTTTCCGTGGTCGTGGAAGATGACGGGGTGGGCATTCCCGACGCGGAACTGGCCGGCATTCTCTCGCGCGGCATCGGCGTCAGCAACGTCAAAGAACGCCTCCAGGTGCTTTATCGGAACGATTACCGTATGACGATCGATAGTCAGCCGGGCCGGGGAACGCGTATTGAGATTGAAATTCCGGAAGCTCGCGCTCGCTTAGCCGCCGTTTCCTGAACGTCGCCTCATATCAAAGCCGTTTGGCCGCAGAACTGCTGACCGATAGCCTGGAGGTTCTCTATGGCCGATGAAGTGAAGAAGTGTGCGCATCCGGCGTGCAGTTGTACCGCCCCACACGATAGTAAATACTGCAGCACTTACTGCGAAGACGCGAAAGATACTACTGAGATTTCCTGTAATTGCAGACACAGTGGTTGCGAACTCGAGTCAGTAGCCGGCTAGAATTTTCGATTGCCGCGGGGCTTGTTAAGCTTCATTTTGGTCAAGGCCCTGCGGTTTCTGGCTGGCAATGAATCGGTCCACATAGTTGAAGATATTGGTGACCGGAGGGATCAGGCCCACAACGGACCAGGCAGGCTTCAGAGGAATGACCACCTGCTCGCCATCAATCGAAAATTCCTTCTCAATTCCGCTTTCGAACATCCGGTTCACGCTCGCCCGGACCTCGGTGATGTTGTTCTCACGTTGGATCAGGCCAGTAATGGTGGGGCCATTCCAGCGGAACAGTCGGTCGTTGGGCTGGAGATTTTTGCGCATGTGGCTACCCAATTCTTTGAGTACAGCGTCACCGACGTCGCTTCCGTAGCGAGCGTTGATCGCCTGCAGGCGGTCGATTACCGCCGTCACCAGAAACTTACGGCCGGGGACTCCCATCGCGATGCGAATCGCATCCTCCGCAATGTTTCTTCGGGGGAGTTGCGTGGCAGGGTCCAAGGCGGGATCGCCGGCTTGTTGAACGGCGGCCAACTGCACGGTGGCTCGATGCCGAGTGATGTCATCGGTCCAGACCCCCAGGAAAGCCCCCATTTGCACTTTCAGACTCCGCAGGCTCTCGCCGTCGTGTGCGGAACTGACCGCAGACAATAATTCGGAAAGGCCTTGCGTGGATTTGACCACCGGATCGGCGATGGCAACTACCGTCTTAGACAACAGAAGGACCAACTGTTCCAGCTCAGTCTCGCGATCGTGGGCACTCGCCGCCACATGTCCGCTGAATCGGGCAAATTCGTCGATAGCTAAACCTGTTGTAGTCAGGAGACGCTTCGGATCGCAGTTTCCGGCCAAGCCTTCGGCAATGGTGTTCATTCGATCGGCAAAAGCGTCGAATTGGTCTGCGTTTCCCGAGACGGAATGCCGAACCATCCCATTGAGCAGGATCCCGACTGCATGCCGGTAGATAGTGTCCGGGCTGGCAGTTGACAGATCGGGAGCGGCGAGATACTGCCGTAGTGTTGCAATTGCCATCGGCTGCGCGATTCCTCAGTAGATTGATCGGCTCCCGAGGCCGTTTTCTTTATGAGGAGATTCTTGTCCTGCGAAGGTGGAGTCGGTGTCCCGCTTGTCCGTTCCGGACCACCGGCTCGGCCGTGGTTTGATCCGTCAAAACCCCTATGTTAGGTTAGATACGTAGCCCCGCATTTCGCGGTTCCTCGTTTCCTTACACAATGGATAAAACTCTGCATGACTTGGGCGGGATTGTGCTGAACGGCCTGCCTACGTTTTTTCTGGTGCTGGTCCTCGCCATTATCGTCAAATATGTCTATTTAAAGCCGCTGGATAAGGTCCTGGCCGAGCGCTTTCGCCTTACGGAAGGGGCCCGCAAGGCGGCGGAAGACAGCCTGAAAAACGCGGACACGAAGATCGCGGAGTACCAGGAAGCACTGAACCGGGCCCGGGCCGAAATTTATCGGGATCAGGGGGCGTTTCTGCAGCAGATTCAGGCGGAGCAAGCGGAGTTGACCCGTACTACCCGCCTCGAAACGGAACAGCGTGTAGCTGCGATCAAACTTTCGCTCGCAAAGGAAGCCGACAGTGCGCGCGATGGCCTCGAAGCGCAAAGCGAGATACTGGCCGGGCAGATTGCCGCCGCGATCCTGAAACCGGAGGCGGCATAAATGAAAAAAGCCCCCGTCCGGCTCTTAGTTCTTGCTGCTTTCGCCCTGCCGCTTCTGGCGCAGGAGAGTGGTAGCGCGCCCGCCGAATCGCACACAATTATCTGGCAGTGGGCCAATTTCGCCATTCTGGCCGGCCTGCTCGCCTGGGTTATTGCCAAACAGGGCGGTCCTGCGCTGGCGGCACGCACTAAAACGATTCAGGAAGGCCTCGAGGCGGGCGAAAAAGCCAAAGCTGAGGCCGAGGCAAGGGCTGCGGGTGTACAGCAGAAGCTGGCCAACCTCGAAAACGAAATTGCTGCCCTGCGCGCCGAAGCCAGCGAGGAGCGTGACCGGGAAGCCGAGCGAATCCGCCGTGAAGGTCAGGCTGAAGTCGCGCGTGTTCATCGCCAGGCCGAACTCGAAATTGAGGCCGCCGGCAAGCTCGCGCGTCTGGAAGTCCAGCGCTTTGCCGCGAAGCTGGCTATCGATCTGGCTGAGCAGAAAGTCCGTGAGCGCATGAATCCGGATATTCAGGCTGACTTGATGCGTGGTTTCGTCAAGGGCCTGCCCGCTCGAGAGCTCGCTCGAGAGGTGACCAGGTGATTTCAACTGCGGTAGTAAATCGGTTCGCCAGTGCGCTGGCGGATCTGGTGGTCGCCAAAGACTCCGGTCTGACGCCGGCTCAGGTGATCGAACAACTGCGCTCTTTTGAGACTGGTGTAGGCGAATCTCCCGATCTGCGGCTGGTGCTGGCTTCTCCGGCGGTTTCCACGGCTCGCAAACGCGCTGTGATTCGCCGTATCGCGGAAGCGTTGGCGCTTTCGCCGCTCATTCGGAATTTTATTCTTGTTCTCAGCGATCACCGCCGGGCAGCCGCTTTGTCCCAGGTGATCGACGCATTCGAATTATTGGTGGACGAACGCCTTGGGTTCGTGCCGGCGGAAATTCGCTCGGCGACCGAACTCTCGGAAGACCAGCGCCAGAGCCTTTCGAGCGAGTTGGCCCGGCTGGCAGGCTCGCAGGTTCGTCTTCGCTTTACGATTGATCCGGATCTGATTGGCGGCGCGACAGCGCGGATCGGTTCCACGGTTTACGACGGTTCGGTACGCGGACAGCTCGCCACTTTGCGGCAGAAGCTGGCCGTCACTTCTTAACGGTTTTCTTGCGGTATGAGGCGGTAACGGGAATTTTATGGCTCAAATTCGGGCAGACGAGATTACAAGTATTCTGCGGCACGAGATCGAAAATTACGATCGCGCCATCGATGTCAGCGAGGTAGGCACCATTATGTCGGTGGGCGATGGTATCGCCCGCATTCATGGTCTCGACAAAGTTATGTCGGGTGAGCTGATTCAGTTCGACCACGGCGTTTCAGGCATCGCCATGAACCTCGAAGAGGATCAGGTGGGCGCGGTGCTCCTCGGCGAATACCAGCACATCAAAGAAGGCGAAGAAGTCAGGCGCACCGGCAAGATTATGTCAGTGCCTGTCGGTGACGCGATGATCGGCCGCGTGGTCGATGCTCTCGGCCGTCCCATTGACGGCAAAGGCCCCATCAACAGCGAAAAAACGCTTCCTATCGAACGCATTGCGCCGGGCGTTGTGGATCGCCAGGGCGTCAAACAGCCGCTCCAGACCGGTATCAAAGCCATCGACGGTATGATCCCGATCGGCCGCGGCCAGCGCGAGCTCATCATCGGTGACCGCCAGACCGGCAAGACGGCTATTGCGCTCGACACGATTATCAACCAGAAGGGCGGCGACGTTATCTGCATCTACGTCGCGATCGGGCAGAAGCGGTCCACCGTTGCGCAGGTCGTGAAAACGCTCGAAGATCAGGGCGCGATGGCGTATACCATCGTCGTCTCCGCCAGCGCTTCCGACCCGGCGCCGATGCAATACCTCGCGCCTTACTCCGGTTGCGCCATGGGCGAGTTCTTCCGCGATTCCAGCCGCCACGCGCTCTGCGTTTACGACGATCTTTCGAAGCATGCCGCGGCCTACCGCGAGATTTCGCTGCTGCTGCGCCGTCCGCCCGGACGTGAAGCGTTCCCCGGCGACGTGTTCTATCTTCACAGCCGTCTGCTGGAGCGTGCCGCGAAACTGAACGATGCCAAAGGCGGCGGATCTCTCACCGCTCTGCCGTTCATTGAAACCCAGGCAGGCGACGTTTCCGCGTATATTCCGACTAACGTCATCTCGATTACGGACGGCCAGATTTACCTCGAAGCCGATCTGTTCAACTCGAACATCCGTCCCGCCGTTAACGTCGGTCTCTCTGTGAGCCGCGTCGGCGGCAGCGCGCAGATCAAAGCCATGCGCCAGGTCGCCGGCCAGTTGCGTCTCGATCTCGCACAGTACCGTGAACTGGCTGCCTTCGCGCAGTTCGGTTCGGATCTCGACAAATCGTCGCAAGCCCAGCTCAACCGCGGTAAGCGTCTGGTTGAAATCCTGAAGCAGCCGCAGTATTCGCCGCTGCCGGTCGAGAAGCAGATCGCTATCATCTTCGCCGGAACCAACGGCCTGCTCGATGACATCGCCGTTGCAGATTGCCGCGCGTTCGAAACTGAGCTTTATCGCTTCATCGACAACGCCCACCCCGGCATCTGGCAGCAGATTCGGGATAAGAAGCAATTCGACGACGCACTGAAAGCTGAGCTCACGAAGGCGATCAAAGAGTTGAAAGATCGTTTTGGAAAAGGGAAACCCCAGCCGGCAGCGGCTGCCCGGGCCTAGTGACGGCCCACCTGTCAGGTAGATTTCCATGCCTTCTCTGATTGATTTCCGGCGGCGAATCCGCTCGGTAAAAAACACGCAGCAGATCACCAAGGCCATGAAAATGGTCTCGGCCGCGAAACTGCGCCGCGCGCAGGAGCGTGTGATTGCCGCGCGCCCTTACGCCGACCGCATGCGCGAAATGCTGGTGAATCTCGCGGCCGCCACCACGGAAGATAGTCCCTGGCTGGTGCGGCGCGAAGAGAAGCGTATCGATCTGCTTTTCTTTTCCAGCGACACCGGGCTCGCCGGTGCTTTCAATTCCAATCTTCTGAAGGCCGGTGCGCGCTTTCACGAAGAGCACCCTGGCGCGGAAATCACTCTGACTCTTGTGGGTCGCAAAGGCCGCGATTATTATCGACGGCGCGGCGCGAAGATTCTGGCCGATTACGTGAACGTGCTCGGGCGTCCCACTTATACCGATGCTGCGGGCATTGCCGCCGAAGTGATCCGCCGGTACCGCGAGGGCGAGACGGATGCGGTTTACGTGCTGAACAACGAATTCAAAAGCGTGATGTCGCAGAAGCTCTCAGTGCTGCAGTTGCTGCCGATGACTCTGCCGCCGGATTCCGCCAATCAGTCGCGTCCCGAATACATTTACGAACAGTCGCCGCTCGAAATGCTGGAGCGTCTGGTGCCTCGTTATGTCGAAGTCGCCGTGTTTCGCGCGATGCTCGAAACCGTGGCTTCCTACCAGGCGGCGCGCATGACGGCGATGGATACGGCTTCCACCAACGCGCGTGAAGTGATCGACGCCCTGACGCTGCACATGAACCGTGTGCGCCAGGCTGCGATTACCAAAGAAATCATTGAAGTGGTGAGCGGCGCGGCCGCCGCTGAAGAGTAACAGGAAAGCAGTAAAAGGAAAATTATGGCTACAGCTACCGAAGTGATCGGCCGCGTCGTCCAGATTGCCGGACCCGCGATCGACTGCCAGTTCCCCGAAGGTCAGATTCCCGAAATCTATACCGCCATCCGCATCACCAGCGAAGGCTTCGACGTACCCGAACCCATCGACATCATCTGCGAAACCGAGCAGCACATCGGTGAAGGCCGCATTCGCACCATCGCGATGCAGGCCACCGAAGGTCTGGTGCGCGGGATGAAGGCCATCAGCCTCGGCGGACCCATCAGCGTCCCCGTCGGCAAGCAGACCCTCGGCCGCGTGCTCAACGTGCTCGGCGAGCCGGTCGACCAGATGGGGCCCGTCAATACCGAAAAGCGCTACCCGATTCACCGTCAGGCGCCTTCGTTCGAAGATCAGTCCACCCGCCTCGAAATGTTCGAGACCGGCATCAAAGTTGTCGATCTGCTCGAACCCTACCTCCGCGGCGGAAAAATCGGCCTGTTCGGCGGCGCCGGTGTCGGCAAGACCGTCGTCATCATGGAGCTCATCAACAACATCGCCATGAAGCACGGCGGCGTTTCGGTGTTCTCCGGCGTGGGCGAACGCACCCGCGAAGGCAATGACCTTTGGGTGGAAATGCAGGAATCCGGCATCGTCGATCCGACGAGCTGGGAGAAGTCGAAAGTCGCCCTGATCTACGGGCAGATGACTGAGCCGCCCGGGGCGCGTCTGCGCGTCGGTCTCACCGGTCTCACGGTCGCCGAATACTTCCGCGATGAAGAAGGGCAGGACGTGCTGCTCTTCATCGACAACATTTTCCGCTTCACTCAGGCCGGTTCTGAAGTGTCAGCACTGCTCGGACGTATGCCGAGCGCCGTCGGGTATCAGCCCAACCTCGCTTCAGAAATGGGCGAACTCCAGGAGCGCATCACTTCCACCAAGAAGGGCTCCATCACCTCGGTTCAGGCCATTTACGTGCCCGCCGACGACTATACCGATCCCGCGCCTGCCACCGCATTCGCGCATCTCGATGCGACGACGAACCTGTCGCGCGCCATCGCCGAGCTCGGCATCTATCCCGCGGTGGATCCTCTGACTTCCACTTCGCGTATTCTCGACCCGCGCATCATCGGCGACGAGCATTACAACATCGCGCAGGCAGTCAAAGGCGTTCTGCAGCGTTACAAAGATCTGCAGGACATCATCGCGATTCTGGGCGTCGACGAACTGAGCGACGAAGACAAGCAGATTGTCGCCCGTGCGCGTAAAATCCAGCGCTTCCTTTCGCAGCCGTTCCACGTAGCCGAGCAGTTCACCGGCATTCCCGGTAAATACGTGAAACTGGCCGACACCATCAAAGGCTTTGCCGAGATTGTGGCCGGTAAGCATGACGATCTTCCCGAACAGGCGTTCTACCTGCAAGGCACCATCGAAGACGTCATCGAGAAGGCGCGCCAGCTCAAAGGCGCATAAACAAACATGGCCGATACGCTTCTGCTTCAGCTCGTGAGTCCGGAACGCGCGCTCGTCGAAGAGCAGGTGACGGATGTGCAGATCCCCGCCCTCGATGGTTTCATTGGGGTGCTGCCGGGGCACGCGCCTCTCATCTCCGAGCTGAAACCAGGCGGCGTGCTTAGTTACCACCTCAGCGCCGGTGGCGGCGAGAAATTTCTGGCCGTTTATGGCGGGTTCGTTGAAGTGCTTCCCGACCGCGTCCGTGTGTTGGCCGATGACGCCCAGCGCAAGGAAGAAATCGACGTGAACCAGGCCAGGGAAGAGCTCAACAAAGCTCTGGCCGACATGCAGAATCTGCACTCTGAAGCAATTGACCCGGCTGTAGCGGTGGCCGAAGCGATGCGCGCTCAGGCGAAACTGGATACGGCTACCAAAGGGTAGGTGGCGAGCGCCGCGCATCATGATGCTATGATCATCATGATGCGAACAACGCTCAATCTTCCCGATGACGTTTACGAAATTGCGCGGTCGATTGCGCATACCAAGCGTCTTTCTCTGGGTGAAGCTTTGGCCGATCTCGTCCGCGCGGGACTGCGGCCGCCGCAAGGTTCCGCTCCGGAGCCCGATTCATTCCCTCGTTTTCCGGTTTCTCGCGACGCTCCGCCCATCACGCTGGAGCATACGCTGGAACTCGAAGATGAGATATGAAAGGGAAGGCGTTTTTACTTGACATTAACGTCCTGCTTGCCCTTGCGTGGCCCAATCATGTTCATCATCGGGAAGCTGTGCTCTGGTTTTCCGCCGGCGTTGCCCGCTGCTTTCGAACCTGCCCGTTGACTCAAATCGGATTTGTTCGCATTTCGTCAAATCCTGCATTCACTCCCCAGGCCGTCTCGCCAACTGCGGCTCTGGAACTTCTCGGAGCGATTACTCGGCTCCCTGGGCACGAATTTTGGCCCGATAGCATCGCCCTCGACGCAGGGTCTCCGTCCATTTCGCTAACGGGACACAGACAGGTTGTCGATCTCTATCTGTTGAAGCTGGCTGCGGAGTACGGCGGGGTATTTGCCACTCTGGATCGTGGTGCCGCCGCCTTGGCTCGGCGTGAGAGCCTTCCCGTCGCTCTGATTGATTAGTCCAACCCGCCCGTTTTACCGAAACTGAGAACTTCACCGGACAGCGCCACTATTCGTCCGTGTGCCAATCACTATCAGCATTACTGCGGTCTCAGATCTCCTCTCCCCGTCTGAAGCGTTGAAATTATGACGGCCAGAACTCCTGCGTTCCGTTATGGTTTCGCTCTTTTAGCCGTAGGCCTTGCTATTGGCGTGCGGCTTCTTCTCGACCCGATTTTTACCCTGCCGTTACCGTTCGCCGTCTGTTTTCCGGCGGTGATTGCCGCTTCATGGTATGGCGGTCTCCGACCCGGACTTACGGCTGTTGTGCTGGGCGCGATTGCCTCGGACTTCTTCGTGCTCCCGCCGCGCCACACTCTTCACCTGGTCGGCCCGGATCAACTGCCAGGCCTGCTCACCTACCTGGTCGTCGGTCTGATTATCTCGGTTCTGACTGGCTCGATCCATGCCGCTCGCGAGCGGGCCGAGAAGAGTTCCGATGCGGCACAAACCGCTGAGAGAGACCTCCGCGATCTCAACCTGAAACTTGAAACCCTGATCGCCGAGCGTAACTCTGAATTGCTCAAGCAGGCGTCGATCCTCGATCTGGCCCATGACAGCATTTTCATCAGGGACGATCAGGATCGAATTATCTACTGGAACGAGGGCGCGCAAAGGCTGTATGGATGGACCAAAGAAGAGGCTATGGGCCAGGTCAGCCACATCCTGCTTGCAACTCAGTTCCCGCAACCGCTCGACCACATCCGAGCCAGTCTTGTCGCCAGCGACCGATGGAACGGTGAATTGGCGCACACCTGTCGCGACGGCTCTTCGGTGACTGTGACCAGCGGCTGGACCCGGCGGCACGACACGTCGAATCAACAGGTGTCGGTTATCGAACTGAACTCCGACATTACCGAACGCAGGAAGGCCGAACTGGCTTTGCAGAAAAGTGAGTCCCGACTTTCCGCCATTTTCAAATGCTGCCTCGACGGTATCGCTCTCTTCGAAGCCGTTCGGGATCAGGCAGGCCGGCTCCAGGATTTTCGCTTCGTAATGTTTAACCCGGCCGCCGAGCGTCTGACGGGCATGCGTGCTTCCGGCCTGTTCCATCAAAGCTGGCTGGAAAAATTCCCCAACGTTGCGGGGGGGCTTTTTGAGCAATTTGCCCGGACTGTCACCGACGATACCCAACTGGACGTCGAATATTTTTCTCCGGACGGTGACATAAGCCGCTGGTATAAGATTGCCGCGGCAAAACTCGACGACGGTCTGGTAGTGACCTTCAGCGACATTACCACCCGCAAGCTGGCGGAAGACAAACGGAAACTGCTGGCCGCCCGGATGGGACTGGCGACCGATGTTCTGCATGCCGGAGTTTTTGATTGGGACGTCCTCAGTAACCACCTCGACTGGGACGAAAAAATGTACCAGATCTATGGCCTGCCTAAGAATCCCCCTGTCAGTTATGCGGCATGGGCTAGTTCGCTGCTGCCCGAGGATCTACCCGACGCGGAAGCCACTCTTCGGAGCGCTCTTGCTGCAAAGTCGCAAGGTTCAATGCGGTTTCGTATCTTGCATCCCAATGGCTCGCTTAGATATATCGAGGCGGCTTATGGAACTATCCTCAGCGAAGCGGGCCAGGTCGACCGAATGGTCGGAGCTGTCATCGACGTGACCGAGCGCCATATAGCCGAGGAGCGTTTTCAGTTGGTGGTGGAAGCGGCCCCCAACGCCATGATCATGGTGAACGATGAGGGACTGATGACCCTGGTCAATACCCAGGTTGAGAAACTCTTCGGCTACGAACGTGGCGAACTGCTGGGGCAGAGTATTGAAATGCTCGTTCCGCACGCCTTTCGTTCAAACCACGGCGATCGCCTGGCCGGGTTCTTCGCCGAGGCGGCCGCGAAGGCGAAACGCGCTGCCCACGAACTGCACGGCTTGCGGAGGGACGGAAGCGAAGTGCCCATGGAAATCACTCTGAATCCTGTCTGCAGCGCCGAAGGTCAATTCGTCCTGGTGTCTATCGTCGATATAAGAGAACGTACCAAAGCGGAAGAACGTTCTCTTTTGCTGGCTGCGGTGATTGAGGGCGCAACGGACTATGGGATTTTCATGCTTGACCCGGAAGGACAAATTCTTACCTGGAACGAGGGCGCTGCGCGTATCAAAGGTTATTCCGAAGCCGAGATCGTAGGGCAACACTATTCCGTTTTCTATACATCCGAGGACCTCACGGCGGGTATACCGGCGCACGAATTGCGTATTGCCCGCGAGGAAGGCAAGTTCGAAGCCGAGGGGTGGCGTGTCCGGCGCGATGGCTCCCGGTTCTGGGCCACGATTCTCATCACCGCTATTCGCGACGGCCAGGGAAACCTGCGCGGTTTCTCGAAGGTCGCTCGCGATACCACGGAGCGCAGGAGAACGGAAGAACGTTTCCAGCGCGTCGTCGAAGCGTCTCCCAGCGCCATGATTATTATTGGTGCTGACGGGAGGATCACTCTGGTCAACACTCAGACCGAGCAACTCTTCGGCTACGACCGCCGTGAGCTGCTCGGGCAACCCATCGAGATGCTGGTGCCGGAGCGCTTCCGCTCCCAGCATCCCGGCCATAGGGACATGTTCTTTTCGGCGCCGGTCGCGCGCGCTATGGGCGCGGGGCGGGACCTGTTTGGAATGCGCAAAGACGGCAGCGAAGTTCCCATCGAGATCGGCCTGAGTCCGATCAGCACTGCCGAGGGTCAGTTCGTGCTGGCCTCCATCATCGACATCACGGAACGGAAGCGGTTTGAGAGCGCGCTGCAGGCCAAATCCGCTGAGATGGAACGGTTTACCTACACGGTCTCCCACGATCTCAAGAGTCCGATCATCACCATCAAAAGTTACATTTCCATGATCGAGCAGGATCTCGCTGCCGGAAAGCTGGATCGAACCCGCGCGGATCTACAGCGTGTAGCCCGTGCAGCCGATAGAATGCAAATGCTTCTTGAGGAAGTGCTGACGCTCTCACGCGTCGGCCGGGTGGAGAATACTTCCGAAACCGTCGCCTTCGGATCGTTGGTCGATGAAGCTCTGGCATTGGTCGCCGGCCGCATACAACAGGCGAATATCCAGGTCAAGGTGGATGAAAATCTCCCTTCCGTCACCGTCGACTCTGCCCGCATGATCGAAGTGCTGCAGAATCTCATCGATAACGCAGGTAAGTTCATGGGGAGTCAACCGGCGCCGCAGATTTCGATCGGTTCTTTGGTTGCCGGCACGGACGGCGGACCCGAGACGCGTTTCTTTGTAAAAGACAATGGCATCGGTTTAGAGGAACGACATCATAAGCGGATTTTCGGTCTTTTCGACAAACTCAATCCGAAGTCCGAAGGCAGCGGCGCGGGATTGGCCATCGTGAAAAGGATCATTGAGTTGCAGGGGGGAAGGATCTGGGTTGAATCGCCCGAAGGCGGCACCGGTTCCACTTTCTGGTTCACCCTCAAAGAGCCTCTTGTGACGACCGGCCGTGAGCCTGTTGAAAAATGTGGTCGACCGATACCCGCCGGCGAAGCTCCGCCCGAGAATTTCTCCCAGGATCGCCACTAATGGACCGGATGATCGGATCGCGAAGGTCGAAATCAGCTGTGGCGTGAGGCACGCGTCTCACGGAATGGACACAATGTCCTCGATTCCGCAGGGCAATTCTCATAGCGGTCGACCGAACACTGCCGGTACGGCGGAAGTCATCACCGAGGTAAAGCGCGAAGCGGCCCTGCTCAAAACAGGGGCGCTGCAGAACGCAATTTTTAACAGCGAAAACTTCTCGAGTATCGCCACCGACGCAAGTGGCGTCATTCAGATCTTCAACGTCGGCGCCGAGCGCATGCTGGGCTACACAGCTATTGAGGTAGTAGATAAGATTACTCCCGCCGAAATATCCGACCCGCAGGAAGTAATTGCCCGAGCCAAAGCGTTGAGCTTCGAGCTGGCAACGCCGATTTCGCCCGGCTTCGAGGCCTTGGTTTTCAAGGCATCGCGCGGCATCGAAGATATTTACGAGTTGACTTACATCCGTAAGGATGGAAGCCGGTTACCCGCGGTCGTGTCGGTCACGGCGCTGCGAGAAGGTCTCGGCGGAATCATCGGCTATCTGTTGATTGGCACCGACAATACCGCCCGTAAGTTCGCCGAAGAAGCGCTGATCAGGGCGGGGGCCTTGCAGAGTGCGATTTTCAACAGCGCTAACTTCTCGAGCATCGCTACCGACGCAAATGGTGTCATTCAGATCTTTAATGTCGGCGCCCAGCGCATGCTGGGCTATACGGCCGCCGAGGTGGTGAATAAGTTGACGCCGGCCGACCTCTCCGATCCGCACGAAGTGATCGCGCGCGCCCGGGAACTCAGCATCGAGTTCGCGATTCCGATTGCGCCCGGATTTGAAGCCCTCGTGTTCAAGGCTGCGCGCGGGATTGAGGACATCTACGAACTGACCAAGGTCCGCCGGGATGGGAGCCGGTTTCCGGTATTGGTGTCGGTCACGGCGCTGCGCGACGCGAATGAAGCCATCATCGGCTATCTGCTGATCGGCACGGACAACACCGCGCGTAACCAGGTCGAAGAAGAGCGAATGAAGCTTGACCAGCAACTGCGCGATCAGCAGTTCTACACTCGCTCCATCATCGAGTCCAATATCGACGCGATGATGGCGACCGATCCTCGCGGCATCATCACCGACGTCAACAGGCAGACGGAGATCCTGACCGGGTGTACGCGGGACGAACTCATCGGCGCACCGTTTCAGAGCTGCTTCACCGATCCGGACAGGGCGGCGGAGGGCATTGGTCGCGTGTTGAGCGAGGGCAAAGTCACCAACTACGAACTCACCGCGCGCGCCAGGGACGGCAAGCTCATCGTCGTGTCCTGCAACGCCACCACCTTCCATGACCGCAACCGGAAACTTCGGGGCGTATTCGCCGCGGTGCGCGACATTACGGAACGCAAACACTTTGAGAGCGCGCTGCAGGAAAATAACGTCGAACTGGAGAAGGCCAGAGGAGCGGCGGAAGTCCAGATCGTCGAACGTACGGCGGACCTGGTCAGCGCCAACCGGGAACTGGAATCGTTCGCTTACTCAGTCTCCCACGACCTCCGCTCACCCCTCCGCCACCTCGATGGCTTCGCGGAACTTCTGCGTAAGAACTGCTATCGGCAGATAGACGCCCCAGGCCAGAGATACCTCGACAAGATCAGTGCTTCCGCACAGCGGATGGGCGTTCTCATCGACGACCTTCTCGCTTTCTCGCGCATTATGCGCGCCGACGTCTTCAATACGCAGGTGAGTCTTCAACAGCTGCTGGAGGAAGTCCGGCGCGAACTGGAGCCGGATATTGCCGGACGCACCGTGGCCTGGACAATCGGCGATCTGCCGGACGTTTACGGCGATCGATCCATGCTCCGTCAGGTCTTCGTCAATCTTCTTTCGAACGCGGTGAAATATACGCGCCGCCGCGCGGAAGCCCGCATCGAGATCGGTTGCTCCGGTACTACGGATGAGGAAGCCACAATCTTCGTGCGAGATAACGGAGCCGGCTTCGAAATGGAGTATGTCCACAAACTATTTCAGGTATTTCAGAGGCTCCATTCGGATGAATTTGAAGGTACAGGCATCGGTTTGGCTACCGTCCGCCGTATCGTCGAGCGCCATGGCGGCCGGGTGTGGGCGGAGGGCACGGTGGATGTGGGCGCAACATTTTACTGCTCGCTGCGAATAAAAAGGAAAACCGATCATGCATAGATACTTACCTGAGATTCTGATGGCGGAAGATAGTGCCAACGATGCCGAACTCACCATCGGCGCACTGGCCGAATACAACCTGGCGAATCGTGTCACGCTGGTCGGCGACGGCGCCGAAGCGCTCGATTATCTGAACCGCCGCGGACGCTTCGCCGGTCGCACCGGGCCCAACCCCATCCTTTTGCTGCTTGACCTGAAAATGCCGAAGGTGAATGGTCTCGAAGTCCTTAAGCAGATTAAGGTAAACCCGGAATTAGCCGATATCCCTGTGGTGATGCTCTCATCTTCGTGCGAAGAGCTCGACCTGAACGAAGCGCGGCAGCTGGGGGCGAGTGCCTATGTGGTGAAGCCCGTTCGTTTCCAGGATTTTGTGGATGCGGTCAAGACCATCGGGAGATTCTGGGGCGTGCTCAACATGCTTCGGCCCCGCGCCTGCATCGGCGCACTCGAAAACATAGATGCACCCGAACGCAGGGCGGAACCAAAAGCGTTATGAGGATTCTCCATCTCGAAGACAGTGACAACGATGCGACTTTGATTTTCGAAGCGCTTCGCCATGAGGTGCCAGACTGCCAGGTGAGCCGCGTCGAGACCCGCCAGGCCTTTCTTGAAGCCCTGAAACGGATCGACTGGGACATCATCCTGGCCGACTATTCCCTGCCTTCCTTTGACGGCATCTCAGCCTTGAAACTGGCAGTCGAATTGTGCCCGGATATACCGTTCATTTTCGTAAGCGGGTGCCTTGGCGAGGAACTGGCCGTCGCCAGCCTTAAGAATGGCGCAACCGACCATATCCTGAAACATCGGCTGGAAAGGCTGCCCCAGGCCGTTATCAGAGCCAGCCGTGAAAGCGAGTTCGCCAGGGCGAACAAGGAAGCCGATCGAAGGCTGAAAGCTTCTCTTCTCGATAAAGAACTGCTTCTGCAGGAAGTCCGCCGCGGTTACAGTGACAACCTCCGCATCATCGACAACCTGCTCCGTACACAAGCCGAGCTCGAGTCAAAGGCCGCCGAGATCGAGAGATTCACTTACACGATGTCCCACGATCTCAAGGGCCCGCTCACCACCATCAAAAACTATATTTCCGCGATCGATCACGACCTCGCCAACGGGACATTTGACTCTGCTCGTTCGGACCTCCAGCGGGTGGCGAAAGCGGCCGACAGAATGCAGGTTCTTATTGAAGAAGTGCTGACGCTTTTACGTATTGGCCGGGTGGAAAATACGCCGGAAACTGTTGCGTTCGCCTCCCTGGTCGAAGAAGCGCTTGAACTGGTTGCGGGTGCTATACAAGAGAAAAATATCCATGTAGCGGTTGCGGGAGACCTCCCTTCCGTGACCGTCGACCGTTCCCGGATGGTTGAGGTGCTGCAGAATCTCATCGATAACGCGGCCAAGTTCATGGGCAGTCAGGCGGCGCCTGCGATTTCGATCGGAGCTTCGATGGGAGCGTCGGACGATGCGACGGAAACATGCTTCTTTGTGAAAGACAACGGTGTCGGTGTTGAGGCAAGACATCACGCCAGAATTTTCGGTCTTTTCGATCAACTCAACCCAAAGACAGAGGGCAGCGGCGCGGGACTGGCCATCGTTAAAAGGATTATCGAACTGCACGGAGGCCGGATCTGGGTCGAATCTCCGCCAGGCGGCGCCGGTTCGACCTTCTGGTTCACCCTGAAGGCGCCCCGTGTGAAGACGACACAGAATCCCGCGGAGAAAATGTAATGTCTGGAGAAATACTCCAGGTTCTGTTAGTTGAAGACGATGACGACCACGCGGAAATTGTGGTGCGCGGGTTGACGAACAGCACGGTTGAAACCGTGCTCCATCGCGTTACCGACGGCGCGACGGCTCTCGACTATGTGTTCCGCCGGGCAGCTTATATCGACGCCGGCTCTTCCCCGCAGCGTCAGTCGGACATAGAGGCGGCTTACCGTTACCATGCCGATAGTTATCTGGTCAAGGTGTCATGTCGATGAGCGGCGAACGATTACCCGGACCGCGTCGGATTCTGCTCATAGAGGACGAAGAAGCGCACTCGAGTATCATTGAGCGCTCATTTGAGCGCAACGGCACGTTTCAATTGACGGTGACCTCAACCATTGCTGAAGGCGCCAGAGCTCTGGACCGATCTGCCTTTGACCTGGTCATAGCCGATTGGCGTCTGCCTGACGGCGAAGCCTTCGATTTGTTGACCGACAACCGGCGATTTCCTCTGCTGATCATGACCAGCCGCGGCAACGAAATGGTAGCGGTTGAGTCCATGAGAGCGGGGGCGCTTGACTATATCGTAAAATCCGAAAGCTCATTGCTCGACATGCCAAGGCTGGCTGAGGGCGCCATTCGGGTTTGGAAAAACCTCATTGCCAGAGAGTTTGCTCAGGAGCGTGACCGGCTGGTAATCGAATCCGTGCCGAATGGTGTTCTGGTGGTGAATCGGGAGGGCGTGATTACTTTGGCCAATGGGCCGGCAGGGCGACTCTTCGGATACGAAAACGCGGATCTGGTCGGGCAGTCGGTGGAGATACTGTTGCCGGAAGCGCTTCGCCCGGCACATAAGAGGCAGCGGAGTGGCTTCTTTGCCCATCCTGGAGCCCGCTCCATGGGCAAAGACCGTGATCTGTTTGCTGTTCGCAGGGACGGCTCTCTGTTTCCGGTCGAGATCGAGTTGAACCCCATCGAAAATGACGGCCAGACTTCGGTCTTGTGCTCGGTTGTCGACATCACTGAGCGTAAGCGAATCGAACGGGAAGCCCTGAAGGTCGCGCAGATGAAATCGGAGTTTCTGGCCAACATGAGCCATGAGATCCGAACCCCCATGAACGTCATCATCGGCATGAGCCGTCTACTGCTCGAAACCGATCTCACCGATGCTCAGGCCGAGTGCACAAGCAGCATTCGGCAAGGCGCGGAATCTTTGCTCGGAATCATCAATGGAGTGCTGGACTTTTCCCGGCTCGAAGCAGGCCGACTCACGCCCGACCTTGATGATTTCAGCATTGACTCGGTAGCTGAGGATACGGTGGAATTCTTTTCCCAATCGGCGCTTGACAAACGCCTGGAACTCAACTGCATAGTGGACTCCGATGTTCCCGCCTGGGCCAACGGCGACAAAGGCCGGTTGCGCCAGATTCTTACCAACCTGATTGGAAACGCGCTCAAATTCACCGAAGCAGGCGAAGTCAGCCTGCACGTGAGCCTCGCGGAGCCGAGCGACGCCGGAACCATAATCAACTTCGAGGTGCGAGACACCGGCATTGGAATCCTGCCGGAAGCGCAGGGGCAAATGTTCGAGGCCTTCACTCAGGCCGATGGATCCACCACGCGGAAGTACGGAGGGTCGGGCCTGGGCCTCAGCATCTCCAAACGGCTGGCGGAAATGATGGAGGGCAACATCAGCCTCGAAAGCGAGTTTGGCCGGGGTTCGAAATTCATACTGCACCTGCCTTTTGGGCCGCCTCTTTCGGTCGCGCCGCATGAAATACATGCGGAGCAAAATGGAGCGGAACAAAATCTCGTGGGAACGCGTGTGCTGGTGGTGGACAGCGTCGAATCCAGTCGCACTGTCGTCGCGCAGTACATGGAATCGTGGGCGATGAAGCCGGATTCTGCTGAAAGCGGACTGGAGGCGATTTCGAGAATTCGGGACGCAGTTTCGGCGGGGCAGCCCTATGGGTTGGTCGTGATGGATTGTGGTTTGCCAGGTTTGAGTGGAATCGATGTGGCCCGAATTTTGGCTTCCGATCCCCGGATTTCAGCCACTCCCCTGATCCTTTTGACTTCCTATGCCGATAGGAACGATATGAAGGCGGGGAAATTGCGGCCGGGCAACGACGCGGACATCGGAGCGTATCTGGTCAAACCGGTGCGGAAGCAGCCATTGAGGCGAGCCATCGTCAAAGTACTGGATTCCAGGAACGAAGAGAAGGCCCGCGCGGGAAAGGCCCGCGTAGAAAAAGCCGAAGCGGTTGCCGTTGAGCCACTCACGCCGTCAACTCGGTTGCTGTTAGTGGAAGACAATCTGTTAAACCAGAAACTGCTGGTCTTTCTGCTGGAAAAAGAGGGATATCTTTGCGATATCGCATCCAACGGAGTAGAGGGAGTAGCGAAGTTCGCACTTCAGAGTTACCCCCTGGTGCTGATGGATTGCTCGATGCCTTTGATGGATGGGTTCGAAGCCGCCGGCGCCATTCGCCGGCAGGAACAGCCGCACCGAACGCCGATTATCGCGTTGACGGCGCACGCACTCCCCAGGGACAAGGAGCGATGCCTGGCCGCGGGCATGGATGACTACATTTCGAAGCCAATCGACGCCGTCCATCTGATGGACACGATTCGGCGCTGGTTGCCGGCCGACGCCACCGCTTCGGTTTCAATATGCGGTGAAAGATGAAGCCTCAGGATGTTCCGCAGATTCTACTGGTCGAAGACGACGACGATCACGCGGAGATCGTAGCGCGCGGGTTGGCTAACAGCAGTGTCGAAAGCAGGTTGCATCGTGTTTCCGACGGGGAAGCCGCCCTCAACTATGTATTTCGCAGAGGGCCTTATGCCGATGCTGGTCTGAGTCCGGGGCCAAATCTGATTCTTCTCGATCTGCGGCTGCCTGTTGTGGATGGAATCGAGGTTCTTCGCACCATCAAGGCATCTCCCGAGTTGCGCGATATTCCGGTCGTAATGCTCACCACTTCCAGCGCGGAGCCGGACATTGCGGCGGCCTATCGAAACCATGCCAACAGTTACCTCTTAAAGCCTACGGAGTTTGGCCAGATCAATGCGATGGCGCAAGCGCTCAGCAGCTATTGGCTGTCGTGGAATCGCAACCCGAGGGAGCGAGGCAAGTCCGAAAGGCAACTCTGATGAACGCTGAAGCATCGCTGGTATCGGGCCAGATTCTCCTGATAGAAGATGAAGAAGAGCACGCCGGCATCATTGAGCGCTCATTCGAGCGTGACGGCGCTTTTCAGGTGACGACTGCTCCCACCATCGCGGTCGGCGCCAGCGAAATGAAACGGTCCGCCTTCGACCTCGTGATTTCGGATTGGCGTCTGCCTGACGGTGAAGCCTTCGATCTGTTCACGGATGACAACCGCCGGTTCCCCTTGCTGATCATGACAAGCTATGGCAATGAAAAAATTGCCGTCAGGGCAATGCGGGCCGGGGCGGTGGACTACGTGGTAAAGTCCGAAAGCACTCTGCTCGACATGCCGCATCTGGCGGAGAGCGCGATTCGACAGTGGAAAGAGCTGATCGCCCGGGAGTTGCGCGAAGAGTATACCCTCGGGCTGGAACTGCGGAATCTGGAGATTGAGCGGGCCAATCGGCTCAAAAGCGAGTTCGTCGCAACGATGAGCCACGAACTGCGAACTCCCCTGCACACGATTATCGGATTCTCCGAACTCCTGACCGATGAGCTGAAAGGGCCGTTGAATCAGGATCAAGCGCGCTTCGTCCGCTACATCCAGAAAGATGCCCAGCATCTGCTGGCCTTGATAAATGAAGTTCTCGATTTGAGCAAGATAGAGGCCGGAAGCCTGATTCTGAATCGGCAAACTCTCGACCTCAGCGGTGTTCTTGAGGAAGCAATCGCATCCATTCGTCCGCAATGTCGTGCGAAATCCATACGCATTGAGACCCACATTCCTGATTCCCTGTTTGTCGACGCCGATAGCGTGCGCCTCAAACAGATCGTCTACAACCTGCTGAGCAATGCGGTTAAGTTTACGCCTGCGGGGCGGCGGATCGAAATCGATGCATCCTGTGCCGGCGGATTCGTGGAGATCTCGGTGATCGATACGGGAATTGGAATTCCGGAATACGAGCACCAATCGATCTTCGATAAATTTCATCAGGTCGTAACGGCCACCAGCGGCATCCGCGAAGGCACGGGGCTTGGCCTGACCATTACCAAACGGCTTGTCGAAGAGCACGGCGGCCGCATTTGGCTGGCGAGCCAACCGGGTAAGGGGAGTCGGTTTACCTTCACCATCCCTTCTGGCGCGTTGAATGGGAATCAAATCACCGAACGTAAGATGTAGCTTCTGAGACGGCCAGCCAGGCCTTGCAATCGCCTTTCGATTGCCACAAACTGGAACCCATGGCCATCAGGTTTACATTGAATGGGAAGCCGCAGTCCGCCGATGCGACTCCCCAGATGCCGCTGCTCTGGTATCTGCGCGATTCGCTCGGCATGACGGGCACCAAGTTTGGTTGCGGAATGTCGCTTTGCGGCGCCTGTACCGTTCACGTCAATGGACTAGCCACACGGTCCTGTGTCACTCCCATTTCCAGTCTCGAAGGCAAGTCGGTCACGACAATCGAAGGCCTTTCCACGGATGGCAATCATCCGGTGCAGGCAGCGTGGATTGAAGTTGACGTTCCTCAATGCGGTTACTGCCAGTCCGGTCAGATCATGGCCGCTGCAGCCCTGCTGGCGAAAAAGGCACATCCCACCGACACCGACATCGACGAGGTTATGCACGGCAATATCTGCCGCTGCGGGACCTATCAGGACATACGGCAGGCAATTCATCGAGCCGCCGAAATTAAATCCGGAGCCCGCGCATGAGCACCGCCCCCGTTTCACGCGGCAGTGTAAGCCGGCGTGGCTTTCTCGGAGTTACGGCGTCTCTCGGCGCCGGTCTATGGCTGGGATTCAAGTTGCCTGAGAGTTCGCGGCTTTCTGGGCAGACCGCACAGACGGCTGCCGTAACCGATACCAGGCTCAACGCGTGGATTCATATCGCACCTGACGACCAGATCACTTTCATGATCCACAAGGCGGAAATGGGCCAGGGCACTGTGACGTCGCTTTCCCAGTTGCTGGCCGACGAACTGGATGTCGATTGGGCAAAATTCCGCACCGAGTTCCCACCCGTAGACCCTGCCTTCGGGCCGGTCCAGGGCGTGGTGGGCAGCCAAAGCATCCGTACCGGCTGGCAGCCGCTTCGTCAGGCCGGCGCTACCGCGCGGGCTATGCTGATCGCCGCGGCCGCTCAGGGTTGGGGTGTCGATGCTGCTCAGTGCCGCACCGAATCCGGCTTCGTAGTGAACACGAAGACCGGTGCTCGGCTGAGCTACGGTAAGTTGGCTGACGCCGCGGCCAAACTTCCTGTCCCCTCTGGCATTCAGCCAAAGGACCCAAAGCAGTTCCGCTATATCGGCAAGCCGCTGAAACGGCTCGATACGGCAGATAAAACACGGGGCAAAACCCAGTTTGGCATCGATGCCCGGCCGCCGAATATGGTGTATGCGGCGGTCGCACGTTGCCCGGTATTTGACGGCAAAGCCGTGAGCTACGACGATACCCGTGCTAAAGCCTTCCCTGGGGTGAAGCAAATCGTTCGCATTTCGAGTGGAGTCGCCGTCGTGGCAGATAGCACCTGGGCTGCGATCCAGGGCTCCCGCCTTCTTGACATCAAGTGGGATGAGGGCGTCAATGCCAATGTAAACAGCGCCGCCATTTCAAAAACTTTCGCCGATAAAACTCTCCAGCCTGGGACGGTTTGTAAGAAGACAGGCGATGTGGAGGCCGGGCTGTCAGGCGCCGCAAAGAAGATTGAAGCCGTCTACGAAGCCCCTTTTCTTGCCCACGCCCCCATGGAACCGCTGAACTGCACGGCCGATGTCCGTCCGGATTCCTGCCACATCTGGGCTTCGACGCAGATGCAGACTACCGTCCAGGCGGTTGCCATGCAAATGACCGGCCTGAAAGCCGGGCAGATTCACGTTCACTCGATGTATATGGGAGGCGGCTTCGGACGCCGCGCCACCGGAGACTTCATCAGCGATGCAGTCGAGATCTCAAAGGCGATTGGCCAACCGGTAAAGGCAACTTATTCGCGCGAGGACGACATGCAGCACGACCGCTATCGCCCCGCTTCGCTGGTGCGACTGGCGGGTGGTCTCGATGCCGGCGGATGGCCGGTTGCCATGCGGGCTCGATTCGCCTGCCCCTCCATCATGCGGAGTGCTTCCGGCCGGGATCCGCAGAACGGCATCGACCGCACTTCGAGCGAGGGACTGGATGATCTCGAGTATGATTTTCCCGATTTCCAGGTCGATTACCACTGGACGGAGACGGGCATTCCGGTTCATTTCTGGCGCGCGGTAGGTTTTACACAGAATACGTTCTTCGCGGAAAGCTTCCTCGATGAAATGGCCCATGCCGGCGGTAAGGATCCGGTTGAAGTCCGGCGCCGGCTGCTGGAAAAATCGCCCCGCTTACTGGGCGTCCTGAATCTGGCCGCTGAGAAGGCAGGCTGGAACCAACCTCTACCCGACGGCCGCTATCGCGGAGTCGCGGCCGTGTTCAACGTCGGCACCTACAGCGCTCAGGTTGCTGAAATTTCAGTAACGCACGGCAAGGTGAAAGTGCATCGCGTGGTTACCGCGGTTGACTGCGGCCACGTCGTCAATCCGGCGATCGTGCAACAACAGATCCGCAGTGCCATAGTCTATGGTTTGACCGCCGCGCTGAAGGGCAATATTACGATCGACCGAGGTCGCGTCCAACAGGCCAATTTCAATCAGTACGACATGCTTCGCATTGATGAGACCCCGCAAGTTGAGGTTTACATAGTGCCGAGTACCGAAAATCCCGGCGGGATCGGCGAAGCGGGCGTCCCCGCGATTGCACCGGCCGTTGCCAATGCAGTGTTCGCCGCTACAGGAAAACGCGTTCGACGCCTTCCCATACGGGCCGAAGACCTGGCTTAAAGATAAGGTCTGGCTTAAAGAAAGACCTGGCTTAAACAAATCCTGGCTTAGACCACTAGCTTCGTGCCGTTGAGAAATTCGATCCATCCAGTCTGAGGTTGAATTCCGCATAAGGCGGGATGATCGGGATATCGTTCTCTGCGAGTTCGTCGTTCGTCAGTTGCGGGGTCAATGAAATTTCGAGAGCCTGTTCTTTAATCTCGTCGAATGTTCGATCGTCTGACTTTCGGATCTGGATCAGGGCTCGCAATGACGCACTGCGAACTCCGGGGTCCCGGTCTGTAACCAGCAGGTTCAGCAAAGGAACGAATATCGCGTCGCCCACTCGGCCGATAGCCCATGCGGCGGTGCAGCGGAATTTTGGATTCCGGTGAATTGCCATTTCGGTGAGCCGCGCCAGCACGCCCGGGACGCCGACCACATGCAGACCGACCAACGAGTTGCCCGCTACCCGGTTGCTGCTGTCATCCACGAGACTTTCCAGCAGACGGACGGCGGAAGCTGAGTTCACGCCCCAGAGTGACTCTATAGCGTTAGCCCGAACTCGATCGTCCGCGTGCGTTAACTGACGCGCCGTCCACGCTGGATTTTGAATCCGCCGTCCGACGAACAGAATGGCCTGAGCGCAGAGCCGGGGGTCAGGGCTCCGTACCAAATGTCCCAGCACCGGGACCAATCTCCGCCCAAATGAGACCCTGTCAAGGATTTCGAGTGTCCTGGCCGCTTGCATTCCTTCATACGCTTCCGCGCCGTTGGCTCCGCTTCTGTCCGGCAATTTTCGCGCCAGTTTAACGTCGAAAGAGGGATCTACCGCAATCATGCGACGAAGCAGGGCAATGGCCCTCTGTCGCGACCCTTTCATGGGATCCGAGATCTGATCGAAGATGTCTGGCTGGCCCAGCAATAACGCACTCACATACCGATGAGCGCCTGACTCTCCATCCTTCTCGATAAACTTGAGAGCCGCTTCCGTGAAACAGGCTGACTCTTCCGTGGCCAGTCGCCTGATCAGCTGTTTGCTGAGCGGGCTGACATGCAGGTCTTTAAGCGCGCGGTGAAGATATGTGTCTACTAATTGTTGTTCCACAAGTCACGTGCTGTTAGTGCATAGCTCCCGATGTTCTATCGGCGTGACGCAGGTCTGACTTTAGGGATGGTTCGGAAGCGGCCCTATTGTGCTGTGGATTTTGACGTGGGACCCGCGAGTTTCCGAGCGATTCTGCGCGCTTCCCGATCCAGCTGAATATTCGAAGACGAATTTGGCGTCTTTTCGAAGTCGGACCACAGGACAGTTTTCGTCCGCGCGTCTACCAGGAAAATTGTCCCCTTCACTCGACCGCTACGAAACAGATGTAAATTGCTGTCAGTCTTGGCTTTATCAGCCGATTCCGGCGGACGGATCTGCGCCATGCGCTGCTCGAAAGCTTCTCCCAGCGAATCTGTGATCACGGCATCGGCAGCTTTCGGATCTGCCACAACTTCCACCACGTGGTCTCGGGTAAGCCATTCCGCCAGATACTGATCGAGTCCCCCAGCCATCGGCAGGATATAGACCGTTCGAATTCCGGTGGGAACCGCGAGGCCGGTCACGGCAAAAACAACCATCAGCCAAAGGCGTTTCATTACAATCACAGTTTACCCCGCGTGCAGACCTATCCTTTGGTTACGGCCGTAATCCCAGTCCACAATCGCCTGGATTTGCTCAGGCGCCTCCTGATCACGCTCGAAGCCCAATCCGTTTCCGCGGCTCACATCGTCATCGTGGACAACGCCTTGGTTGGTGGCATTCCCGCTGAGATGAGAGGAAATCGAACGCAAGTGATTGAAATGGGCGAAAATGCGGGTTTTGCCCGGGCGGTAAATTGCGGATGGCGTGCGGCGCCGACCCCCTGGGTTGCCATCCTCAACAGCGATGTGGAACTCGATCCCCGCTGGCTTGAGCGGCTTGTGCAACATTCGGAGGGCGCCGTCTTTGCCACAGGCACCATTTTGAGCGCGGCAGATCCGACTCGGATTGACGGCACCTACGATTTGGTTAGCCGCAGCGGATGCGCGTGGCGTGCCGGGTATGATGAACGGGCCGACCGGTTGCTTCCGCGAATGGCCCCGTCCTGCCGAATTTCGATAGCTCCCGCCACCGCTTGCCTGTATCGCCGCGACATTCTGGAGCAGTTGGGCGGATTCGAAGAGAGTTTCGAATCCTATCTCGAAGATGTCGATTTCGGTTTGAAATGTGTTGCCAGCGGCGCTTCCGGAGTTTATGTGCCGGACGCAATAGCCTGGCACTGGGGAAGCGCAACCCTGGGCCGTTGGAACCCTCGGATCGTGCGGTTGACCGCAAGGAATCAACTGCGTCTGGTAGCAAGGCATTACGACGCAGCCCTGTTTCGGTCCAGTTGGTGGCAAATTATCGTCGGGCAGTTCCTGTGGGGGCTTGTAGCCGCTCGCCACGGGGCCGGCGGAGCTTGGATCGCCGGAAAGTGGGAGGGCCTGAGGGATTTCCACCTGAAAGGTCTCCCCTCCATTCTGCTGCGAGATTATCTTGACGCCTCCGAGCGGGAGATCAAAGCCCGGGCCAGGGGTAGCTTCTGGCGGTGGTATTTTCGCCTGACCTCTCATGATTCAGCTCATGATTCACCCCCGGCCGAGGCAGTCTGACACATGGTTTGTGTCGCTATCGTCATCGTCACGTGGAATTCCGAGGCCGAAATCGGGGGCTGCCTCGATTCGATCGACAGTTTGATCGACCCTCGCGTGAGGGAGGTCGTCGTGGTTGACAATGCGTCTTCCGACAGCACCGTGAAGGTGGCCGGAGAGCATGGCGCCACCGTACTCCCAAATCGAGAGAATCGCGGGTTCGCGGCGGCTGTGAATCAGGGAGTGCGCAACAGCGCCGCGCCCCTGATTCTATTGCTCAATCCCGACGCTCACATTCTCGGGGGACTCGATGCCATGAGCGCCCATTTCCGCGACCCCAAAGTGGGGGCCGTCGGCGGTCAATTGATCGGCTCCGACGGGAAGATTCAACGCGGTTTTATGGTACGTCGCTTTCCCACTGCGGCTACCCTCGTTTTCGAGGTTTTGGGTCTCAACCGGATCTGGCCGGGTAACCCTGTGAATTGGCATTACAGGTGCTTAGATAACGATCCCATGCTGGAAGCCCAGGTTGACCAGCCAGCCGGCGCATTCGTTATGTTTTCACGCGCTGCCTGGCAGGATGTTGGCGAGTTCGATGAGAGGTTCTGGCCGCTATGGTTTGAAGATGTCGATTTCTTCGCTCGCCTGAAGAAAGCGGGATTCACGACGTTGTACACCCCGCTCGCCCGGGCGAAACATGCTGGATCGCACTCAATTGCAAAGCTAAAGCTGGAAAATCGGGAAACTTACTGGTATGGTAATCTTCTTGAATATGCCGCGAAGCACTATTCCCCAGCGGCGTTTCGAACGGTTTGTGCGGCCGTAGCAGTCGGGGCGGGGTTTCGCGCATGCGCGAGGGTCCCTCACATCGGCCTGAAAGCAATCGCAGTATACAGCAAAGTTTTATCGCTCTCCGTGAGCCGGTTACTGGGTCTGCGGAAAGATGACGGGAAGGGTCTATCTGTTTGAAGTTGCGTGAAATCTGAAGAGTGGAGCCGGCACGCTTATTAATGTCTCACAGCGACTTCGTATCGGTCACAATCGTAACTTATAACAGCGGTCGCTTCATAAAACGCTGTCTGGAATCGGTCCTCGAACAGGATTACCCGTTCAAGGAAATTATCGTCATCGATAACAACTCGAGTGACGGAACAGTTGACATCATCGAGCCGTTTGAAGACCGCTGCCGGATCGTCTACAACGAAGAGAACATCGGCTTTGCCGCCGCCCAGAATCAGGCCATCGCTTTATCGAACTCCGAATGGGTTCTGACGCTGAACCCGGACGTTCTGCTCCTGCAAGGGTTCATCGAAGCGCTGGTCAATGCCGGAAGCCTCGATTTGAAAGTCGGAACGGTCTGCGGCAAGCTGCTTACGATGACGGCGGGCTTTGACTTTCCTGAAGAGCGCACCGTCGATTCGACCGGCATCTATTTCACCCCCAATCTCAGACATCTCGACCGCGGCAGCCGCGAAGCCGATAACGGCCATTTCCAGAATTACGAATATGTTTTTGGCGCCACCGCCGCAGCCGCGCTTTACCGCCGCACCATGATCGAAGACATCGCGATCCAGGGTGAGTTTTTCGATTCCGATTTCTTTGTTTACAGGGAAGATGCGGACGTCGCGTGGCGGGCCCAACTGATGGGCTGGAAGTGCCTTTATGCGCCTTACGCAAAGGGCTATCATGTGCGCAAAGTGCTGCCCGGCAACCGGCGAGCTCTTCCCCCTGAGATCAATATGCATTCAGTGAAGAACCGCTTCCTGATGCGTATCAAGAACATTACGCCGGATGTTTATCGCAAGAATTTCTTCTCAATTACGGCGAGAGATTTGCTTGTTATCTCCTGTTGCCTGGTCTGGGAAGTCACGTCACTCAAGGCCTTTCCTACGGTGATCGGCAACTTGCGCAATGTGATCGCTAAGCGGCGCGAGATCATGAGCCGTCAACGCGTCGACGATGCCTATATGGCGAGTTGGTTCTCCTTTAAGCCTGTTTCCAAACCGGCGCCTAAGAAGTTTGCGGCTGCTTTGACGCGTTCCCGCGCCGCGCGCCGGTAGACCGGTGCGCATCGCGATCCTCGGGACGCGCGGCATTCCGGCCAACTACGGTGGTTTCGAAACCTTCGCCGAAGAGCTTTCCACACGACTGGTCGAGCGGGGCCACGACGTAGCCGTCTATTGCCGGCAGCGCCACGAGCCTTCTGTATATCGCGGCGTACGTCTGATAACGCTGCCGACTATCTCTCATAAGTACTTCGATACGCTGGCCCACACATTCCTGTCGACAGTGCACCTGGTCGCCCATCCGGTGGATGCGGCGCTCTATTGCAATGCGGCGAACGCGCTGTTTACGATGCTGCCCCGTCTGGCCGGCGTGCCGGTGGCGCTCAATGTCGACGGTATTGAGCGCAAGAGGCGCAAGTGGAACTGGCTGGCGCGGAGCTGGTATCTCATCTCCGAGCGGCTGGCAACGCTGCTCCCGAACCTGGTCGTGACAGATGCCGAGGCGATCCGCCAGTATTATCAGGAACGCTATGGGAAGGACTCGGTGTTCATCCCCTATGGGGCCGACACGGAGCGGGTTTCGACGAAGGCGGTTCTCGATGAACTCGGGCTTGAGCCGTGCCGGTACTTCCTCTATGTGAGCCGCCTGGAGCCGGAGAACCGGGCTCTGGAGGTGCGCGAGGCCTTCGAGCAGGTGGAGACGCCGCTGAAGCTGGCACTGATCGGCAATGCGCCCTATGCGGACGAGTACATCGCGCGGGTGCGGGACACGAAGGACCCGCGGATCGTGATGCCCGGAGGGGTCTACGGACAGGGCTACCGGGAGTTGGGATCATGGTGCTTTGCTTATATACATTCGACTGAAGTGGGCGGGACACATCCGGCACTCATCGAGGCAATGGGGCGGGGAGCGCTGGTGATCTACTTCGATACCGCCGAGAACCGGGAGGTCTGCGGCGATGCGGGGCTGCCTTACACGGACGACACGGGTCTGGTCGATCGCATGCGGCAGACGCTCGAGATGAGCGAGGACGAGCGCAACGAGTACCGCGCCAAAGCGGTAGCCCGGATCAAGGCCAGGTACGATTGGGACGTCGTGACGACCCAGTACGAGACTCTCCTCCAGGGACTAAGATGATGCGCGAAGCACGCTCCTGGGTTGAGGTGTCGCTGTCTCGAATCCGGGCCAACTACCGGGCCGTGCGCGACACAGTCGCGCCGGGCGCCCAGGTGATCTGCGTGGTCAAGGCCAACGCCTATGGCCACGGGGCCGTCGAAGTGTCGCGGGCTCTGTGCGAAGAAGGCGCGCCCTGGCTTGCCGTGAGCTCCGTTGAAGAGGGAGCTCGGCTGCGCGATGCCGGCATCAGTAGCCGCATCCTGGTCATGGCCGGCGTGATGCGCTGGGAGCAGGAAGCGGTCCGGGCTTACCGCCTCACTCCCGTGGTCCATGAACTGGAAGATCTGAAGATCTTCGAAGAGCATGGACCGATCGAGGTCCATCTCAAGGTCGACACCGGCATGCACCGCCTGGGCACGCAGGCGGCAGCATCGCAGATCGCCGAGGTCATTGAGTCGATGCAGCATGTGCGGGTGGAAGGCATGCTATCCCACTTCGCCTCAGCGGCCGACTTCACATCAACGCAGACAGCCGATCAGATTCATGCGTTCACGGAGCTGACGGCGCAATTGGCCGAACTCGGGGTTCGTCCAAGGATGATGCATCTGGCCAGCACCAACGCCATCGCCTATCCACGGCGCGACGCCTGGCTTCAACTGGTCCGGCCAGGACATGCGATCTACGGCTACGTTTCACCACCCCGGCGGTTCGGTCCCGTGCCGACCCTGGTGGTCAAGCCCGCGCTGACCTGGTACACCCGGGTCATCTCGGTCAAAGACATACCAGCCGGCTCGAAGGTCGGGTACGGCGGGTCTTACTTCGCGGCCGCGCCGATGCGGATTGCGGTCCTTGCGGCTGGGTACGCGGATGGCGTCCCACACCGCCTGTCGAACAAAGGCCGCGTTATCGTGAACGGCCACTTCGCCCCCATGGTGGGGACGGTCTCGATGGATCTGACTACGATCGACGTGTCGAACACTCCGGGGATCCAGCCCGGAGACGTGGTCACACTGCTGGGCACGCAGGGCGATGCTTCAATAGATGCCCAACAGATTGCCCGCACGGCGGGGACGATTTCCTATAGCGTTCTTTGCGGCATCAGTTCACGGGTGAAGCGGTTTTATGTGGACTGAGGTAGTAATGCACCGCCGGGGTCACGATCAGCGATAGCACCATCGAGGCGAGGATGCCGCCGATGACGGCGATAGCCAGCGGCTGCAGCATCTGAGAGCCTGCTCCGATCGCCAGCGAGAGCGGAATCATACCGGCGACGGTGGCGAGGGCGGTCATCAGGATAGGGCGGAGACGGCGTTCGCCGGCTTCAATCATGGCATCGCGCGGAGACGAACCGTCGCGGCGGAAGCGCTGATCGGCATCGAGCAACAGGATGCCGTTTTTGGCGACGATACCGATCACCATAATCAGTCCCATGAATGACGAGATATTGAACGTAGTTCCGGTGATCAGCAGGGCAAAGAACACTCCCGAAGTGGAGAGCAGCGCCGATGCGAGGATCGCAATGGGCGCGCTGAAGGTGCCGAATTCGAAGAGCAGCACCGTGAAGACCAGGACTACGGCGAGCGCGAGGACGAGTTCGAGGTCACGGAACGACTTTTGCTGTTCTTCGTAAGTGCCGCCATACATGACGCGGATTTCGGGAGGCAGGTTCAAATCGGTTACGGCTTTCTGCACCGACTGCATGCCTTTGCCGAGGCTGACGTTGTCGAAGCGTCCGGTGACTGCGACATCGCGTTGCAGGTTTTCGCGATGGATTTCGATCTGGCCGGCTTCATCCTGAAACTCAGCCACGGAACCCAGGGTGGCGGACTTGCCAGTGGCGCTGCTGGTGATCAGAGTGTTCTTGATCTGGTCGAGATTCGTCCGGGTATTTTCCGGGAAGCGCACGCGGATCGTATAAGAACGGTCATTCAGGATGACGGGCGTTGTGGCGGGCTCGCCCTGCAGGATGGCGCTGGCGTCGAGTTCGATTTCCTGCGGGGAGAAACCGGCACGAGCGGCGACGATGGGATCGACCTTCATGACAATAGCGGGTCCTGAGATTGTGTTACCGATGCCGTTTTTGGTATCGGCCACGCCTTTGATCTTCTTGATGGTGGATTCGACTTTGGGCGCCCACTTCTTGAGTAGGGCCGGGTCTTGCGAGAAGAGCTTGATCTCGATGGGTTCGGGTGAACTGGTGAGATCGCCAATCATGTCCTGAAGGACCTGGGCGAATTCGATGTCGAGCTGCGGATATTGCTTCGTGACCTTTTCGCGCAGGCCGGAGATGATTTCATCGATGCCGCGATCGCGATCGCGCTTGAGCTTGACGAGGAAGTCGCCGGTGTTGGCTTCGGTGACGGCGGCGAGTCCCAGTTGCAGGCCGGTGCGGCGTGAGAGGCTCTCTACTTCCGGAGTTTTGACGAGAATCTTCTCGACGCCGAGGAGCACGGCGTTGGTGTCGGCGAGCGAAGAACCGGCGGGCATAAGGTAATCGAGGACGAAGCCGCCTTCGTCCATCTCGGGAAGCAGATCGCTGCCGAGAGCGTTGTAGCAGAAGTACGAGACTACGACCAGCACGAGACATCCGAGAACGAGTACGAGGGGGCGGACCAGGGTGAAACGGAGCGCAGCAACGTAGATGCGGGTGAGACGTCCCATGATGCCTCTGGTGGCTACGGGATGGCCATGGGAATCGGGAGTAGTGGCTTCGGCTGCCGTGGTCTTGCGTTTCAGCAGGTAATGGCTGAGGGTTGGAGTCCACGTCAAGGCGAGGGCGAGAGAGGTCAGTAGTGCGGTTCCGACTGTGACGGCCAGGGCGCGGAAGAAGACGCCAGTCACTCCGGTGATGGTGATGAGGGGAATGAATACGACGATCGGCGTGATTGTCGAGCCGACCAGAGGCACGCGGATTTCCTTCAAAGCGCTGCGGATGGCTTCGCCGCGGGACTGGCCGGAGTCGCGATGAAGCACGATGTTTTCAACCACGACAATCGCGTCGTCAATCACCAGGCCGACCGCGGCGGCAAGACCGCCGAGCGTCATCAGGTCGAAGCTTTCGCCGAGCAGTCGAAGCACGATGAGAGTGATCGCAATGGTCGCGGGGATGACGAGGCCGGCGACTAACGAACTGCCCCAGTCGCGGAGGAAGAGAACGAGGATGATGGCGGCGAGAACGAGACCGATGAGAATGGCATCGCGAACGCTGGCGATAGAATCACGCACTAACTCGGACTGATCGTAATAAGTCTGTAGGTTGACGCCGGGAGGAAGAGTTTTCCGGATCTGGTCGAGCTCTTTGGCTACGGCATCGGAGACAGCGACGGTGTTGCTGGTGGGCTGGCGGAAGATGTTGAGGAGCACGGCGGGCTTGCCGTTAGCGGTAACGATCGTATAGACCGGCTGCACCGATGGTCCGACGGTAGCGACGTCGCCGACACGCACGGGAACGCCGGTCGGAGTGGTCTTAATCACGATGTCGGAGATCTCGGCGGGGGTGCGGGTCTGACCAGTGACCAGGGCCAGTGACAACTCATGATTATTCTCGAACAGGCCCGGGGAATCGATCATGTTGCTGCGTTGGACGGCATCGAGAATGCCGGGCACGGTGACCTGGGCTTCGAGAAGTTTGGCCGGGTCAGGTGAGATCTGGAATTCGGGGATTTGCCCACCCTGAAGGACCACCATCGACACGCCGTTCACGCGATTGAGGCGGGGTTTGATGGTGTAGGTCGCGAGTTCCCAGAGCTGCGTTTGCGGGATGCTTTCGGAAGTGAGGCTGTGGCCGAGGATGGGGAACGCGGCAAATGTCAGGCGATTGGCCGTGAGTTTCGCAGTGGCGGGTAGCGATGGTTGCACGCGGGCGAGGGCGGCGTTGACGTATTGAAGGGTCTGGAACATATCGACGTTCCAGTCGAAGAAGAGATTGACTTCGCCGGTGCCGCGGCTAGTCGTCGAGCGGACGGAACTGAGTCCGGGCACGCTGTTCATGGCTTCTTCGACGGGGCGTGTGACGGTGACTTCCATCTGATCGATGGGAGCGACGCCGTTATCGATTCCTACTACGATGCGTGGGAAGTCGGTGGAGGGGAAGACGGCGACAGGGATGGTGAAGGCCAGGTAGACGCCGACGGCGACGAGGGTAATGATGACGAAGATGATGGGCCGGGAATATCGGGCGGTCCAATGCTCCTGATGTTGCTCCTGCTGAGGGTCCGGGGAATTGTTATTTGTCGTCGTCATCGTCGTCTTCGTCTTCAGCGGGCGCGGCCTGCACTTTGACTTTGGCTTTATCTTCGAGGCCTAAGCCTCCGACGGTCACAACCTTATCGCCTTCCTGTACGCCGCTGACGATCTGTACGTTCATACCCTGGCGCACTCCGACGTTCACCTTGTGTTCGTGGGCGACGTTGTCCTTCGTGATGACCATGACGATCTGGCCGCCTTCATCGGAATTGAGCAGAGCGGTAGCGGGCGCGATGAGCGTGTTCTGAATGGTCTCGGCATTGATGGAGACGTGGACGGTGCCGCCGGGTTTGAGACGTTCGGCCGGGTTCGGGATTTCCACCCAGACTTCAACAGTGGTGGAGGCGGGATCGACGGACGGGCTGACCACGGTGACTTTACCTGCAAGGTTTCCATCGGGCAATTCCACGGTGGCGGGGCGGCCGACCTTAATGTAAGCGGCTTCTGCAACGGGCACGTTGGCGCGCGCGACGACGCTGGATATATCGACAACGGAAATGATCGGCATGGCGCTGGCGGCCATCTCGCCGGGGTAGACAGGACGATCGGACACGATGCCGCTGATGGGAGTGCGGATCTGGGCGTAGGAGACCTGAACGGCAGAGCTGTCGTAGTGGGCTTTGGCGGCATCGGCCTGAGCCTGGGCGCCACGAATCTGCTCGCGCTGGGCCACCTGATTGAGGGCCTGCAGGTGGCGCTGGGCGGTATCGAATTGACTCTGCGCCTGAACCATGGCGACCTTGGCATCGTCGGCCAGTTTCTGCGCGAGGGCGCCCTGCTTCACAAGTTCGACGCGATTGGTGTAGACGGTCTTCGCGGCCTCAAGGGACTGGCGCGCGCTTTCCACATCGGACTGGGCTTTGGTCTGATCTTCAGGAACGGTGGCTCCGGTGACGGTTTGCAGGTTCGCCTGAGCCTGGTTGAACTGTTGCTGACTTTCGTTGGCGGCGGCAGCGAGGTCGGCGCTTTCGAGCTCGGCTACGAGTTGACCGGCGTGGACGTGATCGCCGCGTTTGACGAGGATGCGTTTGACGGGGGCGCTGATCCTGGGAGTGATGTTGGACTGGTCAATTGGGTAGAGGACGGCGTCGGTGGTAATGACGCGGTCGATGGCACCGAGATGGACGGCCTCGACCTGAACGTTGGTGGGCGGCTCGGTTTCGGCGGCGGCTTCTTTGTCTTTGGATTTGTTGCAGGCGAAGAGGAGGCAGAACAGCGAGAGCAAAAGGTATAGCCGAGCACGGCTCGGCCAGACAGGCGGAACCGCCTGTCCCACTACATGCTCAGCGGGGTTGGTTTCGATAGGTTTCATCAGAGGGTTCCTGTCAGGGTGGCGAGCGTGGCCAGGGCTACTTTGTAGCGCACGAGGCCATCGTCAAAGGCGTTGCGCGCCTGGCTGAGAGTGGATTGGGCGTCGGAGACTTCGAGCGCGTTGGCTTCACCGGCCTGATAACGAAGGATGGTGAGGCGGAGGCTTTCGGTGGAAAGATCGACGGAGGCGCGGAGGGAATCGACCTGAGACTGGGCAATCTCCGTTTCGCGATGGGCACTGGAGATGTTGCCCTGCAGGGTGCGCTGGGCGACGGTGAGATCGAGCTGGGCCTGCTGTTCTTTGAGCGCCGCCTGGCGGATCTTACTGCGGGTGGCGCCCCAGTTCCAGATGGGAATGTTCAGAGTTGCCTGGGCGGAGTAGCCGAGATTCTGGCGGTAAGGCACCTGGTAATCGGGCAGGGTGCTGCGGCCGGATTCATCCGTCGGATGGTTGGTGCGGGCGGTGAATTGATTGGCGTCGATGCCATAGAAGAAGTCGAGTCCGAAAGAAGGCAGGTAGGCATAACGGGCCACGTTCACTTCTTCGGACGTTTCCTGCAAAGTGGCGCGGGCGGCGGCAAGATCGGGACTGGCGACGGCGGCTTTCCCCTGAGATTCGGGCAGGGGAGGGAGCAGGGCAGCTTCGGCAAGGTCGTCAGTAACGGTGAAATCGGAACGGTAATCGGGGAAGATCAGGACGCCGAGGGCGATGCGGGCTTTCTCGGCGGCGAGGTCGGCATCCTGCAGGTCGCGCTGATGCTGCCGCACGTTGATCTGAGCTTTGATGACGTCGGCATGGGCCACTTCACCGCCGGCTTCCTGCTTCTGTGTGATATCGAGAAACTGCTGGGCTTCGCGGAGGCTGAGCTGGGCGTTGGCGTATTTGTGCTGAGCGGCGAGGATGGCGTAATAATCCTGCACGATAGAGGCGGTGAGTCCACGGCCGGCGACGTCGGTTTTGGCACGCGCGATGGCTTCGGCGGCGAGGGCGCGGCGAATTTCACCATGACGAAACACCGTGAGCAACTCTTCATGGGCGACGATCTGTTCGTTGTAAACATGAACACCGTCGTTGGCGACGAAAACGCCGGACGGGGTGCCGTTGCCCTGGGTGTAGATGAACTGGTTGAGGCCGCTGACAACGGGCAGAGTGGCGGCGCGGGCCTGTTTGGTGTCTTCGCGGGCGAGAGCGGTGGCGAGGGCGGCGCTCTGAATCTGACCACTATACTGGCGGGCTCGGGTGAGGGCGTTCTGCAGGGTGAGCTGCGGCGGGGGCGCCGTTTGAGCGAAGACGGGTAAGGCGAAGGCCAGCGTTACGCCCAACGTCAGGACGGGCCGCATCAGGGCTGAATGCATTTTGAGGATCTTCTTTTGTCTGCGGTGCGAATTCTTCGCGCCCCGGCAGTCTATCAGTGGATCATCCGCACCTGAAGAATGGCTGAAGAAAGAGGTTGGGTTCGGATGCTGGGCTGGGGTGGGGTTTGGATTCCGGAGACCATTTGTTTTCAACGATCTGTTGGGTTCGTTCGGTAAATTCACTTTTTCTGGGTTACGGTCTTTCGCGAGAAATGGGGTGCGCGACAAGGGGGAGGAGGTTCGGAATGTCGCGCAGTTCATCATGGGCGATCACATTCTGGCACGGTCGGGGAGTGGGTTTTGCGGGGTCGGGGTGTAAGTGGTTTGTATAGAGCGAAAGATTTTTGAAAAATCGTGTGACTGGGATTTTTGGGGCCGATAGAAGCCGGAAAATCGTCACCATTTCGACTTCGAGGAGGTGTCGCGGCTGAATGTTGAATCGCTTGCCCTTGAGCGATTGGAATGGGGAAGGCTTACCGTATCACCGTATCTTAAATCCCGGGCGCGCCGTATAGCTGAGGCGGGTTGGCCGGGTTCGTCAACCCACGAGCCGATCATATTCTTTGTGGGACCCGACCCAGACCCATGTGATGGTATCCGCAGTCATTTTCCCCAAAGCGCGGTAATGATCGCCGATCCGAACAGTGACCCGCTCTGGGTTCCCCTGCAGGTGCCTGAAGCGGAGCGATGGATGGTGAGGATCGCGCCGCCAAAGCTGGTAATTTTTGATGGCCAATTCCTGAATTTCGGCTGGCAGTGAATTGAATGCTTCCCAAAAGCGCCGGGTGGCTACCGATTTCACCCGCGCGGCGGCCAGTCGCGAAGACGTCCCTGCGAGGACTCGGCGTCGGCTTCTGCAAACAGATGATCCAGCTTACCTGTGGCGGAATCATGATCGATCTGATCGTCCCAGGTCTTTTGTTCGCGGGCTCGAAGCCAAGCGACAACGCGCCGGTAGTCTTCGGGAGGCAGGCGATCAATCGCCGATTCGATCTCTTCCACCCGATCCATGCCTGGAGTTTAACAGCTTAGTCCGGCTGACGGAGAACACATGCCGGGGCAGCAAAATGAATAACAATGGAAGCGGTTCAGCCTGTCAACCGAATCACAGGGGACTCGGAACCGGATGAATGGCCAGCCCTGTATAAGATGTACGTCGTTGACAGTGCTACACGTTGTGGAGGCCGTAGCGCTATATCCCGACCGGCGACCTTTATCAGGAATTATCCGGAATTCGCGCCTGAGGACGCCCCGCAAGCGCTGGCCTTTGCGGCGGCGAACCTCGAAGACATCGCCCGAGAATCGACGCGGCTTGGGTTGTATCAACGCCGTCCGTGTGGTTCGCGGTCAGGCGTTCCGCAGGATTCGTCGCGCTCGGGCGACAGCACGGATTTTGAATGTATTCCAGGTTCGGTTGAGGTGTCCAAAGTTTCCGATCAGGAGATCCTTGCCTGGTGATTGGAACGGAAGGACACCGTGCTCACGCTTGGCGCTGGCTTTCACAGTAAGCGTCCGGTGGAGGCCGTATTGACAGATCAGGCCGCGTGAAGGTTGGCCATCCGTTCGTAACGGAAGCGGTCACGGATGTGGGCAAGGAAGAAGCGGCCCCGGGATTCAGAGTCGAGTAAAGCCAGATAGTCCGCAGCCGGGAATCCGAAGTAGCGATAAACCTCGCCGCTTCGGAATCGCAGATATAGGATCTGCTTGTCCGCGTCATGCGCGACCGATGTGAACATTTTCGATTCGACCGGCATCCAGGTCATCCGCGCAGCCTCTCTCTCATTCTGAATCGTGTCCACGATTCGCCGATTGTGGACACGATTTCGATTGAGATGGTTTTGAGAGTCATGCCGCCTCCACGGCCGCGGAAGCCGCCGGAAAAAGATTCCAGGGCAGCAGTTCCCCGATTCGGTTGATCGGATAATCCGCGATGCGCCGCAGCACCGAAGTCATGTAGGCTTCCGGATCGATCCCGTTCAGCTTCGCCGATCCGAGCAGACTGTAGATTGCCGCAGCACGATCACCGCCCGCATCGGATCCCGCGAACAGATAGTTCTTGCGCCCCAGCGCAACTGCACGCAACGCGCGCTCGGCGGCGTTATTGTCCATCTCGGCGCGGCCGTCTTCAGAAAACAGCAGCAGCGCGGCCCAGCGTTCCAGCGCATAGTGGATCGCCCCGGCGACATCCGATTTCCGCGACAGCTTCGCCATAGTCGCTTTCAGCCACGCATGCATCGATTCGAGCAAAGGTCCCGATCTTTCCCGGCGCATGTCTCTTCGTTCGGCGGGTGATCGCCCCCGAATGTCTTTCTCGATCCAGTAGAGTTGAGCGATACGCTCCAGCGCCTCTTTCGCCACCGGCGACTGGTGCGCCCGATACAGATCGTGAAACTTGCGCCGCACATGCGCCTTATCTGGTGCTCAAGATAAGGCGCATTATCCTGAGTCAGACGTTATCCTGAGTGATGCGTCCAAGGCCCTGTCAACAGGGCTTCTGGCATGCACAATGTCCTGATAATCGAGCAAACCCCTTCGGCGTCCCTGCGTCCAAGAAGGCATGAAGGCAAAAGGTCGTGATGAACGCGAACGTGCGGTTGTTCAGTTCTGGCGGAAAGGCCATCTTTCCTGGAACACGATTCAGGTCTATATCAGTTGGGTGCGCAGGTTCAGAGCCTACTGCCTTCGACGTAAGTTGATCGAGGCGGATGAACTGTCTCTGGTCGGCGTGTGCCGCTTCACGAGTTCATATGCCGGACCTCGTCTGAAAGGAAAGGCGCTCAAGCGCAGCGCCTGCGACTCCGCACGAAACGCGATCCACGCATGGGCTTGCGCATTGAGAGCCTTTGGTGAAAAGTTGCCGGCGTGGGAAAGCGCGCCTGCAAACCAGGCGCTTCCTCCATTGTTGGATGAGTATCGCGAGTATCGGCGGGCACACAACGGAGTAGCGGAGGGCACACTTCCCCGCGATCTCGATGTCGCCCGTCGTTTCCATCAGCATCTGAGGGACAGGCGACGAACCGCACGCACAACGCGGCCGGTTGATTTGGACAAGTTTGTTCAGGAACTCAGCAGAGGCATGTCAACACCGACAGTGGCAGACTATTGCAGTTCGTTACGGTCATTTCTGAGATTCCTACAAGCGACAGGACGAGTGAATACGTGCCTCGCGAAGAGTGTTATGGCACCGCGCATTCGCAAAGAGGCCAGGCCGCCGCGGACACTGGCCTGGCAGGACGTGAAGCGTATTCTTCGATCAGTCGAACAATCCGAGCCACCGGGAAAACGCGATTTCGCGATCCTGTTGCTGCTGGCGACTTATGGCATGGGTGCCGCTGAAGTACTCGGCCTTCGCTTGCAGGACGTGGACTGGAAACTGGGCATTCTGAGGGCTCGCAGGCCAAAGACCAAAGTAAGTATCGAGTTGCCCTTATTGCCGCCTGTCGCAAAAGCACTGATGGCATATCTGCGGTGGGAGCGGCCACCCGCACAGGGAACTGCGCATCTGTTTCTACGCATGAACATGCCCTACAAGCCTATAACCAGCGGGGCGATCCGCCATCGCATCCGGCACTACGCATCACAAGCCGGTGTTGCGGCAAACATTATCGGAGCACATGCTTTTCGGCACAGCCACGCGAGCAGGCAAGTCGATGCCGGGGCCAACCTCAAAGTCGTCAGCGAGATTCTGGGGCATCGCAGTTCTTCCTCCACGTCTGTCTATGTCCGCGTGGCGATCAAACGCCTTCGAGGTGTGGGACTGCCGGTGCCGCGATGAACACAATCTTTCACGGCCCGATTGCCGGCGAACTGCATACTTTCCTGGAGTTCAAGAGGAGTTTAGGATTCGGATACGGACGCGCTGAGTTTACGCTGAAAGAGTTCGACAGATTCCTCTCCGGATACGTCAAAAGGAAGCGCCAATGGCGACTTGACCAGGCCGCTCTCAGCTGGTTGTCGAGTAAGCCCAACCGCAAAGCCGTCAGCGTGTCCATGGATGCGGCTGTCCTGCGGCAACTCTTTGCTTATCTTCGACGGCTTCCTCACCTGCGTGTTGTGGAGCCGCAATGGCCGCGGCTTCCAACTGAGTCCTGCTTCGTGCCGCATTACCTTTCTGCAAGCGACGTGGTGAAGTTGGTCGGGATCTGTGCGAACCTGAATCGCCCGCGGTTTCGGGCCAGCTTATACAGAGCGCTCGTTCTCATCCTGTATTGCACGGGCATCCGCTTTGGTGAGGCGCTCCGCCTCCGCATGCGCGATGTGGATACGCGATCGGCGGTGCTTTTCATCGAGACTTTCAAAGGGCGTGCTCGCTGGGTTCCGTTCCATCGCAGCCTGACGCGCGAACTGGACCGGTACCTGACCGAACGCATCGGTTATGCGCCGAGTGGCCAGGACGATCGGTTTTTCGTTGGCGGCAACCAGAGAAACCTGCCTGTGAGCACGGCTCACTCAACCCTGCACAGTTTGTTTGCAAAAGCGGGGTTCAAGCCCGAGAAAGGTCGCGTTGGGCCTCGGCCTTACGACCTGAGGCATGCCTTCGCCGTCCAGCGGCTCACGCTGTGGTACCGGCAAGGCGTTGACCTCCACACTCGATTGCCCTGGCTTTCGGCTTACATGGGACACGTGGACATCGTCGGAACCGAGAGCTACCTGAACGCCACACCTGAACTGCTGCAACTTGCGGCACATCGCCTGCACCGGAGGTACCGAAAAACCGGTGGAGGGGACTGGCAAGCGTGAGTCGCGCAAGGCAGGACTCTCTCCTCGCGCTAACTCAGAGCTTCTTCGTCAGCTATCTTCAGTCCACACGAGGAGCCAGCGGTCACACGGTGCGCGCGTACCGCGACGCATTAACGCTGTTCTTTCTTTTTCTGGCCGGACGGAAGCATAAAGAGATGGCGAACCTGAATCTCGATGATATTCAGGCGGAATCGGTACTGGCGTTTTTGGACCACATCGAATCCAAACGCGGCAACTCTGCCATAACGCGGAACTGCCGACTGGCGGCCATCCGCAGTTTTGTGCAGCATCTCCTGAGGTGTAATGTGGCCCGTGCCGGTCAATACGGACGCATCCTGGCGATTCGCACCAAGCGGGCCACCCGCCGGACAGTTGCTTACCTTGAGCCTGAAGAGGCCCGTGCTGTGATCGCTGCCGTTGATACCAGTTCGGTAGGCGGCCAGCGTGATCACGCTTTACTATTGTTGCTTTACAACACCGGTGCGCGCGTCAGCGAAGCTTTGGCGTTGCGCCCCGGCGACTTGCGTCTGGAGCGTCCCAGACAAGTCCGGTTTCTGGGCAAAGGACGCAAGGAACGAGTCTGCCCGCTTTGGTCAGAAACGGCTTCTGCATTACGTCGAGCCATCCGACTCGATAGCGGCAACGAAGTCATATTCAAGAATCATCGAGGGCTGCCTCTGAGTCGAGACGGTGTCGCCTACCTGCTGCGGAAATACGTTCGCCTGGCAGCGAAAGGCCAGTCACCGCAGCGGTTGCGCCACGTGACGCCCCATATGCTCCGCCATAGCTGCGCAGTGGCGCTGTTGCAGGCAGGCGTCGACGTCTCGGTCATCCGCGACTACCTGGGCCATGCATCTGTCGCCACCACCAGCCGATACATCACGACGAATCTGCAGATGAAGCGTGACGTTCTCGATGCCTTCTGGAAGCGGGCCGGCCTGGCGCCGACCGGGGCTCGGAAGTGGCAGCCGTCGCCAAAGCTAATGGCGTTCCTTCAACAGCTTTGAGATTATCTGGAGTTACCACGTCGGCCGAGGGCTCTCAACGAAGCGCTTCGAGGCTTCTCTAACAGCTACTCAGGATAACGTCTGACTCAGGATAATGCGCCCAGCAGGCGGCTTCGACGATACCTCCCTTCTCGTAAAGCTGTTTGAAACCTGCATAGCCATCGGCCTGCAGAATGCCCCTGTAGTTTTTCAGGTGTCCCGCCGGATGCTCGCCTTTGCGATCCGGCGAGAACGCGAACCAGACCGCCGATGGCGCTTCACTGCCGGCTGGCCGGTCATCGCGAACATAGGTCCACAAGCGTCCGGTCTTCGTCTTGCCGTTGCCTGGCTCCAGCACCGGAACCGGCACATCGTCGCCATGCAGTTTCTCCGCACTGAGCACATAGCTCTTCAGCGCATCGACCAGAGGTCGCAGCGTGCGACTCGCGCCGCCCACCCAGTCGGCCAGCGTTGAGCGGTCGAGTTTGACACCTTCCCGTTCGTAGATCTCCGACTGCCGGTAGAGCGGCAGATGATCGGCGTACTTCGCAACCAGTACATGCGCCAACAGCGCGGGTCCCGCCAGACCACGGTCGATCGGACGGTTCGGCGCCGGTTCCTGCACGATGCGCGAGCAGCATGCGCAACTCAGTTTGGGACGCACCGTGCGAATGACTTTAAAGCGTGCCGGAACGTATTCGAGCGTTTCGGAGACGTCCTCGCCGAGCATCCGCAGCGCGCCACCGCAGTCCGGACAGGCTTCCTGCTTCGGTGCGATGGTCTCGACTTCGCGTGGGAGTTCGGCGGGAAGCGGACGACGGGCGGGCTTGCGCGGAGCCTTGTCACTCAGCGCGACGGCTGCGGGCTGCAAGGGCAAAGGCTCGGCCGCGGACTGGTTCGCTTCGAGGTCTTCGAGCCGCAGTTCCAGCTGTTCGATGTCGTGACTGAGTTTCTCCGAACGTGGGCCAAAATGCATGCGCTTCAGCTTGAGGATGAGCAGTTTCAGGTTCTCGATCTCGGTCTCGCGCGAATCCAGTTCGGACTGTTTGGACAGTAACAGTGCTTTCAGCGACTGCATGTCGAGGGTGTCGAGATCGGGCAGTTGCCGCTCGCGTTTAGCCTGGCTGCTCACCGCGTCCATATCGTAAATATGTCACGTGGTCATGTCAAAAACATGAAAATAGGGAAACAGTTTCGGGAAGGTTTTCTATACCGCGATCAGGGGCGCAGAGGTTCGTATCGGTCTTCGCCAGTCGATGCCTTCGAGCAGCATCGAGAGTTGCGCGCGGCTCAGCGACACGGTCCCTTTATCCGCCTGCGGCCATACGAAGCGGCCCCGCTCGAGGCGTTTGGCGAACAGGCAAAGTCCGTCGCCATCCCACCAGAGCAGCTTGATCAGATCGCCGCGCTTGCCGCGGAAAACGAAAACGTGGCCCGAAAAAGGATTCTGTTCCAGCACGGTCTGCGCGACGGCGCTCAGGCCCGTGAAGCCACGACGCATGTCGGTGACACCGGCTGCGATCCAGATGCTCGTGCCGGTGGGCAACGAGATCATCGGCCGAGACGCTCCAGGATGATGCGGAGACTTTCGGGATCGGCTGGTCCTTCGACACGTATGCGGACTCGCCCGAATTCGATGTGGATCGCGCCCGGGCAAGGCCTCGCAATCCTGTCTGCGTCACTGATCGCTTCAGATATGCGCACCGGCAGCAGTTGCGTGGACAATGCAGGTTTCACATCCAGCCCACCCCCGCGCAGGAGCTTGCGCCAGTGAAAAACCTGATTGGCATTGACGCCGTGCGCGCGCGCGACCACTGCTACCGACGCGCCGGACTCCAGCGACTCTTCCGCTATACGGCGTCGTTCGAGCTTCGAACGATGCCGACGTTTTGCTCTCGGCGATTCGGTTGGCATCCCCTCAAGAATGACTCGATTTCCCCTATCTCGGGAAGACGGCCTTCACCGGACGCTTACCTTTCACATGAGCCGGAAGTATCTCGGATCATACTGCGCGGAGCGCGATTTCGTCTATAACGGGCGCAAGATGAGCGATGACCAGCGGATGGAAAAGGCCCTTAAGGCCACTCGCGGGAAACGGTTGATGCTGAATGGGCCAAAAGGCGCGAACGAAATCTAACCTTCCATCAACCCCGGAGAACGGGGGTAACCCTTGGTCTTTTGGGGCGACGCCTTAATATTTGGCGGGACCAAACGCAAAAGCGGCAACGGCGGGGGATTGAATCCCATGCGTTGCGTGATGCTCTGAATAGTTTCCCGCATGTATGGCCAAGCATTAAAGACGGCAAACCGATCAGCAAAGGCATCCATCTCGTCCTGGGTGGGGCGAAATTCATCCTCCAGGTGATATTCCAGCTGGAAAATACCCGAGCATCTAAAGACTAGGTTTTTTTGTTCCGATGAGTCAAAACTTTCTAGATCAATCGTGGCTTCTGCTATTAAATGAGGTCCCCTGATCCCAACTGCCCGTCCGACTGGATCACGAAATTTTAGAGTGAAAGGATTAACCAAGTCGCTCGGGAATTCGGCAGAGTCCGAATTGCAAGACCGCAGGCGGACGCTCTCCAGTTCGCAATTTAGCAGCACCTTGGCCGCCTTGCTGGCGTTGCTAGCCGATCCGACAGGTAGACTTAGCGCGCGGGTCCGCGATGGCGCTGACCGAGCAGTCTTGCGATTTCTATTCGTTGCCATTGTTGACCCGATTCGTTCCAAGTTTTGGTTGTGTCTGGAACCCAATACTGCGTCGGTGATACCAGTTTCTCGACAGCCTTAAGATTGTGGAGCGCATCGTCAATGTCAGTGGAAATTCTAATCAGGCGATCCATCGCGCGGTCTTGTACTTGCCCAAGCTCCCACCGCTTTACGCTGGCAACTCCTACGTCAAGATAGCGAGCGAATGCGTCTTGCGACATGCGCAAATCCTCTCGCCGCTCGCGGATTTCTGTGCTAGTCAAAAGTGAGTTCTTGCGCCGATACGCATCTGCCCCGGCCCGCATAAACTCCTGCATCTCACGACCGTGAATGGTTTTGTATCCGCACTTCGCGCATACCAGCGCCGGAAATTTGGTTACCAGAACCGTATCGCCTTTTACTTCGGCTGTTAGGTCTGCGGCCTGTTCTGTAAGCTCAGCCTTGCGGCACTTAATACAGGTCATGGCTTTCCCGTCGTCGCCTTTCCCTTTACTGCCTTTTTCATCGCTACGGAGCGATGTGGTTGGTCCTCGTGAAGCGACAATACGCACAAGTACTCCCCCTCAAACTCGGAGGAATCATGAAAACAAAACTTCAGATACATCTTCTTTCGAAAAAAAACTGACTGCCAGATGAAAGTAAATATCTCCTCATCCTTAACAGCGCACTCAAAAGCCCTTTCGGGCGGTCGCTTCCCGCTGTAATGCTGCGCTGTCACTTCTGAAAACGCAGCCCGCAATGCCTCGTCTTGGTCCTCTCTGGAAAAGAGATCCAAGCTGTAAAAGTTCGAGGCCAACTTCAAATCCGCAGCAATGTATCCATCGGACGGCGAAGCCAACAATTCGCGAGCTTTACGCAATTTTCCCGTAAGCTCTTTATGGGAAGGCCGATTATGCACACCACCGCCACAAAATGAACCATCACGTTGACCATGGTATCAATTGATGCTAAACTGGTCAACACCTAAAACGCGTCATTCTGCTTTTGTTTTCGCAGAATAGACTGTATCATTCCTCGCAACACCAAGCAATAACGAAAGTTATGTTTGAAAACCTATCGAGGGTGATAAGCGGTAGTGGCGGAATTGGAAGACGCTCCAGATTTGGAATCTGGTGGTAAGGCCCTGAGAAGCTCCCGTGCGGGTTCGAACCCCGCCTACCGCATTCAACAGTTCGAGTGTACCGCAAAAGAGCGTAAAATGAGTCGAGTGCCACGCACCGCCGACAACATCCACATCCCGCTGAAGACCAATGAGGCGATCTCGCTGCTACTGCGTGTGAAGCCTACCGCTGACATGCCGAGACCAGGGGCGAACCCGACGAAGGCTAAGAAGAAGCGGGCAAAGAAGGCGAAATGATGTCTTGGTATAAGGTCGCCATGACCGTGGATGAAGTCGCCGGTGGTAAAGGCATATGGCTGCAAGAACAGTTTGAAAATCTGTTCATGCGCGCGCTGGCTCCGGTGGACGCTGCTATGTGCGGCGCAATGGATGTCATGAGTAACGACTACATTTTCTCGCCGGGAGCAGTCAGGATTTCCCATTTACTAATGCAAGCTGCTGGCGGGGTCCCTTGCGAAGCTCCAAAGCTGTCAGAGGTGGCGTTCCTCGTGACCAATCGGGGAGCCGAGGGAATTCCGTTCGCTCCTGAATAACCGAAGTAATTTATTGCCCTAATTTCGGCCTGTCACGCCGCCACAATCGTAGCTTTTGGCTAAGGGTACGTCAAGTGCACAATTCACAAGATTTTTGAAAAATCGTGTGACTGGGATTTTTGGGGCCGATAGATAGGGGAAAGCCTCCCGACCGGGGCGACCTCTTCAGGAATTATCCGGAATTGGAGGCACATCCGTCTCTGGAGAGAGTTTGGCCGCGCAGCCAACGATTGGTACCCTGCGGCGTTTGAACGAAGCCGCCCACGCGGCGGACGCTGCACGCGGTAAAATCAATTCATGGAGAGCCATCCTGCGGAACTGCTTCGCGACGCCCTCGCATTGCCCCAGGAGGCGCGTTCCGCACTGATCGATTCCCTAATTGAGAGCCTGGACGCGACCGTCGACGAAGGTGCGACAGAAGCGTGGAAGAGGGAGATCGAGCTTCGGCTGAAGCAAATTGACGATGGAACCGTGGAACTGATCTCCTGGGGCGCCGCACGAAGGCGCCTTCGCGACCAACTGGAGCCGTGATCGGCGAGTCCCTCGGAATCCGCTCTGCTGCACTGGAAGAGGCCGAGGCGGCAGTCGATTGGTACGCACGACGAAGCAGGCGGGCTGCCGGGATTTTTCTTGACGAGCTCGATCTGGTAATCGACAAGATTCGCCAAAATCCACAGCAGTATCCGCTATATGACTTTGGCGCACGGCGAATGGCCCTGCGACGGTTTCCTTTCGTGATCGTCTTTCGGAGCGTAGCCGCCGGCGTGGAGATAATCGCGATTGCTCACGGTCGCCGCCGTCCGGGTTGCTGGCGGGAACGCCTCTGATAAGCCAGGGGCGTTACACGCGAGCGATCCTGACCAGGGACAATAGCGGAACGCCATAGCCCTGTAGCCGGGTCACAATTAGCCCCTTCTCGCGGCCTGGAATTTGCATGAGCCGCGCCGCCAGCCTTTCTCAGATAGATTGGTGTCCGGGCTGTTGTTCCTTTGCGGATGACTCGGCCCCAGGTGGTTCACGGAACGGTTCCACAGGAATGCGTTCGTAACGCACATCCAGGACCATAAGGTATTCTTTGCCGCCCGGGGCTTCGAGAGCAACGCGGTCCCCTGCTGACGACTTGAGCAACGCGCGCCCCAGAGGTGACACCCAACTGATGTGGTTGCGGTTCAGATCAACCTCGTCGGTGCCCACGATGCTGACCGCTCGTTCCGTTCCCGCGGCATTGGCAAATCGGACGGTGGCTCCGAAGAAAGCTCGCGTCGCCGCCTGCCCCGCTCTCGGACGTTCCGGGTCCACCACTTCCGCGGCTTCGATTCGTTTGGTGAGAAAGCGAATCCGCCCATCGATCTGACGCAGCCGCCGCTTGCCGTACTGATAGTCGGCGTTTTCACTGCGATCGCCGTTGCTCGCCGCCCACGTCACCACCTTCGTCACGGCCGGGCGTTCCCTGGTGAGCAGAAACCGGTACTCATCTTTGAGGCGCTGCAGGCCGCTCGGCGTTATGTAGTTCTTGCCTTGCGTTGCGGGGGCATCTTCTTGCGGTTTTCTCGTAAACCCTTTTCGCATGGAAGTCCTTCAAGTATGAATCCAGTGGGTGTCACGAGGCTCTCAGGAAACGGATGATGCGATGCCTGTTCATAGGTTGCCGTCTCGATTCTGCTGTGAAACCAGCCCAACACCGCCCAGAGAGCTTGCCGGCCACGCGCAAATTTCCGTAACGATCTGGGCGTCGTCGCGACTGGATCTTCGCACGCAGTGTCTGGTTGGTCTTTATCTATCGTTTCGGATAACGCATTTCGGATAACTGTGCCGACGAAGGCATGGTGAGCGCGAAATTACTCGCGCAAAGTCGCCGACCGTTTCACCAATTTGGTTACGTCTATTCTTGAAATCGTTGTCCAGAAGTCAAAGTCATAAGTCGGATTCGAGGAAATAAACCAGGACCGGCCGACCGGGACCGGCTGATGAGTTTCCCCCCACGTTATCGTGCTACCGCTTTTGGCGCCTGGGAGAGGCCGCGCGTTTGGCAATCTCGGCCAGAGAATGCAGCGCTGCGTTGACTGCCTCCGCATTTGGGAACAAGTCCGCAACCTCGGGATCCAGGACGACAACGTTCGAGCTGGCTTGTAGTCGAGCGGCATACTTGCCGCGAACCAACGCCCCAAACTCTGAGCGTTTGTATTCCGTCCGAAGGGTATCCGCGGCCGCTTTCTTAACTTTTTTCATAGATCTCCCTTTCTGCTCGCGTATTCAAGGCTGGCCTTGATGTGCTCAGGCTTGAGTTGCGGGTATGCCGCAAGGATGACCTCGCTCGTTTCACCGGCAGCTAGTTTTTCCAGAATCAAATAGACGGGAATTCGAGTCCCTTTGAGACAGGGCTTCCCCCACATCACGTCCGCCCCGGCCTCAATGAATGCGGGAAATTGCATCGCTCCAACTTTATCAGCCATTCGCCGGCTCGAATTCGCATCGTCCGGTCCGGATGGCGTAAGCCGACTTATGGGGACTGATCCATGACGCCATTCTCCGAGCGCCGCGAACCGATCAGATTCGATGGCCGATCATCTGCTCAAAGGCTGCTTAACGGTTAAGATCAGAACATCTGATACGGAACGTCACCGCGTATTCATATGAGCCCTTGGATGGTTAATCCGGCATGGCAGAACTACTCTTCGATGTTTCGCGAAGTCGCGGCCGCCAAAGACGCCCGCACCGCGATGGAGAGAACGCATCACCTGACAGCGGGCCTCTACTTCGGAATTGCCGCTCTCGAAGCGTTTCTCAATGGAAAGATGAGAGAGCGGTTGTGTGAAAGAGGTACAGAGGAAGCAGGGACTATTGAAGTCCTACGTAAGGGCCAGATCATGACGAAGTTGAAAAAATGGCCCGCGGAATTGCTGACCTCGCCTTTCACCGTTCCACCCGGCACCCTGGACCAGATTAGTTTTTTCAACAACATTCGGGGAAATCTAACCCATCCAAAAACAGGCGGACACGATCTCTACGCGCGCCTCGAAACAGTGGATCCCGACGACGTCATCAATGTCACCGCCGAATATGTTGCGCGGTTTCATGAAGCGGAAGCAACGCACTTCCCGTACTGGCTGTTCGGATGGAACTACCTCAACCCTCGCCCGGACTCCTACGAGATCATCCTTCTAGGCAACCAGCAGTTTTCATACTCGCTGCAGAATCTTGGCTTTCGGGTTCCGGCCGCAGAGTGGGGAGCGAGCGAGGCGTGGCGTAATCGGTTTCTCGGCACCTATGCTGGCTATGTTGAGCTTCGGGATTGCCTACGAGCGCTCAACCATTGTGAGGCGAAGCAATCCATGTTTCCTTTTCAGCCAAAGCTTTGCCGCCGCTGGTGGTCCGCAGACCACCAGGCGAGGTGCGGAAACGTAACGGATGCCGCGTTGAAAGTGGCGCGCAGTATCGGTGGCTGATATCCGCAGCCCCGCCAAGGCGTCCCAGGTGCATCAAGGAGTCCATCGCCAATTTGACCGATAGATTGTGGCTTGCCCTTCCTCCCACCACCACGACTCCCACATGTTCGTGTTGTTGGGTCCACCGAACTTCGCATCGTCTCGAAGTCGGTCGTAAACCGCAGACGTAATGTACGTGTGGTAGGAAAGCTCTCGGATATCGCTCATCTTCGCCGCCGTATTTGGCGCGGAGCCTATCCAGACGAGATCATTTGATCCTCGAACCCCGGTTCGGGCGACAAATGCCTTGCTGAGATCTACGCCGACCGCGTGGTTGATCTGATACTCGGTGGTGTAGCGGCCTTTGATGGCAGAGTTGATTATCTCCTGCACGGCTCCTTTGATTTTCAGCGCGGTTATTGCAGCATTTGTCCGCTTCGCCCCGCCAATAAACACGGCCATCACACGATCCCCATCGAAAGCGGTAACGATGCCGTTATTGGCTTTGATTATCCTCGATGCGCAGTGCAGAAAAGACTTATACACCTCGGCAGCGAACCAGTCCTTATACCCTTTTACGAGAGCGGTTGAGCCGGCCAGGTCCGCATTGCGGATTCCGGGCGAATGTGAACGCTGTTCCGGGGTCAAGGTGAACGGGATTCCGGGATGATTCCGAACGCGATTCCGGGATGAAGGTGAACACGGATTCCGGGATGAAGCCGAACACTTTTCCCG
>Ga0302319_10000434_pt1 | contig 95015 bp, 83 predicted proteins | sample Bog_T0_2_FD_203319 | JGI IMG/M metagenome (GOLD analysis project Ga0302319, IMG submission 203319) | Peat permafrost microbial communities from Stordalen Mire near Abisko, Sweden - Bog_T0_2 | ecosystem: Environmental > Terrestrial > Soil > Wetlands > Peat | place: Sweden: Abisko, Stordalen Mire... | reverse complement strand
CTGAGGATTACCTCTGCCTGGAGGGCGAGGGGAGCAGCCTGGGCGCGCCCACCTGGCTCATCCGGCTCTCGGGCTGCGACCTGCGCTGTTGGTGGTGTGACAGCAAGCAGAGCAGCTTTTATGAGGGCGAGGCGCGCGAGCAGAGCGCGGCCAGCCTGGCCAGCCGGGCGCTCAAATCGGGCGCGGCCTGGGTGAGCCTCACCGGCGGCGAGCCCTTGTGGCGCGGGCCGCTTGAGATGGCAGCCCTGAAGTCCCTGCTGAAGAAGCTCAAGGCCGTGGGCCGCAAGGTGAAGGTGGAGACCAATGGCCGCCATTGGCTGCCTGCCTTGGACCCCTTTGTGTCCCTCTGGAGCGTGGCACCCAAGTGGGACGCCCGCCGCCAAGGCGCGGCCCGCCGCAGCCTGGCCATGGACTATGACCTGGCCGCCTTGCGCGGCCTGGCCCGCGGGCCCGGGCGCCAAGGTCGCCTGCAGCTCAAGTTCGTCATCACCTGCGATGCGCAGGGCGCGCCCAGGGCCAGCGACCTGGCTCAGGCGCGAAGCCTGCTCGGGCAGTTGGCCCCCTTGCCCAAGTCTTTGCCGGTTTATCTGACCCCTGAGGGCGGCCTGCCGGGCGCCGACTATCTGCAGCGCAACTGCCTGCTCAATGCGGCTGTGGCCCGCCAAGCCAGGCTCTGGTCTGCCTGGGAGACCCGCGTGGCCCCGCAATGGCATCGGGTGCTGTATGGGGATGAGCGGAAGAAATAATCGGCCTCAAGCGGTCGGAATTTTGTTGGTAGCCGCTTGGGGGGTGCCCCCTGAAGGGAACGAGGAGGGTCCTTTCCACTACTCAGTATCTCCGCCCCGAAGGGGCGGCCTCGGTGGAGGATACCTCGGCCCGAGAAGGGGGCACCCCCCAAATAGGCGTGAATAATCTATCTATTTGTTTCGCCCGGGTGGCATTTGGGCCCCCTTACGGGTCTGCGATACCCCGACACTTAGCCGCACCCTGCGGGTGCGGGGCAGATGGCCCGGCTGGGGTGGGGGTCCCTCGCACTCCCCTCAGGGGGCCCAAATGCCACCCGGGCTGAATGGTCATTTCGGAGGTTCGCTTGGCGCTCCCCCTCATCCTGCTCGCCGCCTGCCTGGTGGCCATGGCGCTGGCCCACATGGGCGCCAGCCGCGAAGGCCTGCTGCAGGCCCTGCTCACCTTTGCCCTGGCCTGGGCTGGCCTGGCAGCCTATTGGCGCAAGCGCAGGGATGGCCTGCGCGATGCAGACACAGACCCGGCCACCGGCCTGCTGGCTGAGCCGGCCTTCACCCGCCGCCTGCGCGCAGAGATGGCGCGCCTGGCGCGCGGCCGCACCCAGAGCTGCCTGGCCCTGGTCAGCCTAGAGGCCTCGCGCGACCTGGGTCAGCACCACGGCTCGGGCAGCCAGGCCCTGATGCTGCAGGCCGCGGGCCGCGCCCTGCTCGCGCTCACGCGCAGCGTGGATGCCGCGGGCCGGCTCTCGGAGCACCGGCTGGCGCTGCTGCTGCCTGACACTGACCTGGAGGGCGGGCGCAAGGCGGCCGAGAAGGTGCTGCAAGGCTTCGGCAGCGAGAAGCTCAAGCTCGAGGATGGCAGCCTCTTGGGCGGCATACCCCTCAATGTGGGCGTGGTGCAGCTGAAGGGCCGCGGCGAGACCCTGCGCCAGGCCCTGGACCGCGCCGAGGCCGCGCTGGCCCTGGCTCAGGCCAAGGGCCGCAACCAGGCGGAGGCCCAGTGAGCGCCAGAGCCAAGCCTTGCGTGCTGCTGCTCTCGGGCGGCCTGGACAGCTCTGTGGCTGGCGCTGTGGCCCGCGCCAGAGGAAGGGAGCTGCATGCCTTGAGCTTCCGCTATGGCCAGAGCCACAGCCGCGAGCTCGGCTTGGCCCGGCAGCAGGCCAGGGCCCTGGGCTGCGCCAGCCATCGCACGCTGAGCCTGCCCCTCTCCCAGGTGGCGGCCGGGTCCCTGCTCGCCGGGCCCAAGGCCGCGCAGGGCTTTGGCCGCGGCGTGCCAGCCACCTATGTCAGCTTCCGCAACGGCATCTTCCTGGCCCTGGCGTTTGCCTGGGCCGAGACCCTGGGCGCGGGTGAGGTCTGGGGCGGCTGGTGCCGCACCGACCATCGCGGATATCCAGATTGCCGGCTGCCCTTCTTCCGGGCCTTCGAGAAGGCCGCCTGCCTGGGCACTGCGGCCGGCAGCCGCGGCGCGCGCCTCAAGGTGGTCGCGCCCCTGGCCGGGCTCAGCAAGGCCGAGACCGTCTCCTTGGGGATACGCCTGGGAGTGGACTTGGCCAAGACCCACACCTGCTACGCCGGCGCCAGCCGGCCCTGCGGCAAGTGCGATGCCTGTCGCCTGCGCGCGCAAGGCTTCCGCCAAGCCGGCCAAGCCGACCCTCTGACCCAGCTCTGACCCGCTCCCAAGGTGCCATGCCCCGCTTTCATGCTGCTTTGATCCTGCTGCTGCTGCCAGCCAGCCTGGCCTGGCCTGCGCCCATGCCGGCCCAGCCCCAAGCCAATGATGACCTGGGCCTGCTCGACTATGGCCAGACGCCCTTCTCGGACCAGGCCAGCCATTGCGTGCTGATGCGGCCGCTGACCCCCGCAGCCCAGGGCTTGGCACTGTGGGGCCTGCGCTCGGCCGCGGCCCTGGGCAGCGCCACCGCGCTTGAAGCCCCGGCTGAGCAGCAGCTGGGCATCCGCTTGGGCATCCAGCTGGATGCCCAGGATGCGGCCTGGGTCTCGGCCACGGCCGAAGACTTCCCGCGCCACAGCCTCACCCAGGCGCAGGTCCGGGGCCTCTCGCTGAGCGTGGAGGTGGCCACGGTCTTCCCGGCCACGGATGAGATCCTGTTGGTGGCCTCCTTCAAGAACAGCGGCGCTAAGAGCCTCAAGGCGCGGCCCTGGCTGCGCTTGGATTTGGGCGGCAGCAGCGATTGGAAGCTCACGCCCGCTCAGGATGGCGTCTTGCTCAAGGCGGACCGCTCGGCGCGGCTGGGCCTGCGCGCCGTGGAGTGGCTGCACTGCCAGGCCGCCAGCAACCCTGAGCCGGCCCAGCTCAACGGCGCTGAGCTGGCGGCTGAGGGGGCGGGCCAGAGCGGCCCCAGCTGCCTGGAGCTGGCGGGCGGGGCCCAGACCCTGCGGCCTGGCGCGAACCTGCGCTTCCCGGTGCTGCTGGTGCTGGGCGATGATGGCGAGTCTGCCCGACGGCGCGGCAAGGCGTCTTGGAAGGCCTGGGCGCTCAAGCCCGGCGCGGCCCTGGCCGCGGCCAAGCTGCGCTGGGCTCAGACCAGCAGCCATCTGGCGGCCCCGCCCGAGCCGGAATGGGCGCGCCTTGAGCGCCAGGCCGCGCTCATCCTCATCGACAGCGAGTACGCCCCCCGGGGCAGCATGCGCGCCGCGGGCTTCAGCGCGGCCAAGGGCTGGCGCGACGCCTTCTTCAGCGATGACAGCGCCCTGGCCTCGCTGGGCTGGGCCGAGCTGGACTTGGGCAAGGCTGAGCAGGCCCTGCTGCAGCTTGGCTCCCTGTCCAAGGAGGGCCAGGCCTGCCCCCCCTATGGCGGCGAGGAGCCTCCCATGTGGGACGCGGCGGGCCTGCCCTTGCAGGCCTGGGTCGGCTCGCAGATCTATGAGCGCGATGGCGACAGGGCCCGCGCCTCGGCCTTCATGCAGCCCTGGAGCGAGCAGCTGCAGGCCCAGGCCGGCTGGTGGCTCAAGCACCAGGGGGCCGATGGGCTGTGGGCCGCGGCTTCGCCTGATGAGCAGGCCGCTTGGAAGCGCTTCATCGCCCCCCTGCCCAAGCTGGCCGATGGCCAGCCGGCGCCGGCGGACCTGGGGCTCTCCAGCCTGGCGGCCGCCCAGCTGGGCATGGCCAGCCAGGTGGCTGAGGCCCGCGGGGAGACCCTTGAGGCTGCCAGCCTGGCACAGGCCGCCCGCCGCGCCACCCAGGCCGTGCTGGCCCGCGTGCATGCCTCGGTGCCTTCGGCCTTCGCCGCGCCCAATGAGCTCTTCTGGCCCCTGCTGCTGGGCTTGGAGGATGACGCCGCAGCGGCCCAGGCCCTGCTCAAGATGCGGCTGGCGGACCCTGAGCTGCTGCCGATGGACCCTCGCAAGCCGCCCTTGTCCGAATCTGGCGTGCTGGTTCCCTGGCGCTCATTGCTGGCGCTGGAGGCCATGGAGCGCCTGGGAGAGTCTGAGCGCGCGGCCCAGGCGCGCCGCCGCCTGCTGCTCTTCTTGAGCAACCGCCCCACCCTGCACCAGGCTTATGACAGCCTGGGCCAGCCCCTGGGCGCGCCCGGGGATGCCGCCACCGCGGCGGCGGTGCTGATGCTGTGCCTGGACCGCCAGTCGCAGGAGGCCGCGCTGCTGCCCGACACCCGGGCTCTGGACGGACGCTTCCGCCGCGTGCGCGCGCTGGATGGCTCCCTGGACCTGCGCTTCTATGCGGGCCCGGCCCATGCAGCCCAGCCGCTGGTGAGCCTGGCCTCCCAGCATGGGGCGCCCATAGCCGAGGAGAGGGCCTTCATCCTCTCGGTCAGCGGCGCCTGCAGCCTCTTGGTGGAGGGCCGCCAGGCCATGGATGTGAGCCTGCTGGAGAGCGGTCGCCCGCTCTTCAAAGGCACCCGCAAGGCGGCCCTCATCCTGCAGCCCAAGGCCCGCTACCTCTTCGAGATGAAACCCGACACCCCCCAGGACACCAAGGAGCAGAAGCGATGATAGCCGTCTCAGACCTCTCTTTGCGCTTCGGCAAGCGCACCCTCTTCGAGCATGTCACCATCAAGTTCAAGCCCGGCTACTGCTACGGCATCGTGGGCGCCAATGGCGCCGGCAAGTCCACCTTCCTCAAGCTGCTCTCGAGCCAGATGAAGCAGGATGAGGGCGACATCGTGCTGGACCCCGGGGTCAAGATGGGCATCTTGAGCCAGGACCAGTACGGCTTCGAGGAGGACACGGTGCTGGACGTGGTGCTGATGGGCCGCGAAGAGCTCTATAAGATCAGCCGGGAGAAGGACGCCCTCTACGCCAAGCACAGCATGACCCAGGCCGAGGGCGAGCGCGCCGCCCTGCTGGAGGCCGAGTTCATGGAGAAGGATGGCTACACCGTGGCCGCCCAGGCGGGAGAGATGCTGGAGGGCCTGGGCATCGAGACCGCCAAGCACGAGTGGAAGATGAAGCAGCTGGCCGGCGGCTGGAAGCTGCGCGTGCTGCTGGCGCAGATCCTCTACAAGGCCCCTGACCTGCTGATGCTGGACGAGCCCACCAATCACCTCGACATCCAGGCCATCAACTGGCTCGAGGACTACCTGAATGCCTACGAGGGCACCATCATCATGGTGTCGCACGACCGCCACTTCTTGAACCGCATCTGCACCCACATCGTGGACGTGGACCGCCAGAAGATCACCAGCTACGCCGGCAACTACGACTTCTTTGTGGCCATGAGCAAGCAGGCTTTGGATGCCAAGACCGGCGAGAACGCCCGCAAGGAGAAGCGCATCTCCGAGCTCAAGGAATTCATCGCCCGCTTCTCAGCCAATGCCAGCAAGAGCGCCCAGGCCACCAGCCGCGCCAAGCTCTTGGACAAGATAGAGCTGGAGGAGATCGTTCCCAGCAGCCGCCAGTATCCGCGCCTGCAGTTCAAGGTGAAGAGCGAGCTGGGCAAGGATGTGGTGGCGGTGGAGGGCCTGAGCAAGAGCTTTGGCAGCCTGCAGGTGCTCAAGGGCATCGACCTGTCGCTGCAGAACGGCGAGCGACTGGCGGTGCTGGGCCCCAACGGGGTGGGCAAGACCACCTTCCTCAAGTGCCTGCTCTCGGCCTGGGATGACGGCAGCCGGGGACTGGCCCCGGACTCAGGCTCGGTCAAGTGGGGCTCTTCGGTGCGCTTGAGCAGCATGCCGCAGGATGCCAAGGAGGAGCTGGCCCAGGATTGCAGCATGGTGCAGTGGCTCAAGCAGTATGCGCCCAATGAGGAGAACCAGGTCATCCGCGGCATCCTGGGCCGAATGCTCTTCTCGGGCGAGCAGCAGGAGAAGAACATCAAGGTGCTCTCCGGTGGCGAGTGCCAGCGCCTCATCCTCTCGCGCATGATGCTGGAGGGCGGCAATGTGCTGATGCTGGATGAGCCCACCAACCACATGGACCTGGAGAGCATCGAGAGCATGGCTGACAGCTTCTCCGGCTTCCCGGGCGCGGTGATCTTCACCAGCCATGACCAGGACCTCATCGGCCGGGTGGCCACCCGCATCCTGGCCCTGCGCATGGACGGCAGCTGGGTCGACTTCAAGGGCGGCTATGAGGAGTACCAGGCGGCCATGGACAAGGAAGCCCGCGAGCGGCGCAAGAAGGGATGAGCATGGAGCCCCAGCTCAAGATGTCCGTGGCAGGCTTCGAGGCCCTGTTCATGCATGGCTTCGAGGGCGCCTGCCTGCACGCGCAAGGTGCCATCCAGCGCGCCAACCCGGCCCTGGAGGCCATCTTCGGCGCTGAGCCTGGAGCGCTCGAGGGCTTGAGCCTGGCCTCGCTGGTGGAGCCCGGCCACGCCGGCCTGCTGGCTGACCTGCTGGCCCGCTCTGACGGCAGCACGCATGAGATCAAGGCCCTGGGCCCAGCGCCGCTGCTCTTGGAGGCCCGCTTCATCGGTTTGGGGCCCGGGCCTGGCCTGGCGCTGCTGCGCGATCAGACCGAGCGCCGGGCCCGCGAGGCCACCCTGCGCCAGCACGCCCTCTATGACGCGGTCACCGGGCTGCCCAACCGCAGCCTGATGCTCGAACGGCTGGGCCGCGCGCTGGGCGAGGGCCCGGCGGCAGATTCCATCCTGCTGGTGGGAGTGCTCGACCTGGATCGCTTCAAGATGGTGAACGAGAGCCTAGGCCAGGGCTTGGGCGATGGCCTGCTGCGCGATGTGGCCCGCCGCATCCAGCGGGTGCTGCGCCAGTCAGACCTGCTCGCCCGCCTGGGCGGCGACTCCTTCGGCCTGATGATGGCCGGCTTCAAGCGCCGCGAGGACACCGTCTTGGCAGCCCGCAAGGTGCTGGAGGCCCTACAGGCGCCCTTCACCGCCCGCGAGCAGCCCGTGCATCTGGAAGGCTCCCTGGGCTATGCCCTCTACCCCGGCCAGGGGCCGGATGCCGCCTCTATCCTGCGCCAGGCCGAGGTGGCCATGCTGAAGGCCAAGACCCTGGGCCGCAACCGGGTGCTGGGCTATGCCGAGGGCATGGAGGACGGCCAGGTGGACCGCCTTAGCCGCGAACAGGAGCTGCGGAAGGCCATTGAGCGCTGCGAATTCGAGCTCTTCTACCAGCCTCAAGTGGATGGCGAGGGCCGGATCCAAGGCATGGAAGCCCTGGTGCGCTGGCGGCATCCGCACAAGGGCCTGCTCATGCCGGATTCCTTCATCCCCTTGGCAGAGGAGACCCGGCTCATCCTGCCCTTGGGAGACTGGCTGCTGCACGAGGCCTGCCGCCAGGGCAAGGCATGGCTGGACCAGGGCTTGGCACCTGTGGCCATCTCGGTCAATCTCTCAGCCCAACAGTTCCAAAAGCCTGATCTTCCGGGCCAGATCTCAAGGATCTTGGAGCAGACTGGCTTTTTGGCAGATTATCTGGACCTGGAGATCACTGAGAGCATGGCCATGCAAGATCCCTATTTCGCCATGGCCATGCTCAAAGAGCTGGTTTCAATGAATTTGAGCTCAAGCCTGGATGATTTTGGCAAAGGCTATTCAAGTTTGGCTTATTTGATGCGTTTTCCTGTTAAAACACTCAAATTAGACCAGTCTTTTGTGCAAGAGATAGGGAAAGACATCAAAAGCGCGGCAATTATCAAGGCTGCCATAGACTTGGCGCATCAATTGGGCATGAAAGTGGTGGCAGAAGGAGTGGAGACCCAGGAACAATTGGCTCACCTCCGCGCCCAAGGCTGCGACAAGCTGCAAGGCTTCCTCTTTAGCCGGCCCTTGCCTGCAGCAGAAGTGGCTCGGCATCTGGCCAAAGGAAAAATAGAGTTGACTTTTTGATCAAAATCGATAAAAATCACGTCAGTTTTGATTGATTACAACATTGTTTCTGATTGTTTTTTGATCCGGCTTATGCCGGATTTTTTTTACCTTCTGGGCGGGCTGATGAATCGTCTGGCAGCCTTTCAAAAAAAGCTCAAAGCCTGGGGGGTGGATGCCTTTTTGGCCAGCGATCCAGTGAATCGGAATTACTTGAGCCATTTCACAGGCTCAGATGGCCTGTTGCTGGTTCAGCGTCACGCTGGCCAGCTGGTAACGGATAGCCGGTATTGGACCCAGGCCAGGCGGGAGCTCAAGGGCGTCAGCCTGGTCCGTCAGCATAGGGGCCTGTGGCTTGAGGCGGCCTCCCTGGTGAAGCGTGCCAAGGTCAAGCGCTTGGGTGTCGAGGTCAGGCACCTCACTCTGGCCCTGGCCAAAGCCCTGGCCCGGGAGCTGCCCGGGGTGGAGCTGGTGCCCCTGGAAGGATCGGTGGAGGCCCTGCGCAGCATCAAGGGCCAGGAAGAGAAGGCCCAGATGCGCCTGGCCTGCCGCATCACGGACCAGGCCTTTGCCCATGCCCTGACCATCCTCAAGCCCGGGGTCAGCGAGCGCCGGGTGGCCGCTGAGCTGGAGCACTGCATGCGCCTTGCCGGGGCCGAGGGCCCCAGTTTTGACACCATCGTGGCCAGCGGCCCTCGGGGCGCCCTGCCCCATGGCCGGGCGAGCGACCGGCGCATCAAGGCTGGCGACATGGTGGTGATGGATTTCGGCTGCAAGGTGGGGCCCTATTGCTCGGACTTCACCCGCACGGTCTGCGTGGGCCGGGCCTCGGCCCTGCAGCGCAAGGTGCACGCCATCGTTGAGAAGGCCCAGGCCGCGGCCTGTGCCGCCATCCGGCCTGGCCGGCCCTGCAGCCAGGTGGACGCCGTGGCCCGGGGCATCATCTCCAGAGCGGGCTATGGCCGCTTCTTCGGCCATGGGCTGGGGCATGGGGTGGGCTTGGAGGTGCATGAGGAGCCCCGCCTGACCCCGGGCAACCCAGCCCCCCTCAAGGCTGGGCAGGCAGTGACCGTGGAGCCGGGCATCTACCTTCCTGGCCGCTTCGGAGTGCGCATCGAGGACCTGGTGCTGGTCACGCGCCGGGGCTGCGAGAACCTTTACCAGAGCGAGCGCGGGCTCGTCGAGATCTGAGCAGGACCCGGGAAACGGGATCGAACTTCCACTGAGGAGCGTCATGGTCATCAGCAGCAACGAGGTCCGGCCGGGCATGGCCATCGTCTATGAGGGCGTGCTCTATGAGGTCACGGACTACCAGCATGTGAAGCCGGGCAAGGGCGGCGCCTTTGTGCGCCTCAAGCTCAAGAGCGTGAAGGACGGCCGGGTGCTCGACCGCACGGTGAACGCCGGTGAGAAGATGCAGGACGCCGAGATCGAGCCGCATGACATGCAGTATCTCTACAAGGACGGCGAGAACTATGTCTTCATGAATGCCCAGACCTACGAGCAGCGCCACATCGCGCCGGTGGTGCTGGGCGACGCCCTGAGCTACATCAAGGAGAACGACACCATCACCATGAACTTCCATGGCGAGGACCCGGTCAGCATCCGCCTGCCCTCCAACGTGGTGCTGATGGTGGTGGACACGCCCCCCGCCGTGCGCGGCGACACCGTCAACAACGCCATGAAGTCCGCCAAGACCGAGACCGGCTATGTGGTGCAGGTGCCCATGTTCGTGGAGACGGGCACCAAGGTGAAGATCGACACCCGCACCGGAAAGTATCTTGAGCGCGCTCAATAAAGAGCTCTCCCATCCCATTTTAGGAGTGAGGAACATGGCCACTGGCCCCTCCAGCCCCAAGAAAGCCAGCGTCAACCTGAAGGACCTCAAGAAGATCATCGAGATGATGCGCAAGGCCGAGCTCACCGAGGTGGATGTCGAGCAGGAAGGCATCAAGATCAAGCTGCGCAAGGGCTCGGCGCCCGAGCTGGCCGCTCCGGCCGCGGCCCCGGCCCTGCTGGCTCCAGCGCCTGCGGCCCCGGTGCCCCTGGCCCCAGCCGCCCCAGCCCCTGCTGCGCCTGCGGCTGCCCCAGCCGCCCCGGCAGGGCTGACCATCACCGCGCCCATGGTGGGTACCTTTTACCGCTCGCCCTCGCCTGATGCTGACGTCTTCATCCAAGAGGGCAGCCTGATAGAGCCGGGAAAGACCGTTTGCATCATCGAAGCCATGAAGCTGATGAACGAGATCAAGGCCGAGGTGAAGGGCAAGATCGTCAAGGTGCTGGTCGAGAACGCCCAGCCCGTCGAGTACGGGCAGCCGCTCTTCATCGTCGAACCGGCCTGAGCCGCCCCAACCCAAGACCGAGGCATCCGTGTTCAAGAAGATCCTGATCGCCAACCGCGGTGAGATCGCCCTGCGGGTCATCCGGGCCTGCAAAGAGCTGGGCATCCGCACCGTGGCAGTGCACAGCGAAGCCGACGCCGACAGCCTGCACGTGCGCTACGCCGATGAGGACGTCTGCATCGGCAAGGGCCCCAGCAAGCTCTCCTACCTCTCCATCCCCGCCATCATCTCAGCGGCCGAGATCACGGACGCAGAGGCCATCCATCCCGGCTATGGCTTCTTGAGCGAGAACGCCCATTTCGCCGAGGTCTGCGAGAGCTGCAACATCAAGTTCATCGGCCCTGGCCCCCAGACCATCCGCATGATGGGGGACAAGATAACGGCCAAGAACACCGCCAAGGCCGCCGGCGTGCCGCTGGTGCCCGGCAGCGAGGGGGGCGTCAACGACGAGAAGGAAGTGGTGGCCATCGCCAAGCGCATCGGCTACCCAGTCATCATCAAGGCCACTGCGGGCGGCGGCGGCCGCGGCATGCGGGTGGCCCACACCGACGTGAGCGTGGTCAACGCCTTCCAGACCGCCCGCCAGGAGGCCCAGGCCGCCTTCGGCAATCCTGATGTCTACATCGAGAAGTATGTGGAGGACCCGCGCCATGTCGAGATCCAGATCTTGGCCGATGACTTCGGCACGGTCATGCACCTGGGCGAGCGCGACTGCTCGGTGCAGCGCCGCCACCAGAAGCTGATCGAGGAATCGCCCTCGCCCGCCCTGGATGACGGACTTCGCCGCCAGATGGGCGAGGCTGCCATCGCCCTGGCCAAGGCCTGCGGCTATGTCAACGCGGGCACGGTCGAGTTCCTGGTCGACAAGCATGGAAAGTTCTACTTCATGGAGATGAACACCCGCGTGCAGGTGGAGCACCCGGTCACCGAGTTCGTCACCGGCATCGACATCGTCAAGGAGCAGCTGCGCATCGCCGCGGGGGAGAAGCTCACGGTGCCCATCAAGGAGCTGCGCCTGCGCGGCCATGCCATCGAGTGCCGCATCAACGCCGAGGACCCGGACAAGAACTTCATGCCCAGCCCCGGCAAGATCACCCATTACCATGCCCCGGGCGGCATCGGCGTGCGCGTCGACTCGCATTGCTATCAGGAGTACACCATCCCCCCCTTCTACGACAGCATGATCGCCAAGCTGATCGTGCATGGCCGCGACCGCGACGAGGCCATCGCCCGCATGCTGCGGGCCCTGGATGAGTACGTGATCGAGGGGGTCAAGACCACCATACCCTTCCACAAGCGGGTGTTGGCCAACCAGCAGTTCCAGCGCGGCAAGGTGACCACCAGCTTCGTTGAGAAGGACCTCAACTGAGGGATCGGCCCAGGAGCCAATAAAAAAGCCCCGCGCTGCTGCGCGGGGCTTTTTTTCCGGGGAGCAGGCAGGCTCAGGGTTGGGCCGTGGGGCTTAGCGCCAAGGGGTCGGCAGCCGGCGCAGCGATGGTCTCTGCCGCAGGGGCCCGGTCTGGCTGGGGCGCCATGGCGGGCGAGACGGCCGGGGCTTCCTCGCCCCAGGTGCCCCAGGGATCGGCCATGCCCCAGTTGAGCGAGAGCCCCAGCCTGAAGAGCGGGCAGCTGAAGTCGATGCTGGATGGGGCCGGCACCCCTGGCCCGGCGCTGACGCTCAAGGCCTCGGCCCAGCGGTAGCCCAAGCTCATGTCCAATCCCACGGAGGGGATGAGGAACCAGGTGCCGGTGAGGCAGGCGGTGAGGGCCGGCCCGCTGCCAGAGTAGTTTCCGCTCACCTGGCCCCCTGGGGAGCTCAGGGTGTAGGTGGAATTGTAGAGCCAGAGCCAGCCCAGCCCTGCCTGAGCAGCCAGGAATCTGCCGGGCGCGCGGTAGAAGGACCAGCCCACCAGGGCCTGGGGGGCCATGGCGTTCCAGGCATAATCCTCGGTGTTGGTGCCAGCGCTGGTGGTGGTGCTTATCTCAAAGCCCTTGTCAAATGTGTCGAAGGCGGCGCCCAAGTAGAGGGCATCGCTCAGATGGTAGCGCGCCTGCAGGGAATAGCCGACAAAGGTGTTGTAGTTTGGAAGGGCCTGGCTGCCAGCGGGGTAGAGCGAGAGCACATCGCTCGTGCTCATGTTGTCGATGGAGGCTCCCAGATCCAAGCTCCAATGGCCCGCCAGCAAAGCGTCTTGCTCAGCGCTGGCCCCTGCGCTGGCGTGAGCGGCTGCAATGAAAAACATCAATGCATAAAGGCACTTTCTCATCAGGGACCCTCCCGTTCTTCTGAATTGCCTGATTTTTGCCAGGTTGTTGGGGGGACTTTAGGAACTTTTTGGTAAGTTTCCTGTCTTAACCAGCAGGCCGATAGAGCCACGGGTGCCATGAAGGCCATCAAAAGCAAATCTCGCAAGATCGACCCGGACCAGGCGCTCGTTGAGCGCTGTGGCCGCAATGATCTGGCAGCCTATGACGCGCTCGTGCTCAAGTATCAGAAGCGGGTGATCCAGCTCTGCTTCAACCATTTGAACCAATATGAAGAGGCTTGCGACCTGGCTCAAGAAGTGTTCGTGCAAGTTTACCACAACCTTTCCCATTTCCGCGGACAAAGCAGCTTCTCCACCTGGCTCTATCGCGTCACGCTGAATGCCTGCTACAACCGCCAGAAATGGCAGGCAGCCAAGGGCCGCAACAAGGTGCACTCGCTGGAAGGCCTGCTGGACCGCACGGAAATGGATGCAGACCGCGCTCCGGCCTTCAAAGACCAGGCTGCGGACGCCTTGGGGCAGCTGCAGACGGCCGAGACCGGCGGCATGGTCCATCAGGGCCTGGCCAAGCTGGAGCCCAAGTTCAGGCAAGCGATCGAGTTGGTCGACCTGGAGGGCATGCGCTATGAAGAGGCGGCCCTGGTGATCGGCATCCCGGTCAACACCCTCCGCTCCCGGCTCTCCCGGGCGCGAGAGGCGCTGAAGCAGCAGCTGGTTCGCATGGATTATCAACCCTGAATTCGCGAGACCTGTCATGGCGCGCAAGCCCCTGACAATCCGGAAAGTGCAGAGCGCAGTGAGGTCCCTGCGGCAAGAGGTGATGCCTCCCGCTGGCTTCAGCGCCTCGGTGCGAGCGCGCCTTGAGCCAGTCCCGGCTGGGCTGGGCTTTGCAGCCCGACTCGCGGCCCCCTTCGTGGCATGGTCCTCGCCCAAGCCAGCCCTGGCCGCGCTTGGCGCATCCGCTTTGGCCCTGGCCCTGGTGCTCTTGGTGGCTGCCGGCCCGGGCAAGGTCTCCCACGCGCGCCTGGCCAGCCCTGCCAGGGCTCAGGCTGCGCCGGTGGCTGCTGCGCCCCTGCCGGCTCAGAAGCCATTGCTAGCCGCAGCCCAGCGCCCGGCCCTTGCCAGCGCGGCCCAGGCCCAAGCCCCCTCAGCTCCCCGGGCTCAGCTGGCCAAGGCCTCGGCCAAGCCCCTGCCTGACCTCAACCGCCAGCCTGGCTCAGATGTGGCCCTGCAGGCCGCGAGCGCTGCACCTGCCATTGCGGCCCGCCAGGCGGCAGCTGCGCCCGCGCCCTATGCTGGCGCTGCTGCCAGCGGCATGCGCATAGCCTCCGCTTCGTTAGCTCCTGCCCCTTCAGCGGGCTTGCGCAGCAGCATGTCGGGCCTCATCGAAGTGCCGGTGTCCAGCCCCACATCCACGGCCACGCCGGCTGCGGCCATCTCGGCGCCCAGCTTCACCAGCAAAGCCTATCCCACCATCCTGCGCACCAGCCGCGGCATTAATTTGACTGTCCGCGCAAGCCTGGGCTCTGGCCGCGGGAGCATTCGCATCACAGTGTACGATCGCTTGGGGGACCAGGTGGCGGTCATCACCAGAATCAGCACCACGCCTCCTTGCCCTGCTAATTATATGCAATATTCCTGGAATGGCACGGATGACAGCGGCGCGGCCCTGGCTTCAGGCATCTACATGGTTCGGGTGCAGGGGCCGGGCTACGATGACCGGCATAAGGTGGTGGTGCTGCGCTAGCACCAGACCAGCGCGCAAGACAGGGGGTCTTGAGCGCATTTGAGGAGCTTGCCATGGCCCGTGCAGCACTCAGCAAGCGGTCTCGGCATCTCAAAGATTACCTGCTGCTCATGCAAGAGCACGAGCCGCTGGGCGAAGAGGATGCTTGCGCCTACCTGGCGCAGGCCCGCTGGGGCAGCCAAGCCGCGCACCGCGCGCTGATCGAGGCCTGCCTTCCCCTGGTGGTGGCTTGCGCCGCATCCTGGCGCGGCAGCCGCCTCAGCTTCTTGAGCCTCATCGAAGCCGGCAACCTGGCCTTGATCAAGGCCCTGGCAGAGATGGAGGCAGCCCCGGTGGAAGGGCCCTTGCTGGCCCAGCTAAAGGCCAAGATAGAGGATGGCCTGCGCTCCAGCGCCTCTGACTGAGTGGCGGACCAGCTTTTTGGTGTCTGGCAAAAAGAGCCCCGGGCCCTGGTCTGGGGCTCTTTTTTGCTTCAAGCTCGGCGAGGGGCTTTTGCTTGCCCCGGGCTTGTCGAGGGGCTATGCTAGTCTAGGATGATGGGCAACCTCCTCTTTTGGCCGTGTCATGAGCCGCTCTGACCTTAAACTGGCATTCAACCTCTGCGCTTTGGTGGCGGCGCTGGCCTTGGGCTTTGTGCTCTGCTTGAGCCCGGTCAAGGGAGGCGCGGTATGGGGCTGGGCTTCCATGGGCGAAGTGCTGGCCCGCGAGGGCGGCTTCCCGCGCTTTGAGCCGGGCATGGCCGCGCCCGGGGGCAACCTGGCCTTTGAGCACCAGGGCTGGCTCTTCGGGCTGCTGGCCTATGGGCTTGCCAGCATCAAGCAGCAGGTGAGCCTGGGCCTCTTGAAGGCTCTGCTGATGGTGGCTGCCTTCGTCTTCTGCGTGGCCACGGGCTTTCGCAGCCGGGCCCGCCCCTTTTCTTGCGCAGTCTTCGCTCTGGCTGGCCTATGGGCCAGCCGCTCTTATTTCACCGATGGCCCCATGCTGGCGGGCTACGCCTGCTTCTCGGCTGCCCTGTTCATGATGGAGGGCGAGTTCTGGCCCGCCTTCTTCAGGCGCTGGGTGTGGCTGCCCCTGCTGGCGGTGGCCTGGCTCAACCTGCACCTCTCCGCCCTGCTGCTGCTGCCGGTGGTGCTGGCTTGGATGCTCGGCGAGCGCGGCGACCCCCGGGACGCGCCGGCTGTTCCGCTGTTCAGCAAGGCGCTATTCCTGGCCATCCTGACTGGCTGCTTCCTCCTCAATCCGGATGGCTGGCGCATCTTCGCGCAGCCGCTGGCGCTCTCGGGCCGCGAGGCGCGCTGGCTCTATGGCTGGGCCTCGCCGCTGTCGGCTTCGGGCTTCCATGACGCCAGGCCCGCGCTCATCCTCATGATCCTGGCCCTGCCCTTGATCCTGGCCGGCACCTGGATGGAAGAGGGGCGCGAGAGGCTGGGCCGCGACATCTTGCTCTATGGCCTGCTGGCTGGCCTGGCCCTGCTCTCGCAGGCGCTCATCCCCTTCTTCTGCGTTTGGGCGGCGCCGGTGGCGGCCACCCGCGCCACGCTGCTGGTGGACAGCCTGCCGGCCTGGCTGAAGGCCGCGCGCTGGCCCTTCAAGCTGGGCCTGTTGGCCCTCGCCGTGCTGGCGCTGCCGCGCGCCTGGGCCTCGCCTGACTTCGGCTTTGGCGCGCGCCTGGGCGAGGCGCCCATTGAGACCCTGGCCCTGATGCGCGAGCAGGGGCTCTCCGGCGTGGTCTTCGCCCCGCTCGAGTGGAGCGGCTGGCTGCAATGGCAGATGAAGGACCAGGCCCGCCTGCTGGTGGCGCCCCGGGCCTTTGACCCCGGCAATGCCCGCGACTACCTGGAGGCCATGGAGGCCAAGCCCGCGGTGTGGCCGCAGGTCTTCTCGCGCTATGGCGTGGACATGGCCCTGCTGGCCCCGGGCTCGCCCCTGGCCGTGGCCCTGAGCTACAGCCAGGATTGGCAGCCGGTGGCTTTTGACGACGCCAGCGTGCTCTTCGTCAAGGCCGGGCCAGAGCATGCCGACCTCATCAAGACCTTCGCCCCTCGCGGCCTCAAGCCGGGCGACCCGGCGCGGGCCATCGACCCCTCGCGCCTGGGCCAGGCTGAGGCTGACCTGGAGGCGCTGGCTGGAAGCATGGCCAGCGTGGGCCGCTATCACTACTATCGAGCCCTGCTGTTCCAGGCTGAGGATGAGCAGGAGAAGGTGCGCCAGGCGCTGGAGGATGGCAAGAGCGCAGACCCCTCCTTTGCCCTCAACGGCCAATGGCTCGACTATCTCGCTCAGCACTGACCTCGGCCCTGCCTTGAGCTGCCCCAGGAATCCCTTGCCCTTGAGCGCCCTCTTTAGCTTGTTGATCCTCTGCGCCGGCCCGGCCTGGGCGGGCGCGCCCACGGGCGCAGACTACCTGCAAGCCGTGGTGCCGGCGCGCGCCGCGGGCATGGCGGGAGCGCGCGCCGCCTCAGCCGACGACCCCTCTGACTTTTTGACGGACCCGGCCGCCTTGGGCCAGGATCAGGGCCCCAGCCTGCAGGTGGACCACGACAGCTCGGTGCTGGACACCTATTTCGAGCAGGCGGTGCTGGTGGAGCCGATGAAGCCCCTGCTGCCTGGCAGCCTGGGCATCCTGTTCCAATACAGCAGCACCCAGGGCTTGGACAACCTGGACAGCACCGGCGCCTCGCAGGGCCAGGTGGACAATTACGGGCTGGTGGGCCAGCTCTCCTATGGCTTCCCGCTCATCCGACAGCTCTGGCTGGGAGCCTCGCTCAAGGGCCTGTTCAGCCGCTTGGCTGATGCTCAGAGCACAGGGCTGGCCGCAGACCTCGGCCTGCAAGGCAGGCTCGGCGCCAGCACCTGCCTGGGGCTGTGCCTGGCGGATGTCGGCAGCCAGAGCGCTTACGACCTGTCCTCAGACCCGCTGCCCACCACCTTGCGCCTGGCGCTCGCTTCCACGCTGATGGATGACCCGGATGGCAAGGTGCAGGCCGCGGCCCAGCTTGACCGCCCCTGGATGAGCGGCCAGGAGCCGCAGCTGCGCCTGGGCATCGAGGGCTGGTTCCGCCAGGTCTTGGCCGTGCGGCTGGGCTACGTCTATGGGGCGACCTTGGGAAACTTAAGCCTGGGCCTGGGCACGCGCTTCATGGGATTGGCCCTGGATTACGCCTTTGTGCCCTATGGGGAGCTGGGCGACAGCCACCATCTGAGCCTGACCCTGGACCTGGCAGACATCGCCAAGACCACGGGGCTGGGCCAGACTGCGGTGCCCGCGGCGCCGGCGCCCGCCCTGCCCTCAGCTGCCAGGCCCGCGCCGGCTTCGCTCAGCATCCCGGCTCAGGCAGCATCCATCGCCCAGCCAGCGGGCCTGCAAGTGGCGGCTGGGATCATGATAGCCAGCGCGGTGTGGCGCGCTGAGGATAGCCCGGTGCTGGTCAGCGGCGAGGTGGTGGTGCCGCGCGGGCTGACGCTGTCAGTGGAGCCGGGCGTGCAGGTGCTCTTTCGCGCCGGAGAGCAGGAGGCCCGCCTGGTGGTGCAGGGTCAGCTCTGGGCCGTGGGCACGCAGGAGCAGCCCATAGTGCTGGCGGGCGAGCGCGGGCCGGGCTGGGGCTCGTTGGTCTTTGACAGCGGCAGCTCTGCGGGCAGCCGCCTGATGAACGCGCGCGTGGAGGGGGGCCGGGTGCTCATCAATGCTGCCGCTCCCCTGCTGGAGGCGGTGGTGTTCAAGGCCGCGCCCCTGGAGCTGGGAGCGCTGGCCTCGCCTGAGATCAGCCATTGCATCCTGCAGGACGCGGAGGCGGCGCTCACCAGCTGGAGCGGCAGCAGCAGCCTGGGCGGGGTGCACCACAACCTCTTCACTCGCAATCGCTTCGGGCTCTATATCAAGGATTTCGGCTCAGGGCCCCTGCGCTACAACACTTTCCTGGGCAATCAGGATTATGACATCCTCAATGCCAGCCCCAAGACCCTGGATGCTGCCGGCAACTGGTGGGGCACCCAGGACCTGGGCACCATCGCGGGCCGGCTCTTTGATGGCCGCTCCAACGCCAACAGCGGCATGGTGCTGGTGAGCCCCACGGCGCATTGACACCCTTTGCCGGGCGATGATACAATCATGCGCTTGTTCTATGCGATGAGCTCTCATTTCAAATCGGAGGTTTCTGATGGGCCACAGACGCGCGTTCGGGATGCTGGTGATGGCTGCTGCGGTGGGCCTGCTGGCTGGTTGCGGCCAGGCGCAGCCCCAGGCCAAGACCGTGGTGCTGGACAGCTTTGAGAAAGCGCCTGATCCTTCGATGAGCCGGCAGGTCTATGACCTGGCGGAATCCCTCAAGAAGCCTGAGCTTCCGGTGGATGACTATGGCTGGATCACCAGCGGCTATGTGAGCCTGGAGCCCTTCAACAAATACGCCACCCAGGGCAAGCTCTCGGCCCAGGCCCGCTTCACGGTGCCCGGCGACTTCAAGAAGGCTGGCCAGCAGCCCAAGACCTGGGAGGCGGCCATGACCCTCTCCACAGATTCACCCACCAAGCTGGAGGCCACGGACTGGGCCAGCTTCAAGTTCCTGGCCATCGATGTGTTCAACCCGGACAACAAGGAATACCAGGGCTATCTGCGCATCACTGACGCCCACAGCGCGGTCACCCAGACCGCGGAGCTCATCAAGGCCAAGGGCAAGAGCGTGCTGTTCATGGAGGTGACCCGCCTGGCCGAGGCCCGCCTGGATGTCCACGACATCAAAGCCTTGACCCTCTATCTTGACACCGTGGACCAGGCCGCTGACCCGGTCCTCTATCTGGACAATGTCCGCCTCACCAGCGCGCCCAATCTGCGCTGATCCCCAGGCAGGGGGTTTTAGAATGGCCGCAAGGTCCCACTCCCGCCTGCCCGCCCTGGCGCAGCTGATGCGCCCCCGCCAATGGCCCAAGAACCTGGTGGTGCTGGCCGCGCTCATCTTCACCGGCCGATTCACCGACGGGCCCAGCGTCCTGCTGGCCCTGCAGGCCCTGTTCGCCTTCCTGCTGCTCTCCTCCTCGGTCTATGCCCTGAATGACGCGCTGGATGCTGCCTCGGACCGCCAGCATCCTGAGAAGCGGCTGCGCCCGGTGGCCAGCGGCGCGGTCAGCCCAGCCCTGGCGCTGGCGCTCTGCGCCCTTCTGGGCCTGCTGGGCCTGGGGCTGGCCCTGAGCCTGGGCCTGGCCTTTCTGGCTCTGGCCGCCGCCTACCTGGCCCTGCAGGCGCTCTACTCGCTGTGGGGCAAGCGCCAGGTAATCCTCGACGTCTTCCTGCTGGCGGCCGGCTTTGTGCTGCGCGCGGCAGCCGGCGGCGTGGCTTTGAAGGCCCAGGTCTCGGCCTGGCTGCTGCTCTGCGCCACCTTGCTGGCGCTCTTCTTGGGCCTGGCCAAGCGCCGCCAAGAGATCGCCCTGCTCAAGGGGGCCGCGGGCGGGCACAGGGCCGCGCTGCAGGAATACAGCGTCGAGCTCCTGGACCAGATGATCACCATCACTGCTGCTGGCGCGGTGGTGAGCTACGCCCTGTTCACCTTCAATGCCCACACCTTGGGCGGCCAGCCCCTGCTGATGCTGACCCTGCCCTTCGTGCTCTTTGGCATCTTCCGCTACCTGTATCTCCTGCACCGCCGCGGCATGGGCGGCCGGCCCGAGGAGGTGCTGCTGACCGACCGCAGCATGCTGCTGGACCTGGCCCTGTGGGCCCTTGCCTGCGGCCTCATCCTCTCGCGCACCCACTGACCCGCATCCACCCGCCTTCCTGAAACAAGGAGGTCCCTTGCCCCGCAAAGCGCCCCGTCGCCGCAAGCGCCCCGCCCGCCGCCAGCCCTGGGAGAGCTTGGGAGCCATGGTGGCTGCCCTCCCGGGCCGCGCCCTCAAGGGCATGGTGGCCGTCGGGCAGGCGCTCAAGACCGACCGCTGGGCTCAGCTGCTGATGGTGGTGCTGCTCTTCGCCGTGGCTTCCCGCCTCTGGCAGCCAGACTGGTATGGCCAGCGCCAATTCCATCCGGATGAGCGCTGGATCTTCCAGAAGGTGTCTCAGCTCAGCTGGCCTGGCGAGCCGGGTGCGGATGACTCGGCAGGCTTGCAATATGGCTCCCTGCCGCTCTACCAGCTGGCTGTGCTCAAGGATGCCGCGCACCTGGCGCTGCCGGGCTTGGATGTGAACCGCTTCATCATGGTGGCCGGCCGCGCGCTCTCCGGCGTCTGGGACATCTTGGCCGTGCTCATGGCCTTCTTGCTGGGCGCCAAGCTCTTTGACCGGCGCACCGGCCTGCTGGGCGCCGCCTTCATCGCGCTCACCCCCCTGCACATACAGCTCTCCCACTTCTTCTGCGTGGACCCCCTGCTCGGGCTCTTGAGCCTGGTGGTGCTCTATGGGGCCGCGGGAATCCTGCAGGGCGGCGGCTGGGGATGGTCGCTCTTCAGCGGGCTGGCCCTGGGCGCTTCCTTGGCCACCAAGACCTCGGCGCTGCCCCTCTGCATGCCCATCGCCGTGGCCCATGGCCTGCGCTGGTGGCAGGACCGCCGCCAAGCTGGCGCTGCCTCGCGCGCCCTGCTGGGCCTGGCGGTGGCTGCCGGCACCAGCCTCCTGGCCTTCGCGGCTTGCATGCCCTGGGCCCTCATCAAGTTCGACAAGTTCATGCGCAACCAGCAGGAGCAGCAGAACATCCTGGTGACCGGCTCGCCTGAGGGCACCCCCTTTGTGCGGCAGTACTGGGACACCATGCCGGTCTTCTTCCATCTCAAGAACCTGTTCCTCTATTACCAGGGCCCCGTGCTGGGCGGCCTGGGACTGCTGGCCCTGGCCTGGCAGTGCCTGCGGGCGCTGCCCATCAGAGCCCTCAGGGCAGCCGCAGCCTCAAGCCAGGCCCCCAAGAAAGCCGCGCGCGCCCGGCGCGCCACCGCTGCCATGCCTGCCATCGACGGCGGCGCTTGGCTGCTGCTGGCCTGGCTGCTGCCCTACCTGCTGGCTGTGGGCTTCAGCTTCGCCAAGTTCGCCCGCTACATGCTGCCCTTCATCCCCGCGCTCAGCCTGCTGCTGGCCCACACCCTGGCCCAGCTCTGGGACCGCGGCGGCGCCCTGCGCAAGGGCGCCCTGGCCCTGACCCTGGCAGCCCTCACCTGGAACCTGGGCTACAGCGTGGGCTACCTGCGCACCTACACCCGGCCGCATCCTTGGGTGGCCGCCTCGCAATGGCTCTTCAAGAATGTGCCCACTACCCAGCCGGATGGGCGGCGCACTGTCATCCTCAATGAGAGCTGGGGCGATGACCTGCCGGTGTGGGTGGATGGCCGCGATGCCGGCGCCTACCAGAACTGGCAGATCAACATCGTGGAGTGGGACAACCCCGCCAAGCTCAATGAGCTGGGCGAAAAGGTCTCCAAGAGCGACATCCTGGTGCTGGCCGACCCCCGCGCCTATGGCACCTACCTGCGCCTGGGCGATCGCTTCCCGCTCAGCTGCGCCTACTATGACCTGCTCTTCAAGGACCCGGCCCGCCTGGGCTTTGAGCGCGCCCTGGACCAGCGCAACCAGCCCTCGGTCTTCGGCCTGCTGGTGGACGACAGCCGCACGCCGGACAAGCCGCAGCTGGCTTGGGCGGACGAGAGCTTCACCCTCTATGACCATCCGCGCACCCTGCTCTTCCGCAGGGTGCGGGCCCTGGACAGCGCAGGCGTGCAGAAGGCCATCGCGGACCATGCCGCTGAGCTGGGCTTCCTCGAAACCTGGCGCACCGGGGTGGGACCCGAGCAATTGCGCGCCGCGGCTCGCGGCGGCGCCCAGCCGGCCGCAGGCGCCAGCGCTGGCGCCATCAACGCCAACCTGGGCCTCTCGCGGGGCGCCTCGGTGGCGCTGGCTCCCACCGCCCTCGCGCCGCTGCTCTGGTGGGCCCTGCTGCTGCTGCTCACTCTGCTGGCCGCGCCCATCGCTGTCGCGCTCTTGGGCGATTACCCCGACCAGGGCTGGGCCCTGGCCAAGGTGCTGGGGCTGCTGCTCTTCAGCTGGCTGGCCTTCTGGACCGCTCGCCTGGGCCTGCCCTTCCATCAGGGCCAGCTCTGGCTGCAGCTGGGCTTGCTGGCAGTGGCGGCCCTGGCCCTGGCCAGCCGCCGCCGCGCAGCCCTGGCCAAATGGTGGCAGCGTCAGCGCGGCCAGGTTCTGGCCGCCGAGGCCCTCTTCGCGGGAGCCTTCCTCTTCTTCGTCTTCCTGCGGTCCCTGGCGCCCAATGTGCATGACATCGCGGGCCAGGGCTACAATGGCGGCGGCGAGCCGCTGGGCATGACCTACCTCTCAGCGCTGCTGCGCTGCTCCACCTTCCCGGCCTATGACCCCTGGCTGGCGCTCAACAGCAGCAGCTACTACTACTTCGGCTACCAGATCGCGGCCACCCTGGCCAAGCTCTCGGGCATCCCCTCCAATGTGGCCTACAACCTCAGCCTGGCGCTCTTCTTCAGCTTGAGCGTGCTGGCCGCCTATGGCGTGGCCCTGGCCCTGGCTGGGCGCCGCCGCTTCGGCCTGATGGCCGCCGGCGCGGTGGCCATGGCGGGATCGCTCTGGACCGTGCCCTACTTGGTCCGCTCGTTCTTCATGTATGGCGGGGTGCGGCATCTCTTCGCCGGCATGCTCAGCTTCCCCTTCATCTGGGACCCCACCCGATTCCCCGAGCTGGTCAACAACCTCATCTTCGAGTTCCCCTACTTCAGCTACACCTATGGCGACCTGCATCCGCACAACATGGTGCTGCCCTTCGCCCTGCTCTTCATCGGGCTCCTGGCCCGGCCCTTCTTGAGCCGCGGCACCGGGCTGAAGGCCCTGGGCGAGACCTGGCCCCGCCGCCTGCTGCTGGTGTGGCTGCTGGCCCTGGCGCTGGACGCGCAGTACTGCATCAATGCCTGGAACTGGCCGGTGGCCCTGGTGCTTGCCCTGGCTTCGCTGCTGCTGGCGCTGTGGGTGGGCCGGCCCGGCAGCTGGGCGCTCAGGGCCTTGCATGCGCTCACGGGCTTGGTGGTAGGCATCGCCATCTGGCCCTTGGGCCGCCTGCTCTTCTATGCCTTCCATGCCGGGTTCGCGCAGGGCGTGGACCAGGTCGGCAAGGTGGACGTCTCAGAGCGGCAAGCGCCGGGCTACCTGCTCTTCGCCTTCTTCGCCTTGGGGCTGATGGGCCTCTTCAGCCTCTGGCCCCTGCGCCTGCAGGCTTGGCTGACGGCCCGCGACAGGGCCCTGGGATACCTGAAGCTGGCCAAGAGGGGGCCCGAGGCGCTGCTGAGCCGCCTGCCTGAGCGCCTTTGGGTCAAGATGCCGGTGCCCAGCGCCCTGCTGGCCCTGGTGCTGGGCCTCTTGGGGCTGAGCATGGCCATGGGCCTGCTCTGGCCCCGCGGCGTGGTGTGGGTGATGGGCCTCGGCTTGGCCGCCTTCTGCGCTTCGGGCCTGGCCATGCTGCTGACCGATGAAGGGCCGGGCGCGGGCGCTGAGGCCTTCGCCTGGGTGCTGGGCTTCATCAGCATGGCGGTGGTGGTGGGCAGCGAGTTCCGCTATGTGGCGGACCGCATGAACACGCTCTTCAAGTTCTACTTCCAGGCTTGGGCCTTCATGGGCCTGGTCTATGCTGTGGGCGCCAGCCGCAGCTTCAAGGCCATGGAAGGCGCTCCGGCAAAGCCGCTGCGCGGGCGGGCCAAGGCCAGGGCAGGGCTGCCCTGGGGCCAGGTGCTTGGCTTTGCGGGCCTCTCGGTGGCCCTGCTCTTCCTGGCTGGCTGGGGCGACTATGCGGCCCTCAATGCCGGCGGCCGCTGCCAGCTCAGCTTGCTGGCGCTGCTCCTCTTGATGGCCATCCCCAGCCTGGCGCTGGCCTTCCCGGGCCGCGCGCTCAAGGCCGCTTGGCTGGGCGCCCTGCTGGGCCTGGGGGCCCTGGGCCTGCTCTACTTTGGCGGGGCTTCGCTCTGCCGAGTGGCCCTGGCCAACCATGGCCAGCGGCCCAGCCTGGATGGCACGGCTTTCATGGCCAGCATGGAGCCGCGCGGAACGGGCCGCGAGAACGGGGATTACGACAAGGATGACTACAGGCTCATCCAGTGGCTCAACCAGAATGCCGACCTCACCGAGACGGTGCTCGAAGCTCCCGGCCTGGATATGTACAAGGGCTATTCCCGCTTCGCCATCTACACCGGCCTGCCAACGGTGCTGGGCTGGAAATATCAGCTGAGCCAGCAGCTGGGGGTCAACACCGGCAGTCGATTGGATGACCGCGATGCGGACATCGCGGCCATCTACACCACCACGGATGATGCCCAGGCGCTGCGGCTGATGGCCAAGTACCATGTGCGCTGGGTGGTGGTGGGCGGGCTGGAGCGCAAGAGCTATGCGGGGCCGGGCCTCGACAAGTTCGGCCATCTGCTGAAGCTGGTGCAGCAGAGTGGGCCTTCGCTGCTCTACCGCGCGCCTGGGGGGGCCTAGATGCGCTGGGGCGCGCTCATCTGCCTGCTTCTCCCTTGGGGCCTGGCGGCTGCTGATGCCGGTGCGCTGAGCGCCAGCGCGCAGGCGCCGGCGGCCCCTGCGGCAGCCCCGCAGAGCGCAAGCCCCGCAGCCGAAGCCCTGCCCATGCCTGAGCTGCCCGATGCCCAGGCATTGAGCGCCTCAGCGCAGGCGCAGGCCCCGGCCGCTGCTGCCATCACCGCCAGCGCCGCCATTTCGCTCTCGCCCAGCTCCCAAGCCTTGGGCCTGACGCGCAGCGCCATGCCCAAGCTGGTGAGCGCCACGGCTCGTGAGGAGGATTCCAGCTTCGCGTTCCTCTCCTCTCCAGCCGGGACCCTGCCCTCTGAGTTCCATGGGCCCCTGCTCGGCGCCAGCCTCTCGCAGCTCTGGGTGGATGGGGCAGAGCCCTTGGCCTATCGCCTCGAGCTGGGATGGGAGTTCGAGGGCGGATGGTCCCTCAAGAGCGGCATCGACAGCTTCTTCTACCAGGCCAAGGCTGTGGACGGCAAGCGCGACTATTCGGTCACGGACTGGGTGAGCACCTTGACCTACTATCTCCCCTGGAGGTCAGAGCTGCAGCCGAGCCTGGGGCTTAGCTTTGAGAGCGTGTTCGGCAGCAGCTCCCTCTCAGAGCCCAATTCCACCGGCAGCTCCCAGCAGAGCTCAACTCTGCCCATGACCGGGCTGGCGCCCATCCTGGGCCTGGCCTGGAGGCCTTCGCCCGCCTGGCTGGTCGAGCTGCAGGGCCGGGTGCTGGGCAGCTTCACCGGCGGGCATCTGGGGGCCGTCACCCTGGGCTTTGCCCGCCTCTTCTGAGGGGACATGCAGCAGCAGACCCTGGTCCAGGGCCTCCTGGCCCTGGCCGCCCTGGCCGGCGGCCTCATCCTCTTCTTCTCCGCCTTCCACCGCCTGGCCCTGCGCCGGGCCGTGGAGGACACGCCCACCAGCAAGATCCGCTCCGCAGCCCTGGGGCGGGTGGAGCTGAAGGGTCGCTGCCGCGGCCCAGCCCTCAAGGCCCCCTTCACGGGCCTCGATTGCGTGTGGTGCCGCATCAAGGTGGAGGAGGAGCGCACCGAGACCGACCTGCGCGGCCGCAGCAGCAGGCAGTGGGTGACGCTGCACGAGTCGGTGCGGGCCCCGCTCTTCACCCTGGATGACGGCACTGGCACACTTGAGGTCGACCCCACCGGCGCAGAGGTGGATGCTGTGGAGACCCTGTGCTGGACCAGCGGATGGATGCAGGCCGCGGCCCTGCCGCCGGGGCCCGAGGCCTTCCAGTGGGCCACTGGGGCCAAGCGGCGGCTCACGGAATGGGGGCTGCTGAAGGACGCCCCGCTCTATGCCCTGGGCGTGCTGCGCGAGCCTGCCGCCGGCGAAGGGGTGAAGCCAGCCCCGCGCCTGATGCAGGGCCGCAACGGGGAGCCCTTCTACCTCAGCAGCAAGGACGAGGAGGGCATCCTCCGAGCGCTGCTTCAGGCCATGATGCTGAGGATGGTGCTGGGCGGGGGCTTGGCCCTGGCGGGCCTCGCATTCTTGGCATGGCGATTGTTGGGATGGCATTGACCCTTGCTCTGGAGGAAGAATGATGGTGCCGCTGATCGCGCTGGGTGTGCTGGTGCTGGCTCTGCTGGCGGCAGGCCTTTGGGCCATGGGGGCCTACAATGCCCTGGTCGCCATCAAGAATTCCATCGACCTGGCGTGGAGCAACATGGAGGTGCTCCTCAAGCAGCGCCATGACGAGCTGGGGAAGCTGGTGGAGGTGGTGAAGGGGAGCCGCGACTTCGAGCAGCAGACCCTGCAGAAGGTCATCGAGGCGCGCTCGGCCTTCTCGGCCGCTGGCAGCCGGGCCCAGGCCATGGCCGGCGCTGCGGCAGAGAGCGCGGCCCTGCGCGGCCTCTTCGCCGTGGCCGAAGCCTACCCGGACTTGAAGGCCAGCGCCAGCTTCGCCTCGCTGCAGCAGCGCATCAGCCAGCTGGAGGACCAGGTGGCTGACCGGCGCGAAGGCTACAATGACTCGGTGAACATCTTCAACACGCGCATCGCCCAGTTCCCCGACAACATGCTGGCCGGCTTCCTGGACTACCACCGCCATGAGTACTTCAAGGTTGAGGTGGTTGACACCCAGGATGTGGCCATCGACTTCCACTGAGCGCCATGCCCCGCGCCTTGCAGATCAGCCTGGTCATCCCGGCCTACAATGAGGAGCGCCGGCTGGGCCCGACCCTGGACAAGGTGGGCGCCTACCTGCGCCGCCGCCGCCTGGCCCACGAGGTGCTGGTGGTGGACGATGGCAGCCATGACCGCACCGCGGCCCTGGCGCTGGCAGCCCGCCGCCGCCTCCCCTGCCTGCGCCTGATCCGCAATGGCCACAACCAGGGCAAGGGGGCCTCGGTTCAGAATGGGGTGATGCAGGCCCGCGCGCCGCGCATCCTCTTCTCTGACGCCGACCTCTCGACGCCCATCGAAGAGCTCGAGAAGCTTGAGCAGGCCCTGGATGCCGGGGCGGACTTCGCCATCGGCTCGCGGGGCTTGATGCGCTCGCAAGTGGAGCTGCGCCAGCCCCTCTACCGCATGGCCATGGGCAAGGGCTTCAACCTGCTGGTGCAGGCCCTGGCCGTGCCCGGGGTGATGGACACCCAATGCGGCTTCAAGCTCTTCACCCGTGACGCGGGCCAGCGGGTGCTGGGGCTGCAGAGGGTGACGCGCTTCGGCTTTGATGTGGAGATGCTCTTTTTGGCGCGCAAGCTGGGCTTCAAGCTGCGTGAGGTGCCGGTGCGCTGGATCGACTCCCCCTATTCCACGGTCAACCCCATCGCCGATTCCAGCCAGATGTTCTTCGACCTATTGCAGATAAGGCTGAACGACTGGCAAGGGAAGTATCGCGAGCGGGTTTGAGGGGCGCGGCGCCGGGGCTTTTGGGGCATGAGAAAGGGGAGGCGGAACACCGCCTCCCCTTTCTGCGTTCATTGGGCATCCAGCTCCAGCCGCTCAAAGCGGGCCAGGTCAGGCCCGGGCCTGCCATCGCCTGGCGGCAGCTCGAAGAGCACCATGCGGGTGCCGGCTGCGGCCGGGATGTTCAGGCTGCCGCTCCAGGCCTGGCCGGGCTTGAGCGGGCCGCGGGCCAGGCCTGGGCCGCCCTGCAAGCTGGCGGCCAGCCGAGGGCCCAGGGGCTCGAGGGCACGCAAGGTGAAGCGCAGGCGGGCGGGCAGCGCGCCGCCTGAGACCCAGCAGACCTTGGCCGCAGATTGGCGCGCCGTGTCCGCGACGCCGCCAGGGCCAGCCTCCAAGGTGTCCTTGGCCCAGCTGCGCCAGGGCTTGAGCAGGCTGCCAGAGAGGGCCAGATGGTCCAAGCTGAGCGGCGAGGCCTGGTAGACAGCCAGGCCCCCCGAGCCCGCCAGGGCTGGGCCGAGCCCCCGCAAGCTGGCTGGGGCGTAGAGCGCGGGCTCCAGCACCACGGCCTGCGGGCAGAGGGCAGTGCGCATGAACAAGCCGCTGGGCAGGCCGTGCTGGCATGAGACGTCGCGGGCGCGCACCAGGGGCAGCCTTGAATAATAGAGGTCGAAGCACTCGGCCATCCAGTCGCTGGCGATGTCCACCGCGATGGGGCCGCCCGCAGCCTTGAGCGCGGGCTCCAGGCTGGCCGGGTCCTTGAGCTGGGCCAAGAGCTCGGCGCTGGGGCACGGGTATGGCGCAGGGAATCCATTGCAGCAGGCCAGGCGCTCCAGGCGCAGGGGCCAGAAGGAGATCTGCAGCAGCAGGAAGGCCCACAGCAGGGCCCTTGCCCTGCGCGGGCGCGCCTTCCCTGGTGCCCAAGCCCAGGCAGCCAGGGCCAGGGGCGCGAAGAGCGCGCCGTAGCCCATGGCCTTGCCTGCGGCCCACCAGCGGCCCAGTCCCAGCAGGCCCGCAAAGAGCAGCAGCGCTGCCAGGGCCAGCGCCGCGAACAATGATCCCAGCGAGGCATCGCGCTGCTTGAGCTGGGCCAGGCCTGCCTTGGCCGCCAATAAGATGAGGCCTGCCGCCAGCGCCAGGACTGGCCAGCGCAGAAGCGCGCCCCATTCCCCGGCCAGGTAGAGCCCCCAATAGCCATCCAGCAGGCGCCAGGGCTCGCTCCTCTTGAAGAGCCAGGCATAATAGGTGCCGAACCACGGCCTGGCCTCCACCACCGCTGCAGCGGCTTGGTGGGCCAAGAAGGCGGCATAGAGGCGCATGGCCGGCGCCCAGAGCAGCAGCAGCAGGGCCAGGGCCAGGCCCAGGGTCTTAACCTCGCCCTCCCGCCGCTTCCAGGGGCCCAGGGCGCGCCAGGCCAAGATGCTCCCCGCTGCGAAGGCCCAGAGCTCGCTGTAAAGGCTCAAGAGCGCGCCCGCTGCCAGCGCCAGCAGCAGCGCATGGCGCGCTTGGCCAGACCGGCAAGCGCGAGGCGGCTCAGCAGCGGCCAATGCCAGCAGCAGGCCCAGGCTCAGGGCCAGGGCGTGCGCCAGGGCGCCGGCATCGATGATCTGCTGGGCCCAGAAGCCCAGGCTCGTGGCCAGGGCCAGGGCCAGGGCCGCGGCGCGAGGCAGGCCCAGCCGCCATCCTGCCAGCCAGGCGGCGGGGAAGAGCAGGGCCAGGCCCAAGAGCCCGCAGCCATAGGTGAAGAGGCAGGCGCGCGCGCCGCCATTCTGGCAGGCCCAGCCCAGCAGGGCCCCGGTGGTGACGCGGTCGGTGCGCAGCATGGCCATCAGGCCATGATAGGCATGGGCATCCAGCAGGCTGGCAGGGTCGCGCTGAAAGAAGGCGGGCCAGGGCAGCTCTCGCAGGCTCTCGGCCAGCGTGGCATAGTTGAAGGCATCGTGCGGGTTGGCGCGGGTGATGCATCCAGCGAAGCCGCCCAGCTCAAGGCAAGAGGCCAGCAGCAAGCTCACCGACAGCGCGATGCAAGCAGCCATCGCCAGCTCGCCATTGCTCAAGTCGCGGGGCGCGGCCTTCCCCAGCCTCAAATGCAGGCCGGTGGCCAGCCCTCCGGCCAGCGCCAGGCCCAGGCTCAAGCTCATCCCCCAGCGCGCAATGGGCCAGCCCAGCGCGATGAGGGCAGAGACCGCGCAGGCTGCCATTGCCAAGCCCAAGGCCGGGGCCAGAGCCAGGGCTCTGCGCCGGCCCAGCTCGGGCGCCAATAGCCAGAGGGCCGGGCCAGAGCCGGCGGCTGCCAGGATGAGGAGGTTCAAGAAGAAGGCGGTCTCAGAAGGTCCCATAGCGCCTCTCAAGCATAGGCCCATTGGATGGCATCACTCTCGCTGTCCCAAACCAGCGCTCGTGGCTCGTCATAGCGGCCTTGGATGTCGCCGGGATTGGCCAGAAGCACGCGCTGGCTATCGGCCAAGTCGAGGTGCTCCACCTTGGCTCGGTGGGTATGCCCATAGAAGACAGCGCGATAAAGCCCGCTTAAAGCAAGCTCTTTCGCTATTTCTGGGTGGTGGACAAAGGCTACTTTTCCGGTTGGCTTGAGGCTCAAATCGCCGCTGGTTTGGCAGATGCGGGCATGCCTTAGGTGGCCCAGGCGAAGAAGGGAAGCGGCCCGGGTCTGGTCGCAATTGCCAAGGCAGGCGTACAATGGGACCCCAAACAGGGCTAGTTGGTCAAGGATGCTGGGCGCGCCAATGTCCCCACAGCAGACCAGGGCTGCCACCTCGGCCTGGCTCAGCCTAGCCAGCACGCGAGCCAGGTTCTGGGATCGGTCATGGATGTCGGAAAGCACTGCCAAGCGCAATGGGAGCCTCGTGGTCAAAAAGGGGTTTGTGGAAGCTTTTGCGCTGGCCAGGCCCGCGCCAAATATCGGTATAGGGCCTGCCAGAAAGGGGCTTTAAGCAAAAGCAATAATTGACGGATGCGGCAGAAAAGGTATAATTTGAAGGATTTTTAGTTTATTCGGATAAGGGAAAAAGCGTCCTGCTCAGAATGGAAGGCTGAACAGGCTTCCCGCTCTGCGGGAAAACGGAGGCTGCTTTTGAGCGAGCTTTTTTGGATCTTGGTGTGGTGGCTCCAGTCGAGCCTGCTCTTGGTAATCACTTTGCCTTTGGCTTGGAGAGTTTTCTCCTTTTTGCCTGACAAAGGCTTGGGCCTGGCGCGCATCTTCGGCTTGATGCTGATATCCTACACCATCTGGCTGGCTGGCTTCATCTACTATTCGCCCATCACCATCGCCCTGGCTTGGGCCCTGCTTGCCGCAGGGTCCTGGCTGGTCTGGCGGCGAGAGGGCAAGGCCATACGCGCCTTTTTGACAGCCAATAGCGGCTTGGTCCTGGTCTACGAGGCGCTCTTCTTCATGCTCCTGGTCTTTTGGGCTTTTGTGCGCATGCGCCACCCTGAGATCGTGGACCAGGAGAAGTTCATGGATTTCGCCTTCTTCAACGCCTTCCGCCATGAGAGCCGCTTCCCGCCCTTTGACCCATGGCTGGCCGGGGCCAAGAACTACATCAACTATTATTATTTCGGCTATTTCAGCATGTCCAGCTTCGCCCGCTTGAGCGGAGTCGACCCGGCGGTGGGCTACAACCTGGTCATCGCCCTGCTCTACGCCTTGACGGGCTGCGGCATCTTCTCGCTGGGCTACAACCTGACCAAGCGCCTGCTGCCCGCCTTTGCCGGGCTGGCGCTGCTGCAAGTCTTGGGCAACTTGGATGGCACGATCCAGCTGCTGCAGAACCAATGGAATGGCATCGACTGGTGGAGGCCCACGCGGCTGATCCACGACGTGGTGGCCAACGGGGCTCATCTCAATGCCTGGTGGGATTCCAGCAGCCCGGCTTACCTGGCTGCCCACGGCCTGACTGCAGATGCGGCCAGGGATGCCTGCATCAGCGAGTTCCCCTACTTCACCTTCCTGCACGGCGACATGCATCCGCACCTGGTGGCCGTGCCCTTCGCCCTGCTGGCCCTGGGCCTGGCCCTTGCCCTGCTCAAGAGCCCTTGGCCCGGCACGCTCAGCCTGAAGCCCTTCCGCTATGCCGGCCCTTGGCCCTACCTTGCCCTGGCCCTGTGCCTGGGCTGCCTGACCATGATGAACACCTGGGACTTGCCGGCCTACGGCCTGACTGCTTCGCTGGCCCTGCTGCTGCACCAGCACAAGAGCGGCCGCCTGGGCGCGCATTGGCTCGAAGGCTGGCTCTTGCCCAGCGCCGGGCTGCTGCTGCTCACCCTGCTCTTTGCCTCGCCCTTCCTGGCCTTCTTCAAAGCGCCGGCCAAGGGCATTGGCTTCACCTATGCCAAGACCGGGCTCAAGGACACCTTGGTCTTCTGGGGCGCGTTCTTGGCCGTGCTGGCCCCCTTCGCAGCCTTCAAGCTGAGCAGCCTGGGCCGGGCCCTGGCTTACGGCAAGGCTTTGCCTGTCTACTCAGAAGCGCCCCTGCCCGCCAAGCCTGCCAGCGCCAGCAAAGCTGCCGCCGCTGCCAAGCCCGCCAAGGCCAAGGCCAAGCCGGCGCAGGATGCCTGTCCCAAGTGCGAGGCCAAGGTGCGCCCCGGCAATGCCTTCTGCGGGCAGTGCGGCGCCAAGATGACAGCCGATCCGGCCGAGCTGCAGCCAGAGGCGCCCGCCCAGCCAGCGGCGGCCGCCAAGCCGCCGGCCCTGGCCGCGCGCCTGCTCAGCATCTTTGCCAAGCCCTCCAAGGGGCTCTCGCACGGCCTCGCAGCGCTGCTCTTCTGGGGCTGGGCCGCCATCGGGATCGCGCTGCTCGCCCTCTTTCCCACCACCGGCCTGCTCTGGCTGCTGCTGGGCGCCGCCCTGCTGCTGCTCTACAGCCGCGCAGATGCGCCGGAGGGGCTCTTCGCGCTGGCGGTGATGGCGGTCGGCTTGTGCCTCATCCTGGCGGTGGAATGGCTGCACCTGCGCGACACCTTTGAGGACAACCCGGTGCTGGTGCGCATGAACACGGTCTTCAAGTTCTACTTCGCGGCCTGGATCCTGCTCTCCGCCGCTGCGCCCCTGGCCCTGCACCAGCTGGAGCGCGGCCTGGCAGCGGCCTGGGGCCGCGCTGCGCGCTTTGCGGTGCTGGCCGTGGTGGGCCTGGCCTTCCTGGCCGGCCTGGGCTACCCCGTGTATGCCACGCGTGGCGTCTGGGAAAATTACGACAGCTTCAGCAACCTGCCGCCCACGCTGGACGGCATGGCGTGGATGAAGCGCGACTACCCGGATGACGCCGAGGTCATCTTGCGCATGCGAGACCTGCCCGGCGCGCCGGTGGTGGCCGAGGCCGTGGGCGGCGAGTACACCCATTTCGGCCGGGTGAGCAGCTTCACCGGCCTGCCTTGCCCGGTGGGCTGGCCGGGCCATGAGCTGCAATGGCGCAATCAATATCCTGGCGAGGCCCAGCAGGACATGGACACGCTCTATGCCACCCTGGACCCGCAGGCGGCCCAGGGCCTGATCGCCAAGTACAACATCCGCTACGTCTTTGTGGGGGCGCTGGAGCGGCAGAAGTACGCTGCCGCGGCGCTGGCCAAGTTCGACGGCTTCATGGACCGCTTCATCACCAGCAACAGCACGGTGCTCTACGCCCGCAGGGGCTGAGCGCCGCCTTCAACGCCGGCGCCTGCCGGGAACCAAGCGAGGACTCCTATGGCATTGAAGTGTCCCAAGTGCGGGGAAGACAACCCCAAGAACAACCGCTTTTGCGACAGCTGCGGGGCCAGGCTCTCAGGCGCCGAGCCTGAGCGCAAAGAGGCCGCCATCCGGCGGCCAGCCCCCCCGGCGGCGGCCAGGGCGACCGAGCCATCTGGCCCGGGCTTCATGGCCGGCATCAACAGCGACCTGCTCTGGCTGCTGGTGATCGTGGCCTTTGGCGCCTTCCTGCGCCTGTGGGCCCTGGGCGACAAGCCCTTGCACCATGACGAGTCCATCCACGCCTGGTACAGCTTCAAGCTCTTCACCAGCGGCGGCAATGAGTACAAGTATGACCCGGCCTATCACGGGCCCTTCCTCTACCACGCCAACGCCATCATGTACTTCATCTTCGGCACCTCAGACTTCGCCTGCCGCCTGCTCCCGGCCATCTTCGGCATCGGCATCATCGCCTTCATGGGCGCCTGGAAGGGATTGCTCGGCCGCAAGGGCTCGCTGATCGCAGCCTTCTTCATCGCCATCTCGCCCACCTTCAGCTATGTCTCGCGCTTCATCCGCGATGACATCTACATGGCCTTGGGCACCATGGCCATGGTGTGGGGCCTCTTCCGCTGGTTCGATGAGAAGCAGGATAAGTACCTCTACTGGGCCACGGCAGGCTTCATCGTCAGCTTCACCAGCATGGAGGCCACCTGGATCTTCGCCGGCATCCTGGGCAGCTTCCTGCTGACGCGCTGGCTCTGGGAGCTGGTGGAGAAGCCGGGCGAGGGCGAGGACCATGTGCACCAGCTCATCAGCTACCTGGTGCCGGGCTGCGACCGCAAGACAGGGCTGGGCTTGGCGTCTGCGGCAGGGGCGCTCTTCGGCGGGCTGGCCCTCTACACCCTGGTCAGCCATGTGGCTGGCAGCAGCCCCGTGCTGGCCGCCTTTCAGGGCCTGGCCTTCTTGGGCGGCATCGGCCTGCTCTTCTTCCTGGGCCGCTACATCTGGGTGACGCGCAATTGGACCCTGCTGACCATGGCGCTCATCTTCATGGTGCCCTTCACGGTGCTCTTCAGCACCATGTTCTTCAATGCCGATGGCTGGTTCGCCGGTGCCTTCGACAGCCTGGCCTATTGGCTGGGCGAGCAGAAGACCGGCCGCGCCGACCAGCCTTGGTTCTTCTACCTGGGGCTCTTGGCCCTCTATGAGATGGGCATTGTGGCCTTTGCCATGCTGGGCGGCCTGCGCATCTTCTTTGGCTTTGGCAAGCCGCAGTTCTTCCTGCTCAAGCTGGCGGGCCTGCTGCCCATGGTGGTGGCCTTCATCATCCTGGTCAACGACCCCAAGGACCCCATGCTGCTGCTCTTGATGGCGGGCTTGGCCACCTTGGGGATCTCGGTGATCAGCTTCTGCGCCTTCGAGCCAGGCCGCGAGAACTCCTTCAAGGTCTTCCTGCTGCACTGGGCCTTCCTCTCCACGGTCATGTTCAGCCTGGCCGGCGAGCGCATGCCCTGGCTGACCCTGCACCCGCTCACCCCGATGGTCCTGCTGGGCGCCATGGTGCTGGGCGAGCTCTTCGATCGAGAGGAGCCCCTGCTCTACGAGCACTGGATCGCCTGGGGCCTGGTGGCGGTGCCGGTGGTCTTCTTGCTGGTGCTGACGCCGGTGCAGGTCGCCTATGCGCTGAAGCAGGCGCCGGGCGAGCTGGCCAGCTGGTTCAACAGCCTGCTGGCGCATGACCGCCATGGCAGCGTGGTCCCCAGCGGGTGGCACGTCAACCTCTGGTCCGGGCCCTTCAATATGGCGGACAGCCAGATCCTGCTCTGGCTGCCGGCTATCCTCAGCCTGCTGCCCATGGCCTTTGCGCCCCTCATCCTGCAGCGCTACCCAGCGCTCAAGGCCCACACCCGCAAGGTCTGGCTGGCGCTCTTGATCCTGGCAGCGGCCGCGCTGCTGCACGGCACCAGCAACCTGCTCTTCTACGGAGCCGGGGCCAACCCCGCAGAGCAGCTGGTCTATGTGCAGTCCAGCACCGAGATCACCCGCATGCGCGAGCGCCTGGTGGCCATGAGCAACACCCTGACCGGTGGCATGGACATGCCAGTGGCGGTGGAGGACACCTGCAGCTGGCCCATCAGCTGGTACCTGCGCGACTTCACCAAGCAGGTGGTGGGCTACCGCCCGCCGCTGACGCTGGACCAGATCAAGGCGCCTGCAGCCCCCAACCAGGCCTGGCCCATGACCGACTATCCGCCGGTGGTGATCACCGCCTATGACAACAACCCGCCCCAGGCGCCCAACCATGATGACACGGTGTCGGCCTCGCTCTCGGGCTACTATTCCCCCAATCGCGTGAAGCTGAGGGTGTGGTGGGGCCCCAACCGCGACGCGGTGCTGGGGGATGGCGTCAGCTTGGGCGACATGCTGGGCAAGTTCGCGCGGCTCTATCTCTACCGCGAGCCCTGGCCCGCGCCCAACCAGGGCAAGGACAACTTCGGCAATGTGACGCCCATCGGCAGCTATGACATGTGCGTGTGGCTGCGCAAGGATGTTGAGAAGTACTACTGGTGACCTTCGCTTGATGGCCGGGGCCCCTGGCCCCATTCAACCGAGACAGGGAGGACAGGATGGAGAACAAGAAGATACAGATCGTGGCCGGCGTGCTGATCGTGCTGGCGGTGGTGGCAGGGCTCTTGGTGGCCCTCTCATCCAAGAAGAAGGGCCATGGCGGCTCGGCGGCCGCCAGCGACAGCCTCAGCCGGCCGCGCGGCCTGGCTGTGGATGCCACGGGCAAGGTCGCCATCGCCGACAGCAAGAACAACCGCGTGCAGCTGCAGGACGCCAGCGGCAAGGTGCTGCTGAACGTCGGCGGCGTGGAGGGCCCGGGCAACGGCCAGTTCCGAGAGGATTGCGATGTGGCGCTGGCCAAGGACGGCAGCATCGTGGTGGCCGACACCTTCCACACCTTGGACCCCAAGGGCGGCCTGCCCTGGGGCCGCGTGCAGGTCTTCAGCCCCGAGGGCAAGTTCAAGCTGGCCTTCGGGGACAACGGGCAGGGCAGCTTCGGCACGCTCTTCGGCCCCCGCGGCGTGGCGGTCGACTCCGAGGGCAGCATCTGGCTCTCTGACACCGGCAACCACCGCGTGCTGAAGTTCAGCGCCAAGGGCGACTTCATCATGCCCTTGGGCCAGCACGGCAAGGGCAAGGGTCAGTTCCAAGAGCCCTTTGGCCTGGCCGTGGACAAGGCCGACAACCTCTACGTGGCCGACCGCCTCAACTACCGCATCCAGGTCTTCGGCAAGGATGGCAGCTTCAAGCGCGAATTCAAGAGCATGGGCTGGGAGGAGAGCCAGGCCTGCGAGCCCTACCTGGCCATCGATGACGCCCGCGGCCTGGTCTACGCCACAGACACCACCAAGAACCTGGTGCACCGCTACAAGCTGGATGGCAGCGGGCACAAGGCCCTTGCCAGTGGCGACAGCGGCGCGGGCTTCAACGGCCCCACCGGCATCGCCGTGAGGCCCAGCGACGGGCTGGTCTTCGTGGCCAATGCCGGCAGCGGGACCCTGGTGACCCTCAAGCCCTGAACCTGACCCTGGGGCGCCCCTGGCGGCGCCGGAAAGGATGCGAACATGCCTCCCAAGAAGAAAGCCACCAAGAAGCCGGCCAAGAAGGCGAAAGCGTCGCGGCGCAGCCGCAAGAGCTCTGGCCGCGCGGGCCTGGTCGCCCTGGCGGTGATCGCTGTGCTGGCGCTGGGCGTGGTCGGCGGCGTGCTGGCCCTGAGGCCCGCCAAGGTCGTCGCCATCCCCTGCGACATCCAGCAGGCCATCGGCTCGCAGGGCGCGGCGCCCGGGCAGATGGACAACCCCCGAGGCGTGGCCGTGGCGCCGGATGGCAGCGTCTACATGGCCGACCTGGGCAACAGCCGCATCCTGCACTTCGCCGCTGACGGCAAGGCGCTCGACATCATCGGCAAGAAGGGAGACAAGCCCGGGCAGTTCAATGAGCCCTCGGGCGTGGCGGTGGACAGCCAGGGGCGCGTGCTGGTGGCTGACACCTGGAACGGGCGCATCCAGGTCTTCAACGCCAAGGGCCAGGTGGAAGGGGAGCTCAAGAACTTCAGCTTCTACAGCCCGCGCAATGTGGCGGTGGACAAGAGCGACAACATCTATGTGGCTGACACGGGCAACAGCAAGATCAAGGTTTTCAGCCGCGACCTGCAGCTGATCAAGGAGATCGGCGAGCTGGGCGGCGGCAAGGGCCGATTCCGCGAGGTCTTCGGCATCGCCATCAACAGCAAGGGCGAGATCTTCGCCGCCGACCCGGGCAACCGAAAGGTGCACAAGTTCTCGCCGCTGCCGGACGCCAAGCCGGTGGCTGAGGTGAAGGTGGCTGGCTGGCAGCGCGGCGGGCCCTTCTGGCCGCACCTGGCCGTGGACAGCAGCGACCGCGTCTATGCGGTGGACAACGCCAACCATCAGGTCTGGGTCTACGACAGCAGCCTCAACTATCTGGGCACGCTGGGCGCGGTGCCGGGCCATGAGCTCTTCGCCAACCCCATCGGCATCGCTGCGGCCGGGCCCGCCCTCTGGGTGTCTGACGCCGGCAAGGACCAGCTGCTGAAGGTGGGCGGCATGCTCTTCCCCACGGCGCGCTGAATTGGCGCAAGGCGGCAAGAGCCTGTTCTCCGCATCGCTCTACCTGATGGTAGCCACCGGGGTGCTCAACCTCTCCATGGTGGCTTACCATCGGGTCATGAGCGGCAACCTGGGGCAGGGCTATGCCCAGCTGGCAGCGGTCATCGGGGTCATCAACCTGGTGGGCGTCATCACCAACGGCCTGGGCACCTACCTGGCCAAGGTCTACGCCCGCGATGCCGTGCTCAGCGGCCCAGGTGGCGTCAAGGCCCGGCTGCTGGGCCAGCTGCCCTGGCTGGGCCTGCTGATGCTGGCGGTGGCCGCCATGATGGCCCTGGCTCAGGGCCCGGTGGTGGCCTATCTCAAGCTGGATGCGCAGGGGGTCTACTGGCTGGCCCTGGCCCTGGTGGTGGGCGGCATCCTTGTCGCGGTGCTGAGATCGGCCCTGCAGGGCCTGCACCGCTTCGGCTTCTTGGGCAGCTCCCTGATCGCTGAGGGCATCGGACGCGTGGTCTTTGCCGCGGCCATGGTCTTCAATGGCCAAGAGGTGGCCGGCGCGCTGCGCGGGTCTCTCTATGGTGCGGTGGTGGGGCTTGGGGTGGCGGGCGCTGGGCTCTTGGGCCTGGGAGCCGCCACTGCCCCCAAGCCCGGGCCGGAGGATCGCCACTGGTCCCGGCACCTTCTTGAGATGAGCCTGGACACCCTGGCCCTGGGGCTCTTCTCGCTGCTCTGCTTCATGGACCTCTTCGCGGCCAAGCACTACTGGAGCGAGGAGGCCGCCGCGGACTATAGCCGCATGGCCCTGGTGGCCAAGGCCTTCCTCTATGCCGGCAGCGCCCTGGTGCTGGTGCTGCTGCCGGCCACCAGCGCGGCGCGCGCCAAGGGGCAGGATCCCCGCCCAATGCTGCTCAAGTTCCTGGCTGCCCATGCCGCGCTGCTAATGGGCGGCCTGGTCGCGGTGTGGGCGATGACGCCCTGGATCATCCGCCTGCTCTGCGGGCCGCAAGCCTCCTTCGCCAGCCTGGCGCCCATGGTGCGCTGGTTCTCCCTGGCAGTGGTGCCCTTGGCGCTCTACCAGCTGGTGCTCCTCTATCATCTGGCCCTGGGCCGCCGCCTGGCGGTGCTGCTGCTGGCCCTGGTGGCCGGCGCCTACTATCTGGCGCTGCAGGCCTTCCATGGCAGCCCTGGCCAGCTGGTGGCATGCCTGGGCGGCGCCTCGGCCCTGGCCCTGGCTGGCGGCCTGGCCCTGGCCCTGGGCCCTGCTGGCGTCAGCCTCGCAGGCACGGGGCTGAACGAGGATGAGAGCCTGGCAGTGGCGCGGCAAGAGCGCGCCGATTAGCGGAGGACGCATGCCAGCAAGACCCCTGATATCTGTGCTGATGCCCGCCTACCACGAGGGCGCTCGCATCCAGGCCAACATCCGCGCCGTGCATCGCATGCTGCGCAGCCTGGGCAAGCCCTTTGAGATCGTGGTGGTGGACGATGGCAGCGGCGACTGGACCTTCGAGGAGGCCCGCAAGGGCGCCAAGGGCCTGCGCAACGTGGTGGTCAAGCGCAACGAGGTCAATCAAGGCAAGGGCTGGGCGCTCAAAGAGGGCTTTCGCCTGAGCAAGGGCCAGTGGATCGTCTTCTTGGACAGCGACCTCGACATCGACCCGGAGCAGGTGAAGCTCTTCTTCGAGATCCAGCAGCGGCAGGGCAGCGACATCGTCATCGGAAGCAAGCGGCACCCGCAGAGCCGCATCGACTACCCGCTCAAGCGGCGCATCATCTCGGCGGGCTACTTCTTCCTCATCAAGCTGCTCTTCGGCCTGCCCATCCGCGACACGCAGACCGGGCTCAAGCTCTTCAAGCGCGAGGTGCTCACCCGCATCTTCCCCAAGGTGCTCATCAAGCGCTATGCCTTCGACCTTGAGCTCCTGGTGCTGGCGCACCACTTCGGCTTCACCATCGAAGAGGCCCCGGTCATCGTCAATTACCGGGGCAAGTTCGGCCATATCGGCCTCAATGCCGTCTTCAACATCTGGTGGGACACCATGGCCATCTTCTATCGCCTGCATCTCAAGAAGCATTATGACCATTGAGGCGGGGCGCGAGCCCCTGCTGGGCTATGGCGAGGCCGCGGCAGCCGCCTATCGCGAGCGGCTGATGGGCTGCCTGGCCCCCCTGCTGCCCGCGGGCCAGGGCCGCAAGGCCATGGACCTGGGCTGCGGCACAGGGCAGGAGGCCCTGTGGCTCTCGCGGCGCGGCTGGCGGGTGGATGCCATGGACCTGGAGCCCAATGCAGCCTGGCCGGCCCTTGCCGCCGAGACCCGCGGCGCGGTGCGCTTCTCCACCGGCAACGCCGAGGTGCTCAAGGGCCCGGCTGGAGCCTATGACCTGGTCTTTGAGAAGGACATGGCCCATCACGCCAACGACCCGGCGGCGGTGCTCAGGGCCATGGCCCGGCGGGCCAAGCCCGGCGGGCTGGTGGTGGTGGTCGAGGGCAACCGCTTGAACCCCATCTTCTATGTTCATCTGACCCTGCTGGGCAATCATCAGCACTTCACCCATGCGCGCCTGCGGCAGCTGCTGGCTGAGGCCGGCATGGGAGATGCGAGGATGCTGCGCCGGGAGACCCGGGTATGGCCGATCAACCGGGCCTGGGCCCAGCGCCTCATCGACCGCCTGCAGGACCTGGCCGAGGCTCTGCCCTTCTTGCGCCCATTCTTGTGCTATCACGTCTGCGTGTGGACCAAGCCCGCAGCCAAGACCCTGCGCCGCAAGCCGCGCTGAGACCCCAGACCGAGGAGAGCCCCATGGCCAAGGCCAAGCCCGCCAAGCGAAAGACCACCCCTTCAGCCGCGCCTGCGCCCCGCCCAGCGCGCACCGCCGCCGCGCTGCCGCCGGCCGCCGCGCCAGCGCCCCGCAGCGGCAAGCGATGGGGCCTGATCTTGGGCATGGGCTTGCTGGCCGTGGCCCTGGTGGGCCAGGGGGTGTGGGTCTACCTGCGCAATGTGAAGGCCCAGGCGGCCCTCACCTACATGACCGCCGTGGCTCCCCGCGGGCAGGGCAAGGCCCAGGTGGAGGGCTGCCGGGCCATGGCGGTTGACGAGGCGGGCGACCTCTACCACCTGGAGGGCGTGAACGAGGGCTCGGTGCTGCAGAAGTTCAGCGCAGTGGGGCAGTGGAAGGGCTGGACCGGCGACCTCAAGGGCGAGGCCGCGCTCAACAACGCCTTCGCGGTGGCCGCGGGCAGGGATGGCTCGGTGTGGGTGGTGGAGCGCGGCAGCGGCCTGCTCAAGAGGTACTCCAGCGACCTCAAGTACCTGGGCTCCTTCAAGCAGGACAGCACTGACCTGACGGGCGTGGCGGTGGACCCCAAGGGCCAAGTGTGGGTGGCGGCCCAGAGCGGGCAGGTCTTCATCAATGGCGCCGATGGCCAGAAGGCGGGCAACTTCGCCGGCGACCCGGACAGGCCCTGGGTGCATCCCTTCAGGCTCTGCTTTGACGCGCAGGGCCGGCTCTTCGTGATCGACCTGGAGAAGGGCTTCTTGGCTGACCCCGTGGTCAAGGCCTTCAGCGCGGATGGCAAGCCCCTGGCTTGCTGGACCGCCAAGGACCTGCCGGCCACTGAGTTCATCAGCATAGGCTGGGACCCCCAGGGCTTTGTGGCTTTGAATGACACCCGCGGCGATGTGGCCAACGCCAAGGGGTTCCAGCTCTACGCCCCGGATGGCCGCTTGAAGGCCCTGGCGCCCTTCTCCAACAACGGACAGAGCCTGCGGGCCATCCCTGGCTTTTGCATCAATGGCAAGGGGCAATGGATCTTGGACATGACGCCCCTGCAGCAAGGCTGCGCCCTATTCACACTCCCCCCGCTCCGCTGAGATGGAGGCTTGATGCTTCGCTGGATCCTTTTGGCCCTGAGCTTGGCGTGCTTCGGCGCTGCCAGCGTCTCCTTCAACACCGGCCACCTGCCCCCGGCCCTGGGCGCTGCTGGCGCTGGCGTGGCGCTGATGGCGCTGGGCCTGCTCGAGCTCGACAAGCGCTTCAAGGCCCTGGCTGAGCGCCGCCGGGCGCAGAGGGAGGCAGCGCGCGAGCTGGCGCTGGCTCCGCCGCCAGCGCCGCCGCCGCCGCGCCGCCGCAAGGGCGAGCCTGCGGGCCCTGAGCTGGCCTTCGCCGCCGCTGCGCCGCGCAAGCCGCTGCTGCCCGAGAGCATCGAATTCTCATGGTCCTGGGTGGGCGGCATCGCCGCGGCCCTGGCCCTGGCCGGCCAGTTCGCCTTTTTGGTGAAGGGGAGCGTGCTGGGCGGGCTGGTGCTGACCGCCGCAGCCCTGTATCTCGGCTGGCGCTGGATGCAGCGCAAGGCCGCCACCATCCGCGTGGGCTTGCTCAAGACCCTGCCCCAGCTCGCCATCGTCTCGCTCATCTCCCTGGGGCTTTGGGCCATCGGCGCCCGCATGATCTGGGGCGAGGACGAGCGCTCCACCTATTGGGGCGTGGCCCTCACCTGGCTGGGCGCCTTGTTGGGCGCCTGGGCCGCCTCGCGCTTCATCGAGCGGCCGCTGCTGGCCGCCGAGGCGGGCCAGGGCGAGGCACAGCCGCTGCAGCTCTACAGCCTGCCCAAGCCGGCCCATGACCGCATCCGCAGCCTGCGATGGGTGCTCTTCGGCGCGGCGGGTGCCTTCCTGCTGCTCTCGCACAACATCAACAATTACATCCTGTCGCTGGCCTTCATGGTGCTGGCCATCGCCCTCTGCATGCTGGCCTTCCCGGTCTGGGACAAGCCGGTGCAGGACTTCCTGGCGGGGCTGCCCTTCGCCGGCGCGGGCCTGAGCCTGAGCGCGGCGGCGGCCGGCCTGTGGATGGGCTTCCACGGCCAGGACCTGATCGAGCGCGGCTCCGTCAATGCCGGGCTGTGGTGGTTCCTGGGCGCCGGGCTGCTGCTCACCCTGGTCTTCCACAAGCCTGAGCCCAACCCCCGGCAGCAGCTCACCTGGAGGGAATGGCTCCCCCTGGCCCTGGTGGTGCTGGGCGCCTTCCTGCTGCGCTTCGTGAACGTGGGCCTCTTCCCCTATGGCGTGGAGGGCGATGAGGCGGGCTACGGCATCGTCTTCGAGACCATGCAGCGCCACCCCATGGGCTACCAGAACATCTTCCGCGGCAACAATGTGGGCATCTTCCTCTACTGGCTGGGGGCCCTGTGGATGCGCCTGCTGGGCGTCTCGGTGCTCTCCCTGCGCCTGGCCTCGGTGGTCTATGGCACACTCTCCATCCTCACCTTCTACTTCATGCTGCGCCTGGCCATGCGCTGGCAGGCCGCCCTGCTGGCCGCGGTGGCCATCGCCTTCAGCACCTGGCACCTGCACTTCTCGCGCTTTGGCCATTTGAACATCAGCCAGGTCTTCGTGCAGTCGGCCTGCTTCTACTTCTTCTGGAAGGGCATGCTGCAGAAGCGGCTGTGGCCCTTCGCGGTGGCGGGCTTCTGCCTGGGCCTCACCTTCATGGCCCACACCGCTGGCAAGCTGGTGCCGCTCATCTTCCTGGTCTTCCTCGTCTACCTGGCGCTGGTGCATGGCCGCACCCTGCTGCGGCGCACCGCGGGGCTGCTCATCTTTGGGGCCTTCGCCTGGGCCACGGTCGCGCCGGTGATGGTCTACTATGCCAAGTTCCCCGTGCAGGGGACCGGGCGCATCAAAGAAGTCAGCATCATGAACAACCAGAACAGCAACGCCCCCGCGGATGCGGTGAGCGGGGCGGCCCAGAACTTCAGGGCCTCCATGCTGATGTTCAACTCCACCGGCGACAACCGGTCGCGCGACAACGCCCTGGCCCCGCAGTCCATGCTCGACCACTGGACCGGGGTCTTTTTCCTGCTGGGCTTCGGTTTCGCGCTCTATTACTGGAGGGTGCCGCTCTACGCCTTCATGCTGCTGGCCTTCTTCGGAACCCTCTCAGCCAGCGTCATCTCGGTGGAGGCGCCGCAGTCCCTGCGCACGGCCGGCAACATCCCCGTGGTCTTCTTCTTCGTGGGCGTGCTCTTCGACCGCCTGCTCGACTGGGGCCGGGCCTTCCCCATGCGCCTCATGCGATGGGCGGTGCTGGGCCTGCTGGTGGCGCTGCTGGGCTTCATGGCGCAGAGCAACTGCAAGCGCTTCTTCGGCAACACCAACTATGGCTGGGACCTGCTGCCCACCATGATCGGCATCCATGCCGGTGACCTGGGGCCGGGCTACGAGACCCATTTCTTCTCCGAGAACTTCGGCGCCGGGCATCCGCCGGTCACCCTGTTCGCGCGCGGCGCCACGGTGCGCAACCATGCCGAGCTCCTCGAGAGCATGCCCCTGCGCTACACCATGGACCGGGGCGTGTGCTGGGCCTTCTCAGACCGCTTCCGGCTCTATGCCGACTACGCTACCTGGCTCTATCCCCAGGCCAAGCGCTCCACCATCAAGACCAAGACCGGCGAGGAGATCTACGACACCATCACCCTCAGCCCCGCCCAGGTGGCCCAGCTCTACGGCATCGAGGGCAGGGTCTGGGACCCGGCAGAGGGCCCGGCTGCGGCAGAGCCCCTGCTGTCGCAGGGCATCGACTACCCCAAGGGCTTGAGCCCCACCAGCTCGGCGGCGGCCTCGGCCGAATGGAAGGGCACCCTCTTCGTGCCCAACTGGGGAGAGGAGCGCTTCCTCGCCGACACGCCGGGCGAGGCGCGCGTGGTGGTGGATGGCCGCGAGCTGGCTGATTCGCGGCAGAAGGGCGGCTTCGGGGCCTGGGTGCGCCTGCCCATAGGCCCGCACAGCATCAGCCTGCGCTTCCACGGCCGCATGGACCAGCCCTTGATGCTCAAATGGGAGCGACGCACCGCGCCCTCGGGCGGCGGCTATTGGGCGCTGCAGGGCTCGACGGCGCTGGAGCCCATCACGCCGGCGCTCTTCCTGCGCACCATCCAGCCCCACGGGCTGACGGAGCGCCTCTATGCCGGCCCGGCCTGGGATGGGCCCTACACCGCCAAGGTGGATGGCGCCATCACTGGCCATTGGATCGATGGCCCCATCGGCGGCCCCTTCAGCTGCCGCTGGGACGGCAAGATCGCCATCGAGAAGGAGGGCAACTACATCTTCACCTTCAACACCCCCAGCTTCGCTGACATCGAGGTCAACGGCCACCTGGTGGACCGGCGCAACGCATCCTTTATGGATGGCGATGCGCGCATCCCTGTCAAGCCCCTGCACTTGAGGCCCGGCACCTACCCCATCAAGGTGCGGTTCGCGACCGTGACCACCCCGGCGATGGAGCTGCTCTGGTCCTGGGAGGGCACCGAAGGGGTCTTGAAGATGATCCCAGCGCGACTGCTGACCCCGGCGCCGCTCTTCTGAGGCGGGCGTGAGCCGCAAGGACGCCCTCATCGTCATCCCCAACTACAATGGGGAAGCCCGCCTGGCCGAGTGCCTGGCATCGGTGCTGGCCCAGCCGGGCCTGAGCTTTGATGTGGTGCTGGTGGACAATGCCTCGCAGGACGGCAGCCTCGAGCTGCTGCGGCGGAATTTCCCCAGCGTGCGCGTGCTAGCCAACAGCGAGAACCTTGGCTTTGGCACGGCGCTCAACCAGGGAGTGCGCGCCGCCGCTGCCGGAGCCTACGGGCTGTATGTCTTCCTCAACAACGACACCCAGGTCGAGCCGGGCTGGCTGGCTGGCCTGGTGGAAGCCATGCGCCGCGAGCCGCGCATGGGAATCTGCAATTCGCTGGTGGTGAACCGGGCCAATGGGCTGATCGATTCTGCGGGCGGCGACCTCATCAACCTCTACCTGGGCATCCTGGGCGGCCATGCCGCAGAGGAGGATCCGGCGCTTCTGGGCGCCGAGCCCTTTGAGGTCTTTTACGCGGACGCCTGCTCCATGGCCATCCGCCCGGAGCTCTTCAGCGAGCTGGGGGGCTTCGAGCAGGGGTATTTCATGTATTACGAGGAGGTGGAGCTCTGCTGGCGGGCCCGCCTGCTGGGCGCCTCCATCTACTGCGCGCCAGCCTCGCGCGTGCTGCACGCCAAGGGGAGCACGCCCAAGACCAAGGCGCTTTCGCTGCGCATCCTGGGCGGCATGGACCGGAACCTGGTGGCCACCTACCTCCGCATGCTGGGCCCGGCCCGGCTGGCCTGGGTGCTGCCGGTGCTGCTGGCAAGCCGCCTGGCCTCCAGCCTCATCTACCTTCCGGTATCGCCCCGCGCCTTCTGGGCGCGCCTGGGCGGCTTGGCGCAGGCGCTGGCTGGATTGCCGGCCAACCTGCGCCGCCGCCGCCAGGTGCAGGCTGCCCGGCGGGTCAGCGACAGGGCCCTGCTGGCTTCGGCCGGTCCGGGCATCTACTCCCTGCGGCCCATCTTCGGCCTGATCCTCTACCGCATCCAGGACATCCGCGACTGGTACCGCGGCCGGGGGCGGCGATGACCCGGCGCGTGCCGGTGGTGGTGGTGACCCACGCCGCAGGGGAGATGACGCCGGCCCACCATCTGGCCCGCTTCTTGGACCGCAGGGGTCAGGCCTTCTGGCTGGTGAGCCTGCCCTTCCATTTCAGCGCCCTGCCCTTCGCGCTCTGCGAGCGGCACCAGCGCGGCTCTGCCGAGCCAGCCCAGGCGCTGGCCCCCCGGCGCGGCTCGCTGCCCCTGCAGCTGGCCTCTGACCTGCTGGTGCTGCTCAAGCTCTTCCTGCTGGGCCCGCGCGTCGGCTTGTGGGTGGGGCTGGATAACCTGAACGCCTTCGCGGGCCTCGTGCTCAAGCGGCTGGGCCGGGTGGACAAGGTGGCCTATTATGTCATCGACCACACTCCCCGGAGGTTCGAGAACCGGCTGCTGAACTGGCTCTATGCGGCGGTGGACCGCGCCTGCTGCCGCCACGCCGACCATGTGTGGGTGCTGGGCCAGCGCATGGAGGATGCCAAGGCAGAGCGCGGCGCCTCGCGCGAGCGCCTGGTGCGCGTGCCCATCGGGGTCTCGCTGGGCCAGCTGGGGCCCATCCCGCCGCAGGGCGGCAGGCCGGGCGCCCTGGTGGTGGTAAGCCATCTGGCCAAGAGCAAGGGCATCCAGCTGCTGCTGGAGGCCATGCCGCTGGTGCGGGCCGCGGTGCCCGAGGCCATCCTCACCGTGATCGGCGGAGGGCCCTATGAGCAAGACCTGCGGCGCCTGGCCGCGAGCCTGGGCCTGGGCGGCGCGGTGGAGTTCAAGGGCTTTGTGGCCGAGCACGCGCAGGTGCTCGCCAGCCTGCCAGGCTACCGCGTGGGGCTGGCCCCCTATCTGGCGGATGGCGGGGCCAATTACAGCTATTGGGCCGACCCGGCCAAGCCCAAGGAGTACCTGGCCGCGGGCCTGCCGGTGGTCATCACCCGGGTGCCCGAGATCAGCGAGCGCATCGCCGCAGAGCCCATGGGCCTGGCGGTGGATTACGACAAGGAGGCGCTGGCCGCGGCCTGCATCCGCCTGCTCAGCGACCAGCAGCTCTGGGGACGCTGCCATGCCAATGCCCTGGGCTTTGCCAAGGGACTGGATTGGGACGGCATCTTCGACCGCGCGCTCAAGGCCTGCGGGCTGGATGCAGATGAGGATTGGGAGGTGCCCGGATGGCGGCCGTGAAGGAGCACAAGTACGACAACCACAACCCGATGCTCTTCAGCCTGCTGCCCCGGGGCGAGAGCTTCCTTGATGTGGGCTGCGGCGGCGGCACGCTGATGGGCCGCCTGCGCGACGAGAAGGCCGCCCGCGTGGAGGGCCTGGAGCTGGACCCAGCGCTGATCGCGCTGTGCGAGTCGCGGGGGCTCTCTGTGCGCCGGGCTGACCTGGAGCAGCCGGAGGCGCTGGAACTGCCCGCGGGCCGCTGGCAGAACATCGTGGCCAGCGACATCCTCGAGCATCTGCGCCGTCCCGAGCGCCTGCTCAAGGCCCTCAAGCCGGGCCTGGCCCCGGGCGGCCGCCTCTGGGTGGGCCTGCCCAATGTGGCCTTCATCCAGGTGCGGCTGTCGCTGCTGCTGGGCCGCTTCAACTACAACCCGCAGGGCGGCATCCTGGATGACGAGCATCTGCGCTTCTACACCCGCTCGAGCGGGCGGGCCCTGCTGGAGGGCTGTGGATACCGGGTGGAGAGGATCCACAGCTGCAACGTGGTGCGGGCCCGTTATGGGCTCTTGAGGCCGTTGGGGCGCATGATGCCGGGCCTCTTCTCTATCCAGAACATCTACGAGGCGGTGGCTTGAGGCTGATTTTGATGGTGAGCGCCCGAATTTGGGCTAGAGCATGTTCCTTCCCCTTTGGAGGTCGTCTTGGCTGAGCAGAGAAGCAAGAAGCCCGCAGCGCGTCGCAGCGCCCGGGCCCCTAAGGCAAAATCCGCGGCGGCCCTTGCCGCCTCCCCGGTGGCGGCTCCCGCCCCGGCGGCCAAGGGCGGCATGAAGGAGAAGGTCATCCTGGTGGTGGGCGTGCTGGTGGCGGCCCTGCTGCTGGTGCAGGGCGCGCTGGTCTACATGGGCAACAAGAAGCAGATGCGCGTGCTCAACGAGGCCAGCACCATCGCGGCGTCGGGCCAGGGCAAGGGCGCGGTGATGGGCTGCCGCAACCTGGCGGTGAGCAAGGGCGGCGATGTGGCCTACCTCTTCGGCACCGGCACTGGCTGTGTGCTGCAGAAGTTCACCAAGAACGGCCAGTTCGTGGCGATCTATGAGCCCAAGGACAAGGAGGAGAAGCTGAACAACGCCTGGGCCATGGCCTTTGACAGCCAGGACCGGCTGTGGGTCTGCGAGCGCGGCAGCGGGCGCGTGCTGCGGCTCAGCAGCAAGCTGGCCTTTGAAGAGGCCTTCACCCTGACGGGCAGCGACCTGACCGGCATCGCCATCGACAGCAAGGACCAGGTCTATGTGGCCAGCAACAGCCCCAAGGTCTTCATCTTGGACGCGGAGGGCAAGGCCCTGCGCGAGTTCACCGGAGACGACAAGGTGGCCCTGGCCCTGGCTTACCGCCTGGCGGTGGGCGCCAAGGATGACCTCTATGTGCTGGATGCCGGGCGCGGCCAGGGGAAGGAGCCGGATGTGAAGGCCTTTGACAAGCAGGGGCATTCCATCGGCAGCTTCATGGCACGCGGCGTCCCCTACAACGAATTCTCTTGCATCGGCTGGGACCCGCAGGGTTACGTGGTGCTCAACAACAATGGCATGAGCTCGACCGACTCACAGGGCATCGAGCTCTTCTTGCCCACCGGCAAGCTGGTCGGGCTGGTGCAGAGCAGCAACACCGGGCTCTCGATGATGAGCATCCCGGGCCTGGCCATCGGCGCAGGCGGCGACTGGGCGCTGGATGTGACGCCGCTGGGCAAGGGCTGCACGCGCTTCATGCTGGCCGTGGCGCCCAAGAAATAAGCCAGGAGAAGGATGCCGATGACACCTGAAGACCTCAAGCTAGCGCGCCCTTCGCCGGGGCTGCAGGCTGCGGCCGTGCTGCTGGCTGTGCTGGGCTCCTGCGCGATCAAGCCCAAGCCCTGGCTGGCCCTGCTGCTGTATGTGGCGGCAGGGTCTTGCCTGGCCTGGGCGCAGCGGGGCCGCACCCCAGCCCTGCCGCTCGAAGAGCGGCCGCGCGCGCGGCGGCAAGCCTGGGAGCCCTGGTTCTTCTTGGCCCTCATGGGCTTGGGGCTCTTGAGCTTTGGCTGGCACCTGGGCAGCATCCCTGAGGGCGCCAACTATAGCGAGGGCGAGCTGGCAGTGCGGGCTGGCGTGGTGGATCGGCTGTCGGGCTATCTGGCCCATGACACGGGCGAGATCTGCTGGCCCACCCTCTACCATTATGAGGGCATCCTCTTCGCCAAGCACATGGACTACACAGCCGGCTCCTTCCGCCTGCCCTCGGTTATCTGGGCCATGGTGGTGCTGGCGGCCTTCTATTTCACAGCCCGCATGCTCACCTCGCCAGAGACCGCGGCCATCCTGAGCCTGCTCTGGCTCAGCTTTCATTTCAATATCCATTTTGCACGGCGCTACAGCCCGGTCATCTTCCTCTATCTGCCGCCATTCCTCAGCTTGAGCTTGACCCTTGCGGGCTTGCGCAGCCAGCGCTGGTGGCGATCGCTGTGGTTCTTGGGCGCGGGCCTGGCCCTGGGCGTTTGCATGCATGGGTATTTCCCTGGCCGCGTCGTGCCTGGCGCCTTTGTTGTGCTCAGCATCGCGCTGTGGGCCAGGCGTCGCGCCACGGGCATCAAGCTGCTGCATCTGCTGATGCTCTGGGTCGGCTTCACAGTAATGGCTTGGCCTATCATCCGCTTCGCCATTAGCAAGCCCGCAGTCTACAACGAGTACCTCAACCGTTGGAGCCTGCTCAGCACGGACCGCTTCAAGGACAAGCAGGGCCTGGCGCCCTATGCCCAGGTCTTCGTGGAGCAGATCAAGCCCTATCTGCTCATGTTCCATGTGGCGGGCAATTCTGAGTATGAGGAGGATGACAGCTACGGCAGGCCGGTGCTGGACCCGGTGATGGGCGTGCTCTTCCCCTTGGGCTTCTTCTTCAGCCTCTACTTCCTCTGGCAGGGCGTTCCCCTCTATCTGATGGCCCTGTTCTGGCTGGGCCTGCTGCCCGGGCTCTACACGCGCTTGGGGCTGGCCCCCTTTCCGCGCCGCGAGATCGCAGCCTTCCCAGCGGTATTCCTCTTCGCCGGCCTGGCTCTTGAGCAGCTGCGCTTGGGCTTCAGCAGAGTGCCCCGCCGCGTCTGGATGAGCGTGGGCCTGCTGGTGGGCTTGCTGCTGCTGGGCCGGGAGTGGAACCATTATTGGGATTACACCCATAGCCCGGGCTTCAGGCGCTTCACTGACGCAACCGCCTTCCATGCCGGTGAGGAGATGAGGGCTCACCGGCAGGACCGCATCGTCATCTCTGAGTGCCTGCAGCAGGATTCGCCCTGTTACCCCTTGCTCATGCCGCCCACGGTGCCCCTCATCTCCCTGCGCCGGGCGGAGGAGTTCCTCTATCTGGACCCGGATCGCGACAATCTGCTGCTGATGAGCGGGTATCTGGGGCCGCTGCTGCCTGTCTTTAAAGACGCCTATCCTGGGGCAGAGGTCAAGCAGTGGAGGGAGCCGGCTTATGATGACCCGGCTTATTTCATGAAGCAGTGGACAGGCACCATCTTCCAAGCCTTTGCCCCGGATGTGGTGAACCCATCGCTGCTGCTGACCAGCATGCGCGTTCCCAAGGAGGAGGCGCGCAAGCGCTTTGGCGCGCTGGACATGGAGGGCGGCGGCCTGATGCAGGTCACTGCCGCGGATTTCTGCCAAAATCACGCCGGCCGGCCGCTCCATTTGGGCGCCACAGTGCTGGTGGACACGGTGGGGCAGACCTTGACCGTGCGGCTTCCCTGGTCGGGCTGGCGCTTGAGGGTGGATGGTGAGCCCCAGCCCATGAACAAGCCCTTTGCCTGTGAGGGCGGATTGCGCTTTGTGGAGCTGCAAGGCCGCATCCCCTCAGGCGCTCAAGGGGCGCTGGGCCTGCAGGTTGACAGCCGATATGGGGTGCAGCCTGGGCTCAAGCAGCTGCTGGCTTGGCGCTTTGAGCACGGGCTTCGCGCGGAATATCTTCCGGGCATGAGCAGGCAAGTGGACAGGAAGGCGCTCTACAGCTCCATCTGGCGCCTGCCCCTGGTGCGCTTCAACGAGGACTACAAGCTGGTAAACTATCCGGCCCAGGTGCGCCTGACCGGAAGGTTCACCCCGCCCAGCAGCGGGGTTTGGGAGTTCCGGCTGGCCTGGCCCGGTGGCGGGGATGGCCGCATCATGGTGGCAGGCAAGCCGGTTTTTGCGCGCAGCGAGCTCTTTGCCGTGGCACCTGCCAGCCTCACCTTGACCGCTGGCCGGGCGGTGCCCTTCAGGGTCGATTATGAGATGCAGCTGAACGCTGTGCGGAGCACGGCCATGGCCTTGCAGGCCCGCGGCCCCGGCCATAAGGACTTCCAATGGATGGATCCACGATGGTTCACCCTGCCAGCGGCAGGGCAGGGCCATCCTCAAGAGTGAGGCGCGCGCATGCCTGAGAGCAAGAAATCCATCAGCCTTGTGGTGCCGGTCTACAAGGAGGAGGGGAACATACCGCCCTTTCTTGAGCGCGCCCTCAAGGTGCTCAAGGCCACGGGCCTGCGCTATGAGCTGATCTTCTGCCTGGACCCATGCGCTGACCGGAGCGAGGCCCTCATCAGGGAAGCCATCCGCAAGGACAAGAACATCCGCCTGATGGTTTTCTCGCGCCGCTTTGGCCAGCCAGCCGCCACGCTGGCGGGCCTGCACGCCGCAGCTGGGGACGCGGTGGTGGTCATCGATGTGGACCTGCAGGACCCTCCCGAGCTCATCCTTGAGATGGTCAAGCGCTGGAAGGCCGGAGTGGATGTGGTGTATGCCCAGCGCCGCTCGCGCCTGGGCGAGACCCTGCTCAAGCGCATGGTGGCGGCGCTGGGCTACAAGCTGATCAATGCCACCAGCGAAGTGGACATCCCGCGCAATACCGGCGACTTCCGCCTGATGAGCCGGCGGGTGGTGGATGCGCTGAAGGCCCTCAAGGAGAAGCACGGCTTTTTGCGCGGCCTGGTGGCCTATGTGGGCTTTCGCCAAGAGGCCCTGGAGTTCGACCGCAAGGAGCGGGCCAGCGGGCCTGGCAATTACAACCGCTACCTGGGCTCTTTGAAGATAGGGTTCAATGGCGTGGTGGGCTTCAGCAACTTCTTGCTCAACGCCACCCTAGCAGCGGGCCTGGCTGTGGCAGGCCTTTCGGTGCTGGGCGTGCTCTTTGTGGCCGCCACCCGTTTGATGGGCATCGAATATCCCATCGGGGTGCCCACGCTCATTATCCTGGTGCTCTTCATGGGCGGGGTGCAGCTGGTCTGCATCGGCATCCTGGGGCAGTACGTGGGCCGCATCTATGATGAGGTGAAGGACCGGCCGCGCTACATGGTGGACCATAGCGTGAACATGCCGGCCAGCAGGCTGGAGGGCCCGCATGCCTAACAAGCTGCTGCAATCCGCCATCCACAAGGCGCTCAGCTGGCCCCTGCTCTTTGACCTGCAGCAGAAGGTGTTCAACAACTACAAGGCGGTGCGCAAGCAGTTCGTTACCTACATGGACGCCCCGGGACTGGCGGTGCTGGATGTGGGGTGCTCCACGGGCGCCAGCGCTGCGGCGCTGGTGGACCTGCAGAAGCATGAGTACACGGGCATAGAGCTGATGCCGGAATACGCTGCCATCGCCCAGCGCCGGGGTTTGCGAGGCCGCTTCCTGGCCATGGACGCGACGCAGATGAGCTTTGCGGACGCCAGCTTTGACAGGGTGCTCTTCACGGGCGTCTTGCACCACATGGAAGACGGCATCGCCAAGGCCAGCCTGGCAGAATCATTCAGGGTGCTCAAGCCCGGCGGATGGCTGCTGGCCGCGGAGCCCATGTTCACCCCGGGCGAGCGGCTGACCAACTTCCTGCTGGCGCACGACCGGGGCAGCCACATCCGCACAGCCGAGGAGTACAAGGCGCTCTTTGGCGGCCGGCCCATCGCGCAGGAGGGCGCCTTCCGCTTCTCCTTCCATCGCTTCATTTCCCTGGCCCTGCGCAAGGAGGCCTGATGGGGGTGCACAGGATCACAGCGCTGCATGAGTGGCCCAAGGTGCTGCCGCAGATGAGCCCGGCGCAGGCAGAGGCCCGGGAGCGCTTCATGACGCTCTGGCATGAGCACCTGCCAGCGCAGTACGTCACCATCGAGCGCTTCAATCATCAGGGCGCGTTTCGCCTGCCAGTGCCCCAGGGCTGCCGCACGCTGGAGATAGGCGCAGGCCTGGGCGCCCACATCGAGTTTGAGGACCTCTCACGCCAGAGCTACACGGCCAATGAGCTGCGCCCCGAGATGGCGGATCGCATCGCGCAGCGATTCCCTGCGGTGAAGGTGGTGGTCGGCGACATCCAGAAGGGGCTGCCCTTCGCGGCTGGCAGCTTCGACCGGGTGATCGCGGTGCACATGCTCGAGCACCTGCCTGAGCTGCCCAAGGCCCTGGATGAGGTGGCGCGCCTGCTGGCGCCGGGAGGCTTCTTTCAGGTGGTCATCCCCTGCGAGGGCAGCATGGCCTACACCTTGGGCCGCAACATCTCGGCCCGCCGGCTCTTTGAGGGCAATTTCAAAATGTCTTACGATTATGTGGTGGCCAGCGAGCATGTGAACCTGGCGGTGGAGATAGAAGCGGAGCTCCAGAAGCGCTTCAAGCCCATTTGGCGCAGCTTCTTCCCGCTGGCCTTCCTGCCCTTCCAATTCTGCAATTTGGTCATCGCCTCGGCTTGGCAGCCGAGGACTGGAGCCTCAGCATGATCCTGGAGCATTCAAAGATCCTGGTCACTGGCGCTGCGGGCTTCATCGGCAGCAACCTGGTCGATCGCCTGCTGGCAGATGGCCATAGCGTGGTCGGCTACGACAACTTCTCCACGGGCCAAGAGCGCTTTTTGGAGCCTGCCCTCAAGCACCCGGGCTTCAGCCTGGTTCGCGGCGACACCCTTGATCCTGCGGCCCTGGAAGGCGCGGCGGCGGGCTGCCTTTTCGTTTTCCATCTGGCCGCCAATGCGGACGTGCGCTTCGGGCTCGAGCATCCCGCCAAGGACCTGCACCAGAACACCATCGCCACCTTCAATGTGCTGGAGGCGGCGCGCAAGGCTGGCGCCAAGGGCGTGGCCTTCTCCAGCACCGGCTCGGTCTACGGCGAGCCCAAGGTGCATCCCACGCCAGAGGACGCGCCCTTCCCGGTGCAGACCTCGCTGTATGGGGCCAGCAAGCTGGCGGGCGAGGGCCTGCTGCAGGCCTATGCCGAGGGCTTCGGCCTGCGGGCCTTCATCTTCCGCTTTGTCAGCATCCTAGGCGAGCGCTACACCCATGGCCATGTCTTCGATTTCTGCAGGATGCTGCAGGCTGACCCCACGCGCCTGCCCATCCTGGGCGATGGAAAGCAGCGCAAGAGCTACCTCTACGTGGGCGACTGCGTGGATGCCATCCTCACGGTCATCTCCAAGGCCGAGGGCAAGGTCTGCATCTACAACCTGGGCACGGACGAGTGGTGCCAGGTGGACGACAGCGTGGGCTGGATCTGCGGAGAGCTGCGCCTTCAACCGGCTCGTGAATACAGCGGAGGCGCGCGCGGCTGGGTGGGGGACAGCCCCTTCATCTATCTGGACACCCGCAAGGTGCGCTCTTTGGGCTGGGCGCCCAAGCTCTCCATCCGCGAGGGCGTGGTCAAGACTGTGGCGTGGATCCAGCAGAATCCCTGGGTCTTTGAGCAGCGCGGCTGATGCGCAAGGATTGCGAGATCTGCGGCGGGCCGGGGAATGTCTGCGGCCACAAATGGGGGAAGCTGGCAGGCCGTGACTTTGAGCTTCGCCAGTGTGCTCAGTGCCAGTTCCTCTGGGTGGCTGACCCAGAGGCGCAGCCCGGCCGCTATTACGATGAGGCTTATTATCGCGGGCAGGGGGCAGACCCCTGGATCAACTATGTCGAGGAGCTGGAGCTCCCGGCTTCAAACTCCCGGCGCTACGAATGGCGGGGCATCCTCGAGACAGTGGCTGCGCAGCAAGCGCTTGGCCCTGGCACGCGATGGCTCGACTTCGGGTGCGGGAATGGCGGCCTGGTCAGGCACCTGCGAGCTTCGGGCTTCCAGCACTCTGAGGGCACTGAAGAGGGCTGGATCGCCAAGGAGGCCCGGGGGCATGGCATCCCCGTGCATCCCTGGCGCGCGGTGTGCAGGCGGCGTTATGATGTGATCACCGCCATCGAGGTGCTGGAGCATGTGGAGAAGCCAGTTCAGCTGCTGGCTAAGCTGAGGAAGATGCTCAAGCCAGGCGGGCTGTTCTTTTATACCACTGGAAATCCCAAGACTTTCCCGGGCCCTTTGATGGCCTGGCCCTACATCACGCCTGAGATCCATGTTAGCTTCTATTCCCCGGATGTGATGCAGTGGGCGCTGATGAAGGCAGGTTTCGCCATCGAGCCCCTCAGCAGCAGCGAAGGCTATCGTGAGATCTACCGCTTCAAGGTCGCCAAGACGCTGCGCGCTGCAGGCGCCCTGGCGGCATTGCTGCCCATGTCCATCTTGGCAGGCTGGCTTGACGCTCGCGTGGGCCTAACGAAGTACCCGCTAGGACGCGCTCTTGAGAGCCGGAGGTGACCGCATGAGGCTGGATGGCAGGTTGGCGCTGGTGACGGGCGGCTCTCGGGGCCTGGGGCTGGCCATCGCCCGCGCCCTGCTCCAAGCGGGCGCCAAGGTCTGGCTGGCCGCGCGCTCTGAGGCGGGCCTGACTGAGGCGGCGCGCAGCCTGGCGCCTGCCGAGGGCCTCCTCTGCTCAAGCGCCCTGGACCTGGCCGCGCCCGGGGCTCCTCAGCGCCTGGCCAAGCAGGTGGCCGCGGGCTGGGGCGCGCTGGACATCCTGGTCAACAATGCCGCGGTCCAGGGGCCCATCGGGCCCTTTGCCCAGGCTTCCATGGCTTCTATGGAGGATGCCCTGCGCGCAGACCTGCTGGCGCCCATGGCGCTCACCCAGGCCCTGCTGCCCTTGCTCCGCGCCTCGGTCTTCAGGGGCAAGGTGGTCAATGTCTCGGGCGGCGGCGCCACAGGCCCGCGCCCCAACTACACGGCCTATGCCGTGGCCAAGACCGGCCTGCTGCGCTTCACTGAGAACCTGTCGCGCGAGGAGCCGGGGCTGGATGTGAATGCCATGGCCCCTGGCGCCATGAACACCCGTATGCTGGAGGAGACCCTGGCTGCCGGGCCGCAGAAGGTGGGCGAGGCGGAGTACCGCAAGGCCCTGGCCCAGCGCGAGCAGGGGGGCAGCGACCCGGCGCGGGCCGCGGCTCTAGCCGCCTTCTTGGCAGGCCCTGGCTCTGATGGCATCAGCGGCCGGCTGATCTCGGCGCAATGGGACAATTGGGAGGCCCTTAGCCAGCGCGCTGAGGGGCTGCGCTCCAGCGACATCTACACCCTGCGCCGCGTCACCCCCAAGGACCGCGGCCAGGATTGGGGGGATCCGGCATGAGATTCGGAATCATCGGCTGCGGGCTCATCGGCAACAAGCGCGCCTTGAGCCTGGCTGGCCAGCACACCCTGGCGGCGGTGGCGGACCTGGACCTGGCCAAGGCCCAGGCCCTGGCCGCTGCGCACCCCGGCTGCCAGGCCTTCGCTGACCCGCTGGCCGTGGCCCGGCATCCTGGGGTGGATGCCGTGGTGGTGGCCACCTTGCACGGCGCCCTGGCTCCGCTGAGCCTGGCGGCCCTGGCCGCGGGCAAGCATGTGCTGGTGGAGAAGCCGGCCGCCCGCAACGCTGAGGAGTTCCGCCCGGTGGTGGCTGAGGCCGAGGCCCGCGGACTCTGCCTCAAGGTGGGCTACAACCACCGCTTCCATCCGGCCCTGCGCGAGGCCAAGCGCGTCCTCGCGGGCGCCGGGCCAGTGCTGTATGTGCGGGCGCGCTACGGCCATGGCGGCCGCCTGGGCTACGAGAAGGAATGGCGCTCCCAGCGCGCCCTCTCTGGCGGCGGTGAGCTCATCGACCAGGGCCTGCACTTGATCGACCTCTCGCGCATGCTGATGGGCGACTTCAAGGAGGCCCAGGGCTACCTGCCCACGCTCTTCTGGGACATGGGGGTCGAGGACAACGCCTTCCTGCTTCTCAAGACCGCGGATGGCAGGCCGGCTTGGCTGCACGCCACCTGGATGGAGTGGAAGAACACCTTCAGCCTGGAGGCCGAGACGAGGGGCCTCAAGGTGCAGGTGGACGGCTTGGGCGGCAGCTACGGCACCGAGACGCTCACCGTGTACCGCATGAAGCCCGAGATGGGGCCGCCCGAGGCCGAGCGCACCGAGTTCAAGGGGCCGGACCAGAGCTGGGCCATGGAATTGGATGAGTTCTGCGCCGCCATCCGCGAAGGCCGCCGGCCAGAGGCAGACGGGCGCGATGGGCTTGCAGCGCTGGAGCTGGCGGCCCAGGTCTACGCCCAGGCGGGCATTAAGGAGGGGTCATGATCATCACGCGCAGCCCGTTGCGCATCTCGCTCGGCGGCGGCGGCACTGACCTGCCCAGCTACTACCGCGAGCACGGCGGCTTCCTCATCGCCGGCGCCATCGACAAATACGTGTACCTGACCGTGCACAAGAGCTTCACCCCTGACCTCATCCTCAAGTATTCGCAGACCGAGCGGGTGGATCAGCTGGAGGAGATCAAGCACCCCATCGTGCGCGAGGCCATGCGCATGGTGGGCGTGGGCCCCAAGTACCTCGAGATCTCGTCCATGGCCGACATCCCGGCCGGCACCGGCCTGGGCAGCTCGGGCAGCTTCACCACCGCCCTGCTGCAGGCCCTGCACGCCTACAAGAAGGGCATCATCCACCCCCGCGAGCTGGCTGAGCAGGCCTGCGCCATCGAGATCGAGAAGCTGGGCGAGCCCATCGGCAAGCAGGACCAGTACATCGCAGCCTTTGGCGGCCTCACCTGCTTCACCTTCAAGCCGGACGGCCAGGTGGAGGCCGAGCCCTTGAGGGTGAGCGCCGAGACGCAATGGAACCTGGAAGACCACCTGGGCATGTACTTCACGGGCTATTCGCGATCGGCCTCGGCCATCCTCAAGGAGCAGGATGACAAGAGCCGCAAGAAGGACGCGGACATGACCGCCAACCTGCACTTTGTCAAAGAGCTAGGCCTGCGCAGCCGGCAAGCGCTGGAATCCGGCGACCTGCAGTCCTTTGGCCGCATCATGCACGAGCACTGGGAGCACAAGAAGCAGCGCTCTGGCGGCATGAGCAACCCCCGCATCGACGCCTGGTATGACCTGGCCCTGCAGAACGGGGCGGTGGGCGGCAAGCTCATCGGCGCCGGCGGCGGCGGATTCCTGCTCTTTTTGGCCGAGGACCGCGCCCGCTTGCGCACGGCCCTGCATGCCGCGGGCATGGAAGAGGTGCGCTTCCGCTTCGACTACCAGGGCACCGCCATGGTCAGCCGGTGAGCCTGCCCGATGCGGCCATCCTCTGCGGGGGCCTCGCCACGCGGCTGGGCAGCCTGGCGGCCCAGACGCCCAAGGCCCTGATCGAGGTGGCGGGGCGGCCCTTCCTCGACCACCAGCTCCGGCGGGTGGCAAGCCAGGGCGTGCGGCGCGTGGTGCTCTGCACCGGGCACCTCTCGGAGCAGATCGAGGCCTTTGTGGGGGATGGCAGCGCCTGGGGCCTTCAGGCCCGGGTCTCTCGCGACCCGGTGCCGCCGCTGGGGACAGGCGGCGCCCTGCGCAAGGCCCTGCCCCTGCTCAGCGACCCCTTCTTTGTGCTGTATGGCGACAGCTGGCTGGAGGCGCCCTGGGCCCCGGCCCTGAGGGTCTTTGAGGCCGCCCAGCCGCAGGCCCTGGCCCTGATGACCGTGGTGGAGAACGCCGGCCGCTGGGACAGGAGCAACGTGCGCTTTGAGGCAGGCCGCATCGCGGACTATGACAAGGCCGCCAGCGCGCCCGAGTACCGCCACGCCGACTACGGCCTGGGCCTGCTGGCCCATGCCGCCTTTGATGCCCAGGGGGCGGCCCGCTTCGACCTGGCCGAGCTCTACCGGGCTCTGGTGCTGCAGGGCAAGCTGGCGGGGCATGACACGGGAGAGAGGTTCTGGGAGATTGGCTCCGCAGCGGGGCTGGAAGAGACAAGGGCCCGCATCGCTTGGGCCCGCAACCAGGAGGTTTGAGATGGATGACAAGGCCTACATCGCCCGCTATCTGGAAGAGACCACCCGCATCAGCCAGACCATCGAGCAGGGCTCCATCGCCGGGCTGGTGGCCGTGCTGCGCGGCGTCAAGGCCGCCCAGGGCCGCCTCTTCATCCTGGGCGTGGGCGGCAGCGCCGGCAACGCCTCGCACGCGGTCAACGACTTCCGCAAGATAGGCGGCCTAGAAGCCTACGCGCCCACCGACAACGTCTCTGAGCTGACCGCGCGCATCAACGACATCGGCTGGGACCAGTGCTTCACCGGCTGGCTGGAGGTCTCGCACCTGCGAGCGGGGGACGCCCTGCTGGTGCTCTCGGTGGGCGGCGGCGGCCCCAATGTCTCACAGAACCTGGTCAAGGCCATGGAACTGGCCAAGGCCCGCGGCGCCAAGGTGGCCGCCATCGTCTCGCGCGACGGCGGCACGGCGGCCAAGGTGGCTGACGCCTGCGTGCTGGTGCCGGTGGTCTCCCCCGAGCGCGTGACGCCCCATGCCGAGGGCTGGCAGGGCGTGGTCTGGCACCTGGCGGTCAACGCCCTGGTCCAGGGCTGATGGCCCAGGCCGCAGTCTTCTTGGACCGCGATGGCGTGCTCAATGCCCTGGCTCTCAACCCGGCCAACGGCGAATGGGAATCGCCCCACCGGCCCGAGGAGGTGCAGGCTGCGCCGGGCCTGGCAGAGGGCCTGGCGATGCTCGCAGCCGCGCCCTACCGGCTCTTCGTGGTCAGCAACCAGCCCAGCGCAGCCAAGGGCAAATGCACGCTCGAGGACCTGAGGGCCGTGCACACGGTGGTGTCCCTGATGGTGGCGGCCACCGGCGCCAGCATCAGCGAATGGTACTATTGCCACCACCATCCCCAGGGCGTGGTGCCAGAGCTCTCTGGCCCCTGCCCTTGCCGCAAGCCGGGAACCTTCTTCCTCGAAGACGCTGCCGCCCGCCATGGCATCGATCTGGCCCGCTCGTGGTTCGTGGGCGACAGCGATGCCGACATAGACTGCGGCCGGGCCAAGGGCTGTCGCACCGTGCTCATCGAAGCCCTGCATTCCGAGGGGCGCCGCAGAAGCGCCGCCCCCCACCATCGCGCCGCAGACCTCGCCGAGGCCGCGGCCATCATCCTCAAGCAAGGAGGACCAGCATGACCCCGCCCACCCTCAGCATCAAGCTCTTCGCCGATGGCGCCGAGATCGAAGGCATGCTCGCCCTGGCCCGCTCTGGCAAGGTGAAGGGCATCACCACCAACCCCACCCTCATGCGCAAGGCCGGCATCAGCGACTATCCTGGCTTTGCCGCGCAGGTGCTCAGCCAGATCAAGGACCTGCCCATCAGCTTCGAGGTCTTCAGCGACGACCTGGCCGGCATGGAGCGCGAGGCCAAGGCCATCGCCTCCTGGGGCCAGAACGTGTATGTCAAGATCCCGGTGAGCAACACGGCCGGCGAGAGCACGGCGCCGCTGATCAAGAGCCTGGCCTCTGGCGGGGCCAAGCTCAACATCACCGCCATCCTCACCCAGCGCCAGGTGGAGGAGGTCTGCGCGGCCCTCAAGCCCGGGGTGCCCAGCATCGTCTCGGTCTTCGCCGGCCGCATCGCCGACACCGGCGTGGACCCCGAGCCGATGATGCGCGAGGCGCTCAAGGCCTGCCGCAAGGTGGCTGGGGCTGAGCTCTTGTGGGCCAGCACCCGCGAGCTCTACAATCTCTTTCAGGCCCAGCGCTGCGGCTGCGACATCATCACCGTCACTCACGACATCCTCAAGAAGCTCGACATGGTGGGCAAGGACCTGGGCGAGCTGAGCCTCGACACCGTGAAGATGTTCCGCAATGACGCGGTGGCCGCTGGCTTCAAGATCGGCTGAGGGAGGTTCGATGGCCTGGTTCCAATCCACGCAGCAGCGCTCGCGCGAGGCGGCTGAAGCCCTCACCCTCAAGAGCCGGGCGGTGGTGGCCGCTGTGCCGCTGCCCCGGCGGCCCCTGGTCTCAGTGGTGATGCCCTGCCTCAATGTGGCGGATACCATCGTGCCTGTGCTCGAGCATTTGGAGCGCCAGACCTACCGCGAGTTTGAGGTGGTCATCAACCTGGACCGGCGCAGCAAGGATGCCAGCGAGGCGCTCATCCGGCCCTTCTGCGAGCGCGACCCCCGCTTCAGGCTCATCTTTGAGAACACCGGCATGGCCCAGGGCCGCAATGCGGGCAAGGCGGCCAGCCGGGGCGAGTACCTGCTGAACATGGACGCCGACCTGGCGGCCACCGAGACGGTGATCGAGGAGGCGGTCTGGCGCTGCGAGGTGGAGGGCGCGGACATCGTCATCTGCCCGGAGCTCTCGGTCAGCAACAGCTTCTGGGGCGAGTGCCGCGCGCTGGAGAAGATCGGCTACCTGGGTGACACCCTGCAGGAATCGAGCGGCCGCTTCATGCGCCGCAAGGTGAGCGAGGCGCTGGGAGGGGCGGACGAGCGCCTCTTGGCCGGCGAGGATTACGACTACTTCTTGAGGGCCCTGGCCATGGGCTTCAAGCGCGGGCGCATCGAGGCCATCTCTTGGCATCATGAGTACTGGACCCTCAAGTCCAAGATCCGGAAGATGTTCCGCTATGGGCGCAGCTTCCCAGCCTATTTCCGCAAGTACCCGGTGCTGGGATCCAAGCAGTTCTTCCCCGTGCGGCGCGCGTATCTGACGCATATCCCGCTCTACCTGAGCGACCCCATCCACACCCTGGGGCTTTTCATCAGCAACGGGCTCTTCTACGCGGCGGCGGGCTGGGGGCTGGCTCTGGGCTATTGGGATGTCTGGCTGGGCCGCAAGAAAGCCTGAGGAGGGCGGCGCATGAGCCTTGAGCGTGACCTGGAGGAGGCGGCAGGCCTGGCCCGCGCCGCGGCCCTGCCCCTATGGTCGCCAGCCTCGGGCGGCAATGTCAGCGTCAAGGATGAGGCCGCCGACACCCTGGTGGTGAAGGCCTCTGGCATGCGCTTCAGCGAATTGACGCCCGCGCACGGGCTGGCCCGGCTCAGGCTCTCGGGCCTCAAGGCCATGCTGGACGACACCAGCTACGACGCGCTCTCTTATTTTGACCAGCAGGACCGGGCCGGCCGCGCCCAAGCCGCCTGCCTGCTGCCCGGCTGCAGCGAGCGCCCCAGCTTAGAGACCGGCTTTCATTCGCTGGGCGACAGGGTGGTGCTGCACACCCACCCCATCCCTCTGGCTGCCGCGCTATCCATGAAGGATGGCCGTGGGCTGGCTTTGGACTTGGCCCAGGGCCTGGGCCAGGGCGCGGTGTGGGTGGATCTGCGGCCCCCGGGCTACAGCTTGGCGCAGCGCATTCGCCAAGAGATGGCCAAGAGCCCAAGAGCTAACCTGGCCTTGATGCAGAATCACGGTTTGGCGGTTTGGGGCCCCGATGCAGACACGGCCCTGGGCCTCACGCGCACGCTGGTGGAGCGCTGCCAGTCTGCCTTTGGCCTGCCCGAGCCGCCGGCGATGAGCCCAGATGCGGCGCTGATGCAGCAGGTGCGCGCCGGCTTGGAGCGCCTGCTCTGCCAAGAGCTGGGCGCAGCGGCCGCCTTCAGCGCCCTGGCCACTGACCCTTACGCCGCGGCCCTGGCCCATGATGGCGAATGGGCCTGGCAGCCGGTGCTGGCGGATGATGCCCTCTTCTGCGGCCTGCAGGTTCCGCTCTTGAGCATAGAGCAGGCCCTAAATGGGGCTGGCCTGGCCGCCCGCTTCAAGGGCGCGCCGCGCCGCGTGGCGGTGGCGGTGCAAGGCCAGGGCGTGGCGGCCGCAGCCGAGACGCCGCGGGCCCTGGAATACCTGCTTGAGATGCTGCACGCCAATGCCCTGACACGCGCCATGACCCGGCGGCGCGGCGAGACCCTGGCCTTGAGCCCCGATGTCTGCGAGGCGGTGGCCGGCATGGAAGGCGAACGCTACCGCCAGCGCCTGGCTGGTTGACCCCAGGCCTGACCCAAGGAGGAACCATGACCCGCACCATCCGACGCGCCAAAGCGGTGGGCACCCTGCCCCTGGCCCTGGCCGCCGCCGCCCTGCTCTTGGCCGCGCTGGGGCAGGCCCTGCTCAGCGCCTCGCACGACACCAGCCTGCCGCTCATCATCACGGGCTGGCTGCTGATCGCCGCCGGCGTGGCACCGCTGGCCATGGCTGCCCGCAAGCTCCCAGCGCTGGAGGGCGGGCCGGGCCTGCCCCTGGCTGCCGAGGCTGCGGCCCTGGGTCTCATCCTTGTGCTCAGCATCGTGCTCAGGCTCTACAACCTGGACACCCAGCCCAATGGATGCTTCCGCGATGAGGGCGAGGCCGGCAATGTGGCCATCCAGATCATGAACGGGGACGAGGTCTACGACACCGGAACCAGCACCCCGGTCTACATCGAGTACATCTACCAGAACGCGGCCGGCTTCTTCTATCCCGTGGCCACCTTCTTCAAGGCCTTTGGCGTTGATGTGAAGAGCGTGCGCCTGGTCTCGGTGTTCTATGGCGTGCTCTCGGTGCTGGCCTTCTACTTCCTGGCCCGCCTGCTCTTGGGCGCCCCCTTGGGGCTCTTCTTGGCCCTGGTGATGGCGGGCCTGCGCTGGCACCTCAACTTCAGCCGCATCGGCTTCTTGGGCATGATGACGGTGTTCCTTGAGCTGCCCCTCTTCTATTACCTGTGGCGCGGGCTGCGTCAGCAGGCCTCCAGCGCCCTCAAGGGCTTCCCGGACCGGGCCCTGCTGGCTGCCCTGGGCCTGGCCCTGGCTCGCCCCTACCTGGGCATGCTCCACCCCGCGCTGAATGCGGGCCATCTCACCTGGCTCTTGAGCCTGGCCATGATCCTGCCCCTGCTCTGGCTGCTGCTGCGCGGGGCCAAGGACAAGAAGAGCGGCACCCTGATGCTGGCCGGCGCCTGCTTGGCCCTCTCGCTCTACAGCTACCTGGCCGCCCGCCTGCTCTTGGCCGCGGTGCTGGGCGCTCTGTCCTATGAGTATCTGGCGCGCCCTGGGCTGCTCAAGGGGCGGCGCTTGGCCCTCTTCATCGGCGGGCTGGCCCTGCTGGCCCTGGCTGCCCTAGCCATGGTGCAGGGCTCGGCCGCCGGCAAGCCAGGCCTGGGGAGCTTGGGCCTCGCGCTGGCCGCGCTGGGCGCGATCTTGCTCTGGGCCTTTGTTCTCAGCTCGCTGAGCCCCTGGCTCAAGGTCAAAGCCAAGGCCCTGCTCAGCATGGCGGCCTTGCTGGGGCTCTATGGGCTCAAGGTGGCCTTCACTGACGGCGGCCAGCTCGCTGGCGGCCCGCTGATGCCGGCTGCGGTGCTGTGGGGCGGCCGCTTGTGCCTGGCTGCGGCCGCGGCGCTCAGCCTGGGCATCCTGGCCACGCGCAAGGAGGACGCCTGGGCGCACCTGCGCCCGGTGGCGCTCGCTCTTGGCGCCTTCGTGGTGGTGGCCCTGCCCCTGCTCAACTATGCCATTGGCAACTTCGACCAGATGTTCACCCGCGCCAGCCGCGTCAGCATCTTCAACGACCGCGAGCTGGAGGGCGACAACCGGTCTTGGGGCGCCAAGCTCGAGGAGAACATCCCGCGCACCCTGGGCATGTACAACGTGCTGGGCGATGGCAACCCCCGCCACAACCTGCCCAATGAGATCATGCTCAACCCGGCCCTGGCCGCGGCCTTCGCCCTGGGCGCCTTCTTCCTGGCCTACAATTTCCGCCAGCCCCTGGCCTTCTTCCTGCTGGCCTGGTGGCAGGCGACCCTCTTGGGCGGCTACTTCTCACAGGAGGCCCCGCAGGCCTACCGCACCATCACCGCCATCCCGGTGGTGCTGCTCATCGCGGGAGCCGGCCTCAGGCCCGCGCTGGCCGCCTGCGCTGCGGCCTGGCGGCGATACGGGCGCGGCATCGGCTGGGCGGCCCTGGCCCTGCTGGCCCTGGGCGGCATGAGCTATGAGGTGGACCGCTACTTCAACGGCCAGGGCCAGCATTCGGCCTGCTGGGCCGAGTTCTCGGCCACTGAGTACCTGATGGGCAAGGAGCTCAAGTCGCACCCCAACACCCGCGGCCTCTTCCGGCCCGACTGGGCCGACTCCTGGACCGTGCGCTTCGTCACCTATCCTGAGCGCGACTACACCTCCTTTGACCCCTCGCGCGACATCCCCCTTCGCGAGCAGGTTGAGCCCGGCAAGAACTACCTCTTCGCCCTGGACGAGGCCTATCGGCCCCTGCTCCCCATGCTGAAGGCCTTCTACCCGGGCGGCACCTATTCTGAGGCCCGCCAGCCCTTCACCCAAGAGCGGCTCTACTGGTCCTATTATGTGCCGGCCGCCCAAGTGGCGGCCGCGGCTGGACCCCTCAAGCACGGGCTCACGGCGCGCTACTACAAGGATGCCGGCCAGGCCATCGTCAAGGGCGACAGCAGCGCGCTGGCCAACGGCGAGCATTGGGCCAACCTGGTGCGCGACAAGGTCGACCCCTTCATCCTCTTCAATTGGACCGTGGACCCGGTGCAGGCGCCCTTCTCAGTGGAATGGTCCGGCCGCATCGTGGCCAGCCAGGCCGGGCTCTATGAGTTCGACACCACCAGCAACGACTACTGCCGGCTCGAGATCGACGGGCGCAAGGTGCTCGAGCGCCCGCATTACCCAGCCGCCACCTTTGATGCGATGGGCAGGGTCCAGCTCAGCAAGGGCAGCCATCGCATCACCCTGCGCTACTATGAGGCCCGCAACTACTCCCGCATGGAGCTGTGGTGGCAGCGCCCGGGCGGCGAGCATGAGGTGGTCCCCAGCCAAGCTCTCCTTCCGGAGTGAGCATGCCCGACAGCACCGCTGACAAGTACTACCTGGACTACCTCAAGTCAGCCTACGGCTTCCCGCGCAGCATCCTCAATGTGCCCAAGACCGAATGGGTGCTGAACACCCTGCGGGCGCTGCCGCGCGGGGCGCGCATCTTGGATGCCGGCTGCGGGGCGGGGCAGATCACCCGGCCGCTGATGCGCGACCATCGCATCACCGGGGTGGATGTGCAGGCGGATGCCATCGACTGGTGCCACCGCCAGACTCCGGAGGCCCTGCGGCCCTCGGCGCGGCGCAAGCCCCAGGCCGAGGTGGCGGGGCAGGGCTTTGTGCCGGAGTACAAGGTGGCCGACCTGCAGGCATTGCCCTACGCCGCTGGCACCTTTGACGCGGTGGTCTTCTGCAACGCCATCGAGCATCTGGTGGACCCCCACCCCATGTTGGCCGAGCTGGCCCGCGTGATGAGGCCCGGCGGCATCATGCTGCTCACCACCGAGAACTGCGACAGCTGGCTGTGGGTCTTCGCCGAGAACACCTGGTACCGGGTCTTTGGCGGCAACTGCAAGCCCTACCTGCCCGAGGTCCATCCCCAGCGCTACACCCCCTCCTCCTTTCGCTCGGACGTGCAGCGGCACCTGGATGTGGAGACCCTCTTCTTGGGGGTCTATGGCATGGAGATGTTCATGGTGGCCCGCAAGGCCGCCCCGGCCCGGGCTGCGGCCGAGCGCAAGCGGCGCAAGAAGGTGGTGGTGGTCATGCCGGCCTACAATGCGGCCAAGACCCTGGAGAAGACCTACCAAGACATCCCCTCGGGGGTGGTGCATGAGGTGATCCTGGTGGATGACTTCAGCCGCGACGAGACGGTGGCGGTGGCCCGCCGCCTGCGCCTCAAGACCTTCACGCACGCCCAGAACAAGGGCTATGGCGGCAACCAGAAGACCTGCTACCGCGAGGCGCTCAAGGCCGGGGCGGATGTGGTGGTGATGCTGCATCCCGACTACCAGTATGACTCGCGCTGCATCCCCGAGATGATCACCCCCATCCTCTCCGGCCGTGCCGATTTCGTGATGGGCAGCCGCATCATCGGCGAGGGCGCGCTCAAGGGCGGCATGCCCCTCTGGAAGTACGCGGCCAACCGCTTCCTCACCACCGCGGAGAACCTGGTGCTCAGCCAGCGCTTCAGCGACCTGCACACGGGCTTCAGGGCCTACAGCCGCCGCTTCCTGCTCACGGTGCCGTTCCCGCTCAATGATGACGACTTCCACTTTGACACCCAGGTCATCGCCCAGGGCAGCATCAAGGGCTTCCCGGCCACCGAGATCCCCATCCCCACCCGCTACTTCCGCGAGGCCAGCAGCGTGGGATTCAAGACCAGCGTGCGCTACGGCCTGCAGACCCTGCGGGTGATGCTGCAGCTCAGCCTGCAGCGCGTGGGCCTGGGGAGCTTCGACTACCTGGAGCGCGACCTCTTCGACGTGCTGGGCGAGGCCGAGCGCAAGGAGGTCTTCGGCCCCGGCGCCCAGCCAGCGGCGGGGCGGCTTTACAGGCGGTGAGGTTCCGTGCTTGAATGACCCTTTGCCGGGAGGCGGGCTTGCTCAAAGATTGGCGTTTCTGGCTGGGCACGCTGGTGAGCGCGGGCTGCTTGGCGCTCTCCATGCGCGGCGTCGACTTCAGCGGCCTGGGCCAGGTGATGGCCCAGGCGCGCTGGGCCTGGCTGCTGCCAGCGCTGGCCCTCTACCTGGCGGGCTATTGGAGCCGCTGCAGCCGCGTGTCGCAGCTGATGCGCCCGGTGAAGGATGTGCCGGCGCGGCGCATCGTGGCGCCCCTGATGGTGGGCTTCCTCTTCAACAACATCCTGCCGGGCCGCTTGGGCGAGTTCGTGCTGGCCTGGCTGCTCGGCCGCCGCGAGGGGGTCTCGCGCACCGCCGCCTTCGCCGCGGTGGTGCTCTCGCGCATCCTGGACGGCTTCACCATCCTGTGCTTCTTCCTCTTCGGCCTGCTGAGCTTCCTGCCCATGGGCGGAGGCCTGGAGCAGGGCGGCGCGGTGCTCATCCTGGGCCACTCCTTCGCCCGGCAGGAGATATTGGGCAAGGTCTACCTGGCCGCCATCTTGAGCCTGCTTGTCTTCGGCGCGGTGCTGCTGGGCTGCTTCTGCCTGATGGTGTGGAAGGAATGGACCCTCTCGATGGTGGAGCGCGTCCTCTACCTGCTGCCTGCGCGCATCTCGCGCGCCTCGGTCAAGGCGCTCGAGAGGTTCATCGGCGGGCTCGACATACTGCGCGACCCCCGGGCGCTCTTTGGCATCTTCCTCTTCAACTTCGTGCCCTGGGGGCTTGAGGCCTTCACCTACCTCTTCGCCGGCTGGTGCCTGGGCATCGACCTCAACCTTCGCCAGGTCTGCCTGGTGATGGGCATGACCAACCTGGCCATGATCCTGCCGGCGGCCCCCGGGGGCATCGGCCTCTTCGAGTTCGCGGGGCTGCAGGCCATGGCCCTCTTCGGCTTCCCCTCGGACCGGTCGCTGGCCTTCATGCTGCTGGTGCATCTCATCATCCTGCTCCCCATCAACGCCCTGGGCGCCTTCTTCATGCTGCGCGAGGGCATCAGCTTCCGCGAGGCTCTGGCAGGCGGGCGGGAATAGCGGTTCAGCGCCGGGCGTCCATACAGGGCGGCCGGCAGGGAGGCGGCATTGAGAGTTGCGGTGGTGGGAGGAGGCCTGGCGGGGATGTCCGCGGCCCTGGAGCTCTCCGCCCAGGGGCATGCGGTCACGGTCTTCGAGGCCTACAAGGACCTGGGCGGCCTGGCGTCGACCTTTGAGGTGGCGGGCACGCGGCTCGAGCGCTTCTATCACCATGTCTTCTCCACGGACCTCGACTTCCTCGACCTGGTGGAGGAGCTGGGGCTGTGGGAGCGCCTGCGCTGGCACCCGGACGACAAGGGGAACTGGTACCAGGGCTGCATCTACCCCTTCAGCACCCCGCTGGACATCATGCGCTTCTCGCCGCTCTCGCTGCTGGACCGCCTGCGCCTGGCGGCCGCCAGCGCCTGGCTGTCGCGGGTGAGCGATTGGGCCCCCTACGAGCGGCAGACCGCCGCCGCCTGGATCCGCCGGGTGATGGGCGAGCGCTGCTACCGGGTGCTCTGGGAGCCGCTGCTGGTGAGCAAGTTCGGCTCCCGCGCGGAAGAGATCTGCATGTCATGGTTCTACGGCCGCGTGCATTCGCGCTTCGGCAAGGGCAAGAAGGGCGCGCCCTCGGGCAAGCTGGGCTACCTGCAGGGCAGCACCCAGGTGCTGGTGGACGCGCTGGCCGCGCGCCTGCGCAGCCAGGGCGTGGAGCTGCGCACCGCCTGCGCGGTGCAGCAGGTGCTGGTGGAGGGCGGCAAGGTGAAGGGCGTGGCCAGCCGCCAGGGCGAGGAGCCCTTTGACGCGGTGCTGGCCACCTGCGCCACCCCCCTCTTCCTGAAGATGGCTGGGCCCGCGCTGCCTGCCCCGCTGCGCCGGCAGCTGGAGGGCTTTGAGTACTTCGGCAGCTGCGTGGCCGTGCTCGAGCTCAAAGAGCCCCTGAGCCCGCACTACTGGGTCAACGTGCTCGACAAGGAATTCCCCTTTGTGGGGGTCATCGAGCACACCCGCATGGTTCCGGCCGAGGAGTACCAGGGCCGCACCCTGCTCTACCTGGCCAAGTACCTCGACACCAAGGACCCCTTCTTCGCCCTGGCGCCCCAGGCGGTGCTCGCGGACTACTACGGCTGGCTCAAGAAGGTGCTGCCCGGCTTCGACCCCTCCCAGGTGCTGGGGGCGCATGTGATGAAGGCCGAGCACAGCCAGCCCATCGTCACCCCGGGCCAGCAGGCCCGCATCCCGCCCCACCGCATGCCCGTGGAAGGGCTGTGGCTGGCCAACATGACCCAGATCTACCCCGAGGACCGGGGCATGAGCTACTCCATCGGCATGGGGCGCAAGGTCGCGCGCCAGATGATGGGAAAGCCCTGAACATCCAGGAGGAGCATTGAAGACCCCAGCCCGCAAGCCAAAGGCAGCTGCCAAGCCCAGCATCTCGGCCTTCTTCCCGGCCTACAATGAGGAAGCCAACATCGCGGGCCTGGCAGAGAAGACCGCCGGGGTGCTCAAGCGCATCGCCTCGCGCTACGAGGTGATCATCGTCAACGATGGCAGCCGAGACAAGACGGCCCAGGTGGCGGCTGGCCTGGCCAAGAGGGACCGCCATTTCCGCCTGGTCGACCACAAGGTCAACCAGGGCTACGGCGCGGCGGTCAAGAGCGGCTTCGCGGCTGCCAAGCTCGACTGGGTCTTCTTCACCGACGGCGATGGCCAGTTCGACGTGGCCGAGCTGGAGTCCTTCTTGCCGCTGATGGCAGACCACGACCTGGTCATCGGCTACCGCATCAAGCGCGCCGACGCCCTGCAGCGCAAGATGAACGCCTGGGCCTGGGGAACGCTGGTGCGCAGCCTCTTCGGCCTCAAGGGCGCGCGCGACATCGACTGCGCCTTCAAGATCGTCCGCCGCGAGGTCTTCAGCCGCTTCCGCCTCGAGACCACCGGCGCCATGATCAGCACCGAGCTCCTGGTCAAGTCCCAGAAGAACGGCTTCCGCATCGCCGAGCTGGGGGTGCACCATTACCCCCGCCGCGCCGGGGTGCAGACCGGCGCCAAGCTCTCAGTCATCGCCCGCGCCTTCCGCGAGCTCTTCCACTATGCCCGCCAGTGGAAGAAGACGGGCTATCGCTGAAGCCCGGGAGGAACAACATGCGCCCATGGATCCTCATCCTGCTGCTGCTGCCCGCAGGGCCGCTGCTGGCTGTCGCCGGCGGCACCCTGGGCGCTGACGTGCTGCAGGAGCGGCTGAGCCCGCGCGGCGAGGCCATGGGCGGCGCCTATGCGGCGGTGGGCCAGGACCTGCAGGTGCTGGATTACGACCCGGCCGGCATGGCGGGGCTCAGCCGCATCGCGGTGGACTTCACCCACATGTCAGCGGCCTTGGGCACCACCTATGACGACCTGGGCTATGCAGAGCCCTTCTCCTTTGGCGTGTTCGCCTTCACAGGGCTCTACCGCACCATGCCCGCCATCGACAACCCCGGGGCCCTGGATGCGCCGGCTTCCAGCAACGACATGGTGCTGCAGCTGGCCTATGCCCATAAGCTGGCCTATTTCGCGCCCCAGGTCTTCACCGGGATCCTCTCAGACGCCGAGATAGGGCTGGGGCTCAAGTATGTGAGCAGCCTGCTGGGCAGCCAGCAGGCCTACACCGGCGCTGCGGACATCGGCCTGCGCAGCACGGTCTACCCGCATGTGACCGCCAGCCTGAGCCTGCTCAACCTGGGGCCGGCCATCGAGTACATCGACACCGCGGACCCCCTGCCCGCCAGCGCGCGCGCGGGCCTGGCTGGCGAATGGGCGCTCACCAAGACCGACCGGCTGGTGCTGGCCGCGGATGGCGAGGCCCTGGCGGACGGCACCACGCGCCTGCACCTGGGCGCTGAGAATCGCATGGCCGACATCCTCTCCCTGAGGGCCGGCTACATCCTGGGCCAGGCTGGCGACCTGACCGGGCTCAGCCTGGGCGTGGGCCTGGTGCTGGACCAGGACAGCCTGATGTTCCGGTTTGACTATGCCTATGAACCCCTCTATTATTCGGGGTTCTCGGCCATGGAAGCCCAGCAGCTGATAGGCCTGGGGCTGGGCTTCTAGCCAGCGCGGGGCCTTGGCAGCGGGAGCATAGGCCGGCAGCCCTGCCGGCCCTATAGTTTGCGGGGCGTGGGCCCTTTGGAGGCATCGTGGAGATCTACAAGCGCCTGCTGCGCTACGCCTATCCCTACCGCTTCAAGATCGCGGCAGCCTTTGTCTGCAATGTGCTGGGCGGCCTCTTCAGCCTCTCCTCCATGGTGCTGATCAAGCCGGTCATCGACAAGATCTTCAACAACCCCGACCAGGCGGCCGTGGCGCGCTACATGGTGCTGCTGCCCCTGGCCATCATCCTGGTGATGGTCTTCAAGGGCCTCTTCAACTACCTGGGCGACGTGCTCAACGGCACGGTGGGCAACAGCATCGCGGCAGACCTGCGCAAGCAGCTCTTCACCCACCTGCAGGGCCTGCCCCTGAGCTTTCACCAGCGCCAGCGCGGCGGCGAGCTGCTCTCGCGCTTCACCAGCGACATCGGCCTCATGCCCGGCGGGATCACCGACGTGCTGAGCAAGGTGATCAAGTCGAGCTTCAACATCGTCTTCTACCTCTGCGGCATCTTCTACATGGACTGGAAGCTGGCGCTGTGGGTGCTGATCGTCTTCCCAGTGGCCATCGGCCCGCTGCTCTACTTCGGCCGCCGCATCCGCAAGCATGTCTCCACCACGCAAGAGCGCCAGGCCGACCTGGTGAGCATGCTGCACGAGTCGCTGGCCGGGGTGCGCGTGGTGATGGCCTTTGGCATGGAGAAGGCCCAGGTGGAGCGCTTCACCCGCGTGGTCGAGCAACACCTGGCAGCCATCCTCAAGCAGGTGCGCATCGGCGCCCTCTCGGGCCCGGTGATGGAGGCCATCAGCGGCCTGGGATTGGCGCTGCTCTTCTTCTTGGCTGGCACCCAGGTGCGCAACCACGGCATGACCGCGGGCACCTTCCTGGCCTTCGTGGGCCTGATCGCCTCGCTCTACCCTGAGATCAAGAACCTGAACGGGGTCAACCAGAGCGTGCAGACCTCGCGCTCGGCCGGCGAGCGGGTCTTCCAGGTGCTCGACACCCTCAACGACATCGTGGACGCCCCGGATGCTGCTCCCCTCGCCGAGATCCACCAGGCCCTGCGCTTCGAGAGGGTGGAGTTCCGCTACCATGCCGACACGCCCGTGCTCAAGGGCATCGACCTGGAGGTGAAGGCCGGGCAGATGGTGGCCCTGGTGGGGCCCTCTGGCGGGGGCAAGTCCACGCTGGCCGATCTGGTGCCGCGCTTCATGGACCCCACCTCGGGCAAGGTGAGCATCGATGGCCATGACCTGCGCTTCGTCACCCTGGAGAGCCTGCGCGGCCAGATCGGCGTGGTGACCCAAGAGACCTTCCTCTTCAACGATACCATCGCCGCCAACATCGGCTTTGGCCGGCCCGGGGCCGCGCAGGGCGAGATCGAGGACGCGGCCCGCGCAGCCAACGCCCATGCCTTCATCCTGGAGCAGACCCAGGGCTACCAGACCCGCATCGGCGACCGCGGCGCCCGCCTCTCGGGCGGGCAGCGCCAGCGCCTGGCCATCGCCCGCGCCATCCTCAAGAACCCTCCCATCCTCATCTTGGATGAGGCCACCAGCGCCCTGGACACCGAGAGCGAGCGCGCGGTGCAGGAGGCCCTGGATCGGCTGATGGCGCGGCGCACCACCTTGGTGATCGCGCACCGCCTGAGCACGGTGCAGCATGCCGACAAGATCGTGGTGCTGGAGGAGGGCAAAGTGGTGGAGCAGGGCCGGCATGAGGAGCTGCAGGCAATGAACGGGCTCTACGCCAAGCTGCACAAGATGCAATTCAGGGAAGGCTGAGCATGCCGAGGGCAGTGTTTTTGGACCGCGACGGGACCGTCTCTGAGGAGATCGGCTACATAGGCCCCGAGGCCATGCACAAATACGCGCTCATCCCCGGCGCGGCTGAGGGCATCCGCGCGCTCCGCCAGGCGGGCTACCTGGCGGTGCTGGTCACCAACCAGAGCGGCGTGGCGCGCGGCTACTATGCAGAATCCCAGGTGCATGCCGTGCATGCCCGCTTGGCTGAGCTGCTGGCTGCCCAGGGCACGGCCCTGGATAGCGTGCGCTACTGCCCCCATCACCCCGACCCTCTATCAGCCCCAGACAATGGCGAGATGGCTCCGGGCATGAGCAGGGCCGAGCCCTTGCCCGAGCTGGCGGTGGACTGCGCCTGCCGCAAGCCCAAGCCGGGCATGGTGCTGGATGCGGCGCGCTCCCTTGGCATAGACCTGGCGCAGAGCTGGGTGGTCGGCGACAAGGCCGCAGACATGGGGCTGGCCGCAAATGCAGGTTGCCGGGGCATCCTGGTTCTGACAGGATATGGGGTTAGCACCCTGGCCAAGATGCGCGCCCAGGGCAGGGAGCCGGCTCTTGTGGCCCGCGACCTGGCCCATGCCGCGGAGCTCATCCTGGCCCAGGACAGGGAGGATGCCCGATGAACCTGAAGCCTTGGCAGTCCCTGCTCGCCAAGTTCTCCGGCAAGCGCGTCGTGGTGCTGGGCGACATGATGCTGGATGAGTACGTCTATGGGGAGACCGCCCGCATCTCGCGCGAGGCGCCGGTGCTCATCCTCAAGTACGGCCACACCGAGGTGCTGCCGGGCGGCGGCGCCAACCCGGTCAGCAACATCCACAGCCTGGGCGGCCAGGCCCTGCCGGTGGGCGTGCTGGGCGACGACGCCATGGGCGGCCGCCTGCGCGCCATCTTCGCTGACAAGGGCATGGACACCAGCGGCCTGGTGGAGGAGCCGGGCCGGGTGACGGCGGTGAAGACCCGCATCCTGGCTGGCGGCCACAACACCGCCAAGCAGCAGGTCATCCGCGTGGACCGCGTGGAGGAGCGCCCCATCACCGCGGCCACCGAGCGCCGGGTGCTGGCCGCCCTGGATGAGCGCCTCAAGGGCGCCCAGGGCCTGATCGTCTCGGACTATGGCAGCGGCCTGGTGACCGACAGGGTGCTGGCCCATGTGAATGCCCTGCGCAAGCGCCACCCGCGCCTGGTGCTCTGCGTGGATTCGCGCTACCGGCTGATGGACTATCGCAACGTGACGGTGGTGACCCCCAACGAGACCGAGGCCGCGCCGGCCGCGGGCTATGAGGAGTACAGCGAGGCCATGCTGCCCGAGATAGGCCGGCGCCTGCTGGCCACCACTCGGGCCGCCAATGTGCTGGTGACGCGCGGCAGCCAGGGCATGAGCCTCTTCCGCAAGGGCAAGCCCACGGCCACGGTGCCGGTGTGCGGCCCGCGCGAGATCGTGGATGTGAACGGCGCCGGCGACACGGTGGCGGCCGCCATCACCCTGGCCCTGGCCGCGGGCGCGAAGCCTGAGGCGGCCATGACCCTGGCCAATGCCGCGGGCGGCGTGGCCGTGATGCAGAGCGGGCCGGCCTCGGTGTCGCGGCCCCAGATCTTGGAGAACCTGGCCGCGCACTGGCGGTAGGAGGGGACAGCCTGGTCCCTGGATGGCCCGGCCCCGATGGGCGCCGGGCTAAGAGGAGGTTTGAGGATGCGCCAACGCGCTCTCGGCGAGACCGGGCTCTTTGTGCCGGAGCTGGGCCTGGCCCTGGCCAGCATGAGCCGCACCGGGCTGTTCGCCCTGCCGGATGCCGAGGTGGTCGAGCTCTTGCGCGCGAGCCTGGACTGCCAGGCTTCGCTGTTCGCCGCAGGCCGCTACTGCGGCGAGGGCCGGGCCCTGCGCCTGCTGGGCGCCGCCCTCAAGGGCCAGGTGGGGGGCCAAGTGGCCCTGCGCCTGGGCCGCGACGAGGGGACCTGCCGCCGCTTCGGGGCCCAGATGCTGGCCGAGGACCTGGATGCAGCCCTGAAGGCCCTGAGCCGCGAGCGCGTGGACCTGCTGGTGCTGGACCGCCCTCCTGTTGATCTGATGCCCGGCTTGGCTGAGGCTGCGCAAGCCCTGGTGAAGGCTGGCAAGGCGGGCGCCTGGGGCGCTCGCGTGGCTGACGAGCCCGCGGGCCGCGCCTGGCTCAAGGCCCCGGGCCTGGGCTTCCTCGAGATAGCGCTCAGCGCCATGGACACCGGCTTGGCCGGGCTGGGGCCGCTGTCTGCGCAAGCGGGCAAGGGCCTGCTGGCTGCCTCGCCGCTCGCGGGCGGCTGGCTGGCCGGCCATCGCAAGGCCGGCTTCTTGAGCCTGCCCCAATCTGGCGCCAGCCCCGAGCAGGAGGCTGAGCTGGCCCGGCGCAATGCGGCCGTCATGCTCAGCGGCACGCCGGGCGCCAACCGCGCCCAGGCGGCCCTGCAATGGGCCCTGGAGCAGCCAGGGGTCTCTTGCGTGCTCTGCGGCGCCCGCACCCCGGCCCAGCTGGAGGACGCGATCACCGCGGCCGCGGCCCTGGCGCCGAGAAGCTGAGGAGCGAGCTTGGCTGAGAAGAGCGGCAAATGCATGCCCCGGGAGGAGCTGGCCAAGGTGGTGCGGCGGCTCAAAGCGCAGGGCAAGACCGTGGTCTTCGCCAACGGCTGCTTTGACCTGCTGCACGTGGGGCACCTGCGCTACCTCAAGGGCAGCAAGGCCCTGGGCGACGTGCTGGTGGTGGCGCTCAACACCGACGCAGGCATCCGCAAGATCAAGGGCCCCAGCCGGCCGCTGATGCCGCTCAAGGAGCGCCTGGAGCTGGTGTCGGCCCTGCGCTGCGTGGATTATGTGACCAGCTTCGGCGAGGCCAAGGCTGAGAAGACCCTCAAGATCCTTCGGCCGGACATCCAGGCCAAGGGCACCGACTACACGCTTGAGAATGTGCCAGAGGCAGAGCTGATGCGCTCGCTGGGCGGCAAGGTGGCCATCGCCGGCGACGCCAAGGACCACAGCACCACGGACCTGGTGGCGAAGATAAAGAAGGCCTATCGATGAAGGTGCTGGTGCTGCGCAACGACCGCCTGGGCGACATGCTGCTGGCCTTGCCCGCAGCCAGGCTGCTGAAGGAGGCCGGGCACCAGGCAGCCCTGCTGGCCTCGCCCTACACCGCGCCCCTGGCGCGCCGCTCGCCCGACCTGGACCTGGTGCTGGAGGACGGCCCCGGCATCCTCGCGCAGATGCGGGCCCAGGCCTTTGACGCGGCCCTGGTGCTGTGGGCCAAGCCGCGCAACGCCTGGCTCTGCTTGGCCGCCGGCATCCCCCAGCGGGTCGGCATCTCGGGCCGCTGGCATTCGCTGCTCTACAGCCGCCGGCTCGGCCTGCGCCGCTCGCGCGGCGAGCGCCATGAGAGCGAGCTCAACGCCGACTTCGCCCGCGCCCTGGGCGCCCCCCTGGCTGAGGCCCCGGCCCCGCGCCTGGCCCTGCTGGCTGAGGACCACGCCGCCGCCGAGGCCTGCCTTCAGGGGCTGGGCCTGCTGGGGGAGGGCGGCCCGCTGGTGCTGCTGCACCCTGGCATGGGCGGCTCAGCCCTCAACTGGGCGCCCGGCCGCTACGCCGAGCTGGCGGCCGCCCTGCAGGCCCGCCTGGGCGCCCGCGCGCTCTTCACCGGCGGCCCGGCTGAGCGCGCGGGCCTGGCGGCCCTGGCCGCAGCCGCGCCCGGCGCCAAGGCGCTAGACCGCGACCTGAGCCTGCCGGCCTTCGCCGCCCTCTTGAGCCGCGCCCGGCTCTTCGCCTCGGGCTCCACCGGGCCCATGCATGTGGCCGCCGCCGTGGGCGCGCCCACGCTCAGCTTCTTCCCGCCCGTGCGGCCCATGTCGCCCCTGCGCTGGGCGCCGCGCGGCAGCCTGCGCCAGGTCTTGAGCCCCTCTGGGCTGGGCGCCACCTGCCCCCGATGCCGCGGGCAGGCCTGCCCCTTCTTTGACTGCATGGACCGCATCACGGTGGATCGCGCCGTGGCGGCTGCCGAGGTGCTGCTGACATGATCCGATCGATGACTGGCTACGGCCGGGGCGAGGCCAGCCGGGGCTCGCGGCGCTTTGCGGTGGAGATCAAGAGCGTGAACAGCCGCTTCTTGGAGCCCGGCTTCAAGCTGCCCCAGGGCCTGTGGGCCCGCGAGGCCGAGGCGCGGCAGATGATCGCCAAGCGCGTCTCGCGCGGCAAGCTGGACGTCTTCATCCGCGACCTCTCTGAGGGCGAGCAGCAGGAGGCCCGGGTGGGAGTGGATGCCGCCCTGGCCAAGGCCTACCTGGCCGCGCTGAAGGACCTGAAGAGGGCGCTCAAGAGCAAGGAGGGCATCCGCCTGGAGCAGGTGGCGCGCTATCCCGGCGTCATCCGCCAGGAGGACCAGGCCGGGGATGCGCCCGCAGCGCCGGCGGACGATGCCGAGGCCTGGGCTTGCCTCTCTGAGGCGATGGCTGCGGCCCTCGACTCCCACGATGCCTCGCGCGCGCGCGAGGGGGCGGCTCTGGCCCTCGAGCTGGAGGAGCGCCTGGCTGAGAGCCTGCGCCTGCTCGCGGCCATCGAGGCCCGCAACAGCGAGCTGCTGCCGGCCCTGCGCGAGCGCCAGCGCCAGCGCCTCTCCGAGGCGCTCGACCGCCTGGCGCTGGACGACCCGCGCCTGGTGATGGAGGCGGCATTGCTCGCCGACAAGGCTGACATCCGCGAGGAGCTGGTGCGCTTCCGCGCCCATGTGGCCGAGTTCCGCCGCCTCCTGGCTGAGGGAGGCGCGGTGGGCAAGCGCCTCGACTTCCTCTGCCAAGAGCTGCAGCGCGAGGCCAACACCACGGGCAGCAAGAACCCCGATGCCGCCCTCTCGCACCTGGTGGTCGAGCTGAAGGGCCAGGTGGAGAAGGTGAAAGAGCAGGTGCAGAACCTTGAATAGAGCGGCCCCCATCCCCAAGCCCAAGCGGCGCGCCTTCCTGATGATCCTCTCGGCGCCCAGCGGCGGCGGCAAGACCAGCGTCTGCGCCGAGATCCTGGCGCGCCTGCCCTGGCTCAAGCGCTGCGTCACGGCCACCACCCGGCCCCCCCGCGCCGGCGAGCGGCACGGCAAGGACTACTGGTTCTTGAGCCGCAAGGCCTTCGAGCAGCGGCTCAAGCGCGGCGAGTTCTACGAGCACGCCGAGGTGCATGGCAACCTCTATGGCACGCCCATGCGCGAGGTGGAGAGCAGCCTCAAGGCCGGCCAGTCGCTGGTGCTGGTCATCGACGTGCAGGGCGCGGCCCAGGTGCGCCGCCGCAAGAGGGACGCGGTGACGGTCTTCCTGCTGCCGCCCTCCTGGCGCGAGCTTGAGCGCCGCCTGGCCGGGCGCGGCACCGACCAGCCCCAGGTCATCAAGCGCCGGCTGGCAGATGCCGGAGGCGAGCTGGCGCGGGCCGGTGAATACCAGTATTGGGTGGTGAACGACCGCTTTGAGAAGGCGGTGGACCAGGCTGCGGCCATCGCCGTGGCAGAGAGCTTGCGCCGGCATTGACGCCGGCGCCAAGGGCAGAGAACGGCAATCAACCAGGAGAGCAAAATGGCAATGGAAGACTTCCGCAAGGTCAATCGCTACATGGGCGTCATCATGGCGGCCCGCCGGGCCAGGGAGCTCAACGAGGGCGTCAACTTCACGCCCGAGATGGAGGGCCACAAGATCACCACCCTGGTTCTCGATGAGTACTATGAGGGCAAGCTGGGACCCGAGCCCGAGACCCGCCCCAGGGCCGACAAGGAGAAGTAGCATGCCCGAGGCGCCCGAGATCCTGGTGGGGGTGGGGGCTTCCATCGCGGCCTACAAGGCCTGCGATGTGGTCTCGGCCCTGCGCAAGCGCGGGGCCGGCGTGACCGTGCTGCTCACGCGCAATGCCCCCCGCTTTGTGGCGCCCCTGGCCCTGGCCACCCTGAGCGGCCGGCCGGTGGGCCTGGACCTCTTTGACGAGCCCGCTGCCTGGGGGGTGGGGCACATCACCCTGGCCAAGCGCGCGCGCGCCTTCGTCATTGTGGGCGCCACCGCCGATCTCATCGCGCGCCTGGCGGCCGGCATGGCCGATGACTTTGTCACCACCTGCGCCCTGGCCACTCGCGCGCCGCTCCTGATCGCTCCGGCCATGAACACGGCCATGTGGGAGCACCCCGCCACGGTCGCCAACCTGGCCCTGCTCAAGAGCCGCGGCGCCCAGTTGGTTGAGCCAGCTGAGGGCCTGCTCGCCTGCGGCGACCTGGGCAAGGGGCGCCTGGCCGATGTGGATGCCATCCTGGAGCAGGCCTGGGCGCTGGCCACATCCGGGGCCGCCCCGCAGGGCGCGCTCAAGGGCGTGACGGTGGTGGTCACCGCCGGCCCCACCCGCGAGCCCCTGGACCCCGTCCGCTTCATCAGCAACCCCAGCAGCGGCAAGATGGGCTACGCCCTGGCGCGGGCCTTCGCGGCCGCCGGCGCCAAGGTCACCCTCATCAGCGGCCCAGTCTCGCTCGCTGCGCCCGAGGGCGTGGCGCTCAAGCCTGTCAGCACCGCCCAGGACATGCTGCTGGCCGCCCGGGCCGCCTTCAAGGCCTGCAGGGTCTATGTCTCAGCCGCGGCGGTCTCCGACTTCCGCCCAGCGCAAGCCTCCTCCTCCAAGGTGAAGAAGGACGGCAGGGGCCAGGCGCTGCGCCTGCTCCCCAACCCCGACATCCTCAAGGAGCTGTCCCGCGCCAAGGGCTCGCGCATGCTGGTGGGCTTTGCGGCCGAGACCGACGACCTGCTCAAGAACGCCGCCGCCAAGCTCAAGGCCAAGCAGCTCGACCTGCTGGTGGCCAACACGGTGGGCAAGGAAGGCCAGGGCTTCGGCTCGGATGAGAACGAGGCCTGGCTGCTGGCCCCGGGCCAGGCCCCGCGCCACCTGCCCCGCCAGAGCAAGGACAGCCTGGCCAAGGCCATCGTGCAGGCGGTGGCGCTCAAGCTGAAGAAGGCCTGATGGACCGGGAGGCCCTGCGCCAGGAGCTGGCCGGATTGGCTGCCGACGCCAAGCAGTGGGTGCAAGCCCGCCGCGCCTCGGGCGAGGCCAAGGTGCTGCTCAACCAGCCCTTGCCGCCAGGCCGCGACGAGGAGCTGCCCAGCGTGGCTGCGCCCCTGCCTGAGATGGCGCTGGCCGCCGAGGCGGCCGCCAACCCCAAGCCCCAGCCGCCCTGGGCCGCCAGCCTTGAGGCCTTTGGCCTTCAAGTGCGCGGCTGCCGGCGCTGCGGCCTGGCCGCCAAGCGCCAGCACCTGGTCTTCGGCGAGGGCGACCCCCACGCCCAGGTGGTCTTTGTGGGCGAGGGCCCGGGCACGGAGGAGGACGCGCAGGGCCGGCCCTTTGTGGGCGCAGCCGGGCAGCTCCTGGACAAGATCATCGCGGGCATGGGCTCGCAGCGCTCCAAGGCCTACCTCTGCAGCCTGGTGAAATGCCGGCCCCCCTTCAGCCGCGAGCCTGGCGAGGACGAGGTGGCCGCCTGCCTCCCCTACCTTGAGCAGCAGCTGGCCCTCATCCAGCCGAAGGTCATCGTGGCCCTTGGCCGGCTGGCCGCCCAGGCCCTCACCGGCCGCCGCGAGGGGATCGCCGAGCTGCGCGGGCAGGAGCAGCGCTGGCGCGGCATATTGCTGGTGCCCACCTACCCTCCCTCTGCCCTGCTGCAGGACGCCGCGCTCAAGCGGCCGGTGTGGGAGGACATGAAGAGGGTGCTGGAGCACTTGAAGCAGCTGGAGAGCTGAAGCCAAAGCCGCTGACCGCGGCTTTTTTGGTTTTGAGAGCAGGGAGCAGCCATGCATGCCCAAGTCGTCTTCGACCTTCCCTTGGACCGCGCGTTCGACTACCTGGTGCCAGAGGGCATGGCCCTGGCGCCGGGCCAGCGCGTGCTGGCGCCCTTTGGGCGGCGGCATCTTCAGGGCGTGGCGGTCTCCTTGCATGAGCCCGAGCGGCGCGAGGGCATCAAGGCCCTGGAGCGGCTGCTTGACCCGCTGCCAGTGGCTTCGCCTGCCATGCTCGAGTTCACGCGCTGGCTGGCCGACTACTACCTCTGCGGCTGGGGCGAGGCCCTGGCCCTGGCCCTGCCGCCCCAGCACCAGGCCCGCCAGCAGGCGCTCATCCTGGCGCCGGACCGGGCGGCGCTCGAGGCTGCGGCTCAGGGGCTCACCGCCCGCCAGGCCCGCTCGCGCGCGGCCCTGCTCGAGCTGGCCGAGAGCGGCTCTGCGCCGCTCGCTGGCCTGCTGGCCCAGGGCCTCTCGCCCCTGCTGCTCAAGAAGGGCCTTGAGCAGGGCTGGCTCAAGCGCCAGAGCCGCGACGCCGCCGCCCAGGCGCCAAGCCTGGCCCTGGCCCCTGCCACCCTGCCGCTCAAGCTCACCTCAGCTCAGGCCCAAGCCGCGCAGGCGGTGGAGGCGGCGCTGGATGCCGGCCGCGGGGGCGGCTTGCTGCTGCACGGGGTCACGGGCAGCGGCAAGACCGAGGTCTACCTGCATGCCCTGGCGCGGGCCCTGAGCCGGGGCGGCTCGGCCATAGTGCTGGTGCCAGAGATAAGCCTCACGCCCCAGACCCTGGCCCGCTTCAATGGCCGCTTCCCAGGCCTGGTGGCGGTGCTTCATTCCGGGCTCTCCGCGGCTGAGCGCGCCGAGAACTGGCGCCTGCTGGCCCGGGGCGAGCGCCGCGTGGCCCTGGGCCCGCGCAGCGCCCTGTTCGCGCCCTTGAAGAAGCTCAGCCTGATCGTGGTGGACGAGGAGAGCGAGCCCAGCTACAAGCAGGAGAATCCGCCGCGCTACCATGCCCGCGACGCGGCCCTGGTGCGCGGGCAGATGGAGAAGGCGGTGGTGCTCCTGGGCTCTGCCACCCCCAGCTTTGAGAGCTGGGCCAATGCCAGGGCCGGCAAGCTCAGCCTGCTCAGCCTGCCGGTCCGGGTGGGGGCCAGCGGCATGCCGCTCACCCGCCTGCTCGACCTGGGCCAGCGCAAGGACCCCGCCAACCCGCTGCTGCCCGAGCTGGAAGCCCAGCTGGAGGCGCGGCTCTTGGCAGGCGAGCAGAGCCTCATCTTCCTCAACCGGCGCGGCTTCGCCCCGGCCCTGGTCTGCGTGAGGTGCGGCATGGCCCTGCAGTGCCCGCATTGCAGCATCGCGCTCACCTTCCACAAGCACAATCCCGCGGGCGGGGCCGACCCGCGCGGCTGGCTGCTCTGCCACCTCTGCGGCCATGGCCGCCGGCCGCCCCAGGCCTGCCCTGAGCCCAAGTGCGGGGGCTTGCTGCGCGTGCAGGGCACCGGCACCCAGCGCCTGGAGGAGGAGCTGGCGCGCCGCTTCCCGCGCGCGCGCATCCGGCGGGTGGACAGGGACACGGCCCAGGGCCGCGGCTTCCACCAGAGCCTGGGCGAGGCCATGCACGCTGGCGACGTGGACATGCTGGTGGGCACCCAGATGATCGCCAAGGGCCTGGACTTCCCCAACCTGACCCTGGTGGGGGTGGTCAACGCCGATGCCAGCCTCAACTTCCCCGACTTCCGCGCCGCCGAGCGCACCTTCCAGCTGCTGGTGCAGGTGGCGGGCCGCGCCGGCCGCGCCGACAAGCCGGGCGAGGTGCTGGTGCAGACCCTGCGCCCAGAGCATCCCTGCCTGCTGGCCGCAGCCAAGCAGGATTTCGCGGCCTTCTTCGACGAGGAGCACCAGGAGCGCAAGGCCCTGGGCTATCCCCCCTATGGCCGGCTGGCGGCCCTGCTCTTGCGCAGCCGAGACAAGGCCAAGGCCCAGGCCGCGGCCGACAGCCTGGGCCAGGCCCTGCAGGCCCTGGCGCTCAAGCTCAAGGAGCCGGGGCTGGAGGTCATGGGCCCGGCGCCCTCGCCGCTGGTGGAGGTGAAGGGCTGGTGGCGCTACCGCCTGCTCATCAAGTGCCCCAGCCATCGCGGCCTGCACCGCCTGCTCAAAGAGGGCCTATCTGGCTGGCAGGCCCCCCATGGCGCGGCCCTGGCCGTGGATGTGGACCCCATGAGCTTCCTCTGAGCGCTGGCGCTGGTTCTGTGTTATCCTATGGCAAAGCATCCCTGACACAAGGAAAGCCCATGCCCCTGATGCCCATCCGGATCTTTGGAGACCCGGTCTTAAGCCAGAAAGCCAAGCCCGTGGACCCATCTGACCCTGCGCTGCCCGGCCTGGTGAAGTCCATGCTCGAGACCATGGTGGCCGCCCGCGGGGTGGGCTTGGCCGCCAACCAGGTGGGCCTGCCCCTGGCCGTGGTGGTCATCAACACCAGCGGCGGCGAGGACCCAGCCGCGGACCTGGTGCTGCTGAATCCGCTGGTGCTCGAGCTCTCGGGCGAGGTGGAGGAGGAGGAGGGCTGCCTCTCGCTGCCCGACCCGGCCTCTGAGGATGACTCGCCCATCCGGGCCAAGGCCCGGCGCTCGGTCTTCTGCCGCGCCAAGGCGCAGGGATTGGATGGCAGATGGTTCGAGGTGGCGGGCGATGGGACCCTGGGCAAGGCCCTGCAGCACGAGATCGACCACCTGAACGGCATCCTCTTCATCGACCGGGTGAGCCTGGCCCGCAAGGCCCTGCTCTCCGGCAAGCTCAAGGCCCTCAAGAAGCGCAGCCAAGGGAACAAGGCGTGAGCCTGCGCGTCGCCTTCTTGGGCACCGCCGCCTTCGCCGCGCCGGCCCTCCAGGCGCTCGCGGCCCAGGGCTTCGACATCCCCCTGGTGGTGAGCCAGCCCGACCGGCCGCGGGGCCGCGGCCATCAGCTGCAGCCCACGCCGCTCAAGGCCGCCGCGCTCGAGCTGGGCCTGGCCGTGTTCCAGCCCCAGCGCATCCGCGAGGCTGAGGCCCTTGAGCGCCTGGCTGAGCTCAGGCTGGATGCCCTGGCCGTGGTGGCTTATGGGCAGATGCTGCCCCAGGCCCTGCTGGACCTGCCGCGCCTGGGCGCGGTCAACCTGCACGCATCGCTGCTGCCGCGCTGGCGCGGGGCGGCGCCCATCGAATGGGCCCTGGCCGAGGGGGACGCCGAGAGCGGGGTCTCGACCCAGCGCATGGCCCTGAAGCTGGACGCGGGCGATGTCCTGCTGGAGGCGCGCACTGCCATCACCGACGAGGATGATGCCGCGAGCCTGACAGAGCGGCTGGCCGGGCTGGGCGCGCCCCTGCTGGCAGAGACATTGGATCGGCTGGCCCTGGGCAGGCTCGAGCCCAAGCCCCAGGATGAGGCCCAGGCCACCTATGCCCGCCTGCTCTCGCGCGCGGATGGCGAAGCGGACTTTCGGCAGGGCGCGGCTCTGCTCTGCCGCCGCTGCCGGGCCTTTGCCAGCCGCATCGGGTTCCATGCCCGGCTGGAGGGCGGGCCGGCCTTCAAGCTGCACCGCCTCGCACCGGGGCCCGCCTCCGGCGCGCAGCCCGGCGCCATCCTCCAAGCTGGACCCGAGGGCCTGCAGGTGGCTTGCGGGGGCGGCCAGTCAGTGCGGGTGACCCAGCTGCAGCCCGAGGGCGGGCGCAGCATGGATGCCGGCGAGTTCCTGCGGGGCCATCACTTGGCCCCGGGTTCGCGGTTTCAAACGCCCGGGGCTTGATCCCGGGGGATCTAGGAGGTGCCATGAAGGAAGCCAAGCTCAGCATGGAGACCCAGGGCGGCAGCGAGAAGCGCCGCCACGAGCGCGTCAACCTCCAGGTCTCGGTGAAGTACAAGGTCATCAATCGCAAGCTGCTGCGCGAGATCGTGGACCAGCGCCCCTTCTTGGATGATGGCAAGACCATCAACATCAGCCTCTCGGGCATCTCGCTGATCACCAGCGTGGCGCTCACCAAGGGCGACTTCCTGAAGCTCGAGATGGGCCTGCCCGACAGCGAGAAGGTCACGCGGGCCCTGGCCGAGGTGATGTGGAGCGGCCCGGACGCCAGCAGCGGCAAGTTCAGCGCCGGCATCCGCTTCCTCATCATCCTCAACGAGGCGGATGAGCACAGCGTCAAGCGCTTCATCAGCGCCCAAAGCGGCAAGGCGTGACCATGCAGAGCGCCCATCTCTCCATAGAGAAGCGCCGCCATCCCCGCGTGGACATGAAGGTGCCGGTGCGCTTCAAGGTGATCAACCGGGCCTCGGAGCGGGAGCGCATCTTGGCCGAGGCCCGCGACCAGGGCTCCACCACCAACCTGAGCACCGGCGGCGTGGCCCTGCGCACCACCGAGCCGCTGAAGACCAGCGACCTCATCAAGCTTGAGATAGAGCTCAGCGGCCGCGACCGCATCATCCGCACCTTCGCCGAGGTGATGTGGGTGGTGCCGGACAAGGATGGCAAGGGCATGGAAGCCGGCCTGCAGTTCTTGGCCGTGAAGACCGCGGATGAGGACCTGCTGAGCGTCTTTGTGATGAACCTTCTTCAGGGAAAATAACATGAACTCCTTCAAGACCTTCCTTCTGATGTTCGGGCTGATGCTGGTGCTGCTCTTTGTGGGCGCGCTGATGCGCTTGAGCGACGGCGGCATGCTGATGCTTCTCTTCTTCGGCCTGGGGTTCAACTTCTTCATGTACTGGTTCTCGGACAAGCTGGTGCTGATGAGCTATGGCGCCCAGCCCCTCAAGGAGGCCGACGCCCCCGAGCTCTTCCGCAGCGTTCGCAACCTGACCACCAAGGCCGCCATGCCCATGCCCCGGCTCTACCTCATCGATTCGGACGCGCCCAACGCCTTCGCCACCGGCCGCAATCCCGAGCATGCGGTGGTGGCGGTGACCCGCGGCATCCTGGGCCTGCTCGACCGCGAGGAGATGGAGGGCGTGCTCTCGCACGAGCTGTCCCATGTGCGCAACCGCGACATGCTCATCAGCACCCTGGCCGCTGGCCTGGCCAGCGTGATCACCTGGATGGCGCACATGGCCGGCTGGGCCGCCATGCTGGGCGGGGTGGGCGGCCGCAGCGAGGGCCGGCGCAACAACGCGCTGACCGGCCTGATGCTGATGATCCTGGCGCCGGTGGCAGCCGGGCTCATCCAGATGGCCATCTCGCGCTCGCGCGAGTACCAGGCCGACCGCAGCGGCGGCCAGCTGACCGGCAAGCCCCAGGACCTGGTGCGCGCCCTGCGCAAGATATCGGGCGGCATCGCCCGCACCGAGCCCCTCGAGGGCGCCCGGCCCGAGACCGCCCATCTGATGATCGCCAACCCCTTCACCGGCGGCGGCATGAGCGCGCTCTTCAGCACCCACCCGCCCATGGAGAAGCGCATCGCGGCCCTTGAGGCCCTTGAGCGCGACATCCGCCAGGGCCTGGCCTGAAGCCCGTGGAAGCCCCCCCCGCCCAGAGCGCGAAGAGCGGCGCCCATGCCGCCGCCGGGCAGCATGGCGCGCCGGCCGCCCCCAACCGCCCGCCCACCGCGCGCGAGCTGGCTCTGCGCGTGCTGGTGAAGGTCGAATCCTCGGACATGCGCGCCAAGGAGCTGCTGGACGAGCAGCTCAAGCGCAGCCTGCTGTCGCCCGAGGACGGCGGCCTGATGACCGAGCTGGTCTATGGCACGGTGCGGGCCATGGCCCGCCTGGACTACACCCTATCCAAGGTCTGCCACCGGCCGCTTGAGAGCCTGTCCCCCTGGGTGCGCAACGACCTGCGCCTGGCCATCTACCAGATCCTGGACCTGGACCGGGTGCCGGATTCGGCCGCGGTGGACACCGCTGTGGAAATGGCGCGCGGGTTCGGCCACGAGGGCATCGTCAAGTTCGTCAACGGCGTGCTGCGCGAGGCCTGCCGGCTGAAGGGCGAGAAGAAGCTGCCGCCCCTGCCGCTGGACCCGGTGGCGGCGCTGGCCATAGAGACCTCGCACCCGCAATGGCTGGCCGAGCAATGGGCCCAGCGCTGGGGCTTCGAGCGCGCCCGCGAGCTGCTACTGGCCAACAACCAGGCCCCCCCGCTGACCCTGCGCAGCAACCTCTTGAAGACCGAGCGCGACGCCCTGCTGGGCCGCCTGGCCGCCGCTGGCTACCTGGCCGAGGCCTGCCTCTATTCGCCGCAGGGCATCAAGGTGCGCGGCGGCGGCGACGTGCGCCGCATGCCCGGATTCAGCGAGGGCCACTTCTTCGTGCAGGATGAGAGCTCGCAGATGGTGGCCTGCCTGATGGCGCCCCAGCCAGGCTGGCAGGTGGCCGATGTGTGCGCCGCCCCGGGCGGCAAGAGCACCCACCTGGCCGAGCTGGTGGGCTTGAGCGGCAAGGTGTGGGCCTTTGACCGCAAGGCGCAGGGCCTGGACAAGCTGGCCAACTCGGCGCGCCGCCTGGGCCTCGCGCAGGTCAGCTGGGAGGTGCGCGACGGGCTCTTCCCGCGCGAGGACCTGCTGGGCACCATGGACGCCGTGCTCCTGGACGCGCCCTGCTCGGGGCTGGGCGTGCTGCGGCGCCGGGTGGAGGCGCGCTGGCAGGTGAAGCCCGAGGCGCCCCGCCAGCAGGCCGACCGACAGCTGGCGCTGATGGAGGCCAGCAGCAGGCTGCTCAAGCCGGGCGGCATCCTCATCTACGCCACCTGCACCCTGGCCGAGGAGGAGAACGAGGAGGTGGTGAGCCGCTTCCTCGACAAGAATGCGGGCTTCGCCTTTGAGCGGGCTGGGGGCTTCTTGCCCGAGCCCCTGGTGACGCGCGACGGATTCTTCAGGGCCTGGATGGGCCAGGACGGCATGGACGGCTTCTTCGCCGCTCGCCTGCGCAAGGCGGGCTGAGCCGTGGCCGACGCGCCCCGCAACCCCTTCATCTGCTCGTTCAAGAAGGTCTCTCGCGCCCGCGTGCCCGTGTGCGGCATCCATGACTACACCAGCAGCCTGCACGGCTCCACCGACAAGGTGGAGAACGCCACCTGCGAGGCCTGCTGGGTGAACGATTCGCTGGACCAGCACCCCTGCCAGAACCTGATGCCGCGCACCCTGATCGCCGAGCGCGACGGGGTCTGCGCGCTGATGGACGTGAAGTGGGTCTGCCAGGCCTACAAGATGGAGCTGGAGGGCCTCGAGAAGTGCGGCTCATCCTGCCCCAAATGGCGGGCTGTGGGCGATGGCGAGCCCGAGGGCGAAGAGAAGGATTTTGACGCCCTGCTCGGCACCTTCAACCGCGGCTACTTCAACCAGCGCCTGGCCAAGGAGTTCAGCTTCGCCAAATCGACCCCCGGCGAGCTCTCGCTGGTGATGAGCGACATAGACAACTTCAAGCGGGTCAACGACACCTATGGCCACCTGGCCGGCGACGATGTGCTGAAGTTCGTGGCGCGCAGCGCCAAGCAGGTGGTGGGGCAGAAGGGCGTGGTCTGCCGCTACGGCGGCGAGGAGATCGCCCTGCTGCTGCCCAATTACCGGGTCAGCGAGGCGGTGCCCCTGGCCGAGCGCTTCCGCGAGGCCGTGGGCCGCTACCCCTTCCGCGTGCGGGACAAGCAGGGCGCGGAGCAGGAGCTGACCGTGACTGTCTCCCTGGGCGTGGCCAGCCTCAGGCAGGCCATGTCGCAAGACTCTGACCTGGTGCGGGCGGCGGATGCCTGCCTGTATGAGGCCAAGCAGAAGGGCAAGGACCGCGTCATCCATTGCTGAGGCACGGGGGAGCCAGAAGATGAGCCGCAAGGACCTGGTCTTGATCGAGAGGGCCGCTTATGGGGGCTGGCAGGGCTGCTGGCGCCTCAGCAACGGGCTGGTCGAGCTGGTGGCCACCGCCGAGGTGGGGCCGCGCATCATCCATTTTGGCCTCTTGGGCGGCGAGAACCAGCTCAAGACCTGGCCCGAGCAGCTGGGCAAGCGCGGCGGGGCCCAGTGGCGGGTCTATGGCGGCCACCGGCTGTGGAACGCGCCCGAGGACAACCGCTTCAGCACCCAGCCCGACAACGAGCCCGTGGGCGTGGTGATCGCCGGGCAGAGCCTGTCCCTGGTGCAGCCGCCCGAGAAGAAGACCGGCATCCAGAAGGAGATGGAGATAAGCCTGCTGCCTGGCCGGCCCGCGGCCCGCGTGCGCCACCGCCTGCGCAACCAGGCGGCCCGGGCCCAGGCGCTCTCGGCCTGGCCGTTGACCGTGATGCGGCCCGGCGGCCGCGCGGTGCTGCCCCTGCCAGAGCGCGGGCCCCATCCCAGATGCTATCAGGCCCAGGCCCCGCTGGTGCTGTGGCCCTACACCGACTTGAGCGACCCCCGCCTCTGCCTCACCGCGGGGCACGTGATGCTGGGCACCGATTTGAAGCGCGGGGCCAACAAGCTGGGCCTGGCCACGCCCGCGGGCTGGATGGCCTATGCCCGCGCCGGGCATCTCTTCATCAAGGCCACGGCCTTTGAGCCCCAGGCCCAGTACCCTGACTTTGGCTGCACGCACCAGCTCTTCACCCATTCAGGCATGCTCGAGCTCGAGACCCTGAGCCCGCTGGTCAGGCTTGCGCGCGGCCAGGCCGTGGAGCACGAGGAGGCTTGGTGGCTCTTTGCGGGCGTGCCTGTGCCCAAAAACAATGCCGACATCGCGCGGCACATCCTCCCCAAGGTGGCCCTGGCCAAGCGGGCTTAGCGCTGGCTCCTGAATGAGAAAGCCGCCCCTCATCTGAAGGGCGGCTTTTTTATGGGCGCTTGACAGCCCTCATTCTGGTCTGGGCTCCGCCAGCTCCTCGAGCAGGCGGCGCAAGATGGCGGCATTGTTGCGGTCGCGGGCCAGGGTGGCCAGGGCTGTGAGCCGGTTGCGGCGGCCCTGCTCGGCAGGGTCTTGGGCCAGGTCGGGGTGGCAGAGCTTGATCACCCTGCGGTAGAGCTCCTTCAGGGCCTGCTCCTCATCCTGCGCGCCTTCCTCGGCTGCCGCGCTGGCGCTGGGCTTGGCAGAGACGGTCTCGGCCGGCGCTTCGGGCTCCAGGGGCGGCAGCAGCTTGAGCAGGCTCTCAAGGCGGCTCTGGCCCTGCTCGCGGGCGGCTTGGGCGCGCTCAGCATCCAGGCCACAATCGCCCTGAGCCAGCGCATCCAAGGCCTGCTTGCGCCAGGCCGCCAGGTCATTGAAGTGGCGGCGGGTGATCCCGCGCATCAGCAGGGCGGCCTGCTGGCTTGAGAGCAGGGGATAGGGATCCTGGCCAGGCAGCAGCTTGAGGCGGGGGAAGAGCATGCAGAGGTGCTGGCGCTCCACAGCATCCAGGCTGCGCAACAGGCAGTCCAGGGCCATGGTCTTGAGCGCAAGATGCCCCTGGGCCACCTGCAAGGCCAGGCAGAAGTAGCCTGGCAGGCCCAGCAATACATCCTTGTCGGGCACGCCGGTCAGGCTGTCATGCTCCAGCAGGTCCAGCCGCAAGAGGGCCCCGCGATGGCGGGCGGCCCTGTCCAGCCCGCGCCAGGCAAAGTCCTGGCTATCGGGCCCCAGGCTGACCGCAGCGGCCGGGGCTTGCGCCCGCCGGTCCTCCTGCATCTGGCGGCATTCCGCCAGCAGGTTCATGAAGAGGCGCTGGGCTTGGCGCGCCTCCTCCACCTGCTGCTCGCGCTCGCGGCGGCGGCGGCCCAGCTCAGGGTCGCGGCCGCGGTAGATGTCCCAGGCCTCTTCGACCACCTCCAGCTGGTCCGCGCGGCAGAGGATGCGCCGCGCCTCATAGGGCAAGGTGCGGCGGTAGACCCATTTGCCGCACTTGGCGCAGGCCTGCTCATCTGACTCCATCCATATCCAGGCTTGGCAGTGCGGGCAATGGTTGAGATAGAACTCAACGCCCTCAAATGGGTTGTCGATGGGCTTTTGCATGGGGTCCAAGAGCCGGGGTGTGGGCCCATCTTGCCACAAAAAAGGCGCCCTCAGGGCGCCTTTTTCACAGCTCAAGCATGCCGCGCTTCAGCAGGCTTCCAAGGCCTCTTGCAGCATCTGGGCGGCCTTGTTCAGCTGGCCCGCGCTGCGGTAAGAGGTGGCCAGGTCTTCAAGCACCTCCACATCATCCGGGTAGCGCATGCGCAGGGCTTCGTATTCCTGTATGGCCTTGTTCCATTCTCCCAGCCAGCGGTAGCGGCGGGCGCTCAAGAGCTGCTCATCTCGGGGGATCGCGGTCATCATGGCTGCCTCCAGCAAAGGGACAGCCTTGTCTGATGCAGGAACAATGCCAAGTCAAGCCGGGCATCGACCCAATATCTGGCGATTAAAAACAAGGGGATAAATGGGCGCGGTGCTTGATGCTGGCTAGGCCAAGGCCAAGCTGTGGAGCCGGGGCTACAAAATAAGGAAACCCCGCCTCAGCGCCTCTTGACCGGCTTCTTCTCGGCCAGCTTGGCTTCATGCCAGCGCTTGAGCAGCACCTTGAGAGGCGCTTTGTCGATGCGGCGGCCCTCTTCTGCCAAGCCTGCTTCCACATGCTTGAAGCGTCGGATGACTTTGCCGGTGGCCTGATGCAGGGCATGCTCAGGGTCCAGGCCCTCGTAGCGTGCCACGTTCACCAGGGCCATCAGCAGGTCTCCCAGCTCCTCCTCGGCATGGCGGCGGTCGCGGCTGGCCGCGGCTTGCTTGAACTCCTTGAGCTCTTCAGCCATCTTCTTCCAAGCCCCGCTCTTGCTGCTCCACTGGAACTTGGCCTTGCCGGCCTTGCCCAGCACACGGCGCGCGCGAAGCAGAGCCGGCATGGCAGCCGGCACTCCGTCCACCGCGCTCTTGCGAGCCTGGTGCTCCTTCTCCTTGAGCTTGATCTCTTCCCAGAGCTTGAGCTGGGCCTCACCGCCCACCTTGGCATGGCCGCCGAACACGTGCGGATGGCGGCGGATGAGCTTGTCGCTGATGCCGTCTATCACCTCATCCATGGTGAAGGCCTTGCGCTCGCTCGCCAACTGGGCGTGGAACACGCTCTGCAGCAGCAGGTCGCCCAGCTCGCCCTTGAGCTTGCTGTCATCGCCAGAATCAATGGCTTCCAAAGCCTCATAAGCCTCCTCAATGAGGTAGGGCTTGAGGCTCTTGTGGGTCTGCTTCTTGTCCCAGGGGCAGCCTTGCCTTGAGCGCAGGGCTGCCATCACCTTCACCAGGCGGGCCATGGGGTCTTTGGCTTTGGGGGCAGGGATAGTCATGGCAAAAGTGTAAACCAAGCAAGCTGCAGGCACAAGAAATGCGTGCTTGCTTTGTGGCAGAGCGAGGCCTAGGATTTTCATGGCTGATGGCAAGCCCTGGGCGACATCGATCCACATAGGGGGCTGCTATGCGCAGGCTGATGGGCATGCTGGCAATGGTTGTGGTGCTGGTCGCGCTGCCGTCTTTGAGCCAGGAGCAGACCTTGTGCCTCATCCTCAAGGACCACAGCGTGGTGATGGGCGCTTTGGTGGGCGTGAACGCGGGCGTGCTGAGCATGCGGAATGCCAATGGCATGGCTGTGGTTGTGGCCATGAGCGATGTGGAGGAGGCCTTTGATGCTGACACCAGCGATGGTGTGAGCCTGGATAGCCCAGCTGGCGCCAAGCCAGCGGTGGCCCGCGCCGGTGAGGATGGCCTGGACAAGGGCACCCTTGCGCCTGTTATCGGGGCCCAGCCTGCGGCCATGGCGGCTCGGTCGGCTGAGGACGAGAAAATGGCTGAAGCGCGCAGATGCCGGAGCAATAAAGCGAAATCTGAGACATTGAGCTGGACCGGAGCGAGCGCGGGCCTGCTGGGCATTGTGGTGATGTGCGTGGGCGCCTTGGAGATGAACGATGCCATGAGCACCAGCTACCCCCATGAGAATCCCGATGCTGGCGCAAAATACGAGATCAACGGCAAATGGTATACCGCAGACCAGAACAATGCCTACTATGAGGGCCAGACCCGGGTGATCGTGGGCGGCGTGGTGACCCTGGCCGGCCTGACCGCCTCCATCATCGGCGCCTGCATCGCCCCGCACCGCAACCCTGATGGCGCGATGCTCCATATTGAGGACGGCCAAATGGCCATGGCCCTGCCCAGCGTGGATTGGACGCAGAGCGGCGAGATGCGCACCACCTTGGTGGGCGCGCGCTTCTAGGCCGGCCCTTTGGCTTGACCCGGCCCCTGGGCGCGGGTAAACTGCCCGGGCGCTGGCAGACCGCCGCGCCCTAATGGAGGACCTATGCGCATCACCCTCGCCTGCCTGATGGCTGCTTTCATGTCGCTGCCCCTGGGACTGGCTGCCAAGGAGAAGACCGTGGACAACGACAAGCCTGTGCTGGGCTACGCCATCGGCACTGAGATCGCCCACAACCTGTCTGCCATCAAGGATGACGTGGACATGGACGATGTGATCGCCGGCCTCAAGGACGGCATGGCTGGCAAGGACCCCAAGTACAGCGCTGATGAGCTGCAGCGCGTGACGCGCGAGTTCACCCAGCGCAAGCAGAAGGAGCAGCAGGCCAAGGGCGCGGTGGAAGGCGCCAAGAACAAGGTTGAGGGAGAGAAGTACCTGAAGGCCAACGCCAAGAAGGACGGCGTCAAGGTGACGGACAGCGGCCTGCAGTACCAGGTGATCAAAGAGGGCGATGGCCCCAAGCCCAAAGCCACAGACACGGTGAAGGTGCACTACAAGGGCACGCTCATCGACGGCACGGTGTTCGACAGCAGCTACAAGCGCGGCGAGCCGGCGGTGTTCCCGGTGAACGGCGTGATCCCCGGCTGGGTCGAGGCTTTGCAGCTGATGCCGGTGGGCAGCAAGTATCGCCTGGTCATCCCCAGCGACCTGGCCTACGGCCCGCATGGCCAGGGCCCGCAGATAGGCCCCGACAGCGTGCTGGTGTTCGAGGTTGAGCTGATCGACATTGAAAAATAGTTGACGGATAGCCGGGGTTTTGGCAAACTCGGCTCCCGTAAAAGCGGCCCAAAATCAGCCCGGGCCGCCTGATGGCAGATCGTCTAACGGTAGGACAGCTGACTCTGACTCAGCGAATCTAGGTTCGATTCCTAGTCTGCCAACCATCTCACATAGAAGCCCTATCCCAAAAGGATGGGACTTTTTTATTTTTCAAAGGCTTCAAAAGGCTGTTTCAAGGGGCTGTCATC